>Ga0070730_10000026_pt1 | contig 189168 bp, 182 predicted proteins | sample Coa_R1_3_FD_66447 | JGI IMG/M metagenome (GOLD analysis project Ga0070730, IMG submission 66447) | Surface soil microbial communities from Centralia Pennsylvania, which are recovering from an underground coalmine fire - Coalmine... | ecosystem: Environmental > Terrestrial > Soil >... | reverse complement strand
GAGCTGGAGGCCGCCGTCGCCGACAGGCTGACCCCGGTCGGCGTCGATGGCGTGGCGCTGATCCAGGACTACGTCCCGGCCCGCGACGCGCGGGTGATCCGCTGCGAGATGCTGGACCGCAAGCTGCTCTATGCGCTGGCGCTGGACGGCGCGGGCTCCACCTTCGACCTCTGCCCGGCCGACGTCTGCATGGTCGACAAGCCCACCATCACGATCAGCGAATTCAAGCCGCCGGCCGAGATTGTCCGCGCCGTCGAGAAGGTCGCCTGGATGAGCGGCCTGGACGTCGGCGGCATCGAGTACATGGTCGACGACCGCGACGGCACACCCCGCTTCTATGACCTGAACGCCATGTCCAACTTCGTGGCCAAGCCGCTGGAGGTCTTGGGCTGGGACCCGCACGACAACCTGGTCGACTACCTGCTCCCGCTGATCGCCGCGCAACAGAAGGCCGCCGCTTGATGAGGTATGGGTTCTGGACCCCGGTGTTCGGCGGCTGGCTGCGCAACGTCCCCGACGAGCACATGGCGGCCACGTGGGACTACACCAAGCGCCTCTGCCAGCGGGCCGAGCAGATCGGCTATGACCTGACCCTGGTCGCCGAGCTCAACCTCAACGACATCAAGGGGACCGACCAGCCGGCGCTCGACGCCTGGTCGACGGCCGCGGCGCTGGCCGCGGTCACCGAGACCCTGGAGCTGATGGTGGCCGTCCGCCCCAACTTCCACCACCCGGCGCTCTTGGCCAAGCAGGCGGCCAATATCGACAACATCTCGAACGGCCGCCTGGCGCTGAACGTCGTCTCCTCCTGGTGGCAGGAAGAGGCTGTCAGCTACGGCCTGCAGTTCGACCAGCACGACGACCGCTATGGCCGAACCAGCGAGTGGCTGGACGTGGTCGACGGCCTGTGGCGCGAGCCGAAGTTCACCCACCAGGGCCAGCGCTATCAGCTGAAGGACGCGATCTGCGAGCCCAAGCCCGTGCGCAAGCCGGTGGTCTACGCCGGCGGCGAGTCCGAGGCGGCCAAGACGCTCATCGCCAACCAGTGCGACGCCTATGTCATGCACGGCGACACCGCCGACGTGATCGCCGAGAAGATCGCCGACATGCGCGCGCGCCGGGAGAAGACCGGCAAGCCGCCGATGAGCTTCGGCATGGCCGCCTACGCCATCGTGCGCGACACCGAGGCGGAGGCCCGCGAGGAAGTCGCCCGGATCACCACGCTGGACCCCAACGCCCCGGGTTTCGGCAACTACGACCAGTGGCTCAGCGGCACCCAGCTCGAGCGCGAGATGAAGATCGCCGAGTACTCCGTCTCCAACCGCGGACTGCGCCCCAACCTCATCGGCACGGCCGAGCAGATCAAGCAGCGCATCGCCGCCTACGAGGCCGCCGGCCTCGACCTGCTCCTGCTGCAGATGAGCCCGCAGTACGAGGAGATGGAGCGCTTCGCCGAAAAGGTGATCGCATGAGCCGCGCCCAGGCCCCGGTCGCCCTGCTGTCGCTCGCGACCGCCTCGCCGCCGCACGTCCTGGCGCAGGTCGATGTGGCCGAGGCGGCGCGCCGGCTATTCCAGGACCGCTTCCCGCAGTTCGAGCGGATGGCGGGGGTCTTCAAGACGGCCGGCGTCCGCACCCGGCAGGCCGTGCAGCCAATCGAGTGGTATCTGGAGCCTCGCGGCTGGCCGGAGCGCACCGCCGCCTATCTCGAGGGTGGGGTCGATCTGTTCGTTCAGGCCGCCGAGCTGGCGCTCGCAAGGGCCGGGCTCCGCGGCGCGGACGTGGACATCGTTGTCACGGTGTCCTCGACGGGCATCGCCACCCCGAGCCTCGAAGCGCGGGCCATGGCCCGGCTGGGGTTGCGGCCCGACGTCAAGCGCGTTCCGGTGTTCGGTCTGGGCTGCGCCGGCGGCGCCACCGGCTTGGGGCTCGCGAGCGCCCTGGCCCGGGCCTCGCCGCGCGCGATCGTGCTGCTGGTCACGGTCGAGCTGTGCAGCCTGGCGTTCCGTCTCGAGGACCTGAGCAAGGCCGACATCGTCGCCACGGCGCTGTTCGGCGACGGCGCCGCGGCCTGCGTCCTCGCGAGCGACGGCGAAGGGTTCGCCGAGGTTGAGGCGAGCGCCGAGCGGACCTGGCCGGACACCCTCGACATCATGGGCTGGCGCGTCGAACCCAAGGGGCTGGGGGTCATCCTCGCGCGGTCGATACCCACCTTCGCCAAGCAACATCTGCGCGCGGCCATGGTCTGCATGCTCGCCGCCGACCGGCGCGAGCTCGGCGACGTCGACCGGTTCCTCTGCCACCCGGGCGGCATGAAGGTGATCGAGGCTTTGGAGGCCACCCTCGGCCTGCATCAGGGCCAGCTCGATCATGAGCGCGACGTGCTCGCCGACCACGGGAATATGTCGGCCCCGACCGTGCTCTTCGTCCTCGATCGGGCGCGGCGCGCCGGCTTGCCGGATCTCTCCGTCCTGACCGCGCTCGGCCCAGGCTTCACCGCCAGTAGCGTCACCCTGCGGCGGACCAATTGACCGCCGCCGAGATCGTCCTGGCGCTTGTGACGGGCCAGCGTCTGGGCGAACTGATCCTGGCGGCGCGGAATACGCGGCGGCTGCTGGCGCGGGGCGCCATGGAGTCGGGGCGGGCCCACTATCCCTATATGGTCGCCCTCCACGCCGCCTGGCTCGTCGGCCTCTGGGTGTTGGCGCGTCATCGGCCGATCGACCCGGTCTGCCTAGGGCTCTTCGTCGTGCTGCAAGCGGCCCGGATCTGGGTGGTCGCCAGTCTCGGAGACCGCTGGACCACCCGGATCATCACCCTGCCGGATTCGCCGCTGATCCGCCGGGGCCCTTACCGGTTCCTCGCCCACCCGAACTATGTGGTGGTGGCCGGCGAGATCGCCTTGCTGCCCCTGGCGTTCGGCCTGACCGGCTTCGCGCTGCTGTTCTCAGCCTTGAACGCCGTCATGCTCAGGGTCCGGATCGGCGCCGAAGCCCTGGCGCTCAAGCGGTCGCAGTCTCAGGAGCAGGGGGCGTGACCGACCCTCTGGTCTCAACGGCCCGGCCAGCGTCGAACCGGGTCTTGGCCTCCGCCAGGGTGTCGACCAGGTCCGTCGCCGCCTCGGCGTCCAGGAACGGATTGAGGATGTACAGGCGCAAGGCCACCACCGGATCGCCCGCCTCGGTGTAGAAGGCGGCGGACGTCTTGCTGACCGCGAGCCCCGTTTCGCCGGAGGCGTAGTGGCGGCCCAGGAACTGGAAGAACGCATCGTTGTAGTCGGTGATCGCCTTGCGGGCGGCGGCGCACGACATCTCCGTTCGGAACGTGGCGTCCCCGTCCATCTCTGGCGGGTAGGCGCGGATGAAGACGTCGGACCCCGATGAATCCGGATTGACCACCAGCAGGCCCGATCCGCGACGTCCGACATCGCGCTTGATGCGCATGGAGATGTCCTGAGCGTGGCCGAGCAGCACCTGGAACCCTTCCAGGCCGAGGGCCGACACCGACATGAGGGTCGCCACCATGTTGGCCGAAGAGCGCGACGTCTCGAGGCTGTACTTCCCGGGGTTGTAAGCGACCGCGTCGTGAAACAGCGGCGTCATCATGTCGCTTTCTCGGCCGAGGGCGGCGAGCTTTGCCCGGCGTTTGGCGACCAGCATGCTGGAGACGTAGGGCGCGTAGCCGGTCTTATGAAAATCGATCCCGAAGCTGTCAGCCCACCTCAGGGTGCGGATTTTCGATGAGATCCGCCAGAGGCGGCCGAGGACCTCTTCACGGAAGCCGAGCGGATTTCCCGCGAAATCATAGGCCGAGAAATGAAGGTAGGCCCAACCGATGACGCTGTCGGCGTGCAGATGCGGCCGATAGGGAAGGCCGAAGTCCTCCACCAGACGATCGATCAGGCCGGACAGCTGGGCGAAATCGTCGATGCCCATGCAGGAGGTGGTGCCGCCGACGCCCACGATGCAGGCGATCCTCCTGCCGGCGGCGATCTGCGCGCGGCAGATCCGATCGAGATCCTCGAGATCGGTCGTCTGATCGCGGTGAGAGCGCGCCATCAGATAGTTGTCGCGCCCGAGGCCCAGCCAGGAGACCGCCGTCTGGTGAGAATAGTGGGCGGGACGCGAGCCCACCACGACGACATCGCGCGAGACCCCGCGGAGCAGGGCGTCCGGATCGACGTTCAGCAATCCCATCCGGAAGGCGTACAGATTGGTGGCCGTGCCGCCGAAGGTGAACAGGCCGCCGGCCTCCGCGCCGTCATAGCCCGCCAGACCGGCGTAGAGGCGCGCCAGATCGATCTCGGCCTGCAGGGCGGCGCCGGCGTCCTCCGCGCTGACGCCGTTCCCCATGTAGACCGCGGCGGCGACGTAGCTCGACAGATAGGCCAGGGTGGGCGTCGGGATGACGTTCTTGACCATTCGCGGATGGTTCGACTTCACGGTCCCGGCCAGCAGATCGGGGAGGCCGTCCATGTGACGGACGAGGTCGTCCGCCAGACGATCTGGAACCGTCCATGGCGTGGCGGCGGGGTCCGGCGGAGGCGCGTCCGCGTCCCCGAACAGCGGGCCCGCCCCCTGATGGCTGCGGGCGGTGCGGAGGGCCGCCGCGATCGATGCTTCGAACTGGTCGAGGTTCGATCCGCCGGGATCGAGGAAGTGGTTGGCGCGAAGACTCGTCAGCACCGCGCGATAGCGTTCCATGAGCCCCTCCCGTCCGCGTAAGCGTGGCCTCAACCGCGGTCCCACCGCCCCAAGACGGGGCGCAACCGAGGGCCTCAACTCGACCTTGCGCCGCGACCGGAGGCGCTGCGGCCGCTTGTTCGGCCGGCGCCGCCCGATGGGCATGCGAGCGCCGCGCGGCCGGTCGGGCCGGCGGCCGTTCCTTAGATGACTCGCGGAACCTCGATTCTATTCCCGGATCCCTCTGCGCTGTTCAGGCGGCCCGCGCCAAGGCGGCCGCGCCATCCGGCCCCGAGGCGCCGGCCAGCTTCGCCTGCTGAGTCAGGTCACGCGGCGCAGCAGGAAGTAGCCGCCTTCGACGGCCTGCCCTGCTTCGCGCCGCAGCAGGCTTCGATGGTGGACGGCGATGTCGAACCGCCCGACCGCCAGGTGCGCAAGATAGCCGGCCGAATGGGCGAAGCGGCCGTTGCCGCGCAGCTGGTAGCCTTCGCCCTCGATGTGCTCGGTAGATAGGGCGAACCAGCCTCCCGGCCGCAGGACCGCGGCGACCACCTCGAACAAGCTCTCCAGCCCGCCCAGATAGGGCAAGGTGTCGAACGCAACGATCAGGTCCCACCTCTCGCCCAAAGTGAGCATGACCTCGATGGCGTCGCCCTCCTCGAGGCGGTCGTAGAGCGCCCGTTCGCGCGCCTTGGCCAGCATGCCTCCGGACAGATCGATCCCGACGAGCCGTTTGGCGTAGGGTCGCAGCACTTCGCCGCACAGCCCCGTGCCGCAGCCCAGGTCCAGGGTCTCGAGCTGGCCCTGCCGCGCCTCGCAAGCGGCTATCAGGGCGGCGAGCTGGGAGGGCCCGTCATAGGCCAACTGGCCCACCAGGTGCTGGTCGAAGGTTTCGGCGGCGTCGTCGAACTGCTGCCTGACCAGCGCCGCCGGCGGCCGCGCCGCGCCGCGCGACGATTGGGCGTCCCGGAAATACAGCGCCTCCACGCAGTCCGGCCGGCGCTCGACCCATGCCTCCGCCACGCGCGCGGCCGCGTCCGCTTGATCGCCGGCGCCGAGCAGCAGCAGAGCGGTCTTGAAGAGCCTGTCGACGTCGGCGTCCGCGCCGGCGCAAACCCGCACGAGCGTTTCCGCTGAGGCGTCCCGGAGGGCGCCGACGATCACGGCGCACAGCCGTTTGCCCTCGGCGATCGGTCCGGACTCCGGATCGAGATCGAGCGCCCGCGCAAAAGCCGCGTCGGCTTCGGGGAAGCGGCCGCACTTGAGGAGGGCGGCCCCGAGGTTGGCGCGGAGGGCCGCGTTGTCGGGATCGAGGTCTGCCGCTGCGGCCAGCGCCTCGCTGGCGCCCCGGAAGTCGTTCCGCGCCGTCCGACCGTTGGCGCGGATCTGCCAGATCTCCGCGGACTCGCCGGCGAGGGCGACCGCGGCCTCGCCGGCGGCGTCAGCATCGTCCCAGCGCTGCAGCTGGGCGAGGGAACTCGCCAGGCTCGCCCAGACCTCGGCCTGGTTCGCATCGATATCCAGAGACCGGCGCAGCGCGGCGATCGCCTCTTCGCGCCGTTCCAGGCCGGTGAGGGCCATGGCGTGGAGGTTCCACGACAGCGCGTGCTCCGGCCAGCCTCCGACCAGTGCGGTGAAGATGCGGCTCGCCTGCTCGACGTCGCCCGCCGCAAAGCGGCGCAGCCCATGTCGGGTGAGGTCGGTGATCTCGGCCGATTCGGAGGCCTCCGCCGCTGTCGCCGATGGCGGCTGCAGCGCCTCGGAATTCACCTGCTGGGAGACGGACACGGCGAGGCTCCGAAGCGGCGAGCTCTTTGCGCCGCCTGACGGACGTCAATTCGCCGAAACCACCGGCGGAGTTACAGCGGTCCAGGAGGAATTTTCGCAGACGGCTTCCGCGCGTCGTCGCTACGCCGCGGAACCGCTCGACGTGGTCCTGTAGCCGGCCATCGTCGCAGGGCTGTGGTCAGCGCCGTTGGGCGTGGCCGCGCTATGACCAATCCGGGCCGCGCTTGACCGGGCCGGCGGTCTGGCCGGCGGCGCGGGCCGATCGGCGAGACTCCATCAGTTCGATCAGGTGCGGGTCGCTGCGCCAGAGCGCGGCGTAGCGCGGGTCGCTGCGCATCGGCTCGGGGAACTCGGCGGGGCCGTAAGGCAACGCGGCGACATAGTAGAGCGAATGGCCGGCGAGCGCGCGGGCCAGCAGGTCGAGCGCGCGGCCGGTGGCCCCGGCCCAGCCGTACTCCAGGGCCCAGATGTAGAGCAGGTCGACGCTGGCCCGGCCATGCTGGGTCGCCGCCACGCCTCGCCCGGCGGCGTCGTAGGCCGCCACGTCGGCGTCGACCAGGGCCACCAGCCGGTCGGGCGCCCCGCGCAGGGCGGCCACCGCGGCGTCGGTGCGGGTCATCAGCGCAGAGATCTTCGGCGGGACCTGCCGGCCTTTCCAGAGCTCGGCGACCTTGGCCTTGAAGCGCCGCAGCGCGCCGACATTCCCCTCCGCCAGGTAGGTCTGGTAGATTTCCTGGACCAGGAAGACGTTCTCCGGGGCGGCCGCCAGCTCGATGTCGTAGCGTTTGAGCGCCGCCTCCCGTCCGCCCTCGACGAGGTAGAGCAGGCGCGGCAGGGCGATGCGCCGGTAGGGGTCTTCCGGATCCAGGCGAAACACCTCGCGGGCGTGGACCAGCCCTTCCTTCGAGCGGCCGAGCTCGCCCAGCTCATAGCCGTAGGCCCAGTGGGCCTCGATCAGGTTGGGGTTGCCGGCGATGGCGCGGCGGAACAGGGTCTCGGCCTCCTTCCAGCGCCATTCGAAGCGGCGATAGTAGTCACCGAGCGCGGCGAGCGCGGCGGGATCGTTGGGGTCAGCCGTCAGCGCCCGGCGGATGACGTCAGCCGAGGCCGCCGCCCGCTCGGCCTGCGTCGCGGGCTGGGCCGCGAGCGCGCGGGTCCAACCGTTCCGGGTCAGGGTGGCGACCACCAGCAGCGCGCCGACGTCGTTGGGGTCGATCTTCAGCGAGGCCTGGGCCAGGTCCCACGCGCGGTCGGCGGCGTCGAGGCCCTCCGCGTCGTTCCCGACCATCCGCAGGGTGCGCGTGCGCTCCAGGAGGTCGTCGGCCTCCAGGATATTGCGGAAGGCGATCGGGTTGCGGGGCCGCTGCGCCGACGGCGCGCGCAGGCGGTCGGGGCCGACGCGGGCGCTCAGCGCGGCAAGCGCCTCGGCCGAGGCGGTGTCCAGCAGCCGGAAGAGGTCGTCGACGCGGCCGTCCGTGGTGCGGCTCCAGACCTCCAGGCCGCTTTTGGGGTCGACCAGTTCGAGACTGATCCGCACCGCTCCGGCGTTCTCGGTCACCGCGCCGGTGAGCAGCAGGTCCGCGCCCAGGCGCCTGGCGATTTCGGCCAGGCTCAACTTCTTCTCCGACAGCGCCGAGGACGAGGCGTCGGCGATGACCCGCAGGCCGCCGATCTGGCTCAGGCCATCGCGCACGGCGCGGGTCAGGCCGGCCGACAGATAGGCCGTGCCCGGATCGATGCTCAGGTTGTTGAACGGCAGGACCGCAAGGGTCAGGGGCTCCTGCCGCCCTGGCCGCCGCCAGTCCCACACCGCGACCGCGCCGGCGCCGGCGATCAGGGCCGCCGCCGCGCCGCCCGCGATCAGCGTCCGGCGACCCAGCCGAAAGCCTGGCCGTGGCGGCGCAACCTCGCTGTCCGCCGCGGTTAGTTGATAGCCCACCCGGGGAATGGTCTGGAGGCTGAAGGCCGCGCCGCCCGTCCGGTGGGCGAGCTGGCGAAGTTGGACCATGACGCGGGTGATGGCGTCCTCGCCGACAACGCGCCCGTCCCAACAGGCCGCGATCAACCCATCGCGTGACACCACCGCCCCGTTGGCCTTTGCCAGCAGCACCAGCGCCTGCATGACGCGCGGCTGCAAGACTTCCTGGCCCTCCGGCCAGCACACGGTGCAGGTCGACGGCGACACCTGCAGCTTTCCGAGAGCGAACGCCGCCTCTTCCGCTAGGTCCATCCAGACGCACTCCCCCCAGAGCGAATCGAGGCTAGCACGCTCGGTGCTAAGCGCCAGAGTTGCAACCAATGGTTTCGGAGACTGGAGTCGGCGAACGGAGTCGGCGAAAGATCGGCTTCGGATAGGGCATAGATCGGTCCGCGGTTCTGGCGTGCACCCTGGCGCCATGCCCAGCTGCCGAGGCTTTCGGGGCGCTATGAGGCTTCCGCGGCGCTGGCGTCGATGGCGGTCTCCTCCAGCTTCCTGGACACAAACCTGTTCACGAGACTGAATGACGCAGATGGCGACTCGGAAACCCAATGGCGCTCAATTCGGCCGACCCTGAGCAGAACCGGTTCATCGATCGCACGCGCGAGGCGCTGCGGCAGGGCGACCTGCTGCGGGCCTGCGACATCGCCGAAGAGGGCCTGCTGATCCATTCGCAGGACAAGGCGCTGGCCTACGGCCTGGTGCTGGCCTGCGCGCGGTTGGGCAAGCTCGACCAGGCCATGGCGCTGCATGACGTCCATGGCCTGTCAGGGCCTGACGAGGGGCTCGACGCCCATTCCTTGCGCGCCCGGATTCTCAAGGACATGGCGCTCAGCGAGAGGCCGCCCGATCGCGGGAAGCTGGCCGAGGCCATCGGAGCCTACCGGGACGCCTACCAGCGCTTCGGCGATCCGTTCCCGGGGATCAACGCGGCCAGCCTGATGCTGTTGGCCGGTGACGGCGATGGCGCCCGCGAGCTGGCGGCCGCCTTGCTGGACATGCCGCGGCTCCGCACGCCGGAGGGCTACTACGACACGGTCACCCGGGCCGAGGCGCTGCTGATCCTGGGACGGACGGCGGAGACAGCGCAGGCCGTGACCGAGGGCTGCGCCCTGGTCGACGCCAACCCCGGCGCCCGGGCGGGCACGCGCCGGCAGCTGCGGCTGATCGCTCAGCGCCTGAACCTCGACGCCGAGACGATGGAGGCGCTGCTGGCCCCCCTCGCGCCGCCGACCGTGGCGGTGTTCGGCGGCCAGATGTTCGAGGCCGACGCCGCGGGGGAGGCGGCGCTCGCCGAGGAGATCGACGCCGTCGTGCGGCGCCAGGGTGTCGGCTTCGCCTATGGCGCGCTGGCGGCCGGGGCCGACATCGTCATCGCCGAGCGGCTCTTGGAACTAGGCGTCGAGCTGAACGTGGTGCTGCCGTTCCGCACCGACGACTTCATCGCCGCGGCGGTGGGCCGTGACGCTGGCTGGACGGCGCGGTTCGAAGCCTGTCTCAAGCGGGCCGCCAGCGTCAGCCACGCCACCGAAGCCAGCTATGTGGGCGACCCACACCAGATCCGGTTCGGCGCCGACGTGGCCATGGGCATGGCGAAGCTGAGAGCCGCGGCGCTCGACGCCCAGACGGTGCAGATCGCGGCCTGGGACGGCGCGCCCGGCCTGACGGCGGACGATGTCGCACGCTGGCGGGCGCACGGCGGCGTCACCGAGACGGTCGTCCCGCGCTTCGCCGCCCGCCGCGCGGTCGGAGGCCCGACGCCGCCGCAGGCCGACCGCGTCGTCAAGGCGATCATCTTCACCGATTTCCCGGGGTTTTCGAAGCTCTCCGAGGCCGTGCTCCCGGCCTTCTGGCGCGAGGTGATGCAGCGCATCGCGGTCGTCCTGGCGCGCCATGAGGGCGCGATCGCCTACCGCAACACCTGGGGCGACGCGCTCTATGCGGTGATCGATACCGCCGCGGAGGCCGCCGCCATCGCGCTCGAACTGCACGACGAACTGGCCAACGTCGACCATCAGGTGCTGGAGATCGACCGCACGGCGGGCATGCGGATCGGCGCGCACCTGGGCCCGATCTACCGCGGGCCGGACTTCGTCACCGGATCCCTGAACTTCTTCGGGACCGAGGTCTCGCGCACCGCCCGCATCGAGCCGATCACGCCGCCCGGCGCGGTCTATGTCACCGAGCCCTTCGCCGCGATCCTGGCGCTGGAGGCGCCCGGACGGTTCGGCTGCGACTATGTCGGGCGTCTGGAGCTCCCCAAGGCCTTCGGCGTGCAGCGGATGTACCGGCTGGGCCGCGGCGCGAGCTAGGCCGGTATCGCCAGCTTTCGGTGGCGGTAGGCGGTGCGCCAATCGGTGAGGTCCGACAGCATGGTGGCCGCGGCGTTCTCCGCCGCCCGGCAGGACAGCATCAGGTCGGTGGGGTGACTGCGCAGGGTCGCCGCCGCGGCGCGAAGCCGGGCCTCGGTCTCGCTCGATCGGCCCGCGGCGCCGACGAAGTCGCCCTGCCCGCGGATGCCGAACAGCGCCGCGCCGACCGTCGGCAGGCCCGCAGAGATCAGGATCGAAAACACCGACGCGCGATGCAGCGCGGCGCCCCCCAGCAGAAGGCCGGCCAGGGAGGCCAGACCCACGGCGACGGTGATGACGAAGAGCGCGGTCCCCACCAGGTGCAGACGATGGTCGGCGCGGTGCATGCGCTCGGCGTTGGAGGCGTTGTAGCGCACCTGCGAATCCAGCTCCTGGCCGGCGATGTGCGCCACCAGCTCCGCCAGCACCTCGGCGCCGCCCAGGGTGGGTGGCGGCCCCATCTGGCGCCAGATGGCGCGGGCGTACCAATCGGTCCATCGGCCCGCCGGCCCGATCGCGGCGGCGACCTGCCGCGGCGGCGTGGCTGCGCCCAGCAGCTTGAGGCTGCGCAGCGGCCGAAGCTGTTCGGCGAGGTAGCGGTAGTTCAGCCAACGCCGGTGCCATTGGCGTCGCGCGCCGGCGCTGGTGTTGAGGATCAGGAGCGCGATCAGGGCGAGTTCGGCAAGCTCCAGCCCGATCCGGGCCGGGGGCAGGACGATGCCCAGCAACGCCATCAGCACCGAGCCCGCGGCCGCCACATAGTTGAACACCAGGCCGCTGCGGTAGCTCTGGGCCACGTGGTCGGCCAGCCCGTCGGCCCAGACGAAGGCCTCTTCCAGCACGGCCAGCCCTCCGGCGGCGGCGTCGGAGCCGGCCACGGGCTGGTCGCGGAAGGTCTGCCAGTCCTCGCCGCCGCCCCAGCGGGTCGGGCGAAGCGGCGCGCCGACCAGGGCCATGAGCGCGGGATACTCCATCCGCCAGCGCCACCGCGGCTTGCGTTCGGAAAGGTACCAGGCGACGCAGGCGCGCTCGTCGCCATCGCTCGGCGGCGCCAGCACCGCCTCGAGCAGTTGTTTGAGGACGGCGGCGTCCAGCAGGCGCCTGGGCACGCAGTCGCGGTCCAGCCGGTCGGGCGCCCAGCCCTCGAAGCCGGCCCAAAGGACGCTGGGCGGCGAGACCCCGTCGGCCGGAATCCAGATCACCGGCGCCCCGCGCCGCACGGCGTATTCGATGACATCGGCCGTGCCGCCCCGGCCGCGCGCCGGCTCGCCGTCCCAGACCGCGACCAGCAGGTCGGACTGGGCGACCGTGCTCTCGCCGCCGCAGGCGTAGGCCTTCTCGCGCGGCCCGTCCTGAGGCGGCAGCGACCAGGCCTGCGACTGGGCCAGCAAGGCGTCGAACGCCTTGGCGTCCCGGCCCCGGAAATCCTTGCGGTAGACCGCCGGCGCGAACGGCAGGACCGCGCGCAGCGCATAGCCGCCGGCCAGGGCCTGCCGCGCCGCCATCTGGTCGGTTCCGATCGCCAGGCCCGACAGCAGGTAGAAGGCCGCCTCGTCCGGGGCGAACACGCCGGCATGCTCGCCGTGCAGCGCCCGGGTCACCGACGCCAGGTCGGCCAACAGCCGCGCGATCACCGGCGTCAAAGCCGCCTGCGCCTTGGCCGTCAGCTGGCGATGCCCGGTCACGCCGACGCAGAGCGCGAGCTGCGGCCGTGGCGGCGAAGTCGTTGAACTCATGTCGGCCCCGATCGAACGTGACATCAGAGCAGCCGCCGCCCCGCCACCGCAAGGGCGGTTTTGCCGCCCCGCGGGACTCTATTCGCCCGACAGGGGAAAGGCGCCGCAAGATCGGCAATAGATCGGCTTCAGATCGGCGAGAAGTCGTCCCGCGCGTCTATCTGTCCCGCGCCCGCCGTGGCCCCATTCAGGCGTGGAAGCCGCCCCGAGCGAGGGGTGGCGAACGGGGTGGGTTCACATGCGTAAGCAATCGAAGCGTATCGCAAAACAGGCTGGGGCGCGCGCCATCAGCGCAGCCGGATTGGCCGCTGTCGTGCTGCTCGGGGGAGCGGCGCCGGCGTTCGCGGGGAGGCCGCTGGTAGCGGACACGCCCACCAATCCCAACCCGACGCCGTTCGCGGGCTGCTCGCTCGGAAGCGCCTGCAGTCCAACGCTCACCCTGGACGGCACCCCGGGCATTGACGCGTTTAACGACGGGTTCGGCGCCAGCAATGTCTACGTCTACGGCGAGGGTGTGGTGAGCTTCGGTGCGCCGCTGCCGTTGACCGCGAGCCTCGCCGGCGGCACCGCCTCCTTCGGCGACGGGACCTGGTTCGCACCCGGCCTCGGCGCGCCCCTGGAGATCACGTCCTACCAGTCAATACTCGGCAACCATTGGTTCAACTGGGACGACGCGGGGGGCCACATCATGTTCCAGATGGAGATCCGCGACGACGGCGCCTGCCACTCCTGCGTGTTCGGCAATCCATTCTGGAACCCGCGCGACGCGAACCTCGCGGATTTCGATGTGACCTTCAATGGTCCCGGACGTGGGATCGAAGCCTACAATGTGGCCCCCGAGGCGCAGCCTGGGTTCCCACCTTGCGCCCCGGATTCCGGGGGCCCGGGGAACCTCGCCTGTCCAGGGCATTTCAACAATGACCTGCGGGGCTCCAGTGGGACTCCGGAGCCGGCGAGCTGGGCTTTGATGATTGCAGGCTTCGGCGCCGTTGGCTCGCTGCTGCGCCATCGGCGGCGCCTCGTGGCCTGATCATGGACCGCCGGCGGTTGTGAAGTACGCCGCCTTCATCAGCTACAATCATCGCGACCGGCGCACCGCATCGTGGCTGCACCGGGCGATCGAGAACTATCGCGTCCCGAAAGCTCTGTGGGGGCGTGAGGGCGCGTTGGGCGCGATCGGATCTCGGCTTCCGCCCTTGTTCCAGGACCGCGAGGAACTGGCGGCCTCGTCGGACCTGGCGGCGTCCGTGCGCGAGGCTCTGGAGCAATCCAGCAGCCTGATCGTCGTCTGCACGCCGCACGGCGCGAAATCGCGATGGGTCAACGAGGAGGTCCGCGCCTTCACGGCCATGGGCCGCCGGGACCGCATCCAGTGCGTGATCGCCGGCGGCGAGCCGAACGCCTCACGCCGCGAGGACCTGGACTCCGATCTCGAGTGCCTGCCGCCGGCGCTGTTTGAAGGCGGCGGCGGAGAGCCGCTCGGCGCGGACATCCGCCCCGGCCAGGACGGCCGCGAATTGGCGAAGCTCAAGCTCATCGCCGGCGTGCTCGGCGTGGGCTTCGACGAGCTGCGGCAACGCGAGGCGGCGCGGCGGCAAAGGCGGATGATGATCGCCACCACCGCCTCTGTGGCGGGGTTTGCGGCGATGACGGCGCTGGCGGCCACGGCGATCGTGTCGCGCAACGAGGCCGTCCGGCAGCGGGACCTCGCGCGGGAAAAGACGCTTACGGCGCAGCGCACGGTGGAGTTCGTGAAGAGCATCTTCGCCGTGGCCGATCCTTCTGAATCGCGCGGGGCCACGATCACCGCCCGCGAGATCCTGAACCGTGGCGCGGCCCATATCGACCAGGGCCTGGAGCGCGAGCCCACCGTGAAGGCGGAGCTCGGGACCACCCTGGGCGAGGTCTACACCAACCTCGGCCTGTTGCATGACGGCGCGGGTTTGATCAGCCGGATGTTGTCGGTAAGGGGCGTGGCTCCAAGCACGCGCGCTCGGCAGTACTTGGCCCTGGGCGACACTCGCGAGTTGGCGGCCGACGACGAGGCGGCGATCAAGGCCTACGAGCAGGCGCTGGCCCTTGCCGCCGCGCCGGGCGCCGATCGCGAGGACCTGGTTCCGCGGATTCTGAGCGGCCTGGGCGAGGCGCGCGCGAACAGCGGCGACCCGGCCCGCGGGGAGCGCGACGCACGACAGGCCCTTGCCGCCGACCGGCGCGCCAAGCCGGCGTCGGTCGATGTGGCGCGGGACCTTGAGGCGCTGGCCACGACCCAGATCCTCGCCAACAAGCTGGCCGCGGCGCCTGCGCTGCTCCAAGAGGCGCTCGCGCTGCGAACGCGCCTGCAGGGCACCGATCACCCCCTCGTGCTGCAAGACCTCAACCGGCTGGGCTACGTCGCCTACATGCGTCACGATTCGGCCCAGGCCGGGCGGCTGTGGCGCCAGGAGCTGACCAGCGAGGAGCGGCTGCTGGGGCCCGACCATCCGGTGGTCGCCACCGCCCTGAACAACGTCGCCCTTACCGAGGTGGAGCAGCGCCAATACGCCCAGGCCCTGCCGCTGCTGAATCGCGCCATCCACATCAATCTGACGCAGCGCAGCGACACCGTGGCCGACGTCGTCTTCATGTACACGAACCTCGGGATCGCGCTGCGCGCCACGGGCGACCCGGCGGGCGCGGTGGCGGCTCTGCGAAAGGCGATCGTGGCGGGGCGGCTGCACAAACACCGCGGCCTCGCGCCGGCGATGGCCATGCTGAGCGACCTTCAGTGCGCGCGGGGAGACGTGAAGGCGGGCCTCGCGGGTCTGGACGAGGCGACGCCGATCATGGCTCACGACTACCCGGGCGACCCTTGGCGGCGCGCATGGATCGACACGATCCGCGGCGGCTGCCTGCTCAAGACCGGCCAGAAGGCGACCGCGGCGCGTTTGCTGGCCGAAGCGGGTCCGGCCATCCGCGAGCGCTGGCCGCCGGGCAGCCACTATTTGGCGCGCTATGCAGAATTGGCGGCGGCCGCCCGATAGCACGGCGCCCGCGCGTGGCGGCGCTGGCGGGACGCTGGCGAGACTAGGGATCGCGCCAACGCCCCGCCGCGACACGGCGAGGCCTGTGGACGTCAGGCCGCCGTCATCGCGCGCTGCTGGCGGCGGCGAAGGGCCGCCCCCATGCCCCCAAAGCCCAGGATCATCAGCGCCCAACTCGCCGGCTCGGGGGCCGAGGCGAGGGGCGCGTAGGTCGAATTCTCGTTGGTGATGACACTGGCGAAAGACCGGGCGAGGTCGAGATCGCCGGTGTCGGCGAATTGAGTCGCCGTGGTCCTCAGGAAGATGAAGGTCGAGGACGGGTCGGTTGGCGGCAGGCCGTCCGTCCTTACGGTCGGATCGCCGAAGCGGAAATTGATGTCTCCGGCAAAGGGGGCGCCGAAGACGAAGGCGGAGATCGGCAGGACGGTCCCGAGGCCGTCGGTGCGGTAGTCGCCGTCGGTGATGAAATTCGAGAAACCGGCGATGCGCAGGTCCTGCACATTGTCCGTGCTCGACGCGTCCGGAATGACCCGCCAGGCGAAGTCGAGCGTGCCCGTGCCGTTTTCGCGGATCACGCGTTCCTGGACCTGGCCCGTGCCCGAGCCGTCGGTGAAGGCGTAGTCGACGAGCCGGTCGGCGATGACCCCGCCGGCGAGTTCCGGCCGGGCGGCGACCGTGGTTCCCGGAAGCGTGGTGCTCGAGCCGGACGCCAGCGGGACCGCGGCGGCGGGAAGGGCGACGAGCGCGGCGAAGCCGACCCCAAGGGCGAGGCGTGATGCCGAAAGCAAATACTGCATGTCAGATGTCCTCTAAGCGACGCCCGAGCCCCCTTTGAGCGGTCCCGATTCGTCGAAGCGCCGCGGCGACTCCGCGGCGCGTTGCCGGAATTTGACGGTGCGCCTTGCGGCCTCCCGCCACGCATATGGCAACATTACCAAGGCGGCCGCGCTATCCGGCCAAGGCGATCTCTTCCCGAGCGAACGCCGATCTATTGCCGATCTCGGGGCGCCTTTCCCTTTCTAGGCGAGCGACCCCGGCGCGAGCGCTTGGACTGGCGCAAGGGTGGCGTCTTGGCTACCGGTGACACAGCGGGAAGACGGGGGACATCCATGAACCGTAGAAAGCTGTTGGCCGCGGCGGCGGCGAGCGCGGTGGTCTCGGGGACGGCGCGGGCCGCGGCGGCGCCGCCCGCCAAGCGGGCGCCGAACTTCATCGTCGTGCTCTGCGACGACCTGGGCTACGGCGACTGCAGCCTCTACGGGCCGGGCGGGCTTTCGACGCCGCATCTGGAGCAGATGGCCCGCGAGGGCGTGGTCGCCACCGACTACTATTCGCCGGCCAATCTCTGCAGCCCCTCGCGCGCGGGCCTGCTGACCGGGCGCTATCCGGTGCGCACGGGCCTGGGCTACGAGGTCATCATGCAGCAGGACGACCGTGGGCTGCCGCTGTCGGAAGTGACCATCGCCAAGGCGTTGAAGCCGGCGGGCTACGCCACCGCGCTGTTCGGCAAATGGCATCTGGGTCACCTGGGCGCGGCCTGGCCGCCGACCAGGCACGGCTTCGATGCGTTCTTCGGCATCCCCTACAGCCACGACATGAAGCCGCTGGCGCTCTTCGAGAGCCACGCCGGCTCCGACGAGACCGTCAGGAGCGAGGTCGACTATCCGCAGCTGCAGGAGCAGTTCTATAGCCATGCGGAGCGGTTCATCGAGGCGCACGCGAACCAGCCCTTCTTCGTCGAGCTGGCGCTCTCGGCGCCGCACCTGCCGGAGCATCCGCATCCGGGCTTCGACACCCAGGGCTACGCCGGCTCCTACGGCGCTGTCGTCGCCGAGATCGACGCGATGGTGGGCCGGCTGATGGCCAAGCTGCGGGCGCTCAAGCTCGAGCGCGACACGGTGGTGGTGTTCACCTCGGACAATGGCCCCTGGTACGAGGGCTCGCCGGGCTGGTTGCGGGAACGCAAGGGCGGCGGCGGTTTCGACGGCGGCTATCGCGTGCCGTTCGTCGCCTGGGCGCCGGGCCGGCTGCCGGCGGGCAAGCGGACCTCCTCGATCATGATGGGGATCGACCTGCTGCCGACTTTCGTCGCCATGGCCGGCCTGCCGCCGCTGTCAGGCGTCGAGCTGGACGGCCGGGACATCACCAGCGTCCTGACCAAGGGCGCGGCCTCGCCGCACGAGGCGCTGATCCTGTTCGACAACGAGGTTCCCGTGGCCGTGCGCACCCAGGACTGGAAGTACCTCGACACCCTCTACTACCGGGGCATCAAGATGCCGATCGGCGTGTTCGGCTACGAGGAGCTCTATGACGAGCGCGGAAGCCGCGCCGAGAACTACAGCGTTTCCGAGAACCACCCCGACGTCGTCAAGGCGATGAAGGCCCGGCTGGAGGCGGCCAAGAAGGCGTTCGCCCCCTACAAGCACGCCGACATCCCGCAGGCTTTCAAGACCCTGAACGCCCAGCTGGGCCACATCCAGGACTAGAGGTCGAGCGGGACGAACTTGCCGCGGTTGGCCAGCTCCATCTCGGCCTCGCGGCGGCGGCGCGCACCGTCGTCGGCCCGCAATGCTTCGGCGAGGTCGGGCGGCGTCGTGTCCTCGATCAGCGGCGCCTGGGCCATGCGGAAGCTGGTGACATACATCTCGCCATTGATCCTCTCGACCAGGGGCGCGCCGCGCGCGGCCGGCGTGCGCTGCATCTCGATCAGCCAGGGGTGGCCCTCTTCGTCGATCAGCACATCCATCCCGAACAGCTTGGGCGGAAAGCCCCGCGCGGGCCCGCTGGCCGCCTGGCGGGCGAACAGGCCCTCGGCGGCGATCATGCGGACCACCCATTCCACCAGGGCCTTGATCTCGCCGAACGCTTTTTCACCATCCAGGCCGTCGGCGGTCATCCGCCGCAACAGGGCCGAGAGGCTGCGGATCGAGCCGACGTCGTCCTGCTTCGCGTCCTGGCTGATATCCAGGCCGGGGTGGTCGAGGTGCAGCGCGGTGTTGGTCACGTGCATCGAGGGGCCGCCGCCCCGGTCCGGGCTCGCGTCATAGAGTTCCGGCGCGATGCGCACGATGCCCTCGGAATAGACGTAGGCGCGCAGGGGCTCGGCGCTCGTGACCAGGCAATAGATGCGGCAATGGCCCTTGCGGCCCTCGATCAGATAGGGCCGGTCGATGTAGCGCTGCACCACCACGTCGTCCCGCGTCAGGGCGCTGGCGAGGTCGGCGGTGACCTCGATCCCCTGGCCGCCGCTGCCGCGGACCGGCTTGACGATATAGAGGGCCGGCGCGTCCGGCCCCTTGGCGAAGGCCTGCAGGGTCTTGCGGTCCTTGGGCAGGACGAAGGTCTCCGGGAACCGGCCGGCGGGATCGACCGCCTGGCGGGCGGTGAGCATTTCCGCCAGCCGCGACTTGTCGGCGTAGGGCGACCATTCGTGGAAGTCGTCGGAGTTGTTGCGCGCGACGAGCGCGGAGGCGACCTGCATCGGCTCGCGGCGAAACCGCTCCACCAGAGCGCGGGTGTGGTGGTCGGCGGCGAGCGGCCGGCCGGCGTCGCGCAGCGCCGCGGCCAGGCCCTGCAGGGCGTAGGGGATTTCCTGGCTGGTGGGCTGGCACTTGCTGAGCAGGCGCTCGTAGTCGGCGATGGCCTCGTCCACGCGCCCCAGCCGGTGCTTGAGGAGCGCGATGAACCGCAGGGAGCCGGCCCCGGCCAGAATCTTGAACGCGTGCTCGAAGGCGGGCAGCGCGGCCTCGATGTCGCCGCTGGCCAGCAGGCAGAAGGCGGTGTTCCGAAGCGCCTCATCGTTCTTCGGATCGAGCTCAAGGGCCTCGCGGAAGTGGACCAGCGCCTTGTCGAACTCCAGGCGGCGCAGGTGCGACGTGGCGAGCAGGGTGCGCGCCTCGACCGACTTGGGCATGGCGTCGGCCAGCCTGCGCAGCATGACCTGGGCTTCGCCGGTGTCGTGCTCGATCATGTCGAGGATGTCGGCGGTCAGCGGCAAGCGGGCGTCTCCTGGCGCGGGCGGGTGTCCTTGCGTCCTTATGCGGATGCAGCGCGGGTGGAGGCAAGTCGTTCGCGCCCAATGGGGGTTCCGGCGCGCGGCGGCGGCGGATATGGGAGCGCCACGGCGTCGTAGGCTTGGGGGAGCCATAGCGATTCGAACTGGAGCGCCCATGAGCCAAGCCAACCGCAAGGTCAGTCTGGACCCCGAGGACTGGGACGACCTGCGGGCGCAGGGCCACCGGATGCTCGACGACATGATCGACAACCTGGCGGGCCTGCGCGAGCGGCCGCTGTGGCAGGCGCCGACGGCCGAGGCCCGCGCGCGCTACCGCGCGCCCCTGCCGCGCGCGCCCGCCGCGCTCAGCGACGTGCACGCGCAGTTCATGGCCGACTGCGCGCCCTATGGCTCGGGCAACCGCCATCCCGGCTTCATGGGCTGGGTGCAGGGCGGCGGCACGGGCGTCGGCATGCTGGCCGAGATGCTGGCCGGCGGCCTCGACGCCAACCTGGGCGGCCGCGACCACATGCCGATCGAGGTGGAGCGCCAGGTGGTGGCCTGGATGGCGCAGCTGTTCGGCTTTCCGGCCGACGCCAGCGGCATCTTCCTGACCGGCACGTCGCTGGCCAACCTCTGCGCGGTGATGATCGCCCGCGACCGGGCGCTGGGCGTCGAGGTGCGCAACATCGGGGTGCGCGATCCGGGCGTGGCGGCCTACGCCTCGCGGGCGGTTCACGCCTGCATCGTCCGCGCCATGGACATGACGGGGCTGGGCACCGACCGGCTGCGGCTGATCGAGACCGACGCCGACGGGCGGATCAAGCCGGCCGCGCTGGAAGCCGCCATCGCCGCCGACCGCGCCGCGGGGCTGAAGCCGTTCCTGGTGGTGGGCTCGGCCGGCACGGTGGACATCGGCGCGATGGACGATCTCGACGCCCTGGCCGATATCGCCCAGCGCGAGGGCGCGACCTTCCATGTGGACGGCGCGCTGGGCGCGCTCGGGGTGCTGAGTCCCGAGGTCGCGCCGAAGCTGAAGGGCATCGAGCGCGCCGACAGCCTGGCGCTGGACTTCCACAAGCTGGGCCAGGCGCCCTATGACGCGGGCCTGCTGCTGGTCCGCGACGCCGCCGCCCACAAACGCACCTTCTCCTATGGCGACGCGCCATATCTGCGCCATTCCGAGCGCGGCCTGGCGGGGGGCGAGTTCTGGCCCTGCGACTTCGGCCCGGACCTGTCGCGGGGTTTCAGGGCGCTGAAGGTCTGGTTCACGCTGAAGACCTATGGCCTGGACGCGCTCGGCGAAGTGATCGGGCGGACCTGCGCGCTCGCCCAGGCGCTGGCGGCGCGGATCGAGGCCAGCGACGAGCTGGAGCTGCTGGCGCCGGTGGGCCTGAACATCGTCTGCTTCGCCTACAGGGGCGCCGATCAGGCCGCCATCGCCGCCGACCTGCAGGAGGCCGGCCGGGTCGCGCCCTCGACCACGACGCTTGGCGGCCGTACCGCCCTGCGCGCCGCGATCATCAATCACCGGACGTCCATCGAGGACATCGAGGCCCTGGTGGAGGGTGTGCTCGCCCTAGGCCGCGCCCAGCTTGGCCGCGGCTAGATCGGCCAGCACCCGGTCGACCAGCTTCGTCCAATCCTGCTTCGCGCCGTGGCGGTAGAGCCGCATCCCTGGGTACCAGGGCGAGTCCGTGCGGCCACGCAGCCAGCGCCAGTCGGAATGCAGATAGGGCAGCAGGGTCCAGCAGGGCTTGCCCATGGCGCCGGCCAGGTGAGCGACCGAGGTGTCGATGGAGATCACCAGGTCCAGCCGCTCGACGATCGCGGCCGTGTCGGCGAAGTCGGCCGCGCCGGTGTCTTCCGGATGCAGGCTGATGGCGCCCGCCGCCAGCAGGCGCCGCGCCTGATCGGGCGGCAGGCCCTTGTTGGCGCCGTTGAAGCCGGTGGGGCTGGCCTGCCAGACGAGACCCACCCGCGCGCCCGGGCTGAAATCCGCCCAGCGCGCCCGGCGGTCGGCCGGCGCCGCCAGATAGGGCTCCGCCGGCAGGGTCTCCAGGGTCATGCCCAGCGGTTCGGGCAGGGAGAAATAGCGGCTCCAATAGTCGTGCGCGGGAATCGGCACGGTCTCGCCGATCCCGGCCCGGAGCACGGCGTCGACGTCGGCGATGGTCTCGAACAGGTCGCCCAGGGCCGGACGGCAACCGAGGGTGACACGCGCCGCGCCGCGCGCCTTCAGGCTCTTTGCGAAGCGGGCGAACTGGATCTGGTCGCCGAAGCCCTGCTCCACCCAGACCAGGACGGACTTTCCGTCGAGCGGCTCGCCGCGCCACTCGGGGAAACTCAGCTTGATCGGCGGCACAACGTCGGGGTGCAGCGGGATTCGCGCGCGCATCAGGGGCCACCCCTCCGCGTAGCGGCCCAGCGACAGATAGAGGCCGGCGAGCGCGAGCTTCGTCTGGTTGTCGTCGGGCCGCAGCTCAAGCGCGGCGAGGAATTCCTTCTCCGCCGAGTCAGTGCGGCCGGCTTCGGAATAGGTCCCGCCCAGCAGGCGGCGGACGGCCGGCTCCTGCGGGCTGTGGCGGGCGGCGAGTTCAAGGTAGTGCATCGCGCGCGGCAGGTCGCCGGTCTCCCGCAGGCAAAGCCCCAGGTTGATGGCCAGCTTCAGCGTCAGCACGCGGCGCGCCAGGTCCAGATAGACCTCGACCGCCTCGGCGCGGCGGCCTTCGTTCTGCAGCGCCAGACCGCGCTGAAACTGTTCTTCGGGAGACTCTTGCGCCATGCCGTCCAGTTCGCTCGGCCGGCGACATTGTCCGAACCGCCGGCAGTATCTAACCTCGAATGCCTTAGACGGGGAGCCCGCGTGACCGCCCTTTGCCCAGCGCCATTTTCGCACGCGCCGCGACCGCGCCACAGGAGCCCCCGTGGCCAATAGACTTGCGATCTTCCATCCCCGGGGCGAACTCGGGCTCGGTCAGAATTTCTTCGGCAAGGACGTCGCCAACCTGGAGCTGTTCCGGGCGATGGCGCAGCACGGCGGTTTCGACGAGCTGGATGTGCTCAGCGTCATTCCGACCACCGACGAGGCCCTGCGGACCGCCCTGCTGGACGATCCGGAGGCGCCGATCCGCATCCGCGCGGGCTCGGGTCTCAACCAGGGTCCGGCGCGCGACGCCGGCGCCCTGTTGCGCGGCCAGCCGGACCTGCACGACCTGGCCTGGCTGCGGCGGATTTCCGTGGGCGACCGGTCCTACAGCCTGATCGGCCTGGTCCACACGCTGGCCCCGCCGACCATGCGCGCGACGATCGCCCAGGCCCTGGTCGCGCCGGTGCACCCCTGGGACGCGATCGTCTGCACCTCGCCCAGCGTGCGCGACGCGGTCGCCGAGATGTTCGACCAGTGGGGCGACTATCTGGGCGAGCGGACCGGCGGCGGCCAGCCGCCGCGCCCGGCGCTGCCGGTGATCCCGCTGGGGGTCGAGGCGCAGCGCTTCGCCGGCTTCGCCGACCGCCCGGACGCCCGCGCCAAGGTCCGCGCCCAGTTGGGCCTGGCCGACGACGACGTCCTGGTGCTGTGGGTCGGGCGGCTGTCGTTCTTCGAGAAGGCGTTCCCGCAGGTGATGTTCCAGGCGATCCAGCGGGCCGCCCAGGAGAGCGGCGTCAAGCTGCACTTCGCCATGGCCGGCTGGTTCCCCGGCGGCGACCGCGACCGCGGCCTCTACGAGGAGGCGGCCAAACGGCACGCGCCCGATACGCCGGTGCATTTCCTGGACGGCAACGACCGCCAGCTGGTGGGGGAGCTGTGGGCCGGCGCCGACATCTTCACCTCGCTCGTGGACAACATTCAGGAGACCTTCGGCATCACCCCGGTGGAGGCCATGGCGGCGGGCCTGCCGGTGGTGGTCAGCGACTGGGACGGCTACCGCTCGACGGTGCGCGACGGGATCGAGGGGATGCTGATCCCGACGCTGGGCGGGCCGCAGTCGGGCCTGGGCGCGACCATGGTGCAGCGCCACCTGTTCGGGGTCGCCAGCTACCAAGCCTATGCCGGCGAGGTGGCGCAATACACCGCCGTCCATGTGGGCCGGGCGGCAGACGCCATCGCCGCGCTCGCCAGGTCGCCGGAGCTGCGCCGCAAGATGGGCGCGGCCGGGCGCGAGCGCGTGCGCGCGGCCTTCGACTGGCCGGTGGTGGCGCGCCAGATCAGCGCCCTGGTGGGTGAGATGACCGCGATCCGCCAGGCCTCACCCGATCCGGTCATCCGCCAGAAGGCCGATCCGGTGCGCGGCGACCCGTTCATCGCCTTCGCCGGCTTCGCGACCCAGGTGTTCACGCCCGACACGCCGCTGAAGGCCGCCCCGGGGATCGACGGGAGCTATGTGCGCGCCATGGCGCCGGGGCTCGACCAGGCCTTTACCAACCTGCGGGCGCCGCTGGAGGAGTGCGCCCAGGCGCTCGACCTCCTGGCGTCGGGCAAGGCCGCCTCGTCGCGCGAGGTGCTGGCGGCCTTCCCGGTGGTGCGGCGGCGGATGGTGGAGATGGGCCTGGCCTGGATGTGCAAGCTCGGCCTGATCGATTGGCTGGTCTAGACTGGAGCGATGGACGCACGCGACCTCGTGGACGTGGCGATTGACGAGGACCCGCGGGCGCCTTGCCTCTGGGTGCCGTCAGAGCTGTGGCCTGACTTCGTGGCCTCGGTGGGCCAGACCCCGAACGTGATCGGGGCGGTGATCTATCGCGGCAAGACCATCCGCGAGGGCGGCCCGCTCACCGACGTCACCACGCGCCGGTATTGAGGCGCCGATGCGCCCGGCGCTGACCCTGATCGCCGCGCGCGGGGTCCGAGGCTTTGGCGACGGGTTCACCGCGCTTCTGCTGCCGGTCTATCTGTCGATCCTGGGGTTCAGCGCCTTCCGGGTCGGGGTGCTGACCACCGCCACCCTGTTGGGCTCGGCGGCGCTCACGCTGGCGGTCGGGCTGGCCGGGCACCGGGTGCCGGCGCGTCGGCTGCTGTTCGGCGCCTGCGGCCTGATGGGGCTGACCGGCGTCGCCTTCTCCCAGCTTCACGCCTTCTGGCCGCTGGCGGTGGTGGGCTTCATCGGAACGCTCAATCCGTCGGGCGGCGACGTAAGCCCATTCCTGCCGCTGGAGCAGTCACTGCTGGCCCATGCCGGACCGCCCTCGCGGCGCACAGAGCTGTTCGCGCGCTACAGCGTGACCGGGACGCTGATGGGGGCGCTGGGCGCGCTCTCCGTGGGGCTGCTGGAGCCGCTGAAGGCGCTCACGGGCCTGCCACAGCTGACCCTGGTCGAAGGCGCCTTCGCGGCCTACGGCGTCCTTGGCCTGGTCTCGGCGGCGCTCTACCGGAACCTGCCGGCCCGGCCCGCCGAGGCGGAGACCGCGCGGACGCCGCTCGGGCCGTCGCGGCGCAACGTCTACGGCCTGGCGGCGCTGTTCAGCCTCGACTCGTTCGGCTCGGGTTTCATGGTCCAGTCGCTGTTCGCGCTGTGGCTCTTCCACCGTTTCGGCCTGTCGCTGGCGGTGGCCGGGGGCTTCTTCTTCTGGACCGGCGCGCTCTCGGCCGTGTCGCAGCTGGCGGCGCCCTGGCTCGCGCGGCGCATCGGCCTGATCAATACCATGGTCTTCACCCATATCCCCGCGAGCCTCTGCGTCATCGCCGCGGCCTTCGCGCCCAACGTCGAGATCGCCTTTGGCCTCCTAGTGGTGCGCGCCCTGCTCTCCAACATGGATGTGCCGGCGCGGACCTCCTACGTCATGGCGATCGTGACCCCGGCCGAGCGCGCGGCGGCGGCGGGCGTCACCAATGTGCCTCGGAGCCTCGCCTCGGCCTTCAGCCCGGCGCTCTCCGGTCTGATCTTCAGCCTGACCCCCTTCGCCTGGCCGCTGGTGATCGGCGGCTCGCTGAAGATCGCCTACGACCTGTTGCTGCTCTGGCGGTTCCAGAAGGTGCGGCCGCCGGAGGAAGCGGACCCCTAGCCCTTCTTGGCCGCCCGCGTGGCGGCCATGGCGGCGGCCTTTACCGAAGGCGGCAGGGTGGCGAACCAGGCCTGGGGCGAGAGCCGCTCGGCGACCCGGGCGCGGCCGGCGGCGCTGAGGCGCGCGCGCAGATCCGCGTCGTCCCGCAGCCGGACCAGGCCCTCGGCGGCGGCCTCAACGTCGGGCTCGGCCCAGGACTGGCCGCGATAGACGCCCTGCGGATCGGCGACCGGGGTCGGCCGCGAGGGAACCATCAGGCCGCAGGTCTCGTCCATGAAGTCCAGGACGCCGGAGAAGGCGGTCGCCACGACCGGCGTCCCCAACGCCATGGCTTCCGCCGGGGTCAGGCCGAAGCCCTCCGCGCGGTGCAGGGAGATGAGCACGTCGGCGCCGGCGATCAGGCTCTGCACCTGGTCATAGGGCCAGACCTCGTCGACGATGCGGACATTGGCCGGCGCTGTCCCGCGCAGCACGGCCAGCGCGTCGGGGAAGGCCGCGCCGTTCTGGGTCTTGAGAGTCAGCTCGCAGGCGGGATCGGTCCCGAAGGCGCGGACCCAGGCGGCGATGGCGCCCTGCGGGTTCTTGCGGGCGAGCGAGGAGTTGAAGTCGAAGACGCTGACGCCCTGGAATTTCGCGCGCCGCGGGGCGGGGGCGACGTTCGCGTAGTCCTCGATGAACAGCGGATGCGGCACCACGCGCACCGGGGCGGCGGCGCCTTCCAGGGCGTGGGCGGTGTAGGCGCTGGGCGCCCAGACCTCGTCGACGAGGGCGGCGTCGCGGCGCCAGCGGGGCGGCGCGCGCGGCAGCTCCCAGGCCCAATAGCCATAGCGTGGCCCCAGCAGTTGCGTTGGCCCGAGGCACGCCAGCGCCGCCAACAGCTCCGGCGGATTGAGGTGGAAGATCCAGGCCGAGGCGGCCACCGGCGCGGTGAGCCGGCCCTCCCAGCCGAGCTTTGCCTCCGTGACGTCGATGCGCTCCACGGGGACGCCCAGGGCCTCGAAGGCCCGCGCCGCCAGCCGCGCCGAGGCGGCGATGCCGTGCGAGCCGGCGAAATAGCCCACCACCTTGATCGGCCCTTCCGCGCCGTCCGCGCCATGCGGCTTGCGGGCGGCTGAGCGGACGTAGCTTTCCAGGGCGACGTTCAGAGCGGGCGCGGCCAGCTTGCGGGCGGGCTCCGGCAGGGCCGCGCGCCAGAGGCTGCGGGCGGCGCCGAGCAGGGTCATGCGGCTTTCACGGGCCGGAAGAGATCGCCGGCTGCGGCGGGCGCCCAGACCTCGTCGACGAAGCCGAGGCCGACGGTGTCGGCGCTGAGCGACGCGGCGGTGGCGGCGTCCCAGACGCCCACGGCGCGGCTCCAGCGGACGCCCCGGCTGTGCAGGGCGACAGCGTCGGCGGGGACCAGGTCGGGATGGGTCAGGAAGCGCACGAGGTCGGCCTGGGCCGGCGCGGCGGCCGGGCCGGAGGGGCCCAGGAACTGGCCGCCCTGCGCCTCGTAGACCAGGCGGTCGGCGGCGGCTTCCCGGGCGAGCTCGGGACCCTCCACGACCCAGAGCTCGGCGACCCGGGCGGCCGAGGCGGTCGCGCGGGCGGCGGGCTGGCGCTGGCGCACGGTCAGGCGGGCGAGCTGCATCTGCTGGTGCAGGCGGACCTTGGCGGGGAGCGCGTCGAACTCGACGCCGTATTCGGCGAGGCCCCCGCCGACCAGCCAGCGCAGGTAGCGGAACCGCTCGACCATGGAACGCAGGGGGAAGAGGCGCTGTAGATCGACCCGCGCCTCCCAGATTTCCAGGAACAGCCGGATGAACGGCGCGGGCTGGGCGGGCGCGGGCGCGAGGTACGGGGCGCGCAGGGCCTGCGTCAGGGCCGGCGGCCAGCCGGCGCGGGCGGCGACGCCGAAGCCGGCGGAGAGGCGGCGCTTGAGGTCGTTGGCGCCGGGTTCGGCGAGGCGGGCGGCGGCCAGCAGGGGCGCTGGATTTCTGGCTAAGTCATTGATAATACTGGCAGGAAGTAGGTCCGGGGCGAAGCGGCCGGCGGCGGCCTCGGCGCCAAGGCACCAGGCGATCAGGCCGGCGGTGTCGTCCTCGAACCGGGCGCGCAGGTCGCGGCGGGCGGCGAGCAGGGCCTTGGCGGCGCGGGGTGGGCCGTCGGCCGAGGGTTCGCGCAGCCAGTCCAGGGCGCCGGAGGCGGGGCCGCGCCAGGGCGGTTCGTCCCACACGCTGGTGTCGACCTCGCGCGTTCCGCTGCGCCAGGCCGTCAGCAGCGCCTCGGCGGCGGAGCCGGAGATGGCGTCGGCGCCCAAGGTCGTCGCGTGCTCGGCGAAAAACTGATGGAAGCCCAGGCGGCCGGCCTCGTGGTCGAGCTGGAAGCCGGTGGGGATGTCGCGCCAGACCTGGTCCATGGTGCGGGTGATGTCGGGCAGGCCGGCGAGCGCGGCCTCGGGGTCCGGCGCATCGACCCAGGCCTCGACCGCGGCGGTGAGGCCGCCGGAGAAGTCCTTGCCGTCGCGGGCGGCGCGCAGCGCGCGACGGCGCATGGCCGGCGTGATCGGCCGCCCCGAGGGGAACTTCAGGTGGGCGTAGGGGACGGCGCGGCTGGTCTCGTGGCCGTTCCGCAGCATGGCCGCGGCGTAGTCGGCCAGCAGCTCGGCGAGCGGCGAGCCCGGCGCGACCCGCACCCGGTCCTGATGTTTCGACAGCACGTCGGGTCGAGAGGGATCGAAACCGGAGAAGTGGAAGAAGGCCAGCGGCTCGCCATCGACGGTCCAACCGGCGGGCGTCTTGGCGAGCGTTCGGCCTTCGAGGTTCCAGTAGGCGAGGTTCAGGGTCGGCGTCCGGAGCACCGCCAGGCTGTCGACGAAGCCGGGCGCCAGGTCCATCCAGCGCTGATCGGTGAAGAGGCCGTTGGCCAGGTCGACACGGCAGTCGAACTCGCAGCGGTCGGCCCACCAGGCCATCAGGTCGACGACCTTCGGCTCGGCGCGCGCGGCGCAGAAGCCCAGGTTGTAGGAGCCGGACCGCAGGATCGCGTGGTCGTTGGGCATGGCCGAGCCGAGCAGCGGCCGGGTCAGGTGTGGGGTGAGCGCGAGCTGCGCGTCGCTGAGGCCCTGGCGCACCGCGTCCAGCGGGCGAAAAACCACGATGTCCGGGTCGAGGTAGGTGGCCGAGGTCACACCGGGCTCGGTAAGCATCTTGAAGAAGACGTAGGGCTTCACCGCCGTGTTGAGCTCGAGCGCGTCGTAATAGACGCTCATGGCGGCGTAGGGCGCGCCGAACCTGCGCGCGTCGACCACCCTGGCCAACGGTTCCAGCGCGGGGATCGGGCCGTCGGTGGCCACCACCACGCGCCGCGCCTCGGGCTCATGGACCGCCACGCTCTCCATCAGGGTCGCGGCCTGGGCGGCGTAGTTGCGCGAGACGATGGTGAAGATGACGTCCAAGTCTGGTCCTGCCGGCCCCGCGGGTGGGGCTTCCGTCTATCAGGCGGAGGGTTTGCGCCGCAATGCGGGCCTCTAGGTCTCGTCCGGCCCGAGCCTGGCGAGCGCGTCCTCGACGTCCTGCAACTCTTCCAGGAGCTGTTCTTTCAAGCCCGGCTGATAGCCGAACCGGATGCCGCCGACCGCCATGATCTCGACCTGCCGTTCCAGCTTTGCACGCGCTTCAAGGAGCTGCTGCTTCAGGCTGGGTTCGGAGCGTGACATCCGCGAAGTCCTCAGGCGGCCAACAGCTCGTCGAGCTTCTTGATGTCGGTGACCGGGGAGGCGACGCCGCCCTCCAGCCGCATGACCTTGTTGCAGTAGAGCCGCAGCAGTTCCACGTCGTGGCTGGCCAGCACCAGGATGCCGGCCCGCTCCACCAGCTTCAGCAGCCGCTTGTGGGCGATCTTCTGGAAGTCGGCGTCGCCGACCGCGATCCATTCGTCCATCAGCAGAACGTCGGCCTCGACGGCGGTGGCGGCGGCGAAGGCGAGCCTGGCCTGCATGCCCGCCGAATAGGTCTTCACCGGCATTTCCAGGAAGGGCCCCAGGCCCGAGAACTCGGCGATCTCCGGCAGGCGCTCGTCCACCTGCTTGGCCGAGAGCCCGGCGATACGGCCGCGCAGGCGGATGTTGTCCATGCCGGTGGCGGTCGGGTCGATGCCGAGGTTGAGGTCGAGCAGGGCGGCGATATGGCCCTGCACCTCGATCTCGCCTTCGTCGGGTTCGTAGGCCCCGGAGAGCGCCCGCAAGAGCGTGGTCTTGCCCGAGCCGTTGTGGCCGATCAGGCCCAGGCGGTCGCCGGCCTTCAGCTCCAGGTTCAGCTTGGAAAGCGCGGTGACGTCGGTCGAGCCGTGATGGCGGCCGAGCTTGCCGCCGACGGTGATCTTGGCCAGGTGCTTCTTCAGCGACTTGGCGTCGACCCCATAGACCGGGAACCGCAGCGTCAGGTCGCGGCAGGAGATGGAAACGGGCGGCGCCTTCATAGGTAATGCACGATCCGCCGGCGGGTGTTGCTGAACAGGCTGAAGGTCAGCCCCCAGCCCACCACCGCCATGCCGGCCAGGAACAGATAGGTGTGCGGCGCCACGCCCTTGCCGAGCAGCGGCGCGCGCACCGCCTCCAGCAGGTGGTAGAAGGGGTTCAGGTCGAGGATCAGGTGGTAGCGCTCCGGGATGCGGTCGGGCAGCCAGAACACCGGCGTCATGATCGCCGCGGCCTGGGTGATCGACTGGACGATCTGCGGGATGTCGCGGAAGCGCGCCGAGATGATCCCGACCAGCAGCGAGATCCAGGCGATGTTGGCCACCAGGAAGAAAAGGCCCAGGAGCGCGATCGGATAGTTCGCGCTCTGCCAGTAGCCGAAATAGACCAGCACGCCCAAGACGATGACCAGGTGGTGGGCCAGGTAGATCAGGTTCCGCATCACCGTGCGCCAGACGAAGGTCAGCATCGGCAGCGCGGTCTGCGACAGCATGCCGGCGGCGCCCACGAAGGTCTCGCAGCCCTCGTTGATCGTGGTGGTCACCGTGCCGAAGAAGACGATGCCGACGGCGACGAAGGGAATGAAGGTCTGCACCGGCACCCGGAACAGCTCGCCCCAGAGCACGCCGATGCCCAGGATCATCAGGCCCATGGAGAGCGTGATCCACAGCGGGCCCAGGATCGAGCCGCGATAGCGCGAGACCACGTCGTGCCAGGCCAGCGACCAGGCGAGATCGATGCGTTCGCCGGACGCGCGCAGGTCCCGCAAGGCCATCTGGACTTCGAACAGCGGACCTTGCCGTCCGGTCCGCAGCATGTGGGTGGCCGTGTCCATGGATTCCCGAAAGGGGCCTCTCCCGACGAAGGCGCGCTGGTAACAGGCTGATTCCAGGCGCGCAAGCGCGTCACCATAGCCCGCTTTGCACCTGTGCGGCCTTCCGTGTTAGCCGGGCGTATGGCGACCCTCGACAAGACCGCGCCCGGCGGCTCGAAGCCCATCGAGGAGCGGCGGCGGATGCTGCGCGCGCTCGACCCGACGCTGGAGGGCGCGGGCGTGTGGCTGGTGGTCCCCTGCTACAAGGTCAAGGCGCACATCCTCGATGTCATCGCCAAGACCCCGGCCTGGGTCGACGGCATCGTCTGCGTCGACGACGCCTGCCCGGAGGGCTCGGGCGCCTTCATCGAGCAGAACGCCAAGGACCCGCGCGTGGTGGTGGTGAAGCTGCCGCAGAACCGCGGGGTCGGCGGCGCCACCATGGCCGGCTACCGCGAGGCGATCGCGCGCGGCGGCCAGGTGCTGGTCAAGGTCGACGGCGACGACCAGATGGACCTGGGCTACATGGCCCACCTGGTCGCGCCGATCCTGCTGGGCGAGGCCGACTACGCCAAGGGCAACCGCTTCACCTCGATCAGCCACCTGACGACCATGCCGCCGGTGCGGGTGTTCGGAAACGCCGCCCTGAGCTTCGCCGCCAAGCTCTCCACCGGCTACTGGAACATCTTCGACCCGACCAACGGGTATACGGCCATCGAGGGCCAGGTGGCCCGCATGGCGATCGAGAAGCGGGTCAGCCAACGCTTCTTCTTCGAGACCGACCTGCTCTATCACCTGAGCACGCTGCGCGCGGTGGTGCGCGACGTGCCGATGCCGGCGCGCTATGGCGGCGAGGTCTCGAACCTGCGGATCGGGGCGATCGTCGGGCCCTTCGCGCTGAAGCACATCAAGAACTTCTTCCAGCGGGCGCTCGGGCAGTATTTCGTGCGCGACTTCAACGCCGCCAGCCTGGAGATGGTCTTCGGCCTGTTCTTCCTGCTGTTCGGGATCGGCTACGGCGCCCACTACATGAGCGTGAAGCACACCACCGCCGCCTCGGCCGGCGTGGTCATGGCCGCCGCGCTGCCGATCATGCTGGGGGCGCAGCTTTTGATGCAGGCGCTGAACTTCGACGTGCTCAACGTGCCGAGCCGGCCGATCCACCCCTATCTGCGCACCATCGCGCGGATGGAAGCCGAGGAGAGCGCGACTTGAACGTCAAAGACATCGCGCTCTGCGCCGGCTTCTCGCTGGCGCTGCCCATCGGCCAGACGCTGTTCAAGTTCGCAGCGGTGAACAACGCGCGCCTGCAGGGGCCGCTTTTGGTGAAGCTGGTGACCAACGTTCCGCTGATCGGGGCCTTCGCCTGGTACGGCCTCACCGCGCTCTTCTGGTTCTACATCCTGACGCGGGTGCCGCTGAGCCTCGCCTACGCCTTTTCCATCGTGGGCTCGGGCCTGGTGCCGCTGGTCGCCTGGCTGGTGTTCAAGGAGCCGCTCGATTGGCGCTTCGCCATCGGCTACCTGCTGATGCTGGCGGGCTTTGCGGTGATCATGCAGGGGCAGAGAGCGGTGGGCTAGGAGGTCCGCGCAGCGGGCAGTCCCTTTTCAAACCACCAAGAGCACCAAGAACACCAAGGCGACACGAAGACCTCAAAGACCACGAAGACCACGAAGGGGCCGGCGGAAGTTGCGGCGCTGAGACAGGCAGGGCGTCTTCGTGGTCTTCGTGCCCTTGGTGATCTTGGTGTTGAAGGACTGAGCCTCCGCTGCCGCGGAGTCTCAAGGAAGAGGGCCGTTGGGTTCCTGAAAGTAGAGTCGCCTAGCTGCGCAGCGCCAGGAAGGCGTCCGCGGCGGCGCGGACCTCTTCGTAGGGCACGCCGAACATCCGCTCGTAGAGCAGGACGCCTTCGTGCGGCCGTTCGCGGACCCGGGCCGGATCGAGCCGCTGGACCCCGAAGCCGCGGGTGCAGTAGGTCCAGAACATGGTCGGCCAGAGGCCCAGCCAGGCGCGCTGCAGGATGAAGAACCGGACCGCGAGCATCCAGCGGAAGAGGCCGCCGGCGCCCAGCTTGAAGCGCCGCACGGGCCCGTTGTGGGCGAGCGGCCGGCCGCCGTGGAACAGCGGCGCCGGCAGGCCCTGGCCGTTGTAGAGGCTGATCATCTCGACGGGGACGCCGCGCGCGGCGGCGAGCTCGGAGGCCAGCAGCGCGCACATGTCGTGGTCCATGTGGCCGCCTTCCCAGGCCGGGCAGACGATCCGCTCCACCTCGACGCCCTGGAGCGCGGCCTCCAACGCCGCGTAGGCCGAGGGAAGCGACTTGTGCAGGGCGCCGTCGACCGCGCCGGATTGCTGGCCGATGTGGACGGCGCGGCTGGGGTCGACGCCCAGCCAGGTCAGGAAACGGCGGCTCTCGGCGTGCCGGTGCGCGCGGACGGTCTCGCTCGGATAGTCGACGACGTAGACGAACAGCTGGTCCTGGCCCGCGGCCCGCGCCTCGTCGATCAGCGGCAGGCTGCAGTACTCGTCGTCGAAGTGGGCGAGGACGTAGAGGACGGTCATCAGTAGGGATCGAAATCGAGGAAGTTGATGGCCGCCGCGCCGGGCTTGAGCGTCTCCGGAGCCGCGGCGCTGAGCGCGCGCCAGATCAGGTTGAGCGGCGAGGGGCGCAGGCGGTCGGGGATCGGCAGGAAGCCCTGGCGGGCGAGGCTCATGCGGGGCTCAAGGCCGAGGAACAGGGTGGCGGCCAGGGGCGCCGCGCCGACGGCCGCGAGTTCGCCGCTGTAGGGCAGGAAGGCGCCGCAGCGGACGAACGGCAGATGGGTCCTGGCCCAGACGCAGGTCAGGCCGCCCCGCCGCGCGGTCACGTACTGGCCGTCGGGGTTGGCGAGGCGCCAGGCCAGGAGGTCCTCGCGCCAGGCGCCCTGATACTGGACGGCGGCCGGTTCGAACCGGCTGGGGACGCTGGCGAGCAGGCCCGCGTGCAGGCGCCCGGCGTCCTGGAAGCCGAGCTTGCGGAGGAATCCCGGCGTCGAATTGGCGTTGGCGACGCCGATGACGAAGCCGTAGCCGGCGTCGCGCCCCAGACCGTAGGCGTGCTCGGCGAGGCGCGTGAACAGGCCCCGGCCCTGATAGTCCGGATGGGTGGCGGTGTTCAGCGAGACCAGGCCCCGCACCAGCTCGCCGTCGATCCGCGCCTCCAGCGGACAGGCGACGTAGTGGGCCGCCAGCCGCTCGCCGTCCCAGGCGTCGGCGCCGATCACCGCGCCGGCGGGGTTGTCGCGGTAGCGCCAGGCGAGCGCGGCGGGGTTGAACTTGCCGGTGACGAAGGTGGCGTTCAGCAGGGCGCTATAGGCGTCGAGCAGGTCCGGCGTTGTCCCGGCCGGCCGGATGGCGAGCGCCTGGGCGGTCATGGCGGCAACTCACCATGATTGGCCGACCCCGCCAAGCGGCGGCGCTTTTTGCGCTTCTCTTCGGCGGGGGCGCACCGTACCACCTTGCCATGGCTGGGGATTCAGAACCGCGAAGCGGTGGGCGGCGAAGCGGGGGCTTCACCATCGAGATCAAGGTCAACGTCGGCGCGCGCACCGCGTTTCGCGCGGTGCTGGCCGCGGGCCTGCTGGTCATGCTGGGCGCGAACCTGCCGGGGCACCTCTCCTACGACTCGGTGGCGCAGCTCTATGAGGGGCATTTCCATATCCGCGAGACCTGGGGCCCGGCGCTCTACGCCTGGGTGCTGGGCTTCTTCGACGGCTTCATCCCCGGGACCTCGCTCTATGTGACGGTGAGCGCGGCGCTGTTCTTCGGCGCGCTCGCGGCGCTCACCGGGCTTCGCCCCAAGACCAGCTGGTGGGCGGTCCCGGTGGCGGCGGCCGCCGTGCTCACCCCGCAGCTGATGATCTACCAGGGCATCGTCTGGAAGGACGTGATGTTCGCCAACTGCGCGGTGGCGGGCTTCGTGCTGGTGGCCTGGGCCGGCCAGGTGTGGCCAAGACGCGGCCTGCGCTGGGCGCTCCTGATCACCGCCCTGGTGCTGATGGCGGCCGGGGCCCAGGTCCGCCAGAACGGCGTCATCGCCGGCGGTTTCGCGGCCCTGGCGCTTGGGTGGATCGCCGCTTTCGACGACACGCAAACGACCGCCAGAGGCCGCTGGCGGCGCGGGCTCACCTGGGCGATCGGCGCGCTCGTCGCCCTGGTGGTCGTGGGCCAACTGGAGACCACGCTCTCCGAGCCCCCCAAGGCGCCCAGGGACACCGCGCTCGGCACAGGCTTAAGGATCGTCGAGAGCTTCGACGTGATCGGGGCCATGGCGCTGGATCCGACCTACCGCGTCGACCAGCTCAGCGCCGCCAACCCGGCCGCCGCGGCCATCGTCAGGTCGCGGGCCAAGGCCGACTATTCCGGCCGCCGGGTGGATTTCGTCGACCGCGATCCGGCCATCCAGGCGGGCCTGAACCTGATCAGCGACAAGGCCTTCGCCGCCCAGTGGCGCGACCTGGTGTTCAGGCATCCCGGGCTCTATCTGCGGGTGCGGGTCGAGGACTTCCGCTGGGTGTTCAGCCCTCCGGTGGTCGACTGGTGCCTGCCGATCTACGTCGGCGTCGACGCGCCCGCCGAGAAGATGGCGCCGCTGGGGATGCAGCATCGCTACGTGCAGTCCGACGTGATGCTCTACAACTACGCCAGCTGGTTCCTCGACACGCCGGTCTACAGCCACGTGTTCTACACCGGCCTGTCGCTGGTGCTGGGGGTGCTGCTGCTCTGGCGGCGGCAGGGCGCCGACGTGACCATGGCGGCGATGCAGTTCGCCGCGGCGGCCTTCGCGGCGAGCTTCTTCATCATCTCGATCGCCTGCGACTACCGCTATCTCTACTTCACCGACGTCGCCGCCATCGCCGGCCTGATCTACGCCGCGCTGGACCCGCCGACGCCCTGGCGGCGGGAAAGGCCGACGCACACGATCCACTAGGGTGAAAACGCGATCACCGCTGCGCTTCTTTTTTGATCGTCATCCCCCGGCTTGTCCGGGGGACCCATGAACACCGGGCGCGCGCGGTAAGCGCTGCGGCGCCGCTGCGTCCTATCCGTCGACGCGGAGATCATGGGTGGCCCGGACAAGCCGGGCCATGACGTTATTTAATAAATTCAATTATCTGAATGGGTCCGAACCCTAGCCGAACCGCGCGTCCCATTCGGCGGCGAGGTCGAGGCGGGGCTTCGAGGCGGCGAGGAAGCGGTAGAGCGAGAGCTGGCGGCCGAGGCCGAAGCTCTTCACCTCGACCTCCTCGAAGAGGGCGCGGACCAGGGTTTCGATCTCACGAGCGTCGTTGACGTGCTCGTGGGCCATGAGCAGGCCGTAGTCGAGGCCGTGGCGCAGGCGGAACTCCAGGCCGGTGGTGAACATCCAGCCGACCTTCCAGAGGAAGCCGCCCTCGCTGGGAATCGCGGCGCGCAAGGTCCCGTCGGGGGTGAGCAGGCGCGCCGCCCGGGCCAGCACGAACGGCAGGTCGCAGATGTGCTCGAGCGAGGCCACGCTGGTGACCCGCGCATAGCGCCGGCTCGCCGGGATCTGGCGGATGTCGGCGTAGTGGTCGCGCACGCCGCCGATCAGCGGCGAGCCCTGGAACAGCGCCTCGAACGGCTCGACGATGTCATAGGCGCCGCCCGCCGGCTCATAGGCGAGCTGGTTGAGCGTGCCCGCGCCGAGCTCGAGCGTTGCGCCGGGGGTCGCGGCGCCCCGCACATCGGCGGCGACCTGGCGGTGCAGCCAGCTTTCCAGCTTTTGCGAAAGGGACGCGGCCGGGGTCTCGCCGCCGCGGTTCTGCAGGTACTGCTGGGTGTAGATCGCCGCCAGCTTGGGCGGCAGCGCCGGACGGGTCTTGGGGAATCGGGCAAGCCGGGCCGCAAGGTCGCGCGCGCCGCTCATCCAGGCTCCTCCGTCTCGTTTCCCTTGCGCCGCAGCCTTAGCGGCCTTTTACCTGTGAGGCGAGGTGGGGAGCGAGGCGGGTTTTGACTGAGGTGATTCGGCCAGAGGGCGAGAGCCGCGCGGGTGGGGCGTTCCGCTGGGCGATGTTCGGCGGCCTGCTGCTGAGCCTCGCGGCCAATGCGCCCGGCCAGATGTCCTACGATTCGGTGATCTCGCTGGTCGAGGCCAGGACCGACACCCGCCAGACCTGGGCGCCGGTGGTCTCCTCCTGGGTCTTGAAACCCTTCGACCATCTGGTGGCGGGCACCGGGCTCTATGTGACGGCCTCGGCGGCGCTCCTGTTTTTCAGCCTGATGTCGCTGACCAGGCTTCGGCCGCGCGCGACCTGGTGGGCGGTGGCGCTGGGCGTGCTGGTGGTGCTGACGCCGCAGTTCCTGATCTACCAGGGCATCGTCTGGCGCGACGTGCTGTTCGCCAACCTGTCGGTGGCCGGCTTCATCCTGCTGGCGCACGCCGCGCAGCGTTGGGCGGAGAAGCCGACCTGGGCGATCGCCGGCGCGGTCGCCTGCCTGGCGCTGGCGGCGCTGGCGCGGCAGAACGGGCTGATCCTGGCGGTGGCCGGCGCGGGCGTCTTCGCCTGGACGGTGCGCGGCGGCGGCTGGCGGCGCAGCCTGCGCTGGGGCCTGGGCGCGTTCGCCGCCATGGTCGCCGTGGCGCTCATCTGGAACCATGTGGCCCAGCCGGCCCAGACCTCTCCGGCGCTCAAGGCCGACCTCGGCATGGAGGTCCTCGAGCACTACGACATCGTCGGCGCCAAGGCGCACCACCCGACGCTCAAGCTGAAGGAGATCGCCAAGGCCGATCCGGCCGCCGCGGCGCTGATCGAGGGCAAGGCCACCGCCTATTACGATGCGAGCCGGGTCGACAGCCTCGATAACGACGTGAAGTTCCGCTACGCCCTGTGGCACGTGCCCTATCCGGCGATGGACGCCCAGTGGCGCCGCATCATGCTGCACTATCCGGCGGCCTATGCGCTGCAGCGGCTGGACGTCTTCCGCTGGGTCTTCCTGACCCCGAAGCTGGAGCTCTGCCTGCCGGTCCAGGCCGGCGTCATGGGGCCGGACAACCTCTTGCGCGACCTCGACATCCAGAGCGGGGTCAGCCCGCAGGCCAAGGGCGTCGAGGCCTACGCCAAGCGGTTCTACGGCACGCCGATCCTGTCGCACCTGACCTGGGCGGTGGTGGCGACGGGGCTGATCGTGCTGCTGCTGCGCCGGCGCGAGGCGGCCGACTGGGCGTTCATCGGCCTCTTGACCGGATCGCTGCTGTTCGCGGCGAGCTTCGCGGTGATCTCGGTCGCCTGCGACTACCGCTACCTCTACCTGCTCGACCTGGCCGCCATGGTCAGCCTGCTCTACGTGGCGCTGGACCCGCCGCGCTGGCGCAGGGCCTAGGCCCGGCCGATGGCGGCGAGGCGCTCGAGGTAGCGGCGGCCAAGCGCTGCGGTGGAGTAGTGTTCGGCGATGAAGGCCTTGGCGCGGGCCCCCATGGCGCGAGCCTGCGCGGGTTCGTCCAGCAGCTGTTCCAGCAGGCGGGAGGCGTGCTCCGGCGAGGCCGCGGCCCACATCTGCCCCTCGCCGTGCGGATAGGCGCCAGGGGCCACCGGGACCAGCTCGTAGTCGACCAGCAGGCCGGTTCCCTCCGGCATGAAGTCGAGGTTGCCGGAATAGCCGGTGGCGATGGCCGGGCGGCCCATGGCCATGGCTTCCGCCATGCCGCGCCCAAAGCCTTCCGAGCGATGCAGGGAGACGAACACGTCGGCTGCGCGGACCAGGTTCTTGATCTCGTTGTCGGAGAGGTCGCCGTAGATCGCCTGGGCGCGCGGCCCGAGCGCCGCCAGCCGGGCCTCCAGCGCGTCCTGGGCCCAATTTCCATCAAGAGGGGCCATGTCATGGCCGCCGCGCGACTTGATCACGCAGTGGATGCGAGCGTCGGGGCGGCGCGCGGCCAGGCGCTCGAAGGCCTCCAGCACCGCGCCCGGATTCTTGCGGTCGGCGAAGGAGGCGAAGTCGAAGAAGAACACCGCGACGAAGGCCTCCTCCGGAATCCCGAAATGCCGGCGGCCGAGGAAGGAGGACAGTTTCAGGTCGACCGGGAGCGGCATGCGGTGGACGGGCCTGGTCACCGCCTCCTGCAGGGCCGCCTGGACGAAGGCGGACGGCGCCCAGATCTCGTCGAAGCGGTCCAGCACCTTGGCCCAGGCCTTGGGGTAGTGGGCCAGCTCCCAGGCGGGGTAGGCGATGTTGTAGCCGCGGGCGAAGGCCGCCTCGCCGACCTTGGCGATGACGCGTTCGGCCTCGTCGCCGTTGACGCCGAACAGGTTCACGCCCTCGCCGAGCGTCGTGACCAGATGCGGGGCGAAGTCGCGCTCCAGGTCCGGGTCGTAGCCGCGGTTGGCGTCGGCGACGTCGAGCAGACGCGGCGTGATCCCAGCCGACTGGAAGGCGCGGAAGGTGGAGCGCGCGTGCTCGGCCATGCCGGTCGGCTGGAAGGGGTAGCCGACGATGGTGACCTCAGGGCTCACGCGAGCAGGTCCGCGTCGGCGGCGTTGGCGACGGCCTCCAGCCAGCCGTGGCCGAAGCGCAGGTCGGGGCTGAGGGCGGCGCCGGTCTCCCAGTCGTTCCAGGCGTGGACGAAGACCAGGCGATGGTCGGCCGGGCGGCCGCGCACGGCGTCGCCGGCGGCCTGCAGCCAGGCCTGCAGCGCGCCGGGACTGGCGCCCTGCCAGACCCTGGGCGCGTCCTGTGACGTGGGCGTGGTGTCGTGGGCGGCGACGACCAGCGGGATGGCGCCGGCCCTCAAGGGCTGGGCGATCCGCTCGCCGATCAGGGTGAGCGCGTCATGGATGAGGCCGCGGAAGTCCGGGTTGATCACTGGGCCGGGCGGGCCCTCCGGGGCGCGGGGCTCGGCCCCGTCGCTCAGATGCGCGTCGAAACCGGCGACGGGCGCGCCGCCGCGCTGGATCAGGAAGAGCTGGCCGGTCTTGCGCCAGGCGGCCAAGTCAGCGTCGGCCGGCAGCAGCAGGACGGACCGGCCCTCGACGCGGATCGCGTGCGGCGCGCCCAGCGCGGGAAGCGCCCGCGCCGCGCCGCCGGTCCAGGCCAGGCAGAAGGGGAATTTGGCGGAGGCCATGGCCGCGGCCGCCTCTAGGCTGGCGACCTCGTGGCAGAAGCCGCCCAGGCCATAGCGTTGCGCCAGCGCCACGTCGCGGGCGAGGCTCGCCGGATCGGAGGGGTCGGTGAAGCCGTCGGCGGGCAGGCGCGGCTGCAGGTGGCCGCGGAAATTGGGCAGGGCGCGGGCGACGGCGACCCAGTCGGGTGCGGCGGCGCGGCGGATGGCGATGACCCGCACCGGCTCGCGCGGCCCCGCCTCGCCGCGCGGCTGGCGCAGGGCCTCGAAGGCGTCGTTGTCATAGGCCGCCGGGTCCGGGTCCGACGCGCGGCGCAGGTCCTCGAACAGGGCCTCGGCGGAGACCACCCGGCCGGCGGGCGCGCCGGGGAGCGGCCGCTGCGTGCGCTGGCGGGTCCAGTGCTCCAGGCCGCTCAGGCCCGTCGCGGCGGCGTCGGGGTGGGCGGCGAAATAGCCGGCCTCGTCGAAGTCCGGCGCCGGCCACAGGCCTTCGTAGGTTCCGAGCGTCAGGTAGTGCTGCAGCGGGTTGGCGTGGGCCAGCGGCCGGTCGCCCGCCTGTTCCAGATAATAGGCCGGGTTGAAGTGCGGCGTCGGGCTCTTCTTCGCCCGCGCCCCGGCGGCCAGGTAGTCGACGAGCGCGTCGCCCCGCGTCCCGCCGTGGCGCTGGCGGCGATAGTGGACCGTCTCGAACAGCGGATGCGGGTCCAGCCCTTCGGCGGCGCCGGTGGTCACGTAGTGCAGCAGGGGCGCGACGCCGGCGGCTTGGGCGTGGGGATTGCGCTCCAGGTACCAGGCGCCGGCGAACAGCGGATGCGGCTCCAGCCCTTCGCGCCAACCGGCGCGCAAATAGTGGATCAGCGGGTTCTCGCCACTCGCCGCCAACTCGTCCGACTGGCCGACGTAGTGGCGGACGTCGAAGAGGGGATGCGGGTTTGCGCCCGCCGCCGCGCCTTCGAAGAGGAAGTGTTCAAGCGCCGTCATTCGCTTGGTGCTCATCAGCGCCCCTTGGCGGGCGCGATAAGCCGGTGCGTCGAGTAACGGATGAGGGCTGAGGTTATGGCCGTCGCCGACCACGAGATAGTGCGCCAGCGGCGCCCACTGACTGCCAGCCAGAGCCGGCGCGCGATCCAAGTACCAGCATTGATCGAAGAGGGCCCGAGGCTGGAACGAGGCGTTCGGCCCGGCAGCCACATAGTCGTAGAGGGATGCGGTCGGACCGGGGATCGAGCCGAGGCTCGTTTCGATTCGCTCGTTCCAGACGTTGCGCGCCTTCAGAAGGAGCATCCGCCCAGGGCTCTTAGCCCGCGCCAGCACATTGTTGAACATGACCCCACGGCTGACGACCCGCGAACGCTCAATCGGGCGCTGGTAGCGTTTGCGGTTGGCGGCCTGAAAGGCCTTCCAGCGGTCTTCGCCGCGCTGAACCTCGGCCTCGCGGGCGGCGCGGCGCTGTTCGATGAACGCGGCGGGATCGGCGGGCTTGGCCACGCGCTCGGCGTCCCTAGCTCAGCCGTCGGCCAGGATGGAATCGAGCCGCGCGCTGGCTTCGGCGGCGTCGCGGCGCAGGGCGTCGACCTCGGCCTGCAGGCGCTGCCGCTGGCCTTCCTCGTAGGCGAGCCGCTGGCGCACCTCGAGGAGTTCGGCGCGCGCCGCGTCGAGATCGCGGGTCGCCGGCGACACCAGCACGCCGATGTCCTGGCCGCGCTTGGCCAACTCGCGGGCGGCCTTGTCCAGGGGCGCGGGGCCCGGCGCCGCGCCGGCGGACGCGGTCTCGAACCAGCTCAGAACCTGACCGGCCAGCGCGCCCGCCCAGCCGAGGTCCTTCAGGCCCCCGGCCTGTTCGTTGTGGCGCAGCTCCGGCGTCAGGAAGCGGTCGATGGCCTTGCCGGCGGCCTCGGTCATCTTCGGCAGCGGCGCGCCATGGGCGGCTTCGATCCGGGCGACCTCGGCCCTCCAGTCCTTGAGCAGGCCGTCGTAGCTGACGAAGGCGCGCGGCAGGTCGCGGGTGTAGGCCTCCGCCGCCAGCATGTAGGCGCTCCAGATCAGCACCGACTTCTCCGGCGCAAAGCCGTTGCGCCGGGCCAGCGATCCGGCCACCGCCAGCGGATGGCGCACCGGGATCACGCAACGCGCGCCGACCTCCAGTTCAGTGAGCGCCGTGCGCCAGAACGGCATCAGGACGGTGACTCTGGGGTCCTTCAGCAGCGGATAGCGGACCTCGCCGTACTCCTCCTCGAACAGCGCCTCGGCGCGGTTCAGCCAGGTCCGCTCGGCCTTGAGGCTGAGCGGGCGATAGGGAAAGGCGAAGATGTCGTCCCAGGCCGCGCCGCCGGCCCGCAGGCGTCCGTCGTTGAACAGCGCGATCTTCCAGGGTTCGAAGTAGCCCTTGGCGTTGTGCTCGTCGCCGGCCATGACGTTTTCCGGCAGGGACGCGCCGGCCAGCGCCAGCACCTGCGTCACCGCCGAGGTGCCCGAACGGTGCATGCCCAGCACCAGATAGGCGGTGCGTTCGGACGTTGTCGCAGGTGATTTGGCGGTGCTCATAGGGCCTTGGCTGTACGCAGGGACGCTCGGCGCCGCAAGCTCCCCGCCCGGTTGATCGGTAGGCCCTTCTGTTGCACAGAAGCCCTTCTGCTGCAGAGGAAATCGCACCGCATGGCCGTCGTGGCCCCCGCCAGGATGTCGCCAAGCTCGTCACCTGAAGAGGTGCAGCGCGTGATCGCCACCGCGATCGACGGGGCCTTCTACCGGGCGGTCAATCCGGACCTGGCGGAGAGCGGGCTCGATCCCATCCATCACTACGCGGGCAGCGGCTGGCGCGAGGGGCGCGACCCCGCGCCCTGGTTCTCGACGCGGGCCTATGTGGAGGCCTATCCGGAGGTCGCCAAGGCCGGCTGGAACCCGCTGCATCACTATCTGACGGTCGGCCGCCGCGAGGGGCGCGAGATCGTCCGCTCGGTGCTGGCCGACGACTACCTGCTGCGCCGCGCGCGCCGGGGCGAGGAGCCCGCCTGGAATTTCGAGACCCTGCTCGGCGAAGGCCAGGCCGCCGACGCCGTGGCCGAGGAGGCCGCTCAACGCCACCGCGAGCGCACCCTGGCGGCCGGGGAGTTCGACGCAGCCTTCTACCTGGCCAGCAACGTCGATGTGGCCAAGACCGGGGTCGACCCGCTGGACCACTTCCTGGCCAGCGGCTGGCGCGAAGGGCGCGACCCGACCCCGACGTTTTCGGTGAAGGACTATCTGGAGAGCTATCCGGACATCGCCGCGGCCGACATCAATCCGTTCGTGCACTTCCTGGGCGCCGGGCGCGCCGAGGGACGCGCGGCGCGCACCGACCTCGGCTTCCGCTACGAGCTCATCAAGCGATTGGTCCCGGTCGAGGCGCGGGTGGCGAGCGTTGCGCGCGCCGAGGCCAAGCTGAAGCTCGGGACCGCCGCGGCGCTCGCCAAGGGGCTGGCCCAGGCCAAGACGGCGCTGCGCCATCTGCACGTGACCTTCAGCCACGACGACTACACGACCAACACCGGCGGCGTGCAACTTTGCCTGCAGCGCGAGGACGCGCGGATCGCGGCGCTGGGCCGCGACCACCTGCACCTCTACCCCGCCAAGCCCTGGCCGGTGGTGCGGGTGCGTGGCGAGGACGGTCATCTGGGCGTGCTGTTGAACGGCAAGGCGCTCGGCGTCTTTTCGCCCAAGACGGTGATCGCCGCGGTGGCCAAGGCGGCGGGCGCGGTGAAGAGCGGCAAGCGCAGCTTCGCGATCCACAGCCTCCTGGGCCACAACGCCGGCGAGACCGCCGACCTCCTAGCCGCGGCCGGGCTGAACGCCGGATTCTTCTGGCTGCATGACTTCGCCAGCGTCTGCGCCGGCTTCCACCTGATGCGCAACGACGTGGAGGACTGCGCCGCGCCGCCGCCGGAGAGCCAGGCCTGCGGCATCTGTGTCTATGGCCCGTGGCGCGCGCGGCACGTGGCGGAACATGAGCGATTGTTCGAGCGGCTGAGCCTGACGGTGGTCGCGCCGGCCCAGGTCACCCTGGATCTCTGGAAGGCGAGGGCGGGCTATCCGAACGCCGGCGAGATCGTCCTGCCGCACGCCCGCCTGGTCGAGCGCGGCCCCGCGCCCGCGACGCCCGCCGACCGCCCCTTGCGGATCGCCTACGCCGGCATGCCGGCGGCCCATAAGGGCTGGGAGATCTTCCGCGATCTGGTGGCCCGGCACGCCGATGATCCGCGCTACCGGTTCATCCATCTGGGCGGCCGCAGCCCGGCCGGCCTGCCGGTGGAGTTCCACAAGGTCACGGTGACCGAGGCCGCGCCGCGCGCCATGCAGCAGGCGATCGAGACCCACGAGATCGACGCGGTGCTGATCTGGCCGCTGTGCCGCGAGACCTTCTCGTTCATCGCTTATGAGGCCGTCGCCGCGGGCGCCGCGGTGATCACCGGGCCGGACAGCGGCAATGTGGCGGCCTTCGTCGCCGAGGGCGGCCACGGCGTGGTGCTGGAGGGCGAGGACGCGCTGGCCGCCGCCTTCGAGGCGGGCGACCTGGCGGACCTGTCGCGCGCGGCGCGCCAGCCCTTGGTCTACGACCTAGCGTTCAGCGCACTGACGGTCGACCTGCTGGAGGGCGCCAAATGAAGGTGCTCTGCTATTCCAGCTTCACCTTCTCCTACCTGAACCGCGCCCGGGTGCTCTACCAGACGCTGCGCCGCTTCCATCCGGACTGGGAGCTGGTGGCCCTGATCACCGACAGGCCGCCGGCCGGCTTCCGCTTCGACCCGTCAAAGGAGCCCTTCGACCGGGTGGTCTGGGCCGAAGATCTGGGCATCGCCGACTTCCAGGGCTGGCTCTTCAAGCACGACGTGGTCGAGGTCTGCACCGCGGTCAAAGGGCCGTTCATCCACCAGGCCTGCAGCTCCGGCGCCGACGCGGTGATCTACCTCGACCCGGACACCGCGCTGTTCGCCAGCCTGAGCCCCCTGGAAGCGATGCTGGAGGAGCACGACATCCTGCTCACCCCGCACCTGATCGACCCCAACGTCACCGCCGAGGCCATCGCCGACAACGACCTGTCGGCCTCCCGCACCGGCATCTTCAACCTGGGCTTCGTGGCGATCCGCACCACCGGCGAGGGCGCCCGGTTCGCCAAGTGGTGGAACGACCGGCTGTTGGACTGGTGCTACGACGACATGCCGGCCGGCCTCTTCGTGGACCAGCGCTGGTGCGATCACGTCCCGGCGCTGTTCGATCGCGTCAAGGTGGTCCGCGATCCCGGCTACAACGTCGCCAGCTGGAACCTTTCGACCCGCAAGCTCGCGGTCGGCAAGGACGGGCAGGTGACCGTCAACGGCGCGCCGCTCCGCTTCTGGCACTTCACCAAGCTGGGCCCCATGGGCGACGCCATGACCAAGAAATACGGCGCCACCAACTACCCGGTCTACGAGGTGTGGAGCTGGTACAAGCGCCAGGTGACCGCGGCGACCGACGCGGCGATCCCCGAGCGCTGGTGGGCGTTCGGGGCCTATTCCGACGGCGCGCCGATCGAGAAGGCGCACCGCGTCCTCTACCGCCAGCGCACCGACCTGCAGGCCGCTTTCCCCGATCCGTTCGCGGCCGGCGAGGGCGGCTACGCCCAGTGGCTGGAGCGTGAAGGGCTCTGAACGTTCGTCGCCTTGACAGGCGTAGACGCGAGCCCGAGACAACCGCCATGGCCAAGACCGCCGCGCCCGCGCCGAAACCCGCTGACTCGCCGCCGACCACCGAGGTGGCCGCCAAGGCCGTCGCCGTGGCCAAACGGGTCGCCGGGCTGCGCGCCGACCTGGCTCTGGCGCACAGCCTCGCCCACCAGGCGCAGGTCCGCGAGGCGCTCACCCGCAGCGAGCTGACGCTGGCCTTGTCCGAAGCCTTGAGGGCGCGCGCCGAGGCCGACGCCCGGGTCCGCGCCCAGATCACCCGCCAGCACTTCGCCGAAACCGCCGGCGAGGCGATCCGCGGCTACGGCCGGTACGAAAGCCATCTGGAGCGTCTGCTGCTTCGGCTGGGCGTCTGGGGCGACGCGCTGCTGATCGCCCGCACGGGGGTCTGGCGCGGCGCGGGCGGGCTCGCGGAGATGGCGGCCTACGCGCGGCGCGGCGCGGACCCCACCGCGCAGCCGCCGGCCCTGTTCGACCAGGTCTGGTACATGGCCTGCTACCCCGATACGGCGGACAAGGGCCTGGCGCCGCTGGTCCACTACCTGTTCCGCGGCGCGGTCGAGGGACGCTCGCCGCACCCGCTGTTCGATCCGGTCCACTACATCCAGGCCAACGCCTCCGACCTGCGGGGATCGTCCGGCACGCCGCTGGAGCATTTCGTGCGGCAGGGCGCGGTGCGCGGTCGCGACCCGCATCCGCTGTTCAACATCGCCTACTATCTGGGCCAGGACCCGCGGCTTGCGCCGCATGAGGATCCGGTCAGCCACTATGTGCGGATCGGCTGGCGCGATGGCCTTTCGCCGCATCCGCTGTTCGATCCGGAATGGTACCGCCGCCAGATGCCGCGAACGGCCAGCGAGATCGCGCCCCTGACCCACTATACGACCCTCGGCTGGCGCACGGGCCTGACGCCGCATCCCCTGGTCGATCCGGCCTGGTATCTGGAACAGTACGCCGACGTGGCCGAGGCGGGGTTCGAGCCGCTGTCGCACTTCCTGACCAGCGGCGCCGCCGAAGGCCGCTCGCCCAGCCCCTGGTTCGACACCGTCCACTACGTCAAGGCCCGCGGCGCGGGTCTGGCGCCGGGGGCCAATCCGCTGGTCGACTATCTGCAGGGCGGCGCCTGGGCGGTGGCCGAGGCGCGGCCGGGGTTCCCGACCGCGGCCTATCTGGCGCAGAGCCCCGAGCTGGTTGCGCAGGGCATGACCCCGCTGGAGCACTGGGCGCGCAAGGCCGTGAAGGCTTAGGCCGCCAGCGCCGGCTGCAGGCCGAGGTCGGCCAGCTGGCGCCAGATCTCGCCGTAGTAGGCCGGCACGTAGTGGAAGGGGCTCAGGCCCCAGAGATGCTCGTCGTCGGCCAGCCGCTGGGCCGTGGCTTCAACCCGCGCCATCGGCGGCATCAGCTGCGCGAACGCGGCCTCGTAGCGGGCCAGCAGCGCATTGTGCTGGCCGATATCGGCGGCCTGGCCCGGCAGGATCTCGACCCCGGCCACGCGGGCCTCGCGTCCCTGGGCGGTGCGGCGCCGCTCGGCCCAGCGCGCCGAGTGCAGGATCAGCTTCGCCCGCGCCAGCGGCGTGGCGCGGATGAAGGCCGCAAGCTCCGCCGCCGCCTCCAGCCACAGCCGGTCGCAGGCCGCCGACAGCCGCGGGATGCTGCGGGCGCCGCGGAAGGCCGGCTGCCGGCGGTAGCCGCTGGCCTCCAGCTCCCAGCTGTCGGTGATGAGGCTCTGGCCCACCGACAACAGGTCGAAGCGCTCGTCGATGAAGTCGAAGATCAGATGGGTGGGGCGAAACGCCACCAGCTCGGCGAGCGCGGTCTTGCGCAGGTCGGCGACGAGCGCCCGGTGCGGCTGTGGCCGCAGAGCCGCGGGCGGCCTGGCGGCCGGGCGGAAACCGGCGAGGGGTGTGGCAAAAAGGCTCGGAATGCTGGTTCGTGAGACGTACAGCATCGGGGGGAGCTCATCCGGCGCCGTCTTCGCAACCAACCCGCCACGGAACCGCCACAGATCACGGCTTATGCAGCTCCCCACAATGGCGACCCTAGACATTCGAACTCCCGGCCCAGCCTTGGGCGGCCGCGCCGAGGTTTCGCGCGACCGGACGGCTTCTAGCATGGGTCGCGCACGCCTTGGCAGGCGCGGCATTGACTCGGAGAGAGGCCCCACGCATCTCTCCGCCCGCTCCGGGCGTTGCGGGACCGGTGATCTTCGAGCGGCGGCCTTCGCGCCACGTTCATCCTTTTAGACGATCTCTTAAGTATAATTTGACGGTACGGACGGACGGCAAAGCTCGGCGCGCATGAAGATATTCAGCTTTCTCACGAATCAACCGGACAACGTGCTGACCCGCGCCCTGTCGGACGGGAAGCATCCGTTCGCGGTCGCCGCCTCGTTCAGCTTCTTCTCGAACGTGCTGTATCTGGCGCTGCCGCTGTACACCTATCAGGTCTACGGCCGCATCCTGATCAGCCAGAGCCTTCCGACGCTCATCGTGCTGAGTGCGATCACGCTCTTCGTCTTCGCGGTGTCCAGCGCCATCGACGACTTCAGGGCGCGCATCCTGATCAACTACGGGGTGATGCTGGACCAGCGGGTCTCCGGCAAGGTGTTCTCGGCCCTGTTCGACGCCTCGGTGCGCGGCGACCAAGCCGCCCGCGCCCAGGCGCTGCGCGACCTGGACAGCTTCCGCTCCACGCTGACCGGCACCGCCGCGGCGGTGTTCTTCGACGTGCCGTGGATCCCGGTCTTCATCATCGCGCTGTACATTGTCGCGCTGCCGGTCGGCATCCTGGCCACGGTCGGCGCTCTGGTGCTGCTGGGCCTGGCGCTCACGCAGGAGCGGATCATCCGCCCGATCCAGCGGGAGGCCGGCGACGGCCAGCTGCGCAGCTACGCCTTCACCGACGCAGCGCTGCGCAACGGCGAAGTGGTGCGCGCCATGGGCATGCTGCCGACGCTCGGCGGCTCCTGGGCCCGCCACCGGGCCGTTGCCATCGAGCGCGGCGCCTCGGCCGCCGAGGTCTCCAACACCTTCACCGACATCATCAAGGCGGTGCGCATGGGGATCCAGGTGCTGATCATCGCGATCGGCGCCTATCTGATCATCAAGGGCAAGATCCATCAGGGCATGCTGTTCGCCAACATGATCCTGGCCAGCCGCGCGCTTGCGCCGATCGAGAAGATCGTGGGCTCCTGGGACCCCCTGAACAACATGGTCCGCGCCCACGCCCGGCTGATGCAGCTGTTGTCGAAGGCCGAGCCGTCGGGAGGGTCGACCGCGCTGCCGCGTCCGAACGGCAAGCTCACTGTCGAGAATCTGAACTTCGCGCCGCCCGGAGCCACGAAGCTGCTCCTGGGGAACATCAACTTCGCCGTCGGGGCCGGCGAGACCCTGGGCATCATCGGCCCGTCGGGCGCCGGCAAGTCGACGCTGGCGCGCCTGCTGGTCGGCATCTGGCGGCCCAACAACGGCATGGTCCGGCTGGACAGCGCCGACGTGTTTTCCTGGGAGCGCGCCGATTTCGGCCGCTACGTCGGTTATCTGCCGCAGGACACCGAACTGTTCGCCGGCTCGATCCGTGACAACATCGCCCGCTTCCGCAACGACGCCAGCGACGCCGACGTGGTCACCGCCGCCCAGCTGGCCGGCGTGCACGACCTCATCCTGCGCCTGCCCAAGGGCTACGACACCGATGTCGGCGACGACGGCCACACGCTTTCAGCCGGCCAGCGTCAGCGCGTCGGCCTGGCCCGCGCCATGTTCGGCAACCCGGCTTTCATCGTGCTCGACGAGCCGAACGCCAGCCTGGACACCGAGGGCGAGGACGCCCTGATGCGCGCCATCGACGCCATGAAGGCCAACGGCGCCACCGTGGTGATCATCTCCCACAAACCCAGCATTTTCCGCGCCGCCGATAAGATGCTCGTCCTGCGGGAAGGCCGCATCGAGCTGTTCGGTCCGCGCGACCAGGTGATGAGCCGACTGATGAAACCGACTGAAGTGCGCGCCGTTGAGGCCGGACGATGAAACTCGACCTGACCCCCATCCGCTCCTCCTACGTCGCCCCGACCTTCGGCGACGACAGGCTGCCGATCGACCCGGTGCTGCAACAGCGCCTGCGCCGGCCGATGATCGTCGGCGCGGCCGTCATCGGCGTGCTGGTGATCGGCCTCGGGACCTGGGCGTCGCTCAGCCCGCTCAGCACCGGCGTCTCGACCCAGGGCGAGGTGCGCGTCGAATCGAACAAGAAGACCGTGCGCCACAAGGATACCGGCACCATCCGCCAGATCCTGGTGCACGAAGGCCAGCACGTCCGCGCCGGCCAGCCGCTGATCCTCTACAACGACGTCGAGCCGCGCGCCGCCTACGACGTGCTGCAGAACCAGTACGACATGGAAGAAGCCCAGGTCGCCCGCTTCAGCGCCGAGGCCACCGGCCGCGCCGCGCCGGAGTTCCCCGCCGACCTGATGGCCCGCATGTCCGATCCGCGGGTCGCCGGGATGATTCGGGACCAGCAGGTGCTATTCACCACCCGCGCCCAACTGTTCGCCAGCCAGAACTCGGTGCTGCAGCAGCGGCTCGACCAGATCCAGAGCCAGATCGACGGCCAGGAAATCCAGGTCAAGTCGACCGATGAGGCGATCCAGTACGCCCAACAGGAACTGGATGGCTACGAGACCCTGTACAACAAGGGCTTCGCGCCCCTGCCGATGATTCTGCACGCAAAACGCGCGGTCGCCGACCTGGTGGCCCACAAGGGCTCCCTGCAGTCCGACGTCGCCCGCCTGCACCAGCAGTTGGGCGAGACGCGCATGCAGATGGCGCAGAATCGCGACACCCGCACGAGCCAGGCGGCCGAAGGCCTGCGCGACGCTGAGGCGCGGCTCACCGACGCGGCGCCGCGCCTCACCGCGGCCAAGGAGAGCCTCGACCAGACGGTCGTGCGCGCGCCGGTGGACGGCTATGTCTTCAACCTCACCCAGTTCACCAACGGCGGGGTCACGGGTTCCGGCGAGACGCTGCTGGACGTGGTGCCGGCCAATGCGCCGATCATCATCACCGCCCAGGTCCAGCCGCAGGACATCAACAAGGTGCACGTGGGCATGGAGGCGCAGGTGCGCCTGACGGGCTTAAATCAGCGCTGGCACGGTCCCATGAAGGGCGTGATCACCATGGTTTCGGCCGACAAGATCACCAACGAGAAGGCCGGCGTGTCCTTCTACCGGGCCGATATCCGGGTCGATCCGAAGGAGCTCACCAAGCTCAAGAAGGACACCGAGATCACGCCCGGGATGCCCGCGTCGGTATCGCTGGTGAGTGGCAAGAAGACGGTGATGGGCTCGCTCATCTCGCCGATCACCGACACCCTCCGCGGAGCCCTCTCGGACCAATAGATGCGTCTCGGTAACAGGGCGTAAGTGGAAGGAATCCACGGCCTTTTTGCTGTTGCGTAAATGGCGGGCATCCGATAGGTCTTCCTCGGGCTCGTTTAACCTGCGCCGCAGCCATGCTATGGCGCGTGGGATAAATGGATCGCCGGAACTGCCTCATCGGGGATGGGGGTCAGACATTCCGGGGGTTCGTGTGACACAGACTGGAGAGATCTATGGCGACTTATTTCTTTGAGACCATCACCGCGGCGCAGGCGGCGACGTTCAATACGGCGGGCGGCGACCAGCTCGTCTTTACGAACTCGACCTCGTCCGGCCACCTGATGACGGTGCTCTACACCCAGCCGACCGCGCTGGTGCCGGAAACCATCACTCTGATCGACAACTCGGACGGCAGGGCCGTCACCTTCGGCCCGGGCCTGCAAGGCGCTGGCTTGACTGGCCACGCGGTGATCTTCCCCGACGGTTCCGACCTGGTGGTCGGCGTCGACGCCGTCGGCGGGAACGATACCGACATTGTGAGTTCGGGCGGCGGCGCCGCGGCGGTGCTCAATGCGACCTCGAAGGGCGATGGCTTGTTCGGTGGCGCTGGCGACGACACCATGGTTGGTGGCGCAGGCGGCGACCTGATCCAAGGCAACCAGGGCAACGACTCCTTGGTCGGCAGCGGCCTCGACACGAACGGCAACCCGGTGGCCGGCAACGGCCTGTCGAGCGATGGCAACGACACCATCTTCGGCGGTCAAGGCAACGACTCCATCTTTGTCGGCGGCGGCAACAATTTCGCCCAAGGCAACCTGGGTGACGACACCATCACTGCGGTGGGCGCTGACACCTCGACGACCCAAACCCTGCTGGGTGGCCAAGGCAACGACCAGATCACTGGCGGCGCCGGCAACGACATCCTGTCGGGCGACCTCGGCAACGACACCCTGAACGCGGGTACGGGGGGCAACGACAGCCTGGCCGGCGTTGGCGGCAACGACAGCCTGACCGCCTCCGGCGTCGCCGGCAACGACACCATGGACGGCGGTATCGGCAACGACACCCTGGTCGGCTCGACCGGCCTGAACAGCCTGACGGGTGGCGACGGCAACGACTCCATCGACCTGACCGGCTCGACCACCGCCAGCTTCATCGAAGGCAACGCCGGCGACGACACCATCACCGACAGCAGCACCGGCGGAGACACCCTGCTCGGCGGCCAAGGCGATGACTCGATCTCGGTCACCGGCGCCGGCAACAAGCTGATCGACGGCAACCTTGGCGACGACACCATCGTCGGCACGGGCGCTCTCGGCGACGACACCATCAAGGGTGAAGACGGCAACGACAAGATCGACATGCACCTTCAGACCGCGGGCGATGACAACATCGACGGCGGAACCGGCAACGACAGCATCCTGCTCGGCGCCGGTAACGACACCGTGGTTGGCGGCGACGGCAACGACACCGTCAGCGAAGCGGCTGGCGGCAAGGACAACATCGACGGCGGCAACGGCAACGACTCGGTGACGATCGCCGCGGCCGGCAACGACACCGTCACGACCGATGCGGGCAACGACACGATCGACGCCCACACCGCGACCGGCAAGGACAACCTCCAAGGCGGCGACGGCAACGACAAGATCTTCTCGGGCACCGGCAACTCGACCATCACGGGTGGCATCGGCAACGACTCGATCACGACGGCCGGCGGCAACAACAGCATCGACGCGGGTGACGGCAACGACACCATCGTCGCTGGCGCCGGCAACGACACCATCACCGGCGGCACCGGCAACGACATCATCCACGCGGGCGGCCATGCCGTTGGCGGGAGCGACGTCCTCTCCGGCGGCGGCGGCGGTGACCTGTTCACCTTCGCGACGGGCGACTCGCCGGTCTCGGGCGGTGCGTCGACGGCGGGTGTGGGCCTTGGCGCCACCGGCATCGACCAGATCCGGGATTGGGCCGGCGGCACCACCGCGGCGCCGACGAACTTCCTGGAGTTCACCAACGCGATGGCCACCCCGACGCCCTTCGCGGCGGGCTCGGTCTCCAACTACATCGAGACCGTCGGCACCGACTTCAACGACGCGGTCGCTCAGGCCAACAACCACCTGGGCTCCGGCATCTACGTCGCGGTGCAGGTTGGCAGCGATGTGATCGTGTTCGCCGACACCAACGCGGACGGCCACATCACCACGGCTGACGACGCGGTGACCCTGGTCGGCAAGACTCTCGCCGACATCGACTTCACGAACATCGTCGGCAGCTAAGCTCAGCTTCGACGAAAAAGTCTGGGGCCGCCCTTCGGGGCGGCCCTTTTCTTTTGCGCCCTATTCCGTTGCGGCCTGTTCTTTTCCGGCCGGGAATTCTTTAAGACCCCTTCCCATCAGACGGCGGCCTGACCGGGCCGGCCAAGCCAAAGGCGCCTTCCGGCGGCCACATCGCGATGAGCAACGCAGCCCTCCTGCTGCATACCGACGCCTTCGTCACCGACCGCCCGAACCTGCTCGGACGGCAGTCGGCCGGCGAAAGCTTCCTGCGCGGCTTCATCCGCCACGCCGATGTCGACCAGTTCTTCTTCTGGCAATACAGCGGCACGGAGCTTGGCGAGCTCGACGCGGCGGTGCGCCAGGTCGCTCCCATCGACAAGCCCTACCGCTGGCTGAACGCCAGCCAGCGCGGCCTGCTGTCGGAGGTGGGCGTGGCCAACCTGCCCGAGCCGACCATCGACAAGGAGGCCTGGGCGCGCCATCCCTACGGGACCCACGCCTATTCCATCTGCGGCCTGACCCACACGACGGCCACGCCGCGGACGATGGACAATATCTCCAACCTGCTGCTGTCGCCGCTGCAGGATCACGACGCGCTGATCTGCACCTCCAGCGCGGTGCGGGCCAGCGTCGAGACCCAGCTCGACGGCGTGCGCGACTACCTGGCCGCCGACTATGGCCCGCGCGGCCGGCCGGAGCCGCAGCGGGTGACCATCCCCTTGGGCGTCGACACGGCGCCCTTCGCGGCGACGCCCGCCCAGCGCAAGGCCTGGCGCGAGCGCCTGGAGATTCCGGACGACGCCCTGGTCGCCCTCTTCGTCGGCCGCTTCAACGCCGCGGAGAAGATGAACCCCGCGCTGATGGCGATCGCCCTCGAAAAGGCCGCCCAGCAACTCGGCCAGCCGATCTACTGGGTGAACTCCGGCTGGGCCGGCACCGACGGCGAGGCGGCCAACTATCACAACGCCACCCGCGCGCTGTGCCCCTCGGTGACCTATCTGGTCGTCGACGGCCGCCCGCCGGACGTGCGCTATTCCATCTGGTCGGTGGCCGACTTCTTCATCAGCTTTTCGGACAACATCCAGGAGAGCTACGGCCTGACGCCGGTCGAGGCCATGGCCGCGGGCCTGCCCTGCGTGGTCACCGACTGGGACGGCTATCGCGACACCGTGCGCGACGGGGAGGACGGCTTCTCGATCGACACCACGGCGCCGGCGCCCGGCGACGGCTTCGATCTCGCCTACTGGCACGCCAACGGCTGGTGGACCTACACCGACTACGTCGCCGCCGCCGCCCAGCTCACGGCCATCGACTTTCGGCAGGCGACGCAGGCGATCTGCGCGCTCGCCGGCAATCCCGACCTGCGCCGCAAGCTCGGCGGCCAGGCGCAGGCCCGCGCCCGCTCGGTCTTCGACTGGTCGGCGATCGTGCCCCAGTACCAGGCGCTGTGGGCCGACCAGAACGCGCGCCGCACCGCCGTCCCGGCCCCGCCGGGGATCATGAACAACCCCTTCCGGCCCGACCCCTTCCGCCTGTACGCCAGCTATCCGACCCGGCATCTGGCCAAGGACTGGCGGGCGACCCTGGCGCCGGGGACCGATTGGCCGGCGGCCAAGCCGCTGCTGTCGGGGCCGCTCGCCGCCTATGGCGGCATCAACCGCCCGACCCTGGAGGAGTCCGAACAGATCGTGAGCTGGCTCGCCACGCGCCCGGGCGCGCTGGTGAGCGAGATCGCCGAGCTTTTCCCGGCCTGGCGACAGCCGGCGATCTTCCGGGGCCTGCTGTGGATCGCCCGCTTCGGCGTCATCGAACTGTTGCCGCCAGCCTGAAGCGGGAGAAATTGTCCACGAACCACACGAACCACACAAACGGGGCGCGACCTGAGAGGCCCGCGCAGCGGGCAGTCCTTTTGCAAACCGCGGAGAACGCAGAGAACGCGGAGGAGAGCATGACCGCACCATCCGTGCGATTGGCGCGGCTTCTCTGCGATCTTTGCGTTCTCTGCGGTTGAATAGACTGAGCCTCCGCTCCGCGGAGTCTCGAGGCGCGAACCCGTTCGTGTGGTTCGTGGACGATCTTCCTCAGAGCGTGGTCTGCCATCGCTGGCTGAGCGCGATTGCGCCCGCGCGGCGGACCTCGACCACGGCGGCATAGACCCCGCGCACCCAGCCCTGCGGCGGGCGCTTGTGGCCCAGCGCGACCGGCACGTCGTCGCGATTGGTCGCGAGCGGCGCGAGCGTGCCCGACCCCAGAACCTTGCCATCGGGCCCGAAGATGCGGACCTGCACCACGTCGCCCGCCTCCAGGCCGATCAGCCGGGCGTAGGCCACCAACGCCGCGGCGTCGGTGCTGGGCGGCGGCGCCGAGCGCGCCTCGATGGCGGGGCCCGCCACCATGGCGGACGAGAAGCCGGTGTTGAGCACCGCGCCGCGTTTGTAGGGCATCGCGTCCGCCGCCGCCGGGGTCCACAGGGACGACGCCTCCGTGGCGCAGCCGCTAAGCGCGCCGGGCGCGAAGGGATCGACGACCTGGTTGTCGTGGCGCACGCTGAAATGCAGATGCGGGAAATCGGTGCTCCCGGACAGGCCGACCCGCGCCAGCGGCTGCCCGACGGCGACCATGTCGCCCAGCTTCACCTTCAGGCTGCCGTTGGCCAGGTGGGCGTAGTCGAGGATCCAGCCGCCGCCCAGCGCGATGCCCACCCGGTTGCCGGCCATGTGCCCCGCGACCGAAGGCGCGCCGGGCGCGCGGATCGAGACGTCCGGCACGCCATCGCGCACCGCGATCACGCGGCCGGGCGCGGCGGCCAGGACGTCGACGCCGGCCCGCTGGGCGGCCATGTCCAGGATCCGGATGTCGACGCCGTCGTGTTCGGGCTCGGTCCGGCGTCCGCAGCGGTAGTCGAGCAGGCCGGGCCCGGGATCGCGGTCGACGTAGTGCTGGATCTCGCAGCTGCGGCCGATCTCGCAGGCCACCGGAAAGGCGAGCTTCGGCGCGGGCGGCTGGGCCTGGGCGACGCCTAGGCCGCCCAGCGCGATGCCGGTGGCGAGGGCGAGGCCGGCGGCGGACGGCGCCAGGCGCATGGAAGACCTCCCTGGGTGACAACGGCGCCGGACCCTCGCGGGCGGGCGCGACGAAACTGTGGCCTTCACCCCCTGGCTTTCTTGGGGTCTAGGCGAAGCGGATGCCGGCCAGATCCGCCAACCGCTCCGCGTCCCGCGCGTAGACGGTCCGCAGGTGGGCGATATCGGCCGCGGTCGGGGCGGCGCCATAGTCCATCTCGCGGCCCACGTGCACCTCGCGGTGCGCCGGCGCCGGGCCCTGGGGCAGGCCGAGGAAAGCGCGCACCTGACCGAGCGTCGCGCCCGGGTCGGCCCGCAGGTCCGCCGACTTCAGGATCAGCAGCTGATCGCGCGCGAAGAGGCGCAAGGCCCGCTCCAGCTGCTCGCCATAGAAGCCGCGCTCCACATAGGAGACCTCGCGGTCGAAACCCCAGGGCTGGGCGCGGGGCCGCTCGCCGGCGAACAGCCGCTGGCGGCCCTCGCGGATGCACCAGGCGAAGGGCTTCGTCTCCACGCCGCGGGCATATTCCATCTTCCAGTGCGACCAGGCGCGCTCGACCGGATCGCGCAGCATGACGATGAGCCGGACCGCCGCATTGTAGGCGGCGATCCGCTCCAGGCTGTTCGGCCAATAGAGGTAGATCGGCGTCGCCTCGCCGCGCAGCCGGCCATCGGCGGCCCCGAACTGGGCGTGATAGGCGCGGTAGTCCGGCGCCGCCCAGTCCTGGTCCTCGTCGTCGAAGAAGTGGACCTCCTTCTCGCGCGACAGGGACAGCCCCGGCTCGTCGCCCAGATAGTCGAAGAGCGCGGTCGTGCCGCCCTTCTGCACGCCGGCGACGATGAAGGCGACTTTCGGATCGGCGGCCATGTCCTGGGTTCCTCCCCTGGTTCCCCATCCTTGGTTCCGCCGGCCCGCGAGGCCTTGCAAGCCCAAATCCGATCGGGCCTAACAGCGGCGATGCCCACCGTCAGAGCCCAGGGCCTGAAGAACTACACCGTCGTCACCGGCGAAGGTGAGATCGTCTTCACGGCCACGCACCCTGATCCGAGGGTCTTGATGTTCCACGGTTTCATGCGCCAGGCGAACCATGTCCTGCACTGGCGCGACCTGATCGAGGACATCGGCTTCGTCCACCTGCCCGGCCATACCTTTTCGCCGGTGCTGGCCGAGACCTCCATCGAGGGTTGGATTCGGGCTTTTCGCGAGATGACGACCATCTTCAGCCGGCCGCCTCTGATCATCGCCGAGAGCCTGGGCGCGATCGTCGCCATGTCGATCCCGGCGCGCGCGGTGATCGCGGTGGATCCGCCGCTGTCGGTGGAGAACCTCTGGCCCGTGCAGCGCGCGATCCGGCGGGCCCGCGCGCGCGGTACGCAGGTCAGCGCGGAGCTGGAGGCGATGTTCGACGCGCCGTTCAACTGGGTTCTCGACCGCATCTCGGCGCCCACCCTGCTGCTCGCCGGCACGGAGCCCTTGCTGCCGGAGCGGCGCATCGACCGCTCGCCGCCCAGCATCCTGACGGACGACGACTTCGCCGCCTATGCCGCGCACCCGATGGTCGAGTCCCGGCGGATCGAGGGCGGCCACGACCTTCTGGCCGCGAACCCTGAGGGGGTGCTGGCCGCGGCGGCGTCTTTCATGGCGCGTCATGGCTACCCCGTGCGTCCCGGCGTGCAAGGCGGGCCGTTTGAGGATCGGGCTTCATAGGCCCCGCACGGCGATGTAAGAGGGCGTCAGCTTCGCGCGCCCTGACAGGATAGATGAGACGATGAAGACGGTGATCCTGGCGGGCGGCCTTGGCACGCGCATCTCGGAAGAGAGCCACCTGAAGCCCAAGCCGATGATCGAGATCGGCGGGCGGCCGATCCTGTGGCACATCATGAAGCTCTACTCGCACTACGGCTTCAACGACTTCATCGTCTGCCTTGGCTACAAGGGCTATGTGGTGAAGGAGTATTTCGCCAACTACGTGCTGCACAACGCCGACCTGACCGTCGACCTGGCCAAGGGGGCGATCGAGTACCACGCCACCAAACACGAGCCCTGGCGGGTGACCCTGGTGGAGACCGGCGAGAACACCATGACCGGCGGCCGCGTGAAGCGCGTGGCCGACTATCTCGACAAGGATGAGCCGTTCTTCCTGACCTATGGCGACGGGGTGTCCGACGTCGACCTGAAGGCGCTGCTTGCCTTCCACAAGGCGCACGGCAAGGCGGCGACGGTGACCGCGGTCCTGCCGCCGGGCCGCTATGGCGCGCTGGAGATCCAGAACGACACGGTGCGGCGGTTCATTGAAAAGCCGCCGGGCGACAACGGCCTGATCAACGGCGGCTTCTTCGTCGTGGAGCCCAGCGTGCTGAACCGCATCGCCGACGATGCGACGATCTTCGAACGCGAACCGCTGGAGGGCCTGGCGGCCGACGGCCAGCTCGCCGCCTATCCGCACGAAGGCTTCTGGGCGGCGATGGACACCTTGCGCGACAAGAACAATCTCGAGGCGCTGTGGGCGTCCGGCGAGGCGCCGTGGCGGCGCTAGACGCCTCGTTCTGGCGCGGCAAACGGGTCCTGCTGACCGGCCACACCGGGTTCAAGGGCTCGTGGGCGGCGATCTGGCTGCACGGGCTGGGCGCGGACGTCACCGGCCTGGCGCTCGCGCCCGACCAGACGCCCAGCCTGTTCGAGCTGGCCGGCGTCGAGGGCCTGATCGACTCGCGGATCGTCGACCTGCGCGATCCCGCGGCGATCGAGACGGCGCTGAAGGGCAGCCACATCGACCTTGTGCTGCACATGGCCGCCCAGCCGATCGTGCGCACGGCGATCGCCGACCCGGTGTCGACCTTCGCCAGCAATGTGATGGGGACCGTGCATCTGCTGCAGGCGCTGCGGGCTCAGAAGCGGCTGAAGGCGGTGCTGGCGATCACCTCGGACAAGGTCTACGCCAACGCCGAGACCGGCCGCGCCTTCACCGAGGGCGACGCGCTGGGCGGCAAGGACCCTTATTCGGCGTCCAAGGCCGCCACCGAGATCGCCGTCCAGAGCTTCGCCAGGAGCTATTTCGAGCCGGCGGGCACGCCGCTGGCCACCGCGCGGGGCGGCAACGTCATCGGCGGCGGCGACTTCTCCGTCGACCGGGTGGTGTCGGACATCGTGCGCGCCGCGCGCAGCCAGCAGCAGGTGATCCTGCGCCATCCCGAGGCGACGCGGCCCTGGCAGCATGTGCTGGACTGCGTGGCGGGCTACCTCGTCTATCTGCAGGCGCTGGCCACCGATGGGGCGGCGACGCCCCGGGCGATGAACTTCGGCCCCCGGCCCGGCGGCCGCGAGGTCACCGTCGGCGAGCTCGCCACGCTCGGCCTGGAGGCGCTGGGCGCCCAGCCCTGGCGGCACGAGCCGGACCCCAGGTCCATCGAGGCGACGTCGCTGGCCATCGACGCCAGCCTGGCCGGACGCACGCTCGGCTTCGAGAGCCGGTTCGACGCGCCGGCCGCCGTGGCGCTGACCATGGACTGGTATCGCCGCCAGGCGAACGGCGAGGCGGCGCTGGACTTGTGCCGAGGCCAGATCGCGGCCTACGAAGGCGCCCCATGACCGAAACGCCGCCTCTCTGCCGCTTCTGCCGCACGCCGCTGACCCACACCTTCCTGGACCTCGGCCGCCAGCCGCTGGCCAACAGCTACCTGACGGCCGAGCAGCTGGCCGCCGGGACCGAACAGGCCTATCCGCTGCACGTGCGCGTCTGCCACAACTGCTTCCTGGTGCAGGCCGACGACGCCGTGCCGGCCGACGCGATCTTCGACGCCGACTACGCCTATTTCTCCTCCTATTCGACCAGCTGGGTGGAGCACGCCAAGCGCTATGCTGCGGCGATGACCGAGCGGTTTGGTCTGGGGCCGGAGTCGCTGGTGGTCGAAGTGGCGAGCAATGACGGCTATCTGCTGAAGCATTTCGTCGAAATGGACATACCGGTGCTGGGCGTCGAGCCCACCGCCAACACCGCCCAGGCCGCGATCGCCGCCGGCGTGCCGACCGAGATAGCCTTCTTCGGCGAGCTGACCGGGCAGATTCTGGCCGCGCGGGGCGACAAGGCCGACCTGATGGCGGCGAACAATGTGCTCGCCCACGTGCCCGACATCGGCGACTTCGTCGCCGGGTTCCGCGAGGTGCTGAAGGACGAGGGCGTCTTGACCTTCGAATTCCCGCATCTGCTGAACCTGATCCAGAAGGTGCAGTTCGACACCATCTACCACGAGCACTTCTCCTACCTGTCGCTGCTGGCGGTGGAGCAGGTGCTGCGCGCCAATGGCTTGAGGCCGTTCGATGTCGAACGATTGGCCACCCATGGCGGCTCGCTGCGGCTGTTCTGCTGCCACATGGGCTCCGGCCACGAGGAGGCCGACGCCCTGGTCGCCCTGCGCGAGGAGGAGCACGCCGCCGGCTTCGACCGCATCGAGAGCTACGCCGGCTTCGCGCCCAGGGTCGAGGCGGTGCGCGCGAGCTTCCGGGCGTTCCTGGCCGCGGAAAAGGCGGCCGGGCGGCGGATCGCCGCCTATGGCGCGGCGGCCAAGGGCAACACCTTCCTGAACTACTGCGGGACCACCACCGAGGACATCGTCGCGGTGTTCGACGCCAGCCTGGCCAAGCAGGGCCGCTTCCTGCCCGGCAGCCACCTGCCGATCCTCAGCCCCGCCGCGGTGCGCGACCTCCGGCCCGACGACCTTCTGATCCTGCCCTGGAACCTGAAGGACGAGATCATGGGGCAGATGGCCTTCATCGCCGACTGGGGCGGCCGCTTCGTCACCGCCTCGCCGGAGACCAAGGTGGTCGGCTGATGCGGTTTGCGCAGACCGCCATTCCCGGCGTCCTCATCGTCGACGTCGACGCGCATGAGGACGAGCGCGGCGCCTTCGCCCGCCTGCAGTGCCCCGACGAATTCGCCGCCGCCGGCCAGCCCTTTGCGCCGGCGCAGACCAGCCTGTCGCGCAACCCGCGGGCCGGCACGCTCCGGGGCCTGCACTACCAGCCCGCGCCCCACGCCGAGACAAAGCTGGTGCGGACCGTCCGTGGACGGATGTTCGACGTGGCTCTGGATCTGCGGTCCGGCAGCCCGACCTTGGGAAAATGGTTCGGGATCGAACTATCGGCGGACAATGCACGCGCCCTGTTCATCCCGGAAGGTGTCGCGCACGGCTTCCTGACGCTCGAAGCGGACACCGACGTCCTCTACCAGATCGCCCCGAAGTTCGAGCCGGGCCATGAGGCCGGCGTGCGCTGGGACGACCCGGCCTTCGCCATCGCCTGGCCGCTCGCACCGGCATTGATCTCGCAGCGCGACGCGACCTACCCTGACTACCGGCGGTCTGGCGACTAGGGGGCTGCGGGATGCTGAAGATCGATCCCACCGCGAAGATCTCGCCGCTGGCGGATATCGAGGATTCGACGCGCGGCACCCTGATCGAGATCGGCGCCAGGACCTTCATCGACGCCTTCGTGAAGATCAAGCCGGCCGGCGGCATGGGCGACGTGGCGATCGGCGCCGACTGCGCGATCAACTCCGGCGTGGTGATCTACACCGGCAATGGGGTGAGGATCGGCGACGCCGTGGCGATCGCCGCCAACTGCACGCTGGCCCCCACCAACCACGCCGTGGCGGACCCGACCCGGCGCATCCGCGACCAGGGCTTCCAGCCGTCGAAGGGCGGCATCGTCATCGAGGAGGACGCCTGGCTCGGGGCCAATGTCGTGGTCCTCGACGGGGCGATCATCCGCAAGGGCGCGGTGATCGCCGCGGGCTCGGTCGTGCGCGGCGAGATCCCGGCCTATGAGATCCACGCCGGCTCGCCCACCCGCCGCATCGGGAAGCGCGGAGAGTGACCGGGCTCGCCACCATCCTGGGCGCCACGGGCTTTGTCGGCCGGCGGCTGCAGCAGAAACTCACCGCCGAGGGATGGGACGTGTTCGCGCCGGCCAAGGGCGACAAGACCCTGTTCGGCCGCGACATGGGCGTGGTGTTCTATTGCGCGGGGCTCACCGCCGACTTCGACCGCCGGCCCTTCGACACCGTCGAGGCGCATGTCACCCTGGTGGCCGAGCTCGCCCAGGCCGGGCGCTACGAGCAACTGATCTACCTGTCGTCGACGCGGCTCTACGACAGCCAGGCGGCCGCGTCGCTGGACGAGACGGCGCCCCTGCTGTTCGACCCGACCGACCCCAGGCGCACCTACGACCTCTCCAAGGCGCTGGGCGAGAACATCACGCTGACCCGCACCGAGGGCCGCGGCGCCGTGGCGCGCCTGGCCAATGTCTTCGACTGGGAGCCGGAGGCGCCGGGGTTCCTGTCCGAATGGCTGATCGAGGCGGCGCGGACGCGTGAGCTGCAGCTGGATTCCAGCCCGCACATCGCGCGCGACTACATCCATCTGGACGACGTGGTCGCCGCGCTCATCGCCATGTCGGAGAAGCCGGCGTCGGGCGTGGTCAACGTCTGCGGCGGCGAGCTCACGGCCAACGGCGAGATCGCCAACCTCTTCCTGCAGGCGGGCTGGCATGTGAGCTTTTCCCGCGACGTCTCGCCCGCCCCGCCGCCGCGCGCCGACAACGCCCGCCTCAGGGCCCTTGGCGTGACGCCAGCGCCGGTGAAGGATGTGGTCCGCCGCTACCTGGAAGGCCTGAAAGAAAGATCGCTGGCGTGAAGCTTCGGGGCCATACCCGCGAGACCTTGCTCGCCTACGTCACCGCCCAGTGCGCCCATATCGTGCCGGATGGGCGCGAGGCGGTGTTCCGCGCGGTGGCCGACGTTCATCTCGACGAGGCGCTGGAGCGGCTGCATCGCTGCATCAACGCGTGTGCGCCCTGGCGGCCGGACGAGTTCAACGTCCTGCAGTCCTCCCAGCACACCGCCTTTCTCTATTACCTGGCCAACACCATCTGGCGGCGCTCGGGCGACACCGAGGCGCCGACGCGCCTCTTCCTGATGAACAAGGCCTTCAACGGCATCGACCTCTTCTACGAGATCGCCATGCCTGAGGTGTTCTACATCGGCCACAGCGTCGGCATCGTGCTGGCCAAGGCGACCTACGGCAATTTCCTGGTGCTCTATCAGGGCGCGACGGTGGGGCGGCACAAGGACCAGATCCCGGTCATCGGCGACCGGGTCGTGCTCTATCCCGGCAGTTCGGTGGCGGCGGGCTCGGTGATCGAGGACGATGTGGTGCTGTCGCAGGGCGTGCGGGTCATCAACAAGCGCGTGCCGCGCGGCATGATGGCCTTCGCCGGGGCGGGGAACGAACTGGTGCTGCGCCCGCGGCCCGACGATCTCCTGGCCGAATACTTCCGCCTCTGAGATCGGCTTGGGGATCAGCCCTCCGGCCGCACCGTGCGGGCGATCAGGTCGTAGAAGTCGGCGGCGAACTGCTGGGTCTGCCCGAGCGGGCCGGCCTTGATCTGGTCGCGAATGTTTTCCCGCAAGGTCCTGCGGCGCTCCGGGTCGGCGGCGAGCGCGACGGCGATGCGCACGAACTCGTCCTTGTCCGAGGTGGCGAGGTCGCCAAGCCCGCTGTTGGCCAGGATCGAGGCGCTCAAGCGCTCGAAGAAGGCCTCGCCGACCAGGCTGACGACCGGCACGCCCATCCACAGCGCCTCGGTCGTCGTCGTGCCGCCGGTCAGCGGGAAGGTGTCCAGGCTGATGTCGACCTCGTTGTAGAACGGCATGTGGGCGCCGCGGATGGTCGAGAAGACGATCCGCTCGGGCGCGATCCCGCAGCGGCCGAACTCGGCCTGCAGATTGTCGCGGAAGGTCTTGGTGCCGCCTTCCGGACGGATGAACATGAACCTTGAGCCGGGCGTGGCCGCCAGCACCTGCGACCAGACCTCGACCATCTCGCGATTGTATTTGTGCGGATTGTTGGCGGTGCCGAAGGTGAGCACGCCGCCATTGCGGTCCTGCGGCAGGCCCGGCGTGATCTCCTGGCGGTCGGAGAACACCATGCGGCCAAGCGCGATCCAGCTCTTGGGCATCATCAGCGGCTGCTCGACCAGGAGGTCGCGGCGCGGCGGGGTGTTGTAGGGATCGGTGATTAGGTAGTCGATCGACGACAGCCCGGCGGAGTGCGGATAGCCCAGCCAGCTCCCCTGTTTCGGCGCCGGGCGATAGGCCATCACGTCCAGCTTGTTCATGTGCGTCGTGCCGCCGAGCTCGAAGAGGATGTCGAGCTGGTCGTCGGCGATCATCTGGGCGACGCGCTGGGAGTTCATTTCCGGCTCCCAGCGGTAGGCGGTGGACTTCGAGGCGAAGAACTCCTGCATCCGGTCGGCGCTGGCGCCCTGGTAGAACGAGTAGCAATAGATCTCGAACCGCTCGTCCAGGTGTTCGAACAGCGGCAGCGCGAAATAGCCGACCGGGTGGGCGCGCAGGTCAGAGGACATGAAGCCCAGCCGGATCTTGCCGCCGCGCGGACGGGCCGGCGGGTGTTTGATCTTGTGCTTGGCGGCCTCGGCCTCGATCAGCCGTCCCCAGATCTGGTGCTGCTCCAGCAGCTCATAGCGGTCCTCCAGCGTCCGGACCTGGGCCAGCTGCTTGAGCAGCGCTGTGTGGCGCCCGGTGGAGGCGAACAAGCGCCCCAGCGTCTTGAAGTCGCCCAGCTTGGGCAGGTCATCGAAGGCGCAGACCCGGATCAGCACCTCGTTGAGGATCTTCACATGCGCCGAGTTGGTCGGCTTGAGCGCCAGCGCGCGCCTGGCGAGCTGGTAGGACTCCTCGATGTTGGCGCCCTCGTCGCCCGTGCGGGTGCGCTCCAGGCTTTCGATCAGCGCCATCAGGCGCTCGAGGTTGTCGGGGTCGAGCTCGACCGCCCTGCGCAGGTGGACGTTGGCGCGGTCGCGGTCGATGTCGGCGGCGGTGACGCCGATCTGGTAGTGCAGCCAGCCGGCGTCCGGGAACTTACCGAGCAGCCCGACCAGGTAGGCGTCGGCGCGGCGCATCTGCTGGGCGCGGCGCATGATCACCGCGCGCGCTTCCAGGATCTTGGGGTTGTCGGGATTGGCCGCCAGCGCCTTGTCGAGCACCTCCTCGGCCTCTTCGCCCCTGTGCTCGTCGTTGAGCAGGCCGGCGATGTCCAGCCAGGCGTCGACCATGGTCTTCTGCAGGGCGATGGCCTGGCGCGCGCGGCTGATGGCGGCGGCGCGCTTGCCCTGTTTGGCGAGCGCGCGGCCGAGCTGGCGCAGGTGCTCGGCGTTGCGCGGGTCGCTGCGCACCAGCTTGGTGAAGACCGCCTCGCCCCGCACGCCGTCGTCCATGTCGAGCAGCACATTGCCGCGGTTGGACTGCACCGCGGCGTTGCCGGGATTGATCTTGGCCGCCCGGTCCAGCGTCGCCAGCGCCTCCGGGTAGCGGCCGAGCCGGCGGTAGAGCACGCCCAGCACGTTGAAGAGGTCCATGTCGCGCGGGTAACGGGCCACGGCGCGCTCGCCCCAGGCGACGCCCTCTTCGTTGCGTTGCGCCAGGTAGAGCTGGGTCAGCAGGACCCGGTAGATGGGGCTCGGCTGGTTGGGGTCGGCCTCGACGGCGGCGATCAGCAGGGGGAGCGCCTCCGCCCGGCGGCCCGCCTTCAACGCCGCATCCGCCGCCGCCAATCGTTCGTCCATGCGTCCACTCAGGTCTCAGCGCGCCCGCTGCGGCGGCGATTTCGGGCCAGCCTTAAGGCCGCCTGCCGCCCATGACTAGAGCCGGGGCGCAACGCCGGCTCATCGGCCGCGGCCGAACCGCCATTTCAGCGCCAGCACCGCCGCCGCCATGCCCAGGCAGATGAGGTTGGAGACGGTGACCGGCCAGCTTTTCACCAGCACCCCATAGGCGCTCCACAGGCAAAAGCCGGCGACCGTCACCAGGTACATGGCGAGCGACACCTCGCCCGCGTCGCGGTCGCGCCAGATCTTGGCGATCTGGGGCGCGAAGCTGGACATCGAGCACAGGGCCGCGACCGTGCCGACAGCATTGGCGATCAGGTTGCTCATGACGCCCGAACCGCCATTGGGGCCGCGATCGGGACCGCCACCGAGGCGCGGACGCCAGGCGCGGTGTCGGCGATCTCGAACTCGGCGTGAAGCTGCTGGCAGAGCAGCTTGACGACAGTCAGGCCGAACCCGGGCGGCTGGCCGCCCAGGCCGATCCCGTCGTCGGCGATGCTCAGCCGGCAGGAGCCCTCGCCGCCGCGCAGGCTGACGGCGATACGGCCGCCGCGCGGAGGCGGAAAGGCGTGCTTGAGGGCGTTGCCCAGGAGTTCGTTGACCACCAGGGCGAGCGGCGCGGCGGCGGCCGCCGGAACGCAGACGCGGTCCAGGTCCAGCGCGATCTCCAGGTCGTCGCGCCTTGCGGCCGCGGCGAGATCGCCGGCCAGGTCGCGCACGAAATCGGCGACATCGAAGCTTGAGGGGTCGCCCTGGAACAGCCGGCGATGGACGGTGGCGACGGCGTTCACCCGCGCCAGGACCGAACCCAACGCCGCGCGGGCGGCCTCGTCCGTGGCGCGGCGGTTCTGCAGCAGGATCAGCGAGGCGACCAGCTGCAGGTTGTTCTTCACCCGGTGGTCGATCTCGTGCAGCAGGGCGTCGGTCTGGGCCGGGGCGTCGCAGAGGCCCGGTGGGCCGGCGTCGGATGGATCGCTCATCTGGTCACGACAGGCCCTTGGGCGGCCCGTTCCCTCCCTGACGCCGAACAACGGCTCCAGCCAAGGTGGGTTCCTCACGCCTCGTCAACAGCTCATCGACCCGAGCGTCACCGACCTGACACACGACTGGGGATGTTAGAGTGGGCAAATACGGAGAATCACCGCTGTCGCTGCTCGATCCCCTTCCGACGTCGATTCCAGCCTCGCAACTCTATGCGGCGCTGATCGACGCCCTGCCGGATCCGATTCTGGTGGTGACGGGGCTGGACCGCGACGATTTGACCGGGCGGCGCTACATCCTCGCCAACGCGGCCGCGCGCGAACTGCTGCGGATCACCGCCGAGGAGGGGATGCTGCTCTCCGCCGTGCGCGATCCGGAGGTGCTGGCCGCGGTCGACCGGGCGCTGTTCGACGAGACCGACAGCGAGGGCTTCTACGAGACCACCGGCGCCCAGACCCGCTCCCTGCGAGTGCGGGCGCGCTCGCTGGGGCGCGGCCTGGACGGGACGCGGCTGGCGCTCCTGACCTTCCACGACGAGACCGAAGTGCGCCGGGTGGAGCGCACGCGGGTCGATTTCCTGGCCAACGCCAGCCACGAGCTGCGCACGCCGCTGGCCTCGCTCTCCGGCTTCATCGAGACCCTGCGCGGCCACGCCCGCGACGACGTCGCCGCGCGCGACAAGTTCCTCGGCATCATGCAGGCTCAGGCCGACCGCATGGCGCGCCTGATCGCCGACCTGACCTCGCTCAGCCGCATCGAACTCGACGAGCACGTCGCCCCCAAGGGCGTGGTCGACCTGGTGCTGCTGGTCGGCGAGGTGGTCGAGGCCGCGGCTCCCCTGGGCGCGCAGCGGCGCATCAGCCTCGACTGGCGGCCCTGCGGGGCCGGCAAGGTCTTCGTGCGGGGCGAGCGCGACCAGATCGTCCAGGTGGTCCAGAACCTGCTGGACAACGCCATCAAATACTCTCCGGACGGGGCCGCGGTGCGGATCGAACTGCAGAGCGGCCTCACGGACCTGGCCGCCGCGGCGAGCCCGGAGGGCGTGCCGCGGCTGTCGCTGGTGGCGCCCGATCCCTCGGCGGAGACCTATGCCGCGCTCAGGATCGTCGATCTTGGCCCGGGCATCGCGCGCCAGAACCTGCCCAGGCTTTCCGAACGGTTCTATCGCGTGGACGGTCAGAAGAGCGGCGCGCGGTCCGGCACGGGCCTCGGCCTGGCGATCGTCAAGCACATCATGAACCGTCACCGCGGCGGCCTGGTGGTCGCCAGCGCCGAAGGCGAGGGCTCGACCTTTACCGCCTATTTCCCCATGGCGAACGCGCCAGATGGCGTCCCTGGGGGTCTCCCGGGCGGCGTCGTCAAAGCGTCATGAGACTGTAGCATAGCCGGGCGTGCGGACCGCCCCGATCCCGAGTAACCTTGGGGCGTCCGAGAGGCGAGCCAGATGAACGAGCACATCGTCAAATCCTACGAAGATGAGCTGAACAGCCTGGCGGCCGAGTGTGTGCGCATGGGCGGGCTGTGCGAGGCGCAGGTCGCCGACGCCGTCCAGGGCGTGGTCAAACGCAACCAGGAGCTCGCCTCGTCGGTCGTCGTGCGCGACGACAAGCTGGACGAGGCGGAGCGCGACATCGAGCGCAAGACCATCCGCCTGATCGCGCTGCGCCAGCCGGTCGCGGACGACCTGCGCCGCGCCGTGGCGGCCATGAAGGTCGCCGGCAACCTCGAGCGCTGCGGCGATCTCGCCAAGAACATCGCCAAGCGCACCCTGGTGATCATCGAGAGCGACCCCTTGACCCCGCTCACCCGCTCCATCGAGCGGATGGGCAAGCTGGTGCTGGGCCGGCTCTCCAGCGTGCTGGACGCCTACTCGCGTTCGGACCTGGAACGCGCGCTGGCGGTCTGGAGCCAGGACGACGAGGTCGACGAGCACTACAACTCGCTGTTCCGCGAACTGCTCACCTACATGATGGGCGACCCGCGCACGATCACCGCCTGCGCCCACATGCTGTTCGTGGCCAAGAACCTCGAGCGGATCGGCGACCATGCCACCAACATCGCCGAGATCGTGCACTACGAGATCACCGGCGCCGAGATGACCGGCGGCCGGCCGAAGACCGACGGACTGGCCTGAGCCTCGCCATGCAAATGACGCCGCACATCCTGGTCGTCGAGGACGAAGACTCGCTCGCGACCCTGTTGCAGTACAACCTGCAGAAGGAAGGCTACGACATCGCCGTCGCCGGCGACGGCGAAGAGGCGCTGATGCTGGTCGACGAGCGTTTGCCCGACCTGATCGTGCTCGACTGGATGCTGCCCAAGGTCTCCGGGATCGAGGTCTGCCGGCGCCTGCGCCAGCGCAACGAAACGCGCAATGTGCCGATCATCATGCTCACCGCCCGCGGCGAGGAGAGCGACAGGGTGCGCGGCCTCGACACCGGCGCCGACGACTATCTGGTCAAGCCCTTCTCGATGACCGAGCTGACCGCGCGCATCCGCGCGGTGCTGCGCCGTATCCGCCCGGGGCTGGCCGAGGACCGCGTCCGCCGCGGCGATCTCCTGATCGACCGCGTCGCCCACCGGGTGAAACGCGCCGGCGCCGAGATCCACCTGGGCCCGACGGAATTCCGGCTGCTCGACTATCTGATGCAGCATCCGGGCCGGGTGTTCTCCCGCGAACAGCTCCTGGACGCCGTCTGGGGCTCCGACGTCTACGTCGAGGCCCGCACGGTCGACGTGCACATCGGGCGCCTGCGCAAGGCGCTGGGGGTCTCGGAGTCCGACGACCCGATCCGCACGGTGCGGTCGGCGGGGTATTCCCTCGACCTCGAAGGCTGAGCCGCGCTAAAGCGCGGACCCATGAACATCCTCCTGGTGGGTTCCGGCGGGCGCGAGCATGCGCTGGCGTGGAAGATCAAGCAGTCGCCGCTGCTGACGCGGCTCATCTGCGCGCCGGGCAATCCGGGCATGGCTGGGATCGCCGAAGTCCGCGACGTCAAGCCCACAGAGGTCGGCCGCCAGGTCGAACTGGCCCTCGAGATCAAGGCCGACCTGGTGGTGATCGGGCCGGAGGTGGCGATCGAGGCGGGCCTCGCCGACGCCCTGGCGCAGGTGGGCATCCCCTGCTTCGGCCCCACCGCGGCGGCGGGCCAGCTGGAAAGCTCCAAGGCCTTCACCAAGGCGTTCTGCGACCGCCACCATCTGCCGACCGGCCAGTACCGCATCTGCGATGACGCCGCCGCCGCCAAGGCCGCGCTCGCCCACTTCCAGCCGCCCTATGTGGTCAAGGCCGATGGCCTTGCGGCCGGCAAGGGCGTGGTGATCGCGCCCGACCGGGCGGCGGCCGAGGCGGCGATCGACGACACCTTTGGCGGCAGCGTCGGCGCGGCCGGCGCGCGGGTGGTGATCGAGGAATATCTCGAGGGCGAGATCGGCTCGCTGTTCGCGCTCTGCGACGGCAAGACCTCAATGCTGTTCGGCTGGGCGCAGGACCACAAGCGCGCCTTCGACGGCGACGAGGGGCCGAACACCGGAGGCATGGGGACCTATTCGCCGGCCCCGGTCTTCACCTACGACCTGGTCGAGCAGACCCGCACGCGGCTGGTGGAGCCGGCCTTCAAGGGCATCGCCGCCGACGGCGCGCCCTATCGCGGCGTGCTGTTCGTGGAGCTGATGGCCACGCGCCACGGGCCCAAGCTGGTGGAGTTCAACGCGCGTTTCGGCGACCCCGAATGCCAGGTGCTGATGCTGCGCCTGGAGAGCGACCTCGTGCCTTATCTGATGGCCTGCGCCACCGGGCGGCTGCACGAGATGCCGCAGCCGAAATGGCGCGACGACGACGCGGTCTGCGTGGTGCTGGCCACCGAGGGCTATCCCGGCCCCGCCAAGGCCGGCAGCGTGATCGGGGGGCTCGACGCCGATTTCGGTGCGGGCGTGGTGGTCTTCCAGGCCGGGACCTCGGCCGGCGACGACGGCGCGATCCTCGCCGGCGCCGGCCGCGCGCTCAACGTCTGCGCGGTCGGCAGGGACCTCGCCGAGGCCCGCGAGCGGGCCTATGGCGCCGTGGCCCTGATCGACTGGCCGCAGGGCTTCCACCGCACCGACATCGGCTGGCGCGCCCTTCTTCGCTGAAAGAGGTGCCGCTAGGGCGCCTCCGACAACCGCTTCAGATTGGGCAGGCAATAGCCGCCCCAGCCGCCGATCAGCGCATCGTGCACGGCCTTGATCTCGGCCTCCGCGAACTGGTCCCAACCCGCGTGGACGAGCGCCGCCCGCGTGCCGCCGGCGATGGCGGTCAGGCGAAGCTCGACCCGCGTCTTGGGCGCGCCGGGCATGAACCAGGTGAAGACGAACCGGGTCGGGGGCTCCATCGCCTCGATCTGGCAGTGCGTGGCGCCGGACATGTCTTCCGCGGCCCGCTTGGCGCCGTCCGGCTGCATGTAGAAGACGTGGCCCACCTGCGCCTTGAACCGCTGGCAGCCGAGCCACTGCTCGATCAGCCCCTCGCCGGTGAGCACCGCCCAGACCCGCTCGACGGGCGCGGCGATATCGATGTGAGCCTCGATGTCGTCCATCACGCATCCCCCTCCGAGAGCCGCTTCAGAAGCAGCAGCCGTTCGTTCCAGAAGCCGTCGAGCCAATCGCGGACCGCGGCGAACGGCGCCGGCTCCAGGGCGTAGATGTTGCGCCGCCCGTCGGCCTTGGCGCGCACCAGCCCGGCCTCGCTCAGCACCCGCAGATGCTTGGAGATCGCCGGCCGGCTGACCGCGAAGCGCGCGGCCAGATCGCCCACCGCCTCGGGCCGTTCGCCGAGCAGTTCCAGGATCCGCCGCCGGGTCGGGTCGGCGATCGCGCTGAACACATCCTCGGAGGCGGCCGGGCTCATGCGGGGAGTATTGGTAACCATGTGGTTACGAGTCAAGGCGTTTTGCGCCGCCGCGGCTTGCGGGCGCTGGGGGCGGCTCGGTAAGGTGGTTCAAACAACTGTAGGGGAAACGCCATGGCCGACGTCGTCGACGCCGCCGAGCAGGAGCGCGAGGCGCTCAACACCGGCACCAAGCCCGTGGCCGAGTCCCACAAGTTCGACGAAGCGGCCCTCGACGCCTGGATGAAGGCCAATGTGAAGGGCTACGCAGGTCCCCTGGAGGTGCGCCAGTTCAAGGGCGGCCAGTCCAATCCGACCTACCAGCTGATCACGCCGAACAAGAAATACGTCCTGCGCCGCAAGCCGCCGGGCAAGCTGTTGCCCTCGGCCCACGCGGTCGACCGGGAGTACAAGGTGATCACCGCGCTGGGGACGACCGGCTTCCCGGTGGCGGAGACCTATGGCCTGTGCGTCGACGACGGGGTCATCGGCACCTGGTTCTACATCATGGACATGGTCGAGGGCCGCATCCTCTGGGACCAGTCGCTGCCGCAGTACCAGCCGGCCGAGCGGCACGCGATCTTCATGGACAAGATCAAGGTCCTCGCCGACCTCCACAACACCGACTACGTCAAGATCGGCCTCGAGGATTTCGGCCGTCCCGGCAACTACATGGGCCGGCAGGTCGAGCGCTGGACCCGGCAATACAAGGCGTCGGAGACCATCCACATCCCGGAGATGGAAAAGCTCATCGCCTGGCTGCCCAAGACGCTGCCCGAGCAGGAGAAGACCTCGATCGTCCACGGCGACTACCGCCTGGACAATATGATCTTCCACCCGACCGAGCCCCGGGTGATCGCGGTGCTGGATTGGGAGCTTTCGACGCTGGGCGATCCCTTGGCGGACTTCACCTATCTGCTGATGAACTGGATCAACGGCTCGCTGTCGATGATCCCGGACCAGAAGGCCCACGGGGTGCCGACCATCGAGGAGACGGTCGACTACTACTGCAGCCTGACCGGGCGTTCCGGCCTGCACGACCTCGACTGGTTCTGCGCCTACAACGCCTTCCGCCTAGCGGGCATCCTGCAGGGGATCGTCGGCCGCGTGCGCGACGGCACCGCCAACAGCCCGCACGCCGCCCAACAGGCCGACCGGGTGCTCAGCCTCGCCCAGGCAAGCTGGAAGTTCGCCCAGAAAGCGGGCGCGGAGGGCTAGAGCCCGCCGCGCCAACGCCTTAAATCACCCGCCTTGGCGCTCGCGGGCGGCGCGCCACAGCAGGAGCGCCGCATAGGGCAGGGCGGCGAGCCCCAGGATGACCGCGAAGGCCGCGCCCCCGTCCGGCGAGATCGCGACCTCGCCGTGCGTCGTCGCGGTGGGCAGCGTCAGGATCGGGTGGAAGATGCTGCCGAGCGCCGCCAGCGCGACGATCCCGCAGGCCGGCCAGAGCGGGGCCGAGCGGTTGCGGACCGCCGCAAAGCTGAGCGCCCAGGCCAACAGGACCGGCAGGATCGCATGGCTGAAGAACATCATGCCGGTCGCGAACTCGCTGAGCCAGCCGGGCAGGGCGCCTCCGCCGCTCGCACCACGCACCTGCTGAACCGTCATCACCACGGCCGCGGCCGATAGCGCCGTGGCCGCCGCCAGGCCGAGCGTGGGCGCGATCAGGTAGGCCGTGACCGGCGCCTTTCGGCCCCAGGTCTGAAATTCGCGGCGTTCAATCATGGCGTCGGCCAGCATTTCGAAGCTCCCTAGTCTGGAAAGCGCCCGGGTTTCCGCGTCGCGCGGATCGTTCATCGCCCGGCGCTCCTCGGCGATGAGATCGTCCAGATGGTCTTTCAGCTCAGCGAGGTAGCGGCGGGCTGGGCGCCGACGGACGCCGCCGTCGAGCAGCCGGCGCCACAGGGGATCAAACGAGGCCTGCACGGTCGCCTCCGACCAGCACTTGCCCCACCGCACCGGTGATCCGCGACCAGAGCTCGGTGAGCTCGGTCAGGCGCGACACGCCCTGGGGCGACAGGGCGTAGTAGATGCGGCTGCGGCCGCCGACGGAACGGCGCTCGGAGGTGATCGCGCCGCTGCGCTCCAAGGCGTGCAGCACCGGATAGACCACGCCCTCGCCCAGGCTCACGACCTCGGCGGTCTCCTCGCGGATCGCCTGCACGATCTCGTAGCCGTACATCTCGCGGCCGCGCAGCAGTCGAAGGACTAGAAGCTCCGGCACGCCGTTCATGAAACTGGGATTGGTCGTCGCCATCGCCGCGGGCCTTATACCTCGAACTGAAAGGTATAATGCCTAGAACTGCGAGGTATGCAACTGCGATTTAGATCCCGGTCTTGGCCAACAAGGCGTCGAGGGCGGCGGGGTCGTCGAAGACAGCCTTCACTGGCCAGGCCGTGACCCTCGTGCGCCAGGCGGCGGGCAGGCGGACCCAGTCCTTCTCGGTGGTCACCAGGCCGGCGTTGAACAGGGCCGCGCGGTCCGCCAGGGCCTTCAGCGCGGCCTCGTGATAGGCCGCGTGGTCGGGGAACGGCGCGAAGTCCTTGAGGTCGCAGCCGGCGGCCTGCAGGGCGCGCTCGACCTTCCAAGGCTTGCCGATGCCGGCGAAGCCCACCTGCGGCCCCTTCGGCGGCGCCTGGGCGGCTGCGAGGTGGCCGGTGAGCAGGGGCGGCCCCTTCAGGAGCGCGATCAGGCCGGCGTCGGCCTGCGGAAGATCGGCGGGCAGCAGCACCAGCACCCCGTCGGCGCGGGCCAGACCCGTCGCCAGGGGCTCGCGCATGGGCCCCGCCGGGAAGACGCGGCCATCGCCGAACGGCCAGTCCTCACCGCGCGTCTCGCCGTCGACGACGACCAGCGAGAGGGCCTTTTTCACGGAAGGGTTCTGGTGGCCGTCGTCCATGACGATGACCTGCGCGCCGGCTTGCGCGGCGGCCAGCGCGCCGGCGGCTCGGTCGCGGGCGACCCAGACCGGGTAGTCGCAGGCCAGCATCAGGGGCTCGTCGCCGACGTCGGCTGAGGTGTGAACCTTAGGGTCCACGCGCACCGGGCCCGCCAGCTTGCCGCCGTAGCCGCGGGACAGCAGGTGGACGGCCTGGCCCTTGGCCGCCAAACGCTCGGCGAGGGCGCGCACGACGGGCGTCTTGCCGACGCCGCCCATGGTGAGATTGCCGACGCATATCACCGGGACGCCGACGTCCAGCGGCTGCGCTCGGGCGATCCGCCGCGCGGTCACCGCCGCCCAAATCCAGGAGACCGGCGTCAGCAGCATCCGGATCCCAGACATGCCGCCGCGCCGCTGCTGATCGTCGCGCACGTACCACCAGCGGGGTGTCGAGAGCTTCATGCCGGCAACAGGGGTTCGATCAGCGCCATGGCCGCCGTCAGCGCCGCGCCTTGGCGCCCGGCGTAGTCCGCCGCCGCCTCGCCGATGCGGCGCGCGATGACCGGATTGGCCAGCAGGCCCGTGATGTGGCGGGCCAGCGCCGCGCCGTCCTCGGCCTCAAGGGCGGCCACGAGTGCGAACATCTCGGCGTAGATTTCGCGGGCGTTGAAGACGTGCGGCCCGGTGACGATGGCGCAGCCGAGCCGCGCCGCTTCCAGCGGATTGTGCCCGCCCACGCCTTCGGCGAACCCGCCGCCCAGCACCACCGCGTCGGCGATCCGATAGAACGCGCCCAGCTCGCCCAGGGTGTCGGCGACATAGGCCGTGGCGTCGGGCGCCAGGGCCTCGCCCGCCGCGCGCCGGGCGACGGTGAACCCCAGGGCTTGCAGATCGGCGGCGACCTGCGGGCCTCGGTCCGGGTGGCGCGGCGCGACGATGAGCACGGCGGGCGTTCCCTCCGTCGCGGTCCTGAACGCCTGCGCGATCAGGCGCTCCTCGCCCGGATGGGTGCTGGCGGCCAGCACCGCCTTGCGGTCGCCGATCCCGGCCGTCAGCGCCGCGGCCAGGGCGGCGTCCACCGGCGGCGCGCCGCCGACCAGCTTCAGGTTCAGGTAGGGGCCGGTCTCGGCGCCCAGGCCCTGCAGGCGGCCTTGCGTCGCGGCGTCCTGCGGCAGGATCAGGTCGAAGGCCCGCAGCAGGGCGCGGGCGGTCGCCGGCGCGCGACCCCAGCCCGCCGCGCTGCCGTCCGTCATCCGCGCCGACAAAAGGGCCAACTTCACGCCCCGCGCCTTTGCCGCGACGATCAGGTTGGGCCAGAGGTCGCTCTCAACGAACAGGGCCGCGCCCGGCCGCCAGTGGTCGAGGAACCGCGCCGCCGCGCCCGGCGCATCCACCGGCAGAAACTGGTGGATCACGCCAGCCGGCAGGCGCTTGGCCAGCACTTCCGCCGAAGTCACGGTGCCGGACGTGACCAGCAGGTCGAGGTTGGGCCGCGCGGCCTTCAGCGTCGCGATCAGCGGCAGCAGCGACAGGCTTTCGCCGACGCTGACGCCATGCAGCCAGACCAGCGGGCCGTCCGCCCGCGCCTGCGTCGGCCGACCGAGGCGTTCGGAAATGCGGGCGGGGTCTTCCTTGCCGGCGCGCGCCCGGCGGGCCAGCAGGGCCGGGGCCAGCGGCTCGAAGAGGCCGGTCGCCGCGGCGTAGATCGCCAGCGGCAGGGTGCGCCTGACTGGGCTCACACCACCCCGTGCGGCGCCAGCCGGCAGGCCGTGTCGGCGTCGGTCTCCACCTGCAGGGTCGAGTGGCCGATGTTGAACCGCTGGGAAAGCGCTTCGCAGGTCGCGTGCAGGAAGTCGTCGGCGTCGTCGTTGGCCGGGCGGATGACGTGGGCGGTGAGCGCCGTCTCCGTCGTACTCATCGCCCAGATGTGCAGGTCGTGGATTTCCTCGACGCCGGGCTGCGACGCGAGCCAGGCCCGCACCTCGGCCACGTCGATCTCGCGCGGCGCGCCGTCCAGCGCCAGGTTCACCGAGTCGCGCAGCAGGCCCCAGGTGCCGATGACGATCACCACGGCGATGCCCAGGCTCAGCGCCGGGTCGATCCACTGCAGGCCCGTCAGCATGATGACGCCGGCGCCGATCACCACGACCAGCGAGATCACCGCGTCGCTGGCCATGTGCAGGAAGGCCCCGCGGACGTTCAGGTCCTCCTTGCTGCCGCGCATGAACAGCAGGGCGGTGGCGGTGTTGATGGCGATCCCGACGGCGGCGGTGAGCATCACCGTCCGGGTGTCGATGACGCTGGGCAGCGTCAGGCGGTGGATCGACTCCGAGACGATCCCGCCGATCGCCAGCAGCAGGAAGACCGCGTTGCCGAGCGAGGCCAGCACGGTCCCCTTGCGCAGGCCGTAGGTCCGCCGGCTGGTCGGCGCGCGCTTGGCCAGCACCGTCGCGCCCCAGGCCATCAGCAGCGCCAGGACGTCGGAGGCGTTGTGGCCGGCGTCAGCCAGCAGCGCCATGGAGCCGGACCAGAAGCCCGCGCCCACCTCGACGATGACGAACAGGGTGTTCAGCGTCACCCCGATGGCGAACACCATGCCCATGTCCTTGGGCACGTGATGGTGATGGCCGCCGCCGTGGTGGTGGTGATGGCCGTGGCCATGATCGTGCTTGTGGGCGGCGTGGTCGTGATCGTGCGCCCCATGATCGTGAGCCCCATGATCGTGAGCCCCATGAGCGTGAGCCTTGTGATCATGGTGGTCATGACCGTGGTGGTCGTGATCGTGGTGGTCGTGCGCCTTGGCCATGCGCCTATGTCTCACCACAGGCCGGCCGGATCAATGCGGCGTTCGCCCCACCAGGGTTTCCGCACGGCGTGTGACCGCCGAGAGACGGGCCGACCAATCGGCCAGCAGGGCCGCAGCCATAGCGTCGTCGGCGTCCGGCGGAACGTGCAGCGGGCCTTCCCAGACCACGGCGCCTTTGCCGAACGGGGCGGCGAACATGATCCTGTCCCAGGTGTCGAACTGCTTGGAGGGATTGGCCGCGATGCCCATCAGGAAGACCGGCTGTTGCGAGCGCTTGGCGATCTGCAGGGCGCCGGCGGCGATGATCTCATTGGGTCCGCGCGGCCCGTCCGGCGTGATCACCAGGGCGCCGCCGCCGCCGACCCAGGTCACCGCTTCGCGCAGGGCCGCCACCGCCTGGCGGGCCTTGGCCGAGTCGCCCTTCTTGGCCGAGGAGACGCGGATCGCCGGGAAGCCGGCCATCTCCAGGGCCGTGGCGATGAACTGGCCGTCGGAGGAGGGCGAGACGAAGGCCCGGGTGCGCTTGCGCCACCACTGCGGGGCGGTGGCCAGGCACAGCGGGATGCGGCCATGCCAGAACAGCGCGATGGCGCCGCTGTCGCCGGCCAGCACCGGCTCGACGCAGTCGAGGTTCTCATGCGTCCAGCGCACGGTCGAGAGGATCAGCCGGATATAGGTCCCAAGCAGCCAGCCCAGCAGGTTCTGGACGGCGTCGCTCTTGAAGAGCTTCTTCAAGCCCCGACACCTACTTCCGGGGTTTCCGCTTCCAGGTCCTGGCTCTTGGCCAGGCGCGCATAGAGCCCGCGCTTCTTGATCAGGCCGGCGTGGTCGCCGGTCTCGACGATCCGGCCCCTGTCGATGACATAGATGCGGTCGGCGCCCCGCACGGTGGACAGGCGATGTGCGATCAGGATGGTCGCCCGGCCCGCCATCAGCCGCTTCAGCGCCACCTGCACCTGCGCCTCGCTCTCGGTGTCCAGCGCGCTGGTGGCCTCGTCGAGCAGCAGGATCGGCGCGTCCTTCAGGAAGGCCCGCGCAATGGCGATCCGCTGGCGCTGGCCGCCGGAGAGCCTGGCGCCTGCCTCGCCCACCTGGGTGTCATAACCGTTGGGCAGCGCCAGGATGAAGTCGTGCGCGGCGGCCTCGCGCGCGGCGCGCTCCACGGCGTCGGCGTCGGCGTCCGGCCGCGCATAGGCGATGTTGGCGCGGATCGTGTCGTCGAACAGGAAGGGCTCCTGGGTCACCAGCGCGATCTGGCTGCGAAGCGACGCCAGCGTCACATCGCGCACGTCGACGCCGTCCAGCATCACGCGCCCGCCGGTCACGTCATAGAAGCGCGGGATCAGGTTGAGGATCGTCGACTTGCCGCCGCCGGAGGGGCCGACCAGGGCGACGGTCTCGCCGCGCCGCACGTCCAGGCTGACCCCGCTCAGCGTCGGCGGACCGTCGCCGTCATAGCGGAAATCGACATCCTCGAAGTGGATCGACCCTTCGGTCAGCGCCAGCGCCGCCGCGCCGGGGCGCTCGCGCACCTCCGGCTCCACGTCCAGCGCCACGAACAGCCGGCGCATGGCCGCCATGCCCTCGGCGAAGACGGTCTGCAGATTGGCCACCTGGCGCAGCGACTGCGACCCCATCGCCAGCGCCGCCATGAACGAGACGAAGGCGCCGGCGGTCATGTGGCCGTGCTCCGAACGCCAGCCGGCGTAGAACAGCACGCCCGCGGTGAGCAGCGTCATCACCAGCTCGGTGGAGGGGGCGGCGAAGGCCCGCGCATTGGCGCCCTTGATCAGGTGGCTCTGGCGGCGCGTCACCACCTCGGCGACGCGGGTCTCTTCGTAGGCCTCGCGGTTCTCGATCTTGACGATGCGGACGCCGTCCAGGCTCTCCATGATCGCCGTCGACAGGGCCGAGGTCTCGGCCATGGCGCCCTTGGCCGCCTTGCTGGAGCGCCGGGAGAAGCGGCGCATGATGTAGCTGGCGACCGGGGCGACCACCACGACGCCGAGCGTCAGCCAGCGGTCGTTGCCGATCATCACCGTGAACGCCCCGATCACGATCAGCAGCTCGCGGGTGTAGTTGATGAAGCCCGAGGTCACCGCCTCGCGGATCAGGCCGGCGTCATAGAGCACCGAGGCCACATAGGACCCGGAGTGCTGGCTGCGAATGCGGGCCAGGTCCGCGCGGACCATGCGGCCGAACAGCTGCACCTGCACGTCGCCGACCACGCCGTTGCCCATGCGGTTGACCAGTGTGGCCTGGATCAGCGAGGCCGCCAGCCGCGCCACGGCGATGGCCACGATCATCAGCGGCAGGCGCTCGAGTTGGCCCGGCTTGTGGTTGATGAACAGGTCGTTGGTCGCCGGTTCGAGGATCTGGGCCAGCTCGGTGGTGAGGAAGGCGGTCGCGATGGCCGCCGCGAAGGCGGTGATCCAGCCCTTCCAGCGCGGCAGCAGGTAGGTCCGCGCCACCCGCGCGATCAGGGCGCGGGCCGGCAGCTCAGGCGTCTGGGAGGCGCTCATAGGGGTTGGCGTCGTCCGATGCGGGGGCGAAGTCAAGCAGTCGGCCTCTCGCGGCGGTTTGCCTCCGCCGCTTCCGTCGGCGGGGCGGAGGCCTTAGGTAGGGCGCCATGTCGCTTGCGCCAACCAAGCCCGGATTCGACCTCGCCACGCCCGGCGGGCGGTTCAAGACCTATGCCGACTACCTGTGGAACGACCACGCCTATCTGCGGCTCGGCTTTCAGAACGCCCACTGGATCAGCGACGAGCTGGTCCGCACCAACCAGCCCTGGCCGCATCAGCTGGCCGCCTGGAAGGACAAGGGCGTCAAGACCATCGTCAACCTCCGCGGCGGCTTCGACGCCAGTTTCCACGCCCTGGAAAAGGACGCCTGCGCGCGGCTCGGCCTGACCATGGTCGACTTCACCATCACCTCGCGTGAGGTCCCGATCCGCGAGCGGGTGCTGGGCGCCAAGCGGCTCTACGAGACCATCGCCTACCCGGCGCTGATCCACTGCAAGTCCGGCGCGGACCGGGCCGGGATCATGAGCGTCTTCTACATGCATTTCCGCAAGGGCCTGCCGATCCGCGAGGCGCTGGACCAGCTCGACCTCAAGTATCTGCATGTGAAGCAGGGCAAGACCGGGGTCCTCGACTACGTCTTCGAGCGGTACCTGGCGCAGGGCGAGCCCGCCGGCATGTCGTTCCTCGAATGGGTCGAGAGCCCGATGTACGACCCGGCGGGCATGAAGGCCGACTTCCGGGCCGGCATGATCGGCTCGGTGCTCACCGAGAAGCTGCTGCGCCGGGAGTAGCCTCGATCAGTGATGATCGTGGTCGTGGTCGTCGGATTCCGGATCCAGCAGCTTGTGCGCGTGGATGATGAAATAGCGCATCAGCGCATTGTCGACGGTCTGCTGCGCCTTGCCGCGCCAGGCGGCGAGCGCCTGCCGGTAGTTGGGATAGGCGCCCACCAGGTCGACCTTGGTGAGGTCCTTGAATTCCGCGGGCCCTTCCAGCGAGTTCAGCTCGCCGCCGATCACCAGATGGAGGAGTTGTTTGTCAGGCATGGTCTCGTAACGCGTGAAGCGATTGTTGGCGCTGCCGATAGGCCTTGGGCGCGCCCGGGTCTAGAGCCCCGCGATGGCGAGCGCGTCGATCAGGATCGACGGCGCGTTGGCTGAACCCCGAATCTCCAGGTCGGCGCCCGGGACCAGGCGGGCGTAGATGTCGATCAAGTTGCCGGCGACGGTGATCTCATTGACCGGATAGGCGATCTCGCCGCCTTCGAACCAGAAGCCGGAGCAGCCCACCGACCAGTCGCCGGTGTTGCCGTTCAGCGAGGGGCCGAACATCGAGGTGACCAAGAGGCCCGCGCCGGCGTCGGCCATCAGTTCGGCCTGGTTCCGCGTTCCCGGCTGCAGGGTGAGGTTGGAGGTGCTGACGCCCGGTGGGCCGGCGAGGCCGCGCGAGGCGTGGCCGGTGGTGGTCAGGCCCAGCTGGCGGGCGGAGGACGAATTCAGCAGCCAGGTGGTCAGCACCCCGTCGTCGATCAGACTGCGCGCGCCATTGGCCACCCCCTCGTCGTCGAAGGGCGAGGAGCCGAGGCCGCGCGGGCGGTGCGGGTCGTCGGTGACGCTGACGCCCTTGGCGAACACCGGCTGGCCGAGCTTGTCCTTGAGGAACGAGGTGCCGCGGGCGATGGCCGGGCCGGAGATCGCGCCGATGAGCGGACTGAGGAGCGAGGCCGCCAAGCGGTTCTCGAAGATCACCGGGGCGGTGGTCGAGGCGATCTTGCGCGCGCCCAGCCGTCCGGCGGCGCGGCGGCCGGCCTCGGCGCCGATGTCGGCGGCCTTGGGCAGGTCGGCCTGCCAGCGCACGGAGCGGCCATCGTAGCCGGTCTCCATGCCGTCCGCGTCGCCGGCGATGGCCGAGGCCCCCAGCGAGAAGGACGAGGCGCGGTGCAGGCCGGAAAAGCCGGCGCTGGTCACCATCCGCCATTGTCCCGCCGACCAGGAGGCCGAACCGCCGTCGGAGTTGGTGACCTTCGGGACCGCGCGGGCGGCGTCCTCGGCGGCGCGCGCCTTGGCCTCCAGGGCTTCGGGCAGGGGCTCGGCGGGGTCGTAGAGATCGAGGTCGGCGAGCGGGCCCCGCGCGAGGCGCTCGGGATCGGCCAGGCCCGCGTAGGGATCGTCCGGCGCCAGTCTCGCCATGGCCACGCAGCGGGCCACCAGCTTCGCCCGCGCCTCGGCGCTGACGTCGGAGCCGGAGACGCTGGCCTGGCGCTTGCCGATGAAGACGCGCAGGCCGAGGTCGCGGCTCTCCTCGCGTTCGACTTCCTCGAGCGCGCCATTGCGCACGGTGATCGAGAGCGCCCGGCGCTCAGCGCCCACGGCTTCGGCCGCATCGGCTCCGGCGGCCAGGGCGGCGGCCACCACGTCGTTCAGCAGGTTTTCGTCCATCCGGGCCATATGGCCGAGCGGACGGCGAACAACAAGCTCAGGGGCCAGGACGCTAGGGGATGGCGTAGAAGATCAGCGCCACGCCGCCCAGGATATAGGCCACCCAGGTGGCGATCACGCCTGCCGAGCGCAGCACCGACGATCCGCCGCTGCGCGACAGGCCGATGGCGTGGGCCACGCGCCCGACGAACAGCGTCAGGCCCACCGCATGCACCACCATCGGCGGCGCGCCGGCCATGGCCAGGACCGCGATGGCGATCAGGCCGCCCGGCACATATTCGGTGGCGTTGCCGAAGGCGCGGATCGCCTGGGCCAGCTGCGGGATCTCGGCGTCGCCCAGCACCACCTGATGCTTGCGCCGCTGGCGCACCACCAGCACCGACAGCACCAGCAACAGGATCAGATGTAAGCCCACCCAGAGGGCGGCGGCATGAGCTGAAGGCGTTGCATCCATGGCGTTTTCCCCGTCAGCGCCAGAAGCCGCGCAGTTGGTCGCGCTTCGCGGGCGGGCGCAAGTCAGCCGACCGGCTTGCCGTCTCCCGGCAGGCCCAGGCGCGACCACATCTGCGTGACCGCCTCGACCGTGGCGTCGTCCATGGCGAGCTTGCGGCCCCATTCACGATGGGTCTCGGGCGGCCATTTGTCGGTGGCGTCGAGGCCGATCTTCGACCCCAGGCCGCTCTCTGGGCTGGCGAAGTCCAGGTAGTCGATGGGCGTGTTCTCGATCACCGTGATGTCGCGCGCCGGGTCCATCCGCGTGGAGACCGCCCACATGACGTCCTTCCAGTCGCGGGCGTTGATGTCGTCGTCCACGACGATCACCCACTTGGTGTACATGAACTGCCGAAGGTAGCTCCAGACGCCCATCATCACCCGCTTGGCGTGGCCGGCGTAGGCCTTCTTCATCGAGACCACGGCGATCCGGTAGGAGCAGCCCTCCGGCGGCAGCCAGAAGTCGACGATCTCCGGGAACTGCTGGCGCAGCAGCGGGACGAAGACCTCGTTCAGCGCCTCGCCCAGCACGCTGGGCTCGTCCGGCGGGCGGCCGGTGAAGGTGGTCAGATAGATCGGGTCCTTGCGCATGGTGATGGCGCTCACCTGGAAGACCGGGAACTTCTCCACGGAATTGTAGAAGCCGGTGTGGTCGCCGTAGGGCCCTTCGTCCTCGTAGTCGTCGAGCAGGACGTGGCCTTCGATGACGATCTCAGCCTGGGCCGGGACCAGCAGGGGCACGGTCTTGGCCGGAACCAGGTCGACCTTGGCGCCTCGCAGCAGGCCCGCGAACTGGTATTCCGAGAGCGTGTCGGGGACCGGCGTGACGGCGGCCAGGATGGTGCCCGGGTCGGCGCCGATCACCGCGCAGGCGGGCAGCGGCTCGCGCTTGCCTTGCGCCTTCCAGCGGCGGTGGTGCTGGGCGCCGCCGCGGTGCGCCAGCCAGCGCATGATGGTGGTGTCGCGGCCGGTCACCTGCATGCGGTAGATGCCCAGGTTGTAGTCGTCCTCGCGATCCGTCGAAGGTCCCTTGGTCACCACCAGCGGCCAGGTGATCAAGGGCGCCGGCTCGCCCGGCCAGCAGGTCTGGATGGGGAGCTTGCCGAGGTCGATCTTGTCGCCGGTCCACACCACCTGCTGCACCGGCGCGGACTTCACCGTCGCCGGGCGCATGGACATCACCGTCTTGGCGAGCGGCAGCATGTCCATGGCGTCCTTGAAGCCGCGCGGCGGCTCCGGCGCTCGCAGGAACGCCAGCAGTTCGCCGACCTCCCGCAGGTCAGCCGCCGTCGTCCGTTCGCGGCCTTCGAGCGTCACGCCCATCGCCACCCGCTTCACCGTGCCGAACAGGTTGACGAGGCAGGGCATGGGCGAGCGCTCGCCGTCGGCCCGGATGACGTTTTCGAAGAGCACGGCCGGTCCGCCGTGATGCAGCAGGCGGCGGTGAATCTCGGTCATCTCAAGCACGGTCGAGACCGGCTCGGTGACGCGCACCAGTTCGCCGGCGGCTTCGAGCTTCTTCAGGAAATCCCGCAACGACTTATAGGCCATGATCCCTCGCCGCGCGGACCCTAGAGGGGCGTGGCGGCGCGGTCTAGGATCGGCGCCATGACGCGCATCGACCTCGAGGACCTGCCGCCGAAAGTCGCCGCCCTGCTGGTGGGCGTTGCAACCGGCGAGGAGGTTCTGCTCGTACAGAAGGGTGTGGTGGTGGGCCGCCTGACCGCCGGCGCCGCCGCGCCCGCGCCTCAGGCCGGGGCCGAGCCGCCGCTGGCGCCGGAGGAGAACGCCAAGGAGATTTTCGAGCAGTTCCGCTCGGCGATAGAAGACGAGTTCTAGAGGGGCGAGAGACGATGAAGACGACCGTTCGGGCGGCCAGCGCCGCGGTGCTGCTGGCGGCCTTTGTCAGCGTGAATGCGGCCCGGGCCGAGGCGCCCAAGGCGCCGGAACCCGTCAAGCCGGTGGACGCCGCCAGCTTCTTCGCGGGCCGCTGGTACGAGATCGGGCGCACGCCCATGTCGCTGACCGACGGCTGCGTCGCCGGCTACACCGACTATCTGAAGACGGGCGATGGCGGCCTCACCCAGCGCGACGCCTGCCGCGACAAGACGCCCGCCGGCAAGGAGAAGGTGATCGCCGGCCCCTTGAAGATCCTCAACCCCGGCCAGAACACCAAGGTGCACGTCAGCTACCGCTTCGCCGGCCTGATCCCGATCGCGCGCGAGTACTGGATGCTCGACCATGGCGACGGCTGGTTCATCCAGGCCACGCCCGACATGAAGATGATCAACATCTACACCCGCGACCCCAGGCCCTCGCCGGACCAGGTCGTGCAGCTCACCGAGCGCACGCGGGCGCTGGGCTACGATCCCGGCAAGCTCGAGTTCCCGCCGCTGCAGCCGAAATAGGCGGCTCATTCGCCACCTTGGTGTTGCGGTTGCAAACCCCGGTTGCACGGCTACGGTGGCGCTTGGGGGGAGCGCATGACGGACGAACAGACGGCAAAGTCGCGCTCCGTGGGGTGGCGCCGGGTTGGGGCCTTCGTCATCGACAGCGTTGTCGTCGGCCTCATCGGAGTCGTGCCGGGATTTGCGGCCTTCGACGCGATGGCGCGGATGGGCGAGTGGGCCCGGCTGATCGGCCTCGCCATCGCCGTCGTCTATTTCGGACTCTTCGCCACCCGGCTCGGCGGGGGCCGCACGCCCGGCCAGCGAGCTCTGGGCCTCAAGGTCGTGGGCCGCGACGGTCAGCCGCCGGGCCCGGCTCGGGCCGCGCTCCGCGCGGCGATCCTCGCGGCCCCATTCGTCCTCAACGGCGTCTCGCTGAACGGGACGGAGGGCGGCGTGCTCGCCATTGCGGTAGCCATGATCGCCGGCGCGCTGCTGTTCGGCCTCGGTCTGGCTCAGCTCTATCTGCTTCTCTTCAACGGTCCGGAGCGGCGGCTGGCGCACGATCTCGTAACCCGCACGGCGGTGGTTGCGGCCGATCGCACCGAACCGCTTGGTCCGGCCCGCAAGCTGCCCGTCCGCATCGCCGCGGGAATCTTCGCGGTCGTGTTCATGCTGCTGGTCGGCGTGTCGGTCTACTTCGAAGCCAACACCACCGTCCTGGCCGCGTCTCGCGATCGTCTCAGCAAAGTTGAGCGTCTGCAGGAGGTGATGAGCGCGACCGCAGGCGAGAACACCACCGCCGCCGCCACCTTGCAAACGGGCACAACCGTCACCCATGCCGTCTTTGTCGCAGCGCGGCTGAACCGCTGGCCGAAGGATCCGAACGCCGAGGTGCGGCGGCTGGCCCAAGCCGCCCTGGCCGCGGCGCCGCTGGCGTCAGGGCAGCGGCTGTTCGTCAGTTTTACCTACGGCTTCAGCATCGGCTTCGGGAGCGGCTGGCGGAGTTATGGCAGAGCGGTCGATACGCCGCCGGCGACGTAGGTTTGCTCAGACGATCGCTCAGGCCGCCGAGGAGCGGGCCTGGATGACCTGCTCGGTCACCTCGTCGACCAGGTGTTGCAGGAAGATCAACCGGCCGGCGGCGTTGAACAGCGCGGTATTGGCGTGGCGCCAGTAGCGCTTCACGAAGGCGCCGTCGGCGTCGCGCACGTCGTAGCGCATCGGGGCCATGTGATCCGGCTGGCCGGTCTCGGCGACCCTGCGCATCGAGGCGTAGATCTGCCAGGTCCCGTCGGCGGTCGCGTCGTTGGGGTTGTCGGGGAAGAGCGTGAACAGCGGCTGGCCCTCGATCTGATGGCGCGACAGGCTGGTGGCCTGCTCGAAGGCGGTGTTCACCGCCACGAAGCTGAGGCCGGGCGCCGGGTCGATCAGATAGGCCACCTGAGGCCAATCCTCGAACTTCGCCCGGAACTCGCCGGTCAGCCGCGCGCGGTCGGCCGCGAGCTGCGCCTGCGCGCCGATCGGCCAGGGCCGCGCGCCGACGCCCTCGGCCTCGGCCGCGTAGAGCGCCAGCTCCCGCTCCACCGTAGACAGCATGACCGTAAGGCGGTCCCGCTCGCCGGGGTCCTTCGCCTCCGCCAGCCGGGCGCGATAGCGCTCGGCGTTCTGCTGCAAAACGAAACGCTGCACGCGACTGCTCCTGGCCAACGACACGCGCCGGACCGGCCCCAGTCGTGGGGTGAACGATCGACAAACGCAACCTCAGGACGTTATCAGACGGCGGTCGCCTCAGTCCCGAACGGCAGGCGGGTCAAGACGCCGCAGCCTGCGCCTCCCAGGCCTTCACCGCGGCCTTCTTGGCGATCTTGCGGAAGCGGCGTTCGAGGAAATTGCGGAACGAGCCTGGGTGCAGGCTGTCGATCCGCGCCAGCACACAGGGGTAGTCCCTGTAGTGGGCGGTGAAGTGGAAGGTGCCGGGCTCGGCCTCCATCAGCATCTCGCGCTCGTCCAGGCTCACCTCCATGATCACCATCGAGGCGTCGTCGCGGCGCAGGCGGGTGAAGAACTTGCCGTTCAGCTTGTAGGCGGGCGAGCCGTAGCTCATCCCCTTCTCCACGCCGGGGAAGCTCATGACGATGGCTTCCATCTCCGCAGGCGTCACGTTTTTCGCACCTTATTGGGGCTCCATCTGGGTTGCGGTGGCCATCCTGCGCCCCTGCGCCGAAGCGTCAATCAAGAGCGCGAGCCGTCTGGCCTGGGTTCCTTCGGTCTTGCCCGCGAGGATCCGGTGGACGGTCAGCTTGCGGTAGCCGGGCGGCTGGGCCTGGAAGAAGGCCCAGGCCTTGGCGTTGGCCTTGAACAGCTTTGTCTGCTCGCGGCTGAGGTCGGAGGCGGCGCGTTCGTAGGAATAGACCTTGGTGCGGCCCTTGCCGGCCTCCCAGGCCGCGCGGCCGGCCGGCGCGATGCGGCCTTCGGCGTCCAGCTCGGCGAAGCGCTTGAGGTTCACCTGGCTCCAGATGCCCGTGGGCTTTCGTGGGATAAAACGGATGCGGTAGGCCGTCTCGTCGATCCGATGGCGCACCCCGTCGATCCAGCCGAAGCAGAGCGCCTCGTCGACGCTCTGCGGCCACGTCATCGAGGGCTTGCCGGAACCCACCTTCCAGAAACCGACCGAGAGCTCGGCGGCGGTGGCGTGATGGGCTTCCAGCCACGCCCGCCATTCGGGCGATGTCGCGAAGAAGGTGGGAGCGGTCACTTCGAACTTCTCACCTGATCGTCATCCCCCGGCTTGTCCGGGGGACCCATGATCTCCGCTTTTGGCCAAGGATGTCACGGCATCGCCACCGCGAAACTTGCGGCTCTGAGATGATGGGTGGCGCAGACAAGCCGGGCCATGACGATCAAAAAAGCGGGTCAGTACGCCAACGCGGTCCCGTCCTTGCGCCTCTCGGTGGATTGGCAGGGCCGGTCAACACCGACAGCCTAACGCAAACGAAAACGGCGGCCCACAGGCCGCCGTCCCCGAGGCTCCGTCGGGAGCCAAACTTGATTGCCTAGGCTGTGGCCGCCGTCGCGCGGCGGCGCCGCAGCATCGAGCCGGCGCCGAAGAAGCCCATCAGCATCAGGCCCCACACCGCAGGTTCCGGCACGCCGGGAGGCGGCGGCACGCCGAGGTCGATGTTGGCCAGATCGCCTGTGATGACGCCGCTGTGCACATCGAACGGCGATTCGGAGAAGCCCTTCTGATCCAAACCCTCCCAGCCGACGAAATGGCCGGTCGCGTTGGTGGTCGGGCTGAAGACCGCGAAGACGGCATCGGTATCATAAAGGCCACCGGAGACCGTCGCGGTGAAGGTCACATCGAAATTGCCCGGTTGCGCGTACCAGTAGGAGCCGCCGCCATCGACGCAGCCCACGTTGGCCGGCTGGCCGCAAAGCGGGTCATTGATGTGGTAGGGCGACGGGTCGTGGTATTCGTCGTCGTAGTCGTAGGCCGCCAAATTTCCCGCCGAGGTGCTTCCGTCGACCCCGGGAAGACTGCCCCAGCTGAGCTGGGTCGAGCCGGCGCCCAGGTTGCCGAGATTTACCGTCAGGGAGATGCCGTTGTTTACGCCCTGATACCCGTGCAACACCATCTTGGCATTGTTCAGCGTGCCCCCCGTCGAGTTCTGGATGACCAGCACCGGCGTGTCGAACTGGGAAAGACAGTCGTAGCAGCCATCGATGGTCGCCACGGTGGTCGCGCTGGCCGGCGTGACCATCGCCAGCGTAAAGCCGGCGAAAATGAGGGCTCCTAGAGCCGCGAGCGTTTTCATCGTCATAGTCCCCGCGCAACGACCCGGGCAACCCGAGTCCTACCAACCCCCGCCAACGACACGTCGGAAGCGAGATCGTCGTAAATTAAGACTCCATAATGAAGTTCGGTAAACCACGTTCTTCGGATTCCCGTCAGTTTCAACTGTGAGGAGAATCTTGAATGTTCAATGACATGGGGGAATTCGAGGCGCCTATTTAGGCATGTCGGGCGCTTTACCGTCGCGCGCGAAGGCTCGCCGGCAGGGGTCACGGACGCCCGCGACGGCGGCCGGCTCAATAGGCCAGCGCCGCGCCGTCCTTGCGCATTTCGGTGGCGGCGGCGTAGCGGCCGGGGTGGCGCTGGATCGCCTCGTAGCCGCCATAGACGCCGGGGTTCGGGCCGAGCTTCCAGCCGATCTCCGCCAGCGCCTTCTTCGACGCGTCGGGCACGCCGCTTTCCAGGTTCAGCGTCCCCAACGGCCCCAGGTCCTCGCCGGTCGGTTCGTGGCCGCCCTCGTGGTGCCAGCGGGGGCTGTCGCCGGCCTCCTGCAGCCCCAGATCGAAGTCGACGATGTTGGAGACGATCTGCGCCTGGCCCTGCGGCTGCATGTCCCCGCCCATGACGCCGAAGCTCATCAGGGGCTCGACGCCGCCTTCGCCCTTCCGGGTCGCGAAGCCCGGGATGATGGTCTGGAACGGCCGCTTGCCCGGCGCATAGATGTTCGGGTGACCGTCCTGCAGCGCGAACAGCTCGCCCCGGTTCTGGAACATGAAGCCCAGGCCGTCCGGCATCAGGCCCGAGCCCATGCCGCGGTAGTTGGACTGGATCTGGCTCACCATCATCCCGTCCTTGTCGGCGACGGTGAAATAGGTGGTGTCGCCGTGGCTGGGCGCCTGCCCAGCGTAGGCCGGGATGAGGATCTTGTCCGGCCGGATCAGCTTGGCGCGCTCGCGCGCATACTCCTTCGAGAGCAGCCAGTCGGTCGGCTGCTTGTAGAAGTTGGGGTCGGCGTAGAACTTCGCCCGGTCCTCGAAGGCCAGCCGCTTGGCTTCCACCTCGTGGTGGATCGCCGCCGCCGACTGGAAGCCCATCCCCTTGATGTCGAACTGCTCCATGATGTTCAGCATCTGCAGCGTGACCAGGCCCTGGCTGTTGGGCGGCAGGCCCCAGACGTCGGTCCCGCGGTAGTTGATCGAGCGCGGCTCCACCCATTCGGTGTGGTGGGCGGCGAGGTCGGCCTTGGTCATCCAGCCGCCGATGCGCTTGAAATAGGCCTCGATCCGGTCGGCGATCTCGCCCTCGTAGAAGGCGCGCCCGCCGCCTTCGGCGATCAGCCGGTAGGTGTGGGCCAGCATCGGATTGCGGAAGATCTCGCCCTCGCGCGGCGTCTTGCCGTTCGGGACCCACAGCGCGTTGAAGTTGGCGACTTCCTCGATCCTGTTCTCGGGCTTGTTGAAGGTGCGCTGCGAGCCACCGACGTAGAAGGCGACGTTCTGGACGATCGGCGCGCCTTCCTCGGCGTGGCGGATGGCGGGCTGGAAGAGGTCCTTCCAGGGCAGCTTCCCGAACTTGCCGTGCAGCGTCCACCAGGCGTCGACCGCGCCCGGCACGCTGACCGAGACCGCACCGAAGGAGTTGATCAGCCCCTTGGCGTTGGCGCGCTTGCGCTGTTCGGCGAGTGTGAGGCCCTTTGGGCTGCGGCCCGAGCCGTTCAGGCCCAGCACCTTCTTCTGCCTGGGGTCCCACAGCATCACGAAGCAGTCGCCGCCGACCCCGCAACTGATCGGCTCGCCGAAGCCCAATACCGCGTTGGCCGCCACCGCCGCGTCCACCGCCGAGCCGCCGGCCTTCAGCATCTCGATGGCCGCCAGGGTCGCCAGCGGATGGGCCGTGGCCGCCGCGCCGTGGATGCCCCAGGCCGCCGACCGGCTCGCCCAGGTCGCCCCATCGATCCGGTCGCCGCCATGCACGTCCGGCCGGTCGCGGTTGGGGTTTTCCTGGCGCGACGTGGCGAAGGCGCGGCCGGCGAACGCCGCGGCGGGCACAGCGGCGATGAAGTTGCGACGGTTCATGGTGGGGCCCCGGCTGACATAGGCCTAGTGTTAGCGGAGGCCGACGAAGCGGGCGAGAGGGCCCGCTGCTGGTTCAATTGCAGTGGGCCGAAAGGTCCGCTTCTGGGATCGATGCCAAAGTCCGCTTTCGACCCATAGCGGACATTCTCCAGAGTCTGTGTACGGTGAAGTTTCATCAACCGCTGGGGGGCGGCATGGATACTTCGAGGTCTGGGGGCGCGATGGCGCTCGGGGTCGCCGTCGGTCTTGCGATGGGACTAGCGGGGGGTGCGCTCGGTGCGCCCAATGGATGGCGGGACGTGGGCGACCACTACGAGATGGGCTGGACGGTGCTCATATCGGGTAAACCGATCTGCTCTGACCCGTATGTCCGCCCCGGTGAGCGCGAGATCGAGTGCCGCTCCGCGAAATGGACGCAGTAGCTAGCGACCACCCACACGAGGCCAACCTCACCAAGGTCTGGCGGTGATCGTCTCGCCGGCCCAGGCGCGTGGTCCATCGGCGGCGGGTCGGCGTCGGGCATCGGGGACGGCTACCGATTGTTCCCCAGCGGCTGCGCCAGTCCGATGAGAATTCCCTCCGGACCGCGGATGTAGCAGAGGCGATAGGCGTCCTCGTACCGCACCACCTCGCCGACGAGCTGGGCGCCGTGCTCGCGCAGTCGGGCCAGGGTGTCGTCGATGTCGCTCACCGTAAACATGGCGCGCAGGTAGCCGAGCGCGTTCACCGGGGCGCCCCGATGATCGGCGACGACGGCGGGCCGGAGGAACCGCGAGAGCTCGAGGCGGCTGTGGCCGTCGGGAGTGACCATCATGGCGATTTCGACGCACTGATCGCCCAGCCCGGTGACGCGTCCGGCCCATTCGCCCTCGATGGTGGCGCGGCCTTCGAGCGTCAGGCCGAGCTCGGTGAAGAAGGCGACGGCGTCGTCGAGCGACTCCACGGCGATGCCGATGTTGTCCATCCGCATGAGTCTGCTGTTGGTCATGGCTTCACTCGTGTCCCGGCGATGGCGCCGCCGGCCCCGTCAAAATTGTACACTTCAACGCGCCAGCCACCCCTCTAGTCTGCCATCGGCCGGCGGCGCATGCGCGACCGGTCCGGGGAAGGCGGCGGCGCGCGGATCGCCGCCAAGACGACGGGGGCGTCGGGATCATGTCGACCATCACTCTGCCCGTTCAGGCCGACCGCAGGGTCACGCTGGTCTGGATGCTGGGGATCTGGGCCTTCGCCCTGTTCGGGTTCGGGGCCGATGTCGCGCGCTTCCTGCACGAACAGCCGGCGCCGCCGCCGATCCTGGCGCTCCACGGCGCGTTCAGCGTGGCCTGGCTGGGCCTGGTTTCGACGCAGGTCATGCTGGCCGAGACCGGCAATATCCGGCTCCATCGCAAGTTGGGCTGGGCGGTGGTCGCGGTGTCGGCGGCGATGGTCCCGCTGGGCGTGGTCGCCGCCCTGGTCGACATGGCGCGGCAGGTCGGCCACCCCGACTATGCGCCGCAGTTCCTGGGCGAGGAGTTCCAGGACATCTTCGCCTTCGCGGTCTGCACGGCCGCCGGGGTGGCGACGCGCCGGAACCGCGCCGATCACAGCCGCTTCATGGTCATCGCGGCCATAGCGCTCGCCGACGTCGGGCCCGGCCGCATCGCGACGAACCTGATCAGCGCGACCCCCGACAATCCGCTCTCGGTCTGGCTGACCTACTATTGGGGAACGGCCCTGCTGCTGCTCGCCATGTTCGCGTGGGACCTGATCCGGCATCGCCGCGTCACGCGGTCGCTGGCGTTGGGCGCCGCTCTGCTGTGGACCGGCGAAGCCATCATGTCGGTGCTGTTCTTCTCGCCGGCGTGGAAATCGGCGATGGCCGGCCTGGTGCGGGCCTGGGGCTGGGCAGGGTAGGCGCGGGCGCCGAGCGCGGTCAGGCCACCTCGCTGGGGGTGAGCGCGATATCGACCATGATCTCGCCGGAGATGTCCTCCAGCGCGGCCTGGACCTGCGAGGGGCCGAGCGCCGGGGGCAGGCGCAGGCGGGCTTCCATGTGGAACAGCGGCGCGCCGGAGTGCGGCTCGGCGCTGATGCGGGTCTCGAAGTCCTCGATGTTGACCGCCAGGCGGCTGAGGATCGCGGTGACCTGGTGGACGATCCCCGGCTGATCCTGGCCGACTAGGCTGAAGTGGACGGCGTCGCCGGCGGGTCCCGTCGCCTCGACCGCAGGCGTGATCCGCACCTCCAGGCCGTGGGCGTCCACCGCCTGGACCGCCGCGCGCAGCCGCTCGACGCCGTCGGCCGCCAGCTCGACCAGCACCGAGCCCACATAGAGCCCGCCCAGCCGGCTCAGGTGGCTCTCCAGCCAGTTGCCGCCGCTGGCCAGCACCGCGGCCGCCAGCGCCTGGGTCAGGCCCGGCCGGTCGCTGCCCATCACACTCAAGATCAGCGTCGCCATCGGCCGCCTCCTTAGATGCCTCGCCGCCTAGGCGCCCGCGCGCAAGGGCGATGTCAAGCGGGGCGCCTCGCGCCCGGCGGGCCTCGCCTAACCTTGGCGAGAGTCGAGAAATTACACACGCACCGGTGGTTGATCCTTCAATCGGGATAACATAGGTTTTCCGATGGGGAACGCCGGCGCCTGCGCGCCGCGAAACGGGGGGCGCGATGAAACCGCCACAGACTGCGCAGCAGCGCGAGGCGGACACCGCCAAGCTGAACGGCCTGCAGAAGGCTTGGCTCGACGTGGCCCACGCCTTTGCGCAGCTCGGCGCGGTGCCGCTGATCGCGGGGCTCCTGGCCCTGGTGGCCTATCTCCTGCTGGGCACGCCCCAGGGGCCGGACCTGACCAATACGGTCAGCGTCGGCACGCCCTACTTCGCCCAGGACCTGATCATGCTGAGCCTGGCCAGCCTCTGGCTCGGCGGCGAGGCCTGGTTCTGGTCGCGGCGCATGGTGGACGACGCCTGCCCGGGCGGCCGCAGCACCTGGAAGCCGCAGTGGCTGCTGGCCTGGTTTCCGCGTTTCCTGGGCGCGGCGCCCTTCCTGATCGCCGCCCTCGCCTTCGCGCTCAACCGCGGCGACACGACGGTCACGGCCTGGCTGCTCGCGGGCCTGGGCGTCGCCTTCCTGGTGATGTTGCGCGTGCGCACCGCCTTGCTGGCGCGCGCGCCAGGCCTCACCGCACACCTGAATCGCCTGCCGGACATCATCGTCATCGCAGGCTGGGTTTTCGCCGGCGCGACCCTGGCGTGGGTCTCATTCGACCCCGTGCGCCCGGCGCGCTTCGTCGGCGCGATCGGGGTCGTCTACTTCGGTGTCGGCATGATCATCGCGGTCATGTCCTCGCTCATCCACTGGGGCCGCTCGTGGCGCCTCCCGGTCCTGGGCGCGATGATCCTCTGGGCGGTGATCCTCACCGGGCTGGGGACCTGGCTGCAGGACAACCACGCCGTGGGCCGCCGCGCCCTGCTGGGCCGCGGTTACGACATCGGCGGTCAGCCGGTCGCGACCCGCCGCATCTTCGACGACGCCTTCGCGGCCTGGTACGCCAACGCGCCGGTGGGTCCGGACGGCGTGAACAAGCCGATGATCGTGGTGGCCGCCGCCGGTGGCGCGTCGCGCGCCGGCTACTGGGCCGCCGAGGTCCTGGGCCACCTGCAGCAGGTCTCCCACGGACGCTTCGCCGACAGCGTCTTCGCGGTCAGCTCGGTCTCCGGCGGCTCGGTCGGGGCGGCGGCCTTCGTCTCGCAGCTGCGCGATCAACCGGAGCCTCCGAAGGGATTCCGCAACGCCGTGCGCAGCGCCGCCGGCGGCGACTATCTCAGCCCCGCGCTGGCAGGCGTGCTCTATCCTGACCTCGCCCAGCGCTTCTTGCCCACCATCCCGGTCGGCGGCGGCAAGGTCATCGCCTTGCCCGACCGCGCCGAGGGCCTGGAAAAGGCGTTCGAGCTCACCTGGGCGGAGCATTGCGCGGACAAGGTCTGCCAAGACCCCGATCTCTGGACCAAGCCGTTCACGACGCTGTGGGCGGGGTCCGGGCCCCGCGTGCCGCTGTGGTTCGTCAACGGCGCGCGGGAGGAGGACGGCCGCCGCGTCCTGACGGCGCCGGTGCAGATCACCTCGGACTATTTCCCCGACGCGGTGGACTTCTTCGTGCTCACCGGCGGGCGGGACCTGTCGATCTCCAGCGCGATCCACAACGGCGCGCGTTTCCCGCTGGTGAGCCCCGGCGGGACGTTGCTGGGCGGCGACGGCCGGCCGCGCGGCCACATCCTGGATGGCGGCTATTTCGAGAATAGCGGCGTCACCACCGCCGGCGACATCGTCCGCGCGGCCACGCACATCGCCGCGCTCAGGGGTTACAAGATCCGGCCGATCCTCATCGAGCTCAACAACGACAGCGCCACGCGCGTCGACAGCCCCGCCCTCTACCGCGGGTCGAAGCCCCAGCCGCCCATCACCCTGGCGCAGGCGCAGACCCACTACTTCCTCGCCGACCTTCTGGGCCCGCTTGGCGGCATCACCTCCAGCAACGACGGGCGCGCGACGCCGGTGTCCATCGCCATCTCGCGCGAGGTCGGCGACGACTACCTGCTCATCCACCTCTGCGACGTCGACGAGCACGGCAAGCCGAGCAGCCGCCGCGCGCCGATGGACTGGGTGCTGTCCGACAGCGCCAAGAAGGCCATGAGCTGGGCCGACGAGCTCGCCCATGGGCGCGACTATTGCGGCAATCGCGCCGCTTTCGGGCGAATCCTCGACGCCCTGCCGAAGACGCGCGCGGTGGGGGCCGCCGCGGCGCCGACAGCTCTGGGCGCCCCGCCCCGCCGGTAGGAGGGTATTTACATGCGTAGTCCAAGTGGATTACATATGTAAATCATGAAGCCTGCCGCCGCGTTGTCCGCCGCCCTGCTGCTCGCCGCCTGCCAGCGCGGGCCGTCGACCGAGGCGCAGCTGACGGCGCGGCAGCAGGCGGTGGACCCGCCGTCCCTGTGGCTGATGGAGGACGCGGAGGTGAGCGCAAAGGGCGCGGTCAGCGGCGCGGCCTGGGTCTGCGCCGACACGCCCATGCACAGGACCTTCGCCAAGACCAATCCTGAGATCGGCGGCGGGCCCTGCATCGAGACGGCGCCGCCGGTCATTCGGCGGGGATTCTCAGCTCTCCGCTGCGAGGCGGACGGGCGGCGCTTCGCCATCACCTCGCAGACGCAGGGCGATCTGGACCGCGATTTTCAGGTGACCGTCATGGTGACGCCGCTCAGCGCCGATCTGGGCCCGGCGCGGACCACGCGCCACTATCGCCGCCTGGGCGCCTGTCCGGCCGGCTGGCGGGTCGGGGACCTGCAGCTGCGGCATTGACCGGCGATTTTGCTTCCTGGGGCGCGAGCGGCTAGCGTCGCGCGGGCATGGCGGGCGAGGTTTTCGACTATCTGATCGTCGGCTCCGGCATGGCCGGGGCCGGGGCGGCCTATGAGCTGGCCGACGGCGCCCGCGTGCTGCTGCTCGAGCGCGAGGACGCTCATGGCTACCACACCACCGGACGCTCGGCGGCGCTCTACTCCGAGGTCTACGGCAATGCGATGATCCGCGGCCTGACGCGGGCCAGCCGGCCGTTTTTCGAGGCGCCGCCGGAGGGCTTCGCCGCCCATCCGCTGCTGAGCCCCCGCGGCTGCCTGTACGTCGGGCGGCCCGATCAGGCCGACGCGCTCGCCGCCATGCTGGCCGCGGAGCCCGGCGCGCTACGGTTCGTCAGCCGCGAGGAGGTGCTGGCCCTCGTGCCGGCGCTGCGCCCCGGCTATGTGGGCTCCGGCCTGCTCGAGGATGGGGCCATGGACGCCGACGTGGAGGCGATCCACCAGGGCTTCCTGCGCGGCGCCAAGGCGCGGGGCGTGGAGATCCGGCTGGGACAGGAGGTGGTGGCCATCACGCCCACGGCCGAGGGCTACTCGGTGGGCACGGCGTCCGGCGAGACCTTCGCGACCCGGGTGCTGGTCGACGCCGCCGGCGCCTGGGCCGACGTGGTGGCCGGGCTCGCCGGCGTCCGGCCTATCGGGCTCACACCCATGCGGCGCACGGCGATGATCATCGACGGGCCGCCGGGCGCCGACGTGCGCGCCTGGCCGATGGTGATCGACGCCGACGAGGACTTCTATTTCAAGCCCGACGCCGGGCGTCTGTTGGTTTCGCCCGCCGATGAGACGCCCGCGGAGCCGCACGACGCCTGGGCCGACGAGATGGACGTGGCGATCGGCATCGAGCGGGTGCAGACCGCCGCCGACATCCCGGTGCAGCGGATCGTGCGGTCCTGGGCGGGCCTGCGCAGCTTCGTCGCCGACCGCTCGCCGGTGATCGGGTTCGACGCGGAGGCGCCGCGCTTCTTCTGGCTGGCCGGGCAGGGCGGCTATGGCGTGCAGACCGCGCCGGCCGCCGCGCGCGCCGCCGCCGCCCTGGCGCGCCGCCAGGCCTTGCCCGCCGACATCGCCGCCGAAGGCGTCACCGCGCAGGCGCTGTCGCCAGATCGGCTCCGCTAGTTTGCAAAGATCGCGACGCGCTCAGGCCTTGTTCCCGTCCATCTTGGGCGGCAGTGTCGCGGCGATGCGTAGTTTCATCTTCGTCCTGACCGGCGCCCTGTTCGCCACAGCCGCGCACGGCCAGCCGGCCGCCCCGGCCAAACCGGCGCCCGTGCTGCCGGGACACGAGGTCTCGCCGGTGACGGTCTCGCCGCCGACCGCGGCGCCGAAGATCGTGAAGTCCTATCCGGCCGCCGGTCAGGCGCTGCAGGCCGGCATACTGGTGCTGACCGTCACCTTCGATCAGCCGATGGTGAAGACCGGTTTCGACTTCGGCTGGGCCGCCGGCAGTCCGAAGCTCAACTGCCTGAAGACGCCGCGCCTGCTGGACGACAACAAGACCTTCGTCCTGCTCTGCACCAGCGAGCCGCAGAAGACCTACAACCTGACCTTCAACGCCCAGACGCAGGGCGGCTTCGAGAATGTCGCCGAGCACAGGGCGGAACCCGCGAGCCTCACCTTCACGACCACCGACGGCGACGGGGCCGAGGACATCCACCAGGCGATGAAGAACGCCAACCTGCGCCCCATCGACCTGCCGATCCAGGACACCCCCGAGCTTCCGCCCGAGCCCGCGAAGCAGCCCTAGGCGGTCCTGGCCGCGGCGATCAGCGCCAGGGGATTGGGCGTGGGTTCGGCCACCTTCACCAGGGTGTTGCGGTCGCGGTGGCGGAAGGGCTCGGCCTGGCCGCGGACGCTCAGCATGGTGTCGGAGACGTAGGACCAGCTGCCGTCCGGATTGAAGGTGATGGTCAGCTCGAAGCTGTCGGTGCGGAACGCGTGCTCCAGGAAGCCGGTGGAGACGATGCCGTAGTCCGTCTCGCCGCGCCGCGCCGCGACCTTCAGGCTGGAGCCGTCGGCGCTCGCCCGGCCGGCGGACAGCGCCGCCTGGCCGCGCGGGATTGTCAGGCTCTGCAGGATCAGGCCGGTCGCCGGCTCATAGCTCCAGTAGCCGACCTGGTCGTGGAAGGTGATGTCCTCTTCCTCGGTGTTGATGTGGATGTGGTAGCGCAGGCCGTAGAACAGCTGCGGGCCGTTGGCCTGCGGGTCGATGGGCTGCAGCTCGATGCGCTCCAGAAAGGCCCGCCGCTCCGGCCCGTCGGCCTTGGGGTTGAGGTCGACGCCCTTGCGGCCCTCCCAGATCCCGGCGAGCCGGGTCAGCGGCCCCAGGTTCGCCAGCGTGTCGGGGTCGACGTCTTCCGGCTCGGTGAAGATGTCGTCCGGCCAATCCTGAGCAGGGAAGGGATTCATCGCGGCCCCCGGTTGTCTTTCGCCTCGATACCTCGGGGGTGCGGCCGCTGGGGTCAAGGGCTGCGAACACCACCTCGTGATCGCTCGCCTCATCTGGAAGCCGCCGCGGCGGCGACTTACATATGTGAGGTCAGGGAGATTCTTGAATGACCACCCGTCTTTGGCCCAAGGTCAGCGCCGTGCTCGGCGTCGCCTTGGCGCTCAGCATGATCGTCGCCCAGCCGGCGGACGCCCGGCGCGGCGGCAGCTTCGGCAGCCGCGGCTCGCGCACCTATTCGCAGCCCGCGCCCACCGCCACCGCGCCCGGCTACACCGCGCCCGTGCAGCGCTCGATGACCGCGCCCGGCGCGGCGCCTGGCGGGGCCTATGCGCCCCGGCCCGGCATGCCCGGCTACGCCGGCTATCAACCCGGCTTCGGCATGCGCAGCGGCATGGGCGGCTTCTTCGGCGGCCTGCTGGCCGGCGGTCTGATCGGCGGCCTGTTCGGTCACGGCTTCGGCGGCGGCTGGGGCGGCAGCGGTTGGGGCGGCGGCGGTGGCGGCTTGCTGACCATCATCATCCAGCTGCTGATCCTGTTCTTCATCGTGAACCTGGTGATGCGGATGTTCCGCAGGCGGGCCGGCTATTCCGCGTTTGACGCCCAGCCGGCGTTCGGCGGCCCCGCGGGCCCCGGAGGCTTTGGGAGCGGCGGCGGTTTCGGCGGCGGGCCCTCGGCCGCGCCCTTCGTGCCGACCACGGGCCCGTCCTGGGACATCCCGATCTCGCCGCAGGACCAGGCCCAGTTCGAGACCCTCTTGAAGGAGGTGCAGGACGCCTTCGGGCGCGAGGACTACGCGGGCCTTCGCGAGCGCTGCACGCCTGAGGTGATGAGCTATCTGTCCGAGGAGCTCAGCGAGAACGCCACCCACGGCCGCCGCAACGAGGTCACCGGCACGCGCCTGCTGCAGGCCGACGTCGGCGAGGCCTGGCGGGAGGGCGATGTGGACTACGCCACCGCGTCGATGCGCTACGAGAGCATCGACATCATGCGCGACCGGGTGAGCGGCGCGGTGCTGTCGGGCGACCCCAACACGCCAACCCAGACCACCGAACTGTGGACTTTCGCGCGGCACATCGGCGGCCCCTGGAAGCTCTCGGCGATCCAGGAGACGCGGGCCTAGCGTCGCACGTCTTCCCACCTTGCACCCGCCGCCGCCTTCGATAGCGTGGCGGCGGGCGAGGGATGATCCACATGGGACTTGCGAAGATGGCGGCGGCCGTGCTGGCCCTGGCGCTCGCGGCGCCGATGGCGGCGCACGCCGACCCCAACCCCTGGTGGAGCGGTTTCATCGGCCAGGGAAAGCTCGTGCCGCTGGGCGATGGCCGCGCGCTGTATCTCTATTGCGAAGGCGCCGGCGCTCCCGTGGTGGTGATGGACTCCGGCCTGGGCGACGACGCCTCCAGCTGGCGCCAGGTGCAGGACCAGATCGCGGCCAAGGCCAAGACCCGCGTCTGCGCCTATGACCGCGCCGGCTATGGCCGCAGCACCGGTCCCGCCGGTCCGCGCGACACCAAGACCGAAGCCGCCGACATCGCCCAGATGCTGCAGGCGGCCAAGCTGCCGGGGCCCTACGTCCTGGTCGGCCATTCCATGGCCAGCTTCAATCTGCGGCTCTTCGCCTACCAGCATCCGAAAGAGGTGGCCGGCATCGTGCTGGTCGATCCTTCGGCCGACAACCAGATGGCGGTGATCGCCGCCAATTCGCCCAGCACGCTGAAGATGCAGGAGGCGCAGAACGCCCACACCCACGCCTGTGCTGCCCCCGACGCCTCGCCGGCGATGCTGAAGAGTTGCGCCGGGCCGCCGCCCGCCGACCTGCCGCCGGAGCTGTCAGGCAAGGGCGTCGGCATTCCGCCCGCCGGCTACTACGCCGCCCAGGCCGCTGAGCTGGACGCCTTCGCGACCATCGATTCCAAGCAGACGGTGGCGGCGAAGCGCAAGCTCGGCGCGATGCCGCTGATCGTGCTGACCGCGTCCGACACCACCAAGGCGCCCGGCCTGCCGCAGGCCGAGATCGACGCCGGCGCCAAGGCCTGGAGCCGCCTGCACGACGAGATCGCCGCGCTCTCGACCAAGGGCGTGAATCGTCTGGTGGAGGGCTCGGGCCACTACATCCAGAAGCAGAAGCCGCAGGTGGTGATCGACGCCGTCGCCGAGGTGGTGGCCGCCGCCCGCGCTAACCGCTAGCCGCCGGGCGGCGAGAACGAGCGCGGGGCCGACGCCGCGCCGGAGGGCAATGGCGCGGTGATCGTGAACCGCGCGCCATTGTCGCTGACCGCATGGAACGTGCCGCGAAGCTGACGCACGATCGCCTGCAGGATGGTCATGCCCAGGCCCTGGGCGCGGGCGATATCGAAGTCCTTGCCCAGCCCCTGGCCATCGTCCGAGACCACCAGCACGAGGCTATCGCCGCGCCGGCGGCAGACGATGTAGAGGGCGCCGCGATGGCCCCAGGGGTAGGCGTGCTTGGCGGCGTTCATGGCCAGCTCGTTGGCCGCGATGGCCAGCTGCTGGGCGGTCTCCGCCGCCACCACGACAGCATCGGATTCCACCGAGCAGTACAGCCCCGTCGTGTCGCCGATCAGTTTACCAAACTCGCTGAGGAAGGGGTCCAGGTCGACGCCCGAGGCGCCGTGGTGGACGGCCAGGAACCGGTGCATCTGGCCCACGGCCGACAGCCGCTCGGCGGTTTCCACCAGGGCCGCGCGGGCGTGGGCGTCGGCGACGCGGCTGTGCTCGAAGATCAGGAAGTCGGCGGCCAGCTGCAGGCTGTTCGCCAGGCGGTGATCGAGCTCGCGATGCTCGTCCTGCCGCGTCCGGGACGTGGGCCCGGCGGCAAGACTGGCGTGGTCTGTCGTCGTGGGTCCTGAGGGCGTCAAGACGGTCTCCGCTTGGTTGGCCCCCCAACCTGTCGGGCGCTCATCAAGGCGTGGGAAGGTGAGGAAGGGGTAAAGGAACGCGGTTACCGGCCGGCCTTTCGTGCGCGGTAACCAAGGTTTCTTCGCCGACAGGGTTAAGCGGCCTCAGATCGGGTCTTCGATCGACCGCGCCAGCGGGGTGAACAGCTTGGGCCCGTCCAGCGTCATGTGCCAGCAGTCCTCCAGCCGGATGCCGAATTCGCCGGGGATGTAGATGCCGGGCTCGTCGGAAAAGCACATGCCGGGGGCGAGCGGCGTCATGTCGCCGTGCACCAGATAGGGCGGCTCGTGGCCGTCGAGGCCGATGCCGTGGCCGGTGCGGTGCGACAGCCCCGGCAGATGGTAGCCGGGCCCCCAGCCTTCCTTCTCGTAGTAGGCGCGCACGGCGTCGTCGATCGCGCCCACTGGCGTTCCCAGGTTGGCGGTGGCGAGCGCGATCTCCTGGCCCTTCTTCACCGTCGCCCAGACCTTGCGCTGCTTGGCGCTCGGCTGGCCCATGACCCAGGTGCGCGAGATGTCGGACTGGTAGCCATGCACGGTGCAGCCCACGTCCATCAGGATCGTCGAGCCTTCGCGCAGCGTCTGCTTCTGGCGGCTGCCGTGCGGATAGGCGCTGGCCTCGTTGATCAGCACCAGGCTGAATTCCGGCGCGCCGCCCAGGGCGACGGTGGCGGCGTTCATCATCTGGCCAATCTCGCCCGGGCTCATGCCGGCCCGGACATTGGCGTGGACATGCTTCAGGGCCGCGAGCGTGATGTCGTTGGCGGTCTGCATCAGCGAAAGTTCCGCGGGCGATTTGATCAGCCGCACCTGCTTCACGAGCGCGTCGCCGGACACCACCCGATAGGCGCCCGCGCCCGCCTCGCGGACGCCATCGACGATGAACAGGCGGGTGGTGGACTCAAACGCGATGTCGCCGCCCATCACGCTCCTGTCCTTCATGGCGCCGACCATGCGGGCGAAGGGGCTCTCGTGCTCGTTCCAGGGCCGCACGTCGCCGCCGACCTCGAGCGTTTCGCGGACCGAGGGCTCCTCGAAGGCCGGTGTGACGAGGACCACCTCGCCTTTCACCGGGATCACCGCGGCGGTGGTCCGCTCCGAGCGGCGCCATTGGACGCCCGTGAAGTATTCCAGGCTGGAGCCGCTTTCGATGATCATGGCGCCCACGCCCTTGGCGGCCATGGCGCGCTGCAGCGCAGCGATCCGCGCGCGCCGCTCTTCCGGCGTGATCGGCCGGGCGCCCGCGCTCAGCGACTTCAGGCCGCGCATGGCGGGATCGGCGCCTGGGGCGGGGGCCCGCGCCTGGGCGAGAGCCTGGTTGAGGCTCTGAGCGAGGGCCGCGGGTGGAAGCAGGGCGCCGGCCCCCAGGCCTGCGGCGGCAGTGAGGAAGGCGCGACGGCGCATGGGGTCTCCGGTTCGGCTCAGGGCTTCAAGTCAGGGCTTTCGGGCAGTCTGACCCTGAGTCGCCTGCGCCGCCACTGCCGCGCTTGGGGCCGCCGGCGCAGTCAGGGACAGGGCGCGTAGCGCGTCGCCGATGGGGATGAAGAAGTTGAGGCCGATGGGCGTACCGGTGGGCGCCAGGCCGGAGTGGGTGATCCCGATCACCCGGCCCTTGTCGTCGAGCAGCGGGCCGCCGGAATTGCCGTGGGTCACCGCCACGTCACTCTGGATGTAGGGCAGGCCCTCGCGCTCGCGGAGCGCCGACACGATCCCCTTGGTCATGGTGTTCTGCTGCGCCTCGCCGAGCGGCGAGCCGATGGCGAAGACCGCGTCGCCCTGCTGCACCTGGCCGAGGTTGAGGTCGAGCGGCGCGCGGCCATGGGCGTCCGCCTTGATCAGGGCCACGTCGCGCCGGGGATCGCTGCGGATCACCTCGCCCACGGTCTCGGAGCCGTCCGACCATTTCAGCTTCACGTATTTTGTCCCGCCGACCACGTGCTGGTTGGTGATCAGATAGCCATCGTTCGAGACCAGGAAGCCGCTGCCGGATCCGTCGGCGGCGAAGACGACGGCGACCCCGCTCGCCGCCTGGCCGAGCGAAAGGTGTGCGACGCCGCCCTGCAGACTTATGGGCGTCAAGGTCGGCGACGTGGCAGGGCCGGTCGCCCCCTGCGGTGTCGTCACCAACTTGCGGATCTCGGCGTTGGACAAGAACTGCCGAACGTTCTCTCGGAAGCCTTCATAGACGGCCGGCAGGAAACTGGTCCCAAGCCGGGTCTTGTAGTCTGCGCCGCCACTGGTGGTGATCTTGGCGATCACCTTGCGTTCGAGGGTCGAATAGATCTCCCAGTTGGTGGTCATGACTACGGTGCCTGGCACACCGTCGCGATTGAAGAGGTTGGGGCAGTCGATGCAGAATCGACCTTCAATGTCGGTGATCAGGACGCCCACTTTCAGGTCCGCGGAACCGCCGGCGTCGGCGAACACGCTGTCCGAGGCGGCCGCGTCGAACCCGGCCTTCTGCAATTCCTCGTCAAAGACGTTCTTGAACGGCGCCGGCTGTTCCTGCACCCGCCCGGAATTCCACGTCATCAGCCGGTTGACTGGCGAAGTGTCGCCCTCGGCCCTTATGGTCCACGAGGTGTAGGCCAGCGCCCAAGCCTCGCCATTCGGCGGTTGAATCACGATCCTGACGAACTGTAGCGGTCGAGGATGGGCATCTGCTGCCAGTGGCGTCACCGACGTGGGCGGCGGCGCATTCAGATGGCGCAGCGTCTTGAAGTCCGCCCCGTGCGCCGTTCCGCTCGCGAAAGCCAGCGCCACCGCCAGCCAAGCCAACCGTTTCATGCGTCTCCCCCCGAAGGACCCGCAAACTATCAAACCCTTGCGGGATGAATAGTCCGTCGCAACCTCAGCGCTAGGCCACCGTGAACACGCCCAGTTCATTGCCGCCCGGATCACGGAAGTGGAACCGGCGCCCGCCCGGGAAGCTGAAGATCTCCCTGGTGATCACCCCGCCCGCCGCCTTCACCTTGGCCTCCATGCCTTCCAGGTCGTGGGCGAAGAGGATGACCAGCGGCTTGGCGACCACCTGGGTCATGTCTTCCTGGGCGCCGTAGAAACCGCCGTCCAGGCCTTCGTTCATGGCGGCGTAGTCGGGGCCGTAGTCGGTGAAGCTCCAGCCGAAGGCGGCGGCGTAGAACGCCTTGACAGCCGGCAGGTCGCCACCGCCGGGAAACTCCACATAGTCGATCTTGCCGTCTTCGCGCATCGTCCGTCGTCCCGAGATGTTGCCAATTTGTTCCAGCATATTTCGCGGGTCTGGGCGAGTCGAGTCGATTGTCGCGCGGCCGAGGTGGCGGCGGGGCGCGCGGACGCCTAGCTGGTGTCGCAGGCAACCTCAGGAGATGACGATGATCCGCAAGGCGAACGCGGTGTGGCGCGGAACAGGGCGCGATGGCGCGGGCGATCTCTCTACCGCGTCCGGTGTGCTGAACCGCACGGCCTACAGCTACAAGACCCGCTTCGAGGACGAGCCCGGGACCAATCCGGAGGAGCTGCTGGCCGCGGCCCACGCCGGCTGTTTCACCATGGCGCTGGCCTTCGCCCTGCAGCAGGCGGGGATCACGCCGCTGGAGCTTTCCACGGAAGCCGCGGTCTCGCTCGATCCGGCGGACGGCGGCGGGTTCAGGATCAGCCGGTCGGCGCTGACGCTGCGGGCCAAGATCCCCGGGATCGACGACGCCAGGTTCCAGGACCTGGCCAAGACGGCCGAGCAGAACTGCCCGGTCTCCAAGGTGCTGAACGCCGAGATCACGCTGGACGCCCGGCTGGAGGTCTAGCTCGCCAGCAGCAGGGCGCCGGCCGTAATCATCACCGCGCAGACCCCGCGCCGCACCGTGAAGCGCTCCTTCAGGAACAGGGCGCCGATGATGGCGGCGAACAGGATCGCGGTCTCGCGCAGGCCGGAGACCTGGGCCATGGGCGCCCGCGACAGAGCCCAGACGACCACGCCGTAGCCCAGGAAGCCCAGCACGCCGCCGCCCAGCGCCTTCAGCGTCTCCGGATCGAGGCGCAGCGGCGGGAAGCGCCGGCGGATCGCCAGATAGACGAACGGCATCGGCGCGCCTTGGGCGAGCGTCATCCAGGCGACGTAGGAAAAGGCGTGGCCGGATAGCCGCACGCCCACGCCGTCGGTCACCATGTAGCCGGCGATGAAGCCGCCGGTGATCAAGGCCGCGACCGTCGAGCGCAGGTCCGGCCGGTCCTTGCCGAGGCTTAAGGCCACGATGCCGCCGCTGACCAGGGCCAGTCCCGCCATCGCCTGAGGCGCCAGACGTTCGCCCGCGAACACCGCCGCGCCCAGCGCCACCAGCAGAGGCGCCGAGCCGCGCGCCACCGGATAGACCTGGCCCAGCTCACCCTTCTCGTAGGCGCGCACCAGGAAAAGGCAGTAGCCGATCTGCAGAGCCGAGGAGAGGATGGCATAGGGCCAGCTCGCCGCCGCCGGAAGCGGCAGGAAGAAAATCGCGACCGCTGAAAAGGCCGCGGCCACCACGCACATCAGAGTCATCGACCACAGCCGGTCGAGCCCGCTGCGCAGCATGGCGTTCCAGGTCGCATGCATGAGGGCTGCGCCCAGCACCAAGGCCACGACGAACGGCGGCATGCCGAAGCTTGGGGGCGCGCTCAAGGCCTGGTCCTGCTCAAGGCAGGGCCCAGACGGCTGTCTTCTTCACCGCCATGTCTTCCAGCTCCCGGGTCGTCGGGACCTGGTATTCGGCGAGTCGGGTGAGACCCGTGCGCGGGAAATAGCTGCGGCCGGGATCGCCGATCAGCACGGTCGCGCCGGCCGCGCGCGCGGCGGCGAGCCAGGCCAGCACGCGCTCGGCCAGCGGCTTCTCGTAGCAGATGTCGCCGGCCAGGATGACGTCGGCCCAGGCGGGCGCTGGAGCGTCCAGCAGGTTCTCCGAGGTGAAGCCGCAGGCGACCCCGTTGACCGCCGCGTTCGCCGCCACCGCCGCCTCGCAGAAGAGGTCGATGTCGGCGCACAGCACGTCCGCCGCCCCGGCCTTCATCGCCGCGATGCCGACCATCCCGGACCCCGCCGCGAAGTCGACGACGCGCTGGCCGGCGACGGTCTCAGGATTGTCGATCAGATAGCGCGCCAGCGCCTGGCCGCCGGCCCAGGCGAAGGCCCAGAAGGGCGGCGGCAGGCCGATCGCCTCCAGCGCCTCTTCGGTCAGTTTCCAGATCGGGGTGATCTCGTCGGCGAGATGCAGCTCGATCTCGGCGACGTGCGGCGGGCGCTGCAGGCGGGTGTTGGCGACGATGAAGTCGCGGCGGCCTTGCAGGGTGGCGGGGATCATCCGCTCCCTGTCGGGGCGCGGGCGGTTCAGGTCAAGGCTGAGCCGGCGCCACCCGGCCGCCGTCCACGCGCCAAGGCGTGGGGGATAGCGGCGGCCGGGCCCCGGAGGACAGGGTCAGCTCAGCTTAGGAGCACGGAATCCAGTTGTAGCGCTGGGCCTGAGCGTCCCAGGACCAGTTGCCGCACGCCTGCGCCGGAGGCGCGGCCTGAGCGGGCGGCGGCGGGGGCGCATAGCCGTAGTCCGAGGCGTAGGGGTAGGGCGCGTAGCCGTAGCCCGGATAGAAGCCGTAGTCCGGGTACCAGGGGTAGGCGCCGAGCGCCAAGCCCAGGCCCACGCCGCCGAAAAAGGCGCCGCCGCCGTAGAAGTGGCCGCCGCGGAAACCACCATCGCGGAAGCCGCCGCCGCGGAATCCGCCACCGTGGAAACCACCGCCATGGAAGCCGCCGCCATGGAAGCCGCCACCGCTATGGCCGCCGCCGCCATGGGTTTGCGCCGCCGCGCTCAGCGGGACGGCGATCAGGGAGGCGCCCGCGAGGGCCGCCAGAACGGGTTTCAGAAGGGCTTTCAAATGGACCTCCATTTTCCAGAGGCCGTGGGTCACAATGGCCGACGGTCGAAGTCGCCGATCGTCCCAATCGGGTCTTCCAAGAGATAGGGGCGAAACGGCCCGGCGCCAGGGAAAAACGTGATGCATTTTGGGTCTTTAGGTGACCATTGCGGGGCATTTCTTGCGGCGCTGAATTATCCGGCCCCGGGGTGTCGGCGATGAAGCAAGCCGCTCCGAAACCCGGGTCCGACCCCAAGGTCCGCAAGGCCTCCGCCGTCCAGGCGAAAGGCGCCTGCGTCTGCGGCGCGGTCCGCTTCGAGATCGACGTGCCGGCGGTCTGGGCCTGGCACGATCACTCCGAGCGCAGCCGCCGCGCCCAGGGCTGCGCCTACGCGACCTATGTGGGCAGCTGGAAGAGCCGCTTCCGCCTGCTGGCCGGCGAGGAACATCTGACCCGCTACGAGGACGCCGACGCCGGCACGGCGCGCAGCTTCTGCGCCCGCTGCGGCACGCCGATGTTCTACGAGCGCGCCCGCTCGCCCAAGATGGTCAACATCCCGCGCGCGGTGTTCCGCGAACGGACCGGCCGCGACACCCGCTATCACATGAACCTCTCCGAACAGGCCGACTGGACCTGGACCGGCGAGGCGCTGAAGCCGCTCAAGGGCTATCCCGGCGTGATGTGGGAGCCGCCGCGCAAGAAGAAGCCGGCGCGCGTCGTCGACTCGATGTTCGAGGCCTGAACGCCGGGCAGACGCGCGGAAATATCGCCGGTCTTTCGGCGCCCGGTTGTCAAGGCCGGCCCCCGCGGCCTAGCTTGCGCGCACAATTTTTCGGGGGATTCCGACGTGCTGAGGAAAGTCTTGTTGGCGGGCGCCGCCATGTCGTTTGTCGTGGGCGCCGCCATGGCCCAGCCGCCGGCCGCGGAGCGCGGCGGTGAGCGTTCCGGCGACCGTCCCGCCGCCGCGCGGCCCGGGCCCACCATGCAGGCGGAAGGCAAGAAGCCGGACGCCTCGACCGCCGAGCCGAACGCCGGCGTGCTGTTCAAGCCGGAGCATTTCGAGAGCGAGGGCGTGGTCACCGTCGAGGGGCAGGCGATCCCCTACCGCGCGGTCGCCGGCGCCATCGTCGTCCACCCACGCGGCTGGGACGATGCGGCGCGCAAGGAAGCCGCGCCCGGCCCAGGCGCCAACCTAGGCGCCGGCGGCAATCCCGAGGCCGAGGCCTCGATGTTCTACACCGCCTATTTCAAGAAGGGCGCGCCCTCGGCCGACCGGCCGATCACCTTCATCTACAACGGCGGTCCCGGCTCCTCGACCATGTGGCTGCACCTGGGCGCCTGGGGGCCGAAGCGGATCGTCACCGCCGACAACGGCGCCCACACGCCGGCCGCGCCCTACCAGCTGATCAACAACAGCTATTCGATGATGGACGTCAGCGACATGGTGTTCATCGACGCCCCGGGCGCGGGTTTCTCGCGCATCGCCGGGCGCGACAAGGAAAAGGCCTTCTGGGGCGTCGATGAGGACGGCGCCGCCTTCACCCAGTTCATCCTGGCCTTCCTGTCGCAATACGGCCGCTGGAACAGCCCCAAGTACCTGTTCGGCGAGAGCTACGGCACGCCGCGCTCGGCGGTGCTGATCAACAACCTGGAGACCGGCGAGAGCGTCGACTTCAACGGCGTGATCCTGCTCTCCCAAATCCTCAACTTCGCGCTCAGCGTCGACGGCGCCGAGAACAATCCGGGCAGCGACCAGGCCTATATCACCGCGCTGCCGACCTATGCGGCCAGCGCCTGGGCCCGCAAGCTGGTGCCCGGCGCGCCGGCGACCATCGAAGCCTATATGAAGGAGGTCGAGGACTTCGCCACCGGCGACTATGCCGTCGCCCTGCAGAAGGGCTCCGAGCTGGACCCGGCCAGGAAGCGCCAGATCGCCGAACGCTACGCGCACTACACGGGTCTTCCCGCCGCGTATGTTCTCCGCGCGGACCTGCGGATCACCGGCGGCGAGTTCGAAAAGGAGCTGCAGGTCGATCAGGGCCTGACCACCGGGCGCCTCGACACCCGCTTCTCCGGCCCGGACCTCGATCCGCTCTCCAAGGAAGCCAGCTACGACCCGCAGTCCTCGGCGCTCTCGTCGGCCTATGTAAGCGCCTTCAACGACTATGCCCGCAAGACGCTGGGCTACGGCGAAGGCAAGGTCTTCAAGCCTAGCGTCAACGTCTTCCGCTTCTGGGACAACAACCACACCCCGCCTGGGCGTGGCGGCGGTTCGCCGCGGGCCATGCTGAACGTCATGCCGGACCTGGCCAACGCCATGAAGCAGAACCCGGGCCTGAAGGTGATGCTGCTGGGCGGCTACTACGACCTGGCGACGCCCTTCTACGAGGGCTGGTACGAGATGCACCACCTGCCGATGCCCGACAGCCTGCAGCCGAACATCAGCTACCACTACTACGAGAGCGGCCACATGGTTTACGCCAAGGAGTCGTCGCTGAAAGCGATGCACGACGACGTGGCCGCCTTCATCTCCAAGACCCACGGGCCGGCGCGCTAGGCCGAAATAGAGCCTCCTCCTTCCCTTGCGGGAGGAGGATTCGATAGCGGTTCAGTCTTCGCCGTCGGTCTTGGCGATCGCCTTGCCGTTCCGGCCGCGCCGCAACAGCGAGGCCTGCCTGGGCATGGCGCGGCGCTTCTCCAGGTGCTCGTGAAACTGGCCGGCCTGGTTGATCAGCAGCGCCACGTCCATCAGGGCGACGAGGATGGTGCTGATCCCGCCGCCATGGGCGAAGTCCTTCGGCAGATCCTGGAACTGGTGGATCAGGCCCAGCACCAGGCCGAAGCCCAGGAAGGTGTTGTAACGCCGCCCGAGATTGGCCTGCAGCCATTCGTCGAGATGGTAGGCGAGCTTCGCCAGGTGGCGGATTCTGTACTTCATTCCCCAAGGCTCCTGCTTCGGGGACAGTCTAGCGCGTCAGACGCCCTCGGGGATGGGGAACCGACCACAAATGGAAATCCCCTCCCTGTGAAGGGAGGGGACAGCCCCGCGTGTGATCCAAGGGGGTGGCCGCGGGGCCTTGCGCGCGCGCTTGGCGCGCGGGCGTTCAGTCGAGGTCTTCGTCGTACTCGTCGGCGGGGACCATCAGCTCCGGCGTCGCCAGGGTGTCGTAGAAGTAGGACACCGGCACGTTCAGCGCGACGGCGACGCACCAGAGCTGCGAGGCGGACATGCTGCAAAGCCCGGACTCGTACTTGTGGACCTGCTGGAAGGTGACGCCGCAGGCGCCGGCCAGATCCTGCAGGGTGAGGTCCATCATGCGGCGGCGGATCCGGATGGCCTTGCCGAGGCGCTGCTGGATCATCTGGGTGGTGGCCGGGGTGATCGGCGCCGGGCGCAGGCGCAGCTTCGGGGCGTCGTTCGCGGCGCGCAGGTCCGAGACGGCGCTGGGGAGGGCGGGGGCGTATGCGGGGTGAGCTTCCATGCCCGCCAGAATGGCTGCGGCAGCCTGCCACGGGCAGTTGCAGCGACGGTCGGCGGGATGCACGGAGTTGCAAACTCGCTTGCCGAGCGAGTTTGGTTGCGCGCGCAAGTTAGGATTACGCGGGTCCGGAAACCTGCTATCAGCGCCATCTTAGCAGTGTAAACATAGCGGTGAGGCGATCATGAGCGGCGGCGAAACGGTGCTGGTGACCGGAGGATCGGGCTACATCGGGGGGTGGTGTGTCGCGAGCCTGCTGAGCCAAGGCTATGTGGTGCGCGCCACGGTCCGCGACCTGGCCAAGGAGGCCGCCGTCCGCGCCTCGCTCTCCAAGATCACCGATCCCGGCAACCGCCTCAGCTTCTACGCCGCGAACCTGACCTCCGACGACGGCTGGGACGCGGCCGTGGACGGCTGCGACTACGTCCTGCACGTGGCTTCGCCCTTGGGCGTCGCCGACCCGAAGGACCCCAACGACCTGATCGTCCCGGCCCGCGAGGGCGCGAAGCGCGCGGTCGGCGCGGCGATCAAGGCCGGCGTCAAGCGCGTGGTCCTGACCTCCTCGGTGGCGGCCACCGGCAAGGGCCGCGACTTCGCCGGCGACTGGACCAGCGACGAGACCGTCTGGACCGATCCCACCGAGCCCCAGGTCAGCGCCTACGCCCAGTCCAAGACGCTCGCCGAGCGCGCCGCCTGGGAGCTGATCCATTCGGCCAGCACGAAGACCACGCTCGCCACGGTCAATCCGGCCCTGGTGCTGGGTCCGGTCACCAGCGGCGACTTTTCCGACTCGGTGCAGGTGGTCGAGCGGCTGCTCTCCGGCCGCGTCCCCGGCATCCCGCGGCTGGGCTTCAACGTGGTCGACGTGCGCGACGTGGCCGACCTGCACATCCGCGCCATGACCGACGCGCACGCCGCGGGCGAACGGTTCATCGCGGCGGGGCAATTCGCCTGGATGGCCGACATCGCCTCCCTGCTGCGGGAGCGGCTGGGACCGGCGGCGGCCAAGGTCCCCACCCGCAAGGTGCCGAATTTCGTCATCCGGCTGGCCGGGCTGTTCGACAAGGACCTCGGCTCGGTCACGCCGTCGCTGGGCCTCAAGCACGACTATTCGTCGGACAAGGCCCAGCGGATCCTCGGCTGGAAGCCGCGCCCGATGGAGGAGACCATTCTCGACTGCGCCAACAGCCTGATCGCCAACGGGGTGGTCTGACAGCGATGCTCGCCGACCCCAATGCGGCGGCGGCCCGGTTGCGGGCGATCTGTCTGGCGCTGCCCGGCACAGGCGAGCGGCTCAGCCACGGCATGCCGGCCTTCGACGTGGCCGGGAAGATGTTCTGCTACTTCTGGCGCAACCACCATGGCGACGGCCTGACCGCCGCGGCGGTGAAGACCTCCGGGCGCGATGAGCAGGACCTGCTGATCGAGGTCGACCCCGACCTCTACAAGTGGCTGCCCTACATGAGCCCCGGGGGCTGGATCGGGCTCAACCTGGAAGCGGACAGCCATGACTGGGCCCACGTCGAGGCCCGGGTGCTGACGAGTTGGCGCCTGGCCGCGCCAAAACGGCTGGCGGACTCGGTCTGATCGGCCATAGTCGCGTCCTCGGATTGGGGAGCGGATCATGCGGATATGGGGTGTAACCCTTGCGGCGGCGACGCTGGCTTGCGCCCTGCCGGCATCGGCCGCTCCGCTCACGGCCCAGCAACAGCACGACATCGACGCCAGCGTCGGCGAGTGGCTGGCCAAGGCCGGCGCGCCGTCGGTCTCCATCGCGGTCGCGAGCGGCGGCGAGGTGGTCTACGCCAAGGCCTACGGCAAGGCGCGGCTGGCGCCGGACAAGGCCGCGACGCCCACGACCCGCTACGCCATCGACAGCATCTCCAAGGAGTTCACGGCGTCGGCGATGCTGAGGCTGCAGGAAGAGGGCAAGCTCAGCCTCGACGATCGCGTCGCCAAGTATTTCCCGGAGCTGGCCAGCGCCGACCAGGTGACGATCCGCCAGATCCTCAGCCACACCGCCGGCTACCGCGACTACTGGCCCCAGGACTATGTGACCGTCGAGATGGGCAAGCCCACCACCGTGCTCGCGGTGCTGGACGAATGGGCCAAGAAGCCGCTCGACTTCGCCCCGGGGACCGACTGGCAATACTCCAACACCGGCTTCGTGATCGCCGGCGCCATCGTCGAGAAGGTCTCCGGCCAGCCGCTGGTGGAGTTTCTGCGGGCGAACCTCTTCGCCCCCCTGAAGATGCAGGACGTCACCGACGCCGATCAGCGCGCGCTCGGTCCCGCCGACGCCGGCGCCTACACGCGCGCCGGCAATGGGCCGGTGCGCCCGGCGCCGAAAGAGGGCGCGGGCTGGCTGTTCGCGGCGGGCGAACTGGCCATGGCGCCCCGCGAACTGGCGAAGTGGGACATCAGCCTGATGGCGCGCGCCCTGCTGACGCCGGCCTCCTATGACGCGCTCTACACCCCGATCAAGCTCACCACTGGGCTCGACAGCCGCTACAGCCTGGGCCTGGGCGTGCGCGAGGATCACGGCCGCCTGGTGATCAGCCACGGCGGCGGCGGGTCGGGCTTCCTGTCGGCCAATGTGATGTTCCCGAAGGACAAGATCGCGATCGTCGCCTTCACCAACAACGACTGGGCCGATCCGGGCGCGGTGGCCCAGCGGGTCGCCTTCGCCGTCCTGCCGCCCACGGCCGCCGAGGCGCGCGCCCGCGCGGTCTTCGACGGCTTCCGCGCCGGCGCGGTCGACCGCGGCCAGTTCACCGACAACGGCAACGCCTACCTGACGGCCGCGGTCCTCGCCGACCAGAAGGCGGGCCTCGCCGCCTTCGGCCCGGCCCGGCTCTTCGAGCTGCAGGGCGAATCCACCCGCGGCGGCTTGCGCACGCGCAATTGGAAGATCACCACGGCCAAGGGATCGCTCAGCGTCGTCGAGCGCGGCTATCCCGACGGCAAGCTCGAACAGTTCATGGTCTCAAAGGCGGATTAGAAGATGGAACGCAAGAAGCGCGCCTTGGGCGCCCTGGTCGCGGCGGTGGTGCTGGCGGCGTCGTGGAACGCCCAGGCCCAGGCGCAACGCCGCCAGCCGCAGGAGGCCGACGGCTACACCCGCTACGAGTTGCTGGCGCCGGGGTCGGCGAAGTTCCGGATCATCTATGACATCACCGCGGTCCGGCCGGGCGCGACGGCCTTCTTCAACCCGATCCGCAAGGGCAGCGTCGCCTCCGACGAGAAGGTCACCGACCTCGCCACCGGCCAGCCGCTGAAGTTCGCCCAGGTCTCGGGCGAGAGCGCCAAGACCACCGGCCTGCCGGAGGCCGATCCGGCCAGCGACTACATCCGCGTCGAACTCGCCCGCCCGGTGCCGGCCGACGGCGGCCAGGGGCGCATCCTGATCGAGAAGACCTACGAGGATCCCAAGAGCTACAGGGTCGAGGGCAAGGACATCGTCTTCGACCGCGGCCTGGGCATCAAGAAGAACGCCGTCGTCCTGCCGCTGGGCTACGTGCTGGTCGACTGCAACTATCCGTCTCAGGTGACCCAGGAGCCCGACGGGCGCCTGCGGATCAGCTTCTTCAACATCACGCCGGGCGAGGCGCCGCTGAAGCTCCGCGCGACGCCGGGCGTGCTGTCGGCGACGCCGACCAGCGTGAAGGGCCGCAAGTTCGACGAGCGGGCGAAACAGACGCGCGACATCGTCTATTTCCTGCAAGCGCCGGAGACCCACGCCTTCGACCTCTACCACGACTACACCGAGGAAAAGGCTGGGGTCAGCCGCTACATCAATGTGGTGCGCACCGGATCGGTGGCGACCAATCCGTCCGCCCGCAACCTCGACACCGGCGAGGCGATTCCCGCCGTTCACCTGAAGGGCGAAGCGATCACCAAGGCCGGCATCGACGATCCGGAAATCGGCAAGGTCACCCCGGAAAGCGAGATCGTGGTCTTCAACTTCAAGCCGCTGAAGGCCGGCCAGTCGATCCGCCTGCGGATGAGCGAGACCTACACCGACCCGGGCCGCTACAGGCTGGTGGGCGACGAGCTGGTCTTCGACCGCACCTTCGGCCGCGCCGTGAACGCGGTGGTCCTGCCCAAGGGCTGGATGCTGACCAATTCCGCCTCGCCCGTTGTGGTCAGCCGCACCGAGGACGGCCGCCAGCGCCTCGACTTCAACAACGCCCGCCCCGACGAGGTCGAGGCGCTGTTCACGGCCAAGAAGATCGCGCCTTAAATTCCGGTGTCATCCCGGAACGTGCGAAGCGCGTGTCCGGGACCCATACACACGAAGCTCTGCTAACGAGACGCCGACCGTCGGCGTCTATAGGTCCCGGTCTTCGCGTACCGCGAAACCGGGATGACACCGGTTTGGGCGATCACGCCACCCACAGATGCCGCTGCCTGTGCCAGTCCTCGATCGACTGGGTCGGATAAAGGTCGAAGAGGGCGTCGTGCGGACCCTGGTCCACCTCGACCCAGGACGGTTTGAACTGCAGCATCAGGCGCACCCGCGACGGCGGGACCGGCAGCTCTGAATCGATGGCCGAGGCGAAGGGGTGGACCAGATCCGGCCAGGACGGGTCGTAGAGCCACAGCGCCGTGGCGCATTTGGAGCAGAAGTTTCGCTCGCCCGTCGAGACCTCGCAGGCGCCGTCCTCGCCCTCGATCTCGGCGCGGAAGACGCGGATGGCCTTGCCCGGATCGTCGACCTGCAGCGTCGCCATATCGGCGCCCAGGTTGATGGCGTAGCCGCCGCCACCGGCGGTCTTGCGGCAGATCGAGCAATAGCAGAGCTGATAGGGCTGTGGCGTGTGGCTCTGCACCGTGAACCGCACGGCGCCGCAGCGGCAGGAGCCTTCGAGGGTCATGGGCATGGGGCGTCTCCTCCCGGGTAAACGCCGAACCGCGGGATCGGCGCCTAGGCGGCCTTCGCCGTCGCCACCTTCAGCATGCTCAGGTACCCCGGCGCGGTCAGCATCGCCGGCATCACGCCCTTGGCCTTCAGCAGGCGGTGCGCGCGAGGCAGGTTGTAGCAGGGCACATGCATGAACATGTGGTGCTCGCAGTGGTAGTTCACGAAGTAGGGCGCGATCACCGCCCGCTCCAACCAGTTGGCGCTGGTGGTGCGCGCGTGGCGCAGCGGGTCGGGCTCGTTCTTGGCCACGCAGGCATGCTCGGCGATGTTGCGCAGCCGGCTGATCATCGGCAGCCACGTCGCCTGCGGGACCAGCCACAAGACCGGCCACACCCACCAGAGGCCGAAGGGCGCGGTCACGGCGACGGTCACCACCATGCCGGTGAGGAACCGGCGGCGGCCATAGATCGCCTCGCGCAGGATCGGCCAGAGCGGCTCGTCCGGCTTGCGGTTGGCGATGCGCTTCACCAGCCCCGACCAGCGCTGCTTCCAATAGGTCTGGCCGGTCAGGTCGCGCACGATTTTGCGGCGCAGCGACAGCCGCGTGATCGGGAAGGGCGCCGAGAGCGACAGGTCCGGGTCCTCGATCTGCTGGGCGTACTTGTGGTGCTTGAGGTGATAGTTGCGATAGTCGATCAGCCCGCCGGTGGTCAGGTGATTGCCCACCCAGTCGTTGACCTTCAGGTTCGGGTGCAGGCAGGCGTGCGCCGCGTCATGCATCAGGATCGCGACGCCGAGCTGGCGGCCGCCGATGATCACGATGGCCGCCGGAATGGCGATCAGCTTCCACCAGCCGGGCGCGGCGACCGCCACCGCCATGGCCAGGCCGATGACGATCCAGGCATGCGCCAGCAGCGCCAGCCCCATCCACGGCGAACGGCGCGCGAGCGGGCTCCATTCCTGCGGCGTGAAATAGCTCTTCGGATCGACGCGGGTCGCAACGGCCATGAGACGATTATACCGCGTCTAGAAGAGTTGCGGAATTCGTGTGCCCGCGACGATCGCCAGCACCAGGATCAGACCCGCCCAGCTGTTGGACTTGAAGAGCCGCAGCGCCCGCGCGCCGTCGTCGACCCGCACCTTGCGGGCCTGGGAGCAGAGCTGTACCCCATAGGCGATCAGCGCCAGGTAGAAGAAGGGGCCAAGGCCCGCCGCGGCGCCCATGCCGATCAGGATCGCCAGGCTCGCCAGATAGAAGCCGAGGATCGCCAGCGGGGCGTGGCCGCCCAGCCGCCGCGCCGAGGATTTCACCCCGGCCAGCGCGTCGTCCTCCAGGTCCTGGATGGCGTAGATGGTGTCGTAGCCCAGCGTCCAGAACACGCCCGACGCATAGAGCAGGACCGCCGGCCAGGTCAGCGCGCTGTCGGCCAGCGCCCGCATCAGGAACTGGCTGTCGCCGCTGGTCAGGATGTAGGGCGCCATGCCGCGCCAGAACGCCGGCCCGGCTCCGGTCGCCGCCGAAAAGCCCAGCAGCGCACCCCAGTTGAAGGTGAGGCCGAGCCAGGCCTGCGGCCACCAGGTGATCCGCTTCATGAACGGATAGGCGGCGACCAGTGCGACCGAGGCGACCCCCAGCAGCACCGCCGTCGGCGGCAGGCTGAGCAGGATGGCGAGCGAGGCGAGACAACAGACGATGACGTAGGCCCAGGCCTGCCGGACGCTGATCTGGCCGGCGGGAATCGGGCGCATCGCGGTGCGCGCCACCTTGGCGTCGATGTCGCGGTCGACGATGTCGTTGTAGGCGCAGCCCGCCGAGCGCATCAGCGCCGAGCCGAGCGCCACCAGCCCCATCAGCCCGATGTCCGGCAGCCGCTGCTCCAGCGCGTCAGCGAGCGCGATCCCCTGCCAGCCCGGCAGCATCAGCAGCCAGATCCCCGTCGGCCGGTCGAACCGCCCAAGCTTCAGCCACGGCCGCAGGCCCAAGGGCGCGAAACGGTCGACCCAGTTCGAGGGCGCGGCGTCAGGGAGCGGGGTCGCGGTCATCTGCGGTCCATTTATGGGCCGCGCCGCAGCGGCGCCAGCGCCTTCAGGCCCCAAGCGCGCGGCCCGATCGCCGCAGATGCTCGCGGCCCATGGGCGTCAGCGCCACCACCGCCTCGGCCGGACCGGACCGTTCGCGGCGCACCCAGCCCTGGTCCACCGCGTCCTCCCACACCGTCAGCCTCGGGCATGAGGTGCGCCAGGCCTCCATAACCTCGGCATAGGGCCGGCCCTGCGGCCCCAAGGATTCCAGGAAATCCAGGATCAGCGATGAGGTGGGATCGGCCGCAGCCGGTACGCCGCCAAGTGCGGATTGGTCGGTCATCTTCAGGTCCTCCGGTGCGCACGGGAGCGGGCGCACAGGGCCCGCAACGTCGCAGCGCGGCCATTGTCCGCCCGCCGCCGCGGCCCGGCAAGAGCGCCACTGTGGCGCGCCCGCCACCGTGGCCAGAAAGCCCGAACAGGGTTCCGCCATCGCCTTGACGCTCCAACCCCTCGCGCCTAGCTTCCGCTCCCTCAGCCACGCGAAAGGAGGGCCGAAATGACGTTCATTCCAGCTGCTCCCAAACCGTGCGCCGGGCCGCCGCCGCGCTGCTAACTCAACCGGACGGCTTCGTCTGAGGGCCTGGCCCGAAGTCTCGAAGCCCTTCCGCGCGCCCGGGGCCCTCCGGGGTTTCATCGAAACCCCCGCCTTACCCAAGACCATCCCTTCGCGCCCGCCGGCGCCGCCGTCTGAGTCCAGACATTCGCGGTCCACGGGCGCCGACATTCGAGTTTTAAGATGACCGACCACTACGAAGACACCGAGGACCAGAAGGAGCGGGTGCTGAAGAACAGCGCCGTCCTGGCCTTCATCGCCCGCTTCTGGCTGCGCCGCCCGTGGCTGCTGACCGGCACGGTGACGTTCGTCATGCTGGCGATCGCCTTCGACCTGGCGACCCCCTGGGCCGCGGGCAAGCTGGTGGACGCGGTGACCGGCGGGCCTTCGCGGCTGGCCACAGCCTGGCGCGCCTGGGCGATCTTCGTCGGCGTCTATTTCGCCTTCTCGACGATCCGCAATCTCTCCATGCGGTTCTGGATTCCGCTGGCCAGCGCCAACATGAAGGAGATGACCGACGAGGGCTTCAAGAAGGTCCAGTCGTTCAGCGCCGACTGGCACGCCGACACCTTCGCCGGCGCCACGGTGCGCCGCCTCTCCCGCGCCATGTGGGGCTACGACAGCGTTTCGGACGCGGCTCTGGTGTTCCTGGGTCCCGCGATCCTGGTGCTGATCGGGCTCTGCGCGATCATGGCCTGGCGCTGGCCCATGGTGGGCGCCTTCGCGACGGTGATGGTGACGCTCTACATCGCCTCGAACATCTTCCTGACCAACCGCTTCGCGCGGCCGCTGAACCTGCGCTCGGTGGCCTTGGACAGCCGCATCGGCGGCGCGCTTTCCGACTCCATCGCCTCGAACCCGACGGTGAAGAGCTTCGGCGCCGAGGCCCGCGAAGAGGCGCGGATCGCAAACGTCACCGACCAGTGGCGCCGCGCGGCCAACCGCACCTGGACGCGGTTCACCGACATCTGGCTGTTCCACAACACGCTGCTGGTGATCCTGCAGGCGGGGCTGACGGGCCTGCTGATCCGCCTCTGGGCCAGGGGTCAGGCGAGCCCGGGCGACGTCGCCTTCGTGATCACCAGTTTCATGCTGATGACCGGCTATCTGCGGAACATCGGCGACAACATCCGCATGACCCAGAAGGGTATGGACGACACCGAGGACGTGGCCCGCTACGCGACCATGGCCCCGCAGGTGATCGACGCGCCGAACGCCAGGGCCTTCCGCCCGGACCTCGGCGAGATCGTCTTCGACCGGGTGGTGTTCCGCTACAAGTCGGCGGCGACGCCGCTGTACGACCGCTTCACCCTGCGGATCGCGCCCGGCGAGCGGGTGGCGCTGGTCGGGCCGACGGGGGCCGGCAAGTCGACCTTCGTGAAGCTGATCCAGCGGCTCTACGACGTGGACTCCGGGGCGATTCTGGTGGACGGGCAGGACATCGCCTCCGTCAGCCAGGGCTCGCTCCGGCGCGCCATCGCGGTCGTGCCGCAGGACCCGGCCCTGTTCCACCGGACGCTCAGCGAGAACATCGCCTACGCGCGGCCCGACGCCACCCAGGACGAGGTCGAGCTCGCCGCCAGGCGGGCCCGCGCCCACGACTTCATCACGCGCTTACCGCAGGGCTATCGCACGCTCGTCGGCGAGCGCGGCGTGAAGCTCTCGGGCGGCGAGCGCCAGCGGGTGGCGATCGCGCGGGCCTTCCTGGCCGACGCCCCGATCCTGGTGCTGGACGAAGCGACGTCGTCGCTGGACGTGGAGACCGAGCGGCAGGTGCAGGCGGCCATGGAGGAGCTGATGGTCGGGCGCACCACCATCGTCATCGCCCACCGCCTGTCCACCATCCGCGGCGCCGACCGCATCCTGGTCTTCGAGGACGGCCGCATCGTCGAGGAGGGCAAGCACGCCGAGCTGGTCCAGAAGGGCGGCGCCTACGCCCGCCTGCATGCGGTGACGGAGGGATGGGCTTAGGAGCCTACGGCCTGCGCCAACATCCCGGCCAGGTCGCCCTTCTTCTCCACCCGGACGCTCTGAAGCCCCAGCCAGCCGGCCATCAGCTTCAGTTCCTGCGCCAGCCTGACCGGCGTTGCGTCCGACGCCCAGGGCTCGGCGTGACTGGCCTGGACGATCAGCACGCCGGCCTTGCGGTCGCTTTTCAGGTCGACCCGGGCCGTCAGCGCGTCGCCCTCCAGGAACGGCAGCACATAGTAGCCGTGGGTGCGCTTCTCGGCGGGCGTGTAGATCTCGATCCGGTAGCGGACGCCGAACATCCGCTCGGTGCGCTCGCGGAACCAGATCAGGTTGTCGAAGGGCGACAGCAACGCCTGGGCGTCGACCTTGCGCGGGCGCCTGGCGGCGGGGTCGACATAGGCCTGCTCCTTCCAGCCCTTCACCGTCACCGGGACCAGCGAACCCTCCTCGACCAGTTCGGCCATGCGCGCCTTGGCGCCCTCGACCGGCATGCGGAAATAGTCGCGCAGGTCCTTGGACGTCGCGACGCCCATCGCGCGGATCGCCATGCGGTAGAGCTCGCGGTGCGCGTCCTCTCTGGCGGGCGTCGGGGCCTCGACGATGGCGCGCGGCAGCACCTTTTCCGGCAGGCCGTAGACCCGCTCGAAGGTTCCGCGCCGGGTCGCCGTGGTCAGTTCGCCGGTCCAGAACAGGCCCTCCACGGCGGTCTTGGCGTGGCTCCAGCCCCACCAGCCGCCGACGCCCTTCTGGCCGATCTCCAGCTCCGAGGCCGACATCGGCCCGCGGCTGGCGATGGTCTGCAGCACCTTCTCCACGAAGTCGGCGTTCTCGCGCCGGAAGCGCGCGACGCCCTTCCACAAGCCCACGCCGTCGCGGGCGTCCTGCATGCGCCAGCGGAACAGCGGCTGGCTGCTGAGCGGCAGCAGTGAGGCCTCGTGCGCCCAGTATTCGAACAGCGGCCGCGTCTTCGCCCAGGCGACCTCCTCGAGCATCTCGCGCGAATAGGCGCCCAGCCGCGAGAACGCCGGCAGGTAATGGGTGCGGCTGACCACGTTGACGCTGTCGATCTGCACCACGCCCAGCCGCTCGATCAGCTTGACGAGCTGGCGTTTGGTCACCGGGCCTGAGGGCCTGGGCGTCGCGAACCCCTGGGCCGCCAGCGCGATCCGGCGGGCCTCGCCGCCAGATAGCGTGCTTTTCTGGGGCAGCTTATCCTTCGGCATGGCGTCCGCTTAGCCCCTCTGCGACTCGGCAGACGAGCCTAGCGGATCGAACAAAGAAAGAACAAGGGTCCGTTTAAAAATGGTTAACGGCGTAACCTCTTCCGCCTTGTTGGTAAGAACAAATTAAGAATTAAGCGTGATCTAACACTGGTTTTGGATTGTAGGGCGCTTCCAGCCGCTTGGCCTCCTCGTCGGTCAGTTTGACCTCGAGCGCCGAGACCGCGTCGTCGATGTGGCCGAGCTTGCTGGCCCCCACGATGGGCGCGGTGACCGCCTCGTTCCTCAAGACCCAGGCCAGCGCCACCTGCATGTTCGACAGCCCCTTTTCGCGGGCGATCTCGCCGACCACCTCGACCACCTTCTGGTCGGCCTCCCGATAGTAGAGGCGAGGGCTGAACTCGTCGGTCCGCGCGCGCTCGGTGTTGCCTTCCTTGGGCTGGGCGCGGCCGCCGGCCAGGTAGCCGCGGGCCAGCGGCGACCAGGGGATCACCCCGATGCCCTCCGCGCGGCAGAGCGGCAGCATCTCGCGCTCCTCCTCGCGATAGACCAGGTTGTACTGCGGCTGCATGGAGACGAACTTCACCCAGCCGTTAGCCTCGCTGGCCGCCAGCATGCGCGCGAACTGCCACGCGTACATCGACGACGCGCCGATGTAGCGGGCCTTGCCGGCCTTCACGACGTCGTTGAGCGCCTCCAGCGTCTCCTCGATCGGCGTCTCATAGTCGAAGCGGTGGATCTGGTAGAGGTCGACGTAGTCCATGCCGAGCCGTTTCAGGCTGGCGTCGATCTGGGCCATGATTGACTTGCGGCTGAGGCCCTTCTCGTTCGGCCCCTTGCCCATCGGTCCGTTGACCTTGGTGGCGACCACGATCTCCTCGCGGTTGGGCGAGAACTCCCGCAGCCAATGGCCGGTGACCGCCTCGCTTTCGCCGATGGAATAGACGTTGGCGGTGTCGAAGAAGGTGATGCCTTTCTCGATGGCGCTCTGGAAGAACGGTTTCGACTGCTCGCGGTCCAGCACCCAGGTCCGCCATTCCGGCGAGCCATAGGTCATGCAGCCGAGACAGAGGCGCGAGACTTTCAGACCGGTCTTGCCCAGACGAACCTGTTCCATGGCGTTCTCTCTACCAGGGGGTTTGGATTTGCTAGCGGTCCAGCCGCCCGTCGGTGAGGGCTTCTGTGTCGAACTCGAAGACCACCTTGGGGTCAGGCTTGTCGACGCCCTTGGCGATGGCCTTGGGCGCCAGCTCCTTCAGGAGGTAGCGCATGGTGTTCAGACGGGCCTTCTTCTTGTGGTCGGTGCGCACGATGATCCAGGGCGCTTCCTTGGTGTGGGTGCGCCGCAGCATCTGGTCGCGGGCCTCGGTGTAGGCGTCCCACTTCTCCTGGGCGACACCATCCAGCGGACTGACCTTCAGCGCCTTCAAGGGGTCGGTCCTGCGGGCCTTCAGGCGTTGCGCCTGCTCCTCGCGGGAGATGTCGAGCCACAGCTTGACGACCTTGAGGCCCGAGCCCACCAGCATGGCCTCGAAGGCCGGCGTGTCGCGCAGGAAGGTCTCGTGCTCGTCCTCGGTGCAGAAGCCCATCACCGGCTCGACGCCGGCGCGGTTGTACCAGGAGCGGTTGAACAGCACGAGCTCGCCCTCGCCCGGCAGGTGGCGGACATAGCGCTGGAAATACCACTGCGAGCGCTCCCGGTCGGTGGGCTTGGGAAGGGCGATGGCGCGGGTGTTGCGCACCGACAGGTGTTCGGTGATCCGCTTGATCGCGCCATCCTTTCCGGCGGCGTCGCGGCCCTCGAAGATGACCAGGCTCTTCTCGCCGGATTTGATCGCGGCCTGCTGGAACCGCACCAGGGCGGCCTGCAGGCTCTCCAGCTCGCGCTGGTAGTCTTGGTCTTTCGCCATGTCTTGAACCCTAGTCCCGATGAAGCCCCCGGCGCTACAACGGCTCGATGATCCGCCTGTTCATTCCGCACGACCTCAGCCCCGGCGCCGAGCTGGCCCTGGACCATGGCCAGAGCCACTACCTGGCCTCGGTGATGCGCCAGGGCGTGGGCGACGAGGTCCTGCTGTTCAACGGCCGCGATGGCGAGTGGCGCGCCACGATCACGGTCGTGACCAAGCGCGCGGTGGGCCTGCGCGCCGAGGCGCTGGCGCGGCCTCAGGCGAAGGGGCCGGACCTCGACCTCGTCATTGCGCTGGTCAAACGCAGCCGGCTGGAGACCATCGTCGAGAAGGCCGCCGAACTCGGCGCGCGCCGCGTCCTGCCCGTCGTCACCGAGCGCACCAACGCCGACCGCGCCCGGGTCGAGCGGCTGACCGCCATCGCCACCGAGGCGGCCGAACAGACCGGCCGGCTGGACGTGCCGGAGGTCCTGGAGCCGGTGAAGCTGAGGAAGCTCATCGAGGCTTGGGAGCCGGGCCGCAAGCTTCTCTTCTGCGACGAGGCCGGAGACGCATTGTCCATCCTGCAAGCACTCACCCCTCCCCCTCGCGGGGAGGGGGTAGGGGGTGGGGGCGCCCGCTCGGAGGGAGCCGGCAAGCCCGGCGCCGACACCCCCACCCCTAACCCCTCCCCGCAGGGGGGAGGGGACCCTTGGGCCATCCTGATAGGCCCCGAAGGAGGCTTTTCACCGGCCGAGCGCGCCACGCTGCGCGCGCTGCCCTACGCCGTTCCGGCCTCGCTCGGCCCGCGGATCCTGCGCGCCGACACCGCCGCGATCAGCGCGCTCACGCTCTGGCAGAGCGCGCTCGGCGACTGGACCGACCCAGAGACCGCATGAGAGACCGCCTGAGAGCCCCTTGAGCTTAGCTCGATTGCGCCCACCTATTCCGTCAACGTAAAGAGCACCGCCGCACACAGCGGTCCCGGTTGGGATGGGAAACGATACGCATGGCCGAGACCGCCACGGACGACCGTCCCCTGACGCTCGAAGACCTGGTCGCCTGGTTCGACAAGGGCTCCAAGCCCCAGGATCAGTGGCGCGTGGGCGCCGAGCACGAGAAGTTCGTCTTCCATCTGGGGACCCACACGCCGGTTCCCTATGAGCCGAACGGCATCAAGGCGCTGCTCGACGGCCTGACCCGCTTCGGCTGGGAGCCGGTCACGGAGGCGGGCAATGTCATCGCGCTGGAGCGCGGCAAGGCCAATGTCTCCCTGGAGCCCGGCGGCCAGTTCGAGCTCTCCGGCGCGCCGCTCGAGACCATCCACGATATCTGCGAGGAGACCGGCCAGCACCTGCAGGAGGTGAAGGTCGTGGCCGACGAGCTGGGCCTGGGGTTCTTAGGGTTGGGCTTCAGCCCCATCTGGCGGCGCGATCAGGTGCCGGTGATGCCCAAGGGCCGCTACAAGATCATGCGCGAATACATGCCCAAGGTCGGCGGCCTGGGCCTCGACATGATGTTCCGCACCTGCACCGTGCAGGCCAACCTCGACTTCGGCTCCGAGGCCGACATGGTGGCGAAGTTCCGCACCAGCCTCGCCCTGCAGCCGATCTGCACCGCGCTGTTCGCCAATTCGCCGTTCATCGAGGGCAAGCCCTCGGGCTTCGTCTCGGCCCGCGCCAACGTCTGGACCGACACCGACCCCGACCGCACCGGCATGCTGGACTTCGTCTTCGCGGACGGCTTCGGCTTCGAGACCTATGCCAACTACGCCCTGGACGTGCCGATGTATTTCGCCAAGCGCGGCGACCGCTATATCGACCTGGCCGGCCGCTCGTTCCGCGACTTCATGGACGGCAAGCTCGCCGAACTCCCCGGCGAAAAGCCGACGATGAAGGACTGGGCCGACCACACCACCACGATCTTTCCGGAAGTGCGCCTGAAGCAGTATCTGGAGATGCGCGGCGCCGACTCCGGTCCCTGGAGCCGGCTTTGCGCCCTGCCGGCGCTGTGGATGGGCATCTTCTATGACCAGGCCGCGCTCGCCGCCGCCTGGGACCTCTGCAAGGACTGGAGAATAGAGGACCATGAGCGCCTGCGGGCCGACGTCGCCCGCGTCGGCCTGAAGGCCCAGATCGCCGGCCGCAGCGTGCAGGACGTCGCCAAGGACATGCTGTCGATCGCCCGCGAGGGCCTCAAGCGCCGCAACCGGCTCTCCGGCGGGATGGTCGACGAGAGCGGCTACCTGGCCGAGCTCGACGAGATCGCCGCCAGCGGGATCACCCCGGCCGAGCGCCTGCTGGAGCTCTACAACGGCCCCTGGGCCGGCGACGCCGGCAAGGTGTTCGAAAGCTTCGCCTACTAGCGCAGGCGCCCACGACACAGCAGAGATCCTCCCCCAGGGCGAAGCCCGATTGAGGGGGAGGTGTCGCCGCGCAGCAAGGCGACGGAGGGGGTTGCAGCCCACTCCCCGAGCCGCCGCGAACCGCGCCGCGTCTTGGCCTGGAGCGGTCGCGTTCAACGTCCGCGGCGGGTGGATAGCGGACCCTGGCGCCAGGCAAGCTTAGCGACGCTCAGAAGGCGTCTTCAGCGAGAGGTCCGCAAGGGATCGACTTCGGACGTCACCACTCTTCCCGGAAACGGGCATCCAGGACCTCCTGATGGCTCCGCCTTGACACCCGGCTCGCTATGTTCTACTTTTGTTCTCAACCATGACCTCCGCCGATCCCCGCAGCCGACAGCTCTCCGAGATGGCCGAGTGCGCCTATCGGCTGGGCATGGCGTTCGGCGCGGCCACCGAGAAGGCGCAGGGCGCGGACGGCTGGCTCGCCTACTTCAACGCCTTCGACCGCTGTTTCTTCGCGGTGCGGGTCGCAACCGCGCTGCAGCTGCGTCTGGACCGGACGCCGGCTGAGCCGCGCGAGGCGGCCACGGACCGCGAGACTCTGATCGACCGCGCCGATCCGCCCGAAACCCCTGAGTCTGAGGCAGACCGCCATGACCGCGATCGCGGCTATGACGAGCGCGACCGGGACCGCGAGACCGAACGCGCCAGCCTGCCGATCCTGCTGCGCACGCTGGAGGGCGTCGCCGCCGACGCGGAGACGCTGCCGGGCGCCGAGCCCGCCGAACTCCTCACCCTGCGCGAGCTGATCGCCCACGCGAAGGCCGCGCCCAGCCCATCGGCCGCTCAGCCAAGGACAGCCCAGAGCCTGCGGTCCCGATTGGCCGGGTCCGGCGCCGCCCAGGCGCCCCCGCCGAAGGCGCATCTGGCCTCCCCCCACCTGGCGTCAAATGTCGGCCAGGTGCTGGCCGCCCGCCGCGCGACCGGTCCGCCGCGCCGCTGAGGGCGCTCAGTCCGTCCATCGAACCGCGGAGATCGCGGAGATCGCAGAGAGACGCCGGGATCGGTCCGATCCACGGCCGCCTCCGCGCATCTCAGCGATCTCCGCGGTTTGATTCGGCGAACGGCCCGACAGCTGCCCGGCGGGAAGCGTCACGCCCGAAGGGGAATCCTAGCGCAGGCCGCCGTCGTCGGTGGTCCTGGGCGTCTCGACGTTGGCCGGCCAGTGCTCGCGCTGCGAGGCGCCGGAGCCGCTGTCGGTGTGCTGCACCACGTTGTCGATGGTGATCGCGTAGTCCTCGTCGGGGCCGCCGCTCGATTTCCGATGCGGGCTCGCCGCCGCGTCGTCGACCGCATAGACCTCGATCTTGTCGGTGTAGAAGGCCAGCCGCTCGGCGATCGCCTCCATGGCCGGGTAGGGCAGCTCATAGGTCCAGACTGAATTCTCGGCGAACTGCCCGTCCATCAGCACGGTGTAGTAGCTGGCGTCGCCCTTGTAAGGGCAGTGGGTCGAGCGGGCGGTGCGGCTCATGAAGCCCATCTCCACGTCGGACCGAGGGAAATAGACCACCGGCGGATAGTCGGCTTCCTGCAGAACGATCGCGTCGGCGCTGTCGGCGATCACATGGCCGGCGAACTTTGCGCGCCAACGCTTGGCGGACGGGGTGAGCGTGATCGGATGGTCGGGGCCGGGCAGCTTCATGACGGGACTCCTTCAACGCCCCAGGAACGTTTGGGCGAGACCCAAGGCTCCCACGGCCTAGATGGGGCGCGGGCTTGCTTGTGCTGAGGGGGTCTAGATGATTTTCTCGATCACAATCGTGACGGCGCGCGCCTAAGGGGGCGGCGGGCCCACTGTCAGAGCCAAGGGCCACGCTTCATGGACATCGTCATCGTCGCCGGCCTGGTTGTCGCCGCGGCGACCTCCATCCCGGTCATTCTGCAGCTGCGTCAGCATCCGCGGGGCCTGCGCATCCTGTTCTTCGCCGAGATGTGGGAGCGCTTCTCCTACTACGGCATGCGGGGCCTGCTGATCTTCTACCTCACTCAGCATTTCCTGTTTCAGGACAAGGCGGCGGCGGCCGAGTACGGGGCCTACACGTCGCTGGTCTATCTGCTGCCGGTGATCGGCGGGGTGATCGCCGACCGCTATCTGGGCGCGCGCAAGGCGGTGGCGTTCGGCGCCCTTCTGCTGGTGGCCGGGCACATGGCCATGGCGATCGAGGCCAAGCCCGCGACCCAGGAGCTGAGGTACGCCGGCGTGACCTATGAGTTCCAGGTCACTGGGCGGGCCGCCTCGCGCGACGTGAAGCTGCTGGTCGCCGGCCAGCCCTATGCCTATGGGCCCGCCGCCGACGGCGGCCTCGAGATCAAGGGCCTGCCGGCCGGCGCGCCGCTGCCGGCGCATCTGCCGAAGGGTGACTATCAGCTCAGCGTCAACCAGGGCGGGCCGTTCGGCGAGAACATCCTGTTCCTGGCGCTGGCCCTGATCATCATGGGCGTGGGCTTCCTGAAGGCGAACATCTCCGCCATCGTCGGCCAGCTCTACAAACAGGAAGACCCCCGGCGCGACGCGGGCTTCACCCTCTACTACTTCGGCATCAACCTGGGATCCTTCCTGGCCTCCATCGCCTGCGGGTGGCTGGGGCAGACCATCGGCTGGTGGGCCGGCTTCGGTGCGGCCGGCGTCGGCATGGCGTTGGGCTGGGTGGTCTTCGTGCTGGGCAAGCCGATGCTCGACGGCCATGGCGAACCGCCGGACGCCGCGGCGCTCGCCAAGCCCCGCGTGGGGCCGCTGAACGCCGAGTGGCTGATCTATATCGGCGGCGTCGCCGGCGTGGCGGTGATCTGGTTCGTGGTGCAGAGCTTCGCGGTGGTGAGCGCCATGCTGGGCGTCGGCGCGGCAGTCGTGCTGGCCTATCTCGGCTGGTACATGGCCACAAAGGCGGACAAGGTCGAGCGCGACCGGCTGATCCTGGCTATCTGGCTGATCCTGGCCTCGGTGGTGTTCTGGGCGCTCTACGAACAGGGCGGCTCCTCGCTCAGCCTGTTCGCCGAGCGCAACACCGACCTGCACCTCTACGGCGACCAGTACATGAAGCCGGCCCAGGCGCAGTCCTTCCAGTCCGGCGGCATCCTGATCCTGGCCCCGGTGATGGCCGCGCTGTGGACCTGGCTCGGCAAGTTCGGGCGCGACCCGAACCCGGTGTTCAAGTTCGGCGTCGGCCTGGCGATGATCGGGGCCAGCTACTTCGTCCTGATCCTGGGCGGCCGGTTCGCCGGCCCGGACTTCAAGGCGCCGCTGATCTTCCTGGCCGGCGCCTACCTGATGCAGACCACGGGCGAGATGTGCGTCTCGCCGGTCGGCCTCTCGCAGATGACCAAGCTCGCCCCGCCGCTCTTGATCTCGACCCTGATGGCCACCTGGTTCCTGGGCACCGCCGGCGCCCAGTTCGTGGCCGCCAAGATCGCGCAGCTGACGGCCTCCGACACCATCGGCGGCCAGGTGCTCGACGCCGGCAAGGCGCTGGCCACCTACAGCCACGTCTTCGGCGTCATCGGCCTCTGGGGTCTGGGCGCGGGCGCGGTGATGCTGGTGCTGTCGCCGTGGCTGAAGAAGCTCGCCCACGGCGCGGGCGGGATAGGTTAGACCCCGAACAGCTTGCGCACGCGCACCGAGAACACCCGGCTCGGCTGCTCGCTGCGCGCCTGGATGAGCGCGAGCGTCGAGAGGTTGCGCGGGCCGCCGAAGTTGTCGTCGAAGCGCTTGAACGAGCGGCTGACGGCGTTGTCGACCTCGAAGCGCCATTGCAGGTCGGGCCGGGGTTTCCACTCCAGGAACGGGTCGAGCTGGCTCTCGTATTTGCGGGTCTCGATGACGTTGAAACGATAGTAGCGCTCGCGTTGCTGGCCGTAGAGGTCGACGCCCCAGTCCATGTGGCGCACCGGCAGGTCCTGGGTGAAGTGCAGGTCCCAGTCCACCGGATGCAGGCCGCTGATCTCGCGCGGGGCGTGGGTGGTCGGGTCGGTCACCTGGCTCTGGCGCCAGGTGCTGTTGGCCAGGAACCGGCCGCCCTTGATCCCCAGCTTGTCGAGCGGGACCGTCAGGTTGAGGCTTTCCTCATCCTTGGTCCCGTCGCCGATGTTGGCCGGGGCGTCGAAGACCCCGGTGCCGACGCCGAAGATCGGGGCCCGGTCCACCGCCTGGCTGATGTCCGTATGGCGAAGCGTGATCACCGCCGAGCCGCGGCCCCAGAAGCGGCGCTCGAAGGCGATCTCGCTGATCAGGTCCTGCTCGGGCACCAGCTTGGGATTGCCCACCGTCACCACGCCCGCCGAGAAGGAGGTCGAGGCCACGAAGGATCCGAAGTCGAGCTGGCCCACGGACCGTTCGAACCGCACGCGCACCTGGGTGTCGGCGTCCGGCGACCAGGTCAGGAGCGCCCGGGGCTTGGTGTAGTAGAGCGTCTTCGACTGCACCACGTCGCCGGTCGAGGCGATGTTGGAGCCTTCCTCACGCACCCCGCCCTCGGCGGTGATGGTAGGCGTCACCTGCCAGACCACCTTGCCGAACAGCTCGCCGCGCTTTTCCTCCACATCGACATTGGCGGCCGGCAGGGGGACGGCGGCCCCGTTGTCGGCGAAGCGGATGCGGTTGGAAAAGGTGTTGTCGGCCGCCTCGCCGCCCAGCTCCCAGGAGAGCTTCAGCGTCTGCTGGAACTTCAAGACGGCGCGGGCGATGGATTCGGCGGTTGTGGTGTCCTGGTGGAAGATCTGGGTGTCGCCCGGCGCCAGGAAGCCATCGGCGTAGTGCTCGGTCCTGTCCTGGCGCAGCAGCACGGTTTCCAGGTTCGTCCGGCCGCCCAGCGCGTGGGTGTAGCGGGCGCCGAGTTCGCTCTGGAAGGCGTTGTCGTCCTGATGCTCCCGCGTCGTCTGGACGGTGGGGGTGATGAAGCTGTCGCTCTCGTTGGAGTCATAGGGGCCGGTGTTGATCCGGCCGTTCACCCGCAGCCGGCCGCCCAGCAGCGGCTCCTCGGCGGCGAGGTTCAGGGTGAAGGTCTGGCCCTCGCCCTGGGCGTGGATGTGGCCCTGGCTCTGCAGCTTGTGGCTGGGATCGAAGCTGGCGAAGCCGCCCTCGCCCTGGCCGCCGTCCTGGCCTTCGCCGATCAGGAGGCCGCCTTCCCAGGTTCCGGGGCCCAGCTTGCCGGACCCCTCGGCGCGGGCCGCCCAATATTCGCGGCCGTCGCCCAGGGATGTGCTCTGCGCGGCGAGCAGGCCATGGAAGGCGCCGCCGGTCTTGCGCACCACATTGGCGATCACCGTCTTGCCCTGCATGTCGATGCCGGGCGCGCCGCCGCGGATCACGTCGATATGGTCGATGGAGCTGGCCGGAATCCGGTAGAGCAACTGGTCGAGGGTGTCGGTCTTGGTCGCCGGGCGCTGGCCGTCGATCAGCACATTGCCCGCCGCGCCCTCGTAGCCGCGCACGCCGGAGCCGGCGTCGAGCGTGAAGCCCGGCAGGCGGTTGACCATCTCCTGCGCATTGGCCGGTCCGTAGGCGGCGAAGAAGGACGGATCGTAGCGGGTGACGCCCTCGGTCGGCGCCGCGGGCTCGGCCTGGCCGGCCGCCGCCGGCGCCGCGACCGCGCCGGCCGGCAGGGGCGCGGGCGGTGTGGCGGGCTGGACGGCGGCTGCGGCGGCCTGGGCGAGAATGATCAGCAGCTTAGAGATGGCCTATCCCCCAGGGTTCCCGGCGTCCCCGCCGGGGCGTCGGTCCTAAGTTCGTCTAGTTTCCAAAGGTCTTGCGCAGGCGCAGGTAGAAGATCCGGCCGGGCTTGTAGGTCTTCTGCTCGACGGTCGAGAGGCCGGTCAGATTGCGCGGCCCGTCCCAGTTCTCGTAGACGTGCTTGAACGGCCGGGCGGTGACGTTGTCCAACTCGATGCGGAAGCTGAGCTTGGGGTTCGGCTTGAACTCCCAATAGGGCGTCACATAGGTCTGCAGCTTGTCGATCTCGATCTGGTTGAAGCGGTAGTAGCGCTGCTGCCAGCCGCCGAACATGTCGACGCCGTAGATCACCCGGCCCACCGGCTGGCTGAAGTGGAAGTCCCAGTCGTTGGGATGCTGGCCGCTGATCGGCCGCGGCGTGTGGGTGGTCGGGTCGATCACCTGCGACAGGCGGCGCGTATAGTCGCCGCGAATCTGCGCGCCCTTCAGGCCGATCTTGTCCAGCGGCACGGTGAGGTTGACCGCGAAGTCGTCCTCGGTCCCGTCGCCGATGTTGGCCGGGGAGTCGAAGGCCTGCCCGCCCGGCGAGATGACCGGGGCGCGGTCGATGACGTCGGTGATCTGCAGGTGGCGGGCGGTCAGCGTCAGGCCGCCGCTGCCCAGGAAGTGCTGCTCGAGCGCGATCTCGCTCGCCCAGTCCTGCGACGGGACCAGGTTGGGGTTGCCGGCGGCGATGGTGCCGGTGGCGAGCGAGCTGGAGGCGACGAACGAGCCGAAGTCGAGCTGGCCCACCTCGCGCTCGTAGCGGAACCGCACCTGGGTGTCGGCGGAAGGCGCCCAGGTCACCAGGATGCGGGGCTTGGTGTAGTAGAGGGTCTTCGAAAGGGTCACGTCGCCGGAGGACTCGATCTGCGAGCCCTCTTCGCGCACCGCGCCCTCGACGGTGATCGTCGAGAAAGGCCGCCAGACCGCCTTGCCGAAGGCCTCGCCGCGCTTCTCGTCCACCATGACGTCGGCGGCCGGCACCTGCTGGAAGGCGCCGTTGTCGGTGAATCGCAGGTGGTTGGTGAGCGCGTTGTAGGCCCCTTCCGCTCCGGCTTCCCACGACAGCGCCGGGGTCTGCTGGAACTTCACCACCCCGCGCAGGATGGTCTCCGACGTGTCGGTGGCCTGTTTGAAGACCTGGGCGTCGGTCGGGTTGTTGAAGGTGTCGGCGTAGCGCTCGCGCTGGTCTTGGCGCAGGGCCACGATCTCGATGCCGGTCCGGGCGCCGAACGGGCGGTTGTAGCGGATGCCGACCTCGCTCTGGGCCTTGTTGTCGTCCTGGTGGTCGTGCTCGGTGTGGCTGTCGGGGAACTGGGTCGTGTCGAGTTCGGAGCTGTCGTAGGCTTGGCCGAACAGGCGCGCGTTGATCCGCAGGCTGCCTTCGCCAAGCGGCGCCTCGGTGGCGCCGGTCGCCACCTGCTGGGTGCCCCAGCCCTGGCTGTGGATGTGGCCCAGCAGCTTTGGCGTGCCGTCGCCGTTGGCGATCCGCCGCGCGCCGTCGCCATAGCCGTCGTCGACGAAGCCGGAGACCGTCAGGCCGCCTTCCCAGGTCCGCGCGCCGACCTGGCCGGAGCCTTCGATGCGCAGGGTGTGGATGCTTCGCCCGTCGCTGTCGTGCTGGTCGGCGAAGTGAAAGATGCCGCGCGCGCCGTTCTGGCGCTTGGTGATGACGTTGGCGATCACCGTCTTGCCCTGCATGTCGATGCCGGGCGCGCCGCCGCGGATCACGTCGATGCGCGCCACGTGGGTGGCCAGCATCCGCTGCAGGATGGAATCGATGCCCTCGGTCTTCACCGCGGGGCGGCGGCCGTCGATCAGGACGTTGCCTGCCGCGCCCTCATAGCCGCGCACGCCCGAGCCGGTGTCCAGCGCGAAGCCCGGCAGGCGGTTGACCATGTCCAGCGCGGTGTTCGGATGGACGTCGGTGAAGAATTCCGGCGCGTAGCTGACCACGCCCGCCTGGGCCGGGGCCTGGACTGCAGCCGGTGTCGGGGCCTGAGGCCCAGAGGCCGCGGGCGGGATCGCCGCGGGCGCCGCAACGGCCGCCACCGCCTGCGCCAATACAAACAGAAACATCCAACCGGCTCCCCAGAAACCGGGGTCAACTGGCCCGCGCCGGGCGGCTTGCGCCAATTAAATGCCCGTAATCCTGGGTTAAATCGCGGAAAGGTTTCGCGGCGACATCTGCCAAGGCACGGAATTTACGGGAGTAATGTTTCGTCGGTGAAAGTTTCTAGGCGCAACCTTAGAAATTAGTCACTTGGCTAATTTCCCAACCTCTGCGAGGAAATCGCCAAGATTCGCCGACCCGTCCCGAGGGCGCCATGCCGACCTACGACTTCGTCACGCTCGACGTGTTCACCGACCGCCCGTTCGGCGGCAATCCGCTGGCGGTGTTTCCCGACGCGCGCGGCCTGACCGACGCCCAGATGCAGTCGCTGGCCGCGGAGTGGAACCTGTCGGAGACGACCTTCGTCCTGCCGCCATCCGACCCGGCCAACACCGCTCGCGTGCGGATCTTCAACCGCACGGCCGAGATGCCGTTCGCCGGGCATCCCAACGTCGGCACGGGCTTTGTGCTCGCCGGCCTGGGTCGCGGGCAGGGCGATGTGTTGAGGTTCGAGGAGATCGCGGGCCTGGTGGAGGTTCGCGTGGCCCGCGACGGCTCAGGCGGCTTAACCGGAGCCGTCATCGACGCGCCGCGCGCCCTGGTGACCGGGCCGCAACTTACCGCCGCGCAAGCCGGCGCCTGCGTCGGACTGGCCGCCTCGGACTTCGTGACCGCCAGCCACCCGCCGGTCCAGGCGTCGCTCGGCATCGACTTCTTCTTCGCCGAGGTGACCGCCGACGCGCTCGGCCGCTCAGGTCCAGATCTGGCGGGCTTCCGCAAGACCGCGGCGGAGACCGACACTGGCAGCGACCGCCTCTCGCTCTTCCTCTATGTCCGTGACGGTCAGAAGCTCCGCGCCCGAATGTTCGCCCCGCTCTCCGGCACCTTCGAGGACGCCGCCACCGGCAGCGCCAGCGCCACGGTGGGCGCGCTCCTGCTGTCGCTGTCGGCGGACGCGGAGGGGCGCTACGAGATCACGCAGGGTGTCGAGATGGGCCGCCCAAGCCAGCTGAACGTCACCGCCCGCCGCGCGCCGGATGGCGTCCGCGCCTCCGTCGGCGGCAGCTGCGCCCCGATGTTCCGGGGTACCGTGGAGCTCTAGAGGCTCGTTCCGCCGACCGTCAGGCCGGTGATCTTCAGCGAGGGCTGACCGACGCCGACCGGCACGCTCTGGCCGGCCTTGCCGCAGACGCCGACGCCGTTGTCGAAGCAGAAGTCGTCGCCGATCATGGTCACCCGCGTCAGGGCGGAGGGGCCGTCGCCGATCAGGGTCGCGCCCTTCACCGGCGTCGTCACCTTGCCGTCCTCGATCAGGTAGGCCTCGGTGCACTGGAAGACGAACTTGCCGTTGGTGATGTCCACCTGGCCGCCGCCGAAGTTGGCGCAGTAGAGCCCGCGCTTGGTGGAGGCGATCATCTCCTCGCGGGGCGTGTCGCCGCCCATCATGCCGGTGTTGGTCATCCGCGGCATGGGCAGGTGCGCATAGGATTGCCGCCGCCCGTTGCCGGTGGCCTGCAGGCCCATCAGCCGGGCGCTCATCCGGTCGTGCATGTAGCCGACCAGGATGCCGTCCTCGATCAGCACCGTGCGGCCGGTGGGCGTGCCCTCGTCGTCGATGGTCAGCGATCCGCGGCGATCCTGGATCGCGCCGTCGTCGAAGACCGTGACGCCGGGCGCCGCCACCCGCTCGCCGATCCGGCCGGAGAAGGCCGAGGTGCCCTTGCGGTTGAAGTCGCCCTCCAGGCCGTGTCCCACCGCCTCGTGCAGCAGCACACCGTTCCAGCCGGGTCCCAGCACCACGTCCATCTCGCCGGCCGGGCAGGGGACCGCGTCGAGGTTGACCAGCGCCTGGCGCAGCGCCTCCTCGGCCTGCTCGCGCCATTTGTCTGGGGTGATCCAGGTCTCGAAGCCGGCGCGGCCGCCGGCGCCGGAGTAGCCGCTCTCGCGCTTGCCGTCGCGCTCGACGGTGAGCTGGATGTTGATGCGGGCGAGCGGGCGCACGTCGCGCAGCAGCCGGCCGTCGGCGCGCAGGATCTCCAGCGTCCGCCGCTCGCCGGCCAGCGAGGCCATCACCTGCACCACACGCGGGTCGCGGGCGCGGCACCAGGCGTCGATCTCCTGCAGCAGGGCGACCTTGTCGGAGAAGTCGGGCGAGGCCAGCGGGTCGTCCTCGCCATAGAGCTTGGCGTTGGTGGCGCGGGGGCCTTCCGCCGCCACGCCGGAATAGCCGCGCTTGGCCAGCGCCGCCGACTGGCCCGCGCGGCGGATCGCGGCCTCGGAGATTTCGCTGGCGTGGGCGTAGCCCGCCGTCTCGCCGGCCACCACGCGCAGGCCGAAGCCTTCGGTGGCGTCGAAAGCCGCCGACTTCAGCCGCCCGTCGTCGAACAGGAAGCTCTCGCTCTCGCTGCGCTCGACGAACAGTTCGCCGTCGTCGGCGCCGGCGAGCGCCTCGCCCAGGATCTCCTCGGCGCGTTTGGGATCGACCCCGGCGGAATCGAGGATGGAGGGCGTCGGCGTGTGAGCGTTCATGCCGAGAAGATAGGGAGGCCGGCGCCCCGCGTCATCCCTGGAAAGCCTGTGGCTATTTCCCCGCGGCCTGGGTTTGGGCTGCGATCCGTTCGTCGTGCCGCGCGCCGGCCAGGATGCCGGGCAGAGCGTAGTTGCCTTCGTGGCAGGCGAATTCGAACAGCGGGCCTTTGTCGGCCCGAAACACCAGCTGAGCGCGCCAGGGCCGGCTATAGATCGCCGGGTCCTCCACGCTGAAGTCGTAGACGATCTCCCCGGCCGAAACGCGGGTGAACCGCTCCGTGACCTTCGCGTCCTTCGAGATGTAGAGCGGCTGCGGTGTCTTGAACGATTCGCCGGGGTTGAGGTTGGTGGTTTCCACCACGAGAGTTCGGCCTTCCCAGTGTCCGACCGAATCGCCGGCCCATGGCCGGATGACCGGCGGCGGGTGGCCGGCCGCGCCCAGCCGGATGATCCGCGGATCCCGCCCGGACTCCATGCGGATGGCCACGAAGTCGCGGGTCTGGACGATCTGATAGTGGCTGTTGTCCCAGTGCGGCATCATCGGCACGCTGGAGGAACTGGACCCGCCCATCAGGCAGCGCTCGGTGCTCGGCCGGTCCTCGGGATTGTCGAAGCCGCTGACGCGGGTCTTGAGCTTCGCCTCCATCAGCGCGCGCCCGGCGGGGGTGTAGGGCAGCTTGCCGTCGGCCGGCTCGACGATCATGGCGGTGTGGATCTGGCCGCCGATGCGGATCATCGGTCCGCCGTATTCCCACCACTCGGTCTGCCGCCCGCCGATGGTGTCGATGTCGGCGGCGTTGAACGCCTGCGGGTTGGCGGCTTCATAGGCCTTCGCCCTGGCCTCGGTCGTGGTCGGTCCGTCGAAGGCGGCGGGCCGCTCGATGGGGGTGACGGTGACGTTGGTCCAGAGGCCACTGAGGTCCGCAGGCTGAGGCTTGTCACGCGCCAACGCCTGGCCGCTCACGAGGGTGGCGGCGGCGAGCAACAGCACGGCAGCCTGGAGTCTCATGACGCATTCGTCCCCCGAACCGCGTTCGCCTGACAGTGCACATTTTTGATGGTCAGGTCTCGCGCCGTCCGCGCAGCGGGTCGTGGCCCCAGTTCATCAGGCTCCAGCGCCAGCGGGTGTTGGTGATGTCTCCGCCCAGTCTTTCGGCGGCCGGCCGTTGGGCCAGATGGCGGCGGCAATAGCCGATCACCTTCTTCATGTGGGCGTAGTCGGCGTCGGTCAGGTCGTCGATCGGGGTCGCCCGAATGCTGAGAATCCGGCGGGCCGACTGGCGGCCGACCGATTCCGTCTCACCGCGCCGGACCATGCCGACGCGCTGGCTCTCGGGGCGCTTCAGCCAGGCCTTCAGCTCCGCCGGCTCGAGGTTCACCAGCGAGTCGAAATCCTCGCGGATGGCCCGTTCGTGATCTGGGCTCAAGTGCATCGGCCTCCTTCGAACATGAGTCGGCGAAACAGGCCCGCAAAGCCGGCGCTTCCCCTTCTTTCGGCCTCGGCGGCGGGTGTCCGGCCTTGGTGGGCGCATGGGGGCGGCTTGGCGGCTTGGCAAGCCCAAGGGATGCGCGTATGCACCCGCGATGAAGGGCTAAGACGGCGCGCGAGCGTCCGTGCGCGCCGTTCTGTACTGTCGGCCAAATCGCCAGAGTCGCGATGCGGGCCGGCCAGCCAGACCGAGGGGACATGCAGTCTAGGTTTCAGGGGATGCGGGCGCTGACGGCAGGGATCGCCACAGGCGCGATGACGATGTTCTGGGGCGCGTCAGCGCTGGCGGACGAAGTGATCGGTCAGCCGATCGACAAGGCGATCGGCATGAGCGCCGGCGTCACGCCGCTGAAGAAGGACGCCATCTTCTTCCACAACATGATCCTGCTGCCGATCATCACGGTCATCACGCTGTTCGTGCTGGCGCTCTTGCTGTGGATCATCTTCCGCTACAACAAGCGCTCGAACCCGGTGCCGGCCAAGTGGAGCCACAACACGCCGCTGGAGGTGATCTGGACGTTGGTTCCAGTGCTCATCCTGGTGGTGATCGCGGTCTTCTCGTTCAAGCTTTTGTTCGAGTACCACGACATGCCCAAGCCCTACATGACCGTGAAGGCCACGGGCTATCAGTGGTACTGGGGCTACGAATATCCCGACCAGAAGATGCCGGAGTACATCTCCAACATCCTGCCTGAGGACAAGGCCAAGGCGGCCGGCGTTCCCTACAAGCTCGCCACCACTGCGCCCCTGGTGGTGCCGGTCAATCAGGTGGTCCAGATCCTCACCACCGGCTCCGACGTAATCCACGCCTGGGCCGTGCCCTCGTTCGGCGTGATCATGGACGCCGTGCCCGGGCGGCTGAACTCCACCTGGTTCAAGGTCGACCGCATCGGCACCTACTACGGCTCGTGCCGCGAGCTCTGCGGCGTCGACCACGCCTTCATGCCCATCGAGGTGAAGGTGGTCAGCCAGGCCGATTTCGACGCCTGGGTGCTGTCGAAGAAGGGCGTGCCGATCGGCTCCGCTCCGTCGCCCGCGCCCGCCGCCGCCGCTCCGGCCGCCGGCGCCGCGGCCACGCCCGCTTCGGCGACGGCTCCGGCCGCGCCGGGCCCCGCTGCGTCCGCGCCCGCTGCGCCGGCCGCGCCCGCCACCACCAAGCCCGCGGCTCCGGCCGCGGCCCCGCATTGATCTAGGATAAGCGTAAGATGGCCTACGGCTCCCACGCTCAAGACACCCACGACAGCCACGATCACAAGCCGGGTTTCGTCACCCGCTGGCTGTTCTCGACCAACCACAAGGACATCGGCACCCTCTACATCCTGTTCGCCATCATGGCGGGCCTGGTGGGCGGCGCGCTGTCCGGCCTGATCCGCTGGGAGCTCTACGAGCCCGGCATCCAGATCTTCCAGCCGCACAGCTGGATCGCCCAGCTCGGGCTGATCGAGGGCTCCAAGCACGGCTACAACGTGGTGGTCACCGCCCACGCCCTGATCATGATCTTCTTCATGGTCATGCCGGCGATGATCGGCGGGTTCGGCAACTGGTTCGTGCCGATCATGATCGGCGCGCCCGACATGGCCTTCCCGCGGATGAACAACATCTCGTTCTGGCTGCTGGTCGCCTCGTGGATCATGCTGTGCACGTCGATGTTCGTGGACGGCGGACCGGGCCGCGGCTTCGGCGGCGGCTGGACCATGTACGCGCCGCTCTCGACCTCAGGTCACACAGGCCCGGCGATGGACTGCGCGATCCTGTCGATCCACCTGGCCGGCGCGAGCTCGATCCTGGGCGCCATCAACTTCATCACCACCATCTTCAACATGCGCGCGCCGGGCATGACCCTGCACCGCATGCCCCTGTTCGTCTGGTCGATCCTGGTGACGGTGTTCCTGCTGCTGCTCTCGCTGCCCGTGCTGGCCGGCGCGATCACCATGCTGCTCACCGACCGCAACTTCCACACCCACTTCTTCGATGCGGCCGGCGGCGGCGACCCGGTCATGTACCAGCACCTATTCTGGTTCTTCGGCCACCCCGAGGTCTACATCCTGATCCTGCCGGGCTTCGGCATGATCAGCCACATCGTCTCCACCTTCAGCCGCAAGCCCGTGTTCGGCTATCTCGCCATGGCCTACGCCATGGTGGCGATCGGCTTCATCGGCTTCCTGGTGTGGGCGCACCACATGTTCACCACCGGCATGAACGTGAACCTGACGGCCTATTTCGTGGCGGCCACCATGGTCATCGCCGTGCCCACGGGCGTGAAGGTGTTCAGCTGGATCGCCACCATGTGGGGCGGCTCCATCGACTTCAAGACGCCCATGCTGTGGGCGATCGGCTTCATCTTCCTGTTCACGCTGGGCGGCGTCACCGGCGTGGTGCTGGCCAATGCCGGCGTCGACTACCAGTTCCAGGACACCTACTACGTGGTGGCCCACTTCCACTATGTGCTGAGCCTGGGCGCGGTGTTCGCGATCTTCGCGGGCTTCTACTACTGGTTCGAGAAGATGTGGGGCGTGAAGTACCGCGAGTGGCTGGGCGCGCTGCACTTCTGGATCACCTTCGTCGGCGTGAACGTGATCTTCTTCCCCCAGCACTTCCTGGGCCTGCAGGGCATGCCGCGCCGCTACGTGGACTATCCGGAGGGCTTCGCCTTCTGGAACAAGGTGTCCTCGATCGGCTACGCGATCACCCTCGTCGGCGTCGGCGTCTTCATCCTGGTGCTCATCGACGCCATGGTCTTCCGCCGCAAGGCCGAGGCCAATCCCTGGGGCGAGGGCGCCACGACCCTGGAATGGACGCTGCCTTCGCCGCCGCCGTTCCACCAGTTCAACGAACTGCCGGTGGTCACCGCCGACAGCCACTAGGCGGCAGACTCCGACAAGACCTAGAGGGGGCGCGGATCCTAGGGTTCGCGCCCCCTGATCATTTGAGAGTAGACTTCCATGGCCATGACCGAGGCCGTCTCCACCGCCGTGAAGCCCAAGGCCGCCAAGGCGCCCGCGCGCTGGCAGGACTTCGTGCAGTTGATGAAGCCGCGCGTGATGTCGCTGGTGGTGTTCACCGCGCTCACCGGCATGGTCTGCGCCGGCGCGCGCGTGAACCCGATCCTGGGGGCGATCGCCATCCTCTGCATCGCGGTCGGGGCCGGGGCCTCGGCGGCGCTGAACATGTGGTACGACGCCGATATCGACGCCCAGATGCGCCGCACGCGGGGCCGCCCGGTGCCGGCCGGCCGGGTCCAGGGCGCCGACGCGCTGGCGTTGGGCGTGGTGCTGTCGATGTTCTCGGTCATGCTGATGGGCATGGCGCTGAACTGGCTGGCGGCGGGCCTGCTGGCCTTCACCATCTTCTTCTATGCGGTCGTCTACACGATCTGGCTGAAGCGCTCGACGGCGCAGAACATCGTGATCGGCGGCCTCGCCGGCGCGCTCCCGCCAGTGATCGGCTGGGCGGCGGCCTCGGGCTCGGTTCCGCTGAACGCCTGGCTGCTCTGCGCGATCATCTTCATGTGGACCCCGCCGCACTTCTGGGCGCTCAGCCTCTACACCAGCGAGGACTACAAGAAGGCCGGCGTGCCGATGATGCCGATCGTCGCCGGCGCGGCCTCGACCCGCAAACAAATCCTGATCTACAGCCTGCTCTTCACCCCGCTCTGCCTGGTCCCGGCCTTCACGGGCCTCGGCGGCGTCGGCTATCTCGGGGTGGCGGGCCTGGGCGGGCTGGTCTTCGTGCTGCTGGCCGTGCGCCTCGCCCGCAGTCAGGCCGGCGATGCGGGGCGCCAGCGCAACGCGGATTCTGCTCCGGGGGGTCTTTACGACGTGCGCGCCGGCGCCAAGGACGCGCGAAATCTGTTCGCCTTCTCGATCCTCTATCTCACCCTGCTGTTCGCCACCCTGCTGGTCGAGCACCTGATGGGCGCCACGCCGCTCGCCCTGTTCTCCTGGAAGCTGCCGTCATGAGCGATCCCGGCCGTGAGTCCCAGGTGGAGGCGAAAGCGCGGCGTGGCCGCAATATCGCCTTGGCCCTGGGGTTGGTGATCTTCGTCGTACTGGTTTTCGTGGTCACCATCGTGCGTCTGGGCGCCAGTGTCGCAAAACAACCCTTCTGACCCGCCTCACCGCAAGCGGTTGAGCAAGAACGCCGCGGTCGTTCTCGCTTGCGGCGTGACCTTCGTCGCCATGGTCGGCGCGGCCTACGCCTCGGTGCCGCTCTACCGCGCCTTCTGTCAGGTGACCGGCTACGGCGGGACGGTGCGCAAGGCCGAGGTGAAACCCGGCACGGTGCTGGACCAGACCCTCTTGGTGCGCTTCGACACCAATGTGCGGGGCCTGCCCTGGGACTTCACCGCCGAGCAGACCGACCAGACGGTCCGGATCGGCGAGACCAAGGTCGCGGTGTTCAAGGTGACCAATCACGCCGACCATCCGGTGACCGCGCGCGCGGTGTTCAACGTCGCGCCGGACCAGGCCGGGGTCTATTTCCGCAAGCTCTCCTGCTTCTGCTTCTCCGACCAAACGGTGGCCGCGGGCGCGACGGTGGAGATGCCGGTGCTCTATTTCGTCGACCCGAAGTACGCCTCGGACTTCGAGACCAGGGGCGGCAAGGTGCTGACGCTCTCCTACACCTTCTTCCCGGCGACGGACGTGAAGCAACCGGCCAAGGCCGCCGACTGAATTCGAGGGCGTTTCCCCTTGGCGGAGGCCGCGCGGCGGGGCTATAGCGTGACGCGAACCGGTCTTGATGCGTGGGCGAGTCCCGCGCAGGTTTGACCGCGCGTTTTTTGAGGGACTTGGGACCACCGATGGCCGCAGGCGTGAAGCACGACTACCACCTGGTCAATCCGTCGCCCTGGCCGCTGATCGGCTCGATCTCGGCCGTGGCGATGGCGATGGGCGGCATCGCCTGGATGAAGGGCCTGTTCGGCCTGCCGGCGCACACCTCCTGGCTGTTCTTCCTGGGTCTGGCGGGCGTGCTGTTCACGATGATCGTCTGGTGGCGCGACGTTGTGATTGAGGCCAACGAGGGCGACCACACGCCGGTCGTCTCCATCGGCCTGCGCTACGGCATGATCCTGTTCATCGCCTCGGAAGTGATGTTCTTCGTCGCCTGGTTCTGGATCTTCTTCGAGATGGCGCTGTTCCATCACGTGCGCGGCGACGCGGGGTCCTCGATCGACGAGGTCAGGACCGCCTGGGCGACCTGGCCGCCGCATGGCGTCGAGACGGTGCCGGCCTTCCAGCTGCCGCTGGTCAACACGCTCACCCTGCTGCTCTCCGGCACCACGGTCACCTGGGCGCACCACGCGCTGCAGGTGGGCGACCGCCGGGGCGCCAAGATCGGCCTTTTCCTGACCATCTGCCTGGGCGTGCTGTTCACCTCGATCCAGGCCTACGAGTACAACCACATCCTCGAGCACCACTATTTCTTCGGCGGCGAGGGCGCGGCGAACTCCGGCCTCTACGGCTCGTCCTTCTTCATGGCGACCGGCTTCCACGGCTTCCACGTGCTGATTGGGACGATCTTCCTGTCGGTCTGCCTGGCGCGGCTGCTGGCCGGCGGCTTCACGCCGCAGAAGCACTTCGGCTTCGAGGCGGCCGCCTGGTACTGGCACTTCGTCGACGTGGTGTGGCTGTTCCTGTTCGCCTTCATCTACGTGATCTTCGGAGCTCACGGCGGATAGCGCGCCGGATTTGAAGTTCGCCTCGCTTGGGGTCGCGCGCCGAGCGAACTTCAAATCCAAGAGGCGCGCTATAAGCTTTGACAGGCTAGTGTCCTTTTCGCTTCCGAAGTTCGTCGGAGCCTTCCACATGCGCATGCGAACTTCGGAAGCGGGACACTAGGCAATGGCGAAGCCCAATCCTCTGCTGTCTGGGGCAGCCGGCCGCTGCCCCAACTGCGGAGAGGGCCATCTCTTCGAGGGGTTCCTGACGGTCTCGAAGGTGTGCGAGGCCTGCGGCTTCGACCTCGCCGCGGCCGACAGCGGCGACGGGCCCGCGGTCTTCGTGATCCTGATCGCCGGCCTGATCACCGCCTTTGGCGCCCTCTTCACCATGTTCGCCATCCGCTCGGTCTGGCTGACGCTGGTGATCTGGCTGCCGTTGACGCTGATCCTCGTCCTGATCCTGCTGCGCCCCATGAAGGGGCTGATGCTGGCCGCCCAGTTCATGAACAAGGCGAGCCAAGCCACCCATGACTGAGAGCTGGGAGCCGCAGGTCGCGCCGCGCGCCGCGCGGCCGGCGCCGAAGGGCTTTCCGGTCGGCCTGACCATCGCGGCCGCCATCGCCTTTATCATCCTGATCGGCCTGGGCGGCTGGCAGCTATGGATCAGGCTGCCCCAGAAAGAGGCGCTGTTGGCCGGGATCGCGCGCGCCGAGGCCGCAAAGCCGGTTCCCCTGGAGCCGGTCTTGGATGGGGTCGCCTTCGGGCGGAAGGAAGAATACACCCGGGTCAAGGTGGTCTGCCGAGGGCTCGCGCGGGCGCCAGCGCTGGAGCTCTACGATCTGCGCGATGGACAGATGGGCTCTCGGCTGATCTCGGCCTGCCATGTCGTGACCGGCTACTACAACTCGATCCTCGTGGACCGCGGCTTCATCCCCGGGACGGTGATCTACCGTCCCTTGCCAGACACGACCAACCTTGACCCCGTGGAAGTGACCGGCGTCTTGCGCAAAGGCGACAAGGGCAACTTCATGACCCCGCCGGCCACACCCACGCGCTGGTACCTGCACGACGCCAAGGCCATGGCCGCAGCCCTCCACGCCGACCCACCGGTCGCGCCACTGTTTCTGATGGCCGAGACCTCGACCAATCCAGACTTCAAGGCTCTGGTTCCGGCGCCGTTCGCGCTGAACGTACCGAACAACCACCTCCAGTACGCGCTCACCTGGTTCGGCCTTGCGGGTGCGCTCGCCGGTGTCTATGGCGCGGCGGTCTTTAAGCGGATGAGGGGTTGATGCGCTACGTCTCCACGCGCGGTGAGGCGCCACACGTGGGCTTCGTCGACGCCGTCCTGGGCGGCCTCGCCCCCGACGGCGGGCTCTATTTGCCGCAGGCTTGGCCGCGGATCGGCGCCGCCGAAATCGCCGCCTTCGCCGACATGCCCTACGCCGAGGTCGCCGCCCGGGTGATCGGCGCCTTCGCCGACGGCGAGATCGCGCGCGCCGACCTCCTGGAGATGTGCCGCGAGGCCTACGCCAGCTTCACCCACGCCGCCACCGTGCCGCTGGTCCAGCTCTCGCCGGGCGTCTTCCTGGCCGAGCTGTTCCATGGCCCCAGCCTCGCCTTCAAGGACGTGGCGATGCAGATCCTGGCCCGACTCTACGACCACCTGCTGGGCGGCCAGGGCCGCAGCCAAACGATCCTCTGCGCCACGTCCGGCGACACCGGCGGCGCGGCAGTCGAGGCCTTTCGCGGCGCCAGGAACGTCAGGGTCGTGGTGCTCTTCCCCGAGGGGCGGATCAGCGAGGTGCAGCGCCGCTTCATGACCACGGCGACCGAGGCCAACATCGCCTGCGTGGCGGTGAAGGGCTCCTTCGACGACTGCCAGGCCATCGTCAAGAACGCCTTCCAGGACCAGAGCCTGCGCCAAGCGGTCGACCTCTCCGGCGTCAACTCGATCAACTTCGCCCGCATCGCCGCCCAGGCGGTCTACTATTTCACCACCGCCGCGGCGCTGGGCGCGCCGACGCGGGAGGTCTCCTTCGCGGTGCCCTCGGGTAATTTCGGGGACGCCTTCGCGGGCTATGTGGCGCACCGCATGGGCCTGCCGATGGGCAGGATCCTGGTCGCCACCAACGCCAACGACATCCTGGCCCAGACCTTCGAGACCGGCCGCTACGCGCGCGGCAAGCTCACGCCGACCATCTCGCCGGCCATGGACATCCAGTCGGCGTCCAATTTCGAGCGGCTCTATTTCGAAAGCGTCGAGCGCGAGGCCACCGAGACCGCGCGCGCCTTCGAGGCCTTCGCCAAGTCGGGCGCCATCGAGGTCCCGCCCAAGGCGTTCGCCGCGATGCGCGAGCTGTTCCGCGGCGCGGGGGTCAGCGAGGCCGACACGGCCCGCGCCATCGTCTCGACGCTCAACGAGACCGGCCAGCTCGTCGATCCGCACACCGCGGTCGCGCTCTCGGCGGTGCGCCGCGCCAAGGACCTGCAAGGGCCCGTGGTGGTGATGTCCACCGCGCACGCCGCCAAGTTCCCGGAAGCGGTCGGCAAGGCCAGCGGGGTTACGCCCAGTCTGCCCCGCGGCGTCGCCGATCTGGCCGCGCGGCCCGAGCGCTTCGACCGCCTGCCGGCGGAGGCGGAGACCATCAAGGCCTACGTCCGCGCCTTTTCGGAGGGCTGAGGCCATCGCGCCCCCAACGACGCCTAAGGTCCATACCCTCGCCAACGGCGTGCGCGTGGTCTGCGACCCCATGCCGGGCCTGCAGACGGTGGCGCTGTCGGTGGTCGCCGGACGTGGCGCCCGGGCGGAAGATGTGGCCCGCTCCGGCTGGTCGCACCTCCTGGAGCACATGGTGTTCAAGGGCGCGGGCGGGCGCTCGGCGCGTCAGATCGTCGAGGTCATCGAGGCCCAGGGCGGCAACATCAACGCCGCCACCGGCTATGAGCGCACCAGCTTCCAGGTCCGCGCGCTGGCCGGCGGCCTGGACCTGGGCTGCGCGGTCCTGGCCGACCTCGTGCAGCGCCCGGCCATGGACGCCGGGGACCTCGCCAAGGAAAAGCAGGTGGTGGCTCAGGAGATCGCCGAGGCCGCCGATGCGCCGGACGACCTGGTCTTCGAGCTCGCCCAGACCGCGGCCTTCGACGGCCAGCCGCTCGGCCGCCCGATCCTGGGGACGCCGCAGTCCATCGGGACCACGACGCCGGACACGCTCAACACCTGGCGCGCCAGCCTCTATGGGCCGCAGACCCTGGTGGTCAGCGCCGCCGGCGCCGTCGACGAGGACGAGCTGCTGCGGCTCGCCGAGCGCGACTTTGGCGAGGCCGCCGGAACCGCGCCCGCAGCCCTCGAACCCGCCGCCTTCGTTGGTGGCCAGCGGGCGGTCGCCAAGACCCTCGAACAGGCCAACCTGGTCCTGCTGCTGCCGGCGGTCGGCGTGCGGGACGAGGCCTATTTCGCGCTGCGCCTGCTGGCCGAGATCCTCGGCGGCGGCATGGCGTCGAGGCTCTTCCAGGAGGCGCGCGAGAACCGCGGCCTCGCCTACGCCATCGACGCCTATTCGGAGACCTACGCCGACACCGGCGTCCTCGGCGTCTTCGCCGGCTGCGCGGCCAGGGACGCCGCCGAACTGGCCCGCGTCGCGGCGGGCGAAATCGCCGGCATGCTCAAACCGGTCGGCGAGGCTGAACTCTCCCGCGCCAAGGCCCAGCTGAAGGGCGCCATGTTCATGGGCCGCGAAGGCGCGCTCGCCCGCGCCGAACAGGCCGCCGGCCAGGTCCTGCTGTTCGGCCGCACCCTCGATCCCCCAGACGTCGCCGCCGAGGTGGACGCGGTCACGCCCGCCGACCTGGTGAAACTGACCGAGAAGATCCTGGCGCGGAAGAAAGCCGCCGTCGCCGTCCTGGGCCCCAAGACCTCACTGAAGGCCGCCCCGGCGTTCGAAGCGGCGTTGTTCGGGTAAGGCGCGCCGCTAGCCCTGCGGCCCGATCAGCTTCCCAAGCGCCTCCAGATAGGCTGCGAAGGCCTTGCGGCCCACAGGCGTGATCCGCACCTGGGTGCGCGGCTTGCGGCCGAGGTAGCCCTTTTCGATGGCCACGTAGGCGGCTTCCTCCAGCTTGCGCAGCTGCACCGACAGGTTGCCCTGGGTGACCTCGAGGACCGCCTTCAGCTCGTTGAAATCGGCGATCTCGGCGTTGGCGAGATAGGCCATCACGCCCAGCCGCAAGCGGCCGTGGATGACCTCGTCGATCCGGTCGATGCCGAAGGGTGAGGGGGCGCCGGCCAAAGGTCAGGCGACTCCCGGCTGGCCGGGTTGCGCACGCCGCAGCATCCAAAGGCCCGGCAGCAGCATGAACAGGAACATGCCGGCCCCGGCCGTGGCGACGAAGCCGGCCATGTTGTCGATGAACAGCGCCATGCCCAGCCCGGTGACGAACCAGCCCAAGCCGACGATCGCCATCCAGCCGCGCCGCCGCAGCATGAAGGCGACCAGCCAGGCCATGCCCTGCAGCACCATCACCGCGCAGGGATAGATCAGCCAGATGGTGACGCTGTGCATCCGCCAGGCCACCGAGCCGATGATCAGCACCAGCGCCAGGTTGGTCAGGCCGACGGCCCCGAACACCGCACCCACCGCTTTCGAGGTCGCGTTGGCCACCGTCGCGGGCCCGTTGCGCCGGATGATCCAGACCAGCAGCGCCAGGAACACCACCGTCGGGCCCAGGCCGATGGCGAGGCCGCCGATCCCGGTGGCTGGCGTCAGGCCGATGAACTGGCCGGCGTGCAGCAGCATTTGCGCGCAATAGCAGAACCCCGCCGCCGAATAGGTCTCGCCGAACTGGCGCAGCCAGCGGTCGTCGGGCTCGACCAGGGCGCGCATGAAGGCGAGGTTGGCCCGAGCCTCGTGAATCTGGGCTTCGTCGAGGTGGGTGGCGTCCGCGGCGCTCATGGCGATGTTCCTTAGTCCGAGTCTTCAGGTGTGCTGATACATCGATAAGTCTATAATGTAAACTAGTCTGCAATTCTCGATTGAGCCCCGCCTTGCGGCGCGCCGGCAATTGGGCGAGTTTGCCGCTCCATGGCCCTGCTGGACTGGATCGCGCCGGAGAGCGGACTTCGCGTCGAGGGCGAGGGGATCAGCCTGCGCCCGCCCCGCGCCATGGACTACGCCGAATGGCGCGAACTGCGCGCCGTCAGCCGCAGCTTCCTGCAGCCCTGGGAGCCTACTTGGCCGGCCGACGACCTGGGCCGCGGCGCCTTCCGCCGGCGCCTCACCGCCTACGCCCGCGACCGCGAGGCCGGGGCCGCCTATCCGTTCTTCGTCTTCCGCCAGGAGGACGGCGCGCTGACCGGCGGCATCACGCTTTCCAACGTGCGCCGCGGGGTCGCCCAGATGGGCTCGGTCGGCTACTGGTGCGGCCGGCCCTACGCCCGCCATGGCCACACGCTGGCCGCCGTCCGCGCGCTTAGCGATTTCGCCTTCCGCACCCTTGGCCTGCACCGTCTGGAGGCCGCCTGCATCCCCGACAACGCCCCCTCGCGCAGCCTGCTTCGCCGGGCCGGTTTCGAGGAGGAAGGCTTCGCCAAGGCCTATCTGAAGATCAACGGCGTCTGGCGGGATCATGTCCTGTTCGGCTTGGTCTCGCCCTTCAAGCGGCCTGACGGCCCGGACGAGGGCGTGTCGGTCTGAACAGCAGCCTTCTGTAAACCTTAAGGCCCTAGGCTTGGGGTGTAGGTCTGGGCGCGCCTGAGTGGCGGGCTCCATTTGGCGGGACGTTTCTTCCTTTGGCGATGCCGAGCGACCGTTGGATGTGGGACGCCACCTCGACGCTGGAAGCGTTGGGCGCGGCCGACGTCGCCCTGTGGGTCTGGGAGCCGGAGAAGGACCGCATGCGGCTGACCGGCGCCACCCGCGCGCTGGGCCTGGGACCTTTGGCCCCCGACTGTTCTTCCGCGGCGCTTCGCGCGCTCGCGCTGCCGCAGGACCGCGCCTACGCCGAGGACATTCTGCGCGTGCAGGAGCCCGGAACCGAGGTCGCGGTCCGCATGCGCATGCGCGGCGCCGGCATCTCCATCTGGCGCGGCGTCTGGCTGGAGGAGGGTGTGCGCGCCGCCGGCGTGGTGGCGCCGGAGACCCGGTTCGCCGCCTCCGACCAGGACCTGCTGACGGGCCTGCTGGACCGCCGCAGCTTCATCACCCGCGCCCGCGAGCAGCTGCAGGTTCCCGGCCACTACGAACTGATCGTCGCCGACCTCGACCGCCTGCGCCGCCTGAACGAGGCTCTGGGCCACGAGCGCGCCGATCTGGTGCTGGCGGCGCTGGGGTCGCGCCTGGCCGCCGCCTTCCCAGCCGACGCCATCCTGGCCCGCATCGGCGAGGACGAGTTCGCCGCCATGGCGCTGGCCGGCGCCTCGCCGGGCGCCGAAATGCTGCGGCGCTCGCTGGAGCAGCCGCTGCGCGTGGCCGGCTTCGACATCCATCCGACGCTCTCGATCGGGGCGGTGGACGCCCATGGCGGGATCGACGCGCCGGAGGCCGCCGAGCTGCTGCGCCGCGCCGAACTGGCGGTGGAGTCCGCGAAGAGCCACGGCCGCGGCGGCGCCGCCGCCTATGGCCGCGGGCTGGAGAGCGACGGTCTGTCCCGGCTGGCGCTCGAGGGCGACCTGAAGGGTGCGCTCGGCCGTGGCGAACTGGTGCCGTTCTATCAGCCGATCGTGCGGCTCTCGACCGGCCACCTCTCCGGCTTCGAGGCCCTCGTCCGCTGGCGCCACCCGCGCCGTGGCCTGCTCATGCCCGACACCTTCCTGCCGCTCTGCGAGGAGATGGGCCTGATGGAAGAGCTGGGGGCGATGATGATGCGCACCTCGGCCAAGCAGCTTGCCGCCTGGCGCGCCAAGCACAAGGCCGCCGGCGAACTGACCGTCGCCGTTAACCTCTCGACCCACGAGATCGACCGCCCCGACCTGGTCTCCGACGTGGAAGCCATCCGCCGCGAAACCGGCCTGCCGCCCGGCGCTCTGAAGCTGGAAGTCACCGAAGGCGACGTGATGCGCGATCCGGAACGCGCCGCCGTCATTCTGGGCGAGCTGCGCGCGGCTGGCGCGGCGCTGGCGCTGGACGACTTCGGCACCGGCTTCTCGTCGCTCTCCTATCTGACCCGCCTGCCGTTCGACACGCTGAAGATCGACCGCTACTTCGTGCGCACCATGGCCACCAACGAGGGTTCGCTGAAGATCGTCTCATCGGTGGTGAAGCTCGGCCAGGACCTGAACTTGGCGATCGTCGCCGAAGGGGTCGAGAACGCCGGCATGGCCCGCCAACTGCAGTCGCTGGGCTGCGACTACGGCCAGGGCTTCGGCTACGCGCCGGCCCTCTCGGCGCAGGAAGCCGAGGTCTACCTCAACGAGAGCTACGTCGACGGCGCCGCCCCGGTTAAGGCCAAGGGAAGTCGGGGCTAGGCCCGGCCCGCCGCCGCGCTCAGCCGCTGCGGATCGACGCCCAGCTTGGCCAGCGCCTGACCCCATTTGCGCCCATAGTCGCGGCCGAAGATCAGCTCGTCGTCGGGATCGCAGGTCAGCCAGACGTTCTGCTTGAGCTCTTCCTCCAGCTGGCCTGCGCCCCAGCCGGCGTAGCCGAGCGCCAGCAGGCTCTTCGACGGCGCGCCATTGTGGCTGGCCATCGCCTCCAGCACCTCGCGGGTCGCGGTCAGGGCCACGCCCGGCGTCACGTCCAGGCTCGCCTCGCCCTCATAGTCGGTGGAATGCAGCACGAAGCCGCGCTCCTGCTCGACAGGTCCGCCCACGAGAACCAGGTCCGGCGGCAGGACGATGGTCGAGCTGATCTCCAGCCTGTCCAGCAGGTCCGGCACGGTCAGGCCCTCCACCGGGCGGTTCAGCGCCAGGCCCATGGCGTGCTCTTCGTCGTGGGCGCAGATCAGGATCAGGGCGCGCTCGAACCGGGGATCCGAGATTCCCGGCATGGCGATCAAGAGCTGACCGGAGAAGAAACCACCTTCCATGGCCTCGACATTTGACCTCCAACGTGACGCTTTCAAGGGGCGTTTGAGCGGGGACGCTTGCGGTGCGCGGAGATGACGCTATCTCCCTCTCACCCATCCAGAGGAACGGATCCATGACCATCAAAGTCGGCGACAAGCTGCCCAGCGTTACCCTCACCCTGGCGACCGCCGAGGGTCCCAAGCCGGTGACCACCGAAGAGTTCTTCGGCGGCAAGAAGGTGGCGCTGTTCGCGCTGCCGGGCGCGTTCACGCCGACCTGCTCGGCCAAGCACCTGCCGGGCTTCAAGCAGCTGGCCTCCGAGATCAAGAGCAAGGGCGTCGACGTGATCGCCTGCCTTTCGGTCAACGACGCCTTCGTCATGCGCGCCTGGGCCGAGGATCAGGCCGTGGGCGACGACATCGCCATGCTGGCCGACGGCGGCGCGGCCTTCACCGACGCAGTGGGCCTGGCCTTCGACGCCTCGCGCTTCGGCATGGGCAAGCGCTCGCAGCGCTATTCGATGATCGTCGACGACGGCGTGGTGAAGGAGCTGAACATCGAAGAGGGCGGCGAGTTCCGCGTCTCGGCGGCCGACTACCTGCTGGCCCAGCTCTAATCGAGCTAGCGCTGGGTAAGAGAAATTCGCGCGCCGCACGAGGGGCTCTCATCTCGAGCGCAACCTGTTGCACAGCGTCCCGAGCCAGCGCTTCCTGCACAACAGGCAGCCGCCTGGGCCAATAGGCGGAGGGCCTCGCGGATCGCGCCGCGAGGCCCCGCCACCAGGCCGGTTCGTCGGCTACTTCTTGGAGGCCATGGCGTCGGTGGCCATCGCGCCCTTCGACATGGAGCCGGTGGACATGCCGTCGGTCTTGGCCATGGCGCCGGTCTCGGCCATCGGCTTCTTCTTCATCGCCTTCTTCATCGGCGTCTTCATGGAGTCGGTCTTCATGCCGTCCGTCTTGGCCATGCCATCGGTCTTGGCCATGGCGCCGGTCGACATCGCGCCGGTGGCGGCCATCGGCTTGTCCTGGGCCAGCGCCCCGCCGGCGAAGGCGGCGGCGAGCGTCAGGGCGCTGAGGGCGGTGAGGGTCTTACGCAGCATTTCTGGTCTTCCTTCTCTTGGGAACCGGCCAAGCCGGCAGGGTCTCCTCCGCGGGGTCGCGGAGAATTGGGTCTCAACGGTGTGTGGGAAATCAGCTCTTGGCGGCCGCCAGGATGGGGCCGCCGGGCCCGGCCTGGACCAGAATGGCGGTCTTCAGGCCGCCAGGAAGCCCAGGCGCCGCGGCTGGCACGGCGAAGCTCTTGGCCCCGCCTGACCAGTCGCCCAGCCGCGTCAGTTCCTTGACGACGTTCTTGTGCGGCAGGGTCTTGCCGGTGTTCTCGCCGCGCCTGACCGGCACCTGCACGACATTCGGGTCATAGCGCACCAGCCAGACATCGGCGGCGCGCTTGGGGGAGGGGCCGGAAATCGCCACCGCGCCGCCCTGCAGGCTGAGCGCCGGGCCGCCCGAGGCCAGCGGCGCGCGGCGCAGGGCCATGTCGATGTCCCCGACGCTTTGGCCCACGGTGTCGAGACGGCCGTTGATCACCACCTGCGGCGTGGCGACGTTGTCGTGCCGCAGGCCCTTGGCATAGTCCCACTGGCGGTCGGTGAACTTCTTCTGGGCGAAGGTGTCCTTCCAGCCCAGGTCGTCCCAATAGGTTACGCCGAACGACAGGGCCAGGATCTCCGGCCGCGCGGAGATCGCCGCCACCGCCGCGTTTGCCGGCGGGCAGGAGGAACAGCCCTGGCTGGTGTAGAGCTCGACCACCTGCACAGGCCCTGCTGTGGGCGCGGCGGACTGGGCGAGCGCGCCGCCCACTGGTGACAGCGCCAGGGCGGCGGCGATTGCGATCAGGCTCTTCATGTCGATCTCCCCAAAGCACATTGGCAAAGCTCGATCACTGGTTCGCATCGGAGCGCGGTTCGGTTACCAACATCCAGCCTGTAACGTTTCGCCGAGTGGCGCGAACTCCCTAAAAGGCGGCGTTGGACGAGATCGAACCCAGACTGCGAGGCTTGATGCTCGCCGGCCTCGCCGGAGAGGCCGAGCCCTATCGCCGGCTGCTGAACGAGCTCAGCGCGCTGCTGCGCGGCTACTATGGCCGCCGCTGCCCGCCGGGCGTGGACGCCGAGGACCTGGTGCAGGAGACGCTGATCGCCGTGCATACGCGCCGCGCCACCTATGACGCCGGCCAGCCCTTCACCGCCTGGGCCTATGCGATCGCGCGCTACAAGCTGATCGATGCGCTGCGCCGGGGACGCCTGCACCTGCGCGCGCCGGCCGAGGAAGCCGACGCCCTGTTCGTGCCGGCCGGAGCGGACGCCGCCATGGCCGCCCGCGACCTGGAACGCGTCATGGCCGACCTACCAGATCGCACCCGCGCGCTGATCCGCGAAACCAAGATCGAAGGGCTCTCGACCCGCGAGGCGGCCCAAAAGCACGACATGACCGAGAGCGCGGTGAAGGTCGCCATCCACCGGGGCCTGAAGTCGCTCGGCGGCCGGTATGCGCCACAGGAAGGGGGCTCCGATGTCGAAGACGACTGATGAGCTCATCGCCGGCCTGACGGCGGACGTGCCCAAGGTCGCGCCGGGCGCTGTCGGCCGCCGTATCGCGCTCGGCCTTGGCCTCGGCGGCCTGGGCTCCGCGGCGGTGATGCTGGCCTGGCTGGGACCCCGGCCCGACCTCGCCCAGGCGGTCATGACGCCGATGTTCTGGATGAAGTTCGGCTATGCGGCGCTGACCGGCCTGATCCTGGCCGGCGTGCTGGTCCGGCTCGCCAAGCCCGCGGCGCGGGTCGGCGGACTCGCCCTGGCCGCCGCGGCGCCCTTTGCGCTGGTGGCGGCGATGGCGGCCATGCGCTTTGCGCAGGCGCCGGCGGACGCGCACCACGCCATGTTGATGGGGCACTCCTCGATGATCTGCCCCTGGCGGATCCTGGCGATCGGCTTGCCGCTGCTGGCCGGCGCAGTCTGGGCGGTGCGGGGGCTCGCGCCCACCCGCCTGGGCCTCGCCGGCCTCGCCGCCGGCGGCTGCGCCGGCGCGCTGGGGGCGATGATCTATTCGGTCGCCTGCAACGAGACCTCGGCCCCGTTCCTGGCCATCTGGTACACGCTCGGCATGGCGCTCGTCGCCGCGGTCGGCGCAGCGGCGGGCTCGCGGCTGCTGCGCTGGCGCTAGGCGCTGCGAGCTATTTGCGCCGCCGCTCGAGCTCGATCTGCGACGGGGTCTTGGGCAGTTCGTCCAGCGTCAGCTTGCCGTCGTGGCGCTTGTCGAGGATCGCGAAGCGGCGATCGGCGGCCGCCAGGAACTCGGCCTTGCTGATCCGTCCATCCAGATTGGTGTCGGTCGCGGTCAGCGGCTCGGCCTCGCCGAAGAAGCCGTAGGCCGCCGCGCCCACCAGCTGGCGCCGCTGCGGCCGGGTCGCGCCCAGGCTGGGGGGCGGACCCTTCGGGCCGAGCGTATCCGGCTCGCCCGGATGGCCGCCTTCCGGCTGCTGCAGCGGCCCTGGACCGCTGAGCTGAGCGAGGTAGAGCTGCGCGCCCTGATGTCCCGGCAGGCTGCGGGGCGCCGCCAGGCCGACCGCGCCCGGTCCCAGGATGTCGGGCACCACGCGGCTCTCGTAGAAGGCAATCTCAGGGCCGTCGAGATAGCCGTTCTCGTTGGCGTCCAGCGCATCGAAGAAGCCCTCGTGATCGGCGCGGAACTCCTTCTTGTCGATCACCCCGTCGTGGTTCAGGTCGGCCTGTTTGAACCACAGGGCGGACGGATAGGGCTCGCCCGGGCGGCCGCGGTAAGGCTCGCCGCAGGGACTGATGAACAGCTGGGTGAAGCCCGCCGCGGCGGGACCGTCGCTGCCGCCGAACGGCAGGGCCGGGATGGGCGGCGCCGGCGCCTGCGCATGGCCGAAGGGCGAGGCCCCCAGCGCCAGGCCCAGGGCCAACGGGATAAGGCGGATGCGTGGCCGCATGAATTTCATTCCCCCAACTCGGCCAGTCCCGATTCTCGCGCATCCTAGCCGCGAACTTGGCCGATCCGGCGCCCGGACTGTTGCAGATGCGATACCGGGGGTTTCAGCCTGTGGGAAGCGTGGGGACCGGCTCCAGGCCGAGGCACACCGCCACACAGCGCCGCGCCAGGAGTTCGCCCGGATCGATGAGCGGGCCGCGCACGTCCTTCGCGTCCAGCACCAGCGGCGCCTCGGTGCAGCCTGCGACCACCGCCTCGGCCCCGGCCGCGACCAGGTCGGCGGCGTAGCCGGCCATCTCCTTGCGCACGGCCGGACCCAGGTCGCCGCCCTTGATCTTGTAGATCGTGACCATGAACTCGTCCTGCCGCTCGGGCTCGAGGCTGACCAGCCCCATGGCCTGGGCCGCCAGATATTCCCGGTAGAGCCGAAGCGCGCCCTTGGTGCCCAGCACGCCGACCCTCCGCGCGCCCAGGTCTCGCGCGGCGCTCGCGCCGGTCTCGATCAGGTCGATCAGCGGCAGGCCGCTCGCCCGCTGGATCAGGCCCGCATGCGCGTGGGCGGTGTTGCAGGGCATGGCCAGCACCTCGGCGCCGGCGCCGGCCAGCGCGCCCGCCATCTCCGCCAGCGTCGCGCCCGCGGCGGGGCCGAGCGTGTTGCGGTCCGGCACCTTGGGATTGAGGTCCATCAGGATGCGGATGTGGTCGGCGTCGCCCTTCGCCGGGGTGAAGGCGTGGACCTGGTTCAGGAACACCAGCGTCGCGGCCGGGCCCATGCCGCCCAGCACGCCCAGCACCAGCGACTTGCGGGCAGGCTCCTCACTCATCCTACTTCGCTCCTGCCGGAGCTTCGAAGGACAAGTCCTGCGTAGCCTTGGCGAAACAGGACATCAGAGGTGGCCGTCCAGGACCGACTGGTAGCCGAACAGGCCCTGGGCGCCGCCGGTGTGCAGGAAGACCACGGTCTCGCCGTCGAACTGGCCGGCTTTCGAGAGGGCGATCAGCCCCTTCATCGCCTTGCCGGTATAGACCGGGTCCAACAGGATCGCGTCGGTGCGCGCGGCCAGCTTCAGCGCCTCGATCACCTCTTCGTCGACGATGCCGTAGCCCGCCCCGACGTAGTCGCAGTCGGCCACCACCATGTCGCGGGTGACGCGGTCCTTGTGGCCCAGCAGGTCGGCGGTTTCCACGGCCAGCTTGAAGACGTTGGCCTCCTGAGCCTCTTTCGGCGCGCGCACGCCGATGCCCAGGATCGGGATGTCGGCGCCCATGACCGCGATGCCGGCCACCAGACCCGCGTGCGTCCCGGCGCTGCCGGTGGCGGTGACGATGCGGTCGATCTCCAGCCCCATCTCGTTGGCCTGGTTCACCAGCTCCAGCGCGCATTCCACATAGCCCAGCGCCCCGATCACATTGGAGCCGCCGCCCGGGATCACATAGGGCCGCTCGCCACGCGCGGCGACCTCGGCGGCCACCAGGGCGAGCTGTTCGTTCATGTCCGTGCCACCCGGCACGCGGCGGATCTTGGCCCCCATCAGCTCGTCCAGCAGGACGTTGCCCGACTGGGTGTAGTCGACGGCGTTGGAGCCGGTGCGCTCCTCCAGGATGATCTCGCAGTCGAGGCCGAAGCGGACCGCCGCGGCCGCCGTCTGGCGCACGTGGTTCGACTGCACCGCGCCCTGGGTGACCAACGTCGTGGCGTCGTTGGCCAGCGCGTCGCCCAGCAGATATTCCAGCTTGCGGGTCTTGTTGCCGCCGCCGGCCAGGCCCGTGCAATCGTCGCGCTTGATCCACAGGTTCGGGCCGCCGCCCGGCGAGCCCGAAAGCGCTTCGCTCAGCCGCGGCAACGGCTCGAGCGGGGTGGGGAGATGGGCGAAGCGGACGGGGTTATATCGGGCGAGATGCATGGCGCCGCCGTACACCGAAGTGACGCTGCGGCATAGCCCCCGCCAGAGCGTAAGTGAGGTTTCGCCGTTCTGCGAATTTCGCGCGGCGAACCTAGGGCTGCAACGCTTTCGGGATGGCGGCCGCCGCGGCCTCGGTCAGCTTGGTCATGCTGGCGATGTGGCAGCGCGAACCGCGCACGATCACCTCCAGGTCGTGGGCATGGCAGATCTTGCCCAGGCCCAGATCCTTGACCACCATCGGCTCGTGCGAGGTGGCGTGCGCCAGGCAGGCGCTGTCGGTCTTCACCTCGTAGGTGTCGACGCCGTTCACGTTCAGATAGATCGTGTCCTTGCCAGCGATGGTGTGGCTGCGCAGGTCCTCGGTCAGGAAGCAGCCCTTGGGCGCGTGCTGCGCGGCCGCGCCGGAGCCGAGCGACAGGACCAGGACCGCGCCGGCCAGGCCCGCGGCTATCGAAAGTTTCATCATCGGCCTCCCGTGATCGGCGTTCGTGTCAGGGCTTCATCTTCTTCGGCAAGGCCGCGGCCTCGGCCGGGGTGAGCTTGGTCATGTTGGAGACGATGCAGCGGGCCCCGCGCACGCTGATATCCAGATCCATCTTGTTGCAGATCTGGCCGCTGCCGGTGCGGTTGAGCATGACGATCGGGTCCGACGAACTGGCGCCGGCCAGGCAGCTGTCGCTGGTCTCGACCTTGTAGACCGACCGGCCGCCGACATCGAAATAGAGCACATGCTCGCCGCCCACGGTGTGGTTGCGCAGGTCGCGGGTCCAGAAGCAGTTGTTCTCCGCTTTCGGTTGGGCGGCGGCCGGCAGGCCGATCAGGACCGCCGCGGCGGCGCCGATCAGGATGGGAGCGGTCTTCATGGTCTCATCTCCTTTTGCGGCTCAACTGGCCACGCTTGCGCCGATTCCGCTGAATGCAGGCTGAACGCCGGGCTAGTGCGTCAGCCCGCCCCCCAGGACCGGCTTCAGGTGGAACCCTAGCGTCAGGTCCTGCGGATCGGAGCGGCGCGGCATGGCGGCCACCTCCTGCGGGGTCATCTTGCTGACGTTCTCGACGATGCAGCGGCCGCCCAACACGCGGACCTCAAGGTCCAGCTTGCCACAGACCTGACCGCCCGCTCCGTGGCTATCCACGCTGACCCGATCCGACGGCCCCGCCGCCGCTAGGCAGGGCCCGCTCACGTCGATCCGGTAGGTCTCGCGGTTGCGGACGTTGAAATAGATGACGTGGTTTCCGCCGATGGTCTGGTTGCGGATGTCGCGGACGAAGAAGCACTCGGGCGCGGGCTTGGCGGCAACCTCGGCCTGGACCGACGCCTGCGCCGGATCGGCGGCGCGGGAGGCGGGGGCGGCAAAGCTGGCCATCGCCGCGGCGGCGGCCAGGGCAAGGGCGGGCTTCATGGCGATCTCCCGATTTCTTATGACTTTTTTATATGCTGAGCTTGGCGTGAAGGCTACCATGATATCCGTTGGTATCGGCAGCCCTGGAGAAGGCTCACCGCTGCGAACGGCGCCGCTAGGGCTTCAGCTTCGCGGGCAGGGCCGAGGCCTGGGCAGGGGTCAGCTTGGTGAGCGTGTCGATCACGCAGCGCGAGGAGAGGCCGCCGCCGTTCACCTCGGCGTGGACGTCCAGGTCGGACGCCTCGCAGATCTTGGGCGCGCCGCGGCCGGTGAGGGTCACCGGGTCGCTGGGGGCCATGCCGCCCAGGCAGTTGTTGCTCATGCCCACCCGGTAGACCGACTGGCCGCCGACGTTGAGGTAGAGCGTGCGGTCGTCGGCGATGACGTGGCCCTTGATGTCCTTGACGTCGAAGCATTTTCCAGCCGGCTTCTCGGCGGCGAGCGCGGGTGTGCTGGCAGCCAGACTCACCGCGCCGATCAAGGCGATTGCAAGCTTCATCAGGGTCCTCCCGGGTCTCGACCCGCGCTCTTGACGGCGCGGCGATGAGGCCGATGTCACTCCCGGAAAAGCCAGCGCGCAAGCGCCGCTTGCGGGAACCGCCTACCGTCCCTGGAACACCGGCTCGCGCTTGGCCACGAAGGCGGCGGCGGCCTCCTTGTGGTCGGCGGTGGACGCGGAATGGACGTGGTGCGTCGCCTCCAGGTCGAGGCACTCATCGACCTCGCCGCCCATGGCCCGGTTGAGGTTCTCCTTCATGTAGCGGAAGCAGACCGCGGGGCCGCTGGCCAGGCGCTTGGCGATCTCGGCGGTCTTGGCGGCCAGCTCGTCCGGCTCGACCACCCAGTTGGCGAGGCCCAGCCGCAGCGCTTCGTCGGCGCTCACCCGGTCGGAGAGGAAGTACATCTCGCGCGCCTTGGCCGAACCGACCAGCTGGGTCAGGAAGTAGGTGCCGCCGTAGTCGCCGGCCAGGCCCACGCGGGCAAAGGCCGTCGTCAGGATCGCGGTCTTCGCCATGATCCTAAGGTCGCAGGCCAGCGCCAGCGACAGCCCCGCGCCGGCCGCCGCGCCCGGCAGGGCGGCGATGGTCGGCTTGGCCATCTTGAAGAGCTTGCCGGCCGTGGCCCGCTGGTTGATCCGCTGGGTGGCGATCGCCTCATCGATGCTGACCGGCCGGCCGCTGCCGGAATTGCGCTCGTTCATGCCCTTCACGTCGCCGCCGGCGCAGAAGCCCTGGCCGGCGCCGGTCAGCACCACGCAGCGCACGTCGGGGTTCAGCTCGGCGGCGGCCAGCTGCTGGCCCAGCGCCTGGTTCATGCCTTCGCTCATGGCGTTGCGCGCCTGCGGCCGGTTCAGCGTGAGGGTCAGCACGCCGCCCTCCAGGTCCGCCAGCAGGTCCTCGGTTCCGGTTTCCAGTTTCGCCATGACGCGTCCTCCCGAATGTTGCGGCCGCAACCCTAGGCCTTGACGCCTACGGAACGGAAGCCGGTAAGCTTGCGGCCAGTCATAGGGAGCCGGCTCAAATGCGCCTTCGTCAGATCGCCCTGGTGGGCCACGACCTCGCCGCCTGCGAGGCCGACATCCGCGCCATCCTTGGCCTCGACTACGCCTACGACGACCCGGGCGTCGGCGCCTTTGGGCTGAAGAACGCGGTCTTCCCGATCGGCGAGACCTTCCTGGAGGTGGTGTCGCCGAAACAGGAGGGCACCACCGCCGGCCGCCTGCTGCAGAAGCGAGGCGGTGATGGGGGGTATATGGCCATTTTCCAGGTCCACGACATCGAGCCGGCCCGCGACCGGATCGAAGCCGCCGGCGCCCGCACGGTCGCCCGCTACGACCGCGACAACGGCGTGCGCATGAGCCACATCCACCCGCGCGACATCGGCGCGGCCATCGTCTCGGTCGACCAGATGCCGACCTGGGAGCACTGGGAGTGGGGCGGCGAGGTCTGGCGGGAGAACCTGCGCACCGACGTCTCGACGGCGATCACCGGCGTCGAACTCCAGGGCGACGACCCGGAGGCGCTGGCCCGGCGCTGGGGCGAGATCCTCGGCTTTGCGCCGGTGAAGACCGGCGCGGGCTGGAGGATCGACCTCCCCGACGGCGGCGAAATCCGCTTCGTGGTCGCCACCGACGGCCGCGGCGAGGGCCTTGGCCGTTTCGACGTGGCGGTGAAGGACCCCGACGCCGTCCGCGCGGTGGCAAAGGCCCGCGGCAAACTCGAAGGCGACGACGTGATCCTCAGCGGGACGCGGGTGCGGCTGGTGCAGGCCTGATTTGAAGCTTTCCCCGCCGACCCTTCAGGCCTAACGTCGGGGTCTCCTCGGGGGGCCGCGCCAAGCGGCTGAGAGGCGGGTGATCCCGCGACCCGTCGAACCTGATCCGGGTCATGCCGGCGAAGGGAAGGACCTGCGGGCGCAAGCGTCGTTCGCTTCGATCTCCCGTCCCGGCGGCCCTCGAACGAGGCTGCACGCGATGAACAAGCCCACCGCCAATATCGAACCCGCTCAAATCCCCACCGGCGCCATTCCTGTTGGTGAAAGGCCGGGGTCGAAGAAGATCTATCAGGCCGGTGTCCTGTGGCCCGACATCCGAGTGCCGTTCCGCGAGGTGGCGGTCCATCCGAGCGCCAACGAGCCGGCTCTGACGCTCTACGATCCCTCCGGCCCCTACACCGACCCAACGGTCGGCATCGACATCGAGAAGGGCCTGTCCAAGACCCGCGAGCCCTGGGTGGTCTCCCGCGGCGACATCGAGATCGTGCAGAACCCCCGCGAGGTGAAGCCGGAGGACAACGGTTTCGCCAAGGGCGAGCATCTGGCGCCGCAGTTCACCGCGCCCCGCCGCGTCTACCGCGCCAAGGCCGGCGCCAACGTCACCCAGCTGGAATATGCGCGGCGCGGGATCATCACCCCCGAGATGGAATACGTCGCCATCCGCGAGAACCTGCGCCGCCAGTCCGGCGACTTCGCGATCCGCGACGGCGAGGACTTCGGCGCCGAGATCCCGGACTTCTGCACGCCGGAGTTCGTCCGCGACGAGATCGCCCGCGGCCGCGCCATCATCCCGGCCAACATCAACCACACCGAGCTCGAGCCGATGATCATCGGCCGCAACTTCCTGGTGAAGATCAACGCGAACATCGGCAACTCGGCCGTCCTCAGCCACGTCTCGGACGAGGTGGACAAGATGGTCTGGGCGATCCGCTGCGGCGGCGACACGGTCATGGACCTCTCCACCGGCCGCAACATCCACAACATCCGCGACTGGATCGTGCGCAACTCGCCCGTGCCGATCGGGACGGTGCCGATCTACCAGGCGCTGGAGAAGGTGAACGGCGTCGCCGAGGACCTGACCTGGGAGGTGTTCCGCGACACGCTCATCGAGCAGGCCGAGCAGGGCGTCGACTACTTCACCATCCACGCGGGCGTCAGGCTCGCCTATGTGCCGCTGACCGCCACGCGGGTGACCGGCATCGTCAGCCGCGGCGGCTCGATCATGGCCAAATGGTGCCTGGCGCATCACAAGGAGAACTTCCTCTACGAGCACTTCGAAGACATCTGCGAGATCATGAAGGCCTACGACGTCTCGTTCAGCCTGGGCGATGGCCTGCGCCCCGGCTGCATCGCCGACGCCAATGACGCCGCGCAATTCGGCGAGCTGGAGACCCTGGGCGAGCTCACCCAGATCGCCTGGAAGCATAACGTCCAGACCATGATCGAAGGCCCCGGCCACGTGCCGATGCACAAGATCAAGGCCAACATGGAAAAGCAGCTGAAGGTCTGCGGCGAGGCGCCGTTCTATACGCTAGGCCCGCTGACCACCGACGTGGCGCCCGGCTACGACCACATCACCAGCGCCATCGGCGCGGCGATGATCGGCTGGTTCGGCACGGCCATGCTCTGCTACGTGACGCCCAAGGAGCACCTGGGTCTGCCCAACCGTGAGGACGTCAAGGTGGGCGTCATGACCTACAAGCTCGCCGCCCACGCCGCGGATCTGGCTAAGGGCCATCCGACCGCACGGGCCTGGGACGACGCCATCTCCAGAGCCCGCTTCGAGTTCCGGTGGGAGGATCAGTTCAACCTCGGCATCGACCCGGAAACCGCGCGCCTCTACCACGACGAGACCCTGCCGAAGGAGGCGATGAAGACCGCCCACTTCTGCTCCATGTGCGGGCCCAAGTTCTGCTCGATGAAGATCAGCCAGGACATCCGGGACGCCGCGCGCAAGCAGAACGAGGTCGCCGGCGGCATGGCCGAGATGGCTGAGAAGTTCCGCAAGAGCGGCGGCGAGATCCTGGTGCCGGTCACGCTGGCCGAGTAGGCCGTCTCGGGCGGCGCCCTTCCCCCAGGCGCGGGAGAAGGGCGCAAGGGTCAGGGGTCAGCGGCAGACTTCGACCGGCCGCGACACGTACTGGCCGTACCAATTGTAGTAGCCGCGCCGCTCGACGAAGCAGCGGGCGTAGCCGCGGTCGTAGCGGCCTTCCCAGCGGTCGTAAGCGCGGTATTCGCCGCGACGCCAGTCGTCGCGGTCGCGGCGGTAGTCGCGGTCGTGATAGCCGCGGTCATGACCCCAGTCCGGATCGGCGAGCGCGGCGGCCGGGGCGGCCAGCGCGATCAGGGTCGCGCCGGCCAGAACGATCGATTTCATCTTCATGATCCAATTCCTCTGGACGGCGAGGTCGGAACGTTCCGACCTCATGGCCCGAAGATTGGCCGAGGCCGACTGAACGCCGCGCGAGCCCCGCCGTTAGCCAAGGTTCAACTAGCTGACGCCGCGTTCACGCCGCCGCGGCGCAGGAGGCCTTCTCTTGGCGGCTCGCCCGGCCCAGGATCGCGCGATGAGCGATCTTCCCGACCTGCGGCCCGGCGGCGCTTACGTTGGCCTCGACCTTTCCAGCGTCGACTTCGCCGAACGCGACCTGTCGGACGCGACCTTCGCGGACTGCACGCTGACAGACGCGCAGCTGTCGGCCATGATCCTGCAGAACGCGCGCTTCACGGACTGCCGGTTCGTCCGCTGCCGCTTCGCCCACGCGGACCTGCGCGAGGCCGTCTTCACGCGCTGCAACTTCGCCGATCCCGACAGTCACTCCGGCGTCCAGATCGCCTTCTCCCAGGCCGACCAGGCCGAGTTCACCGCCTGCGACCTCTCCTTCGCCGACATCGACCGCACCAGCCTGTGGTCGGTGGTTTTCAAGGACAGCAATCTGCGCGGCGCGCGCTTCCATCGGGCCGACTTCAGCCGCGCCTTCGGGGGCAAGGTGATCCGCACCGCGGCGGCCTTCACCGCCTGCAATCTGGAGCTCGCCGACCTCTCCGACGCGGAGCTGGCGACCTGCGATCTGTCGGGATCGTCCCTGCGCGAGGCGGACCTGACGGGCGCGGACCTGACCGGTGCGGACCTCACGCGCTGCGACCTTTTCCAGGCGCTCACCACCGACGCGAAGTTCGCCGACGCCGACCTGCGGGGCGCGGAGGTCTCAGGCCTTAGCCTCGCGGGCCTGGCGACCTACGAAGGTTTGAAGATCACCCTGTCGCAGCAGCAGGCCCTGCTCACCGCCATGGGCCTCGACGTCTACGCCGATTGAGGGGCTGACTAGTCCCGCTGACGCTGGCGTTGGCGCGGGGCTTTTTCCGGCGCCGGCCAGACGTGCACGGCCACCGCAAGGCTCACCGAGCCCAGCACCGCGCAGAGCGCACCGGCCCACTGCACCAGGGTCATGCCCAGCGCCGCATAGTGGCCGGCCAGGCCGCCGCAGAGGATCACAAGGCAGGCCGCAGCCCATTTGGCGAGTTCGTTGTAGTTGATCATCGAAGGCCCCGGACCGGCTCCGCACGCGAAATTGCGACGCGCACTTGAGACACGCGGTTCTTACCGAAAGGCTGCGGTTTGCCGCGATGTGGCATTGGGGCGCAGCGCCGGCCGGTGTTAGGACATCCGGCCGCCGCCGGAGTCGCCTGTCATGGATCCCAAAGCCCTCAATGCATTCGCCGCCGACCTGTGGGAGCGCGAGATCACGCCGGCGCTGGTCGACTACATTCGCATCCCGGCCAAGTCGCCGGCCTTCGATCCGGACTGGGCCAAGAGCGGCTTCATCGACCAGGCGGTCGACCACATGGCCGGCTGGGCGCGCGAGAAGATCAAGGCCCTGCCGGGGGCGACGCTGGAGATCGTTAGGCTGGAAGGCCGCACGCCAGTCATCCTGATCGAGAGCCCCGGGGAAGTGGACGACACCGTCCTGCTCTACGGCCACCTGGACAAGCAGCCGGAGATGACCGGCTGGTCGCAGGGCCTTGGCCCCTGGGAGCCGGTGATCCAGGGCGACAAGCTCTACGGCCGCGGCGGCGCCGACGACGGCTACGCGATCTACGCCTCGGTGACCGCGTTGCTGGCGCTGCAGGCGCAAGGCGTGAAGCGCGCGCGCTGCGTCGTCCTGATCGAGGCCTGCGAGGAGAGCGGCTCCTATGACCTGCCGTTCTATGTCGACGAACTGGCCGAGCGGATCGGGGCGCCGTCGCTGGTGATCTGCCTCGACAGCGGCTGCGGGAACTACGACCAGCTCTGGCTGACGACGTCGCTGCGCGGCTTGGCCGGCGGCCTGCTCACTGTCGAGGTGCTGACCGAGGGCGTCCACTCCGGCGACGCTTCCGGCGTGGTCCCCGACAGTTTCCGCCTGGCCCGCCAAGTGCTGTCGCGCTTCGAGGATGAGAAGACCGGCGCCGTCGCGCCGGCGCCGTTCAACGTCGAAATCCCGGCCGAGCGGAAGGCGCAGGCCAAGGTCGCCGCCCAAGCGCTGGGCGAGAGCGCCTGGCGCAAGTTCCCTTTCGCCGGCGCCACGGAGCCGCCGACCCGCGATCTCGCCGAGCTGATCCTGAACCGAACCTGGCGCCCGGCCTTGACGGTGATCGGCGCCGCGGGCCTGCCGCAGCCGGCCAACGCCGGCAATGTCCTGCGCCCCGGCACGTCGCTGGCGCTGTCGGTGCGCCTGCCGCCGACCGCGGACCCGGACGCCTGCATCAAGGCGCTCGGCGACACGCTCACCGCCGACCCGCCGCAGGGCGCGGTCGTGACCTTCGAGGGCAAGCAGGCGAGCCCGGGATGGAACGCGCCGCCGCTGCAGCCCTGGCTGGAGGCCGCGGTCCAGCGCGCCAGCCAGGCGACGTTCGGGCGCGAGGCGGCGATGATGGGCGAGGGCGGCACCATCCCCTTCATCGGCATGCTGGGCGAGAAATTCCCGCAGGCCCAGTTCCTGATCACCGGTGTCCTAGGCCCCGCGTCCAACGCCCACGGCCCCAACGAATTCATCCACCTGCCCACCGGCCGCAAGGTCACCGCCGCCGCCGCCCTCATCCTCGCCGACCACGCGGCGCGGGCGCGTTAGCCGCCGGCCTTGCGCGGCGCCCCGGCGTCCCCATCTCGACGCTGGGCAATGAGGGTGCGGGCATGCGCGGGATCGTCGAGCTCTGGCTGAGCCAGCTCTACAAGCTGACCGTGCTGTGGCCGGCCTGGTTGCTGACGCCGGAAGGGCTCAAGGCGCTGGTCAGCAGCCGGACGCTGTGGCGGGTCGCCCTGACGCTTGCCTTCGTCCTGGCCGTCGCCGCCTTCATCCAGGCCTATCCGCCGGGCGTCGCCTTCATCGGGGCCGGAGATGTGGTGGCCTACCTCGATATCATCGCCATCGCCTGGGTGGCCGGCGCCGCGAAGATCGTGCGCGCCGGAGTCGAGCTGGCGAGACAGGCGCTGAAGCGCAGGCCCGCCGCGCTGGTCGCGGCCCGGCGGGAGAGCCGGGCCGCGATGCGCCGCCGTCGGCAGAGACGGCCCCCACCGCCCGCCAACGACGACGCCCGCCCAGGCGGACGCTGGACCGTCGCCGCCTGAGCGCGTCTCGCGAATCCTCAGGCCGCCCAGGGCTACCGCCCTGTGGGCCGCCCGTGACGCCGAGGTCTATGTGTTCGTCAGTGTCCAGTCCGTCGGTCCGGAAAACCTGACGGTCGCGGAGAGGCTAGCGTCTGAGCCTCGGCCGGACATGGTGCAAATGGACTATGCGGTGATCCGTGCATGAAAAAGGCCGCTCCTTGGAGCGGCCCTCTTCAATCGTCTCCCCAACGGAAAACGGCTAGGTCTGCGGGACCTGGGTCGGCGGCGGCGCGCTGGTCTGCGGGGCGGTCGGCGGGTTCACCGGCTGCGGCGCGGCCTGCGGGATGTTCAGCACCAGGGGCGCGGCCGGGGCCGCGGCGGCCGGCGGGGCGACGCCCGGGGTCGGCAGCGGCATAGGCGGGGCCGCCTGGGCCGGCGCCCTCGTGCTGGCGTCAGCGGCGGTGTCCGAGGCCGAACTGCTGCGCGTGCTGGAAGTACGGGCCCGGGGCGGCGTGGCGCTGTGCGACGTGCGGGTGGTGGTCGTCGTCGTCCGGGTGACAGGGGGCGGCGCGTTTTGCGCCATCTGGCTCGGCGCCGCGGGGGACGCGGTGGTGGAGTCCGAGGTCGTCGTCGTGGTCGTGCCGCCGGGCGTCAGCTCGGCGACGCCGGCCTGGCCGTGCGGCTGAGTGTAGTACCAGCCCGCCGCGGCGATACCGCCGATCAGGATCAGGCCGGCGGCGATGGCGATCGGCGCGGTCGAGGACGACTTGGCCTGGCTGCGGCTCGCATAGACGGGCGGCGCGGCGAAGGCGCTGTTGGCGGGATCCGCCTCGTTCAGCCGGTCGATCTGCGGCTCCGTCTCAAGGGCCGGCTCGGCGGCGAAGCTGCGCGTCTCGGCCGGCCGGGCGGCGCGGCTCGCCGAGCCGAACCCGCGGCGCTTCTTGTTGCGCTCCCAGGATGGGATGGGCGCGAACATCGAGCTGTCGTCAGGGGTGGTCTTGGACGTGGCGGTCATATCGAAGTCCCTCCAGGGGGTGTGCAATGCTGGACCCTCCAAACGGCCCCGGTTGCGGCAGGTTCCGGTTCCGTTGCGGCGCGGCTTGGCTGTAGGGACCGGCCCAAGGGCCTGAACACGCCGGTGGCCGATGCTATGAAAATATAGCTATAACAATGTGATGGGAGAATTCAGCGGGCACAGGCGCGCCATGCGGCGGGTCCCGCGACGCTGCCACTCCGCCCCCAAATGACCTTATTCTGGCCCGTCAGGGATGTCTTGACAGCGGCGGCACGTCAGGTGATACCTGACAGTCAGGGAAGACCTGACAAGGAGGCTCTCATGACCGACCCCAAGCCCAAGCGCACGCCCGAAGAGATCAAGGCCCGCCGCAAGGTCGAACGCGCCACCGGCCACAGGCTGCCCAAGGCGCTGCACTGCTCGTTCTGCGGCAAGTCGCAGGCTGAGGTGGCCAAGCTGATCGCCGGGCCCTTCGTCTTCGTCTGCGACGAGTGCGTGGCGATGTGCAACGACGTGATCGCCGGCCGCCCTGTCCCCGACAAGGGCTACACCAAGCCCCTGGAGCGCCCCACCGACCAGCTGCTGTCGCTAATGGGCTCGGTGAACTTCGCCGCCGACGCCAGCCGCAACTTCCTGCAGCAGGTGGTCGATACCCTGCGCGGCCGCGAGGTGAGCTGGGCCGACATCGGCGAAGCGCTCGGCGTCTCACGCCAGTCGGCGTGGGAACGGTTCTCCTAGCGTCCCAATCCGCAAGTTTGCACGCTACTGTTCGGAGATTGTGCGGAGGCGTGAGGGCATGGGGAAGCTTATCTTTGGAATGATGCAGTCCCTCGACGGCTACGTCGACCATCTGAAATTGCCGCCGCCCGGGGTAGCGCTTCACCCTCACTTCAACGATCACGTCCGTGGCCTGGCCGGCAGTCTGCTCGGCCGTCGAATGTATGAGATCATGTGCTACTGGGACGAGGATCAGGCGGGGTGGGATGCGGTCGACCACGACTTCGCCGCGGCTTGGCGCGCGCAGCCGAAATGGGTCGTGTCGCGTTCGCTGACCTCGGTCGGCGCCAACGCGACGCTGGTCGCCGACGACGTCGAGCGGTTCGTGCGCCGGCTGAAGGCGGAGGTCGAGGGCGATATCGACGTCGCGGGGCCTGTGCTGGCGGGCAGCCTTACCGACCTCGGTCTGATCGACGAGTACCGACTCTACTTGCGTCCCTTCGTGCTGGGCGGCGGCCAGCCATATTTCGCCGCCGCCCGGCCGCCGCTCCGCCTGGTGGCCACCGATCTCCTTGGCGAAGACACTGTCAGGCTCACGTTCGTCCCGGCGTGATGTCGTCATCTCGCGGACGAGCGAGGCCCACCCCGGGCGCCTGCCTTTGTTCCGAGCTAAGTCTTAATCACGCTTAACTATTTGTGGCCTGGGCGCCGCGTTTTCGCGTCCGGCGGGCGCCATGCAACACGCCGCACGTTGCAACACCTTGACCCCGCGTCCGCCGCATCCCCAAGCTGGCCGCAGCTGTCTTTTGGGGGGCAGCCGGAGCCCGCAATGCCGTTCATGGCCGACTTTCAGCGCGAACGGCGCTTCATGCGGGGCCTGAACCGGACGCTGAAGCGCGTGAAGTCGATCGCGTCGGACAGCGCCAACCTGATCTGCGACGACATCCAGGCCGCCGTCGACCAGCACCGCGACCGCACGGCCATGACCTTCGAGGGGCGCACCCTCAGCTACGCCGAGCTCGACGCGATCGCCAACCGCTTCGCCCACTGGGGCAAGGGGATCAATCTGCGGCGCGGCCAGACGGTGGCGTTGTTCATGCCCAACCGGCTGGAATATTTCCCGATCTGGTATGGCCTGTCGAAGATCGGCGTGGTCACCGCGCTGATCAACAACCAGCTCTCGGGCCTGGCGCTCGCCCACTGCCTGAATATCTCCCAGGCGGCCTGCGTCATCGTCGACGCCGAGACCTCGCCGGTCTTCGAGGCGGCGAAATCCCTGCTGGAAAAGCCCTTGCCGCAATGGGTGTTTGGCCCCGCCCATGGCGAGCAACGCGACCTTGTCCAGGCGCTGAAGAGCTGCAGCCAGCTGCCGCCGGACAGGATCGTGCGCGAGGACATCCGGGCGCGTGACACCGCGCTCTTGATCTTCACCTCCGGCACCACTGGCATGCCCAAGGCGGCCAGGATCACCCACGTCCGCGCCCAGCTCTACATGCGCGGCTTCGCCGGCGCGACGGGGGCCAAGCAGACCGACCGCATCTACGTGGCCCTGCCGCTCTATCACGCCACCGGCGGGCTCTGCGCCCTGGGCGCGGCGCTCCTGAACGGCGGCTCGGTGTTCCTGCGGCGCAAGTTCTCGGCCAGCCACTTCTGGGGCGAGGCGGTGGACGAGGGCTGCACCATGTTCGTCTACATCGGCGAGCTCTGTCGCTACCTGGTGAATCAGGCGCCGGGCGAGGACGAGACCCGCCACAAGATCCGCATGGCCTTCGGCAACGGCCTGCGCCCCGACATCTGGCCGACCATGAAGCAGCGCTTCAGGATCCCGGAGATCCTGGAGTTCTACGGTTCGACCGAGGGCAACGTCTCGATGTTCAACTTCGATGGCCGCGAGGGCGCCATCGGCCGTGCGCCGAAATGGCTGCGCAAGCGCTTCAACGTTCGCCTCGTGCAGTTCGACGTGGAGAGCGAGACGGCGATCCGCGGGACCAATGGCCTCTGCATCGAGGCCGGGGCCGGCCAGATCGGCGAGTGCATCGGCCAGATCGGCGGCGACGCCCGGTCCGAGTACTCCGGCTACGTCGACAAGGCCGCGTCCGAGAAGAAGGTGCTGCACGACGTCTTCGAGAAGGGCGACCGCTGGTTCGCCACCGGCGACCTGATGAAGACCGACGCCGACGGCTACTTCTATTTCGTCGACCGCATCGGCGACACCTTCCGCTGGAAGGGCGAGAACGTGTCCACCAACGAGGTCGCCGAGCGTCTCTTGGGCTGTCCGGGCGTCAGGGAGGCCAACGTCTATGGCGTCGAGGTGCCGGGCGCGGAGGGGCGTGCGGGCATGGCGGGGCTGGTGGTCGGGCCCGAGTTCGACATCAAGACCTTCGGCGACGGCGTCGTCCACGAACTGCCGCCCTACGCCCAGCCGCTGTTCGTCCGCATCCTGCCGGCGCTGGACACCACCGGCACCTTCAAGACCCGCAAGATGGACCTGATCGCGGACGGCTACGACCCGGCCAAGATCAAGGGCCCGCTCTATTTCCGCGACGCCAAGCGTGGCTATGTGAAGATCACCAAGAGCGTCTACGAAAAGATCGTCACCGGGGTGGCGAAGCTCTGAGCTTTCTGGCGCAGACGTCGGGAGCAAGGCTATGCTCCGGCGCACAGAATCCAGGTGAGCCGGGGCGTCGTCACATGAACCAGATTTTCCGATCCGTCCTGCTGGCGGGCGCGGCCGCTGTGCTGGCGAGTTCCGTCCAGGCGGCGGCCCCGGCTAAGCCCGCCGAGGTGGTCAAGCAAAAGGCCCAGATCGATGCGGGCCTGGACAAGGCCTACCCGCACCTTGAAGCCCTCTACAGGGACATCCATCAGCATCCGGAACTGGCCTTCCAGGAGACCGCGACCGCGGCCAAGCTCGCCAAGGAGATGCGCGATCTTGGCTTCGAGGTGACCGAGCACGTCGGCAAGACCGGCATCGTTGCGATCTACAAGAACGGCCCCGGGCCGACGGTCATGGTGCGCACCGAGCTCGATGCGCTGCCGATGGAAGAGAAGACCGGGCTGCCGTTCGCCAGCCACGCCACCCAGATGTGGCAGGGCAAGCCCACGCCGGTGGACCACAGCTGCGGCCACGACATCCACATGGCCGCCTGGCTGGGCGCGGCGCAGCAGCTGGTGGCCATGAGATCGCAGTGGCATGGCACCCTGATGTTCATCGGCCAGCCGGCGGAGGAGGCGATCGGGGGCGCCAAGGCGATGATCGCCGACGGCCTGTTCACCCGCTGGCCCAAGCCGGATCTCGGCTTCGCCCAGCACGTGGGGCCGGGGCCGGCGGGCGGGGTCTCCTATCGGGCGGGCGTCTGGTCGTCCAACGCCGACGGCTTCGAGATCACCTTCTTTGGCCGCGGCGCCCATGGTTCGCGGCCGCAGCTTTCCATCGACCCGGTGATGGAGGCCGCGCGGTTCACGGTCGACCTGCAGAGCGTGGTCAGCCGCGAGAAGGACCCCGCCGTGTTCGGGGTGGCGGGCGTGGGCGCGATCCAGGCGGGCAGCGCCGGCAACATCATCCCCGACCAGGCGGTGGTGCGCGGCACCATCCGCAGCTACGACCCCGACACCCGCAAGATCCTGAAGTCCGGCGTCGACCGCACCGCCAAGGCGGTGGCCGAGATGGCCAAGGCGCCGGCCCCCAAGGTGGACATGGACCAGGGCGCCGACGCCGTGGTCAACGACGCGGCGATCACCGCCCGCATCGCGCCGCTGTTCAAGGCGGCGTTCGGCGAGCAGGCGGTCGAAGCGGCGGGCCCGGGCTCGGCCAGCGAGGACTATTCGGAGTTCGTCATCGCCGGCGTCCCCTCGCTCTACTGGGGGCTGGGCGGCTACGAGGCCAAGACGCTCGCCGACTACAAGGCCAAGGGCGAGGTCCCGCCCGGCAACCACACCCCGCAGTTCGCCCCGGCGCCGGAGCCCTCGATCCGCACCGGGGTCGAGGCCATGACGCTGGCGGTGCTGGGGGTGCTGGGGAAGTAGGGCGGCAGGTCGCCGCCGCTGCGGTGTGAGCAGGACTCGCCTATATTCGCCCCATGCCCGACGACATCGTCACCGCCGCTTCAGACCAGAAGGGCGCGCCCCTCAAGGGCGCGGCGCTGATCAAGGACGAGGTGACGCGCCTGCCGGACCGGCCGGGCGTCTACCGGATGATGGGCGACGAGGGCGAGGTGCTCTACGTCGGCAAGGCCAGGAGCCTGAAGAAGCGGGTCATCCAGTACGCGCAAGGGCGCTTCCACACCCAGCGCATTGCGCTGATGGTCGACCTGACGCGGTCGATGGAGTTCGTCACCACCCGCACCGAGACCGACGCCCTGCTGCTCGAGATCAACCTGATCAAGCAGCTGAAGCCCCGCTTCAACGTCCTGCTGCGCGACGACAAGTCGTTCCCCGAGATCGTCATCCGCCGCGAGCACGCCGCCGCCCAGCTGCGCAAGCACCGGGGCGCCCACAGCATCAAGGGCGACTACTTTGGCCCCTTCGCCAGCGCCGGCGCCGTCAACCGCACGCTCAACACCCTGCAGAAGGCCTTCCTGCTGCGGTCGTGCTCGGACAGCGTCTACGAGAGCCGCACGCGGCCCTGCATGCTGCACCAGATCCGCCGCTGCTCGGCGCCCTGCACCGGCCTGATCAGCCTCGAGGACTACAACGGCCTGGTGGACGAGGCCGGCGACTTCCTGCGCGGCAAGTCGCGCGCGGTGATGGGCAAGATCGCCGCTGAGATGCAGGCCGCCTCCGACGAGATGGAGTTCGAGCGCGCCGCGCGCCTGCGCGACCGCATCCGCGCGCTCGCCTCCATCGCCCAGGAGCAGCAGATCAACCCGGAGACCGTCGACGAGGCCGACGTCTTCGCCCTGCACGCCGAGGGCGGCCAGGCCTGCGTGCAGGTGTTCTTCTTCCGCGCCGGCCAGAATTGGGGGAACCGCGCCTACTTCCCCCGCGTCGACCGCAGCGACGAGGACGCCGAGGTCATGGAAGCCTTCATCGGCCAGTTCTACGACGACAAGCCGATCCCCAGGCTGATCCTGACCAACATCGAGCCGGCCGAGCGCGAGCTGCTGGCCGAGGCCTTCGCCTTCAAGGGCGGCCGCAAGGTGGAGATCTCGACCCCCAAGCGCGGCGAAAAGCGCCAGCTCGTCGAGCACGCCGTCACCAACGCCCGCGAGGCGCTGGGCCGCAAGATGGCCGAAAGCTCGGCCCAGACGAAGCTCCTGGCCGGCGTCGCCGACGCCTTCGGCCTCGACGCGCCGCCGGAGCGGATCGAGGTCTACGACAACTCCCACATCATGGGGACGAACGCGGTGGGCGGCATGATCGTCGCCGGCCCCGACGGCTTCCAGAAGAGCCAGTACCGCAAGTTCAACATCAAGGGGACCGACCTCACGCCGGGCGACGACTTCGGGATGATGAAGGAGGTCCTGCGCCGCCGGTTCGGCCGCCTGGTGAAGGAAGAGGAGGAGGCGCAGCTGGGCGAGGCCGCCGCGCCGGTGCGCCCCGACCTCGTCCTGATCGACGGCGGCCAGGGCCAGATCGCCGCGGTGATGGAGGTGATGGCGGACCTGGGCGTCGACGACATCGCCGTCGTCGGCGTGGCGAAAGGGCCCGACCGCGACGCCGGGCTGGAGCGGTTCTTCATCCCCGGCAAACCCTACTTCATGCTCGAGCCCAAGAGCCCGGTTTTGTATTACCTGCAGCGCCTGCGGGACGAGGCGCACCGCTTCGCCATCGGCACCCACCGCACCAAGCGCAGCAACGAGATGCTGAAGAACCCGCTGGACGAGATCGAAGGCGTGGGGCCCGGGCGCAAACGGGCGCTATTGGCGGCGTTCGGGTCAGCGCGGGGGGTGGCGCGGGCGGGGGTGGAGGACCTGCTGAAGGTGGAGGGGGTTAGCGCGCCGCTGGCGGAGCGGATCTATGGGTTTTTCAGGAAGGGGTAGGGGGATTGTCGGCCGCTTTGCGCCAGTTGCGGAATCTGACCTTTGGGTTCAACCCGGACGTTGAGAGGTGTGGAGGGAGGGGAATCGAACCCCTCCCTGCGGCGCCTCGGCAAACTCGATCACGGAGCGGCCCGCTCTTCCTGTCGACGTGGGGTGCTGCACCCAACCAGGCTCCACGCAACCGCGAGCAACACCTTTGTCCTTAGCTTAGCTTTGACGTGTAGATTCATGTCGATCTCCGCTTTCATCTTGGGTTTCGCCAACATGAAGCCGGTAAGGACAGCACCCCCCGCCACAAGACCAATCGGGCATCCGAGAGCGAGCATTACAGCCGAACTCGTAAGGGTAACCTAGGCGATACGGTCAGCCGTTCAAGCGGCAGAATGGTATGCGCCCCGAGCGGAGATCAAGCCCGTGCTTGAAATCGAACATTCCGAAATCAGGCCGACAAGTGGCCGTATGGCGTCCCCGACGGGTGGGGAGGTGCCCATGACAAGCGGCTTGGCCGCTATTTCACCTTCGGCGCGGGCGGTCCCATGTAAGGGGGTGCCGGGAATGCGACGTATTTCTCGCCGACAACGAGCAGGTATTCATCAGGCGGAACGCCAGGGTACTCTTCCGGTCGTCGTTTTCCCCACGACGAATACAACTTCACCTTAGTCAGAGTCTGCATCAAGACATCGTTTTCAGGATGTTCTATCCCCTCTGGCGGAACAATAGTGAGGCCGGTTCCTACATAGGGGGCGTGATATATTTTTCCCATCACACCAGCCTTATCCAAGGGCCATTCTATTTGTGCTCTAAACAATGAACATTCGGAGCACCCTTCCGAACTCGCTAGGTTCACAACCTTCACCTTGCCCTTGAGCGAAGCCAGGGCCTCATACATCTGCTTGGTTAGGTGTCGCCCCAAGCTCGCCTCGCGCAATTCACCAACGCGATTTTCGTCGGCAAGTAGCGCACCATGCATGGTCCGTTCCTTGTTCGACGCTTCGTCGATTTGTTGACTGACCGTCCCGACCCTTGTGCCAAGAGCAGCGGCGTCTCGTGCTGCTTGTTGCGCGATCTTGTTGTCAGCGGCTTCGGCGCGCGAGAGCTCTGCGATCTTGGAATTGGCCGCGCGCTCTAGCGCCGCCTCAGCTTGGCTCGCTTGGCGCTCGAAGACGAATTCACCGCCGCAGCCGAGCACAATCATGATGGTGGCCAAGAACAGCACCCATCGCTGTAGGCGTGTCATCTCCTTGCTGAAGAACAGGAGATCGAAGAACTCTAAGGTCACCCCCGCGGCGACAACGGCGGTCGAGATTTGAATCCAAAGATTTGCGGTCGCCAGCGCGGTCGCAGGATCAACAGTCATGGGCCGATCTAATCCTCAACCACTACCGTAAGTCGAGGTGTGCCGCTGGCGGCGGTCAGCGATAAGGGTAGGCATCGCCTTCGGCCACATCGCTTCTGCCGCCAGCCCTCTTCATCCTGGCGGCAAATCCTCGCCCGCCAAGGAGCAGACCTCCCCAACGTCGCCCTTGAGTCAGAACCGCCTTCCCAGCCTTAACTCCATGGCGGCCAGTTTGCCTTGGGCCCTCGGCTTCTCAAGGACGCGCCGGAGGCGCGCCGCACCGCGGCCGGCCAGGGGCCGGTCCTTGACAAGCCGAGGGCCCAAGGCTCGCATCATCCATGGGATTTAAGGCGGGGTGTGCCCCCTTTTTGGGGGATGAGGTGACCTAGATCGCGGCGCCTACCCGTAACACCAATAGAGGTGCCAAAGGATTTCCGCGATGATGATGAGAGCCGCCGCCGGGACGAGCTCCTTCAGCCAGGTCTTGAGGATTTCCCGTAGCGCCTTCTTGAGCGCCGCCTTGGCCAGGACATCCGTCGCGAGCTTTCCCAGCAGGCTGATAATGCTCCAGGCCGCGCTCAGGCCCAGCGCTTCCGAAATCGCAGCGAGAAGACAGTCCAATAGTGACATCGAGATTGCCCCTCCCGAAAGCGCCTAAGGATCCTTGCCGGGGTCCTGCGGAGCGTCGCCCGGATGATGGGTGACCATCGGATGCATGATCCAGCCGCCCCAAAAGCCCGTGGTCACCCAGAACCTGGACTTCTCCCAGACGTCCGGTTTGCCGGTTCGCCAAGGGTCCAGGTAGTAACCTGTACCGCTGCAGGACTCTACGTAGACAAAATGATGGTATACCCAGGACGTGAACTTATGCCTGGCTTCAACCTTGGTGATTTTCCAGCATTTCCACTTTCGGCTGCGCAGCGGAGCCCAGCTTACTTGGGCCCAATCCGCGCAGTTTCCGACTGGATGCTTTCCATCACCTTTGTCGACGTAGCCTTTGTCGTTGCCGCATTGGTAACCGCTCGTGCGAGCTTTGTTCACCGCATCGTTGTAGAGGCGGATGATTTCCCTGAACTCAGCCAGTTCCTCTTCATTGGTGCAGGGGCACTGAGCCCAGGCGGCCGAGGGCAGCAAGGCGACGGCGGAGAGGCCCCGCAGCAATCGACGGCGATTGGGGGCGCCCACCAACGCCGATGACGCGCCGTCTCGCCCGCGATGCAGCACATTCTGCTCCATCGAAGTCCCCATCATCTTCTGGTGAAGCTTGTAGCTGATTTGGAGCGTTTAATCGACCCCTGGTCGGTGAACGTAGAAACTTCAATCGTCGCGGGCGTCACCTCCGCCTGGTTTCCGCCTTCCCAGCTTTAATCCATGGCGGCCAGTTTGCCCTGGGGCCTCGGCGGGTCAAGGACGCGCCGGAGGCGCGCCGCGGGGCGGCCGGGCTTCGCCCGGTCCTTGACGCACCGAGTCCCCAGGGCTCGCATCATCCATGGGATTTAAGGCGGGGTGTGTCCCCTTCGTGATTGGAGACAGCTAACGGTTGTGGCGGAATGAGTCGGCGGTCGCCGTGTCCCGCGAGTTGGATTAAGATAACGGCGTTTCGAACCGGCGCCGTTCGCGCAGAAGGGCGAAGATGAGTGAAGTTGCGACGAAGCAGCCCGCGCCGGTCTATCTACAGATCGCGCGCCACGCCATCCGCGGCCCGTTCACTGCTTCGACGCGCAGAGCTCAGCTTCAATGCCTCGCTGCCTGTTCGCTGTTTCTCGTCGCCTATCTCAACCTGATCACAATCAAGGAAATCGAGATTGGCGGCGTCAAAATAGTCACAAGTCTAAGGGTGGTCGCTGGGCTTTCGGTTGTCTATGCCGCCTATCAGCTCATCCGGTTCCTCTTTGAGGCGACGCTTGAATATCGTCTGTTCAAGCTGGAGTTTGAGCCCCTCAAAGATATGGCGAGAGTTGCTATTGAGATGGAGCGAGCCGAATTGGTGGCGAAATTTGACGCCCTCCAAGTTGGTCTGGCTGATTTTGTTGCAAAGATTCAAGCCAACAGCGCCTTCGTGAAGGAACGAGACGACCAGGTTGATAAGATCAGAGCTGAACATCGCCCTCGCATCGAGTCACTGAGGATCAGGTCGGAAGAATTGAGGCGGGTCGTTGATCAACCTGAAGACGGTGCACCCGCCGAAACGTTTCAAGCCAATATGAGGGCATATGGAGACGCCCTCTCAGATTGGAATAGTGCTGAGGAAGAGCTTGCCGAAGCCTTGAAACCCATTCGGCATGAGCCGTTTCCTCATCCGGACATGAGTGAGGGGAGTGATCTTCTCCACCGTAGCTTCTGGCGGCCCTCAATGCCGGATACCGAAAGAATCTCCGCCGCAATCCAATCGTCCCATCAGCGCGGTTTGGTCGTCGCATGGCTGGATATTGTGCTGCCGTCCGGTCTCTTTGTGGTCTGCCTTGGCTTCCTTTTTTGGGGGACGGTGATTCCGTATTTGCGGGGTTTGGCGAGCTAGGTTGAGTGGGTTCGCCACAGGGGAACGAGAGGACAGGCGTTCGCGTCCCGGAGGTTTCCCAAGGGTTCCCGAAAACGCCTGGGTCCCCGCTTTCGCGGGGATTTGGGCGGGGTTCAGAAATGCTATCGAATAGTGCTTGCAACCAAACAGCTGCAAGCACATATTGCTAGCGTGAACAGCAGGCAGACCCGGACGCTGAAGGCGGTGTTCACGGACCCGGTGTCGGGGACGATCGCCTGGGCCGACATCGAGAGCCTGTTGAAGGCGGTCGGGTGCGAGGTGGTCGAGGGGAACGGATCGCGGGTGCGGTTCGTGTTCCAGGGCGTGATCGCCAGCTTCCATCGTCCGCATCCGGAGAAGGAGGCCAAGCGCTACCAGGTCCGGGATGCGCGCACGTTCCTCATCACCATAGGAGTTCGGCCGTGAAGGGTTTGATCTATAAGGGCTATGTCGCCGCCGTCGAGTTCGATGCCGAGGATGCGGTGTTCGTCGGGCGGCTGGTGGGCGTCAAGGACGTGGTGGGGTTCCACGGGGAGAGCGTGAAGGAACTCCAGGCCGCGTTCCACGAGGCGGTCGACGACTACATCGCGACCTGCGCCAAGGTCGGAAAGGCGCCCGAGAAGTCCTATTCCGGTCAGATCATGGTGCGCGTCGATCCCCGGGTTCATGCGAGCGCGGCGAGGGCTGCGGAAATGAGCGGCAAGAGCCTTAATCGGTGGACGGAAGAGGTCTTGGCTGAAGCCGCCGAGCGTGAGTCCGGCAAGGCTGTGGCGTTCTAGGGCGGGGTTGGCCCTCTCCTTTATCCTCTCCCTCTCCCTCTCCCTCTCGCTGCGCGAGGGAGAGGATATGTTCTTGTTTTGTTCTTGACGCGGCAATCGGGTTCCGGCATACTGCGGCTCGGCTGGTGAACTGCGCCTGGGGCGCAGCACTCCACCGCCGCACCCCTTCAACCTGACCGGCCCGGCGTTGGCGCGCGGGCTTGAGCTTTGCGGGCTATTCTCATGGATTGTGACGAGGCTTCGGCCGCCCCGGTGCGGGGCTATGTGCGGTTCTCCGCGACGGTGGCGCGGGAGGTGTGCCGGCGGGTGGCGGCGGGGGAGAGCCAGAACGCGATCTGCGCCGAGCCGGCGATGCCGTCGCGCACGGCGCTGCGGCGCTGGGCGCGGGAGTCTGCGGGGTTCGCGCGGATCTTCGCCCGGGCCAAGGCGATGGCCATGCGCAAGCCGGTGAGCGGGCGCGGCTACTGCCCGGCCACGGCCGAGGAGATCGTGGCGCGGGTCTCCGAAGGCGAGATGCTGACCTCGATCACCACCGACCCGGTGATGCCCTCGCTGCGCACCGTCATGCGCTGGCGGGCCGACCATCCGGAGTTCGCCGAGGACCTGCGCCTGGCGCGCGAGGCGCTGGCCGAGCGGTTCAGCGACATGGGCTGGAAGATGGCCATGGAGGCGACGCCGGAGACCGCGTTCCTGACCCAGGTGCGGCTGAAGCAGCTGCGCTGGACCGCCGCGGTGCTGGGGCCGCGGACGCATGGGCGGCTGAAGGCCACTGAGCCGCCGAAGGCGCAGGAGCGGGACGAATACCTGTTCAGCCACTTCAAGATCGAGGTGCATCCGGAGAACGGCCAGCACCGGGTGGTGACCTATGCGCCCGACCCCGACACCAACCTGCCGATCCGCATCCGGGAGGGGCCGTGGACCGAGCCGGTCGATCCGCTGAAGAAGGCCGCCGACCTCGACGCCCTGATCCAGTCGCGGCGCGCGGCGCTGAACCGGCTGGCCGACGGGTCGGACGACTAGGGCCCGGCTTAAGTCAACAGCCATTGACATATCGGCGGCATGCGCTCAGCGTCCTGGCAAAAGACGCTATCCGGGAGCGAAGCCATGAACATCGCCGTGAAGCCTGAAGCCGCCGCGGACGCGGCCGCCGCCGAGATCTACGCCACGCCGCTGGCGGAGCTGAACCCGGCCATGGCCAAGCGCTTCCAGGACGACACCATCTGGCCGGTGTTCGCCAGGCTGCGGGCCGAGGACCCGGTGCACTTCACGCCCGACAGCGAGTTCGGCCCCTATTGGTCGATCACCCGCTGGAACGACATCATGACGGTGGACACCGACCATGAGGGCTTTTCCTCCGCCGACGGCATCGCGCTCGCCAACCTGGAGGCGATCAAGGAGCAGGAGCGGGTGATGGGCCAGCGGCGCCGCGGCGCGGGCTTCATCACCATGGACGAGCCGGAGCACGCGGCGCACCGCAAGGCGGTCAGCCCGACGGTGGCGCCCTCCAACATCGCCAACATGGCGCCGGTGGTGCGCGAGCGCGCCGGCCAGATCCTCGACGGCCTGCCGATCGGGGTGGAGTTCGACTGGGTCGACAAGGTGTCGAAGGAGCTGACGGCGATGACGCTGGCGACGCTGTTCGACTTCCCGTTCGAGGACCGCCGCAAGCTGACCTTCTGGTCGGACATGGTCACCAACCTGCCGGGCCACGGACCGGTGGAGAGCTGGGAGCAGCGGGGGGCCGCGCTGTTCGACTGCTTCGGCACCTTCAACGCGCTGTGGAACGCGCGGGTGAACGCCCCGCCCAGCATCGACCTGATCTCCATGCTGGCGCACAACGAGGCGACCCGGAACATGTCGCCGGAGGAGTACAACGGCACGGTGATCCTGCTGATCGTCGGCGGCAACGACACGACGCGGAACACCATCTCGGGCAGCGTCTACAACCTGAACAAATTTCCGGAGCAGTACGACAAGCTGCGCGCCGACCCCTCGCTGATCTCGTCGATGGTGTCGGAGACCATCCGCTACCAGACGCCGCTGTCGCACATGCGCCGCCAGGCGACCCGCGACATCGAGATCGGCGGCAAGACCATCAGGAAGGGCGACAGCGTCGTCATGTGGTACATCTCGGGCAACCGGGACGAGACCGTCGTGGACCGGCCCAACGACTACATCATCGACCGCGAACGGCCGCGCCAGCACCTGTCGTTCGGCTTCGGCGTGCACCGCTGCGTCGGCAACCGGGTCGCCGAGATGCAGCTGACCCTGATCTGGGAAGAGATCCTCAAGCGGTTCCCGCGCATCGACGTGGTGGGCGAGCCGACGCGGACCCACTCGCCCTTCGTGCACGGCTTCGAGACCCTGCCGGTGATCATCCCGGCGCGGGCCTGATCGCCGCGTGAACGACGTCGCGATCCTTCGGGCGCCGCCGCGCCGCCGCGACGCGGAGGCCACGCGCGCCGCGATCCTGGCGGCGGCCAAGGCGCAGTTCAGCGTCTCCGGCTACGATAGCACGGCGCTGCGCGACATCGCCGCCGAGGCCGGCTGCGACGTGGCCCTGATCAAGCGCTATTTCGGCGGCAAGGCGGGGCTGTTCACGCAGGCGCTGCGCGCCTCGCTGCATCCCGAGCGCCTGCAGGCCTGGAACCGCGCGACCTTCCCACGCGACGTCGCCGCCATGATGGCCGGCAGCCCGCATGCGCCCGAGGCGCAGACGCAGAGCTTCCAGTTCCTGCTGCGCGCGGCGACCTCGCCGACCACGGCGCCGCTGCTGAACGTGGCGGTGCAGGAGCGCTTCCTGGCGCCGATCGCCGAGTGGCTGGGCGGCGAGGACGCCGGGCCGCGCGCCCGGGTGCTGGCCGCGGTGTTCATCGGCTTCCTGGTCGAGCGCCTGATCCGCGACGAGCCGCTGACCGGCCGCGAGCGCGAGGTGTTCGTGGACCGGGCGCAGGCGGCGCTGGAAGCGGTGCTGAGATGAACAATCTCGCGCCCACCCGCCCGGCCGACGCCGCGGCCATCGAGGCCAGCCTGGCGCTGGCGGCCGAGCGCGGCGGCGACCTGGCGCCGGCGGTCTACGCGCGGCTGTTCGCGCGGCAGCCGGAGATGCTGGCGCTGTTCTGGCGCGACGCGAACGGCGGCATCAAGGGCGAGATGCTGGCCAAGGTGTTCGAGGCGATCCTCGATTTCATCGGCCCGCGCAGCTACGCCCACAACCTGATCGAGACCGAGGTGATCACCCACGAGGGCTATGACGTGCCGCGCGCGGTGTTCGCCACCTTCTTCGGCGTCGTCGCCGAGGTGGTGGCCGAGACCTGCGGCGGCGACTGGACGCCGGCCATGGCCGGGGCCTGGAAACGCCTGCTGGCCGACCTCGACCACTTCGTGGCGCAGCGCGGGCGGGTCATGGCCTGAGGCGGCTTAGAACATAGGGATTTGGAGAGGGGCTCGAAGGATGTCTGCAAGGCTTGGCCTGTTCGGCGCGGCGGTCGGCGCGCTTCTCGTCTACGGCTGCACCACGGCGCCGTCGGCCAACAGCGCGCTGCGAAGCGCCCAGGGCGCCTCGGCGAGCGAGGCCGTGGCCTCGCCGTCGCGGGTCGACAACTTCCTGTTGGCGGACGCGGACCTGCGGGCCTGGGAGCTCCACCGGATGAGCGACCAGAAGGCCGTGGTGCTGGTGACCCAGTCGAACGGCGACGCGGTGATCCGCAGCGAAGCCCCGGCCCTGAAGGCGCTGAAGGCCGCCTACGCCGCCAAGGGCGTCCAGTTCCTGATGCTGAACTCCAACCTCAAGGACAGCCGCGAGGCGATCCAGGCCGAGGCCGCCAAGGCCGGCTACGACACGCCGGTGCTGATGGACAGCTATCAGCTGGTCGGCGAGAGCCTGGGCGTCACCCGGTCGGCTGAGGTGATCGTGATCGATCCCAGGACCTGGAAGGTCGCCTGGCGCGGGGCGCTGGCGGACGGCGGAGCTGGCAAGGCGCTGGACGCGTTGACCGCCGGCCAGGCCGTGCCGGTCGCCGCCGCGGCGCCGGGCAAGGGGGCGGCGATCGCCTTCCCGGCCCGCGCGGCCAAGGCCGAGATCACCTATGTGAAGGATGTGGCGCCGATCCTGGAGGCCCGCTGCGTGGCCTGCCACGAGGAAGGCGGCATCGGCCCCTTCGCCATGACCAACTACGCCACGGTGAAGGGCTTTGCGCCGATGATCCGCGAGGTGATCCGCACCCACCGCATGCCGCCCTATGACGCCGATCCGCACGTGGGCAAGTTCTCCGACGACCGCGGGCTGTCGGCGCAGGAGGTGAAGACCGTCGTCCACTGGATCGAGGCGGGCGCGCCGCGCGGCGAGGGCAAGGACCCCCTGGGCGCCAAGCATCTGGTCGCCGCCGAATGGCCGCTCGGCAAGCCGGACGTGGTCATCGACATTCCCGCCTACACCATCCCCGCTTCCGGCGTGGTCGACTACCAGCACCCCTGGGTCGCCAACCCGGGCACCGAGGGCAAGTGGCTGCGGGCCGCCACCATCAAGGTCGAGGCGCGCGCCGGCGTGCACCATGTGCTGACCGGCCTGATGACCGAGATTCCCAAGCCCGGGCAGCCGGCGTTCGAGAACCAGTGGGGCGCGTCGGTGGGGACCTATGCCGTGGGCTTCGAGAGCGAGGTCGCGCCGAAGAACGCCGGGACCTGGATTCCGGCCGGCGGCGCCATCGGCTTCCAGAACCACTACACGCCGTTCGGCAAGGAGACGACCGACCACACCAAGCTGGCGTTCTACTATTACAAGGACAACGAGAAGCCCGGCCTGGTGATGCACACCATGGACCTCACCAACAACGCCATCGAGATCCCGCCCAACGATTCACACCACGTCGAGGTCGCCTACATGGCGTTCCCGCACGACGCGCTGCTCTACGCGGCCTTCGTGCACGCCCACTACCGCGGGACGGCGTCGGACCTGTCGATCCGCTATCCGGACGGCAGGGAGAAGCTGCTGCTCTCGCTGCCGCGCTACCAGTTCGGCTGGCAGCGCTACTACACCTTCGCCGAGCCGGTCGCGGTGCCGGCGGGATCGAAACTGATCGCCCACTACGTCTACGACAACTCCAAGACCAATCCGGCCAATCCCGACCCGAACAAGACGATCATCTGGGGCCCGCAGTCCTGGGAGGAGATGTTCTTCACCCGCCTGCGCTACCGCTGGATGGACGAAACCTCGACCCATCTGGTCAAGTACGACAAGGAGCTGCGGGACGGGGCGCTGCTGGGCAACCTCGACGCCAACATGGACGGCAAGATCGAAAAGGCCGAGCTCAAGGGCCTGGTGGGCAAGATGCTGCTGCCGCGCTGGGACCAGCTCGACACCAACCATGACGGCGTGCTGGACAAGGACGAGATCGCCGCCGCGTCCAAGCTGTTCGGCGGCCATCGGCAGGAAGCCGAGGCGCCGGCGCCCTCAGCGACGCCGGTCGCTGGAGGCCGATAGGCGCTAGTCCTTGCCGCCGGTCGGGGTCTTGGCGGCGCTCGCGTGCTCCTTCTCGGCGTTGCGGGCGCCGGCCAGGATGCCGGGGAGCGCGTAGTTGCCCTCGTTGCAGGCGTATTCGTAGATCACGCCGCGCAGGGGCGAGAACTCGTACTCGCCGCCCCAGGGCTTATCCCAGCTCGACGGCGAGTCGATGGTGAAGGCATAGCGCAGCCGGTCCTTGGCCACCCGCGTGAAGCGCTCGGTGATGGTCAGGTCCTTCCAGGCGCCCTGGAAGGCCTGTTTCTGCGGGATGTTGGTGGTCTCGACCACCAGGGTGTCGCCCTCCCAGTGGCCGATGGAATCGCCGAACCAGGGCCGCACGTCGTCGGCGCGGTGGCGGGCGTTCAGGTGCACGATGCGGGTGTCGTGGACCATCTCCACCTGGATCGCCACCGTGTCGGGCGTCTGCACGATGTTGTAGTCGTTGTTGTAGAAGCCGTTGGGCAGCATGGGCGGTCCGACGTTGCCGCCGAACATGATGCAGCGCTCGCTGAGCGGCCGGTTCTCCGGATTGTCGTAGGAGCCCAGCGGATCGCGGCTGCCTTCGCCGCCGCCCGAGTAGTAGCCGGCGGCCATGGTCGCGGCGGTCTTGCGCTTGGGGATGTGGCCGTCCCTGGTGGTGATCAGCGAGGTGCGCGGCTGGCCGCCGACCCGCATCACCGTATGCCCAGGGTCCAGCCAGCCCCTGTTGTAGCCGCCGACGTCGCCGCCGGCCGCCAGGAACGAGGGCTTCAGCTCCAGGCCGTTGGGGGCGTTGACCGGGGCGTTGGGATCGGTGCGCTTGTTGCCGACGTCGACCTGGTGCGCCTCGTCGGCCTCCAGGGCGTTGGCCTCGGCGGGCGTATAGGCCAGCCGGTCGCCAAGCTTCGAGTCGCGCACCATCGGCGTCAGCGTCGCGTTGGACCAATAGCCGCCGATGTCGGGCTGGCCCGACGCGGTGCGCGGGGCCTTGTAGGCGTCGGCGGCGTGCGCGCCCAGCGGCGCAAAAACGAGCGCCGCGCCGGCGGCCAGCGCCAGGCGGCGCCCATGCATCGAATACGAGGGGATCGTGTTGCGGGTCATGGTGCGTTGCTCCCGAATCTCGCGAGGCGTCTTGCGGCCCCGCCTTTCCCGCATTGTGCGCCATCGGACGCGTTTCGAAACCGCCTTTGATCCTCAAATCGCTCAAATCGCTGTAGTGCGGTGGTGACGGAGGATGCGCATGGCGGGCAAGGCGACAGCTGCAAGGTCCGGCGACCCGGTGGTGGCGCACCTGAAGGCGCTGCGCGTGGCGATGTTCGTCATCGCGGTGATCCTGGTGGGCTTCACGCTCTGGGTGCTGCGCCGCATCCTCGAACCCTTCGTGCTGTCGCTGTTCCTGCTGATCATGATCGATGGCCTGGCGCGCGCCATCGACCGGCGGATTCCGGCCTATCCCAGGGCCGCGGCGATGCCGACCGCCATCGTCTCGATCCTGGCGGTCTTCGGTCTGACGCTGTGGCTGACCATCGACAACGCCACCGCGTTCGCCGCCCAGGCGCCGGTCTACACCCAGCGCATCAACGCGCTCCTGGTCAGCGGCGCCGGCACGCTGGGGCTGGCGGTGACGCCGACCGTCACCGACCTGATCCGCGAGATCAATCCGGCCCGCTACGCCGGCGTGGTCGCGGGCCATCTCAGCCACTTCGCCGAGGCGGCGGTGTTCATGTTCATCTATCTGGGCTTCCTCCTGGCCTCGCGCCGGGGCTTCGCGGCCAAGGCGCAGGGCTTCTTCCCCGACGCCGCCGAGCGCCAGGAGGCGGGCAAGGTCTTCGAGCGCGTGCGCCACGGGGTCGAGAGCTACGTCTGGGTGCAGACGGTGGTCGGACTGATCATCACCGCGCTGTCGGCGGCGCTGATGCTGGCGACGGGCCTCAGCCACGTGGGCTTCTGGTGCGCGATCATTTTCCTGTCGAACTACATCCCGGCCATTGGCGCGGCGATCGGGGTGCTGTTCCCGGCGGTGTTCGGCCTGGTGGAGTTCACCGCGCTCTGGCCGGCGCTGATCCTGATCGGCGGGCTGGAGGCGATCCATTTCGGGGTCAGCCACGTGGTCCAGCCGCGCCTGCAGAGCCGCAGCCTCAACCTCGACCCCATCGTGGTGCTGCTGGCGCTCGCCTTCTGGGGCGCGGTCTGGGGCGTGGTGGGCGCCTTCCTGTCGACGCCGCTCGCGGTGGTCGCCATGGCGATCATGGCCGAGTTCAAGAGCACCCGGCCGCTGGCGGTCCTGCTGTCCCGCGACGGCAAGCCCTACGCCGACCTGGAAGCGGAATCCCGGCCTGGGAAATAGGGCTGGGACCTAAGGCCGCACGGCGGGGCTTTCATATTCCGTTCACCTTGGCGCGGCGTAATAGTCGTCGGGCTGGTGAGAGACGGGCGCCGGCAAGAGATGTGCCTGTTGCGCCCGGGATGGCCTGCGATGCTGAACGTCGACCTTTCCACACTCAGGGGCCAGGAGCTCCGCCAGCTGCTCGACACGACGCGGCGGCGCGGCGACGCGGCGGTGACCTACGAGATCCTGCAGGAGATGGCCGTGCGGCGCGAACGCGGCGAGCCGGAGCAGCGCCGCGGCCTGTTCGGACCCAAGCGTTCGGCCGAGCCGCGGGTGATCGAGCTTAATCTCGGCGATCCGCTCGACCCCAAGGACCCGCAATTGGAAGAGGCTGACATGGCGCCTCCGCACGTCGAAGACTGGGAGCTGGAGGCGGCGGAACAGGACGACGACGCCACCTATCTGCATCCGCCGCCCCCAGGTCTTAATGGCTCGCCCGAGTTCGACGACCGGCCGCCGCCGCCCAAGCCGCGACGCCGCGCGCTCTGGCTGAGCACCGGCCTGGCCATGGGCCTGGTCGCGGGCCTGGCGCTGGGCGGCTGGGCCGAGTCGGTGTCGCAGCAGGCGCACGCGCCCCTGACCGTCGCCGCCGCCACGCCGCCGCCGGCCCAGGCGCCCGCCGCCGCGGCGCCCGCCGGGGATCCGATCGCGGTGGAGACGGAGACCGCGCCGGCGACGGCCGCGGCTTCCGTGCCCGGCGCCGTCACGCCGATTCCGGCCCCGCCGCCGTCGATGGCCTCGGCGCCCATCCCGGCCGCCGTCCCCGCCGTCAAGACCGCGCCGGAAACGGCCGCACCGGCTCCGGTGGAGGTCGCCGAGGAAACCGCGCCCGATACCGGCAAGGCCGCCGTCAAGGAGGCCGCCGCCAAGGAGGCCGCCATTGGGCCTGTGGGCGCCAAGGCCTGCGCCGGCCAGCCCACCCCGGCCGACCGGATCATCTGCGAGACGCCGCGCCTGCAGCGCCTGCAGAAGGACCTGCGCCAGGCCTACGCCGACGCGCTGGACGCCCATCAGGACCGCGACCTGCTGCGCGAGCACCAGCTCGCCTGGCGCGAGGCGCGCAACACCGTGACCGAGCCGCAGCGCCTGGCCCAGCTCTACGAGGAGCGCATCCGCAAGCTCAACGCCGCGGCGGCGGAGGCGCGGGCGGCGCGGTAGGCGACCGCGCTTGCCGTGTCCTCCTCCCCTTGTGGGAGGAGGTGTCGGGCGGACGCCTGACGGAGGTGGGGTCGCGCTCCCCCCTCCGCGCGATACGAAGCTTCGGGCGGAGCTGAGAGTTCTGAGAAACCCCACCTCCGACCTGCTCCGCAGGCCACCTCCTCCCACAGGGGGAGGAGGACGCTTAGAGGATGCCGGTTCGGCTTACTTCGCAGCGCCGCCCGTGCCCTGATTCTTCTGCGCCGCGACCATGGCGGCGACATCGGCGAGCAGGGCCTTGGCGTCGTAGACGATGCCGTCCTTGATGGTGAAGCGCACGCCGCCGATCATCGCCGCCTTGCCGGTCTTCTCGTCCAGCTTCAGCCGGCCGGTGCCGTAGAGCACCTTGAAATTGGCCAGCGGATTTTCCGGCACGATCACCAGGTCGGCGAGCTTGCCCACCGTCACCTCGCCCATCGGCGGCGTCTCGCCTTTCGGGTCGTAGAGGGTCATGGCGCCGTTCAGCGTCGCCGAGCGGACCACCTCCAGCGGGGTCAGACCCGCCTCCTGCAGGAGCTCCAGCTCCTGGATGTAGCCGAAGCCGTAGAGGTTGTAGATGAAGCCGCTGTCGGAGCCCGTGGTCACCCGCCCGCCGATCGACTGGTAGTCGTGGATGAGCTGCATGTAGCGCTGGTAGAACCGCTTCCAGGTCACCTCGCGCTCGGTGGTCCAGTCGAAGAAGAACGAGCCGTGATGCTCGTGGCTCGGCTGGTAGAAGGCCCA
>Ga0070730_10000024_pt1 | contig 192380 bp, 183 predicted proteins | sample Coa_R1_3_FD_66447 | JGI IMG/M metagenome (GOLD analysis project Ga0070730, IMG submission 66447) | Surface soil microbial communities from Centralia Pennsylvania, which are recovering from an underground coalmine fire - Coalmine... | ecosystem: Environmental > Terrestrial > Soil >... | reverse complement strand
ATTCCAGGCAAGACTCTGGAAAATAACAGAACTTCGCAATTCTATCCCCGCAACTTCAGTCTAGATTTCCCGCACTGGCTTTCAGGCCGTCAGTCGCGCTGGGTTGGCGGCGGATGGATCGGAAGCTTCGCGCAGGGCCGCAACCAGGAGCGGGACGCTGATCGGCTTGGTCAGGTAGGCGCAGAAGCCAACTTCTTCGCCGCGGACAAGGGTCCCGGCCAAGGCGTTCGCCGAAAGCGCGATCACCGGAATATCGCGCGTGGCTGGGTTGGCGGCGAGGCGCGCCTTGACTTCGAACCCATCGATATCTGGGAGATTGATGTCGAGCAAAATGACGTCTGGCTCAATCTCTTCGGCCATGGCCAAGCCTGCCAAGGGATGATCGGCCACATGCAGCTCCAGATCGCCCAGCGCATCAGCGATGTGATGCATCAGCCGTATATTCGAGGCGTTGTCCTCAATATAAAGCAGGACCAGCGGAGAGGTCCGATCGAGCCCCTTGTCTTGCGCACGCTCTACCTGCCTCACCGACTGTTCGGTGGTTGTTGAGAGCGGCAAACAGACCCTGAACGTCGAGCCTTGAGCATCGGTGCTTTCCACCGCGAGCTCGCCGTTCATGGCTTCCACCAGCCGTTTGGTGATGGCCAGGCCAAGCCCCGTGCCATCCAGCGAAAGGCTCTCACGGCCCAGTCGTTCGAACGGTTCGAAGAGTTGCTCCATGCGATCAGCCGGGATTCCGAGGCCGGTGTCGCGCACGAGGATCTCGGCCTGGTCGTCCTGGACACAAATCTCCACCGACACCGCGCCTTGGGGGCGATTGTATTTGATGGCGTTGGAAATCAGGTTGGTCAGCACCTGCTTCAGCCTCAGGTGGTCGGCGTAAAGGATTACCGGGGTTTGCGCGCCCGTGAAGGACAGAACCACCCCTGCACGCTCGGCCTGCAACCTGAATGTCGCCACTAGGTCTTGGGTCAAACGCACCGCATCAACCGGCTCCAGCGAGACGAAAACCTTACCGCTTTCGATCCTGGCGAAGTCGAGCACCTCCTCGATGAGGGCCAACAGATGCCGCCCGGCGGTGTGGATCTGCTCCACCGCCGTGGCTTGGTTGGGGCTAAGCGCGTCTTTGCGGCCTCGCATCTGCAAAACCTCGGCAAAGCCGATAACCGCGTTAAGGGGCGTGCGGAGCTCGTGGCTCATGTTGGCGAGGAAATCAGACTTCGCCTGGTTTGCGGATTCCGCACGCCGGCGCTGCACGTCATGGGCTGCGAGCGCTTGAGTAAGCTCGGTCGTGCGATCCTGAACCCGGGCTTCCAAGGTCTCATTGAGGACGCGCAGGCGCCCAGCTTCGCTGACCGCATTTGCTTCCAGTCGCCGGTCGAGATAGGCGCACATCAGTCCGATCACCAAGATCAGCGCCAGACTGACGAAAATTGTCACCGCCAGCAGTGAACCGGACACCAAGGCCCCGTGCGTCGTCGCCGCCAGCGTCGGCGACGCGACCATCACCGTGCCGGCCATGCCGGTGAAGTGCATTCCGCCGATCGCGGCCGCCATGACCAGGGCCGATACCGCCCTTTGAGCGCTCGTGCGTAGAGAAACGGCGAGCAACAGGGCCACGCTGGCTGCGACGACCGCGATCAATATCGACAGGGCGAAAAGCCAAGGACGGTAATAGATCTGCCCGGGCAGGCGCATGGCGCTCATGCCCATGTAGTGCATGACGCTGATGCTGAGGCCAACCAAGCCGCCGCCGCTCAGAATGCGAACCATCGAGCCGCGCGTTCCCAACGTCTGAAGTCCGCTGGCGACCCCGACGATGGCGATCACCCCGGAGAGGATCGTCAAGCCGGGATCATATTCGATCCGCAGGGGCGTTCGGTAGGCCAGCATGGCGATGAAGTGCATCGACCAGACGCCGCCGCCCAACACCAGGGCCGCTCCCCAGAGCCAGAAGCGGCGTGCGGCAGGCGGGGCGTTGCGCCACCGTTCCGCCATATCCAGCGCTGCGAACGAGGCGATGGCGGCGGCAAGGTAGGATACGACGACAAGCGCCGGATCATGGTGGGCCTGGACGCCTACCGCATTAGTGTTGAAACAGAGGCCAAGAATTTGCATGGCGCCCCACCCTGTGAAGGTGGAGCATCTATAGGTTGTCCTTTAACATCTTGCTATCAACAAGCAGCTCGAAAGCTGTTTTATTCAATCCCGCAAGCTTTGGGTAACTAACTGTCCGCTGCATCTAAAGCTGCGGACAGCGCTACGATCAGCGTCTCCATGGGCATGTGAACGCCGGGATCTCAGCCATGGGAGACAAACTTCAATCTTCGTCGTGTTCGTCGTGTTCGTCGTCGAAGACCGAACTTGCGGTGTGATCCTCGGCGACATCCTCCGGTTCGTGGTCGTGCTCGATCACGCCGGTTTCAGAAGCCGGCAGCAGGGTCGCGCCTTCGGGTTCGACGATCCCCTTGCGTTTGTCGTCCTTGGCTTTTTTGTCGGCGGCTTTCTTGACCACGGCGTCCAGCTCAAGCTGCGTCGAAAGACCCAGGGTCACCGGATCGACCGGCTTGATGTTGGCGGAGTTCCAGTGGGTGCGGTTACGGACCTGATCGATCGTGGCCTTGGTCGTGCCTAGAATGCGGGCCAGCTGGGAATCGGCGACCTCGGGGTGGTTGCGCAGGAACCAGGCGATGGCGTCGGGTCGATCCTGGCGGCGCGAGACGGGCGTGTAGCGCGGCGCCTTTTTCTGCGGCTTGAGATATTCCGCATGCCGGCTCTTCAGCGCGATCAGTTTGTGGTTCGCGTTCTTTTCAGCGAGGTCAAGCTCTTCGCGGCTCAATTGCCCGTTGGCGATCGGGTCGGCGCCGCGAATATCGCGCGCCACCTCGCCGTCGGCGATACCCTTAACTTCCAAGGGATGCAGGCCGCAGAAGTCGGCGATCTGCTCAAACGTCAGAGAGGTGTTATCCACAAGCCAGACAGCAGTCGCCTTCGGCATCAGGATTTCAGTGGTCATGGTCTTGGCTTTTCCGTGCATCGGAAATGAAGGCGCCCGGCCTTTCGGCCGGGCGGTGAGATAGGATCTATAGGACGGTTCGGCGATTGAGGAAACGGAGTTTTCGTTGTCGCGCCGGGGCAGGGCGCGCGGCCGATCCAAAAATCCTTGATTGCGGGCCTTAGCTCGGAGCCGAATGCGCCACGACGCAAAGCCTCTCGCCTGCTTGCGTCAGGCGCCGCGCGCGGACCGCAGTGGCGAGAGCGTCAAGCAGCCCCACCGAGGTCTCCCAGTCAATGCAGGCGTCAGTGATTGATTGGCCATGGACGAGGGGCTTTCCACGCACGAGCTCTTGGCGACCCGCCACGAGGTGGCTCTCGATCATGACCCCCATGATTTGCTCCGCGCCGCCTGCGATCTGCCGACCAAGATCTGCAACCACGGCCGGCTGGTTTTCGTGGTTCTTGCCGCTATTGGCGTGGCTTGCATCGACCATCAGCCGTTGCGGCAGGCCGGCCGCCGATAACTGAGCGGCGGCGGCGGCGATGCTGGATGCATCAAAGTTGGGCGTCTTGCCGCCACGAAGAACAATATGGGCGTCGGTGTTGCCGCTGGTCGTGGCGATGGCCGCGCGGCCTTCCTTGTTCACAGCCAGGAAATGATGGGGCTGGCCGGCGGCGAGCACGGCGTCGACCGCAATCCGCACATCGCCGTTAGTTCCGTTCTTGAAGCCGACGGGGCAAGAAAGGCCGGAGGCTAGCTCCCGATGGATCTGGCTCTCGGTGGTGCGCGCGCCGATCGCGCCCCACGCGACGAGGTCGGCGATATACTGCGGCGTGGTGACGTCGAGAAACTCGCAAGCCGCCGGCAGTCCCAGGGCGCAGACATCAAGCAGAACGCGACGCGCCAGCCTTAGGCCATCGTTGATCCTGAACCCGCCATCGAGCCCCGGATCATTGATCAAACCCTTCCAGCCAACTGTGGTGCGCGGTTTTTCGAAATAGACCCGCATGACGATTTCCAGGTCAGCCGCATGGCGCGCCCGCTCCGTGGCCAATCGCTTCGCGTACTCGAGCGCCGCCTTGGGCTCGTGAATTGAGCAGGGCCCGATGACCACCAGCAAGCGGTCATCGCGGCCCTGCAAGATGGCGTGCGCCGCGCGGCGCGCGGCGCCGACTGTTTCGGCTATGGGCGATGTCGCTGGGGCCTCGCCAATGACTTGGGAGGGCGGGCTGAGCGTCTCTAGACTTTGGATGCGAAGGTCGTCAGTTGCGGGCATGGCGGGCTCCGAAAGTTGGTAGGAGAGGCGGCCATTAAAAAAGCCGCCAGGTTCCTGGCGGCTGGTGAAGACGTCTGGCTGTCTTAAATTCAGGCCAAACGATCCTCCGCCGGCGCCAGGGGCGTCGGATAGCTAAAATACCAAGAGGCGAAATAGCTGTCGGAATGGATCATCGGCGACACCCTAATGTCGCGCACCGGACCTGTCACCTGCGAGATTGGCCAGGACCTGCGCATTCAGAGCGGAACGCGACCCAGAATGCGCAAGCCATAGCCTGCCGAGCCCGGCAGAACCGTTTTCGATGACGTCAGAAGATGCATGTCACGCACCCCAAGGTCGATGAGGATCTGGGCTCCCACGCCATAGTCGCGCAGCACATTGGCGGCCTGGCTGGCCGCAGGCTGGCCGTATCGCTCGGAAAGCCAGGACGGATTTGGGTCGCGTATGAAGACCGCGACGCCTGCGCCGTCATAGTCCGCAATCGCCTGCAGAGCGTTTGGCACATAGTCGCGACGCGCCTCGACATGACCCAGCATGTCGGCGGCCATGTCGACGCGATGCATCCGCACGAGGGTCGCCTTTTCAGGATCGATCTTGCCCTTGGTGAGGGCCACGTGCTCGGCCCCATCGATGATGTTGCGGTAGATCACCATCCTGAAGCGCCCGCCGAATGCGCTGTCGAACGGCGTCTCCAAGACCCGCTCCACCTGCCGTTCAGTCCGCCTGCGATAGGCGATGAGGTCGGCGATCGTGCCGATCTTCAGGCCGTGCAGCTGGGCGAAGGCCACCAGGTCGGGCAAGCGCGCCATCGACCCATCGTCCTTCATGATCTCGCAGATCACCCCGCCGGGATTGAGCCCGGCCATCCGTGAAATGTCGACAGCCGCCTCGGTGTGGCCTGCGCGAACCAGGACGCCGCCGTCTTTGGCGACCAGCGGAAAGACGTGACCGGGGGAGACGACATCGTCGACGCCCTTGGTGGGATCGATGGCGACCGCCACGGTGTGGGCGCGATCATGGGCCGAGATGCCGGTCGTGACACCTTCGCGCGCCTCAATCGAGACGGTGAAAGCCGTCCCATGGCCGGATTGATTGTCGCTCGCCATCGGCGGCAGACGCAATTGCCTGGCGCGTTCGGCGGTTATCGACAGGCAGATGAGGCCGCGCGCGTGCTTGGCCATGAAATTGATCTGCTCGGGCGTTGCGAACTGCGCCGGGATGATGACGTCGCCTTCGTTCTCCCGGTCCTCGGCGTCCACCAGAATGTACGGCCGCCCATTGCGGGCGTCTTCGATGATGTCCTCGATGGGCGAGATCGCCGAGGTGAAGGCCTCAGCGTCCGTCGGAACGCCGCCGCCCGGTGGAACAAGATATGGACGCTTCATGGCTCGACCTTCACTCCCCGCGCGCCGCGCATCTTAGCGAACTCCATCACCTGATCTGCAACGGTTGTAATCTGCCAAGCATCCTTGGCTTCTCGGCATTCACCCATCTCGTTGAACAGGTTCGCAGCGTTCAGCGCAGCGCCATAGGGCGTCGGCCAGCCACGCATGGCATGTATGATCCCGCGCACCGCCATCAAGGTGGTTCCCCCCGCCTGAGCGCCATCCGCGGTTATGATGATCCCCACGGGCATGCCTTCAAAATAGGGCCGCGGATCGGTGCGTGTGAGCTCCAAGGTGTCGAGCGCGTTCTTGACCACGCCCGACAAGGAGCCGTGATACCCAGGCGTGGCCAAGATCACCCCGTCGGCCTGACGCACGGCCGCAGCCAGCTCGGCCTGTTCGGCGCTAGGCCCGCGGGAGCCCGGATTGAAATGCGGCAGGCGTTCCAGGAATTCGCCGCCGAAAAGCTTGGTCCTTGCGCCTGCCTTTTCGGCATGACGAAGGGCCAAGATCAGCGCGCGTTCCGTTGAAGACCCCGCACGCGGCGTGCCGCCCACCCCAATGATTAGCGGCTGCGTCATGCGCTCTCAGACACTGGCGCGAAGAGTTTCTTCAGCTCGGTCTTGATGATCTTGCCGTTAGCGTTGCGCGGCAGGACCTGTGGCCAGAAGATGATCTTGACCGGAACCTTGAAGGCGGCGAGGCGCTGGCGAACAAGTCCGCGGAGCTCGCTCTCGGTCGCCACCCCGCCAGGTCGCAGATGGACAACCGCCGCCGGCTCCTCCCCAAGGGTCTTGTGCGGGATCCCGACAAGGGCGGCGTCCATCACCGCAGGGTGGTCGTAAAGGACATTTTCCACCTCGACGCAGTAGATGTTCTCGCCACCGCGGATCAGCATGTCCTTGGCGCGGTCGATGATGAAGAGGAAGCCCTCCTCATCCAGCCGCGCGAGATCTCCGGTGCGCAGCCAACCGTCGACGAAAGTCTCCAAGGTCGCCTCTGGCTTGTTCCAATAGCCCTTCACGACCTGCGGACCCTTGACCCAAAGCTCACCCACAGAACCCTGCGCCAAGATGGTCTCGCCGTCGGCAGGGTCACGAATTTGCATCTCTCCAACCGGCGCGGCCGGACCGGCGCTTTCGGGCCGGTTTTCATAGTCCTTTCCAAGGTGGGAGGTAAACGTCGCGGTGGTCTCGGTCATGCCCCAGCCATTGCCAGGCTGTGAGCCGGGAAAAGCCTCACCGATCCTGCGCACCAGCTCCGGCGCCGAGGGCGCGCCGCCATAGGTGACGGCGACCAGGGATGACAGGTCATACTTGCTGCGCGCGGGATGCTCGATCAGTTGCCACGCGATGGTCGGCACCCCGCCCGTCGAATTGACCTTCTCGCGCTCGATCAACCGCATCGCCGGTTCGGCGTCCCAGCGACGCATCAGGACGATCTTCCCGCCGGCGTTCATGGTGGGGCCCAATGTCGCCGAAAGGCCCGTCGCATGGAAGAACGGAACAACCAGCAAAGTCACCCTTTGGGGAAGTTTGTGCGGATCACTTTCCGGCGCGGGTTCGCCAGCGCGCAGAAAATTGCGCACAGCCGCAATGCCGCCTGCGCCGATATTCGACGTCATGTTGCGCTGAGTGCCCAAGGCGCCCTTTGGCCGCCCCGTGGTGCCCGACGTATAGAGGATCGTGGCGTCATCCTCTGGATCCAGTTCGACGCTCGGCAGCGGCTGATCAGCGAGGCCCGCCCAGCTATTGACGGGGCCAATCACATCTTCCAGCCGCGAGACCTTGGGGTGCGATTGGGCGCCCGACAATCTGGGCGCATAGACATGTGCAAGCTCGGTCAAGCTATCGAGGTATTCGGCCACGCGACCCAAACGCTCATCATCGACGATGGCGATCTTGGCGCCGGAATCGGCCAGGCCATATTCAAGCTCAGGTCCGGTCCACCACGCATTCAGCGGGGTGACGATCGCCCCGATCAGAACGCCGGCGAAGAATGCAACCGGCCATTCGGGCAAATTGCGCATGATCACCGCGACCCGATCACCCTTTTTGACGCCATCGGCCTGCAGTCGCCGCGCGAGCGCTAAGGTGGCGCGGGCGAAGGCTTCGAACGTGGCGCGCTCGTCGTCGTAGACGAGGAACTCGCGGTCGCCGAAGGCGCGGGCGTTCAGAAAGACATCACGCAGCGTCGGGGGAGCGTTCTTCCAGACCTTGGTTGCGATCCCGCGGATCGGGATTTCCTCGATCTCGAACCGCTCGCCCTTGGCCGTGAGCCGCGCGTGCGCTTCGGCGATCGACATTACGGGCCAAACAGCGTCAGTCACGTTTCAAAAAAACTCCAAATGAATTCGCCGCCCCGATCGGTCTGGCGACGGCTCGAGGCGACGTTTTATTGCACAATCGGGGCGAAGGCGTGGAGGTTAGGCGGACGTCTTTTCCTTGCGCGCGGCATAGGCCGCTTTCATTTCATCCAACTCCTTGGCGTATCTTTCGTGAGCCGCCTCGCGCAATTTTGGGATGTGATAGGCGGGGAAGAGGTCATTGTCCGGCCGATAGTCCTTCAGCACCTGCTTGGCGAGCGTAACCTTGTGCACCTCGGTGGGACCATCGGCGATGCCCATGACAAGGCTCGACGTCACCATATGCATGAAGGGCATTTCGTTCGATACGCCCAATGCGCCATGCAGGTGAGCCGCCTTGGTGGCGATATCGTTATAGACCTTGGGCATCATGACCTTAATGGCCGCAATGTCCTTGCGGACCATTTGATAGTCCTGGTGCTTGTCGATGAGCCAGGCGGTTCGCAGCACCATCAGGCGGAAGCTTTCGAGCTGAATCCAGCTGTCAGCGATGTCGGCTTGAACCATTTGCAGGTCCGCAAGCTTGCCGTCCCGCGTGGTGCGGCTGACGGCGCGCTTGCACATCAGATCGAGCGCATTGCGGCAGGCGCCGACGGTGCGCATCGCGTGGTGCACGCGCCCGCCCCCCAGGCGCACCTGCGCGATTACGAAGGCTGCGCCACGTTCGCCAAGCAGGGCGTCATAGGGTAGCCGAACGTCTGTGTAGCGGACGTATCCCTCGGAGCCGCCGCCGATCTCACCTCCACCGCCGACCGCCACGTTGCGAACGATCTCAACCCCGGGGGTGTCGGTCGGAACCAGGAAGATCGAGGTCCTTCGATACGGGTCCTTGGCGTCTGGGTCGGTGACCGCATAGAGCACAAGCACCTTGGAATACCGCGCGTTGGTGGAGAACCATTTTTCTCCATTGATCACCCACTCATCGCCGTCCAGGACGGCGCGGGTCTTGAACGTCAAAGGGTCAGATCCGCCTGTGGGCTCGGACATCGAAAAAGCGGAGCGGATCTCGCCATTCAGCAATGGCCACAGGTAGCGCTCCTTTTGAGCCTCGGTCCCGTAGTGAGCGATGATCTCAGCGTTCCCGCTGTCCGGAGCCTGGCAGCCAAACACGGTTGGGGCCAGGCCGTTACGGCCAAGCTTCTCGTTCATCAGGCCAAGCTTGAGCTGACCATAGCCCTGGCCGCCCAGTTCGGGGCCGAGGTGACAGGCCCATAGTTTCTGGTCTCGGACCTTCTGCTGCAGCGGCTTGATGAACGTCTCTCGCCCGACAGGCCCATGGACCGCCATGCCAAGGTGGGAAAGCGGCTCAACCTCGTCGGCCATGAAGTCCTCGATCCAGTCCAGTTTCGTTTGGAACTCCGGATCGGTCTCAAAATCCCAGGCCATCAGTCGTCTCCCTAGCGCTAGTCTTTGAATTCTCGGTATGTTTTAGGGCATTATCAAACGCACGTTGGCATGACGCAACGTCGCTCTGGCAGCTCGCTCAGGCGAGCCTAGAATTTACCGCCGCGTCCTTCGCCGGCTGCGAAGCGCTGGGCGCCCTGGCGTGACTGTCCTGAGCGCAGGCTCTCCATGCCAAACTCGATTTCGGCGCGCGTGGCCTCGTCCCAGTCAAGCGACCATTGCCCGAGCGCCGATAGACGATCATTTCGCATGCATAGCTGGGGAAACGCCGAAAGCTGCGCGGCGAGCTCGAGCGCCACCTCCAGAGCCTGCCCCTTGGGCGCCAATCGGTTGGCCAGCCCGATGTCATAGGCTTCTTGAGCCCCGATCGCACGGCCGGTGAGGATCAGGTCCATGGCGCGAGATGCGCCGATGAGGCGCGGCAGGCGCACGGTGCCCAGGTCGATCAACGGCACGCCAAAGCGGCGGCAGAAGACCCCGAATGTAGAACCTTCAGCCGCCACCCTTAGGTCCGCCCAACAAGCGACTTCAAGGCCGCCGGCCACCGCATGGCCCTCCACCGCCGCGATCACCGGCTTTCCCAGACGCAGCCGCGTGCATCCCATTGGGCCAAGATCGCCATTGCGATGCACCCGATTGCCCCGTCCTTGCGCCACACCCTTCAGGTCAGCGCCTGCGCAAAAGGCGCCGTCGCGCCCCTGCAGGATCGCCACATCGAACGCCTCGGCCGCATCGAACGTCTTGAACGCCTCATAGAGCAGCTGGGCCGTCGGTCCATCGACCGCATTGCGCGCCTGGGGGCGCTCTATTGTGACGATGAGGGTTTTGCCGCGCGCTTCGGTGCTGACGGTTTGCATAGGCGGTCCTCCTGGCCGCCAAGTCGGCGCTTGCGGGGCGGTGGAATGCAAGGGCAAAAAGGCGGCGCGATCTGGAGAAATTCGATGAGCAATGCCAAATCCCAGGGGTTCTCGACGGCGCGACTGGCCCACATCGACCGCTTCATCCAGGACAAATATATTGCGACGGGCCGAATGCCGTGCGCTCAGGTCCTCGTTGCTCGCAAGGGTGAGCGCGTTCACCAAAGCGTCCTGGGTTTGCGCGATGTCGAACGCGCCGCGCCCCTCACCGAGGACACGGTTTTCCGTATCTACTCCATGACCAAACCGGTGACCTGCGTGGCGCTGATGACCCTGGTCGAGGAGGGGCTGATCGCACTGGACGATCCGGTGGCCAAGCACATCCCTTCCTGGAAGGACCTTGGCGTTTTCGCAGCCGGAGTCGACCCGCAGTACCTGACCACGCCGCCGTCACGTCCTATGCAAGTGGTCGACCTTCTTCGCCATACCTCGGGCCTGACCTATGGCTTCCAGAACCGCACCAACGTCGATGCGGCCTATCGCAAGTTGAAGGCCGAGGAGATGCATGGCGCACACGACCTTGAAGCCTTCATCGCCATTCTCGCCAAGCTGCCGCTCGACTTTTCGCCTGGCGAGGCCTGGAACTATTCCGTCTCGACCGATGTCGTGGGCTACCTCGTCCAAAAGCTCGCCGGCAAGCCGCTGAGCCAGGTGCTCAGCGAGCGGATCTTCAAACCCCTTGGAATGGTCGACACCGGCTTTTGGGTGCGCGAGGACCAGAGATCGAGATTTGCAGCCTGCTACAACGCCACGCCCCAGGGCGGCTTGAAGCTCCAGGACGACCCCGCCCAAAGCCCCTATCTCAAGCCGCCCGCACTGGAATCGGGCGGCGGGGGTTTGGTCTCAACGGCCGCCGACTACATGCGCTTTGCGACGATGCTGGTGAACGGCGGCGAGCTTGAGGGCGTCAGCATCCTCAGTCCGATGACGATCCGTCTGATGGCGTCCAATCACTTGCCAGGCGGCAAGGACCTGACCGAGATTTCGCGGTCTCTGTTTTCAGAAAGCACGAACGCCGGGGTGGGATTTGGGCTTGGGTTTGCGGTGGTCTTTGACCCACCCAAGACGCTTATCCCTTGTTCCATGGGTGAATTTTACTGGGGTGGCGCGGCCTCGACGGCTTTCTGGGTCGATCCGGTTGAGGACGTCACCGTGGTCTTCATGACCCAGCTGCTACCGTCTTCGACCTACCCGATCCGGCGCGAGCTGCGCACGCTGGTCTATGCTGCGCTGATGGAGAGCCAAGCCTAGTAAAGCCCCTCTGCGATCAGATGCCGACAGGCTCTACGCCTTGGTTCAGTTCGCGTTGCTCTTCGTCGGTAATCGCTTCGCTCTCATCCATCATGGGCTGACCAAGGCCCGTATCGGGCGCATCGGCGCTGGGCGTGAGGTTCAGCATTCTCGACTTGCGCCACCCGCCCCATCGGAAATAGCCCGCAGCAAGGATGCAGGTCATGGCGCTTCCCAGCGGAAACGAGAACCAGATGGCGTTTGCGCCCCACAGCGGCTCGAAGAGATAGGCCATTGGGACGCGCACGCCCCAAAGCGAAATGATCATCGCCAGAAGCGGCGGCCAAACCGCGCCGGTCGAACGAACGATGCCGGAAAAAATGAAGGCGACGCCAAACGGGACAAACCCCCAAAGCACGATCGCATTGATATGGACCGCAATCGGCAGTGACGGACTGGCCGCCCTTAGAAAGGCGCGCAGCACCCAGGGGTCAGCGAGGTAGATGATCAGAATGGGAACGCCTGTGAAGAGGACGGCGAAGAGCGCGCCGGTCCGTGCGACCCTTTCAACCCGATCCATCTTTCCGGCGCCGACATTCTGGGCCGCCATCGAAGAAACCGCGGCCCCCAGCGCCATGGCTGGCATTTGAACATAGGTCCAAAGTTGCGAGGCCGCGCCGTAAGCCGCTGAGGTTTGCACCCCATAACGATTGACGAAACTCAGCATCGTCACCGCCGCAAAGCTGATCACGATCATCTGGAAGGCCATTGGCGTGCCCTTGGTCACCAAGGCCCCGATGATCTTGAAATCAGGGATGAGCAATCGCCACTCGCTGGGGCGAACCACCAGGATGGAGCGCTGCCGATAGAGGTGGATGAGCATCACCAGCAAGGTGAAGGTCTGCGCCGTAAGCGTGGATGTGGCCGAGCCCGCAATTCCCATTTTCGGGAATGGCCCTACTCCAATGATCAGCATCGGATTGAGAACCACGTCGAGACCGACCGCCAGAAGCGAGAAGTAGAAGGGTGTTCGGCTATCGCCCGTCCCGCGTTGCGCCATCATCACGAAGCTGAAGAAGTACATGAAGGGCATCGCTGCGAAGATCACCCGCAGGTAGGCGATGGCGTCGCCACGCGCCGCGGCGGGGGTTCGCATGGCGCCCAGGATGTGCGGCGTCAGGAGGCCGCCGATCGCGCCGATCAGGACCGAGAGCACGACGAAGAAGGTCGTGGATGTGCCGACGATCTTTTTGGCGAGGGCTTCATTACGTGCGCCCACCGCCTGGCCGATCATGATGTTGGCGGCCATGGTGACGCCAAAAGCGGCTCCCAACATCAGGAACGAGATCTGGTTGGCGTTGGACGTCGCGGTCAACGCCGCCTCGCCCAGCACATGGCTCACCCAGATCGCGTTGGCCGAAAGGTTCAACGACTGCAGAATGTTCGAGCCCAAGACAGGCAACGAGAACATGATCAGCGTCTTGGCGATCGGTCCGACGGTCAGGTCGGGACCCTTGCGGCTCAGCCTTCCACCAGGAGACCCTTGGCTTGCGGCGCCTTTATCGGTGCTGGCCGTCAAAGCGAAAGCTCTCCTGATGCTTCCTCGACGCCTATCGATGGCCGTCGCGTTTGGGATAGTCCTCAACCCTGCTTCGCGCAAAGCGTCGCTTTTTCAACTCTATCAGAGCCCAACGCACGGACCGCGCCCCTCAGGCCAGCGCCAGTCGGCTCTGGCGCCTGCCGTAAAGCAGATAGACCACGACGCCAAACGTGTTCCAGATCGCGAAGAAAATCATCGTCTTGGCCGAAAGGCTGGTGAAAAGATAAAGGCACCCCAGGATGCCGGCCGGGCCAACGACCCAGACCAGCGGCGTCTTGAACGGACGTGGCAAGTCTGGCTGAGCGCGCCGCAGCGCCATAACCGCAAGTCCGGTGGCGATGAACGCCGCCAAGGTGCCAGCGTTGGCTAAGGCGGCGATCTCAGAAAGCGGCATGACGCCGGCGATCACCGCGGCGATCAGACCGGTGAGGATCGTTACGGCGCGAGGCACGCCGCGTGGGGTGACGCTGGCGAGCGCACGAGGCAACAGGCCGTCGCGCGCCATCGCGAAAAAGACCCGGCTCTGGCCGAACATGAAGACCATGATCACCGTGGGCATGGCCACGACGGCGGCCCCGGCGATCAGGGAGGCTGCAAATGGCCGGTGCATCTCGCGCAGAACGAACGCAAGCGGCTCAGCGCTTTTGGAAAACACATTGTAGGGCGAAGCGCCCAGCGCGGCTGCAGCCACGATCATGTAGATGAAGGTGCACAAGACCATGGATCCCACGATGCCGATGGTGAGGTCTCTGCTGGGATTTTTCGTCTCCTCAGCCGCCGTCGAAATGGCGTCAAAGCCATAGAAGGCGAAGAAGATGATCGCGGCCGCGCCCATCACGCCATACTTCTTGCCGTCGATCTCATGGGCGCCAAAACCAAACGGTGCGAACGGGTGGAAATGGCTCGCATCGAAGTGGGGCAAGGTCAGCGCCACAAAGGCCGTCAGCGCGACAAGCTTGACGCAGACCAGGATGAAATTGACGGTGGCGCTTTCACGCGTGCCGACCAGCAGCATGCCGGTGACCGCCAATGCGATAAATACGGCGGGAAGGTTGATCAGCCCTCCGGCTTCGGGGCCCGCCAGAAGCGCCTTGGGAAAAGCCCAATGGGCCTGGGCGATCAAGCCTGACGCGTAGCCCGACCACCCCACCGAAACTGCGCTGCAAACGAGGGTGTATTCGAGGATGAGGCTCCAGCCGATCACCCAGGCGACGAGCTCTCCCAGCGTGGCGTACGAATAGCTGTAGGCGCTGCCGGCGTGCGGCATCAGCGTGGCCATTTCCGCATAGCTAAGTGCTGCGAAGGCGCAGACCGCACCCGCCACGGCGAAGGAGAGGATGACGGCTGGTCCTGCAAGGCCCGCGGCGACACCTGTCAGGGTGTAGATGCCAGTGCCGATGATGGCGCCAACGCCAAGCGCTACGAGATGGGGCCAGGAGAGCGTCGCTTTCAGGCGTTGTTCGCCGGCCGGCCGCGCTTGCGCCGCGACAGGTTTTTTGCGTGTGACGAAACTCATCAACTCTCCCCCGGTTTATATGCACCATGGCCCGCGTTGCAGCTCCTCGCCAAGGCCTCGGCGCCAAGAGGGTTGGTTTGGGTTCGATCGGGGGTTCGGAAAGGGAGATTTCACCCTCAGCGAACATGACAAACTTGAAACCATCTGCGTGTGGATTCCCGCGCCTGAACGGTGTTAAGTTAAGAATCCAATAGGTCCTCTGCGCTTATTCCAGCTGCCGATGTCGAAAGCCTGTTTGGGAAGGAACTTGAGATGATGTCTGCGCGAATTGGTGTGTTCGGTGCGGCCGTTAGCGCCCTTCTGGTCTATGGCTTCTCATCGGGTCCAGCGACGAACGCTCAGCAACAGGCCCAAAACGCCGCTGCGACGGCGCCGATGTCGGCCATGCCGGCCACTGTCGACAACTTCATGCTTGTGGACGCCCAGAAGCTCGAAGCCCACGAGCTTTATAGAATGGCCGATGACAAGGCCATCGTCCTGGTCTCGACGGGCGTGGGTTGCCCGATCGCACGCTCCATGACGCCGGTCTTGAAAGCGCTTCGCGACAAGTACGCCGCGCAGGGCGTCGAGGTCATGCTGGTCGACTCCAACCTCCAGGACAGCCGCGATGCGATCGCGGCGGAGGCCAAGGAATTCGGCATCGACATCCCGATTCTGATGGATTCGAACCAATTGGTCGGTGAAGCGCTGGGCGTGACCCGCACGGCCGAAGTGTTCGTGATTTCGCCGAAGAACTGGAAAATCGCCTATCACGGGCCGCTCGACGACCGTTCCGACTACGGCGTGCAGAAGGCCTCGACCCACGAGTTCGCCAGCGATGCGATCGCCGCGGTCTTGGCGGGAAAGCCGGCGATGGAGGCGACCCAGGCCGCCAAGGGCTGCCTGATCGACTTCCCAGCCAGGACCAAAGCCCATGCTGAGCTCACCTATGTGAAGGATGTGGCTCCAATCCTCGAAGCCAAGTGCGTGGCGTGCCACGAAGAAGGCGGCATCGGTCCCTTTGCGATGAAGGACTATGCGACCGTCAAAGGCTTCTCGCCGATGATCCGCGAAGTCATCCGCACCGATCGCATGCCCCCCTATAACGCCGACCCGCACATCGGGAAGTTCTCCGACGACAAGAACCTTAGCCCTGCCGAGATCAAGACCCTGGTGCATTGGGTGGAGCAGGGCGCGCCGCGCGGCGAGGGCAAGGACCCCCTGGGCGCCAAGCATCTGGTCGCCGCCGAATGGCCATTGGGCAAGCCGGACGTCGTCCTAAATGTGCCGGCCTTCACCATCCCGGCGGCAGGGGTTGTCGACTACCAGCATCCCTGGGTCGCCAATCCGGAGGCCGAGGGCAAGTGGCTGAAAGCCTCGACCGTGAAGGTTGAGAGCCGCCAAGGCGTGCACCATGTGCTGACAGGCTACATGACCGAGGTTCCAAAACCCGGTCAGCAGGCTTTCGAGAACAAGTGGGGCGTCTCGGTCGGCGGCTACGCGGTTGGCGCAGAAAGCGAAGTCGCGCCGAAAAATGTCGGGACCTGGATCCCGCCGGGCGGCGCCATCGGTTTCCAGACCCACTACACTCCCTTTGGCAAGGAAGTGACCGATCACACCCAGATCGCCCTCTACTTCTACAAGGACAACGAGAAGCCTGAACTGGTGATGCACAACTCGGTGATCGTGAACAACGCGATCGTCATCCCAGCGAACGACCCGCACCATCAGGAAGTCGGCTACATCGAGTTCCCGCACGATGCGCTGCTCTATGCGGCCTTCCCGCATGCGCACTATCGGGGCGCCATGTCGGATCTTTGGATCCGCTATCCAGATGGCAAGGAAAAGCTCCTGCTCTCCCTGCCGCGCTATGATTTCAGCTGGCAGCGGGACTACACCTTCGCCGAGCCGATCAAGGTGCCGGCTGGTTCGAAGCTCATTGCGCACTTCATCTATGACAACTCCAAGCGCAACCCGAACAACCCCGACCCGAACAAGCAGGTGGTCTGGGGCGACCAGTCCTGGGAAGAGATGTTCTATACGGCCGTGCGCTATCGCTGGGTCGACGAGACCTCCAAGCACATGGTCAACTACGACGACGATCTGAATAAAGATCGCCTGATGGGCATGTTGGACTCCAACATCGACGGCAAGATCTCGAAAGCCGAACTGAAAGGCCAAATCGGCGAGCAAATCCTCAAATACTGGGACGTGCTCGACAAGAACCACGACGGCTTCATCGACAAAGAGGAATTGGCCGCCATGGACAAGATGGGAGGTCAGCACCACCGCCGCGAAGCTGCAGCGCCGGCCGCTCAACCCGCAGCTCCAGCCGCGACACCGACGGCCGGCAAGTAAAAAGCGGAGCGTGGACGACGAGCAGCTGGATGCGGCGTGCGACGCCGGGCTGCTTGTCGATCCTGTGAGCGCTTGAAGGCGGCGCCGTGTCCGACCGCGAGCCTGTTCGGAGCGCGGCTCACCTTGGGGGAGCCCCCGCTGATCGCCTGCTTCCCGGTTCGACCGCTCGGCCTTGAAGCGCATGGGCGTAGGAAAGCGCCATGTCGAGGCGATCATCGCCCCAGAACATCTCCTGGCCGATGAAGAACGTCGGCGCGCCGAAAACGCCGCGAACGCGCGCCACTTCCGTCTGCGCCCGCAAGCGAGCCTTGACCGGCTCCGACTGAGCCTCGGTGATCAACGGCTCGGGCGACAGACCGAGCTCCGCCAGAACCGCCGTCATTTGCTCGGGGCTGTCGATCTCCTCGTCGCGGGAGAAATTGAGCTCCATGACGCTGCGGCAGAAGGCGCCGACCCAGGGCTTGCGAGCCGCGACGAGCGCGATCCGCGCCGGCAGCAGGCTGGAGCGTGGAAAGGCGCTGGGTTTCGCCCAAGGCGCCAGCCCATACTTCTGACACAGCCGCGCCATGTCCGACTGGACGTAGGCGCCCTTCTGTTGCTGCGCGACGAAGGGCGAGGTCTCCATCCCCAGTGCGCGGAAGATCGGCCCGAGGAGGAAGGGGCGCCAGACAATCCGCACGCCAAGGCGCTCCGCCGCATCCTCGATTCGCATGACGCTCAGGTAGCTGTAGTTACTGGCGAAATCGAACCAGAGCTCAATGGCCAGATCACGCGGCCCTGTCGCCTCGGTATCCACTGAACGCCCTTTACTGAAAGGCCTGCCAAGCCGGGACGGCTCTTTGGCGCGCTGGGTCGCCGATACTGTTCATCGAACTGGCCCGGGTGAACCTGGTTGCAGCGTCTTTGACCGGTCGCCAGATCTTGGCGCGAATTCCACCAAGGCGCCCGAAGCACATTTGCGTTCGATGTCCGCCTCACTGAGCCCGAGTTCGGCCATCACAGCGCGATTGTGCTCGCCTTGAAACGCCGGATCGCCCAGCGGCTGGAGATCGCAGGCGGAGAACCGCCAGGGCCGGCCCGGTAGTCGGTACACGCCGCCATACCGGTCAGACACCTCCTGCACAGCGCCCCAGTCAGCGGCCCATTGCGTGTCTGCAAGCTCTCGCGCCGAGCGCAACTCGCCCATGGCGATCTTGGCCTCGTCGAGTTGGGCGTCGAGCGTCGCCATATCGGCGAAGGTCAACATCCAGGTCTGCACGATCTTGTGCAGCTCGCCGAAATTGGCCCGCCGCGCGCCCGGCGTCGAAAACCGTGGGTCCGCGCCCAGATCGGCGCGGCGCATGGCCGCCAGGTAGGCTGGAAAGGTGCGGCTGCCGATCAGGCTGGTGGCGACGGTGAAAGTCTCGCCGCCCGGGCCGCGAAAAAAGGGGCAGTCCGTGGCGCCGAGGATCGCCGGCTCCTCGCCCAGGTCGGCCTCATTGAGTTCCACATGTCCCCGCTCATTGACCGCCAGCAGCGTGGCGGCCATGGCGACATCGATGTATTGCCCCTCCCCGGTGCGCTCGCGGTGACGCAGGGCAGCTAGGATGGCGATCGTAGCTTGGAGGCCGGAATAGACATCGGCGTGGGAGAGACTGTCGGTGCGCGGCTCGGCCATGACCTCGCCATAGTGGTCAAGACTGCCTGCGGTCATGCCTGCTTCAGCCTGCACCGTCGGCGCATAGGCCATGCGGCTGCTCCAGGGGCCCGTCTGGCCATAGCCGGAGATCGAGGCGTAGATCACCCGTGGATTGCGGAGCCGCACGTCCTCGTAGCCAAGCCCGAAATATCTCAAGGCCCCGGCGCGGAAATTTTCCACGATCACATCGGCTGTGTCGCAGAGCCTCAAAGCCAGTTCGCGCGCGCCTGGAACGTTTAGATCCAGGCATACATTGCGTTTACCCGCGTTCTGCTGGGCATAGTAGCCGGACATCCCATCCGTCGAGGGGAAGGCGAAGCGCGAGACATCAGGGCGCGGCGGCTCGACCTTCACCACCTCTGCGCCGAGATCGAGCAGGGTGCGCGCGCAGAGCGGACCGGCCAGCACGCGCGAGAAGTCGACGACGCGAACACCATCAAGAGGCGCGGCCACGTCAACGCCCCTCGAACCTGGCCTGGCCCGGTCCGTTTCGGCGGAACGAGGCCAGGCCGGCTTTCAAGTCCTCCGAGGCCCAGATCGGCCCCTGCAGCTCAGCCATCTTGGCGTCGGCCGCCGCAACCCCTTCGTTGACGGCGATCTGGACCAGGGCCTTGGTGGCGGCGTGGGCCACGCTTGGGCCGTGGGCCAGTTCCTCAGCGATAGCGAAGGCCGCCTCGTCCAACGCCTCATCGGCCACCACGCGATTGACCAGGCCCCAGCGCTCCAGCGTCGCAGGATCGTAGCGACGCCCGAGCATCGACATCTCTTTGGCGCGCGCTGCGCCAATGCGCTGGACCTGGCGCTGGACCCCGCCGAGCAGGGGATTGAGGCCCAGACCGACCTCGACCGAGCCCATCTTGGCCGAGGCGGCCGCGACGATGAAATCGCAAGCCAGGGCCAGCTCGAGCCCACCGCCAAGACAGGCGCCGTGGACGGCGGCCACGACCGGCATGGGGAGAGACTCCATGGTCTGCAGGAATTCCACGCCGCTCGCCCGCGAGGAGGTCGATCCACCGACCCCATGCTCTATGCGGGCGTTGAAGAGGTTGAGATCGGCGCCGCCCGAAAAGTGCCTCAAGCCGCTGCGGATCAGGATCGCTCGCGCGCCGTCATGGCGCGCCGCGACGAAGGCCTCCAGGAGTGCGCCCATTAGGGTCGGCCCCATCAGATTGTAGGGGCGATATTGCAGCGTGATCACGGCCACTGGCCCGCGCTGTTCGCGCGTCAACGGGGGTTGGGCCTGGTCCTCGAGGGATGGCGCGTCGGGTTCGGCGGAGGTCATGGGTTTAGCTCTGCTCAGACGAGATCGATGGAGTTCGGCGCATCGGCGCCAAACGTGGCTGGGACGGGCGTTGCGCACCCGGCGTTGATCATGGATTAGGCCAGCTGCATTTCCGCCGCCTCGTAAGGGGTCGCCTTGTTCTCGACGATCCAGCGTTCCTCGGCCAGGGAGTCGGCGAGCGGCGGCCTCAGGCCCTGGATCGTCCAGAGACTGAACGGCGTTTCGTCCACATGCACCTCCCATCTGAGGCCACGTTCGGCGATGAACGGCGCCAAGAGCTGGCTGACCGCATCGAGAAAACGCGCCCTAACTTCCTCGTCGCTGAACGATCGCGCGATGTGGTCCACCCAGATGCGGACGAAATCATCCGCGGGCTCGCCCCCAATGTAGAGACAATCCCTGGGCACTTCCTGGAACACGACCCCGACGTAGAATTTGGGGAGGATGCGGTAGATCGACGTGATCCTCTCGGCGATCGCCTGCTTGTCGCTCGCCGAGAACTTTCCGACGGGATGATAAATTTTCCAGAGCGGCATGAGCGCTTTCCTCGCGATTGGCGGAGCAAATAATAATGATAGTCAACATCATTGAGGATAGATCCACTGTCAAGACGCCCACGCTGGGGAGCGGTTTCATCAGTCGTCGGAGGAGGCCGGCAAGGCGGGCCAGACGCATCGCCCTAAGGGAGCGAATTGCGATCTCATCATCAAAATATCTACATCGATGGATTGATGATAATCATACGCATAAACTCGAGCGACCGCTTGCCCAAGCGCGGTCAATACGGCGTGGATTGTCGATATGAAGATTAGTAGGGAGCAGGCGAAGGAAAATCGCCGGCGGGTGGTCGGCGCTGCTTCGCGCCTGTTTCGACAACGCGGTTTCGACGGCGTCGCCGTTTCGGACCTGATGACGGCGGCCGGATTCACGCATGGCGGCTTCTACAACCACTTTCGGTCAAAGGGGGCTCTTGCCGCTGAGGCCCTCGAAGACGCTTTCGCCGAGATGGCGCGCGAGCGCGAACGTGCGAAGGACCTCACCGCCTTCGTCTCGAAATATTTGTCCGAGACTAGCCGCAACGCCCCTGACAAGAGCTGTCCCGCGGCCGCCCTGGTCGGCGACGCCGCGCGACAGCCCAACGAAACCAAGATCGCCTTCGCGCAGGGCGTCGAAGGCATGATCGCCTACGTCGAACGATGGCTTGCGAAGGAGGGCGCGGTCTCAGGGGACGCGGCGCGGGAGCGCGCAGTTCAACTGGTGTCCATGATCGTTGGCGCTCTCGCGCTTTCCAGGGCGACCCCGAAGGGCAGTTCTCTGGCTCAAGAAATCCTGGCGTCGACGCGCAAAGCCTGCCTTCGCGAGACCTGAGACCTATGCTGGCCGGTCTGGGGCGGGTGGCTGGTTCAAACTGTCCGCCGAATTTCGCAGCCCCGGCAGGGCTCGACTCGCAAAGAGGTCTTGTTCCTTGAAGGGAAAGCGCGCCTTGGCGAACCCGCCCACCAAACGCCGCCCACGCGCAAAGCGTGACGCACCGCGCCTCAAGGAAGGCCCGACGCCTTGGACGTCGGGCCTTCTTCACTTCCGGGCCACAGGTCGTGGATGTCGCCTTTGCGGTTGAGCATCCTGACGGCCCGTTTGACGACGGCCAGCAGACGTTCACGTCGCACCGACTGATCATAGGTCATGGCGCCGCGCGCGATCCCTTCCAGGAGGAAGCGGCCAAGGTCACGGCTGGTTTGAAATCGCGGATCGGCGCCGGCCTGGGCCAAGGCGCCAAAGCGATCCCCAACCTGGGCGCGGTCGAAGGCGGCCTGGGCGGCGGCCAGGCGCACGCGCAGCATTGGATCGGTGCGAGCCGCCGCCTCGAGCTCTGCAAAGGCGACAAAGGGCGTCTCGTGCAAGAGCGCCCAATAGGCGTCGATTGCGGCTTCCGACGCATCGAGGCCCGGCGCCGCCGAAGCGTGGGCGGCTTCCTCGAAGAGCCGCGAACGGGCCAACTCAATGAACTCTATGGCGGCTTCGACCAGCTCTTCGCGTGTTGCGAAATGATAGAGCATCGCGCCGCGGGTGAGATTTGCAGCGTCGGCGATCAAGGCGTTGTTCGCAGCAAAATAACCAACTTCAGCAAACAGCCGCATGGCTGAGTTGAGAATTCGCGTGCGTGTCCTTAGCGACTTGGGGGTCGCCTTGGTCGGAAATGTTCTGGCGTCCATCTGGACCAATGTCTCGCGACCGAGGGGTCTGATCTGCAATGTCCCTACCAGCAGGGCTGCATTACGCGCCAGGGCCAGGAGCAACCTTCGCAAAAACGACATCGAATCACGTCAGGAGTGCTTGGAATCTGGGCGAAACGGGGCGCCACGTGACCGAAGCCGCAGTCCGCTGTTATCGCAGCGTGTTTATCTCAGACGTCCATCTGGGTACGCGTGGGTGTCAGGCCGAGCTTCTTCTCGACTTCATCCGCCACATGGAATGCGAAACGCTCTTCCTGGTTGGCGACATTGTCGACGGTTGGAAGATGAAGTCAGGATGGTATTGGCCGCAGTCGCACAACGACGTGGTTCAGAAAATTCTGCGCCTCGCCCGCAAAGGCGTTTCGGTGATCTACGTTCCCGGAAACCACGACGAGGTCATCCGGGACTTCTGCGGGATCCATTTCGGCGGCGTCGTCGTCGCGCGCGATGCAATCCACGAAACCGCCGATGGCCGGCGCTTCCTGGTCACTCACGGAGATGAGTTTGACGCCGTGGTTCAGCACGCCAAATGGTTGGCCCTCTTTGGCGATTGGGCCTATCGCGCGCTCCTGGCGTCCAACACCCTGATCAATTGGGTTCGTCGCCGCCTCGGGTTCGGCTACTGGAGCTTCTCGGCCTTCGCTAAGACGCGGGTGAAAAAGGCGCTGCAGTTCATCGAAAACTTCGAGCAGGCCGTCGCTGACGAGGCCCAGAGGCGCGGCGTTGACGGGGTGATTTGCGGACACATCCACAAGGCGGAAAGCCGGATGATCAATGGCGTCGCCTATATCAACGATGGCGACTGGGTCGAAAGCTGCACCGCGCTCGTTGAGCATGCCGATGGCACCTTGGAGATCTTGGAATGGGCCAAGCTTCGCCAAGCTTCATCCGCGCCGGAACAATTCGGCTTGACCGAACCCCTAGCGGCCTGACCACTGTCAATTGACATGACGTGTCAACTCGTGACAGTGCGACTGTCATGAAACTGCCGGCCACGCCTCAAAACCTGCGCGACCGACAACGCGAAGAGACCCGCGAGCAGATCTTGCGCGCCGTCGGCCACCAACTTGAGCAGCGGCCGCTCGAAGACCTGAGTTTTTCTGAAATCGCCAAGGACGCCAAGGTCGGCGAACGCACGGTCTACCGCTATTTCCCCACCAAGGAGGCGCTGCTGGGCGCGTTCTGGGCATGGATGCAAAGCCAGGCCGTGACGCTCCCGGACCCCAGGCTCAAGCCGCCCCGTTCCCTGCCGCGCATCCGCGAAGCGATCAACGCGCCGCACGACGCTGGCCGGCCGATGCGGATATTGATGGCCACCGACGCCTGGGAGCCGCAGGTCAACGGCGTCGTGCGCACCCTAACTCGCGTCGTCGCAGAACTAAGGGCCATGGGCCATCAGGTTGAAGTCATCAGCCCCGATCAGTTCAAGACCTTTCCCTTGCCGACCTACGCCGAGATCAAGGTCGCAATTGGCGTCTATGAACCGGTGCAGGAGCGCTTCAAGGCCTTCGAGCCGGAAGCCATCCACATCGCCACCGAGGGCCCGATCGGACTCGCGGCGCGACGGATCTGCGTTGAGTGGAAATTGCCATTCACCACCAGCTACCACACCCGTTTCCCGGAATATGTTTCGGCCCGCCTGCCTTTGCCGCTCGCGGCGGGGTACGCCTACATGAAGTGGTTCCACAAGCCGTCAGGCCGGCTGATGGTGGCGACGCCAACCATGCGCGACGAACTGGCCCAACACGGATTTCGCAATATTTCCGCCTGGTCGCGCGGGGTCGACACAGAGATTTTCCGCCCTCGCCGAGAAGGTGATTGCGACCCTTACGCAGGCATGACCAGGCCGATCTTCCTGTCAGTGGGGCGTGTCGCGGTTGAGAAGAACATCGAGGCCTTTTTGGGTCTCAACCTGCCCGGAACAAAAGTCGTTGTCGGCCCCGGACCGCAGAAAGAAGAACTGGCGGCCAAATATCCCGCGGCGGTCTTCACGGGCTCCAAATCGGGCGCCGAGCTGGCCAGCTACTTCGCCGGCGCTGATGTTTTCGTCTTTCCGTCGCTCACCGACACCTTTGGCTTGGTGATCTTGGAGGCCATGGCCTCAGGAACCCCCGTCGCGGCCTACCCGGCGCCGGGCCCCATCGACATCATCCCCAATTCAGGCGCAGGCAAGCTCGCGACAAGCGCCACCGAAGGCCTACGCGAGGCCTGCCTTGAGGCTCTTACCTGCGATCGGGCGCAGGTCCGCGCCTTCGCGGAAAAGTTCAGCTGGCGCGCCTGCGCCGAGGATTTCGTGCGAAATCTGCAGCCCTATCCAGAACCCGAGAAGACCCGGTTTTGGCGTCGTCTGAGACGCCTTGCCCGTGTTCGCCGCCGTCCGGCTGCCGCCTAAGCCGGATCGGCGCGCCTCCTCGAGCAACTGAGTTGGACCCGCATTCATGACGCGTTTCGCGTTGGGCATGCGGGTACGCCTTGGCAATTCGCCGACGTGATCAATAAAATTCAGCCTTGGCTTGGAGAATTTTATTAAGGTGATCACGCCTGCCCAAATCCGGATGGCCCACGCAGCCCTCGCAATCAGCGTCCGCGAACTTGCGAAGGCGGCGCAGGTCGCCGATTCTTTGATCCACAGATTTGAAACCAACAAGGGCGGCATGTACGCAGCGACCCTCGGTCAGCTTCAGGACACGTTGGAAGCCAAGGGAGTAATTTTTCTCAACGCGGACGCGAGTGTTGGACCTGGGGTTCGCATGACGCTCCAAGTGACAAATTCAAAGAACGACTGATCGCCCCCGCGCTGAACCCATCGACGGCCCTGACGTTTCGTCGACTACCGCACCGGCCGCCTCGAGCCGGCGCTGACGACGATCATGCGCCGGGTGAAGCGGTCGAAGGACGCGGTCGGGCGGGCGTTGGCCAATCTGCGGACCCACGGCTTTCTGGACTGGCTGCGCCGCTAGGAGGCGACGGGCGACACCGAGGGCGGCCCTCAGGTGAAGCAGGCAACGAACGCCTATCGCGTGGCCCTGCCGCCGGCGACCGAGAAACTGCTCGGCCACCTGGCCAGCCCGCCGCCGGCTCCGGAGGACATAGAGCACGCCCGGGCCGCCCGGATGGCCGCGGCGATCGCCATGGTGGACGGGGTGCCGCTGGACGAGCAGGCGGCCGCAGCTTGCGTCACCGGCCCCCTCGCCGCGGCGCTGAGCCGTCTTGGCCGGGGCGATGATGCGCAAGGAGTGTGAGTCCGCCGAGCGGCCTGAATCCCGATCTAGTTGTTAGTAAGAGGCAGGATGCGGAGCGGCCTACCGGCCGAAAGTCATCCCGAAGCGGCGTTCGGCGCATAGATCGCGCCGAACAAGGAGGCTCTTCGGGGCGGAGTGGCGGCTTTCGCCGGCGTCCAAACCCCAACCAGGCGGCGGTTGAACCAGCGCTGGGGGAGCTGTGCGCCCGATAAATCACCCACAAACACCCAAAACCGTGATTCCGGGGCTGCGGGGCCAGCGGATTGGAGCACCCGCCCTACGCCTGCGCGAGGGCGCTACTCCGGGCGGACGAAGTCCGTGGGCTCCAAAGCCCTTGACGGATGTTGGTAAATTTGCCGCCATTGAATATGAGAGATACGCGGCCGATCAGCTGGCTGAAGGGCGCCTTACGCGACTATCAGGCCTTTCCCGCCGCCGCGCAGGCGGTGGCGGAAGACGCCCTGACCCAGATCGCCGAGGGCGGTACGCCGGATGTGGCCAAGCCCGTTGACCGGACTGGGCGGCGGCGTGTGGGAGCTGGCGATCAAAGCCCGTGGCGGCGCCTGGCGCGTGGTTTATGCGCTCCAGCTCGGCGACGCGATCTGGATCATCCACGCCTTTCAGAAGAAGTCGAAGAGCGGGATCGCGACGCCAAAACACGAGATCGACCTGGTGAGAGAGAGACTGAAGCGGCTGAAGGAGCAATTGCGATGACGAGCGATGACGACATGGAGCTGGTCCACGGCAGCGGCAACATCTTCCGTGATCTTGGGCGGCCGAACCCGGAAGCGCGTCAGCTCAAGGCGATCCTGGCCGGCCAGGTGCTCAAGGTGCTCGATGAATCCGGGCTCAGCACCCGCAAAGCCCAGGAGATGACCGGGATCGACCACGGCGATTTTTCCCGCGTGCGGCGGGCGAAGCTCGACCGGTTCACGGTCGAGCGCCTGATCGCGATGCTGGAAGGTCTTGGCCAAGAGGTGGAAGTGTCCGTGGACGTGCATCCCCGGCGGCCGGCAGCGGCGTTCGTCCAGCCGGGCCAGCTCTGATGACCCGGGGCGCCGGTATCGCAATTTCGGTGGTTCCTCGCCTTTCCACGGCTCGGAATCGACCTTAACCGGGATTAACGTTTAGGACTTCCAGGAGGAACGCTGGGTTCCATCTTGCGATCTTTCGCTTGGATTCCCCATTCTCGCCCCTTGATCTGGAAGATACCGAGCCGTCAAAAGGGTTCGCGGGGGATGGCGGCAGAAGAAATGACAGTCCGCAAAGTGGGCCGAAGACGCGCTGCGGCGGGGCTGCTGGGGGTCGGCCTTGTTCTGGTTTCGCAAGCTGCCCTTTCGGCCGAGCCAAGCGCCGAGGGCCCAACGACCTCCGTGAGCCCGCTGATCGTTATCGCGCCGACACCGCTTTCCGGACCAGGTGTGGACCCCGACAAATTGCCGGCTTCCACCGAGAGCCTGGACGCGGCCGACCTGCAACGTCGCGGATCGTTCTCGATTACCGACGTGCTCGAGCAGCGAACGGCGGGACTGAGCCTCTCAGACGATCAAGGCAACAGCTTTGCACGCAGCGTCGACTATCACGGCTTCACAGCGTCGCCCCTGCAAGGCGCTCCCCAGGGTCTTGCCGTCTACATAGGCGCCGTACGCCTGAACGAGGCGTTCGGCGACACCGTAAACTGGGACCTGATCCCGGAAACGGCGGTGCGCCGCATCGACCTTGTCGCCAGCGACCCGGCGTTTGGGCTGAACGCGCTCGGGGGTGCGCTCAATCTCACCATGAAGACTGGCGCCGAAGCGCCCGGCGGATCGCTCAGCCTGGAAGGCGGCTCATTTGGCCATAGCTTCGGTTCGGTCGAATACGGCGCCTCCAGGGGGCCTTGGTCGGCCTATTTTGCGATCGACGGCGGGCGCGAGGACGGATGGCGCGATCATTCTGCATCAAGCCTCGCCAGAGCCTATGGAGACTTGGGGTGGAGCGCAGGCAAGAGTGAACTGCACATCGTGGCGGCAGGCGGAGGAACCGAGCTTGGCGCAGTTGGACCAACACCCATCGATCTGCTGGACAAGGATCGCCGGACCGTTTTCACCTTCCCCCAGTCGACCCGCGATCGCAACGGCCTGATCGCGCTCAATGGGTCTTACAAAGCCTCCAGCGCCTGGTCCCTGCAGGGGTCGCTTTATGGCCGGGCTTTCGGCCAGGACCACGTCGACGGCAACAGCGGGAATTTCGAGGGCTGCAGCCCGACCCTCGGGGATCCGCTCTTCGGGACCTTGTGCGTGCAGGATGACGAATTTCCGGCGGCTCTGCGACCAAGCCGGGCGGCTTTTCAGGTGCTGGGCGAGAACGGCGCGCCCATTGGATGCCCCCCGCTCGTCGCGGGTCAAACCACCCCTTGCAATGCAATTCCCTACGGGACCATCGATCGCACGCGTACGCGCACCGAGACGCTGGGCGGATCGCTGCAAGCCACGCGGACCGCACCGTTCTTTGAACATTCGAACATCTTTGCCGTAGGGCTTGCTCTCGACCAAAGCCATGTTCGCTTCGATTCAAATTCAACCTTGGGCCTGATTTTCCCAGACCTCAGCATACGCACAACCGCGGCCGAGGCGCCTGGCGCAGGGCAGATCATACACTCCGCAAGCGCTATTGCTTTCAGCCCAGTCGGCATTCGCGCGACAATCAAAGATTTGGGGATCTACGCCACAGATACGCTCGACCTGACAGATCGCCTCTTCCTGACCCTAAGCGGCCGCTATAACGACATCGCGCAATCCGTCAGCGACCAGACAGGCGTCAGCCCCGACCTCAATGGGGCCCATCAGTTTAGGCGGTTCAATCCGGCTGCGGGCCTCGCCTGGAAACTCAGTGATGCGTTCACCGCCTATGGCGGCTATGCCGAAACAAACCGCGCCCCTACGCCTCTGGAACTCTCCTGCAGTAATCCGGTAAAGCCGTGCTTGCTTGAAGACGCCCTGGTTTCGGACCCGGCGCTCAAACAGGTCGTGTCGCGCACCTGGCAGGGTGGCGTGCGCGGCGCCGTCCAAGCCCTTGGCGCGCGCCTCGACTGGCGCTTGGGGGCCTATCGCAGTGACAATGACGATGACATCATCGCTTTGGCCAGCGCCCTTCAGGGCCGGGGTTCATTTGCAAATGTGCCGCGTACGCGCCGTCAGGGTCTGGATGCTGAGGTTAACTTCAGATCCGATCGATGGATGGCGTTTGCTTCGGCAAGCGAAGTCGAGGCGACCTACCAGTTTTCAGGCCTCCTCGCCTCCCCCAACAGCCCCTTCGCCGACGACAATGGCAATGTGCCTGTAAGACCAGGCGAGCACATCGGCGGAATTCCGGCGCGCCGCTACAAAGCAGGCGCTGACTTCAACATCACACCTTCGCTGACGGTGGGGGGCGACGTCTTGGGCGTCAGCTCGCAGCGTCGGGTAGGTGATGCATCCAACCAGGACGCCTTGATCGCAGCTTACTGGGTCGCTGACGCCCATGTGACCTGGGAGCTGGGCCACGGACTACAGCTGTTCGGCCGGGTCGATAATCTGTTCGATCGGAAATATGCGACGTTTGGGACCTACTTTGAGACCGACGCCTTGGCCAAGTTGAACCCCTCGCCGCTCCCCGATAACCCAAGTCCGAACACCGACACGCCAGCGCCGCCGCGCGCCTTCGTCATCGGCCTGAGAGCACGTTGGTGATCAGCCGAAACGCCCGGTGATGTAGTCGGACGTTTTGCGCGTCGCCGGGCGGGTGAAGACTTCATCGGTCTTCCCAAATTCGATCAGCTGGCCCAGGTACATGAAACCTGTGTAGTCGCTGACGCGCGCGGCCTGTCCGAGATTGTGGGTCACGATGACGATCGTGTGGTCGGACTTCAGTTGGGTGACGGTTTCTTCCAGCTTGGCCGAAGAGATAGGATCAAGGGCTGAGGTCGGCTCGTCGAGCAAGAGAACCTCCGGCCTGACCGCCACTCCACGGGCCACGCAGAGCCGCTGTTGCTGGCCCCCGGAAAGACCAAGCCCGGGTCCCTTGAGATTATCCTTCACTTCACCCCAAAGCGCTGCGCGCGTCAGGGCCTCTTCGACCCTGGCGTCCATATCGCTTCTGGAAAGGTTCTCATAAAGCCGCACGCCAAACGCCACGTTGTCGTAAACGCTCATTGGAAATGGCGTCGGCTTTTGGAAGACCATGCCGACACGTGCGCGAAGTTTCGCAAGGTCGACGCCTGGGCCAAGAACATTTTCTCCGTCCAAGATGATCTCGCCTTCAGCACGCTGCCCTGGATAGAGCGCATACATCCGGTTCAGTGTTCGCAGTAGCGTGGACTTCCCGCAGCCCGAGGGACCGATCAGCGCCGTGATGTGGTTACGGGCGATAGGGATCGAGATGGATTTGAGCGCGTGGCTCTTTCCATAGAAGAAGTCCAAATTGCGGACATCGATCTTGATCTCGGCTCGATCGACGTCGGCGATCGAGGTCTCAAATACTTCCATTTGGTTCACGGAATTCATGAGCGACGCTGCTCCTTGGCCACGATACGCGCCACGACCGTGACCGTCAGCACAGTTCCCGCAATCAGCAGGGCGCCACCCCAGGCTAGCCTTCGCCAATCGTCATAGGCGCTGAGTGCGAAGTTGAAAATCACCACCGGCAGATTTGCCGTCGGATGGCGAAGATCGACAGAGAAGAATTGATTGTTGAGCGCCGTAAAGAGCAGCGGCGCGGTCTCTCCGCTGATCCTTGCGAACGCCAGAAGCGCGCCGGTAAGCAATCCACTGCGGGCCGATCGCCATAGGATTTGGCGAATTATGTAAGAAAGCGGCGCACCTAAGGCGACGCCCGCCTCGCGCAGGGTCGCAGCCTGAAGCAACAGGACATCTTCTGTGGTCCGGGTAATCACCGGCACCGCCAGGAGGGCCAAAGCCACCGCCCCGGCAAATCCGGAAAAGCCGTGGAATGGAGCGACCAGCATCTCGTAGACAAAGAGACCGACCAGTATAGAGGGGGCCGAAAGCAGCACGTCATTGAGAAACCGGACCACCGCGCCATAGGCCGAGCGGCCGCCATACTCGGCCAGCCAGGTGCCGGCCAAGACACCTACCGTGACGGCCAGAACCATCGCCAAGACGCACATCATCAGTGAACCGACGATGGCGTTGGCCAGACCGCCTGGGGAGCCAGGGGCCGGCGTTGATTGGGTGAACAGGTTCGGGCTCAACGCCATCGCGCCCTGGCTCAGCAAGGACCACAAAATGGCCGTCAGGGCCATCAGCGCAAACCCGGTGACCACGACGCAGAAGACCTTGAAAGCCACGTCGCCGACCTTGCGCCGAAGGAGCTTTGCAGCGTTCACGCGCGCGTCCCCTGGATACGCAGCATCAGCCTGGCCAGTCCAAGAACGGTGAAGGTGATCAAGAAGAGAACAAGGCCCAGCGCGATCAGCGCCGCCGTGTGCATGGGGCTTGTGGCCTCAGTGAACTCATTGGCGATGGTCGAGGCGATGGTCGAGCCTGAATCAAACAACGACTTGGGAAAATTGTGCGAGTTGCCGATGATGAATGTCACGGCCATGGTTTCGCCGAGCGCGCGGCCAAGGCCCAGCATCACCGCGCCGATGGCGCCTGTGCGGACGAAAGGCAAGGTCACCGACATGACGACTTCAGCCGTCGTTGCGCCCAGCCCATAGGCGCTTTCGCGAACGCCGACCGGAACGCTGAGCAGAAGTTCGCGCAAGGTCGCCGCCATGAACGGCAAGATCATGATCGCCAGAATGATCGACGCCGGCAAAATCCCCGAGCCGTTGGGGATGCCGCTTGTCAGGATGTCGAGCAAAGAGCCCGGCTTGGCCGCCGACATCAAGGGCAGTTGCACATACTTCGCGAAAAGCGGTGCAAAGACGAAGAGACCCCACATGCCATAGACGATCGAAGGGATGCCGGCGAGCAACTCCACGGCCGTACCGATCGGGGTGCGCAACCTTGCAGGGCAGAGTTCTGTGAGAAAGAAAGCGACGCCGCCGGCCACGGGAAGCGAGATGAGCAGCGCCAAGCCTGCGGTGACGAGCGTGCCGACGATGGGGCCTGCTGCACCATAAACGTCAGTCACCGGGTTCCACGTGGCCGTCGTCAGAAAGCCGAAGCCGAACTTGCGAAGCGCTGGCCAACCACCGATCACCAGAGAAACGATCAGGCCGCCCAGCGCTGCAAGCAACGCCGTGGCAGCCATGAAGCAGAGGCCCTCAAACACCCGCCCGATAATCGCACCTCGCGGAGCGGAGCGTCGTCGGTGCGATGGAGCTCTGGGAAGGACTGCGTCGGACATAGCGCCTGAATCGAGCGAAACCTAAGAGCTCCGCCACCTGCAATGGGTCGCGGAGCTCTTAAACCAAAGCCTAGCGGTAAACCGGCTTGCCGTCAGGTCCGACGACCTTTGACCAGGACTTGCGAATAAGGTCCTTCACTGGACCAGGCAGGGCCACATAGTCGAGCTGGGTGGCCGCGGCGTCGCCGTTCTTGTAACACCAGTCGAAGAAGCTCAGGACCTCCTTGCCCTTGGCCGCATCGGTCTGTTTGGTGTGCACCAAGATGAAGGTCGCCCCGGTGATCGGCCAGGCCTCGGCGCCCGGCTGGTCGAGCAACAGCAGATAAAAGCCCGGCGCCGAGGACCACTTGGCGTTTGCAGCTGCGGCCTCGAAATTCTTGGCGTCAGGCGCCACGAACGCGCCTGACTTATTTTGCATCAGCGCATAGGTCATCATGTTTTGCTTGGCGTAGGCGTACTCCACGTAGCCGATCGCGCCGGGCGTCTGCTTGACCTGTGCGGCGACGCCATCATTGCCCTTGCCGCCAACACCGGCCGGCCACTGGACGGAATCATTGGCGCCGACCTCAGTCGCCCAGTGCGGCGCCTTCATGCTGAGGTAGCTGGTGAAGAGAAAAGTCGTGCCTGAGCCGTCGGCGCGGTGCACCACGGTGATGGGCAGATTGGGCAAGGCTACGCCTGGATTGATCTTCTCAAGGAGAGGGTCGTTCCACTTCTTGATGATGCCGCGATAGATGTCAGCCAGGTTGGCGCCGGTCAGCTTGAGTTGCCCAGGTTTAATTCCCGGAAGGTTCATGACCGGCACGACCCCGCCGATCACCGTGGGGAACATGGTCAGGCCGCCCGCGGCGAGGTCATCTGGCTTGAGCGGCTTGTCGCTGGCGCCGAAATCGACGGTCCCGGCCGTGATCTGCTTTATGCCGCCGCCCGACCCGATCGCCTGATAGTTCAGGCTGGTGCCGGTGCCGGACTTATACATCTCAGCCCACTTGGCGTAGACTGGCTGCGGAAACGTCGCGCCAGCTCCTGAGATCGAGCCCGCGGCGTTGGCCGTCATAGCCGCACCAAGGACCAGGGCCGCGCCGATTGCTGCGCCCAATTTCTTCAACATCGCTCTCTCCTGAAAAGAGCGCCCCATCCAAGCCGCTCTCGCTCCGCTGATTATCGCCCCGCGACGACAGTTTGGTGACAACGACATTGTTCAGAACGACGATGTCACGGACCTGTCAAAGAGAAGAAGGCCGGGTGTCACAAATGGTTGCTAGGAGGATTTTTGCGATCTCGCACCCAGCTCGACAACTCCAGGCCGCCGCATCCCCCCTGCGGCGGCTTATCTTTTTTGCTCATAGCAGGCGGCTGCGCATGAGTTGCGACAGCACATCGATGAGCGTCACCGCCACGACGATGACGATGACGATTGCAGAAAGATGGTGGTAGTCGAAAGCGTTCAGCGTCTCGAAGAGGAGCTGCCCGATCCCGCCGGCGCCGATCAGGCCCAGGACCGTCGCGGAGCGGGAGTTAGATTCAAACCGATAGAGCGCATAGGACGTCCACAGAGGACCGACCTGTGGAATGACGCCCCAGATGACTTCGTGCAGGCGTGTCGCTCCTGTCGCGCGAACCCCCTCAACGGGTCCCTTGTCGATCGATTCCACCGCCTCGGAAAAAAGTTTCGCGAGAACTCCGCCGGTGTTGAGAGCCAGCGCCATGACCCCGGCGAAGGGCCCTAGTCCCACCGCCACGATGAAGAGCGTGCCCACGACCAGATCAGGTATCGAGCGCAGCAGGTTCATCAGCAGCCGCATCGGCTGTTGGATCCAGGGCGGCGAGACGTTGCGCGCGCAGGCGAGCCCGAAGGGGATCGCGATCAAGACTGCAAGGGCGGTGCCCCACATGGCGATCTGAATGGTCAGCCACATCTGCGATACATAGAGCGGCAAAAGATCGAACTTGGGCTGCAGGAAGTCCTTGCCGAACTCCCGCATGTTCTCGGAATTTGTGAAGAGCCTGGGAAGGTGGCTCATCTCCACCGGACCAAATCCCACGATCAGGAGTACGATCACCACGCCCCACACAAGGATGTCGGGCGCGCGCTGGACCAGCGAGCGATGAGGTGGAAGGGGAATTGAAGCCGCGCCTTGCGCGATCGCCTGGCTCATCAGACGTCCGGCTCCTTGGCGCGTTTCTGATCGGCCGCGGCGTGAACCTTGTCGAACTCGGCCTGCGCCTTGGCGATCTTGGCCGCATCGCCGCCGCGCCGGGCTTCAGCCAAGAGCTCGGAGGCTTTCATTTCCCGGATGGGATCAAGGTAGGAATTATCGGCGGGCCTGAAGCCGCCATAGGTGAGGCCCTTTAGAACTTCACGCTGCTTGTCGGCGGTCGGGCCAACGCCAGTCCCGTAGGTCAGGAAGAACTGCCGCATCTTCTCCTTGATCGCCGGATCGAGGTCTTTGCGAACGACGATGGAAGATTCAGGCAACGGCGGCGAGGTCCAGATCGTCTCGATGCTATTGCCGGCCTTGGCGTTCTCACGCCTGGCGAACAGCAGGCCCACGGAGTTATTGGTGGCGACATCCAAAACGCCATTGGCGACCGAGAAGACGTTCGCCTGGTGGCTGGCGTTTCGCACCGACTTGAAGCACTTGGCGGGCTCGATGTTCTTGGGCGTGAAGAGATAGGCCATCGGAGCCAAGGTGCCCGACGTCGACTGCGGATCGCCAAGGCCGAAGGTGTATTTCTGACCGCACGCCAACACCTTATCGAGGGTGATGCCGGAGCCTTTCTTGACGATCAGAACGGAGGTGTAGGTCTCATCTCCGCCGGCCTGGATCACGCGGCCCAAGACTTCTGCGTCGGATCGCTCGACAGCATCCAGAGCTGGCAAGGCTGAAAGCCACGCCATCTGGACCTGTTTGAAGCGCATGGCCTCGATCAGCGAGGTGTAGTTGGTCAGGAACTTCGGCGTCACCTTAACCCCGATTTGCGCCGACATCTCGTCGAGCAGCGGCTGCCAGAGCGGGCCCATGGACGCCTGATTTTCCGCAGGCAGAATTCCGAAGATGATCTCTGTCGGCTGCGCAGCCGGCGCCGGCTTTTGACTACACGAGCCCAGACCCAGGGCGGCGGCCAGGCCAAGCACGCCAAGGAGGCGGCGGATCATTTCGGGGCTCCTTCCCAGAAGACGTCTTCGAATTCCGGTCCATAGATGTCGATGAGCTGTTTGGTCTCGAGGCGCTCCGCCGGACCGTCGTAGACGATCTTGCCTGCCTTCAAGGCGACGACGCGGTCGCAATAGCGCAAGGCGTAGTCGACTTGGTGCAGCGTCACCACAACGGTCAGTCCATCTGCGTGGTTCAGATCGCGCAGGCTCTCCATGACCTTTCGGGCCGCAACCGGATCAAGCGAGGCCACGGGCTCGTCTGCAAGAATAATCTTGGCCTTTTGCACGAGTGCGCGCGCGATGGCGCCACGCTGCTGTTGGCCGCCAGACAAGGTGTTGGCGCGCTGCCCCGCATAGTCGGCAACGCCCACGCGGGCGAGGGCGGCCATGGCGGCTGTACGGGTTTCTTCCGGCCAAAGACCCAGGAGGCCGCGCCAGGTCTCGATGCGACCCAGCGAGCCCAACGCCACGTTGGTGAAAAGCGAAAGGCGGCCGACAAGATTGAACTGCTGGAAGATGAAGCCGATGCGCGTCCGGGTCTTGCGCACCCCGCCGTTAATCTTGCCGTCCGTCTGCACCGGAGCGCCGAACGCCTCGATAACGCCCTCGCCCGTATCGATCGTCTGTAGACCCGAAATCGAACGCAGCAAGGTCGACTTGCCAGACCCCGACGGGCCGATCAGGGCGATCATCTCACCCTTGCCCACGTTTAGGGAGACGTCGTCCAGGGCTCGGCGCGCGCCGAAGCTCTTTGAAGCCTTCCGGATGGACAGCACAACGTCAGGCATGGACGGCTGAGACTTCCCCTTGAATCTAGCACGCGCGCAAGGGGCGAAAGCACCCGTCCCTTGCGCTGGCTTCATGGCACGCTCGCCCGTATTCGGTCCAGCGTGGCGACGTCCGTAAAGCTTTCCGTAAGACACGAGGACTTTACATGACCGTCTTATGACCCTATGTCGCCCGTTCCGGCGGACCCGAGGTCCTGAAAAGCTCTGCTAACGTCGGATTAGGTTCAACTATCCGTTGGGGGTTGCGTGAATTGCACACGTATCATACGCCCCTGGACCTGGTCCGTGATTGCTCACCGGAACGCCCCGTCGCACTTGCGCGACCGGACGCGGTAGCAACAGCGGCGCGCTGGTTCCAGGACAACTTTAAAGGCGATGTGTTCTACGCCGTGAAGGCGAACCCTTCGCCATGGGTCATTGAAGCGCTCGCCGCCAACGGCGTGACGTCTTTTGACGTGGCCTCGATCCCAGAGATCGAGTTGGTCGCCGCCCACGCGCCGCAATCGCGTCTGGCGTTTATGCATCCGGTGAAAAGCCGAAGCGCCATCGCCAAGGCCTACGCCGAGTTTGGCGTCAGGACCTTCGCCTTCGACACCCATGAGGAACTGGCCAAGATCCTGGCTGCAACGGCAGGCGCACGCGATCTCACCTTGATCGTGCGCTTGGCGGTCAGCGCCGATGGCGCGGCCTATTCCCTGTCCGGAAAGTTCGGGGTCGAAACCCATGAGGCCTCAGCCCTGCTCCTGGCGGCGCGCCGCGCAACGGAAGGCCGCCTTGGCGTCTCCTTCCATGTGGGCAGCCAATGCATGCGCCCAACCGCGTTCCAGGCGGCGATGGCTCAGGCCAGCCGTGCGATCGTTCGCGCCGGCGTCATGGTCGATATTGTCGACGTCGGCGGCGGCTTCCCGTCGGTCTACCCCGGCATGGTTCCGCCGGACATGGCCGACTATCTCGATTCAATCGAACGCGGCTTCGCCGAAATGATGGTCCATGAAGACACCGAACTCTGGTGTGAGCCCGGCCGGGCGCTTGTCGCCGAAGGCTCTTCTATTCTGACCAAGGTCGAACTGAAAAAGGGCGACGCGCTTTACCTGAACGATGGCAGCTACGGCAGCCTTTTCGATGCGGCTCACACCAAGTGGCCGTTCCCGGTGAAGCTCTTCCGCAAGGAGGGCGCAACGGCGGTCGAGGTCGAGGGCCCCTTGAAGCCCTTTCGCTTCTATGGACCGACATGCGACAGCCTGGACCACATGCCCGGTCCGTTCTGGTTGCCGGAAGACGTTCGCGAAGGCGACTATGTGGAAATCGGCATGCTGGGCGCCTATGGCGTGGCGATGAACACGCGCTTCAATGGTTTCGGCGACGCCGAGACCGCCATCGTCCAGGACGCTCCCATGGCCTCGATGTTCGGGCTGGCAGGCCGCATAATTCGACTGCCGCGCGAGCCGCAGGAGGAGGAGCGCAAAGTGGTTCGCCTGTCTCGACCCAAGGGACGCGCAGGCAAGAGCCGTCGGCGGCGCTAACAGCTAACGCTGATCATGTGATAGAGGCGCGGCCGGTTGCTCCGTCCCGGTCACGCTGATCCTATGGACGGGCGATCACCCTCTGAAGGGAACTTCCGAAGATGAACGCTGACGTTCAAAAGACAAATCGCAAGGCCGAACTTCTGGCCAACACCGTCGAACATGTGGCGATCGATCAATACGACGCCCGCCCCGTCATCGACGCCATGCGCAAGATGAGCTTTACGAGCCGTGACACCGCGCGCGCGGCTGACATCTGGTCGATGAGCCTGGAGGACGCCGGCTGCTCGACATGGCTGACCCTGGCGGGCTCCACGAGCGCGGGCGGCTGCATGCACATCTATCGCGACATGCTGAAGTACGGAATGATCGACGTCGTCGTCTCTACGGGCGCCTCCATCGTCGACATGGATTTCTTCGAGGCGCTTGGGTTCAAGCACTATCAGGCCCAGTCGAACGTCGATGATCGCGACCTGCGCGACCTCTACATCGATCGGATCTACGACACCTATATCGACGAGGAAGAGCTGCAGAACTGCGACAGCACGATCTTCGCGATCTGCGAGTCCCTGGAGCCGCGCCCCTATTCCAGCCGCGAGTTCATTTGGGAGATGGGCAAATGGCTGGCGGCCGGCAACGCCAAGAAGCCAGGCTCGTTGATCCAGACGGCGTTTGAAGAAGGCGTGCCGATATTCTGTCCGGCCTTCACCGATTCATCGGCGGGCTTTGGCCTGGTGAAGCACCAGGTGGAACGCATGAAGGCCGGTAAGGCCTACCTCACCATCGACAGCGTCGCCGACTTCCGTGAACTGACGGATATCAAGATCGCAGCTGGAGCCACGGGCCTCTTCATGGTCGGCGGCGGCGTGCCTAAGAACTTCGCGCAGGACACCGTCGTTTGCGCCGAAATCCTCGGTCACGAGGTCGCCATGCACAAATACGCCGTTCAGATCACTGTCGCCGACGTCCGCGACGGAGCGTGCTCGTCCTCGACGCTGAAAGAGGCCTGTTCCTGGGGCAAGGTCGATGTCACCTGGGAACAGATGGTCTTCGCCGAAGCCACCACCGTCGTGCCCTTGATCGCATCAGACGCCTGGCATCGCGGGTCGTGGAAGACCCGCAGACGGCCACGTTGGACCAAACTCTTCGAAAAGGCCGCGTAAGATCCCGACACCCTCTGCGACCAGGCGATGAAAGCCGCCCCGCGCTTGGATGAGGGCAGGGCGCTGAGGGTCAGGTCATGGGAACAAATTGGAAGGAAATGAAGCATATGCTCCTCGCGTCAGGCCGGGAGGGTGGGGTGCGCTACAGACTTCAATTGATCGCGGCTGTGGTGGCGACAGCGTCCGCCGCCCACGCCCAACCGGAGGCACTCAGCAGCTTGGACCTGCACTTAGTCTGCCTGGGTCAACGAACGCAAACCGAACAGGAGCAAACAACGCTCCAGTTCAGCGGCGACGGAGGAAGCGCCACCGGTTCTGCCGTGACCGATCACGTGGTTCGTGTTCCCGGCCGGGTAGACGTTTCGGTCGCTGGCAGCGTGGTGAAGGTAAATCCCATGTCAATTCTCAAGCGTGCCCCGTACTGGGCCGTCCCAAGGGACGGCTGGTACGAGCTTACCGACGTGATCATCGACCAAAATCAGATAGCCGGTAAAATCAGACTCACCGTGCTTGAAAGACCGAACATCCGAATAGACCGCCACACCGGCCAGATACATATGAGCGGCCTTGGGATGCGATATGAAGGTTCGTGTGAGCGGAGCGTCGAACCCATGAGTGCTCAGAAATTCTAGTCGGTTGGGCCGGCGCACTATGCCTTTGCTCGCCGATCGACTTCCCTGCGACAATCCGCCAACGATGCTTTGCGCCGCGAACTCGCAGATCCGCCACGGCTGGATCTAATGGCCAACCGATTCAATCATCGATACGCTCCGAATGGGGGGCCCCAACGAACTAAATCAGGCTTTGGCGTGTTTGTGCCAAGAGGCCGCTACTCGCAGTAGACCCGGACCCTAGCGTCGGCGGAATCAACGTCGACGGAGAGGTCATCCAGATGGGCGATCAGCTCTTCGAGATTCTCCGGCTTCAACTGGCCGATATCGAAGGGCACGCCGTTCTTGGCGAACTCGGCGTTGACTTGATCGCGCGCGCCCGGCGGGATCAGGCTTGAGAGACGAACGCCAGCGCGCAATAGCGCCATGGGAACGCGAATGTTCACCGTTGTGGCGTCGGCGTCGGCGTTGACGGTGACGCGCAGATACTTGGGGCGCCCTTGGCGGCCAGGCTCCGGATGCGCCGCGCCGAGAGCGGCCGCTTCTGGTCGCTCAAGCGCTAAGAGCAGGCGCTCGGCTTCGTCAGGGTTGATCTTTCCATCCGCCAGCAACTGCAGGACGGAACGACGGTCGTTGCTCATGAGATAACTCCTAGAAAATCCGGATCCGCACGAGGGCGTCGGGGGTGTCTACGTCAACGACTGTGCCGCTCAGGCTGAGCAAGAGCTGGCCTATGCCCACGACTGTTGCGAGCGGCCTGACGCAGTAAGGCTGCGGGGCGATATAAAGCAGCGGCGCCAACAGCAATGCGAAGGGCGCCAGCAGCAAGAAGAGCACTGTCGTTGGCAGCCAAAGACGCAGCGCCTTGCGAGGCCGACGAGGGCGCACATTGAGGAGCGGGCCCGCCTGGACGGGCCGCAGGCGCACCTCGCGGCCATGTTTGGAGTGCTCGGAGCGGCCTTCCATGGCGGCGAAGCTGAAGTGGCGCAACGCTCTTGGGGCATACATCATCATTGGCCCTCCAATTCTGAAATGGCCTGGTCGGCGGTGATTTCTCCGCGTGAGAGACGCTCAAGCACCTCTTCGCGACCAGGGGTGGGATCGACCTCGACGAACTCCAGGCTGGCGGCGATCCGGTTCAAGCGCGCCTTCACCGTCGGATAGGAGACGCCGAACACCTGCTCCATCTCCTTGATCGAGCCATGGCTTCGAATGAAAGCCGTGACGAAGACCTGATCTTCGGCTGAAAGCTGCGCCAACCGCGGCAATTCGAATGCGCCCTCGATGGCGACCGCCTGCTCCACCAGCCGCACACGCTCCACCAGGATCGCGCGGCCGCGGGTCAGCTCGCTCAACGCCTGCCAATCTTGGGTTCTCTTATTGCTCATGGCGTTACAATTAAGTTTTTTAATTTGAATGTCAAGTTTATCAATTTCAGCCGCGCAGGCGAGGCAATTTTCCTGAGATGTGCAGTTGAAACCTCCCCCCAGCTCTGCAAAACCGAGGCTCGGCGACCAGGAGATTTGAATGACGTGGAAGTTTGTGACGGCGGCGACGATCGCAGCGTTTGCGACAATGGGGGCGAGCGAGGCGCCAAAGCCCGCCGCGCCGGCAGTCGCTCCAGCCGCCGGCTACCTTGGCGAGGCCGCGCCAGACACCTACAAGATCCTCCCCCCGGCGCCTGTCGCCGGCACGATCCGCTACGAGGCCGACCGGGCCATGTTTCGGGAAACCCGGGCTTTGAAAGACACGCCCCGATGGGCGCTGGCGCAAAACGACGTCAATCAGTTGGCGATTCTGAAGGATCTGTCCTGTGCGGTTGGGGTCGATCTGACACCGACCAACGCGCCTAAGACCACCGCTCTCATCGCACGTGTCGGACGCGACGTCTCTTCAGCCACGGATCGACCTAAGAACATCTACAAGCGTCAACGGCCCTACCTGATCGACGAGGGCCCGACCTGCATTGAAAAGTCGCCGCAGCTATCAGCAAGCCCCGACTATCCCTCCGGCCACAATACCTGGGGGTGGACCGTCGGCCTGATCATGGCCGAGCTCGCCCCAGACCGCGCCACAGAGATCCTGGCGCGGGCGCGGGCGTTCGGTGAAGGCCGCCTGGTTTGCGGCGTGCACAACCTAAGCGCCGTCGAGGCGGGCCGCCTGAACGGCTCGATCGTCGTGGCGGGCCTGCACGGTCAGGCGGCGTTCCGAAAGGACCTGGAGGTGGTTCGCGCAGAAGTCGCTGCGGCGCGAAAGGCTGGACCTGCGCCTGACCCCGTCGCTTGCGCCAAGGAAGCCCAGATTATCGCCAAGTCGCCCTATTAGATCCCGGCGTACCACTCGTAGCCGCGATCTTCCCAAAAGCCGCCGTTGCCGCGACCTAGGCGGCGATAGTCATCCACGGCTTCGATGCGCATGATGTACTTGGCGTGCTTATAGCCAAGCTGGCGCTCGACGCGCAGGCGCAGCGGCGCGCCGTGAGCCACCGGCAACACCTGATCGTTCATGTCGTAGGCCAGGATGGTCTGGGGGTGGTAGGCGTCGATCAGGTCGATGCTCTCGTAATATTGTCCTGATCCATCGAGCGTCTCTTCCAGCGTGTCGCCGCAATGGAAGACGAGATACCGGGCCGATGGCTTAAGCCCTGCCTGATCGAGCAGCGGACCAAGCCTTGCGCCGGTCCATTTTGCGATCGACGACCAGCCTTCCACGCAGTCATGCCGGGTGATTTGAGTGCGAGGCGGCTGACGGCGAAGATCCTCCAGGCTGAGCGAGAGCGGTCGCCTGACCAGCCCATCGATAACCAGCCGATAGTCGGAAAACCCCTTGGCCTTCAGCGCCACATAGTCGGCGTCAGTTGGATCGATCGAGCCATTGGCCCTGAAATCTGATGAGATGTCAGCGGTCGTAAATTCCCGTGCAAGGGCCTTGCGGTCGACAACCAAGCGCTGAACGCGCCGGGTCAGGCCTTCGGCGCTTTGCAGGAAGGCGACGCCTTTGGGGCTGTCGGTAATCCTGTCACAGGCCCCAAGGACCAGCGCCCCGATAGAAGCAAACCCCGCGCGCAACCATCCGCGGCGATTGAAAGAGACGGTCATGCGACGTCTCCTGCGTTGGCTGGCTCGGCTTGCGGCGCGATCGCGTAGCGGCCAGTTATCATCGAGCGGATATTGTTCCAGGTTCCCGACGCCACCACCATCGCCAGATGCACAAGGACAAAGCCCACGATGGTGAAGGCGGTCAGAAAATGAATCGTACGCGCTGACTGGCGACCACCAAAGAAATCCACGAGCCAACGCGCGGCGGCGTCAAACCCGGGCGACATGCAAAGACCCGTGAGCACCATGGCGGGCAAGAGCACCAGGATAACGCCCAGGTAGGTCGTCTTTTGCAGGACGTTATAGTGGCGCGCTTCTTCGCCCTTGGGGAATTTCAGCTGGGCGTGCGTCACGATTTCGCGCCAGATATTCTTGGGCGCCACGTCGTGCCTGGTGGGCACCAGATCGCGGCGGATATGACCGCGGACAAGCCCCACCAACCAATAGATCAGGCCGTTGATCACGAAGATCCAGGCGAAGAAAAAATGCCAGTGACGGCTATCGGCCAGGTCGCGATTGCTGGGCACCGTGGCCCAGGACGGGAACGCCACCTGATCAAATGACCCCGGCTTTCCGGAATAGCCCAAGACGCCCGTGGTGTTGAACTTGACTGCACCGATCTGTGTGAACCCGATCGTGTGGTTGCCGTGGTCCTCAGCCGCGATCAGCAACCATGGCCGCGCGAACGTCGCCTTCTGACCCCAATAGAGCGCCGGATGCGCGCCAAAAATGTTGAGCCCGCTCATGAGGAGCAGGGTGAGGGCTAAAACATTGATCCAGTGGGTGAGGCGGGTAATCGCGGCATGCCGATAGACCAGGACCTTCTTGGGTTTGGTCATCTTCCACTCATTCTCCCCCACAGGCCCTGCTGGTTTGCCATGAAATCCATTCGAATGCGAGAAGATGAAGGTTACAGCCGCCCGCTTGGGCGAGGCCCCCAACGTCCCCGGCCTTTGCGCAGGCCAAATTCATTATCAAGTTTAGCTGCGCTCATCCTGAAGCGCCGCAAAGCCCGCTCTCCTAGAGGGCGATGCATTCCAAAAGCGTCTCGCGCACCAGGTCAGGACGCTCCAAGGGCAGGAAATGCGATGTGCCAGGTATCGTTCGAACGCCGATGCGCCCAGCGGCGCTGAACTGCGCTTCACGCCCTTCGAGCGGAAATGTCGAGGCTTGCGCTGCGCGCAGGATCCGCACGGGACATCGACTTTCGTCAAAGGCCGCCCAAGGATCATAGTTGTGGGTTCGGAAGTTAGAGGCCTCCCACTGCGGCGTGCATGTCAGCGTGACCTCGCCTTCGTCGTTCGGATGGAAAGCGGCGGCGACATAGTCCGTAAGCTGCTCGTCAGACCAGGTTTTGAAGGCGCCGCGACCCTGGTAGGCGTCGAAAGCCGCCTGGTTATTTGGAAAGGTCGAACGCCGGCGCAAGGCGCCGGCCAGGAGTGGAGACTCCAGCCCAGCCGCGCTCCTTTGGGCTTCACGCGAAAAGATCACCGGGTCAAAGAGCCCAAGGGCTCTCACCCGTTCAGGCTCCGCAGCGGCCGCCAAAAGACTTGAAGTCGCGCCCATGGAGTGGCCGGACAGCACCACGGGGGCTTCACACGTCGCCGCCAAAAGCGCCAAGAGATCATCGCGGAACTCCAGCCATCCTTGGCGCCCTTCGATCTGAGTTGGAAGCAAGCTCGCGCCGTGTCCACGCAGGTCCAAAGCCAGGATGTGCAGATCCGTCGCCAAGGGTTGCAGGACCGAACGATAGGTGCGGCCGTTGAACCCGTTGGCGTGCGAAAAAACGATATCCACCGGCCGATCTTGCGGCCCGGACTCAAGCGCCGCCATCGCGCCGCCGCGCGTTGGCAAAGCTATCATCCGAAGTTGCGGCTCGGCGCTGACCTTGGCGTACATGAGGTTCCCTGAGTGTCACCCCATATAGCGGCCACAAGCCTTTGGGGAAGGCCGTCAGGCTTCGAGTTCTGCGTCAGTCAGGTCGCAGCCACTGAGGTTTGCGCCGGTCATGTCCGCCTCGAGGAAGCGGGCTCGCATGGCCTTGGCTCCACGAAGGTCAGCGCCGCGAAGCGTGGCGCGCGTGAAGTCAGTTCGCACCATGCGGCCGCTGCCGACAGTCAAGGGTCCAAGCTTGGCGCCGCGAAGATCGGCGCGTGTAAATGAGGCGCCGGCGAGCTTGGCGCCGCGCAGATCAGCCTCGCGCAGGTCACACCCTCTGAAATCGCTGCCAGAAAGGTCCGCGCCTTGAAACTGCACACCTTGCAGGTCAAGGCCGAAAAAGATTGAGCTGCGGGCGACCATGGCGGTGAAGCGGCGGTCCTTGAGGATGCGTATGGGCCGAAAGTCCACTTTGCTGAAATCGGTCACCGATCCGCGCTGGCCGCCAGAGTCGCAATAGGCCTCGTAGTCGGCCAGCACCTTATCGAGGGGTCGGTCGTCGACAAACACAACGGCGGGCGGCGCGCGCAGCACGCCGGACATGTCGACATTGCTGAGGACGGCGTTGGCCAGGTTGGCGCCGTTCAGAACCGCGCGTTTCATCGAGGCCCCGGAAAGGTCGGCGCCGGCAAGGTCAGCTCCGGTCAGATCAGCGCCATCGAGCACGGCGCGGGTAAGCTTGGCGCCGGCCATTTGAGCGCCAGACAGGTTCGCATCGGTAAAGTCGCTCGACATCGCAACTGCGCCGGCCATTTGGGCGCCGGCCAGGTTCGCCCCGGAAAGGATCGCATAGTTGAGCTCGCCTGGACGGTGTTCGTGTCGCAGAATGCGAAAACCGTCGAGCTTGTCCTGGAGGGCGATGCGACCCTCGCGCAGGTCGCACCCCGGCAATTCCGCGCCCGCCAGGTTGGCGCCGCGAAGGCAGGCGCCTCTGAGGTCGGCCTTCGTAAGATTTGTCCGGCGCAGATCGGCCTCACGCAGATCGGCTCCGAAGAGTATGCCGCGCGTGAGATTGGCGCGCGCCAAGGTCGCGCCGTTGAAGTTTGCGCCCGCGAAATCGGCTTCCCGCAGGTCCAGGCCTTCAAGCGTGCAGTGGGAGAGGTCGGCGTAGGTCAGGCTGAGACGACGCCCTCCCGAGCGCCCGCCCAGATATTTCTGATGCGCGTCGACCGCCTCGCGCAGCGCCTGTGCGTCGAGCGCCAAATGGTGGGGTTGGGCTTGGGAAGACATTCGGGACCTTTGGGTCCCGGTAAACTGCGCCCCCGTCACTTAAAGAACGGTTGCGTCTTGGCCTCTACGCTCAGCCTATCTGCGAATTATCCATGCCGGCGGCCTTGGTCGCGGGTTCAGACCTTAGTCGTTGGGAGCCCCGCTGGCGGCCTTGGCGATCAAGGCTGCGATCCGGTCGGTCGAATCGGCGGCCTGCTGGGTCAGCATCTGCAAGGGCCCTGCGCCCGGTCGTACGGCGGACGCCACGTGGTTGGCGGCCGATTGGGCCATGGCGAGGGCGGTGTTTTCCGCCCCTGATAGACCCGTCGCCGCCAGGATCTTGGCGGCCGCGTCCTGGTAGATGAAGCCGTAGGTTTGATAGGTCGAACCGCCCAGGTCCCGATTTGGGTCATACCAGACCTTGACCTGGCTCCAGTTTCCCTCAGGAGAAACATCCACCAGCGTCACGTCTTTTTCGACCTTGCCGCGCGAGCCTTCGATTGGCGACCAGTTGGCATGGGTGATTTGCACGATACGATCGGTCAGCACTTCGCTGACCACCGCCACGTGACCAAGGCGCATGCGCTCGGTCGGCTTGAAACAGAGCACCGCCCCGGTCTTCGGCTGGAAGCCGACGTCATAGCGCCCGACAGCCTGCTGCCACCAGGTATAGGCGTCGCCGAAAATCTGAATGCCGGAGATCAGGCGTGCGAATGGAACGCACTGCCAATAGGTGTCCGCAAGCGCGCCCCCCATGGTGGGCGCGAGGCTCATAACCGCCGCGACGGCAAGGGACCCCAGAAGGGTCCTCGTCCGTTTGAGCATGCTTTTGGAACTCCCCAAGCGCGTACTTCGAGTAGATAACCCTATATCGCATTGAGTGAAAAGAGGGTTTAGACGCAGGCGTCAGATCGCCGCGCCGTGTCTATCGCGCTATGTGAACGAGCTTGAGTGTGAATAACTTCTGGTAATGTTAGGTTACAAGAAAAAACAGACAATCTTATTTATCCGATAAAGATCACAATCCCGACGGCTACGTCTTCGTCATGTCCGATTATCTGTTAGATATCACCTCATCGTCTTTTAGTTGCCATATCGTTCCGAACGATAACTCGAAATCACGCATATGTAATGGTATGAAACAAGAGTTTGCAGCCCAGGGCGAGGTCTTCGCCTGTGGAGCGAATTATTTTCGTCACAGCTTCACAAGTTTGCGACTTAGGCGCCTGGACGGCGGATCGCCGCCGATTAAGGCATTTGCGAGGGATTTCGTCAGACTTAGCCGAAACTGATCCATGCGTTAGAAGAGCATCCACGCGCAAGGAGCAGGGGCATGGGCTTTTCCGGGAGCGAACTTGCGGGGCTCGCCATGCGCCCGGAGACTTGGATCGCGCTGGCCAGCCTGATCGTCATGGAGGTGGTCCTTGGCGTCGACAATCTGGTGTTTGTGGCGATCCTTTCGAACAGGCTGGCGAAGCAGGCGCGCGGTCGCGCGCGACGGATAGGCATCAGTCTGGCGCTGGTTTTGCGCCTGGTCTTGCTGTCCTGCATCGCCTCCATCGTCAGTCTCACCAAGCCGGTTCTGACGCTGCCATTTGTCGTGCCGTCGCTGGCCGATGGGCGCCCCATCGTCGACCGGGCGTTTTCCTGGCGCGACCTGATCCTCCTGGCCGGGGGGATTTTCCTGGTCTGGAAGGCGACCAGTGAAATCCATCACACGGTCGATCCCGAGAAAACCGGGGATCTGCTCGACAAGAAGAGCCGTGCAAGCCTGGGATTCGGCGCGGCCATCGTGCAAATCCTGGTCTTGGACCTGGTGTTCTCCATTGATTCGATCCTCACCGCGGTCGGGATGACCGAGCACCTGCCCATCATGATGGTTGCGGTGGTCGTGGCCGTCGCCCTGATGCTCGTGGCCTCAGGTCCTCTGGCGCGGTTCATTCACGACAATCCAAGCGTTGTCATGCTGGCGCTGGGCTTTCTGCTGATGATCGGAGCAACCTTGATCGCAGAAGCCTTCGGCGTGCACATCCCCAAGGGTTATATCTACGCCGCCATGGCCTTCTCCGGCGCCGTCGAGGGCTTGAACATGGCCGCGCGTCGCCGACGCAAGCCCCTGTCGGGCGAGGGGCCGGGACGGCGCTAGGCCGACCAGGCCTATAGGAAACTGTAGGGATCGATATCGATGGCCACCCGGATCGCGGCCGGCGGTTTCACGCGGGCGCGCCAGGTCGCCATATAGGCTGAAAGGTCCACGGTGCGATTTGCGCGAACCAGGAAGCGCTTTCGGCGGCGTCCACGGATCAGGCCCAGGGGCGCCTCAGCAGGCCCATAGACCTCGACGCCCTCGGCGTTGGGGGCGGCCTGGGCCATCAGTTGAGCGAAGGTTTCGAGTTGCGCAGGGTCGACCCCTGAGAGGACCACCGCCGCCAGGCGCCCAAAAGGCGGCAAGCCGGCGAATTCGCGCTCACTCATTTCAGCGGCCACGAAGGCGTCGCGGTCCTGGGCGGCCAGGGCCTGCATGACGGGATGCTCCGGAGCCCAGGTCTGAAGAAGGGCGCGGCCAGGCCGTTCTTTGCGACCCGCCCGGCCGGTCGCCTGAGCAAGGAGCTGGTAGGTCCGCTCGGCGGCGCGCAAATCGCCGCCGCGCAAGCCCAGATCAGCATCGACGACGCCCACCAAGGTCAGGTTGGGAAAATTGTGACCCTTGGCGGCGGCCTGGGTGGCCACGAGAATATCGATCTGGCCGTCGGCCATGGTTTCGATCAGACGGCGGGCCTCGCGCGCATCGAACACCGTGTCTGACGAAAAGATCGCCACGCGCGCCTGGGGGAAAAGCGCCTTGGCCTCCTCCTCCAGGCGTTCAACGCCAGGTCCGATCGAGACGAGGCTGTCGAAGGCGCCGCAATGGGGACAGGCCTTGGGTTTGGGCATTGAAAAGCCCGTTAGATGGCAGACCAGCAGGCCGGAGTAGCGGTGCTCGACAAGCCAGGAGTCCGTATCGGGCGCGGTCATGCGCTCGCCGCAGGCCTTGCAAAGAACCAGCGGCGCATAGCCCCGGCGATTGAGAAAAAGCAGCGTCTGTTCGCCGCGCGCGAAGGTTTCGCCCATCGCCTTGACCAAGGGAGGCGAAAGCCAGCGACCATGGTCAGGGGGGTCTTGGCGCAAGTCGATCAGCGCAATATCCGGCAGGCGCGCCTGGCCATGGCGGGCTGCGAGATTGATCCAGCGATAGCGGCCCTGCTCGGCGTTGCGCAGGCTCTCCAGCGACGGCGTCGCTGAAGCCAGGACCACCGCTGCGTTCTCGATCTTGGCCCGCGCGACCGCCAGGTCGCGCGCATGATAGATAAAGCCTTCCTCCTGCTTGAAGGACGCATCGTGCTCCTCGTCGACGACGATGAGCTTGAGCTTGTGGAACGGCAGGAAGAGCGCCGATCGCGCGCCCACGACGATGCGGCAGCGGCCGGTTGCAACCGCCTCCCAGACCCGACGTCTGGCCGGCGGAGATATCTCGGAATGCCATTCCCCAGGCTCTGCGCCAAATCGCTCTGCGACCCGGGCGATCACCGCCTGAGTGAGGGCGATCTCGGGAAGCAGGACCAGCACCTGGGCTTGGGCGTCGCTGGCGAGCGCTGTGGCGGCGGCTTCAAGATAAACCTCGGTCTTGCCCGACCCTGTAACGCCGTCCAGCAAGGCCACGCCAAAGCCGCCCTGCGCCAGCATCGCACCCAGGGACGCTGCAGCGGCGCGCTGACTGGGATTGAGTTCGGCGCCGCGCCTGGAAGGGTCAGGCGGTTCAAAGTTTGCGGGGCTCTCCACCAGGCGGACGACCAGCACGCCCTCGTCGATCAAGCCTTTGACGACGCTGGCGCTGACGCCGGCGGCGCGGGCGAGATCGGGTGGGCTCAATGCGCAGGCCCCCACTGTCGCAAGAACCTTGCTCCTGGCCGGCGTCGGGCGGGTCGGCCCAACGCCGGTCAATTCCACGACACGAACCGGCTTGGGTTTGGGCGCGCGCGCACCACGCAGCACAATCGCCAGCGGTTGACCAGGCCAGTCGACCGCATAGCGCGCCGCCCATTGCACGAACTCAACTGTGCCAGCCGGCAGGCGCGGTTCGTCAAGAACGGCTTCGAGGGGTTTTAAGGGTCGGTTGCCTCCCGCCGCGTCGCGCAGGCCGACCACGACGCCGCGCAGCAGGCGCGGCCCCAGGGGGGCTGCGACCTGACTGCCCAGCTCCACATCCATGCCGTCGGGCACGGCGTAGTCGAAGGCTTCCGGCAAGGGCATCGGCAGCAGGACAGAAGCGATGCGGCTCATGCGGAGGCTTTTGCGCTTTGCGCCGGGCCGAGTACAAGCATCCACCGCAAACCCAGGGCTTTTCCGATGCAACTCTTCCTCGACACCACCGACGTGGCCGTCCTCAAGGACCTCGCCGCCACAGGGCTGGTGGACGGCGTCACCACAAATCCGACGCTGATCGCCAAGTCCGGCCGTCCCATGCTGCAGGTCATCGCCGAGATCTGCGCTGCGGTCGAGGGTCCGGTGAGCGCAGAGGTCGCTGCGATGGACACCGCCGGCATGCTCGATGAGGGGCGCCGGCTCGCCGCCATTGCGCCCAATGTGGTGGTCAAGGTTCCGTTGACCCGTGATGGCCTGATCGCCACGCGGGAATTCGCCCAGGAAGGCATCGCCACCAATGTCACGCTTTGCTTCTCCGCGGGCCAGGCGCTGCTCGCAGCCAAGGCTGGCGCGAGCTACATCTCCCCCTTCATCGGCCGTCTGGATGATCATGGCGCCGACGGAATGGATCTGATCGTTGAGATTCGCGGGATTTACGACAACTACGACTTTGACACCGAGATCCTGGCGGCCTCGATCCGCAACACGGCCCATGTGACCACCGCGGCCCTGGCCGGAGCTGACTGCGCGACGATTCCACCTGATGTCTTCAACGCCCTCTTCAAGCACCCGTTAACCGAACGGGGGCTTGATCAGTTCATGAGCGACTGGGCCAAGACGGGTCAGTCGATTCTGTGAGGACTGAGAACGCAAATGGACGGGTCCCAGGGCGGCATTGCAGAGGCCCCTCTCGAGGCGGCGTCCGTACGCCGCTTCTTGTCGGACAACCCGCAATTCCTGACCGCCGATGAAGGGCTTCTGGCTGAACTCGGCCTAAAGGTCGCCGTCGGCAATGTCGTCGACTTCGGTCCTGCGGTCATGGCGCGCGTACACGCCGCCCATCAGCGCGAGGCCACCCAGCGCCAGCAGATCGAGGAGACGGCCCGCGCCAACTTCTCCGCCCAGGCCCAGACCCATGGCGCGGTCGTCGACCTTCTGGATGCGCGTAATCATTCCGACCTCGCCTGGCGGGTCGACCAGTTGGCCAGGCAGCGCTTTGGCCTCGCCGCCGGGGTGATCGCCCTCGAATCAGCAGCTCGCCCGCCGGCCGGCTGGAAAATGCTCGTCGAGGGTCAGGTTGATATGATCTTAGGCGGTCCGCAGCGACTGGCCCGCATGGGTAACGCCCCAACGGCCCTTGGCCTCTTCGGCGAGCAGGCCGCCGCCATCCAATCTGTGGCCATGGTCCGAATGGCGATCTGGGAGCCGGCTCGGCAGGGGCTTTTGGCGTTCGGCTCCAATGAGCCGCAGGGATTTACTGAGGATATGGGGACCGAGCTCGTGGCGTTCCTCGCCCGCGTGGTTGAACGCACCGCCGAGCGCTGGCCAATCCTTTGATCGCGCGTGAGGCCATGGCGCTTTGGCTAGAGCACCTGGCTATGGAGCGCCGGGCGTCGCCGCGGACCTTGGAGGCCTATGGTTCAGCCGTCTCGCGTTACATCGGCTTCCTTGAAAATCATCGCGCCGAAACGATTGGGCTGGCGAGCTTAGGGGAGATCACCGCCGCTGAACTGCGCGCATGGCTGGCGAGACTGCGGCAAGGCGAGCATCCCTTGTCTCCGCGTTCGCTCAGCCAGGCGCTCTCCGCAGTCCGCAGCTTCCACCGCTACCTGGACCGGCGACTGGACACGCCAAATGCTGCGATCGCGTTCGTGCGCGGGCCCAAGGTGAAACCCGGCGCGCCGCGCCCGGTCAGTGAAGATCAGGCCCGCGGCATGCTTGCCGAACCCGGATTGGACCCGGATCGGGAAGACTGGGAAGCCGCCCGCGACGCGGCGGTCTTGACCCTGCTCTACGGATGCGGACTGCGGATTTCCGAGGCTCTGTCGCTGAAGCGTTGCGATGCGCCCCTGCCTGAGCGTCTTCGCATCCTGGGTAAGGGCGCGAAGGTGCGGATGGTGCCTGTGCTTCCCGCAGTAAGCGCCGCGATCCAGGCCTATTTGGCCGATGTTCCGTTCATCATCGGCCCTGATGAGCTGCTCTTTCGCGCCAAACGGGGAGGGCCTTTAAGCCCACGTCATGTGCAGGCGATGGTTCAGACCCTTCGCGGTCGCCTAGGGTTGCCGCCAAGTGCGACGCCGCACGCCCTTCGACATTCCTTCGCCACCCACCTGCTAGGCGCAGGGGCGGATTTACGCTCAATCCAGGAACTCCTAGGCCACGCCTCGCTTTCGACGACCCAACGCTACACCCAAGTCGACGCAGCCGCCCTCCTCAGCGCTTATTCGAAGGCCCATCCTCACGCCTAGCCGGCGGGTCGGCCGCGCCGGGGAGAAGATAGTCGGGGTGATAGCCCACCGGCGTCGGCACGCTACAGCCGCCGACCCGGCGTTCGACAGCGTATTGGGCCACGCCATTGGGCAGGCGGCCGAGTTTCTTCAGCTGTTCGCCTTGGCGCTCCACGACTTGACGATGAATGTCCTCGCACCCGGCGGGCTCCCGATAGATATTGGGCGTGGAGAGCGTAATCGGCGGCGAGTGCGCGAAACTTGGCGGCGTCGAGAGCTGCAAGGTCGATGCGGCGGCCAGGAGGGCGAAGAACATCATTGCACCTGCGCTTTGCTGACGTCGAGCAGACACATCGAGGCTGGCGGTAATTTTCCTAAGGGGGTCAGCCAATTGCGTGCGCGGCGCTGAGGATCAATTCCGCCCGCCGCGGCGGGCTCGGCCTGCTGAAGCTGCGCTGTGACGGCGCAGGCCTGGGCCCTTGGTCGAAGTCGGATCAGACCGGCAACGGGGTCCGGGGCGGGCGGCGCTTGCGCAATATTCGCTGGCTGCGTCGCGGCGAGCTGGACGACTAGGAGTAGGGCGATCATGGCGCTTTCTCCGCTACGCTGAATTGTGCGATAGAGTCTCACTACTTGCGCTCGGCGCCAAGTTAACTCTGCCGCGCCGGAGCCACGAGGCGGATCCAGGCGATATCCGAGCCAGGATCGCGGCCGTGTTCGACCCAGACAAACCCCTCGCGACGGTAAAAGGCCTGAGCGCGTTTGTTCGGCGCCTGCACCTTCAGAGAAACCGGCCCATCCGCGCGCTTGCGCAGATGATCCAACAAGGCCTTGCCGACCCCTAAGCCTCGGGCTTCAACGTAGAGCGAATGCAGGAAGTTTTGCGGCGCGAAGAAGCCTGCGACACCTAAGATCGCGCCGTCGTCCAGGGCGACATAGACTTCCTCATCCCTCGCCGCACGCAGGAAGTCCTCGCGCTTGTGGCGTTCGCGCGGCACCCAGGTGAAGGTCTCGCGCAGCACACGCAGGTAGAGGTCGGCGCAAGCGCCAAGTTCGTCGGACCTTGCGCGGCGGACCTCCACGCAGACCTCAAGCCTGCATGGTCCATCCCTCCACGCCCATGGCGGCCTGGCGCAGCGCCTCAGAACGGGTGGGGTGTGGATGACAGGTGCGGGCCACATCTTCCGAGGCCGCCCGAAACTCCATGGCCACACAGTATTCGCCGATCATTTCGGACACCGACGGGCCAATCAGATGGGCGCCTAGGACCTCGTCTGTGGCGGCGTCGGCGAGGATCTTCACGAAGCCCTCAGTCTCGTGGTTGATCTTGGCGCGGCTGTTGGCGGTGAACGGGAACTTGCCGGCCTTATAGGCTCGCCCTTCGGCCTTCAGCTCCTCCTCGGTCTTGCCGACCCAGGCGACCTCGGGGCTGGTGTAGACCACGCTGGGAATGATCCCGTAGTTCACGTGACCAGCCTTGCCGGCGATCGTCTCGATGCAGGCGACGGCCTCCTCCTCTGCCTTGTGCGCCAGCATTGGGCCAAGCGTCACATCGCCAATCGCCCAAACGCCCGGCGCGGCGGTTTTCCAGTGATCGGTTTCGATAAAGCCGCGCTTGTCAGGCTTTATGCCGACTGTTTCCAGGCCCAAGCCGTCGGTGAACGGCCTTCGGCCGATCGCTAAGAGCACATAGTCGGCTTCCAGCGTCTCGGCCGCGCCGCCTGCGACCGGCTCGACGCTCACCGCCACACCCTTTTTTGAAACCTTCGCACCGGTGACTTTGCTGGAGAGCTTGAAGACCATCCCCTGCTTCGTCAGCGCGCGCTGGAAGGTCTTGGCGACCTCGGCGTCCATGCCTGGGGTGATGCGATCGAGGAACTCCACGACGGTGACCTGGGCGCCAAGCCGGCGCCAGACCGAACCGAGCTCCAGCCCGATGATCCCGGCGCCAATCACCAGCAGGTTCTTGGGGACCTCGGGCAAGGTCAGGGCGCCGGTGGAATCGACGATGCGGCCCTGATCAACGGTGACGCCCGCCAGGCCCGAGGGCTCCGAGCCCGTGGCGATCACGATATTCTTGGCTTCAAGGGTGGTGACGACGCCATCGGCGCCTACGACCTCGACCTTGCCGGGGCCCGCGATACGGCCCTTGCCTTTGACCCAATCGACCTTGTTCTTCTTGAACAGGAACTCGACGCCCTTGGTCAGCTGGCCCACCGAGGTGGCCTTCTGAGCCATCATCTGGCCGAGGTTCAGCTTGGGTGCGACATCGATGCCAAGTTCGGCGAAATGGTTGGCCGCGGCGTCATACATTTCCGACGCGTGCAAAAGCGCCTTGGAGGGCATGCACCCCACATTCAGGCAGGTTCCCCCCAGCGTCGCGCCGCCGTCGACGCCTTTGTCGACGCATGCGACGCTCAGACCAAGCTGGCCTGCGCGAATTGCGGCGTTATATCCACCAGGGCCGCCGCCGATGATGACCACATCATATTGAGCCATTCAGGCCCCCCAATCGCTGAGGCGGTCGCGCCGTCGGGCGCCAGTCTCGCCGGAGAACAAAATCTAGAGGTCCAGCAGCAGCCGCTGCGGTTCCTCGATGGCTTCCTTGACGTGCACCAGGAAGGTCACAGCACCTTGGCCATCGACCACACGATGATCGTAGCTCAAAGCCAGGTACATCATTGGGCGGACCACAATCTGACCGCCAACAACCATGGGGCGCTCTTGGATCTTGTGCATGCCCAAGATGCCCGACTGTGGCGCATTGAGGATCGGCGTCGACATCAGCGAGCCATAGACCCCGCCGTTTGAAATCGTGAACGTGCCGCCTTGCATGTCTTCGATCGCAAGCTGGCCGTCACGGGCCTTCTTGCCCAGCGCGCCGATGGCCTTTTCGATCTCGGCTAGGCTCATGGCGTCGGCGTCGCGCACGACCGGGACCACAAGGCCCTTCTCTGTGCCGACCGCCACGCCAATGTCGTAGTGGTTCTTATAGATCAGGTCCTGGCCATCGATTTCGGCGTTGACGTCGGGAACCATCTTCAGGGCGTGGGTCACAGCGCGCACGAAGAAGCTCATGAAGCCCAGCTTCACGCCGTGGGTCTTTTCGAAGGCGTCCTTGTATTGCGCGCGCATGGCCATCACCGCGCTCATGTCCACCTCATTGAAGGTGGTCAGCATGGCGGCGTTGTTTTGGGCTTCCTTCAGGCGTCGCGCGATCGTCTGGCGAAGCCTGGTCATGCGAACGCGCTCTTCGCGCTCATGGATTTCACGCGTGGCGGTTGGAGCCGGTGCTGGCGGCGGCGCCTTGGCGCGGGCGTCAAGCGCGGCCAGGGCGTCGCCCTTGGTGATCCGTCCATCCTTGCCCGTGCCAGGGATCGTGGCGACGTCGAGCTTGTTTTCAGCGACCACGCGCTGAGCTGACGGCGCAAGCACCGCCTCGGCGAGGGCCTTGGCAGGAGCCGGCGGAGCGGCTTCTGGCGCTTTCGTCGGAGCCTGAGCCTGAGCCTGGGCCGGAGCTGGAGCTGGCGCAGAAGCCGCCGCCTTGGGCGCCCCTACGCCTTCGGTGATTTTGCCAAGAACCGCGCCCGGCTCGACCGTAGCGCCTTCTTCAAAGGCGATTTCGGAGAGTGTGCCATCAGAGGGTGCGGCGACCTCCAGGCTCACCTTATCGGTCTCAAGCTCAACCAGGATCTCATCCTTGCGGACCGCATCGCCGGCCTTCTTGGTCCAGCGCGCCACCGTCGCCTCGGTGACGGACTCGCCCAGCGCTGGCGTCATGATGTCGGCCATTGGGGATGTGCTCCTTATATCTTCAGACGATCGGATGGTTCAGGCGAAGGCTTCGGTAAGGAAGGCTTCGAGCTCTTTGACGTGGCTCGTCATGAGGCCGGCCGCCGTCGAGGCGGAGGCTGGACGCCCAACATAACGCGCACGCTCGGCCTTGAGGCTCAGCCTTTCCAGCGTCAGCTCAAGCCACGGAGCGACGAAGGTCCAGCCCCCCATGTTCTTGGGTTCTTCCTGACACCACACCAAGTCGGCGTTCTTAAAGCGCTTCAAGACATTGGACAGCGACTTCAGCGGCCAGGGATAGAATTGCTCGAGGCGTAGCACATAGACATCGTCTCGCCCGGCCTTGGCGCGCTGATCCGTCAGGTCGAAATAGACCTTTCCGGAACATATGATCACGCGGGTGATCTTGTCGTCCGGTTGCAGCACGATCCCGCCCACGTCGGCGCCAGCTTCTGCGCCATCGACCATCACGCGATGGAAGCTGGTCCCCTCGGCCAGGTCGCTGACGTTGGAGACGGCGCGTTTGTTCCTCAGCAGGCTCTTGGGCGTCATGACGATGAGCGGCTTGCGGAACTCGCGGATCATCTGTCGACGGAGCGCATGGAAATAGTTGGCGGGCGTCGAGGGATGAACGACCTGCAGATTATCTTCTGCGCACAGCTGCAAATAGCGCTCAAGGCGCGCGGACGAATGCTCGGGACCTTGGCCTTCGTAGCCATGCGGCAGGAGCATCACCAAGCCGCTCATCCGCAGCCATTTGCGCTCACCCGACGAGATGAACTGGTCGACGACCACCTGGGCGCCATTGGCGAAGTCGCCAAACTGGGCTTCCCACATGGCCAGCGTATTGGGATCGGTCAGCGAGAAGCCGTATTCGAAGCCCAGCACCGCTTCTTCTGAGAGCGCAGAATTCAAGACTTCGAAGTGAGCCTGGTTTGGCCCCAGATCGCGAAGCGGGAAATAGGTCTCTTCGGTTTTCTGGTCGACGATGCCGGCGTGGCGCTGGGTGAAGGTTCCACGGATCGAGTCCTGACCTGACAGGCGCACGGGATAGCCCTGATCGAGCAAGGTTGCGAACGCCAGGGCCTCGGCCGTCGACCAGTCCAGTCCCTCGCCTTTTTCGATAGCCTCCCGACGTCCGGCGATCACGCGCTCGACGGTCTTGTGGACGCTGACCCGTTGCGGAATGCTGGTGATCTTGTGGCCCAGGTCGAGCAGCTTCTGCTTGGAGACGCCGGTGACGCCGCTTTCCTCCGCACCCGGAAGTTTCAGACCCGACCACTTGCCGTCGAGCCAGTCAGCCTTGTCGGCGTGATAGGTCTTGCCGTTGTCGAATTCCCTGTCGAGGAAGCTGTCGAATTCTGAGATCCAGCCGTCGACCTCGGCCTGGGTGGCCGTGCCTTCGGAGACCAGGCGCGCGGAATAGAGGTCGCGTACGCTGGGGTGATCCTTGATCTTGGCGTACATCAAAGGCTGGGTCATCGTCGGGTCGTCGCCTTCGTTGTGGCCAAACCGGCGATAGCAGAACATGTCGACCACGACGTCTTTGCCGAACTGCTGGCGATATTCCGTGGCGACCTTGGCGGCGAAGACGACCGCTTCGGGATCATCGCCGTTGGCGTGGAAGATCGGCGCTTCGACCATCAGCGCCACATCCGACGGATAGGGCGAGGAGCGGCTGTTGCGCGGACTGGTCGTGAAACCGATCTGATTGTTGACGATGAAGTGGACGGATCCGCCCACGCCGTAGCCGCGCAGCTGCGATAGAGCGAAACATTCGGCCACGACGCCCTGACCGGCGAACGCTGCGTCCCCGTGCATCAAGAGGGGCAGGACATGGCCCCGACCCGCCGTGGCGTTCTGGCGAAGGGTGAAGGCCTGCTTGGCCCGCGCCTTGCCGATAACCACGGGGTTGACGATCTCCAGGTGGGACGGGTTGGCGGTCAGCGACAGATGGACGGAATTGCCGTCAAACTCGCGATCCGAAGACGCCCCCAGGTGATATTTCACATCGCCGGAGCCTTCGACATCGGAGGGTAGCGAAGACCCGCCCTGAAATTCATGGAAGATGACCTGATAGGGCTTACCCATCACCGCGGCCAGGACGTTCAACCGCCCACGGTGCGGCATGCCGATGATGATGTCCTTCACCCCAAGCGCGCCGCCGCGCTTGATGATCTGCTCCAACGCCGGAACCAGGCTTTCGCCGCCGTCGAGCCCGAAACGCTTGGTGCCCGGGAAGCGCCGGTGGAGGAATTTCTCAAATCCTTCCGTCTCGATCAGCTTCTTCAGGATGGCGATCTTGCCTTCCTTGGTGAAGGCGATTTCCTTATCACGGCCCTCGATACGGGCCTGCAGCCAAGCCTTTTCCTTGGGATCGGAGATGTGCATGTACTGCACGCCGACATTGCCGCAGTAGGTGCGGCGAACGATCGCCAGGATCTCGCGGATCGTCGCGGTCTCAAGGCCCAGCACGAAATCGAGGAAAATCGAGCGGTCGAAATCAGCGTCCGAGAACCCGTAGGTCGCCGGGTCTAGCTCCGAGGCGTCGCCAGGCGTGGTCGCAATTCCCAGCGGATCCAAATTGGCCTTCAGATGCCCGCGCATCCGATAGGCGCGGATCATCATAATTGCGCGAAGGCTATCAAGGGTGGCGGCGCGCACGGCGTCGGTGGATGGCGCAGCTTCAGTGCGCTCGGCGATCTTTGCGCCGAGCTTGGCTTCTACGGCCGGCCAAAGCCCATCGATCGCCGACAGCCAATCGGGTCTGGCCGCAGGCGGTCCGGCTTTCGTCCAGGCCGGCTCGGCGGCGGCGCGCTTAACATCGCTCGCTGAATCATGGAGCGAAGCGAAGAACGCGCGCCAAGACCCTTCGACCGCATTGGGATCGGACGACCATTTCGCATAGAGATCTTCCACAAAGGCGGCGTTGCCGCCGTAGAGGAATGAGGTCTCCGCGAGCACCTCGTTGATCAGACCTGCGTCGTCCGCCATTTCGTCCGCTTTCCCAGAGCAGGGGCCGCGGAGCTTCTGAGGAGGAGCCGAGCGCGGACCGCCCTTACGACTAAATTGCCTACCTCAGGCGCCTTTTAGGACCTCAAGCAGGGTTTCACCGAGTTTCGCCGGAGATGGAGAAACGCGAATCCCCGCAGCCTCCATCGCAGCGATCTTGTCTTCGGCTCCGCCCTTGCCGCCGGAAATGATTGCGCCTGCGTGACCCATCCGTCGCCCAGGCGGCGCGGTGCGTCCCGCAATGAAGCCGACCATAGGCTTCTTGGTTGGTGAATTCTTTATGAATTCAGCGGCGTCTTCTTCGCCAGAGCCCCCGATTTCGCCGATCATGATGATCGACTCAGTCTCGGGATCCTTCAGGAAAAGGTCGAGCATGGCGATGAACTCGGTGCCCTTCACCGGGTCGCCGCCAATGCCGACGGCCGTTGTCTGGCCGAGGCCCACCTGAGTCGTCTGGAACACGGCCTCATAGGTAAGGGTGCCGGAGCGGGAGACAACGCCTACCGAGCCCTTCTTGAAGATGTTTCCCGGCATAATGCCTATTTTGCATTCGTTCGGGGTCAAGACTCCGGGGCAGTTGGGGCCGATCAGCCTTGAATTCGAGCCGTCGAGGGCGCGCTTCACCTTGACCATGTCCGCCACCGGAATGCCCTCGGTGATGCAGATAATCAGCGGGATGTTGGCGTCGATGGCCTCCAGGATCGAGTCGGCGGCGAAGGGCGGGGGCACGTAGATCACGCTGGCGTCCGCGCCGGTCTGCTGCACCGCCTCGCCGACGGTGTTGAACACCGGAAGCCCAATATGGGTCGACCCACCTTTGCCGGGGGTCACGCCGCCGACCATCTTGGTGCCATAGGCGATGGCCTGCTCGGAGTGGAACGTGCCTTGGGCCCCCGTGATGCCTTGGCAGATGACGCGGGTGTCTTTGTTGATCAGAATCGACATTCAGTTAGGGCTCACAGGGTAGGGACCGCATAGGCGAGCAGGTTGACGGCGCCGCCCTCCTGCACGAACGCGAAACGGAGATGGCCCGACTGGATCATCGCCTGGGCTGAGGAGAGGTCGCCGATGACGGTGACCGGCTTATGGGTCCCGCCCTCGTCAAGGAAGGCGTAGCCAGTCTGGCCGTTCTTGCTCATGAGCGGACTGGCCGGCGTCGCGGCCCAGCTGGCCAAGGCGGCGCTGAACGCTGCTGGCGAACTGGCCGCGGCGGTGGTGGCCACGGCGCAGAAGCGGACATTCAGCATCATCGGGCCAATCGGCATCTTCTTGGCGCCGACAAGTACGAAATCCAGACCGGCGGCGCTGGAGCGCATCCGCCCCTCCGCATTGTCGACGCCGGAGCTGTCGCCCAATTGGCGCAGCAGCGCCACTGGGATCGGCATCCAACCGGCCGCATCGGCCGCGGCCAGACCGCCGGCGGCGTCGGCGTCGGTCTTCAGGCAGAACCCCTGGTAGGCGTCGAACAGCGGCGCGGCCTCAGCACTTGCTGCTGCAGCGCTGAGCGCCAGAGCCAGGAGCCCCGCTTTCAGCATCAGCCTGCGCTCCGCACAGCCTTGACGATCTTCTCCGCGCCGTCCGACAGGTCGTTGGCGGCGATGACGTTGAGGCCGCTCTCGTTGATGATCTTCTTGCCGAGCTCGGCGTTGGTGCCTTCCAGGCGCACCACCAGAGGCACGTTCAGATGCACCTGCTTGGCGGCGGCCACGACGCCATTGGCCAGGATGTCGCAGCGCGCGATGCCGCCGAAGATGTTGACCAGTATGCCCTTCACGTTCGGATCGGCCAGGATGATCTTGAAGGCGGCCGTCACCTTGGCCTCGTCGGCCCCGCCGCCCACGTCCAGGAAGTTCGCCGGCTCGGCGCCATAGAGCTTGATGATGTCCATGGTGGCCATGGCCAGGCCAGCGCCGTTGACCATGCAGCCGATCTCGCCGTCCAGCGCGATGTAGGACAGGTCGTATTTCGAGGCCTCGATTTCCTTGGAGTCTTCCTCGGTCTCGTCGCGCAGCGCCTTGATGTCGGGGTGACGGAACAGGGCGTTGTCGTCGAAGGAGACCTTGGCGTCGAGGACGCGCAGCTGATCGTCCGCGGTTACGATCAGCGGGTTCACTTCCAGCATCGCCATGTCCTTGGCGACGAAGGCTGCGTAGAGCTGGCCGAGCAGCTTGCCGGCCTGTTTGGCGAGGTCCTGCGTCAGGTTCAGCGCCTGGGCCAGTTTCAGGCCATGGAAACCGCGCACTCCCGTCACCGGGTCGATGGAGAATGTGACGATCTTGTCGGGCGTCGAATGGGCGACTTCCTCGATGTCCATGCCGCCTTCAGTGGAGGCCACCACCGAGACGCGGGAGGTCTCGCGGTCGACCAGCAGCGACAGGTAAAGCTCGCGGGCGATGGCGGCGCCCTCCTCAATGTAGAGGCGGTTGACCTGCTTGCCCTTGGGCCCGGTCTGGTGGGTGACCAGCACCCGGCCCAGCATCTCGGCGGCGTTGGCTTTCACCTCGTCCACCGATTTCACCACACGCACCCCGCCCTTGGCGTCCGGACCAAGACCTTCGAAACGGCCCTTGCCGCGTCCGCCGGCGTGGATCTGGGACTTCACCACGAAGACCGGGCCCCCCAGCCGCTTGGCGGCCTCAAGGGCCTCATCGACGGAAAATGCGGGGTAGCCCCGTGGGACCGCGACGCCGAACTCAGCGAGGACGGCCTTGGCTTGGTGTTCGTGGATGTTCATGGGGCTCGGGGATTGTCGCTTCGCCGGCTCGGCGAGTGCGCGCGGTTATAGGCGCCGCTCCGCCTCCTGACAACCGCGTCAGACCGGAAAACCCCGGTCTTTATCCGGCGCCCTCAAAGCCGGCCGAAGCCTGGCGTTCGAGCTTCCCCCAACCGACCCGCGCGCCGTGCAAGGCCGCATCGATCGATTTGACGACCACGTAGTACATCAGCTGGCGGTAGCCAAAGCGCTGGATAGGCAGCCAGACCAAGTCGCCCCACGGCGCGCGCCGCTCCAGCGTCATGCCCAAGACGCCGGCCGACAAATCGAGGAAGACGAAAGCCGCCCAGTAGAAGAGCGGTCGAGTGAGATCGTCGGGGGACCACTCCGTGGCGTGGTTGGTCCAGCCATAGAGCGCCGAGATCAGGCTCCAGATCACCGCCAGATCAATCAGCGGGGCGACCGCGGTCAGCAGAATCTGGAAAAGCCAGATCTGCGGAAGCGCGATGAAACCCAGGACGGGGCGCTTGGCGTCGAAGAGCGCCGCACGGTGTTTATAGATGCATTGCAGCGTGCCGAAGGACCACCGGAACCGCTGTTTAAGTAGACCGCCGACGGTTTCTGGGGCTTCGGTGTAAGCCCGCGCCTGCGGATCGAACTCGACCCGCCAACCGGCCCGCTGCATGGCGATCGTCAGGTCTTGATCCTCGGCCAGCGTGTCGTCGGGATATCCCCCCAGCGCCTCAAGGGCCGCACGACGCCACGCGCCCACTGCGCCCGGTACGACGGTGACCGCGCCCAAGGCCGCCAAGGCTCGACGCTCCAGGTTTTGCGCCGTCACATACTCAAGCGCCTGCCAGCGGGTGATCAGATTGCGGCGATTGCCCACCAGCGCATTGCCAGCCACCGCGCCCACCTTGGGGTCGACAAACCAGCGCGCGAGCCTGGCCAAGGTATCGGATGGGAAAAGCGTGTCGGCATCCAAAGCCACCACGACATCGCCCTGCGCCCTGGCCAGGCCGCGGTTCAGGGCGCGGGCCTTTCCGCCGTTTTCGAAGGCCATCAAGGTCACCCGGGGGTCGCCAGAAAACGCCGTGCGAACCACCTCAGCGGTGCCGTCTACGGAGCCGTCGTCGAGCACGAGGACCTCGAGCCTTGACCAGTTAGAGGCCAGGATCCGGCGCACCGAACTTTCGATCACCTTCTCCTCGTTGAAGCAGGGGATCAGCACGCTGATCAGCGGCCCCGCGCCGAGATCAAGCGTCGGCGGCGTACGGCGCACGATCGTAAAGCGGTGAACGAGCGCCAGGAACCCCAACACCAGCAATCGCGCGACGCCCAGGACGATGGCGATGATGAACAGCGCCTGCAGCGCCATCTGCATGCCGTGAAAGAAACCGAAGCCTATGCGGTCGAGGAGCAGCTCGAGCGAATTTCGACTGGTCGGCGGCAACACTTCGGCAGGCGTCATCCCCACCAGGTCGCCAATCGTCACGATCTTGTAGCCGTGGGCGCGCAACGCATCGATCAAGCCTGGCAACGCCTCGACGGTGCGACTGCGATCCCCGCCGGAATCGTGCAGCAGAATGACCTGGCCGGGACGGTTTGTGTCCTTCAATCGGCTCAGTGCGACATTGATGATGCGCGCCGGGGTCGAGGCGTCTGGATGTTCCCAGTCGTCGGGGTCGATGCGAAGTCCAACCGTCAGATAGCCCTGCGCCTGGCCCACCATGACGCGCGAGACTTCGATCGGGGTTGATGGCTCGGCGTCCCCGAAGAACGGCGGACGGAAGAGCCGCATGGAGCGCCCGGTGATCGTCTCGAAAAGCCGCTGCGTCGCTGAAAGCTCCACCGCCGTTTGCGCCGCGGGCACGAAGGCCACGTCAGGGTGGGTCCAGGTGTGGTTGCCGACGTTGTGACCTTCGCGAACCTCGCGGGCGACGAGACCAGGCTTTACAGCCATGTTCTTACCGATGACGAAGAAGGTCGCCTTGGCGTTCTTGGCCTTCAGGATGTCGAGGATCTTTGGCGTCCAGCGGCCATCGGGCCCATCGTCGAAGGTGATCGCAACCCAGCCCGGGTGAAATCCATAACGCTGGATCTCATAGGACGTCGGCATCACTTCATAGTTCTCGCCGGAGATCAGTCCGGTATCGGAATCGATTTCCAACGAGCGGCGCCCGGGGGTGGGAACAGACGCGACGTGAAGCACTTCGCCAAGGCCGTCGAACGAGACGTCGACACCGGGCTTGAGCATATCCAGGCCGTCGGATTTGGCTTGACCGTATTCGTGGCGAAGCACTTGGTAGTCGAGACCATCCTCGCCGCCCATGCGCCACAAGGCATAGCCCAGGGGCCTGAAGCCGTCGGCGACCTTGATCTGATTGAAGAGGGTCGGGGCGTCTAGAAACCAGACCACGTGCTTGCGGCCGACGTCGTCCTGATATCCGAAAGTCGGATTGAGCGAATTCTCATCCATCTCGACCTGAACATCGGCGTCATGCGCTTTCTGGGTCGCCTCGTTGAAGAGGATCGCGCACGAGGGATTGCAGCTGGGATCTGCGACGGCCTTGTTCTTTGGATCGGGAAGCGTCCAATTGTAGCCATAGGCCCCAAGCGCCACCACCGTCTTGGAGGCATCCAGGGTCTCCATTCTTTGCGCCAGCGTCGTCTCGAACCAGTCCTGGGCTGCGGTGGGCCCAGGCTCGCCCCCGCCCCAGTGTTGGTCGTACGCCATCAGGACAACAGCATCGGCCGCGTTCTGCACCGCCTTGACCGGGAAGTCGTCGTCAGCAAAGGGCGTCGTGACCCAGATTTCGCGGCCGATCGGCTTTAGCGCTTCGCGCGCCTGAGCAATAAAGCCGGGATAGAGCCGTTCGGCGGCGGGAGAGAGGCTCTCGAAATCGAAGACATAGCCCGCATAGCCACGCTTTTGGGCGTTGGCGACCAGGTTGGCGACCATCGCTGCGCGCGCAGCCGGGTTGGCCAGGAAGGCGTAGGCCAGCGGACCGTTCCAGCCCGTCTTGGCGTCGAAATTCACGATGCCGGGCAGGATCGAGGGCGGATGTTTCGCAGCCGCGATGATGGCGCGCGCCTGGGGGTCGGAGATGAACGAAAGCGTCCCATCCGCCGCACGCAGCACCACCCATTGCGGTGAGACGACATCCAGCTGGTCGACATGATCTAGCAGCGACTGACGCGAGCTCTCGTCCCAGGACACGTAGAACCCGATGGACAACGGCCGCGTGGGCCCGCCTGTCGTCGTCCCGGCGCGCGGGTGCGGAATGCGGTTCCACTGGGCCTTGCCCTTCAGTTTGCGCGCGGTCTCGACATGTAGCGCCGACAACGCCTGAGGATCTTTCAGGCTGAGCGTTGGAAGGCGTGGCGCAAAGGCCAGCGTCGCAAAGAACGCCGCGACGATCAGAGCGATGAAGGACGCTATAAGCCCGCCGATGAAGCGTACGCGCCTCGCCCGGCGTCCGGTCGGATCATGAAAGACGAGATCGGCCATGAACTCGGGTAGGCGCCAAGGTGAATCGGTCGCTGTTATGCCTCGCTGCGATGGCCGAAGCTAGGCGGCAGACTGCCTCGCCAGCGTTTGCGAAACTGGCGACACCGGCTATCTGGGGTCTAAGCGCTTTTCGCGCTTCGCCTCGGAAGCGCCCGCGGAGCGATCGGCTGATGGCCTCGACGCCGAAACCCCGGTTCTGGAACTTCTACGAAGGTCAGACGGGCTGGCTGCGCGGCTTCCTCATCACCCTGGCGGCCGCAGTGTTCATGACGGTCTCCCAGGCCTTCCATTCCAACGCGATGACCTTTCCAAGCCGGTTCGCCTACTGGCTGGGACTTATGACCGTGGGTTGGGTTTGGGGGGTTATCGTCTCCAACCTCTTTTTCGGCGATGCGGCTCGGCCAAAACCAATCTGGCGGCGGGTTTTTCTCTCCGCCCTGGTGATTGCGATCCCCTATTCGGTCGTCGTCGGGGTTGCGACGCATTTCGCCAGGGGCTCACGTTTCAACAGCCTCGCAGAAATCGCCGACCTTCTGGAATCGGTGCTGATGGTCACGGCTGCAATGATCACGATCAATGTTTTGGTGGCGCGCCAGTCGAGGGCCACGACGTCGGCCTCTTCAAGCCCGCCGAGATTTCTCGATCGGCTTCCTGCGAAACTCCGTGGAGCCGAGCTCTGGGGGGTGGAGGCCGAGGATCATTATCTGCGCCTGCACACATCCCTGGGCCAGGATCTTATCTTGATGCGACTTTCAGATGCTCTCGACGAGCTGGAAGGCATCGAGGGCGCACAGGTGCATCGCTCGTGGTGGGTCGCGCGTCAGGCGGTCACCCAGGCCGTGCGCGGCGACGGGCGCGCAACGCTCACGCTGAAAGATGGCTCCCAGGTTCCGGTCAGCCGCACCTATGCGCGGCTGCTTCGCGCGCGAAACTGGATCTAACGCCCGCGCCGCGCCCGCCATTGTTCGCGGGTCTGCCCCCAGGTTTCGACCACGGTGTTCTCGTAGGGCGGCGGCATTTTCGCCGGTCCCCAGAGCGTCGAACCCAGTCGCTGCGCCACCGCCTGGGAGGCCAGGTTTTCGGGCTCAATCGTATGAATGGCCTGGCTCCAGCCCAAAACGTCGAAGACAAAGTCCATGCAGGCGCAAGCGCCCTCCGTCGCATAGCCGCGCCCCCAGGTGTCTCGCGTCAGGCCCCAGCCGACCTCGGTTCCCGGCCAATCCTCGGGCTGCCAGGGCCCCAGCCTGCCGACCCAGCGTCCGGTCGCCTTCTCGATCACTGAGAACATTCCAAATCCGCGGATGTCCCAGGCGCCTCTGACTGTGCATATGCCCCGCCAAGCCACGGAGCGCGCCTGGACACCGCCCAGATGGCGCATGGTCTGCTCATCGGCCGCAAACGCCGCCCAGGCCTCGAAGTCCTCAGACGATGGCGCGCGCAAGATGAGACGATCGGTCTCAAGAATTGGCGCTGGCGTAAATGACATGTTTCGGGCTCTAATATGGATGGGAGAGTTCGAAGCGGGGTGTCAGCTTAGCCGTGGGCGCGGCCAGGCGACCAGCGTTTCGTTCTTTGAGGGATCGGCTAGGGGCTGGATCCTCGATGAGACCTGATCACACACCTGATGAACTGGGCGCGCCAAGTCTGGGCGCCTTCATGCCGCCACGCGCCAAGCCGCCGCGCCGCGCCACCCGTTACATTCTGCTGGCCGGCCTCGCCAGCGCCAGCGTCCTGGGCGTCGGCCTCGGCTTATGGGCGCGCCCAGCGCTTAGCGAGCGGCAGGCCGCCGTGGCGGCCCATGCGGCGGCTCAACCCAAAGCGGCTGCGACGAGCCGCAAGCTTGAGATTGTCGTTGACGACCATCCCGCCTCCACCGGCCCCCCGATCGACGTCTTACCCGCCGACACGGCGCCGCACTCATTGTTGCCGCCACCCGTCATCCCATCGGTGCTGACAAGACCTGCGCCCGTTGCGACGGGCGCTCTGGCGCGGACGCCGACGTCGACAGAAATCGCATCGCGGGAAGACGCAGCTGCTCCCGAAAGGGACGTTGCGCCGCCAACGGCGAGGCCCGCCCTAGCGCGATTGGTCGTCGCGACCCTGGCTGGGCCCAAGCCGGCCCCCTTGGAGGCCAAACCGCCTCAGCGCGATGAAAGCAAGGTCGTAAAAAAGGCCGCGCCAGCTTTGAAGGGCGCCCACAAGGCCGAGGCCGCACGCGCTGCGGTGGCGGCCAAGGCGGAGGCTCGCCGGATCGAACTCGCCCAAGCCGCTAAGGACGCCAAGGACGCCAAGGCGGAGAAACTTGAGAAAGTGCGGCTCGCAAAGCTCGCCCGACAGCAACAAATCCTACTGGCCAAGGCGGAAGCCAAAGGACGGGCCGAGGCGCTTGCTGAGGCCAAAACCCAGGCGGTAGCCGAAGCGCGCGACGACGAGCGCAAGAGAATGAGGCTTGCAAGCCTCATGCGCGCGGTCAAACACGCCCTGCCTCATCAGGCCAAGCCCCAGCCGGCTCCTGTCGAACTGGCCAAGCTGGACCAGAAGCACACGCGAAACGGCCATCACGATGTGCGCGTCGAGAAGACCTCGCTCAAGACCCACAAGCCGCCGCGCGCTGCAGCGCCGCCGGTCCGCACGCATGCGCTTCCCATTGTCCCGCCGCAGCATGCGTCGGGCCTGATGAAGGTCTCGACGCCGCGATGCGCCAGTCGAGACCCGGGCGAGGCTCTGGTTTGTGCAGACCCCAGCCTTGGCGCCGCCGACCGGCAGATGATCCGGGCCTACCAAAGCGCGCGCGCCGCAGGTGTTCCCGACGCCCAGCTTCGCCAGCAGCAACAGCGCTGGCTCTCGGCCCGCTCCTCAGCGGCGCGCGAAGCCCCGTGGGCGGTTCATGATGTCTACCTGGCGCGCATCGCGGAGTTGAACGGCCAGGCGCGCGACGCGCGTCCCGACGGCTACTGAATTGCGCTCCTCTGAAATCCGATCAGGCCGAATGCGCCCGGCGCTGACGCCAGAAGGATCGACGCCTGGGCCATGACATTGCGGGCGGCTTCTGCAGCCACGCCTTGAACGTCAGACCGGCGGCCTTCGGACCCGGGGCCCTCAAAGGGATCAGGGGGTTGCTAGCCGCGGGTCAGCCTCAAGTCGATGGCGGTCCGGGCGCTGAACCGCGCCAAATTGCGCACCTTAAGTGAGCATTTCCTTTACGGTGTCGCGCTCACCAACCAACTCATCATTGGTGATGGCGATCTTCGACTTGGCGAAATCGTCCATTTCGTAGGTGGCGATCACCTCGTGGCCCGAAGCCGTCGTACGCACAGGCATGCCGGCCCAGACGCCGTCGGCGAAGCCGTAGCGGCCTTGGCTTTCCACGGCGACGGAATGGACTTTGCCCACAGTGGTCAGATCGCGAACATGGTCGACCAAGGCGTTGGCCGCCGAGGCCGCAGAGCTGACGCCGCGTGCATCGATGATGGCTGCACCGCGCTTGCCGACCGCCGGTAGGAAGTCGGTCTTCAGCCAAGCTTCATCACCAATGACTTCTGCGGCTGGCTTGCCGCCGATCTTAGCGTGCGTGAAATCGGCGAACATGGTCGGCGAGTGGTTGCCGTAGATGAAGGTGTCGCTGACCTCGTCAATTGAAACACCCGCCTTCAGGGCAAGCTGGGCGCGCGCACGGTTCTGGTCCAGGCGCACCATCGCGGTGAACCGGTCCTTTGGCAGGCGCTTGGCCTGGGACGCGGCGATCATGACATTGGTGTTGCAGGGATTTCCGACCACCGCGATCCGGCAATCGTCAGCAGCGACCCGGTCGATCGACTGGCCTTGCGCGATAAAAATCTTGCCGTTGTCCTTAAGGAGATCGGCGCGCTCCATACCTGGACCGCGCGGCTTGGACCCCACGAGCAGCGCCCAATTGACGTCCTTGAAGGCCACGTCGGCTTCGCCCGTCAGCACCATGCTCTGAAGGAGCGGGAACGCGCAGTCATCGAGTTCCATCGCGACGCCCTTCAGCGCCTTTTGGGGGCCCTCAACCGGGATTTCGAGAAGCTGCAGGATCAACGGCTGATCGGCGCCGAACATCTGGCCCGATGCAATCCGGAAAAGCAGCGCATAGCCGATATTGCCTGCGGCGCCGGTGACGGCTACGCGGATCGGTGTCTTTGCCATGTTGCTGCTCCTCTTCACTGTTGCGGCGGGTCCGTAGCCCACGCTGAGGCGAGCCGCAATGCTGCGGTGCGGGAAAACGCTGTTGGCGCACCGGCGTTGCTCGTGTTCAGTTTACTCATGTTTGAGATCGATCCCGCCTTTCTGGCGACATCCCAGGCCTTGGGGGACTTGGCGCTCTGTCACACCCGTCTGCAGGCCGACGCCCGCTATCCGTGGATCGTGCTGATCCCGCGCCGCGCGCTGGCCACTGAACTTGAAGATCTGGCCCCCGGCGAGCGCGACGTCCTGATGGAAGAGATCCTGCGGGCTGGCGCAGCGGCCCGGGCGATTGCCGAAGCGCTGGGCCGCCCGGCCGCCAAGCTTAATGTCGGCCAACTCGGCAACATCACCGCCCAGCTTCATGTGCATGTGATCGCCAGGCGTCCCGATGATGCTGCATGGCCCGCCCCCGTATGGGGGTTTGGCGTGGCCGAGCCCTATAGCTCCCATGACCTGGCCGTCGCGCTGGCCGCCGCCAGGGGAGCGCTTGGGCTTTAAGGACCTGTGCGTCGCAAGGTCACCGCGCGCCGAGCGCCAGCTTCAAGCAGTTCACCGGTCCAGATCCCAGTGGAATTGTCGTGCAGCACCGCAAGGTTGGTCGGCGTGTCCGGTCCCGACGAGAAGCGCAGCGTCAACTCCGAGCCCTGACGCTGTATATTGTCCACCAGACCCGAGGCGTTGAGAGCGCCTTTGCGCCGAAGGTCGCGCCAGACGCCCTCCAGACGATCGCGCCGATCGACGAGTTGCAGGGCGAAGAGATCCTGTCCATCGGCGCTCAACATCCAACCGCCGTCAAGCGGGCCCAGGAAACTCTCCGCGGAGGCGAACGATGAGCGAATACGCGCATCATAGGCGAGGTCTCGCGCAGTCAAAGGACCATCGGGCGTGCGCGATAGGTCATCGATATGAACCGGGGCGTCGAGCTGCGAACGCGGCGCAACGCTATAGTTGCGCTGCTGCACGCCAGGGGCTCCGCCGCCGCCAGGCTCAATATCGGCCGCCACCCGCGGTTTGCCGACCGTGTCGGGCTCATCCTCATCTTTGGACAGCGGAACGCTGCGGTCCAGGATGTCGGCGATCGCGTCGTGCTGCGCGCCTTGCAAAGTTTGAGCTGCAGTTTGAGCCGGCGGCGGGCTGCTCGGGCCAGGTTGCGCCGCAGCCGCAGGGGCTATGATGACCAACAGCATGGAAAGGACGCCGTATCGCATCGGCTGGTCAACCCTCGTGCGCTGCAATCGCCTCGGCGATAGCGATCACCCGTCGAGCCTGCTCCAAATGCAATCGCTCAACCATCCGGCCATCGACCTTGAGAACGCCTTTCTCAGCATTTGCAGGCGATTCAAAGGCCGAGACCACCGTGCGAGCCCAGGCGACCGCGCCAGCTGTCGGAGCAAAGGCCCGGTTCGCCGCCTCCAGATGGGTGGGATGAATCAAACTCTTGCCGTCGAAGCCTAGATCAGCGCCCTGCGCGCATTCTCGCACCAAGCCCTCAATATCGGGAATGTCGTTATAGACGCCGTCGATGATCCCCAGGCCATAGGCGCGCGCGGCCATTACGCCTAGCGCCAAGGCGGGCTGCAGAGGCGCGCGATCCGCGCCGGGCCGGCAGGCCATCTCCTTGACGAGATCGTTCGCGCCGATAACCCAACAGCGGACCGCGTGTGCGCGCGAGGCTTGGCCCAGACCGTCGAGATTGAGGATCGCCTGGCAGGTCTCGATCATCGCCCAGAGACTGGTTTCTTGGCCCAGGACCCTTCGATAGGCGGCCAGATCAGCCGGCGAACTCACCTTGGGGACCAACACCGCATCCGGACGCGCCAAGGCCGCCGCCGCCAGGTCGTCAGCGCCCCAGGGGGTGTCCAGGCCGTTGGTTCGGATCAAGATTTCCCGCGACCCGAAGCCTCCGAGTTTGACGGCCTCGCACGCGAGTTCGCGCGCCGCAACCTTGGCCTCAGGGGCGACGGAATCCTCAAGGTCGAGAACCACGACGTCACACGCCAAGGCGCGGACCTTTTCAATCGCCCGCCCATTGGATCCCGGAAGATAGAGCACGCTTCGGCGAGGTCTGGCGTCGCTGAACGACGACGATTTTTCGGCAATCGCCATTTAGGCCCCTTCACGCATGGATATCCGCCAGTCTTAGCGGTTAGGGTGGGAACATGACCACACGCTACGATCCGCAAGCCCGCAACGTCCTTGGCGGGGAATTGAAGCCCTGTTCCATCGATCCCGTCACCGGATTCTTCCGAAATGGCTGTTGCGAGACGAGCCACGAAGACATCGGGCTGCACACGGTTTGCGCGGTCATGACGGCGGAATTTTTGGATTTCAGCCGCGCGGCGGGCAATGATCTGTCGACGCCGGTTCCGGAAGCGGGTTTCCCGGGCCTCAGGCCTGGCGACCGTTGGTGCCTATGTGCGCCGCGCTGGAAAGAGGCCTTGGACGCGGGCGCTGCGCCGCAGCTCATCTTGGAGGCGACCCACGAAGAAACCCTCGCCATCGTGCCGCTTGGCGTGCTGAAGGACTACGCCGTCGAGGCCTGAGCGAGCGGATATTCCGCTTCGAGGCGGTAGTGCGCCTGCTCGTTCCCCAGAAAACTGGAATAGAGGCCAAAACTGCGAACCTGGATCGGTGGAGATTTGAGCAGATTATTGGCCTGGATCCAGGTGGCGACCTCCAAAGGATCGGGATGGCGAAGGTAGGCCAGCGTGAGGTGAGGCCGAAAATGCCGGGTTTCCGGCTTCAGTCCGGCCCGTCGCGCAGCGCTCTCGCAGGCTTTGGAGAGCCGGCGCAACGCCTCATTCTCCTCTACGCCAGCCCAAAGCGCATGCAGATCCGGCCCCTCTCCGAAGGCTCCGGCCCCTGAAAGGGCGATCTCAAAGCCCGCGGCATGTACAGTGGTCAGCTCCGCGTCGAGGTCGCGTGCGATGTCTTCGCGGATCTCTCCGAAGAACCGAAGGGTGATATGAAGCGATTCTAGAGGTCGCCACCTCGCGCCCTCAACGCCGGTCTGTCGGCGGGCGAGCGCAAGCCCGATATCGCTGGGAATTGCTAAGGCAGCGAAGAGCCGGATCATAGCTCTACCTAAACCGCGTGGCGCGCCGGGGCAAAACCTCCTCGATCCTCAATTTGCGTCTGCTCAACGAGATCTATCGCTGCGCCGATCTGCAAAGATCCCAACCGCGACAGGGTCAGCGAGCGGAACTTTAGCGCGCAGCAGGCGCAGCGCCAGTCGCATGGCGGCTATCTCAGCACCGCCTCGGCGTCGACCAGCTTCACCTCATGCATCAGGTTCAGATAGGCGTCGTAGTAGGCCTTGTGCGTCGAGCCCACGATGTTGAGCACTCTGGCGCCTGGGTGGGCGGCGAATGTGGCGCGGATGTTGGCGACCATGCGCAAGTTGCGCACCTCCCAGGAACCCACATACTGGCGGCCGAAAAGCTGCGGGGTCTGCTGGGCGAGAGCTGCGCCCATGTCCGCCTGGATGTTCTGTCGAAGCACCCGCGGTTGATTGATGAAGCGGTAGAGGTCGAGCACGTCGGCGGGAGTTTTCAGCCGCGCCTCGATCTCATATTGCTTGGCCACCGCCTTGGACGGCGCGACCTTCCAGGCGGCCTGAATGGCGTCATCATAGGGCTTGCCTTCGTCGGGCACGGCCCCATCGGAGGTGTGGTCGTCCACCAAATAGACCCGCTCGAGCCCCAGGCGTGCGGCCAGGACCGCGGCGATTTCATAGTCCTCGTTGGGCTTGGCGCCGAGGCGCTCCACCAGCTTGAGCGTTGCTTGGTTTATGCCGTCGCCCACATGACGTTCCGTCGGGGGCAGCCGTCGCCACTGAACGACCGCCGAGGGCTTGTCGCCAGCGGCGAGGAACAAGGCCGCCAGCCGCCGGCGCGCCGCCGGCGTTGGGTTGGCCGGCCAGGCCGACAGCGTCTTTTCGACTTCCGTCTGTGCGGCTGGCACATCCATACCGATCGCGGCCTGCGCCACCTCAGTGGACGAGCACCACGCCTCGAAGTCGCCGGGATAGAGCCCGGCGTAGCGCTTCATGTGTTCGCACTGCTCGCCGGAGAGCGCCTCGATGGTGATGATGTCGGGTCTATAGGCGGCAAGCTTGTCGATCAGCCCCGCCATCATCGCCTCGTCGACTTTCGTCTTCATCTGCGACAGGTGCGCCGAACCGATCGTCAGCACCTGCGTGGGAGGACCGGCCTGGGCGCCCTTCCACGCGCGTGGATCGAAGGCTGGCGTCTGGGCCGCGGCCGAGCCGGCCCAGGCCATGATCGAAAGGGCGAGGATCAAGGTTCGCAAGCAAGCCTCCCGTTCACGAGGCGGCCTTCGGCGGCGATCAACCCGACCGTCGTCCCGAGCGTCGCGCGCCGGCTAGGGTGGTGGCGGCCGACGCGGCCGCCCGCAACTTAAATTCCTGTCATTATTCAAGGCTGCGGGTGGGGATATCGGCCTGGGTGCTGGATGTTGGCGAGATCGTCGAGGAGGCGAACAAGGTCCTCGACCGGCGCCGCAGCCGACCGGGCCGTGTTTTCGGCGATCCAGGTTTGTCTACCCAGACTTGCTCAAACTCCGTTTGCTCAAAACGCCTGCTCAACAAAGCCTTGCTTCCGCCTCACGCGACCCCGATATTTAGGACGCGCCCAACTGGGGCGTTCAGATCAAGGGTTTTGCTCAAATGAGCGACTTCAACCGCGGCTACGCGCGCACGGTCTCAGCAGACCGCGCCGATATGTCGGTGGATGCGGGCCTTCGCGGCTTCATGCTCGGGGTCTACAACAAAGTGGCGCTGGGCTTGGTGCTGTCAGCGGCCCTGGCTTTTGTGACTGGACAGGTCGCCCCTGTCCAAGCGTTGCTCTATCGGGTCACCGTCGATGGGCGTCTCGCAGGCCTACAGCCGCTTGGCTATGTGATCGCCTTCGCACCGCTCGTCGTGATGCTGTTCGGCATGACCGCCATCCGCAATGCGACCCCGCGCTCCTCCGGCATCCTTTACTGGACCATCGTCAGCCTGATCGGCGCCTCGCTAGGGGTCTTGACGCTGGTCTACACCGGCGGCTCCATCGCCCAGACCTTCCTGGTCACCGCGACGGCCTTTGGAGGCCTTAGCCTCTTTGGCTACTCGACGAAAAGAGACCTAACCGGCTTCGGCAGTTTCCTGCTGGTGGGGTTGATCGGCCTGGTTCTGGCCTCGGTGGTGAACGTGTTCCTGCACTCGGGCCCGATGAATTTCATCATCAGCATCGTGGGCGTGTTCATCTTTGCAGGCCTTATCGCCTACGACACCCAGCGCCTGAAGATGACCTACTATCAATTGGGCGGTGATCAGCAGGCGATGGGCGTGGCCACCAACTATGGCGCGCTCAGCCTCTACATCAACTTCATCAACCTCTTCCAGATGCTGCTGAGCCTGTTCGGCAACCGCCGCTAGCGCAACTGGGAGACCAAATCAGCAGAAGCCCCGGCGCGAAACCGCCGGGGCTTTTCTGTGGGCTGCTATTTTAGTCCACCACCTTAAAGCGGCCCTTGTCGAAGAAACGCAGGACCTGTTCGAGATCATGGCCGCGGCGCAGGATCATTCCGCCTTGGCCCAACACAGCCCACGCACCTTGCCTGCGCTCAAGAGATGGCCGCTTTTCGATGCGATAGAGCGGCGCTTCAGAGCTACGCTTGTAGACTGAAAACACCGCTGATTCGCTTAACCCATCGATGGCGTAGTCACGCCACTCGCCAGCGGAGACCATCCGGCCATAGAGAGAAAACAGGCGAATCAGCTCGCGCCGCTCAAAAAAGACGGTCGCCTGACGCGGCGACGCCTGGGACGTGTCGAAAGCCATTAAGGTGAGCCTAGACCCAAATCAGGCCCGCGAGCCAGGGGTTGCGTTCACCCAGGCCCCGGACGCGCTGAAACCCACTTGCCGCGAAATGACCTTATTCCGGACCCGCAAGCGCCCGATGCGCCCAGCATGTTAGGGGGGTCGGTTGGTCAGAGACGGCGGTCCGGATCCTGAACAGCCCCCCCAGCCCCCTGGATCGGCGGACTGGCCAGCCGACAAACATCTCCTCCAAGTTATGGACCCCCGCGGCTGCTTTCAGTTGCGGGGGTTTTCCTTTGCATAGGGTCGAATAAGCCGGCTCAGGCCTTGGGTTCGCCGGCCCCAACGACGCGACCCCCGCGCCCAGCCTGGACGAGAACGACGGTCTTCAATCCCTCTTCCGTCGGCGCCGGCAATCGGAAGGCGACCGGCTTGCCGCGCCATGGCCCCAAGCGCATGAGCTCACGGACCACGTTTTTTTGCGGGATGATCTGGCCCTTATTGTCGCCGGTCTTGACGGCGACGTCCTGTTCGCGCGGGTCATATCGAACAAGCCAGACTTCGCCGCCGCCCTTCGGAGCCCGCGCTGAGCCGACATAAACCCGCGTATCGCCGACAAAATGGATGTCGGGCGGATTGCGCGCGCCCTTCATGGCTGCGCTCACCAGCTGGTCGACCTTGCTGGCCTTTGAGCCGGCGACCTGCGTCACCCCGTCGACGACGACCTGCGGCGTATAGGGCTCGCGAAGTGCGAGCTTGGTCACATAGGCCTTCTGCCGTTCCGCAAACTCGGGCTTTGCGAACGTGTCGGCCCAACCCAGGTAGTCCCAGTAATTCACCGAAAAAGTGAGCACCAGCACGTCAGGCTTCTCGGCGAGCTTGGCCACGTGAGCATTGGCTTCGCCACACGAAACGCAGCCTTGGGCGGTGTAGAGTTCTACGACCACAGGAGGCCTTGCCGCAGCCGCGAGCGGCAGGGCGAGCACGGCTAGGCTGAAAAGCGCTGCTTTCCGCATACCCCGGGCTTAAAGGCGCTTCTGCGACCTGTAAATTGCAACAAGGCGTGAGCGGCGAACGGACGGGCCCAGATCGCGCGCCCGTTCGCCCCCTTGCTTAGGTGGCGGGCCGCGCCAGATTGCGCAGAACATAATTCAGAACGCCGCCATTTTTATAATACTCAAGCTCGGTAGGCGTATCGATCCGGCAACGCACCGGGAAGCGCGCAATGCGCCCATCGGACGGACGATACATCTCCACCGTCAGCTGCCGGCGCGGCGAGAGCTCAGTGAGCCCTCGGATGGTGACGATCTCCTCGCCGGTGAGCGCAAGCTTGTGCCAGCCCTCCTGGAGGAACTGAAGCGGCAATACGCCCATGCCCACCAGGTTCGAGCGGTGAATACGCTCAAAGCTCTCAGCCACAACGGCGCGCACGCCCAAGAGCTTGGTGCCCTTGGCCGCCCAGTCCCGTGACGAGCCGGTGCCATATTCCTTGCCAGCGAAGACCACCAGATGGCGGCCTTCGGACTGGTAGCGCATGGCCGCATCGTAGATCGACATCACATCGCCCGACGGGAAGTGCTTGGTCATGCCCCCTTCGATTTCGGGGGTGATGCGGTTGCGGATTCTGATGTTGGCGAAAGTGCCCCGCATCATGATCTCGTGGTTGCCGCGCCGCGCGCCATAGGAATTGAATTCCGTGGTTGGGACCTGGCGATCACGCAGATAGACACCGGCTGGCGAGGTGGCTTTGATCGAGCCGGCCGGAGAAATGTGGTCCGTGGTGATCGAATCCCCGAAAACTGCGAGCACCCTGGCTTCGACGAGGTCAGTGACCGGCGTCGGATCCATTGACATGTTCTGGAAGTAGGGCGGGTTCTGCACATAGGTCGAACCCATGTCCCAACCATAGGTCTGGCCGCCCTCGACCTTGATTCCCTGCCAAGACTTGTCGCCCTTGAAGACGTCGGCGTAACGGGTCGCGAACATTTTCTGGGTTACGTGCTTGCGTTGCAGGGCGGCGACTTCCTCGGAAGTCGGCCAGATGTCCTTCAGGTAGACCGGCTTGCCGTCTTTTCCTTCACCGAGCGGATCAGTGGTGATGTCGACCTGCATGGATCCGGCCAGCGCGTAGGCCACCACCAAGGGGGGAGAGGCCAGGTAGTTCGCCCGCACGTCAGGGTTTACGCGACCTTCGAAGTTGCGGTTGCCCGAAAGCACCGAGACGGCGACGAGATCCCCCTTCTGCACCGCTTCGGAAATCGGCTCTGCAAGCGGACCGGAGTTGCCGATGCAGGTGGTGCAGCCATAGCCCACAAGGTTGAAGCCGAGGGCGTCGAGCCCCTTGGTCAGGCCGGCGGCCTTCAGATAGTCAGTGACCACCTGGGAGCCCGGCGCCAACGAGGTCTTCACCCACGGCTTCACCTTCAAGCCCTTTTCGACGGCCTTCTTGGCGACCAGCCCCGCGGCGATCAAAACCGAGGGGTTGGAGGTGTTGGTGCAAGACGTGATCGCTGCGATCACCACATCGCCATGGCCCACGTCGAAATTGGCGCCTTCGACCTTAACGCGCGTAGCCAAGTCCTCGGCCTTGCCGAAGTCGCCGGCCAACGCCGCCTTGAACTCGACCGCCGCATTGGTCAGCACAACCCGGTCCTGCGGCCGCTTGGGTCCAGCCAGGGACGGAAGCACCGTCCCAAGATCGAGCTCCAGGGTGTCGGTGAACACCGGATCCGGATCGCTCGGCTCGCGCCAAATGCCCTGTTCCTTGGCGTAGGCCTCAACCAGGGCCACGCGCTGGGCGTCCCGGCCTGTCGCGCTGAGATAGTCGATGGTCGAGCGCGTCACGGGGAAGAAGCCGCAGGTCGCGCCATATTCAGGCGCCATGTTGGCGATCGTCGCCTGGTCTTCGATCGTCATGCTGGCCAAGCCTGGCCCATAGAATTCGACGAACTTGCCGACGACGCCCTTTTTGCGCAGCATCTGAGTGACGGTCAGCACTAGGTCGGTGGCTGTGGCGCCTTCGGGTATGGCGCCTTCGAGCCTGAAGCCGATGACTTCGGGGATCAGCATCGGAATAGGCTGGCCCAGCATCGCAGCTTCGGCCTCGATGCCGCCGACGCCCCAGCCCAGAACCGACAAACCGTTGACCATGGTGGTGTGACTGTCTGTGCCCACCACCGTGTCGGGGTAGGCCACCGCATGGCCGGCGTCCTCGTTCACCCAGACGGTCTGGGCCAGGTATTCCAGGTTCACCTGATGGCAGATCCCCGTGCCGGGGGGGACGACGCGGAAGTTATTGAAGGCCGAGGAGCCCCAACGCAGGAAGCGGTAACGCTCCATGTTGCGTTCGTATTCACGTTCGACGTTTTCGCCGAAAGCCTTTGATGTGCCGAAATAGTCGACCATCACGGAGTGATCGATCACCAGGTCGACAGGGTTGAGCGGGTTGATCTTCTCGGGGTTGGCGCCCAGATGGGTCATGGCGTCACGCATGGCGGCCAAATCGACCACCGCCGGCACGCCGGTGAAGTCCTGCATCAGCACGCGCGCCGGGCGGAAGCTGATTTCGTGTTCAACGGAGCCCTTGTTTTCCAGCCAGGCGGCGATCGCCTGGAGGTCGTCACGCCCTACGGACTCGCCGTCTTCATTCCGCAATAGGTTCTCAAGCAACACCTTCATTGAGATCGGCAGACGCGAAACACCGGAAAGTCCGGCTTCCTCGGCGGCGCGAAGGCTGTAGTAAGCGTAGGTCTTGTTTCCCACCACGAGCTCGCGGCGGGTTTTCAGGCTGTCAGCTGACGCCATTTGGGGAGATCCTCTCTCTGTCCCGGCCGCACCACGTCTGCCCCAAGGATCGCGCGCTTTGATGACCGGACACACAGCGTCCGATCCTGCGCGGCGAGGGTCCCCCGAGGCGACGGCGGCCGCGCGTGTCATAGACTGCGCAGTCTTAAGCGTCCATGCATCGCCATATCCGAGCCAGATTGCACCATGATCCAAGCCCTGGAACTGCACGGTGTCGGCGTTCGCCGTGGCGGCCGAACGCTTTTTTCCCAACTTTCGCTCAACCTGCAGGCAGGCGAGGCCTGTTCGCTGACCGGCGCCAATGGGGCTGGAAAAACCAGTCTTCTACGCGCCGTGGCCGGCCTGGTGCCGCTGGAGACCGGCGAAGTGGCGTTCGGCGGGGTCGAGCCCGTCGAGGTTCGGGCCAGCGGATTGCATCTTATCGGCCATCTGGATGGCCTTAAGCCGGCCAGGACGACACGCGAGGAGCTGGATTTCTGGAGCCGATGGAGCTCGGGCAGTCCCGCCTCGGCCACCGACGCCGCCAAGGCCCTGGAGCTGGCGGGCCTCCTCGACCTGGAGGTTCGCAGGCTCTCGGCGGGCCAAAGACGCAGGCTGGCCCTTGCAAGACTGCTCGCAGCCCCACGACCCCTTTGGTTGCTTGACGAACCCCTAAGTCCGCTCGATGCGCGATGGCGCGCGCGGCTGGGCGAGATCATGCAAGAACACCTGGCGGGCGGCGGGCTGATCTTGGCGGCCGTGCACGATCCATTGCCGATCGCCGCCAAGACCTTGGAAATCGCACCATGAGCCGTCTTGGCGCACTTCTCGCCCGGGAGACGGCGCTCGCCTGGGGGCGTGGCGGCGGTCCGCTTGTCAGCGTCGGGTTCTACGCCGGGGTTGCAACGCTCCTGCCGCTCGCCATTGGGCCTGAGCCTTCGCGTCTGGCCTCCATCGCGCCGGGCGCGGCGTGGGTCGCGCTCGCGTTGGCGTCGCTGCTGTCGTTGGATCGCCTCTTCGAACGCGACTTCGAAGATGGCGCGCTCGATCAACTGACGCTCTCTTCGGTTCCGCTGGAGCTGACCTGTGCGGTCAAGTGCTTCGGACAATGGCTCGCCACTGGCGCGCCCCTGGCGCTCGCTGCGCCGGTCGCAGCCATGAGCCTGGGCGCGCCCCTGAGCTTGACCCCATTGATATTCGCAAGCGCCCTGATAGGCGGCCTGGCTTTTGTCTTCGCCGGCGGGATCGGCGCAGCCCTTAGCCTGGGCGCGCGACGCGGCGGACTTCTCACCGCTGTGATCGTGCTGCCGCTCTTTGTCCCGCCGGTGATCTTCGGAGGCGGTGCGCTGGCGGCGTTTGAAAGCGGCTTGCCGTGGAGCGCGGGCTTCACCCTACTTTGCGCCTATGCCGCAGCCGGCGTCGCCCTTGGCCCGCTGGCCATGGCCGCGGCATGCCGAAACGCGCTCTCTTGAGCAAGCCCATCGGCCATCGCATTACGAAAGCTTCACTTCGCCTAACGCCGTTCCGACCGTTAGGTTCGACCCAATAGGTCTTAAGGAGAACGCGATGACGCGATCATGGACTGGATATCTCGCCGGAGCGGCCTTCGCCATTTCTGCGGCCGCCGGCGGCGTCGCCTTTGCGCAATACTCGCCCAACGACGCTCAACGCGATGCGCTGCATGACGCAGCCCAGGACGATCACACGCGCATTGAGCGCCGGGTGATCGTTCGCGACGGCGAGCGACACAGTCACATCGATCAGGCCGAGCACCTGCGCACCATGTTGCAGCTGAAGCCGAGCCAGGAGGCGGCGCTAGGCGCCTATGTGGCCGCGCTCAAGCCCGACCACAGCCATGAACGGATCGTCGAGATGTCGACCGGCGAAGAGGTCAAGACCACGCCCCAGCGGCTGTCGGAGATGGAAGCCCATGTAGCTGAGCAAGCCGCTCAAGCCCACGCCCGCATCGAGGCGACCCGAAAATTCTATGACCAGCTGGAGCCGTCTCAGAAGAAGGTGTTCGATCAGCTGCCGCTGATGATGGGCCAGATGGGCTCGATGATGTCCGTGGGGCCGATGAAGGTGATGGTGAATGTGGACGGCGTAGCGCCGCTCGTTCTTCCCGCGCCGCCCGCGCCGCCAAGGGTCCCTGCGCCGCCGCGATTGTAAGCCAAGTCGCGCCGGCCAGCTTGCCGGGCCTTCGGTTGCGGTCTAATTCCGCCGCATGATCCCGGCGCCAGCCTTCCTGACGAATCCCGAGCGGTTCATGGCCTTTTCGCGATGGGCCGCTCCGATGTTCGGGGTGATCGCTGCGTTGCTGGCGCTCGTGGGCCTTTGGCTCGGTTGGTCAGCGCCTGAAGACTATCAGCAAGGCGCAACCGTGCGGATTTTGTTCATCCATATCGCCTCGGCGTGGATGAGCGAGTTCGTCTACGCCTGTCTGGCCGTGGCGAGCCTGCTCTCATTGGTGTGGCGCCAGCTTTTGGCGGACGCGGCGGCCCAGGCCGCAGCCCCGCTCGGCGCGGGTTTCACATTGCTGGCGCTGACCACCGGCTCGCTCTGGGGGCGGCCCATGTGGGGAACCTATTGGGTGTGGGATGCTCGCTTGACCTCGGTGCTCGCACTCTTTTTGATTTACCTCGCCTATATGGCGCTGCGCGCCTCGTTGGACGACGAAACCAAGGCCGCCCGCGCGGCTGCGATCCTGGCGCTGGTGGGTGCGGTGAACCTGCCGATCATCCACTATAGCGTCAATTGGTGGAACACCTTGCACCAGGGCGCGTCGGTCTTTCGCGCGGGGGGTTCAGCCTTGGCCCCGGTCTTCTTCTGGCCCGTTATCTTAGTTGGGCTCGCCTATATGTCGGCTTTTGGATCACTCTGGCTTGTGCGAATTCGCGGCGAGGTCTGGCGCCGCCGTGCAGAGGCCGCAGCGCTTCGTGCAGCGAGAGCTTAAAGACCATGCCTCACTTTGAAACGGGCAAGTACGCCTTCTTCATCTGGACCGCCTATGCGATCAGCGCGGTCGTATTCATCCTGATGATCGCAAGCTCATTGGCCCATGCCCGCCGCTGGAAGGCGCGCGCCCAGGCCCTGACACGCAAATGACCCGCTGGCTGGCCGCTCTTCCCCTCGTCGTGCTGGTCGCACTGGCGGTCCTCTTCGCAGGCTATGCGTTGCATCGCGATCCCCAGGTCATTCCAGAAGCCCTGGTCGGCAAGTCGATGCCGGACGTCTCGCTTGCAAACCTGGACGGCGGACCCGACGTGCGTCTACGCGATGCGTTGAAGGACGGGCCGGTGCTGGTGAACTTCTTTGCGTCGTGGTGTGGACCCTGCGCGGTGGAGCAGCCCATGCTGCTCGACCTCAAGGCCCATGGCGTGCGGATCGTTGGGGTGAACTACGAAGATGTCGCCCCGCGCGGATCGCCGCAAGACGCCCAGAAATTCCTCGGCCGGCTCGGCGACCCGTTCGTCGAGCGCCTGATCGATCCTGACGGCCGCGCCGGCATCGAATTCGGCCTTTCGGGCGTACCAGAAACCTATTTGGTCGCCCGCGATGGCAAGGTCCTGGCCAAATACACAAACCTCAACGAAGCCGACACAAAAGTCCTGAAAGCGCGGCTGTTAACCCTGCGTTGATCGGCGAGGCTGCAAATTGAACCGGCGTTAACTATAAGACGAACCGGTCGCCCGTGACACCCATCCGCCCCAACGCCTTCCCGCCGCCGACGCCTGCCAGTGCAGGCGCAGATATCGCGCGCCAGGCCGCTCAGCGGGCGTTTTTCGCCGCAGCGGCGGGCCGAGGCGCAGCGCCCGCGGGCGCGCAGGCGACGACTGCAACCCATGCGCCGACCTTCACGCCGGCCGCGACGCCGGTCTTCGTCCAGCGGGCTGAATTGAGACCCGATGCGTCTGCAGAGCCTCCAGCCAAGCTGCTGCGCCCGGGGTCATTGTTGGACATTCGGGTCTAAGGGTTCAGCGCCAAGGGTTAAGCTGTTAAAATAATTAACTTCCTGGGCAAGGAACTGACAAGGATCCATGGGTGTTTGCCCAGTCATGGATCGCCGCGATCAACGCATCTATGAGGAGGCCGCCGCGCTTTGGCGGGAACTCTTCAATGAACCGCCCCCTTGTTCGGACGGCTCGCGGATGCTGGACCTCATCATGAGCCGGGTCTGCGATCCATCCTATGTCCGGCTGCGCTCACCCTACCTTCGCCCCTCGACCATTGTCGGCCCAGGCCAACCGAAGAACGACAGAGTTCTCGGTTAGGCGGCCTTCTTCTTCGCCTTCTTGCCGCTCTTGCGAGGCTTTTCGGCCTTTGCGGCCTTTTCCTTCGGAGCCTTGACCTTAGGTTCGTGCTTGGCGCTGGCATGGGTGAGGTCACGCAGCAGGCTCAGGAAGACTGTTCGCCGGCCCCCGCCAGAAATGAGCTTCATGAGGCGTGCATCAGCAGCCGCCATCTTGGGACGCGCGTCGTGAAGCGCGCTCTTGCCGGCGTCTGTGAGGCGAACGGCGTTGGCGCGCGCATCGAGGTTAGAGCGTTCGCGCTCCAGCAGACCCTTGGCGATCATCCGGCGCGCCATGTCCGCAAGCGTTGAGCGATCAATGCCAGTGATCCGCACAAGGTCGGCCTGAGTGGCGCCTTCGCGCTCTTCTACCGCGGCCAAGACCGCAAATTGCCTCTGAGTGACGCCGTCCTCGCCGAATTCCTCGGCGTAGATATCCAAGGCGCGCTGCAGCGCGCGATGCAGAAGGTGACTTGGTGATTGCTCCAGCGCGGCTACGCCGCCCTTCGCACTTGACTTCGTCTTGGCCATCGGTCGTCCCCCGCGCGGCTCATGGGGTCACTAAAGGACGATTGCGTCGAATTAATTACAGACAATCCGTAGGCTGCGCAGCCTTTTCTTTTAGCGCCCGTCAGCTGGCGGCGCCGAAGTCTTGTCCTCATCGTGGGCTTCGTCGTCCGGCATGTGCTTCATCATCAAGGGCGCCTGGCTCATGGCGAAGAGGAAGATCAGGATCGGGACGCCCGGGAATTTGAACAAGCCCCAGAAGATCGTGCTCTGGGTGCGCCAGATCACCTCATTGGCGGCCGCAAGCGAAAAGAAGGCCAACGCATAGCGCAGCGTAAGCGTACGGACGACGGGATCAGGCAGGTGAAAGGCGTCTCCCATCAGGATCTTCAAGGGGTTCTTGCCGCGAAGAGCGCCGGTGATCAGGAACAGACCGAGGGCCGTATAGAGAATGGTCGGCTTGATCTTGATGAACCGCTCATCGTGAAAGAATACCGTCAGACCGCCGAAAATCAGACCAAGCACAGCCGTGACCAGCGGCACCGGCGCCAAACGACGCTCAATAATCAGCCCAACAGCCAAAGCCAGGGTCGAGCCGCCAACGATCGCCCAACTTGCGGTGATGGCCGATTTTGTCACGAGAAGCGTGATCAGAAAGATCACCAGCCCGACATAGTCGACGAAGTAGCGCACCCATTTGGGGGTCTTCTGTAAGGCGTCGCCGCTCACTCAACTGGCTCCTCAAGTCCGACAAGCGAGCGTGCAAAAGCGCGCGCATTGAACGGCTGCAGATCATCAACGCCTTCGCCAACGCCAATCAGTTTGATCGGGCTGTCAGAGGCCTGGGCTACCGGCACCAACACCCCTCCGCGCGCCGTCCCGTCGAGCTTGGTCATGACGATCCCGGAGACGCCGATCTGGTTGCCGAAGATGTTCTCCTGCGCCAAGGCGTTGCGGCCCACAGTGGCGTCGAGCACCAACAGGGTCTCGTGGGGCGCGTCCGGATCGACTTTCTTCACGACGCGGATGATCTTGTGCAGCTCGTCCATCAGCCCCTGCTTGTTCTGAAGCCGCCCGGCCGTGTCGATCAGCACCACGTCATAGTTTTGGGCCCGCGCGCGCTCGACGGCGTCGAACGCCAGGCCTGCGGCGTCGGAGTTCTGAGGCCGCGATATGAAATCCGCGCCCGCCCGCTCCGCCCAGACCTTCAGCTGCTCGACCGCGGCTGCGCGAAAGGTGTCGCCGGCGACCACCAGCACCTTGGCGCCGCGGCCCACCAGCTCGGAGGCGATCTTCCCAAGCGTGGTGGTCTTGCCGGAGCCGTTCACCCCTATAAAAAGCACCACGAAGGGACGCGGTCCCGCCAGGGCGTCAAAATTTCCCTGACGCGCGCTCAGCTCGTCACCGATGGCCGCCGCCAGCGCTTCTTTGATCTCAACCTCGTCGACGTCTTTGCCGAACTTCTCGTCGGAGAAGCGCTTGGTGATGCGGGCGGCGGAATGGGGGCCGAGGTCTGCTTCGATCAGCATCTCCTCGAGCTCATCGAGCTTGGCTTGGTCGAGGGGCTCTTTGGCGACGAAAACCTGAGTGATCTGCTCGCCGATTTGCTTCGACGAACGGGTCAGGCCTTCCGTGAGCCGCTGGAACCAGCCGCGTTTGGGTTCGGTCATGCGGGCGCTTCTAGTGCGGCTTCCGACAAGTGGAAATCGGATTCGGCGCAAGATGCTGGCTGTTTCGACGAACCGCGTTATCTTGCGGCGACATTTGGCGCGGGAGGGTCCAAGCAATGCGCATTCTTATCGCTGGAATTGTCGGTGGCGTTGCGATGTACATCTGGTCGTCGCTCGCTCATGTGGCGCTGCCCTTGGGACATATGGGGATCAGCGCCATCCCCAACGAAGCCGCCGCCAGCGCAGCTCTCAGCACAGCGCTCGGCGACAAGGATGGTCTCTATATCTTCCCCGCCAGCATGACCGCCAAATCAGGGCCTTCCGGCCTCTTGGCCTATCATCACACGCTAAGCGCCATCGATGCGCCGACCTTGTGCAAGGAGGCGATCGTCGAGCTGGCCGAGGGCGTGTTGAGCGCTGTGCTTCTCGCTATGGGCGCTGTGGCGGGCTATTGGCGCCAAGTCGGCTTCGTTAGCCTGGTGGGCGTCGTCGCTGCGATCTCCACCAATCCGTCCTACTGGATTTGGTACAAATTCCCGCCAGACTATACGCTCGCCTACATGGTCATCCAGTTCGTAGGCTATGTCGTGGCCGGCCTGGCGATCGGCGCGATCTTTAGGGGCAAGACGCAAACCGTCTGATCGCCCGAACCGAGGGTGAGTTGGGATGGATGGGCTGGCCGAAAGCCTCACCGGGTTGGACTACGCCGCCGTAGCGGTGTTCGGCGCAACCGGGGCCCTGGCTGCGGCCCGCCGAAAGCACGACATCGTCACGTTCGGCTTCTTCGCAGCGGTGACCGGCGTCGGCGGCGGGACGCTGCGTGACCTGCTCATCGGGGCGCCGGTCTTCTGGGTCAACCAGCCGCAGTATGTGGTGGTCTGCCTCCTCGCCGCAGCTGCTGTCTGGATCGTGGGGCCGCGTCGCTTTCGCGGCGGAATTCTCACCTGGCTCGACGCAATCGGCATGGCCGCCTATGCGGTCGTGGGCTCACTGAAGGCGATCTCGCTGGGCGCACCGCCCTTTTCGGCCGTGGTCATGGGCGTTCTGACCGCGACATTTGGCGGCGTAATCCGCGACGTGCTGGCCCACGAGCCGTCCGTGCTCCTGCAGCGCGAGCTCTACGTCACGCCGGCGCTGGCCGGGGCTACGACATTCGTCGTCCTGGGCCTGGTGGCCACACCGACGATACCGGCCGGCGTTGCGGGCTTCGTCGTCGCGCTCAGCCTTCGGGCCGGTGCGATTATCTGGAAGTGGTCCCTGCCAGGGTTTGGCGGACCCGTGGAAGGATGAACCGGCGTCCGATGCGGCGGCTCTTCATCTACCTCGCCGCGACGTTCGCCATCAGCTGGGGCTGTTGGGCGAGCCTGGCCCAAGCGACGCCTGGGCGGACCTCGGTGTTCAGTTCCGGGGTTTTTATGGCGCTTTATCTGTTGGGCGGGCTTGGTCCGGCGATCGGGGCCTTCGTGGCCGTGGCTGCGACGCCGGCCGAAGGCGGGGTTCTTGAATTTGGCGCGCGGCTGACCCGCTGGCGCGTCAGCCCTCTTTGGTGGCTGGCGGTTTTCGTTGTTCCTGTCGCAGTCGCGGCGGGAAAAGAATGGATCGCGATCTTGACGGGCGGAGCGCTGGTGCGCGCTTGCGACCTTCAGCCCCTGACCAGGGCTGTGATCATCTTCCCCAGCATGATCATCGGCGGGGGTTTGGAAGAACTGGGTTGGCGCGGCGTGGCTCAGCCGATGGTCGAGCGCAGAGCGCCGCGTCTCGCAGCGGCTCTGGTTGTCGGCCTGATCTGGGCCATGTGGCACCTGCCGCTCTTCCACATCGCTGGCCTGTCGCAGTCAGGTCGCAACTTTCCGCTCTTCGCCATGGATGTCCTGGCCAACGCCTTTCTGCTGGCCTGGATCTATGCGGGGACACGCAGCATCCTGCTCTGCATTGTCTTCCATGCCATGAGCAACACCGTGACCGCGCTTGGCGTTGTGGCTATTGGGCCGCCTATGGGAACTGGCGCCTGGATCGCAGTCACTCTGAAACTGGCGGCCGCTGGTCTCTTGGTCGTCTTGTGGCCCAGCCAGCCTCAACCGGCCAGGGCGTGAACCTCGCGCCTTTGGATTTTGTCGCCTGAAGGGGTGAGCGCCGTCCCATAGGCTTTCTTTCCATCGTGGCCGGTGATGCTGAACGCCACGACCGAGCCCACGTCGGCTTCGCCTGAAAATGCGATCTCAGTAAAATCTTCAGCGCGCGCAACACCGCCGCGCTCGACAAGACCGTTCAGGTTTCGCCCAACCTGACGATCCAGATGACGAACGAGCGCAGCTTGGCCCGCCAGGCGCAGCAGAGCTGCGCGGGACTTCACCTCTGCGCGCGGCACCGCCGGCATTCGCGCCGCCGGCGTTCCAGGGCGTGAACTGAAGGGAAAGACGTGGAGGAACGAAAGGCCGGCCTCTTCGACCAGCGACAGGGTGTTTTCGAACATCGCCTCCGTCTCGGTCGGAAAGCCCGCGATGAGGTCAGCCCCAAAGGCGATGTCAGGCCTCGCCGCCCGGACCGCTGCCACCAGGTTTAAGGCGTCGGTGCGGCTATGACGGCGTTTCATGCGCTTCAGGATCATGTCGTCGCCAGCCTGCAATGACAGATGCAGATAGGGCATCAATCGGGGTTCCTCGGCCAGGCATCGCATCAGGTCCGGATCGATCTCGGCGGCGTCAATCGATGACAGCCGAAGACGCGCCAGTTCCGGGACCAGTTTCAAGATGCGCGCCACCAATTGGCCCAGCGTCGGGGCGCCGGGCAGGTCCGCGCCCCAACTGGTCATGTCGACACCGGTCAGCACAACCTCGTGGTAGCCCTGAGCGGCCAGGCGCTTGATCTGGGCGACCACATCTCCAGCCGCGGCCGACCGGGAGTTTCCACGTCCATAGGGGATAATGCAGAACGTGCAGCGGTGGTCGCAGCCGTTCTGAACCTCGACATAGGCGCGCGCCCGGTCCTTGAGCCCGTCGATCAGATGACCGGCGGTTTCGCGCACGCTCATGATGTCGTTGACCCGCACACGGCCGAGTTCCGGGGCAGGCATGTAGGCGCCCGGAGCACTCTTCTCAGCGTTGCCGAGCACGAGATCGACCTCCGCCATCGCCCCAAACGCATCTGGATCGATCTGGGCCGCACAGCCAGTGACGATCAGTCTTGCGCCCGGCCGTTCCCGGCGCGCCTTGCGGATCGCTTGGCGGGCCTGGCGAACGGCTTCGCCGGTCACAGCACAGGTGTTGAATATGATTGCGTCGGACAAGCCGTCCGCTGCAGCCTGATTGCGGATGAGCTCGCTTTCGTAAGCGTTCAGCCGACACCCGAAGGTGACGACGTCAACATCACGCCCAGCTGGCCGGTTCACGGAAGCTCTCCGGCGAAATCGACTGCAGCCGGTCCGGTCATGATCACGTGATCATCCAGGCGCCACTCGATCAAGAGCTCTCCGCCGTCCAGAACCAGCGTCGCCGTCCGGTCCGTCAGACCCCGACGCGACGCGGCGACGAGAGCTGCGCAGGCGCCGGTTCCGCAGGCTTTCGTCAGGCCCGCGCCGCGTTCCCAGACCCTGAGCCTGATCCGGTCACGTCCAAGGATCTGGGCGAAGCCGACGTTGGTCTTCTGAGGAAAAAGCTCCGCGTGCTCGATAAGCGGGCCTTCTGTGATGATCGGCGCCCGGTCGATATCTTGGACAAAGAAGACCACGTGCGGGTTTCCCATCGAAACCGCACCCGGAGGGTCCGCCAGGGACGGGTCCCTGGAAAGCGAGATTTCGAGCGCTAGCGTGTCCTGTTCGCGGGCGAGGGGAATATCGCGCCAGTCGAGCCCCGGCGCACCCATGTCGACGCTCACCAGACGCTCTCCCGCCCGGCTGGCGAGCAGTCGGCCCGCCTTCGTCTCGATGACCGCCTGGTCTTGCCCAGAGGACTGCATTAGCAGCCATCCCACGCAGCGCGCGCCATTTCCGCAGGCGGAAACTTCCTCGCCGTCGGAATTCCAAAACCGCACCCGCGCGTCGACCCCCTCGCCAGGTTCAATGGCGATCAGTTGGTCACAGCCGATCCCGCTTGCCCGGTCAGCAATTGCGCGCACGTCCGCAGCGCTTGGCGCGAAGGGTGCGCTGCGGGCCTCGACGACGACGAAATCGTTGCCGAGCCCGTTCATCTTCAGGAACGGACGGCTCATGGGGGCGGACATATAGGCGAAGACGACGCCTGACGCACGTTCACGCATTTCTGGCTTGCGTTGCGGCTCTGGCGTTTGCGAGCAGAAATGAAGCAGGGGGAAGACAGGCCCGTTCCGATGCCGCTAGAAAGCGGCATGAAAGCCCTACCCTTCGCGCTCGCCGCCGCCTTGGCCCTGAGCAGCCTTTCCCTGCCCGTCGCCCATGCCCAAGGGCCGATCGCCATCGGCGAGCCTGATCCTTTCCAATGGCTCGAGGACATCGACAGTCCCCGTTCCATGGCATGGGTCGAAGGACAAAACGCGCGCACCCATGCGCGCCTGGAAGACGATCCGCGCTACGAGGTCTTCCGCAAGGAGGCGCTTTCTCTCTTCACGGCCAAGGACCGTATCGCCATGCCACGCTTTCGAGCGGGCGGCGTCGACAATTTCTGGCAGGACGGCGCCCACGTTCACGGGATCTGGCGCCACACCTCGCAGGCCTCCTATCGGACGGCCGAGCCCGGGTGGGAAACCCTGTTGGACCTCGACGCGCTTTCGAAGGCGGAAGGCAAGAACTGGATCTGGAAGGGCGCCACTTGCCTAAAACCGGCTCAGACGCTCTGCCTCGTGCACCTTTCAAACGGGGGCTCCGACGCCGTCGAGGTTCGCGAGTTCGACACCGCGACGGGGAAGTTCGTGGAAGGGGGTTTCCGCTTCCCCAACGGCAAGCAGAACATCAGCTGGATCGATCACGACACGCTGATCGCAGCGCGAGAGTGGACGCCAGGCGAGGTGACGAAATCGGGCTATCCCTATGTCGTCAAGATCGTGAAGCGCGGCGCAGAGCCTCGTGAAGTCTTCCGGGGAGAAAAGACTGACGTCCAGGACGCGGGCTTCGCGCTCCAGGGAGCCAAGGGTCAGACCGACGGGGTCATGATCTCGCACGGCCTGACGTTCTATGAGCGCCAATTTAAGCTGCTCACCGAAAAGAGATTGGCTGCGATCGCGTTGCCCCGCAAGGCGGAGTTCAACACCTACGTCGACGGCCAGCTCGTCTTCACCATCAAAGAACCCTGGAAGAACTTCGGCGCAGGCGCGGTGATCAGCTACGATCTGGCCGACCTCAAGAAGGACCCCGCCAGCGCCAAGCCCCAGCTGGTGTTCGCGCCAACCTCGCACGATGCGGTTGAAAGGGTTTCCTCCTCAAAGGATCGGCTGGTCATCGTCCTGCTGCAGGACGTGAAAGGCCTGGTCGACATCTATGACCATAAAGCCGGCGTCTGGCTGCCGCGCGGACTGAAACTTCCGACCAACGCCAATATCAGCCTGGTGAGCGCCTCAGACGATTCAAACCAGTTCTTCTTCACGGTCGAAGGGTTCCTTGACCCGACATCGCTGTGGCTGGCGGACGCCGAGGGCGCGGTGGCCAAGGTCAAGACCCTTCCCGCACAGTTCGACGCGTCGAGGGACGTGGTCGAACAGCACTTTGCGACGTCCACAGACGGCGCTAAAATCCCTTACTTCGTGGTGCATCCCAAGGGGATGAAGCTCGACGGCTCCACACCGACACAGATGTTCGGATATGGCGGTTTCGAACTTTCCGAACCGCCGGCCTACATCCCGCAGATGGGGAAACTCTGGCTTGAACGGGGCGGCGCCTACGTCATCGCCAATATCCGCGGCGGAGGCGAGTTTGGCCCGGCCTGGCACGAGGCGGCGCTTCGAGAACATCGGCAGCTTGCCTTTGATGACTTTGCATCGGTGGCGCGCGACCTGATCGCGCGCAAGATCACCTCGCCGCGTCACCTGGGCATCTACGCCCGCTCGAACGGCGGCGTGCTGACAACGGTCTCGATGACCCAGCATCCCGAGCTCTTCAACGCTATCGTCGTCGAAAGTCCGCTGATCGACATGCTGCGCTACAACCACCTGTCGGCAGGCGCCTCTTGGGTGGCGGAATATGGCGATCCGGATATTCCCGCCGATCGCGCCTTCATCGCCAAATATTCCGCCTATCAGAACCTCAAGCCTGGGGTGAAATATCCCGAACCCTACATCACCACGAACACCCGCGATGACCGGGTGCACCCCGGGCACCCGCGCAAGTTCGCTGCGATGATGGAGAAGATGGGTCTGCCCTATCTCTATTACGAGCAAACCTTCGGGGGTCACGCCAATGACGCCGATCCCGAACTCAATGCTCGCCGCTGGGCCCGGCACTATGTCTACCTGACCCAAAAGCTCATGGACTGACCCGTGGATAAACCCTGACGCTTGGCGCCTTTGCCGCGTAGCATTTGCACGCCGCTCACGGTCAGGTGGCCGAAGCTGAAAAGCGGACCGTCCGAGCCGCTTAAAAGGTTGGCTAACGGGCCTCGGCCGATACAACCTGCCGGAATGGACCGACTGATCAGATGGCTACGTGATATTCAATCCACCGCCGACGCCGCGCGAAAGACGGTAGGCGGAGCCGCGCAATATTCGGGAACCTTCCCTGGCGCGGAGCCTAGGGTGAATGACCCATACCTCAGCGAATATCTGGCTGCAGGCCAATTGCTCGTACGGGACAGGCGTCTGGGTCTTGGAGAAATCGAGTCTCTTGCTTTTCGAGGCTCAGTTTTGAGTATGCTGTTCATCGCGGACGCCTTGAGGAGAGGAGGCGATTACCCGGTCGATCTAGAAAAATCTCAAGGATGGTACAGGCATGCAGCGTTGCTGGGCTCCGGTCGAGCCCTGTATGGATTAGGGCTCATTCATCTTGCCAAAGATGATATCAGGAGCGCGATCGAGACCTTCGAAGCGGCGGGTGAGCGCGGTTGCGGCGCGGCTATGTGGGTCCTGGGGCTCATGTACAAGCAAGGCGGCGCAAGCCTAGCTCCCGATATCGACAAGGCGCGTGAACTATTGCGGCGCGGGGCATCGCTGGGGCACGTTTGGTCTCGTCGCACCCTGTCCGTGATCCTTATGAGCGGCCGATACGGATTCTGATCCAGGATACGGGGCTGCGCGAACTACCTTTCGGTACTTGTCGCCGCGCCGATGGCGGCGTGGGATGGAAAGATCGACCGGCTTATGCGGTGATGCGCGTGATCGTCCGATAGGGGAAAGTCGCCCGGCAGCCAGGCAGAACTCGGAAACGCTTCTCGAGGGTAACGGACCTCAACACGCGCATACGAGACCGCGGAAGATTGCGTCCCCAGGATGCTCCTTCCCTGCCAAGAGCTCTTGGTGCCACTGGAGTCCGATGGCGAAGGGATGGCCGGGCAACTCGATCGCCTCGATGGTGCCGTCGCTCGCGTGCGCAACGGCTTGGACGCCACCGCCAATTTCGGCAATCGCCTCACGATGGAAGCTGTTCACGAGAAGGGACGCTGCGCCTACGATCGCCCGAAGGCGAGAACCGCCCGCCAGTGTGACCCAGTGCAGCGTGTCCACACTGTCGTGATCCAGCGCACCAGGATCGTCAGCTCGCAAATCGGGCGTGAGCCGCGATCCGCTCAGGCATGCAATCATCTGCATGCCGGCGCAGATTCCAAGGATCGGCTTTCCGCGCTCAATACAGCCAGCAACAATGGCCCGCTCTACCTCGAAGCGCTCGCTTGGCGGCGCCACCGACAGGCACCCGGCAAGATACCAGCCATCTGGATAGGCAAACCGCCCCCCGCACGAGAGCACGCCTTCAAAGTCCACGAGCACGGGCTCTATGATCTCAGGAAGATAGGGAATCCCGAAGGGCAGACCGCCGGCATCGCGGATGGCCTGAAAATAGGCCTTCGAGGCCTCGTAGCGGTGGCCACCGCCGCTCGTGTGCTCATCCAAGATGACGGCGATCCGTGGACGCTTCGTCATGGCTAAGGCCCTCATCCGAGCATGCCGATCGTGTGCAGCCACTGCTCCACCAGTTGCGGCCAGTGGCCGATCGGCTGGTTGGTCTTACGAAGGCCAAAAGCATGGCCGCCCGTGGCGTAGAGGTGCATCTCGCTTGGCACGCCCGCCTTCTGGAGCGCGACATAGTAGGCGAGAGACTGCTCGACGTTGTCCACGTCATCGTTTTCCGCTTGCACCAGAAAGGTCGGCGGCGTGTCGGCGCTGACGTGGATGTCCGGACGAAGGCTAAGGTCTTCCTGATTGCGGCTCGCGCGCCTCTCATCCTCGTGCGCCCACAGGTGCCCGGGATAGAGAGCGATGGCGAAGTCCGGGCGGCAGCTGAGTGAGTCGGCGACGTCGACGGGCCGGTAGGCCCGGTGCGCGAAATGTGTGCTGACGGCGGCGACGAGGTGGCCGCCGGCGGAAAAGCCGATCACGCCGACCTTATGCGGATCCACCCGCCACGCAGCGGCGTGCTGGCGAACAAGGCCCAGCGTGCGCTGTGCATCCTGTAGGGCCGTCTGGACCTTCGGGTAGTAACGGTGGCCATCGACAAGGGTGGGGCCGGAGTTGGGGACACGGTACTTCAGCAGCACGCAAGTCGCGCCCCGGGACGTCAGCCAGTCGCAGATCTCTGTACCTTCAAGGTCCATGGCGAGAACCTGGTAACCGCCGCCTGGAAACACCACGACGGCCACACCCGTGTTGTGAGCCGTAGGCGCGTACACCGTCATTGTGGGCCGGCTGACGTGCATAGAAGCTCCCGATTCCGCTATTGGATCGGGGACCAAGTCGGGCGGCGCTCCAGGCCAGATAGCCATCTGGACATGCCCTGGTGAGGGTTGCCAGACGGCGGCGGGCGCCGTTGCGAGGGCGGAACTGGTGACTGCAATCAGACAGGCCGCGAACAGCGCGCGGCGGCCCACCCGCCGAGAATAGTTCCGTCCCTTAATTTCCCTCATGTGCGGCCGCCACCCTGAATCAGTCGGAGCGACGGTCGATTGTATCACCCCTCCGTGCAAAGGATTAGAACGCAGGCAAAGCATGAGAAAATCTTGGGGCTGAACAATGCGCGCCACGATCCCCCTAAATGCGTTGCGGGCCTTCGAGGCCGCCGCGCGCCACCTGTCGTTTACCCGCGCCGCCGACGAACTATGCGTAACCCAGACGGCGATCAGCCACCAGGTGAAGGGCCTCGAACAAAGGCTCGGGATCCCCCTGTTCCGCCGCTCCAACCGCGGGCTGACATTGACCGACGAAGGCTTGGGGATAGCTCCCACCCTGTTTGAAGCTTTCGGCGCAATCGACAGGCTTTTTGAGCAGTTTGATGCCGGTGGCTTGCACGAGATTCTCACGGTCAGCGCCGTAGGCACCTTCGCGGTTGGCGCGCTATTTGAGCGTTTACACGCCTTCCGCGCCGCTCATCCCGTCGTCGATCTACGTATCTTGACCAACAATAACAAAGTCGACGTGGTCGCCGAGGGATTGGACTATGCGATCCGCTTCGGCGATGGAGCCTGGCACGGCTGCGAGGCCGAATTGATCTGCGAAGCACCCTTATCGCCACTCTGTACGCCGGAGTTAGCGAAGCAACTTCACGAGCCGGCCGACTTGCTGCGGCTGCCGCTGCTCCGTTCCTACAGGCCGCAAGACTGGCTTACGTGGTTCAAGTCGGCGGGACTGGACACCGTGAACCTGCGCGGCCCGCTGTTCGATTCCTCGCTGATCATGGTCCAGGCCGCGATCCGGGGCGAAGGCGTCGCACTCGCCCCATACGGGATGTTTCGGCGTGAAATCGCCGCCGGCCAACTCGCGCGACCATTCCCGATTGAGGCCAAGGTCGGCGGCTATTGGCTGACATGGGTCAAGGCACGCCCGCGTACTTCAGCGATGCAGGCTTTCCACAAATGGCTGATAGGCGCGTGTCTAGATGGGGGATCTGGAGAGGTCGCCGTGTCGCGCGTAGCGTCAAGTGGCGGCCAACTATCTGCCGAACGGTCAAGCGATGGTCGGAAGTGGCATTGATCTTGGTGCCGGAACGGGACGTTCCGAACTTCGGCTGAGGGTGATGGGGTCATCTAATTGCACCCCGCTTTGCGAGCTATTTTGCTCATGGCACCGCGTCCGCACCCATCTTGCGCCACTCGGCAGCTTCACGCCGGTGACGCAATCGCCGTAGGCGCTGCGGCGGCCGCGATCAGGGCCATGACCGCATCTCTCAGATCAGCGGCTGGCAGAACCGGCGCCACGCTGCCTGGACCTGGGAGAAGTCGGGCTTGCTGGGCGTCTGGCCGAGGCTCGTCTCCTGCAGGAGATAGCTCCCTGAGCGGGTGATGCGTTCGTTCATCGCGACGGCTTCCGCATAGGCCTGATGAAGGGCGGGCCAGTCGCCGGGGCCTAGGAGATCGGCCTGGTCCAGTAGGGCAAGCCGGCTCCAGACTTGTTCCTCCTCGTACTTAAGGCGCGCCCAGGCCCGGTAGGTGTCGAAGGCGTTGCTGAAGGTGAGCTTCTCGGGCTGCGGCATGTGGGCCAGGGCCTGACCGGAGACGGCGATGTCCCAGCTGCCGGTGGTCGCGATCCACAACACGGGACGCCCGATCCGCCGCTTCAGGCCTAGCGGCTGGCCATGCGCTTGGCGGCGGAAGACTTCACCGAGTTCGGCCAGCCGATCGTTGACGCATGCGGCCGCAGAATTCCTGTAAGTCGCAGCCGCCATGTTATCGCGGGTTTCGCTGAGCAGGGCCTCGCGCTGCACCTGCGCCTCGTGACGCCAGTGGAAGACCTCGGTGACCTGCTCGCCAGCGAGCGCCGTCAGTACGCCGACGACAATGACTACGTACTCCTTCAGGAACTCCCGAAGGCCGTGCCAGGGCTTGGCTTTGTGGATATCCATGCCGCTCCCAGCGATTCACTCGAAGTGAGTGTAAGTGATGGGGTCGTCTAGTCGCACCCCACTTTGCAAGCTATTTTACTGGCGGCCGGATCGCCTTGTCCCAGGCCCCGAAAGCGAACCTCCAGAACACTGCCTTGGGGGGTCACCCAGGTGTTACGGGTCCCATTTGGGTGTTCCTATCCCGCTTCACCCTGTTCCGCGTCGACCAGAGCCCGCCACTGCGCGAAGGCGTCGATCGGGCGGGCGATCGGGACCTCCGCGAGCGTGCCATCCATCCACTCGGCGAATTCGCTGACGAAGAGACCACGGAACTGATTCCAACCGGCGCGCATACCCGGTGCGCGCGCCGCCCAGCCTTTCACGCTGGCGACGAAGCTGGCGATCGCCTCGTCGGAAATAAGGCCGTGTTTGTGCTGAAAGAATGTGTCTTCCGCGTTGTAGAGCGAAGCGCGGCAAAAATGCGTGAATTGGGCGTATTGGACTGCGGTGAGATCATCCGCCCCCCGAAGGCTCTTCATGACGGCCTCCGCTATCGAGGGCTCGAGGGCCGCCGAGTTCAACATTGTCATGCGGGTGGCTCGCTCCGTGCGGATGGCCGCCTGCTGGTGATAACGCGCCTGGCGCACCTGGCTTGCCAGGTAGACCAGAGAGATGACGACAGCGACGGCGCTGACGAAACTGCCGATGGATGCCAAGTCTGAAAGCGTCATGGAGCCCCCCTATTTGCTGATGGTTTCAACTTACACTGGATGGCGTCAGGGCCGAGCACCGTCGCCTGCGCGACGCATCGAACTAGGAAGCAAGGTCCGCATTCTCATCATCGACTTTGGGTTGGAAAAGCAGCCTCCACCGTCAGCCGATTTCCAGGACTCAAGCTTCAGGTTTTCTCCGCCTTAAGTCCTTTCGATTCCGACGGCCGTGTCATCGATCATGGCGACGATGCGGTCGATTTCTTCGGCCGTGATCGGGCGGCGCGCCAGGCGCTGGACGAGCGCCATGCTCAGGTTGGTCATCGCGCGGTTTATGCGGGGGCGGGTGGTGTCAGAACCTTCCGCAGCTTCGGCCATACGTGCGAAAACTGCATCGACCCCGGCCTGGCTGGCCTTCAATGCTTCGCGGCCTTCTTGGGTCGCTTCGTAGAGCTTGCGGGCGGCTTCTCCCAACGCCGGACGAATGAAGCCTTCATCCTCAAGCAGAGCCAGGGTCGGATAGATCACCCCCGGAGAGGGCCGATAGGCGCCGCCGGTGCGGTCTTCGAGTTCCTTGATCAGCTCGTAGCCGTGGCGCGGTTGTTCAGCGATCAGAGCCAGAACCACGAAGCGAAGATCGCCATGCTCCAAAAAGCGTCCAACCCGGCCGCCCCGTTGGCGTCCGTGAAGACCCCTGTGGCCACCCATATGGCCGCTCCAGGGATGGCGACCGCGGAATTCGTCCCGGCCCCCAAAAAATCGATGATGTCTATGCATATCTATGCCCCCTCCTTTAGGTGGGCATTTAAGATATATCTAAACCGCATCGGAAAATCAACCGTATTTAGATATGTCTAAACTATTCTCTCGATGATGCGCTCAACGGGACGCGCCTCTGCGCGGCAAGCGACAATGATTTTACGGGGCGGCGCGACTGCGGGATGCACGCCAGCCCGTCGGTCGCCTTGGTGGAAGTTGGCGCACGGCCAGGCTTAGGGCGAGGCTTGCTCTTGCGCCCGCGCCGGTCGATCTGATCGATACTGATCTTACTGCGGCTTGCCGGTTTCTACGTACATCCTCAGGCGTGAGACCTGTTCGCCCAGGACCATGTCCACAGGGGCCGCGAGCCTGTCGCCCAGCACGCCTGTGGCGCCGGTGAATTGCAGCGGCCCAAGTCCGCCCGAGAGACGAAGCCCAGAGGCGCCGTCAGCGTAGATCACCGTCATATGTCGAACGAACCCATGGGGGAGCCTCTCGCAGAAACACCCCGTCGCCATATCGATCGACAAATTCTTGGCGTCGCCAAGTGTGGCCGCCGTTCCACCAGGCGCGAGGCGTCATGATGGCCGCGTAGACCTTGGCCTTGGGGGCCGCGATGGTCGCCTTCTCGACGGCCTCGAAACCGGCCACGGACTTCTCGGTCACATCGGCATGTGCGGCGCCGGCCGGGAAAAGGCAGAGGGCGCCCAGCGTCCTCACCCCGCGGCCCATGCTTGCGACCTCCGCAGCCTATTTCGGCGCGACAACCTGGATGAAGACCGCCGCGGGCTTTCCATCCGCGCCGCTGGCCGTGCGAACTATGACCGAGGCGCCTGTCGTCAATTTGGCCTCGTTCAACCGGGTGACCGGGGTGTTGGCCGCAACGATCACGTGGCGGGTCTCTGCGCCGCCGTAATCGACATCCATCTCCTTGCCCTTCGCGGTGTTCTGAACGGCCTTGACGTGGCCATTGGTCATCACCTGGTTGGGTTGGGCCATGGGCGTGTTCGCCACGTTTGGTCCCGTAGCCATCAAGTGGACTTCGGTGGCGACACCGCCTTCAGGCGTCGTGACGTTGCCGGTGCCCAGATAGTCACCGACCTTGATGTCATCAGGCGAGGCGGTCTGGCGTGCGGCGACGCGCGTTTGGGGGGTCAGCAAGAGGTCCACGTCGCCAGAGGTGGTGGCGATCACCACATGGCCTTCGCTCATGGATTTGACCGATCCAACGACCGGCGCGGGAGCCTGGGCGGCCGCAGCCCCGACGAGGAGCGCGGCAAGTGTCGTAGCCAACGAAAGACGGATCAACATGAGCACGCTCCAAACACCACCGTTACGACGCAGCCTTTTCCCTACGCCGTATAAGCCCAGTTGCTCAAGCGGGCTCAAAGTTCAGCGCCGCGCCCCAGAAGGCTTCAACCAACGCCGATTGCGCACCCGGCTTTCCAGTCGTCAGAAACCGGCGCTGCGCCCCAGCGCCTGGCGGAAACTCTGGGTGTCGCTCCAAATAGCGTTCCAACGCATCGGCCGTGGCCTGCGGCTGATGGATCAAGGGTGTGCCGGCGGCAAGAACGTCGCGAAAAAGATCTGCGATGATCTCGTAGTGCGTGCAGCCCAGGATCGCCCGGTCAGGCGCACGGCCAATCCGGGCGGTGATCGCCCTGACGTGGATCTCGACGACAGCTGTCAACGCCTCGCGCGGCGCCCCGGCTTCGATCATCGGCGCAAGCTCAGGGCAAGGCTCTGAGAACACCGCCACGTCCTGGCGGCGTTTGTCGATCTCAATCTCATAGACCCGAGAAACACAGGTCGCCGGCGTTGCGAAAACCGCCAAGACGTCGAGCTTTTCGACCTTGTCGCCGCGTCGCTCGGCTTCATGTTCCCAAGGCAGGCCCGTGGCGGCCTCTATCGTTGGTACGATGATCCCTAACACATTCACATTGCGTGCGATTTCGCGGCGATAGGCTGGAAGCCAGGTCTGTTGCAGGCGCCGCAGGGCGACGCCGGAGGCGGTGTTGCAGGCCAGGACGACCAGGCTGCAGCCTTCGGCGAACAAACGCGCGCAACCGGCCTTTGTGAGCGCGACGATCTCCTCACCTTGTCGCCCGCCATAGGGCGTATGAACCTGGTCAGCCAGATAGATGAAATCCGCGGTCGCGAAGCGCTCGACAAGCATGCGATGGACGCTCAATCCTCCCACGCCGGAATCGAATACGCCTATGGCCATGCCAAGGTGTTAGCCGCCATGGCGCCCGCTGTCACTGGCCGCCCGGCGCGGCTTTGAGATCCGTGAATTCTCCGTCACGTGACGGCGCGCGTCATCGCCCCTAAGGTCTCGGCCAATCCCCTCTTCTCACCTGGAGCTCCCCTTGCAACGGCGCATGTTTCTCGCAGCCTCCACCGCCACGCTCGCAACCTCGATGCTGTCTTCGATTTCACGCGCTCAAGGCTCAGGCAATCCGATGGTCGCACCCTGGACCGGGCCCTACGGCGGCGTCCCGCCTTTCGACAAGGTGCAGGTCGCCGATTTCACCGCCGCGATGGAAGTCGCGATGGCCCAGGAACTGGCGGGCGTTGAAGCGATCGCCAACAATCCAGCGGTCCCCACCTTCGACAACACGATCGCTCAAATTGAACGCGTGAGCCGCATGCGCGAGCGTGTCGACGTCATCTACGGCATTTGGAGCGGCACGCTTTCATCGCCGCAAATGCGCGCCGTCGAGAAGGAAATGGAGCCGCGTCTGGCCGCCCACGTCGATCAAATTCAGCAAAATGAGAAACTCTTCCGCCGCATCGAGGCCGTTTACGAGGCGCGCGATAAAGCTGGCCTGACGCCAGAGCAAAAGCGGGTCGTCTTCCTGCGATGGAACGGCTTTGTGCGCGCCGGCGCCAAGCTTTCGCCTGGAGCCAAAAAGCGTGTGGCTGAGATCAATAAGGAGCTGGCCGGGCTCTTCACCGCCTTCAACCAGAACCTCCTCGCCGATGAAACCGACTATGTTCTCTATCTGTCGACGCCGCAGGAGCTGAAGGGACTGCCGCAGGATCTGCGCGACGCCGCCGCCCAGGCCGCCAAGGAGCATGACAGGCCAGGCCAATTCGCCATTCTCAATACGCGCTCCTCCATGGACCCCTTCCTGACCTACTCAGACAGGCGTGACCTGCGTGAAAAGGTCTGGCGCACCTTCTATGCACGGGGTGACAACGGCGACGCCCACGACAACAACGCCCTGATCAAGTCGATCCTGAAGTTGCGCGCCGAGCGCGCCAAGCTGCGTGGTTACCCAACCCACGCCCACTGGCGGCTCGATGACGCCATGGCCAAGACCCCCGAACACGCGATGGACCTGATGATGCGCGTATGGCCATCGGCGGTGGAACGGGTTCACCAGGAGGTCGCCGAAATGCAGGCGATCGCCGACAAGGAGAATGCAGGGATCAAAATCGCGCCGTGGGATTACCGCTACTACGCCGAAAAGGTTCGCGCCGAGCGCTACGCGCTCGATCTCAATGACGTAAAACCCTACCTACAGCTGGATAAGCTGCGCGAAGGCATGCACTGGGCGGCAGGTCAGCTTTACGGCTTCGAATTTACGCCCGTGTCCGATGTGCCGGTGCAACATCCCGACGTTCGGGTCTGGAAGGTCACGCGCTCAGGCCAACTCGTGGGGCTTTGGTACTTCGATCCCTTCGCGCGGACCGGCAAGCGCTCAGGCGCCTGGATGAACGCCTACCGTGCTCAGGAAACCTTCGACGGCAAGGTCACCACGATCGTCTCCAACAACGCCAATTTTGTGAAAGGCGCACCTGGCCAACCGGTGCTGGTGTCCTGGGACGACGGCATCACAATGTTCCACGAATTCGGCCACGCCCTTCATGGCTTGAACTCCGAAGTCACCTACCCATCGGTCTCAGGAACGCGCGTCGCACGCGACTATGTGGAATTCCCCTCCCAGCTCAATGAGAACTGGCTGGCCACCCCTGAAGTCCTGAACCGCTTCGCCGTGCACTATCAGACCGGCAAGCCCATTCCGCCCGAGCTCGTGGCTAAGATCAACAAGGCCGCCACCTTTCGTCAGGGTTTCAACGTCACCGAATATCTCTCTTCGGCCCTGATCGACATGAAGCTGCATCTGGCTGGCGACGCCGACATCGACCCTCGAGCCTTTGAAAAGCAAGAACTGGCCAAACTCGGAATGCCGCCGGAACTGCCGATGCGTCACCGCACGCCGCAGTTCCAGCATATCTTCGCCTCCGATGGTTATTCGGCGGGCTATTACTCCTACCTGTGGTCCGAAGTTCTCGATCACGACGCCTTTGAGGCCTTCACAGAGAAGGGCGGGCCCTATGACCAGGCCGTCGCCAAGCGTCTGCACGACAACATCATGAAGGTCGGCAACACGGTCGATCCGGCCTTGCAGTACCGCAACTTCCGCGGCCGCGATCCGGATGTGAAGGCATACCTGCGCAACAAGGGCTTCCCGACCTGAGCCGTCAGTCGAAGAGCGAAGGCTGGCCTGAGGGCGCGGCCTGCTTTTTGGAGACGCGCTGAGCAGGTTCGAGGATCTTGGCGCCCTCGACCGCCAGGAGCTTGACCTTGGTGTTGACCCCTCCGCGGGCGGAGAACCCGCCCAGCTTGCCGCCTGCGGCCGTCACGCGATGGCAGGGCACAACAATGGGCCAGGGATTCCTTCCCAGTGCGGCCCCCACATCCCTGGCGAGCAGCTTGTCGCCAAGTCTCTCCGCGATTTCGCCATAGGTCAGCGTTTGGCCAGGCGGGATGGCGCGGGCGATTTGATAGACCTGGGCGTCGAATTCCGGAACCCGGGCGATGTCGATCGGAACGTCAAGCAAGCTGACGGCCTCGCCATTCAAGAGTGCGGCCACGCCTTCTATGGCTTTCAGCACATAGGTGGGCGGTGAGGCCTCGCGCGCATCTGGAAAGCGCCGAAGGAAACTTCGCGCGGCGCCATCCGGCGTAGCGTCAGGCAAATGGGCGGCCACGAGGCCCTTTTCGCCCCACGCCAAGCCCGCCCAACCCATGGAAGTCTGAAAGAGCGTGTAGCTGATCATCCTGACACCATAGCGCCGAGCCGATCGATCTGCTGGCGGCTTTCGGACATCGATTGGCGGGAGGCCGTGGTTCTGCTCGCCAATCACAAAGTTGGTCCGCCATAGTCCAAGGCGGAGTTGGGACCATAGGCGAAAGTTGGAACCTCGAAAATGAAGGCTTACCTCGTTCTTGACCTGACTGTTCGTGATCTGCGGGGTTTCAGGCCGTACGTTGCGGCTATCCCTGCTTTCATTGAGAAGCACTGCGGCAAATACATCGTTCAGGGCGTGGAGCCGACCGTTATGGAAGGAGACTGGAGGCCGGAACGGATGGTCGTGATCGAATTTCCGGCACGTGAAAATGCAGAGGCTTTTTTGAGCGACCCGGAGTGTCAGGACCTTTTTCACATCCGTCACACCACCACGACAAGCAAACTCGTTCTCGTGGACGGTTGTTCGTAAGAGCGTCCCAGGTCGCAAATCGTCCCAGCTCCCGCCCGCTTAAGCGGCGCCCAAACGCCGCGGTTTCAGTCAAGCGTCAGATGAGCTAGGTCATCTCGGATGAACATTCGATTCCCCCTCGCTGCGGCAGCCGCGCTCTGTTTGGGCATGGTTGGCCCCGTCCTGGCTCAGACGTCCGACGATCCGCTTCCAGCCGGTCCGGGCAAAGACGTCGTCGTTCGCGTTTGCACGGCCTGCCACGACGCAACACAGTTCTCCTCCGCACGTCATACGCCGGGAGAATGGGACAACGAGATCACCAAGATGCAGTCGGCGGGCGCAGAGATGACGTCGGATGAGCAGCTCGCCATCTCCGCTTACTTGGCGAAGAACTTTCCGAAACCCGCCCCTGCGGAGCCTGGCGACGCAAAATCGCCGACGGGGCGTTAGAAGGCGGGGCTAGGCTCCGCGTTTCCCCGAGATTACGATATTCCAGCCGCCCGCGGCCTGGGCCGCCGGCTGGGTGAATTCGGGGTCAGCCAAGGCGCTGGGCCACCAGCCGTCCGATGCCTGCGAACGCAGCGTCGATCTGGGCCGGCGTAGGCGAACCGCCTCGAGTGTAGGCTGAGATCAGCAACCGATCGCGGGACGGGGTCCAGACCACAGCTATATCACCGGCCGCATCCTTGCCGTTGTTGCCGGTCTTGTCACCGATTCTCCAGTCCTTCGGGAGGCCGGCGCGCAAGCGATTGTCTCCGGTCTGACAATTGAGCATCCAGCCCATGAGCCGCTCGCGAGACGCCGGCGACAACACATCGCCCAACACCAGGCGATGAAGATTTCCGGCCATGGCGGCCGGCGTGGTGGTGTCTTGCGGTTGGCCAAGCGGTGTGCGGTTCAGGGCGGGTTCAGTGTGGTCGAGCCGTGTGATCGGGTCGCCCGTAGATCGCCAAAAGGCGGTAAGAGCGGATGGCCCGCCAACTCGCGATAAGAGGAGATTAGCGCAGGTGTTATCACTGAGTTCCACGGCGGCCTTGCACATCTCCCCTACTGACAAGACACCCTTGGCCAAATTGGCCTTGGCCACCGGAGCCCACCAGTCGTCTGTGACGGCCTCGGCGCCAAAATGGATCGGCTCTTCCAGGCGGTCCCGGCCCCGGTCAATCCGCTTCAGGACAAGGGCGGCGAGCGAAGCCTTGAAGGTGCTGCACATGACGAAGCGCTGGTCCGCGCGCCAAGTCAGCTTCGCCCCGGTAGTTAGATTTGCCGCATAGAGACCGATCCTTCCTCCACTCTCCCGCTCATAGGTCTCCAGCGGAGCGAGCGCAGTCTGGGCCAACGCGGGCCATGAGGCGACAACGGGTGCGACGGCCAGGAGGGTGCGTCGAGGCAAGGTCATGGGACTTCCAGAGGTGTGAAAGACATCGTTGTGGCGGTAACGGCCCGGCGGCGCAGAGCTCCGAATCCAGCTTATGGACGTTATAGTCTGCAGGATCGCTGCGAGGTAAGCGAGGCCTGCCAGCTCCGCCACGCGAACGAATTTATGGGCGGATATCGACGGCCTCGCCAAGGCGCGCACGTCGCCTGGGCGCCTGTACATATTTGACAAACTTGACCCGCTGCGACGCGCATTACAAACGCCAAGACCGCTTTCGCTTGTAGAGGCGTTTTTTGGGTGCTTTTCATGCGTAGAATTTGCGTCGGCTTTGCAGGCCTCGCCGGGTCATTTCCCGTGATCCTCGGATTGCTGACAGCAACGCCCGCGTCCGCCACAAGTCTAACCTACATCGACTTCGTCGGAACCTGCGACGACTGCGCCAATTTCGGGCTGGGCGTCCTGACGCTTCAGAATTTCACGTCGGGCGCGCTGACGGCCGCGAACTTTGTCGATTTCACTTACCAGTCGAGCCTACTCAGCTTCGATATTACGTCATCAACGCTGCAGGGCTTCAACGCCACGTTCGGCGCGCTGCCGGGGCTGGACGCCGTCGATATCCAACAGACCCTGCAGACCAATCCGGACGGCTCGCAGTCCGCCTTCGAGTTCACCACGAACTTGTCTTCATCAAGTTTTCCCAACGGCCTATGGCGTGTCGATGTGAGCATCCCAGCCCCAGGCGGCTCAACGTTGCCGGCCGGCGGGGGCGGCGGGGTGAACTTCGACGTGGGTGAAGCCTACAGCTACACGCTGGCTCAAGGCCCCGGCCTACTCACTGCAGGCGGTGTCCCCGAGCCGGCGACCTGGGCGCTGATGATCGCGGGCTTCGGGCTGGCTGGCGCAGGCCTGCGCCGGCGGCGCGCGTTAGGGTCGACCGTCTGACAGCCGCGCGAAGCCTTGAGGCCGACACGGCTTCGCCCGCTGCGGCGGTGCGAACGTACCGCGCCTTTATCAGCTACAGCCACGCCGACACGCGCACGGTCCGGTGGCTGCATCGGGCGCTCGAGGGTTTCCGCCTGCCGCGCAAGCTCGTCGGTCGCGAGACGCCTCTAGGCCCCGCGCCGCGGCGCTTGACGCCCGTTTTTCGTGATCGCGACGAACTGCCTGCCTCCGGCGACCTCGGGAGCGAACTGCGCGCGGCCTTAGCGCGGTCGCTGCGACTTGTGGTCGTCTGCTCGCCCGCTGCGGCCCGCTCACCTTGGGTCAACGAGGAGATACTGACCTTCAAGCGCCTGCACGGCGAGGGCGGGGTCTTGGCCCTGATCGCCGCGGGCGAGCCGGGGGCCACCAGCCAAGGCCGACCCGACACGGAATGCTTTCCTCCCGCCTTGCGCTACCGGATGGGCGCCGACGGCGAGCTCACCGATGAAGCTGCCCATCCCATCGCTTCAGATATGCGGCCCCAGGGGGACGGACCGCGCGGGTCGGTGCTCAAGCTGGTCGCCGGTCTGGCTGGCGTACCATTGGACGAACTCGTCCAGCGCGAGGCCCAGCGCCGCCTGCAAAGCCTCTCGCTGCTTGCCGCCGGGTCAGTGGCCGGCATGGCCCTGACCGGAGGCCTCGCTCTCTACGCTAACGCGCGGCGGATCGAAGCCGACCATCAGCGTCAAGTGGCCGAGCACGAGACAGCCGCGGCCCGCGCCGCATCGGACTTCCTGGTCGGCACCTTCGCGCTTTCGAACCCGGCGACAGAGAACCCGCGCACGATCACGGCGCTAACGATCCTCCAGCGCGGGGCTGAGCGGGCGCGGGTGGAACTCGCCAGTCAACCGTCCATCCAGGTGCGGCTTCTGGAGACCATGGGCCGCGCCTACGACAACCTGGGGCTCTTCAAGGAGGCGAAAACTGCGCTTGAGCGAGCCATTCCAATCGCCCGCGCCGCGGGGCCCGAGGGCGCAGACACCCTGCTGACCCTAGCCACAACCTATCTCAATCTGGGCGATCTCAGCGCGGCAAAATCCGCTGTGGCCGACGCGGAGCACTTGCTGGGCCCCGACCTCAACAGCGACCCCGAACGCCGTGGGCGCGCGGCGGACGTCTTGGCTCGGGTCGAGTGGATCGCCGTTCAAGACCCAGCCTCCGACCGCGACTACGAGCGCGCGCTTGCCTACTACCACCGCGCGCGCGGTCTCAAGCCGCAGGTCATGGCGCGGGCCTATACGAACCATGGTTTCGTGCTGTCGGAGATGGGCCGCCACGAAGACGCCCGGCGCTCCCTGCTATTGGCCGCGAAGATCTATACCGACACGGTCGGGCCACGCGACATGCTCACTGGCATAGCCTATGAGGCCCTGGCCACGAACGACGAGGGCGCGGGCCAGCTCGTTCCAGCTCAGGCCGAGATCGCGACCTCGGTCAAAATATTGTCAGGCGTGCTGGAAAACGACAACCCGATCCTCGCAGACGCCCTCTCCGAGCGCGGCCAGATCTTGCTCGACCGCAACCAACCGGCCGCGGCCTGCGTCGACCTCAAGCGCGCCATTGAGATTTTCCGGCGCGCCTACAAGGGGCCCCATTACAAGATTGGCGTGACCGAGGTCTATCTCGCCATGGCCGAGTCCAATCTTGGCCACACGGCCGAGGCCTTGCGCCAACTCGACCTCGCCAAGACGCAGTACGACGCCAGCTACGGGCGGCTTCACGTGAACCATGGCGACCGGCTGGTGTATCGCGCGCGGGTGTTGAAACACGCCGGGCGGATCGTTGAAGCGCGCCATGACTGCGCCGCCGGCCTCGACATCCTACGCCAGCTCCTGAAGCCCGATGAAGCCTTCTACCAGACCAACGTTGCGATCTGCGCCAAGATATAGCCAGAAAATAACGGAAAACATGTTTTAAATTCAATGACGTGCGAGCCGCGCAACCCGGGGGCATGGGACCGCTTTGGCGTCCGGAAATCAATTGCCGGAATCCCCCGACCAACCTCTCAGCACATCCCCGAGCTTCAGCATCCGAAGCCCCTGCAGCACTTCTGACCGGCGCATCCCAACCCCTCCCAAGGTCGACATCCACCGGACAGACAATTTATGTGCTCCCTACACGCCCAAGGGCCATTCCTTGACCCACCCGCTCCTTTTGGCGCATAAGCACGCCCTTCCGGCGCCAACCTCGGTCAGCGCCCTCCACCGCCACGACCCCCGATTTACCGGGACGAGGGCGGCGAGGCCCCCCGTCGACGCAATCGTCCACGGGGGTCGATTGCGTATGGGCTAATAGGGATCGCTCTTGTTTGACGCGCTAACAGATCGGCTCTCCGGCGTATTCGACCGCTTAAGCGGTCGAGGCGTCCTATCCGAGAAGGATGTGGACGAGGCCTTGCGAGAGGTCCGTGTCGCCTTGCTCGAGGCTGACGTCGCCTTGCCGGTGGTGCGCGACTTCATCGCGAAGGCCAAGGAGAGCGCCACTGGCGAAGCGGTGATCCGCTCAGTGCGACCAGCCGACCAGGTGGTGAAGATCACCTACGACGGCTTGGTGGAGATGCTGGGGGGCGGGGGCGAGCCAGAGGGCCTGAACCTCTCGTTGAACCCGCCGACCGTGATCCTTATGGCGGGCCTCCAGGGCTCTGGTAAGACCACAACCGCCGCCAAGATCGCCCTTCGACTGGGCAAAGATCGCAAGCGCGTCCTCTTGGCCTCGCTCGACACCCGCCGACCGGCCGCCATGGAGCAGTTGGCGACGCTGGCGTCCCTGGCCCAGGTCGATAGCCTGCCCATCGTTGCGGGTCAGGCTGCGCCTGATATCGCCCGTCGGGCGCTTCAATCAGCGAAGCTACAGGGCTTCGACGTCGTCATCCTCGACACCGCCGGCCGCACGACGCTCGACGAGGCGATGATGGGCGAGGCCGCCGAGATCGCGCGGATAGCCAACCCCTCGGAGACCCTGCTGGTCGCCGATGCGCTCACCGGCCAAGACGCGGTTCGCACAGCCAAGGCTTTTCACGAGCGCTTGCCGTTGACCGGCCTTGTTCTTACGCGCGCCGATGGCGACGGGCGTGGCGGCGCGGCGCTCTCGATGCGCGCGGTCACAGGCCTGCCAATCAAATTCTTGGGCGTCTCGGAGAAAATCGACGGCCTAGAAGTCTTTGACGCCGCGCGTGTCGCGGGCCGGATCCTGGGCCAGGGCGACATCGTGGCCTTGGTCGAAAAGGCCACCGAGGAGCTCGACGTCGCCAAGGCCGAGGCCATGGCCAAGCGCCTCGCCAAGGGCCAGTTCGACCTGGATATGATGGCCGAGCAGCTTCAGCAGATGAAGCGCATGGGCGGGATGGAAGGCCTGATGGGCATGCTTCCAGGCGTCCAGAAGATCAAGAAACAGATCGCTGAGGCCAATATCAACGACAAGATGGTCGACCGTCAGGCGGCGATCATCTCCTCAATGACGAAGTTGGAGCGCCGCAAACCCGACGTTCTGGCGGCGTCCCGCAAGCGGCGGATCGCCGCCGGCGCTGGGGTCGATGTGGCTGACGTAAACCGGCTCTTGAAACAGCATCGCCAGATGGCCGACGCCTTCAAGATGATGAGCAAAGGCGGCGGCCGCGGCTTCGCCCAAATGGCCCAGATGCTGGGTGGCATGGGCGGTGGCGGTATGGACCGCATGAAGAACATGGGCGGCGGCAAAATGCCGATGCCCTCTGAAAAAGAGATCGAAGAAATGGCCGCCAAGCTGCAGGGCGAAGGCGGCCTTAAGCTCCCAGGGCTGGGCGGCGCCATGCCCCCCGGCTTCAACCCGTTCAAGAAATAGCTGAACTCAAGAAGGACTATCCGATGATCAAGATCCGTCTCGCCCGTGGCGGCGCTAAGAAGCGTCCCTACTACTCCATCGTCGTGGCAGACAGTCACTCGCCCCGCGACGGCCGTTTCATAGAAAAGGTCGGCTCCTATAACCCGCTCCTGAAGAAGGACGACCCCAACCGCGTCGTCTTGAAGATCGAGCGTATCCAGGAGTGGATGGGCAAAGGCGCCCAGCCCACCGACCGTGTGGCCCGCGAGCTCTCCAAGCAAGGTATTGGCGCCTGGCAGGCTGGCAACAACCCCACTAAGGGCCAGCCTGGAGCCAAGGCCAAGGAACGCGCCGGCGAAAAAGCTCAGCGCGAAGCTGACCGCGCCGCGGCCCTTGAAGAAGCCAAGAACAACCCGCCGCCGGCGCCTGAGCCGGTTGTTGAAGACGTCCCGGTTGTTGCAGAAGCCCCAGCTGCTGAAGAAACCCCTGTCGCTGAAGAAGCCCCTGTCGCTGAAGCCGCGCCGGCTGAAGTCGCCGCTGAAGAGCCTGCGCCGGAAGCCGCGCCGACGGAGGCCGCTGCGCCTGAACCGGCAGCCGAAGAAGCTGCAGAAGCTCCTGCGGTTGAAGCTCCGGCCGATGAACAAGCCGAAGGCTAAGCCGCTTTGGGCGAAGCGCTGATTCAGGTTGGGCGCGTCGCCGGAGCGTTCGGGGTCAAGGGCGAAGTTCGGATTACGAGCTTCACCGCTGAGCCTTTGGCCTTGGTGGACTACAAAACCCTGCTCAGTGAGGACGGCGTGGTCGTCCTCACTGTGCTGAGCGGGCGGATCGCCAAGGATGGCGTCGTTGTTCGCACCCAGGAGATCGAGACCCGTGAACAGGCCCAGGCTGCGCGCGGCCTCAAGCTGTTCATCCCTCGGGCCAGTCTCCCGCAGACCGATGACGAAGATGAATTCTATGTCGTCGACTTGATCGGCATGGACGTCGTGAGCCTGGACGGTGACCCCCTAGGAAGCGTCAAGTCGGTCCGCGACTTCGGCGCCGGCGACCTCCTCGAGGTGGCGCCTGTAAGCGGCGAGAGTTGGTGGCTCCCGTTCACCCGCGAGGCCGTGCCCGAAGTCCAGGTCGCCGAGCGTCGCGTCGTCGTCGTGAGGCCTGGCGAGGTCGAATAGCTCAGGTCGCCTTCGGCTTTCGCATTCGCATTAGCCCTTCCTGAGCGACCGAAGCCACCAAGGTCCCATCCGCCGCGAAGATCGAGCCGCGAATGAAGCCGCGGCCTCCCGAGGCGCTGGGCGAATCCTGCGAATAGAGGTGCCAATCATTGAAGTTGATCGGCTTGTGGAACCACATGGCGTGGTCGAGGCTGGCTGACTGGAACCCAGGCGTTTGCCAATGAACCTTGTGCGGTCGCATGGCGGTCGAAAGCAGGTTCATGTCTGACGCATAGGCGCAGATCACCTGATGCATATGCTGGTCATCACCTATCGGCTCGCGCGCGCGGATCCAGACCTGGCTCTCGGGGTCCTTGGCCTCTCCGCCCTGAAAATAGCTTCTCGCATCAGCTGACCGCATTTCGATCGGCCGCGGGCGTGACATCCAGCGTTTGGCCTCTTCGGGCAGGTTCTCCATCTGGGCCATGGCTTGGCGTTGCATCTCCGCCTCGTCGGGCAACTCGTCCCAGGACTTCGTCTTCGGCATTTCAGCTTGGTGCTCAAAACCGTCCTGAGCTTCCATAAAGGAGGCCGCGAGGTTGAAAATCTGCTGGCCGTGCTGAATGGCGATCACCCGGCGGGTCGTGAAACTTCCACCATCGCGGCTGCGGTCGACTTCAAAGACAATCGGGACAGTCGGGTCGCCTGGGCGGATGAAGTAGCAGTGGAGCGAGTGGCAGATACGGTCCTCCACCGTCTCGTAGGCCGCAAGCAGGGACTGGCCGATCACTTGGCCGCCGAAGATGCGCCCCGGCGAATTATCGGCCGTGGTGCCGCGAAAGAGGTTCACTTCAATGCGCTCAAGTTGGAGCGTCTCGGTCAGGTTCTCGATTTCCATGGGGCGCCGCTTACGCTTCAGCTGCTTTGGCCACAAGACTTGACGCGGCCTCTCGACGCGGCCCTTTGAAGCGCCATGTCGTTCGACGCCACTGTCCTGACCATGTTCCCAGAGGCTTTTCCGGGCTCGCTTGGGGTCTCCCTGATCGGCGCGGCCTGGCGCGAAGCAGGGCTTTGGACATTGGAAACAGTGGACATTCGGGCGTTTTCCAAGGATAAGCGCGGCTTCCTCGACGACACCCCTGCGGGTGGCGGTCCTGGACAAGTCATGAGGGCGGACGTCATCGCCTCTGCGCTGGACAGCGTAGAGCGGCGAGAACGGCCGCTTTTGTATATGAGCGCGCGGGGCGAGCCTCTGACCCAGGCGCGGGTGAGTAAGTGGGCCCAAGGCCCGGGACTGATCGTACTTTGCGGTCGGTTTGAAGGGGTGGATCAACGGGTCATCGAGGCCCGCGGGTTCGAGGAGATCGCTGTTGGCGATGCAGTCCTGGCCGGTGGCGAGGCGGCGGCGTTGGTGGCGATCGAGGCGTGTGTTCGGCTTGTTCCGGGTGTGTTGGGACAAGCTGCGAGTTTGAGTGAAGAAAGCTTCGAGGACGGGCTCCTCGAACATCCGCAGTATACGCGACCGCGGACGTTCGAAGGGCTGGACATCCCCGAAGTCCTGTTGGGCGGCCACCACGCCGAAGTTCGAAAGTGGCGGCAGGCTGAACGGGAGCGAACGACGCGGGAGCGGCGGCCGGACTTGTGGGCGCAGCGAACCGCCAATCAACAGGCAAAGGGCGAGTAAGCCCAATAAGGACGAAGACCATGAATTTGATCGAGACCCTCGAGAAGGAAGAAGCTGATCGGCTTCTGGCCACCCGCAAGATTCCGGAATTCCAGCCCGGCGACACCGTTCGCGTCAACGTGAAGATCAAGGAAGGCGAGCGCGAGCGCGTGCAAGCCTACGAAGGCGTTTGCATCGCCCGAGGCGGCCAGGGGATCAACGAGAGCTTCACAGTGCGCAAGATCAGCTTCGGCGAAGGCGTCGAGCGCCTCTTCCCGGTGATGAGCCCGATGATCGAATCCATTGAAGTCAAGCGTCGCGGCGTCGTGCGTCGCGCCAAGCTTTATTATCTGCGCGACCGCCGCGGTAAGTCGGCGCGTATCGCCGAGCGCCAGATGCAGGCCCGCGAAGAAGCCCCTGAAAAGTCGGACGCTTAAAGGGCGCGCTTCCTACCAATGAAGTTCGAACGGCGGCCGCAGCAATGCGGCCGCCGTTTTCATTTGGCTGACGTCTCGGCGCCCCCTGCCGGGGTCCAAAAAACGCTCTGAAGTCAGCCAGCCGCACGCGCGAATATTGCATCGGCCGAGCGCCAGTTGATGATCTTCATGAAGGCGTCCACGTAGGCGCCCGCCGCCGCCCCGAAGTCGATGGCGTAGGCGTGCTCGTACATGTCCAGCGCCAGGATCGGCGTAGAGCCGGCCAGGCTCATGGTATGATCGGCCGCCCACTGGTTGACCAGGCGCTTGTCGCGCGCACTCCAGGTCAACAACACCCAGCCGGACCCGCCGCCGAGCGCCTTGCCCATGGCCGTAAACTCGGCCTGCCAACGCTGATGACTGCCGAAATCGCGTTCGATGGCGCGAGCCAACGCTGCGCTGGGCGCTGTGGCCCCTCCACCGACGCCCGCGAAATAAAGTTCATGCAGGATCATCGAATTCCAGGCGGTCAGCTCCTCGCGCTTGAGACCGTTCCAGGCGAACACCGGCGCGCTCGCCGGATCAAGCGCCGCAGTCTGAGCCGTGATCGCGTTGAGCCTTTTGACGGCGCCCACGTAGTTGTTGTCGTGATGGCTGACGAGCAGTTTTTCCGACAAAGTCGGAACCGCCTTGGGATCAAAAGGGAGCGCCGCTGGGACGAACGCCGGCTTGGCGACGCCTTGGGCGAGCGCCTGGGTCTGGACCGCTGCTGCTACAGTTGTGACAGTCACAGCTGTGAGAAGCGCCCGCCTGTCAAACCCCTGTTTTTCGTTGGACATTCAGCTAGCTCCTCTAAGATCGTTCAAGATCATGGGATTATACCGGCATCAAAGATGGTTCAACCGTTCCGTCAGTGACATCTTGATGATACACCTGTGCCATGAAATCTGAGACGCCCACCCATGCGTGGCTGTTGCTGATCCATCAGTTGCCGGCCAAACCGGCCTATCTGCGTATGAAGGTCTGGCGTCGGCTGCAGGGCCTGGGCGCGGTCGCGCTGAAGGGGTCGGTCTACGCCCTTCCCCACACTGACGAGACCCAGGAGGATCTCCAGTGGCTCCTTAAGGAAATTGTCGAAGGCGGCGGCGAAGGCTTTATCTGCGAAACCCACTTGTGCGCAGGCTTAGGTGACGCCGACGTCGAGGCGCTGTTCCAAGCGGCCAGGTCGCAAGACTATCTCACATTGAAGACCGAGGTCGACGCGATCGCTCGGCCAGCAGCAGACACGAGTTCCTCCCCCGCCCTGGCGCAGTTGGCGCGCGCGCGACGCCGTTTCGACCAGATCGTAGCGATCGATTTTTTCGCTGCGCCGACGCGCAGCGCCGCCGAGCGATCCCTGGCGGCGCTGGAAGAAGAGTTGACCCGTGGCGTTCGAGTTGAGGTGCGTAAGAAGCCGACCCTCGAGCCGCTCGTTGGTCGAACCTGGGTTACGCGAAATGGCGTCCATGTCGACCGCATCGCCTGCGCATGGCTGATCCGCCGCTTCATCGATCCTGACGCAGTCTTCAAATTCGTGACGCCAAGCCGGTATCGCGCTCAGCCAGGCGAATTGCGGTTCGATATGTTCGAGGCTGAATTCACCCACGAGGGCGATCGCTGCAGCTTCGAGACCCTTCTGCTGCGCCGCGAACTCGACGATCCCGGCCTAAGAGCGATCGGCGAGATCGTCCACGATCTCGACATCAAGGACGATAAGTTCAAGCGGCCCGAGACGGCCGGCATCGGCCGGATCTTCGAAGCCATCGCCGCCTCCCACGCCTCTGACCAGGTCCGCGTTGAAAGGGGGGCGGCCATGCTCGATGACCTCTATGGCCTATTTGGAGACATACCCCGCAGGTAGCGCCACATCAGCCCGCTCCCTTTGGCGCCGCCTTTCAGACCAACAGGACCAGGTGCTCGCCCGCCCGCTCAGCCATCCGCTCCGCCACCACCACCTGGGCCGTCGTGATCACCACGCCCAGGAAGCCAACCAGGATCGCATCGGCGATCAACATGGCCAGGGCTTGCGGCCCTGGTCTGCCAATTGCGCCAAGACCTAAACCGTAATGCGCGGCCATCAAGGGCAGCTCGACCGCCAGCGAGAGGCCGATGGCCCACCAGATCGACCCCCAGGCCCGCTTGAGGGCCGACAGGGGATTGGCTTGTGGGTCGCCGAGTGCTGCGCCGACCACCCAAGGCGTTAGCGCCGCTCCCAGTGGCAGCAGGACGAGCTGAAACAGCAGGGCTGCGATGCTGACCGCTCGCTGGGCCGCCCCGGCCGGCGCCAATAAAGGTGGCCAGAGGGGGACTACGCCTATCAGGATCACGAAAATCATCACGCCTGCGTAGCCCCAAAGCGCGACGCCGCCCGGACGCATCGCCTGACGCGGCGATCCATTGATCACGAACCGAATAATCCAGAAAGCGACGACGCTCAGCCAAACGACCTTTAGTGAACCGCAGATCATCCGGCCCATATCTAGTGCAGCGTGGCGCGCGCCAGAGCTGCTGACGTACATCCCCGCGCGCCACTCGATGAAGTGCTGCAATCCTTCCACGCCGACGATCGCCACGCCCAAAAAAGGCAAAGCCGCCAGGAACCGCCAAGCCTCGGCGTAGCTCCGTAAAAAGCCGCTCGTGAAGGTTTTCATGGCGCCCCGGTCGTTCGATCCGAGCTTGACCATATGACCGCGCAAGCTCCACCCACCAAGCCGCCATTCCTCACAGAGTTATTGAGCTGACGGGCGCATCGACCTGGCGCTGGGACATCGTCCGAACGCAGAGCGGGGTGGCGCTAGGGCGAAGTGATGACGCCCCGCCCCGCATCCCAACCGGCAGGCGCTCACCCGTTGCGACCTTCCTTGATGTAGGTTGTGACCCCATCGACGAGGTGGTCGAACATCAGGCGCATGCGTCGGCTTGCCCGCAGGTTTTCGTGCATGACGATCCAGACGCCCAGCGTGAAGAGCGAGAAATTTGGAATGACGCGCACCAGGCCATGGCGGCGCGCGATGGTCGGCTGGCAAACCCCGATCCCATAGTCAGCGCGCACCATGGCCAACTGCGCCAGATCGCTATCTGATCGAAAATGAAAGGTCTCGCGACTAACCGGGATATTGATCCCGGCGAGGTCTCTGATGCTTCGCATCGGGCCATCGAAGCCGATGATGATGTGATCTTCGAACTCGGCGAGGCTCTCAGGCGCGCCATGTCGCGCGAGGTATTTGGCGCTGGCGAAGAAGCCCAGCTCAACTTCGCCGACCTTCTTGGCCACCAGCGCGCTCTGCGTCGGCGGCGCCATGCGCACGGCGATATCGGCCTCTCGGCGCGAAAGGTCGTCAAGGACGTTGGACATCATCAATTCGATGACGATTCCAGGGTGGGCTTCGCGAAAGCTTGTCAGCATGGGCGGCAGAACCTCGGCCCCAACCAGCTCGCTGGCCGTGATGCGGATGGATCCGACGAGGGAATCGGCCGCCCCCGACGCATCGCGCACGGCCGCTGAGGCGGCTGCGGCCATGTCATGCAGATGAGGTTTCAGTTCAAGCGCCAGGTCCGTGGGCTGTAATCCACGCGGACTTCTCAGGAAAAGCGGTGAGCCCAAGCGCTGTTCGAGGGTCTCGATATGACGGCCCAGCGTGGGTTGGGTAAGGCCCCGCAAACGCGCCGCAGCCGAAAGCGTGCCGGCCTCAAGCACGGCGTGGAGACTTTGGAAGAGGTCCCAGTCATTTGGTCCGGGCATGCGCCAATGTATAGCCGGCCCAGAACATTCGGCAATTCTGTTTGAGGCCGCCTAAGTTCATTTCTGGCGGCCTAGTCAGGAGATGAGCCATGACGACCAAGAATGATGCGCCGCTGGCCTTGGTGATCGGGGCGACCGGCGGGATCGGCGGGGCGGTTACCGACCGGCTGCTCCAAACCGGCTGGCGCGTCCGCGCGCTCCATCGAAATCCTGAGCTCGCGCGGCGAAAATCTGGGCGCGCGAGCCTGGACTGGGTTCATGGAGACGCCATGATCGAGGCCGATGTGGTGGCCGCGGCCCGCGGAGCGCGCCTCTTGGTCCACGCCGCCAATCCGCCCGGCTACAAGAATTGGGCGGGACTGCAGCTGCCGATGCTGAAGGCGAGCATCGCGGCTGCAAAGACCTTTGGCGCGCGCCTGGTTTTCCCCGGCACGGTCTATAATTTTGGCCCCGACGCATTCCCCTCTTTAGCCGAGACCTCGCCGCAAAACCCGCTAACCCGAAAGGGTGCGATCCGTGTTCAGATGGAAGCCGCCCTTGAGCGGGCGTCGGCTGAGGGCTTGGACGTCCTGATCGTTCGCTGCGGCGATTTCTTCGGCCCTAAGCCTGGGAACAACTGGCTCTCTCAGGGCCTGATCAAACCTGGCAAGCCTCTCACGGCGTTGACCTATCCGGGGCCGCTTTCGATCCCACACGGCTGGGCTTATCTGCCAGACGTTGCTGAAACGATGCTCGCTCTGGCGTCTCGCAGCGATCTGTCTTCCTTTGAGGTCTTCCACATGGCCGGCCACACCCTCAATGGAGAAGAACTCGCAGCGGCTCTGGGCCGCGTGGTCGGGCGCAAACTGCCGATCAATCGCCTCCCCTGGTTCGCTGTGCGCGCCATTGCACCTTTCAACGAGACTTTCCGGGAAATGCTCGAAATGCACTACCTGTGGGAGACCCCGGTGCTGCTCGACAATAAAAGGCTGGTCGCGCGCCTCGGCGCAGAACCGCACACGCCGATCGAAGCTGCGCTTGGCCAAGCGCTTGCCGGGTTGGGCGCGCTCGATGTTCCGAGCGCCGCGCTGGCGGCCTGAAGAGGCAAGAGATTGCGTCGGTCGGCGAAAAACTGCGGCCTTGCGGCACTAGACGTGCGCGGGGTCGCGGACCTACATGCGCTCCATGCCCGGCAAGACACTTTACGACAAGATTTGGGACAGCCATCTGGTCGCCGATCAGGATGGCGAGTCGATCTTCTACATCGACCTGCATCTCATCCATGAAGTTACGACGCCACAGGCCTTCGCCGGTCTGCGCGCTACGAAGCGGCGGGTGAGGCGACCTGACAGGACGTTAGCGGTCGCAGATCACAATGTGCCCACCGAAGGTCAGGCCTTGGGCGTCGCCGCCGTTCAGGACGATGAAGCCCGCCTCCAGCTTCAAACCCTTGAGGCCAACGCCAAGGAGCACGGCATCGAATTCTTCGCGATGGGCGATGTGCGCAACGGAATTGTCCATGTCGTGGGTCCAGAGCAGGGCCGCACTCAGCCTGGCATGACGATCGTCTGCGGAGACAGTCACACCTCCACCCACGGGGCGTTCGGCGCTCTCGCCCAAGGTATCGGCACCTCGGAAGTCGAACACGTGCTCGCCACTCAGACCTTGCGCCAGAAGAAGTCGAAAAACCTGCGCGTGAACATCGAAGGAGAGCCGATCTCAGGGGTCGGTGCGAAAGACTACGCCCTGGCGGTGATCCATGAGATCGGGACGGCAGGCGGCGGCGGGTACGTGATCGAATATGCCGGCTCGGCCATCCGGGCGCTTTCGATGGAAGGACGGATGACGCTCTGCAACCTGACCATCGAGGCGGGCGCGCGCGCAGGCCTGGTCGCGCCTGACGAGACCACGTTCGATTACTTGAGAGGCCGCCCCGCTGCGCCAAAGGGCGCGGCCTGGGAGATGGCGCTCTCATACTGGAAAAGCTTCTTTTCGGATGCCGATGCGCACTTCGATCGGGAGATCACGCTTGACGCCAGCACCATCGCGCCCCTCGTCACGTGGGGCACCAGCCCTGAAGACGTGATCGCCGTCGGCGAGCGCGTCCCTCACCCCGAGAGCTTTGAGACGCCCGACAAGCGCGCCTCGGCTCAACGGGCGCTGGAATATATGGGCCTTTCGGCTGGACAGTTGATCACCGAGGCGAAGGTGGACGTGGTCTTCATCGGCTCATGCACCAACAGTCGTATCGAAGACCTGCGCGCGGCCGCCAAGATCATGCAGGGACGCAAGGTGGCCGATCACGTGCGCGCCATGGTCGTGCCGGGATCGGGATTGGTTCGCGAACAGGCCGAAGCTGAAGGTCTGGACGAAATCTTTCTGGCGGCGGGTTTTGAGTGGCGCGAACCGGGTTGCTCCATGTGCCTGGCTATGAACCCCGACAAGGTCGGGCCAGAACAAAGGTGCGCCTCGACGTCCAATCGTAACTTCGAGGGGCGTCAGGGCCGGGCCGGCCGCACGCACCTGATGAGCCCCGTCATGGCGGCCGCCGCTGCGATTGCGGGCCACATCGCCGATGTTCGGGAATTCCTTTGATCCTTGGCCTCGACCATGTGGCGATCGCCGTCTCGGACTTCGACGTCGCCGTCGACGGATATCAAAGGCTGCTGGGCCGAGAACCTGAGCTTGAACCCCGCGATGGGGCTAAACGCGCCTGGTTCCACCTTTCGAATATGGCGCTTGAAATTATCGCCGCCGACGGCGCAGGGCCAGCTGGCGATCGCGTTCGAGGCCAGTTGGACGTGGCGGGCGAAGGCCCATGGATCGCCGCCTTCCAGGTGGATGACCTCTCTTCTTCGGCCCGCCTCATGGCGCGCCGAGGCCTGAAGGTCGAGCAGGGGTCCACAGTTGCACGCATAAGCGCCGCGGGCCTGAACTTCGTGCTCACGCCCGGACGGCTCGGGGCGCAGCCATCACCTGTGCTTGGAGATGACAACGCAGCGGTTTGCGCCCTGGATCATCTGGTCGTCCACACGCCCAATCCCGAGCGCGCGGTCGCCCTCTATGGCGCCCGGCTTGGCCTTGATCTTCGGCTCGATCGCACCAATGAGCAGTGGGGTGCGCGCCAGCTGTTCTTTCGTTGCGGGGAGACGGTCTTCGAAGTTGGCGCAGGTTTGACCGCGCCCTTCACCGATGGGCCTGATCGATTCGGCGGCCTGGCTTGGCGAGTGACGGACCCAAACGCGGCTCATGCGCGGATCGCTGCGGCCGGCTTCAATGTTTCGCAGGTGCGCAGCGGCCGAAAGCCCGGCACCTACGTTTTCACCGTGCGTGACGCCCCCGTAGGCGTGCCGACGTTAATGCTCAGCGCCGAACCCGTTGCGGAGCCCGCCTGATGGATGCTTTCACCCGCCTGGACGCCAAGATTGCGCCGCTGCCGTTGGCCAATATCGATACTGACCAGATCATTCCGAAGCAGTTTCTGAAGACCGTCGAGCGCGCCGGCTTGGCCAAGGGGCTCTTCTATGATCTGCGCTTTGACGGCGAGGGTGAGCTGCGCGGCGAGTTCGTTCTCAATCGGCCGGAATTTCAAGGCGCAGGCGTGTTGGTGAGCGGCGACAATTTCGGCTGCGGATCCAGCCGCGAACACGCCCCATGGGCTCTGATCGACTTTGGGATCCGCTGTGTAATCTCCACCAGCTTCGCCGACATCTTCTACAACAACTGCTTCCAGAACGGCCTCTTGCCGGTCGTGCTGGAGGCCGATCAGGTCCGCGCGCTGATGGAGGAAGCCCGAGGCGGCAACCATATGGTCAGTGTGGACCTCGAAGCCCAGACTGTGGTGTCCCCATCTGGCCAGACGTTCGCTTTCAGTATCGATCCTCAGCGCAAGGCGAAAATGCTAAAGGGCCTGGACGCCATCGGCGAGACCCTTGAGGCCGCTCAGGATATCGATCTCTATGAGATGAAACAGGCCTTAGCTAAGCCGTGGCTGGAGGAAGCATGACCCTAATCATCGCAGGCACGGTGCGCGTTGCGCCGCAGGACCTTGCTGGCCTTAAGCCCCACATGATGGCCATGTTGAGCGCCAGTCGAGCTGAGGACGGCTGCTATGAATACGCCTACGCCCAGGACCTGGCCGAGCCCGGATTGATCCGCATCTATGAGGCTTGGCGCGACCAGTCGGCGCTGGACGCTCATTTCAAGACTGCGCACATGGCGGCCTGGCGTGCAGCCTTGCCCAGCTTCGGGGTTTCCGATCGCAAGCTCATCGCCTACGAGACCGCCTCGGAACGCCCCCTCTAGACCTCAAGGCTCACGATGACAGATCTGCTGCTCCTGCCCGGGGACGGGATCGGGCCCGAAGTGACGGCCCAGGTGCGCCGCCTGGCCAACAGGATCATGCCCGATCTGGTGATTGACGAGCGCCCGTTTGGTGGAACCAGTTTCGATCAGTTGGGCTCCCCGTTGACCGAGGAGACATTGGCCGCAGCGCGGGGCTCAAAGGCCGTGCTCATGGGTGCGGTAGGCGGCCCCCAATGGAAGGACGTTCCCCGCAATAAACGTCCCGAAGCCGGCTTATTGGGTCTTCGCGCAGGCATGGGAGTGTTCGCAAACCTGCGCCCGGCGATCTGCTTTCAGCCGCTCGCCGAAGCCTCGAGCCTGAAGCGAGAGCTTGTTGAAGGCCTCGATTTCATGATCGTGCGGGAATTGACCGGCGGCGTCTATTTTGGCCAGCCGCGCTTCATTGAAGAGCTGCCCGGCGGCGGGCGGCGCGGCGTCGACACCCAGGTCTACACAACCGCCGAGATTGAACGCATCGCCCGGGTCGCCTTTGAACTCGCGCGGCGGCGGCGCAACAAGGTTTCCAGTGCGGAAAAGTCCAATGTCATGGAGACCGGCCTCTTGTGGCGCCAGGTCGTGACGGACCTTCACGCCCGCGAATATGCCGACGTCGAGCTTGAGCACATCTTGGCTGACAATGCGGCCATGCAGATCGTCAAGAACCCCAAGCAGTTCGATGTGATGGTCACCGACAACCTCTTCGGCGACATCCTGTCCGACGCCGCCGCCCAGCTGACCGGCTCGCTTGGCATGCTGCCCTCGGCGGCGCTCGGGGCGCCTGGAACACCGGGTCTTTACGAGCCGATCCACGGTTCGGCCCCCGATATCGCCGGAAAAGGCGTGGCCAATCCTTTGGCCGCCATCTTGTCGTTCGAAATGGCGTTGCGCTGGTCCCTCAACCGTTCCGACCTCGCCGACAAGGTGTTCGCCGCGGTGAACCGGGCGCTTGAGGGCGGCGCTCGGACCCCGGACCTTGGCGGGGCCATGACCACCATCCAAATGACGGATGCGGTCTTGGCGGCTCTTTAAGTCACCGCGCAGGCTTTCGTCTGAGCCCACGCGCGGCGAGCTCCGCAGCGCAAAATGCCGCCTTGGCATGGCGCCTCGACCCTACGGCCCGGATCAGTCGGCAGGATCAAAGACCTTGGCGGTGAGGGCGGCGCGGGCGGCTGCGATGGTGCGGGCGACATCCGCCTCGCTCGTGCGCCAATTGCAGAGACTGACGCGCATGCAGCGTTGGCCGCGCCAGGTCACGCCCCCGAAGAAAGCTTCACCCTTGGCGTTGAGCTCCTCGATCACCTGGTCGGTGCGCCGGTCGTGGTCAGTACTGGTCGCCCCCGGTTTCTGATCCAGGAAACGAACCAAGCCCTGGTTCAGCCTCCCGCCGGCCACCCGTTGGGCTCCGGGAAGGGCGCCGATCCCATCGATCACCGCCTGGGCGTGACGGCAGGTGCGCGCAACAAGTTCAGCCAGGCCCTCACGTCCCAATTCCCGCAAGGCGGCGTAGACGGCGAAGCCCCGCGCTCTACGGGAGAACTCCGGGTTCCAGTCGATCTGATCGCGCGCGGCGCCGGCCGGCAGATAACTCGTCGATAGGGTCATCGCTGCGCGATGAGCCCCGGCGTCGCGGACGAACGCCAGTCCAGAATCGTATGGGACATTCAGGTACTTGTGCGCATCAGTCGTCCAGGAATCGCAGAGTTCCAGCCCGCGGACGAGCTCGCGATGAAGGGGACTGGCCTTGGCCCAAAGGCCGAAGGCTCCATCCACGTGGGTCCATGCGCCAGCCGCGCGCGCAACCGGCGCCAGCAGCTCGAAAGGATCGAAGGCGGCTCTGTTCAACTCACCGGCTTGAAGGACCACGATGGCGGGATGGGGTGAAGCTGAGAGCGCGTTTTGCAGGGTCTCCGGGGTGACGCAGCCTGCGTCGTCGACCGCCAGAGGCTCGATGGCGTCAGACCCAATGCCGACCAAACGCACAGCCCGGTCCACCGAACCGTGGCGATCGGCGTTGGCGAGAATTCTGATCGGCGGCCCGCCCGTCAGTCCCCGGCGTTCGACATCCCAGCCACGATCGCGCAAGAGCGCGTGGCGCGCTGCGGCGAGACAGGTGACATGCGCCATCTGGCAGCCGGTGACGAAGCCCACGCTGGTCTCAGGCGGCAGGTCAAATATTTCCCGCAGCCAGCCAGCCGCCACCTCCTCAACGACCGAGGCCGCCGGCGAACAGGCATGCACGCCGGCGTTCTGGTCCCAGACGGTCGTCAGCCAGTCAGCCGCCATGGCCGCGGGCAGGCCGCCGCCGATCACCCAGCCGTAAAATCGCCCGTTCTGTGATCCCAAGATACCCCCAGCCGTATCGGCGACGAGGTCATCGATCACCGTCACGCAAGGCGCGCCCAGATCAGCCAGCGGGCGAGCGAGCCGCGTCCTCAGCTCGGCCACCGAAGCCGTCGTCGCAACGGAGCGAGCATCAAGGCCGTCAAGCCAAACCAACGCATGTTCGGCGGCGCGCATCAGCACATCGCGTTCGGGCGATTTCATGGACATTCGGATCCTCCAGCCGGGGCGACATGGGCGCCCTCGCCCGGGCTGTCAATCAGGGCTTCGGCGAGATTCGGCCGTCTCACAGTTGCAAACGGCCGCGCGCCATGGTCCCTCAGGTTAATCGGCTGGGTGGCGGGAGGACGAGATGGCCTACTGGCTCGTAAAATCGGAGCCCAACAAATATAGTTTCGAAGACCTGCGGCGGGAGGGCAAGACCGTCTGGGACGGCGTGCGCAACAACACTGCAGCCCTGCACCTGAAGGCCATGAAGACCGGTGATGAGGTGTTCTATTACCATTCTCAGGAGGGGCTGGAGATTGTCGGCGTCGCCAAGGTTGTCGCCGAAGCGTTTATAGATCCGACCGATCCGAACGGCCGCTTCGTCGCTGTCGAACTGGCGCCGGTCCGGCCGTTGGCCAAGCCTGTGAGCCTAGCTGAGATGAAAGCCAATCCGCAGCTCGCGGACATGGCCATGCTGAGGCTCTTTCGACTGTCGGTATCTCCGGTCAAACCTCAGGAGTGGAAGGCGATCCTGGCCATGGCCGGCGAATAGTCTTCAAACGCAATCGGCTGCGCCCTCGCCGATCAGGCCGAACTTGCGGGAACTCACGATAGGTCTCCTGCGGGCCCCACAACTGCGGATTGACGACACGCTCGATCACATCGTTATGTGGTCGCATCGCGCGAAGAGCCGCTGCATTCCATAGCCACAGCAGCGCGTGAGGCCGGGTCGCCAGCGGGGCCAGATGGAAGCCATGCCAGAATTCATGATCAGCGTCAGAAGCCCCGCCAATCCCGACGCCGTCGGCCCTGCGCGTTATCTCGTCTTTGACCAGCAGAAAAACGAACAGGAGCTTCAGGTTCAAGCTTGGACGGGGCAGATTCTGGGTCAGTTCCCTAAGGGCGCGCCCAATCCGCATGGCGATCCGAGGCGGCAGGGCGATGTCCTGTTCTTGGTCCATGGCTTCAATGTCGACCATAGCTCCGCCGTCGACTTCCATCTCAAATGCGTTCAACAGCTCGCCGCCGCCGGCTGGCGCGGCCAGGTGGTCAGCTTTGACTGGCCCTCCGATGGCCTGGTGTTCGCCTATCTTTCTGACCGGGCGAATGCGCGAGCCGCGGCCAGCGGATTGGTCACATCGGGGATTTCTGTGCTCGAGCAGATGCAGCAGGACGACTGCGCGATCAACGTGCACGTCCTGTCTCACTCCATGGGCGGCTTCGTGGTCCAGCAGGCCTTCACCTGGGCCTATCAAGATGTGCCGCCGGACTGGAAGGTCGGCCAGTTGCTGTTCGTGGCCGCTGATGTCGATTACACGGTGTTTTCCGCCGATACTCCGACGTCCACGGCGTTCGCCCAGCACGGCGGCCGGTTGACGGCCTACTGTAACAGCTACGACAAGGCGCTCCTGGTCTCCAACGCCAAGCGACTTGACCTTGCACCGAGAATGGGGCGGGTTGGCCTGCCTGACGACGCGCCCTCGATGATGTGCGAAGTAGATTGCAGCGCCCTCTTCGAGAAGGCCGATCCCGGGCTCGACCAGCTCAACCCGGTGACGACCCACACATTCTATTTCGACCAGGTCGAATTCTGGCAAGATGTCGTGCTGACCTTGGCCGGGGGTATCGATCGCAGCGTGTTCCCAACGCGGGAGACGGCGCCGGACACAGCCATCCCTAACCGCTTCGCCCTGCTTCCCGACGGTGTTGAGACCGACGTCTACCACGCCGCCCTGACCCGAGCCGCCTCGACGCCCTCGATTGGGCTCGACTGAAGCCCTGGTCATGGAAGGGCCCTAAGGCGGTGGCTGGCGCACTCCGCGGATTAGCCGGGCTGTTTGACCTTAGAGCCGGATTTTTAAGGCCTGGCCGTTGCGCACGACGACCCGGCGCATAATCGCAATATCGCGGCCTGCACCAGGGACCGCGGGGTGTGCGACGGTGATCACGAACCAGGCTCCGTCAGGAAGATCCGTGAAGACGAAGTGGTTGGCTGGGTCGCATTTCGTCCGCCTGACAAACGCCGAATAGTCCTGGCTGCGCTCCGGGGGCGTGCGGCCGCGGACCTCATCGGCCGGGAGAGCAGAATAGTCGTTGGAATTATAGAGGATCATCATCCGTCGGCGCACCCATGGCGTCTCAGGCGTGAGCACAACGGAGCTGTCGCCGCAGATGAAGCCCTTGCCCGCAGCTGAATAGATGAGCTGGCCGTCGATGCGGCCCTTTCCGACGGCCTTGGACCAGGCGAAGTCCGCGGCCTTGAAGGCCGCATTGGCCGCATTGGCCGCGTTCGTCGCTGGCGCGGGTTGAGGCGCGGGCGGGCCTCCATCTGTCGCGCAGCCGCTGATCAGCAGGCTTAGACCGAAGGCGCAGGCGAAACGGGTGAAATTCATCGACGACCCCCAGTTGAAGACCGGCGATATTCGCACGCCCGGTCCCGACGCGGAAGCGCACATAACATGATACGCATCCACCGGGAGGATGGCCCAAGACCTAGCCGCCGCGGATCAGGCGCCGCCGCGCCGTGCCTTCGGTCCAATGCGTTTCCTGAGCCCGCTGCAGTCGGATCGCGGCCTTCGCAGCAGCCTGCAGGGCTTCCAGATTGGTCTTGGGGCTCATGCGCGAGACGATCGCCTCGAGGTGGACGGCGAGGACCCGGCTTCGCTGGCCCTGCTCGTTCAGCGCCAAGGTGGCCTCCAGGGCTAGTCCCGTCGCGCCGATCGCCGGCGCCATCGCGCCCGCCAGCCCAACCAACCCATCAAGCCAGCTCGGCGGACTTCCCTGAAAGGCCAGCATGCTGATAGCGGCCACCACATAGCTGAGAAGGACGATCATAAAGGCTGCGAAGCTGATATTCTCCCATTCGTGGACCCGGTGCGAAACCCGGCCATTGATGAGCGATTGCGCGCGATGATAGGCCGCCTGGCCCACGATCAGCTCGTCCAAGGCCCAGTCCCCCCAGGCCTTCACCCGACGCCGGTCGAAGGCGCCGGTCGGCACGCCAGCCAGCCGTCGGACATGTCGCGCGGCGCGCCCGCTGGCGAAGTTCATGCCGTGTCGGATGGGATTGACCCCAAGCGCCCAGGCCACGCGCTCAAGCCTCAGGTCTTCAGCGCGCTGGCGAAGGTCTCCCCAACGCTGATGACGTCGACCCCGCTCAGACGCAAGCCAGACGGCGAAGGCGCCCACAGCGAGGGTCAATTCGATCGTCACCATGATCAGCTTGGTGTTTGGCCAGAGCGAGGGCGCCGAACCAACAAACGTGGCCACAATCGCAACACCGAGCAGGATGATCTGGTGCGAGCGGTGCATGGCGCCAAGCGAATTGGCCGCCATGTCGACCCGCGCATAGGCCTGGGTCAGGCGCTGGAAGCCGGGCTCAGCCACCAGGTCAGCAGGTGGCGGCCGGGCCTTGAAAGGTGCGGCCGTCCCGCCCAGCGACCGGCGAAACATCGAGTAGGCGCGCCACCAGGGAATGAACAAGATGGGCTTGGGCGCCTCGGCTTCAGGTTCCAGGGATGGAAGTTCACCAGCAAGCCCAAGATCGGCCAGCGCGCTATAGATCGCCGCCGGCGTGGCCTTCCTTACGAGCGGTGCGCGACTGAAGCGCAGCTCCTCCAGAAATTCGAGGAAGCCGAAATCCTCGTCCAGATGTTCCGGACGGATCAGCCGTAGAGCTGCTTCGCCAGGCTTGATCCAGAGGACTGGAATATTGTGCTCCAGCGCAAGGCGGACCGCATCCGCCGTCCCTCCAGCACCGCGCGCATGTTCACCAGTCCAGACCACGACAAGAAGGTCGGCCACGCCGATCAGCCAACGGGTCTGAGCCAGGTGCGCGTTTCGACCCAAGGCCTCAGTCGTTTTGCCGTCCAGCCAGGTCGCTGAATGCGCCAGATCCGCAACGGCGTTCGGCGGCAAATCCAAATAGGGGTAGACTGCATGCACCTGGCCTAGCCCGGCTGCTGACCAGGCTGCGGCTGCGAGGTAGTCTGCGCCTGGCGCCAGCCCCGAAATTAGCCGCGCGCGATGGACGCCAGCCTTGGCCAGCATCGCAAAGGCCGCCTTAAGTCCGACGGCGGCCTCTTCAGGGTCTCCCAGATCTTCTTTCCGGTTGTGACCCGCAAAGGCGACCTGGATGAATTGCAGCTTCAGACGGCGCGTCTTCGTCCGTTCGCCGCTGGCGCTTACGCGACCGCGAGGCCGTGTCAGACGGGCGTTGCTCATCCGAAGACTAACATCCCAGCGCAGCCCCGATGGTTCGCATCAGGTTGTTCAGAAGGGCACTTCCTGATCGTCCGGCTTCGTCACGGCGGCTTTGTGTTTCCGCGGCTGGGGCTTGTCTGCTAGCGCCTGGGCGTCGGCGTCAACGCTCGAAGCTGCGGGCTGGACTGTTGCGGCCGCCGCAGCTTGCGGCGGACCTGCAACCGGCGTTGAAGCCGGCGTGGTCGTTGGAAGCATAACCATCGCTCGGCTGTCTGGATGCTTGGAATCCGAATGCAGCCAGCGAAGCGCCGTCACTCCGGCGCCAGCTGCGATCACCACAACCAAGGCCACGGCGACAAGCAGGCCTGTCCTTGGGGACCTTGCAGCGCTGCTTGCGATCATCGCCTCGGTCGCAGGATCCGTCTCATGGTCGCTGGAGGTCAGGGGCTGCGGTTCGCTCAGAACCTCGGGAGCCAACGTCGCAGGCTCGGTTGTCTGGCTCGATCTGGAGGCGCGTTTGGAGGAAGCCGCGGGCGGCGCCTGGGATATAGCCGGTGGAAGGGCCTCATGAGCGAGGTTCAGATCGGCCCCAGCGTCCATTGAGCGCATCGCGTTTTCGAGACGCTGGGCCAGCTGATGGATCGCAAATTCCCAGTCTGAGAAAAGGTCGATCCATTGGCGTGTGGCGAATTCATAGGAGAACGCGTCGTTCGGCGTGACGTCCTCGACGCGGAGAGGAACCACCATGAGCTTGTTCTGGCTCGCCAGGGCTAGCTCTTTGCTCATTTCCTCCGAATTGTTCGAATTGGCTGTAAAGACCAGCAGCATGATCTTTGCTTCACGGATCGCGCGGACGATTGCGATCTGGAAGTTTTCGCCCGGAAGAATGTCGCGCGCGGAGATCCAGCACTTGAACCCGCGTCCCTCAAGGGCCGAACAAAGCGTCATCGCGACGCCGCGATCCTGAGATGCGAAACTGATGAATATTTTGGCGCTCATTTGCCCCCCACCGAGGCTAGCCCGGACCCGCCCAGCGTAAGTATCCGCTATGGTCCCTTGCGGGCAAGCGCGTTCTAGCGGCGGGCGAATCCCGTCTGGCGTCTGCTGACGCTTAAGGACGGCGTCGCAATTTCAGGCGCTCTTCGGCGAGGGCTTGGATCAACGGATGCGCGCCCAGAGGTTGCGCTTCAGCGACACCCTCGCCATCTCAAGACTTCTGCGGGTCCCTTTCAGTATCCCTCGCCTTGCTTCGAAACCGCTCAAGGCGTAACGAACCGCTCCCTCGAGACTAGGAGATTTGCGATGGGTTACCGGGTGGCCGTCGTCGGCGCCACGGGCAATGTGGGCCGCGAAATGCTGAACATCCTCGAGGAAGTGAACTTCCCCGTGGATAAAATTCACGCGATCGCGTCTCGCAAATCCATCGGCGTGGAAGTTAGTTTCGGCGATCAGATCGTCCGCTGCGAAGATATCGAGCAGTTCGATTTCTCGCGCGTCGACCTTGTTCTGATGAGCGTATCCGGCGCTTTCTCGAAGGAATGGGCGCCCCGTATCGGAGCGGCCGGCCCGATCGTCATCGACAATTCCTCAGCCTTCCGAATGGACCCGGACGTGCCGCTGGTCGTGCCGGAAGCAAACCCCGACGATGTCGAATGGGCGGACCGCAAGAACATCATCGCCAACCCCAATTGCTCGACGGCTCAGCTGGTTGTGGCGCTAAAGCCGCTGCATGACCGCGCCCAGATCAAGCGGGTCGTGGTCTCGACCTATCAGTCGGTGTCTGGCGCCGGCAAAGAAGGTATGGACGAACTCTTCGACCAAACCAAAAACGTCTTCGTGCTTGGCGCCACGCCGCCCAAGAAGTTTCCCAAGCAGATCGCCTTCAACGTCATCCCCTTTATCGGCGCCTTCAAGGACGACGGCTACACCGACGAAGAGCACAAGATGTGGAACGAGACCCATAAGATCCTCGATCCGCAGATCGCGCTGACCGTGACGTGCGTGCGGGTGCCGGTGATGGTGGGCCACTGCGAGGCGGTGAACATCGAATTCCACGAACCCCTCGATGAGGATGAGGCGCGAGACATCCTGCGTGACAGTCCTGGCCTGATCGTGATCGATCAGCGGAACGACACCGGCTACATGACCCCCAAGGAAGCCCAGGGAGAATTCCCGGTCTTCGTCAGCCGTATCCGTAACGATCCGACGGTCAAATACGGCCTCAATCTGTGGGTCGTCGCCGACAATCTACGAAAAGGCGCCGCCCTTAACGCCGTGCAGATCGCCGAGCTTCTCCATGAACGCGGCCTGATCCGCCAAAAGGCCCTCGCCTGACGCCATGACTCAGTCCGCGCCCGGCGGCGAGTCCCGTCTGGCGCTGAGCGCGGGGATCGGCTGCTACCTCATCTGGGGGATTGTACCCCTGGTGTTCCAGGCCATGGGACGGCTGGGGATTTCTCCATGGGAGATCCTGGCGAACCGTACAGTGTGGGCGGTTCCGATGGCTCTTGTCTTCGTCCTGATCGCAGGCCAGGGCCGAGAGGTTCTGGCGGCTTTCAGGGCGCCGCGCACCCTTGCCTGGCTGACCCTTTCATCGGTGCTGATCGCCGGCAACTGGGGCATCTATATCTGGGCGGTCAATTCCGGCCGCGTGCTTGAGACTGCGCTTGGCTACTACATCAACCCGCTGCTCGGCTTGGCGGCCGGCGCGCTCATCTTCAAGGAGAAAATCGATCGCCTTGGCCTGATCGCTATCGGCCTGGCGATTGTGGGTGTCCTGGTGCAGGCCGTGGCGGCAGGCGGATTGCCGGCGGTCTCATTGGCCCTGGCCGTAAGCTTCGGCGGCTATGGGATCGTGCGCAAACGCGTCGCGGCCTCCGCCCAGACGGGACTGCTGATCGAATGCCTGGTCCTGGCTGTCTTCGGCATGGCCTATATGGGCTGGCTGCGTCATACCGCCGCCAGCCACCTTGGCTCCGACCTCAGATCCACCGCCTGGCTCCTGGCTTGCGGCCCCTTGACCGCCGTGCCCCTCGTCCTCTTCTCCTGGGCCGCACGGCGGATTCCCCTTTCGTCTCTGGCCTTCCTGCAGTTTCTTGGACCAACGAGCGGGTTCGCCATCGGGGTGATGCAAGGCGAAGCCCTCACGCCGCTGCGCGCCATGTCGTTCGTCTTTATCTGGGCCGGCGTCGTGGTCTTCGCCTACGCCGCTTTTAAGCGATCCCGCCCAGAGCTTCAGGCGACCGCATTGGTCGAGCCAGCCGAATAGGGCTCAAGACGCTGTCCAAGCATCCGGGCTAGAGAGCTGCATAGGCCGCTTCGATCAGTCGCCTGGGACGGTGATCGCCGAGCAGATCGGTCGATTGCTTGTTCATGACGTAGGCGCCGGCCAGCTTGCATTCAGGATCGGCGAAGGCGCAAGAGCCGCCCCAGCCAGAGTGGCCGAACGTCAATGATCCCGGCCCCCAGGGATGGACGACTTCGTTGCGCATAAACCCCGCGCCCCAACTCATCTCGAACGGCAAGACAAGGTCCTGACCACAGATCCGCTGGCGCGCCGCCTCAAAGATCAGGGAAGGCGAGAGGATTTCTTCGCCGTCCAGCCAGCCCTCATTGGCTAAAGCCCCCATCAACCGGGCCAGGGCCTCGGCCGTGCAATGTCCGTTGGCCGACGGTATTTCCATGCGTCGCCATTCCGACTGCCCGCGACCTGCCGGCGAGGACCACGGCGTCAGAAAAGCTGCGCGGGTGGCTTCGTTGTGATGGCCGAAGTTCGGCAGGGCGTTTGGGCGCTGCAGTTCAGCGACCCGATCGAATTCGCTGTCCGGCAGTCCGATCCAAAGATCGAGACCGAAAGGCGTCGCCAGATCCTCCCTTAAGGCTACGCCCATGGTCCGGCCTTCGACGCGTTTGAAGATCTCGCCGGCCAAATAGCCAAAGGTGATCGGATGATAGCCGCTGGCTGCACCCGGAGGCCAAAGGGGGGCCATGGCTGCAAGCTTGGCGCAGATTGCATCCCAGTCGAACCAGAGTGAAGGCTCCATCGGGTCCGGAAAACCCGACAGGCCCTCCTGATGCGACATTATCTGTTCGACCGTGATCGAAGCTTTCCCGGCGGCCGCAAACTCTGGCCATATCGACGCGACGGTCTGCCCGTAGTCCAGCTTTCCCTGATCAACCAGGCGCGCGATCAGCAGGGCTGCGAGCGCCTTGGTGGTGGAAAAGACCGGGGTCAGGGTCTGGGCGTCGAACGGCCTCGTCTGGGCTCGGTCGGCGAAGCCCGCCCATAGATCGAGAACTGTCTCACCGGCCTCAACCAAGGTGAACCGCGCGCCCAACTCCTCCTTCGCCTCGAAATTGGCGGCGAAGGCGTCCTTCACTGCGCCGAAGCGGGATGGGGCGAAGCCGTTGATATCGGCCATTGTGGCTCCTTTGAGGGTCAGAGCTGCTCTATACGCAAGGGCGCCATGGGGCGCACCAGTTGCTCACCCAAGGCGATGATCGGCAGCTCAGGCGCACGCCAATCCTGCGCGGCCTGGACGGCCTGGCTGGCGGCGCGGGTTGCCCGCTCTGCGCTCGCCTGAGGCTCAAGCCCCTCGACAAGTCCCGCCCCGAAGCTCGCCGCAATCAGGTCGCCGGTCCCGTTCGGCGCATGTGACAAACGCGGGTGTGCGAAGAGCACGGCGCGGTCCTCGTCGACAAAGAGCACGGCCGCCTCGTCGGCTCGGGCCGGCGCAGATGTGACGAGGGCGGGCTTTCCAAGCTTTCGCGCAGCCGCAAGGGCTGCGTCGACACCAACGATGCGCGACCCTGTAAGGCGCTCCAGCTCCCAAAGATTTGGCGTGATCCAATCGGCGAGCGGGATCAATAGTGCGGCTAACGCTTCGGCGACCTGCGGGCTGACATAGAGACCCTTGGGCGCGTCGCCGAGAATGGGATCGACAAGCAGAATGGGTTTGCGCTGGGCCGCAACCTTGATCCGAGTCAACGCCTGAGCGGCGATCTCCACCTGCGCGGCCGATGAGAAATACCCAGTGATGACCAGATCGACGTAACCGAAGAGCGCATCAGCCTCTACGTCGGCCAGCATCTGGGAGAAGAGTTCTGGCCGGGTGGCCTGGCCGTGTGCGCCCCTGGCGGGGCTTCGACCCAGCATCACCGTCGGCACCAACACCGGATCGATGTGGTGCGCGGCCAGGACATACTGTTGCGCAGCCCCGCCGATCCGGCCGGCGGCGACGAAGGAGGACAAGATGAGCGCCAAGGGCATGGGCTCACCCCTACAGACTTGGCCCTAGTACCGGTAGTGGTCTGGCTTGAAAGGACCTGCCGCTGGCACGCCAATGTAGTCGGCCTGATCCTTCGAAAGGACCGTCAACTTGGCGCCGAGCTTGCCCAGATGCAGCATGGCGACCTTTTCGTCGAGGTGCTTGGGCAGCGTATAGACCTTGGTCTGGTATCTTCCCCCATTGGTCCAGAGCTCGATCTGGGCCAGCGTCTGGTTGGTGAAGGATGCGCTCATTACAAAGCTTGGGTGGCCGGTGGCGTTGCCGAGGTTCACCAAACGGCCTTCGGACAGGAGGATGATCTTCTTGCCATCGGGGAACTCCACGTGGTGGACCTGATCCTTGATCTTGTCCCACTTGAAGTTCTTGAGGCCGGCGACCTGAATTTCGGAGTCGAAATGGCCGATGTTGCAGACGATGGCGTTGTTCTTCATCGCCCGCATATGATCGACGGTCAGCACGTCCTTGTTGCCGGTGGCCGTGACAAAGATATCGGCCTTTGAGGCGACATCTTCCATGGTTTGGACTTCATAGCCTTCCATCGCCGCCTGCAATGCGCAGATCGGATCGATTTCTGTCACGATGACGCGCGCGCCGCCGTTGCGCAGCGAGGCCGCCGAGCCCTTGCCGACGTCGCCATAGCCCAGCACCACGGCCACCTTGCCCGAGAGCATCACGTCGGTGCCGCGCCGGATGGCGTCCACCAGGCTCTCGCGGCAGCCGTAGAGATTGTCGAACTTGGATTTCGTGACGCTATCATTGACGTTGATCGCCGGGAACGGCAGCTCGCCGCGTTCGGCCATTTGATAGAGACGATGGACCCCTGTGGTGGTCTCTTCCGAAACACCCTTGATGGCGTCGCGAATAGCCGAATAGAAGCCCGGCTTTTCCTTGAGGTAGCGCTTCATCACCGAAAAGAGCGCCTCTTCTTCCTCATTCTGCGGATTGTTGAGGACGCTCGGGTCCTTCTCGGCCTTGGGACCCAGGACGCAAAGCAAGGTGGCGTCACCGCCATCATCGAGGATCAGATTGGGGTAGCCGCCGTCGGACCATTCAAAAATTCTGTGGGCGTAGTCCCAATATTCGAACAGCGTCTCGCCCTTGGTCGCAAAAACCGGCGTGCCGCGGGCGGCGATGGCGGCGGCGGCGTGATCCTGCGTCGAGAAGATGTTGCAAGACGCCCAGCGCACATCGGCGCCTAGGGCCTGCAACGTTTCGATGAGAACGCCGGTCTGAATAGTCATGTGCAAGGAGCCGGCGATCCGTGCGCCCTTCAGCGGCTGGTCCTTGCCGAACTCGGCGCGCACGGCCATCAGGCCGGGCATCTCGGTTTCGGCGATATCGAGTTCCTTGCGGCCGAAATCGGCAAGCGCGATGTCCCTGACGAGATAGTCGGTCATTTCGGTCCTCTGGGGGGTCGGGAGCGTGGATTGAGTTGGCGGCTCTATAACCACGGGGGGGACCGATACGCAAGAAATCATATAAGGATTTCTTTATGTGATTGTTAACCCCAGAACCGATCCGCCGCTTCGAGATGATCCAGCGCCTTGGCTGCGCGGCTCATAAGCTGCGGCTTTGCGGCCAACTTCAGGCCGATGAGCTCACCCGCCACAAAGGCCGCCTTCGGCGATAGCGCCAGCGATGCGATCAAGGGCTCTGCGGTCGCCAAATCATTGAGCGCGCCCAAGGCTTGCTGCAGGTCTTTCAACCGACCGAGATATTTGGCGGTGGCCTTTTCACCATAAAGGCTGGCGAGCGCGTCGCAGGCGTAACGCAGTTTCTTGGCTTGAATGCGAAGATGATGGCGGGCTTCATCGCCTCCGACCCAGGCTTTCTTCCCCTTCTTTCTGAGTTGTTTCAGATGCCGATCGAGCGCGTGGCGAGCGAAGGGCTTCAGGGGAGCCTTGGCGTCGACGCCATACTTCCAGTCGCCCGTTTCAATCCACGCTGCGGCGTCGATCATCAAAATCCGGAACCGCTCGCAAGCCACCGCCTCTCGCGCCTTGGCCCAGGCTGTCTGTCGCGCCGCGTCAACAGCCTTTCGCAGGGCGCTCAGGCCCGCGTGCGGATTTTCGGCGAGTTCCGCCGGCCCAAGGGTCTCGTCGGCGAAGACATCGAGATTTCGGGCCGCGTCACAGGTCTGGCCCAGCCACCGAAACTCCCGCGCCAGCCTGTCGAGCCTGTCGCCTTCCAGGAGCGGTTCGAAGGTGGATAGAGCACTGCGCAATCGACGGGCCCCGACCCGAAGCTGGTGGACCGCCTCCAGCTCAGGCTCAAGACGAAGCGCAGCTGCATTGACCGCGATTTGACCAAGCGCCTGATGGGCGATCGCCTGAAATGCTTCCCCGATCGTCGCCTCGCCTGGAAGCGCCAGCTTGCTTGGCTGGGTGTTTGGCAAGGCGCCTGCGACCAACGCCTGACCTCGCGCGGCCTTGCTGTCGAACGTCAGATAGATCGGGGCTGCAACAGCCAGATCTCGGGCGAGCGCAAAGAGAGCCGCCGACGGCCCTGATTTCAACTCCAGCTCCACCTCGCAGATCGGGCTACGCTGATCGCCGCCTGTCACTTCGCCCTGGTCGAGCGCCAATTCGATTTCCGCTGCTCGGTAGCGGAAAGTTCTTTGGCGGCGGCTCACCCGGACATTGAAGGCCGGCTTTAGCATCGCTCCATCGGGAAGCAGCGATGGCAAGGGCTCGAGCGCAGGATCTGGCGCCAGTCCCTCTATCGGCGCCTCGTGCTCCTCACGAACAAGCCCGCGGCCGCGTTTCACGGTCTGGACCCGCCGGCCCATGTGCTCCCTCACCCGCAGCGAGGCGCCGGCCTTTTGCAGGGCGAGGTCTTGGGTGTCGAAATAAACGCTGATGAGCTCGCGCGTTTCATCGTCGCCGGCCGGCGCTGCGGCCAGGATCGTGACTAAATCCTCCGGCCCGCAGGAGAATTTCAGCTCAATTTCGCGACCCGAGGATTTCATCGGTCGCCCTTGGTTGCTGTAGGGGTGCGCGTCACGCTATGTCGGCCTGCCGCCTGTAAACTGGAGCCCGCCATGAACGCGCCCATCCTAAACGCCCCCACAGGCGTAGAAGATCCAGCCCTGCCGCGCCATGATTGGACCTTGGCGGAAGTTGAGGCGCTGTTCGAGGTTCCGTTCACCGATCTCGTCTTTCGCGCGGCCGCAGTCCACCGTCGCTGGTTCGATCCAGGCGAACTCCAGCTCTCACAGTTGCTCTCCGTCAAGACCGGGGGGTGCCCGGAGAATTGCGGCTACTGCAGTCAGTCGCAGCACTTCAAGACTGCGACAAGCGCCTCAAAGCTGATGGACGCCGATGCGGTCATCGCCGCCGCCGCCGAAGCCAAGGCCGGCGGAGCGCAACGTTTCTGCATGGGTGCGGCCTGGCGCGACCTGAAAGACCGCGACCTGCCGAAGGTGGCCGCCATGATCTCCGGGGTGAAGGCCCTGGGCCTTGAGACCTGCGCCACGCTCGGCATGCTGACCGCGGAGCAAGCCAAGGCGCTGAAATCCGCGGGTCTCGATTTCTACAACCACAACCTCGATACCGGCCCCGACTACTATGACAAGGTGGTCACCACGCGCACCTACCAGGAACGACTGGACACCTTGGAAGTCGTGCGCGATGCGGGCCTTAGCACCTGCTGTGGCGGGATTGTCGGAATGGGGGAAACCCGACGCGACCGCGCCAGCCTGCTGCATCAGCTGGCGATCCTGCCCAGTCATCCCGAGAGTTTGCCGATCAACGACTTGATGCCGATCCCTGGCACGCCGCTTGGAGGTTCAACGCCCGTCGATGGACTTGAATTTGTTCGCATGATCGCCGTCGCACGCCTTGTCTGCCCCCGCGCGATGGTGCGGATTGCAGCCGGACGCGAGCACATGAGCCGCGAACTGCAGGCGATGTGTTTCTTGGCCGGCGCCAATTCGATTTTCGTCGGCGCGCGCCTTTTGACCACCGACAACCCTGGCCGTACGGCCGACGATGCGCTTTTGACGGATCTGAAGATGCGCCCGATGACGATGACGCCGATCAGCTAGCTGCAAACCAGGCTGCATACCGCCCTCGTTAGGCAGTTCAGATCATCGTCGGAAATCGAAAACGCCGGCGTCAGATAGATCACCTTGCCCATCGGGCGGATCCAAACGCCTGCCTCGGCGAACCGTCGGCAGTAGTCGGCGACCGCAAGAGGCGCATCGAACTCGACGACGCCGATCGCGCCCAGCACGCGGACATCAACGACGCCTGGCGCATGGCGACAGGGCTCAAGATCTCGCTTCAGCGTCTGGCCGATGCGATCGACATCGGCGCGCCAGGTCCCAGCCTCAAATAGGTCCAGGCAGGCGTTGGCCGCAGCGCATGCCAACGGATTTCCCATATAGGTCGGGCCATGCATCAGAGCTGCGCCAGGATCGTCCGACCAAAATCCCTCAAACACCCGACGATTGGCGATGGCTGCTGAGAGGGGAAGCGTTCCACCGGTCAGCGCCTTGGAAAGGGTCACGATGTCTGGAACAACGCCCGAGCCTTCGCAGGCGAAAAGATCGCCCGTGCGTCCAAAGCCCACGAAGATTTCGTCAAAAATCAGCAGCACGCCGTGCTGATCGGCGAGCGCGCGAAGCCGCCTTAAGACCTCGTCGTCATGGAACAGCATCCCCCCCGCCCCCTGCACTCTGGGCTCGACGATGATTGCGGCGATCTCAGAGGCGTTTTCCGACAGCAGGCGATCAAGGGCCTTCTGCGCGCCTTCGTCGCTTGGGAGAGCGGCGATGTGTTGGGAAGCCATGACGCCGGCGAAAAGACCGTGCATTCCCTCCTCAGGATCACAGATCGTCATCGTGGCCAACGTGTCGCCATGATAGCCGCCAAGGAACGAGACGAAGCGTTTTCGCCCAACGACCCCGCGATTGATCCAAAACTGCAACGCCATCTTCATGGCGATCTCGACTGAGACCGAGCCGGACTCGGCGAAAAACACGTGATTGAGGTCGCCAGGCAGCAATTTGGCCAATCGCGAAGCCAGGCGATAGGCGGGCTCATGGGCCAGGCCACCCAGCATGATGTGCGGCGCGCGCGCCAGCTGATCTGCGATTGCACCGCCAATGTGCGGGTGGCCATGGCCGTGGCAGGCGGTCCACCAGTTGGCGATCCCATCCACCAGTTGACGGCCGTCGCTAAGCTCCAGGCGGGACCCCTGCGCGCGCGCGACAGCCAGTGGCGCAGGCGCCGTTTTCATCTGACAGTAGGGTCGCCACAAGTGCGGCGCGCCCTCGGTCAGCCAAGCCGGCCCTTCACTCATGGGAATCCTTTACTGCGTCAGCCAATGCCGGGCCTATCGGGACGCGCGAAGCTCGGGCATTAGGCGCCTGTGAACGACACCTTGACCGCCTTTGCGCAAGCAAAAATCGACGAGCTTGAGGCGCGCAGCCTTCGACGTGTTCTGAACCCCACTCATCGGGTTGAGGGACCCTGGGTCGAGCGCCAGGGCAGGAGGCTTCTCTCATTTTCCTGCAACGACTACCTGAACCTCAGCCACCACCCCGAGGTGAAGGCCGCCGCCATCGAAGCGATCGAGACCTATGGCGCGGGCGCAGGCGCATCGCGGCTGGTGACGGGCGACCATCCCTTGTTCAGCGCGCTCGAGGCGCGGCTTGCGCAGCTCAAAGGGGCCGAAGCGGCTTGCATATTCGGCTCCGGATACCTCGCCAACGCAGGGATCATTCCGACACTGGTCGGGCCAGAAGACCTGATCTTGGCCGACGACCTCGCCCATTCCTCCATCTGGACGGGCTGTCGTCTCTCAGGCGCTACGGTCGTGGGCTTTCGCCATAACGACGCGTCTGACCTTGCCCTTAGGCTCACCCGACATCGAGGCCGAGCGCGTCGCGCGCTTGTCGTCACCGAAGGCGTATTTTCGATGGACGGGGATATCGCCCCCCTCGACGAGATAAGTCGGCATTGTCAGGCGCTCGACGCCTGGCTTCTGGTCGACGACGCCCACGGGCTAGGGGTGCTAGGAGATGATGGTGCGGGCGTCATGCGACTTTTCCCAGGCGCGCGCGTCGACCTCGCCATGGGGACGCTCTCCAAGGCGCTGGGAGGCTATGGCGCCTACGTGTGCGCCGCAGCTCCCGTCATCGATCTCATCAAGACCCGCGCGCGCACGGTGATCTACTCAACAGGCCTTCCCCCTGCATCGGTCGCCGCCGCCATCGCCGCTCTTCGGGTGATCGCCCACGAGCCCGAACGCGTGGCGATCCCCTTGCGCAAGGCCCAGCGCTTCACCGCAGCCCTGGGTCTGGCTGCCGCCCAGAGCCCTATCGTGCCGGTCATGTTGGGCGCGGCGCAAACGGCCTTGTCAGCCGCCGAGGATCTTAGCCGCCAAGGATTTCTGGCCGTTGCGATCCGACCCCCAACCGTCCCGGCGGGAACGTCACGACTGAGACTTGCATTCACCGCGGCGCACTCAGATCGCGACATCGAGCGGCTGGCCGAAGCGGTCAGGCCCTGGCTCATCCGATGATCGGTCGTCACCTGTTTGTCGCCGGCGCCCATACCGACGTCGGCAAAACCCACGTCGCCTGTGCGCTCCTCAAAGCTGCGCGCCAGGCGGGGCTGTCAGTCGAGGCCCTAAAGCCGGTCGTCAGCGGCCTGGAGGGCGTGGACGACGATATAGGCGCCTGGGCCGAAACCGATCCAGGCCGCCTCTTGGCCGCGGCGGGTGTTGCAGCGAACAAAGAGACGTTGGCGAACATGTCTCCGTGGCGCTTTCGCGCGGCGCTGGCCCCGCCAATGGCCGCAAGCCTGGAAGGCCGAAAACTGCCGCTTGCGCCAGTTGTGGAGCTTTGTCGCGCAAGGATCGCGGCGTCTTCGTCCCAATTACTGGTCATCGAGGGCGTTGGCGGACTGATGTCGCCGATCGCCGACCATGCGACGGGACTGGATCTGATGAGCGCTCTTGGACTGCCGACGGTGCTGGTCGGCGGCGGCTATCTTGGCTCCATCAGCCACACCTTGACAGCTCTGGAGGTCCTAAAGGCGAAGGACATCAGGGTCGCAGCCATCGTCATCAGTGGCTCAGCCGACCCTGCCGCACCTGATTTCGCCCAGACGGTCTTGCTTGTCGAAGAGTTAGCGGCAGGCGTCTCGGTCATTGCGGCCCAGCGTGACGAGACGCGCCTGTGGCCTCAGCAGGTATTAGCCGCTGTGCTGGCCTAGACGTCGGGCCTGGCCTAGCCGAAACGCCCTGGGGTCATTATCTGCGGGCCTTGGGGGAGCACGCGTGCAGCCGATTATATCCATTGAAGGTCTGTCGAAGACCTATGCGGGCGGCTTCCAGGCTCTGAAGGACGTCAACCTGGCCATCAAGAAGGGCGAGATCTTCGCCTTGCTCGGGCCGAACGGCGCGGGCAAGACCACGCTGATTGGGATCACCTGTGGATTGGTCAACCCGAGCCACGGACGGGTCTTGGCTGACGGCCATGACGTGGTGCGCGACTATCGCGCTGCACGAACCCTGATCGGTCTCGTCCCTCAGGAGCTTTCGACCGATGCTTTCGAGACGGTCTGGGCGACAGTCAACTTCAGCCGGGGTCTCTTTGGCAAGCCAAAGAACCCGGCTCATATCGAAAAGGTGCTGCGAGAGCTTTCCCTGTGGGACAAGAAGGACAGCAAGATCATGGCGCTCTCGGGCGGCATGAAGCGTCGCGTGATGATCGCCAAGGCGCTTAGCCATGAACCGCAAATTCTATTCCTCGATGAACCGACCGCCGGCGTTGATGTGGAGCTGCGCAGGGACATGTGGGAGATGGTCAGGCGACTGCGCGAAGGCGGCGTCACCATCATCTTGACAACGCATTACATAGAAGAGGCCGAGGAGATGGCCGACCGGATCGGGGTCATATCCAAGGGCGAGCTCATCTTGGTGGAGGAAAAGGCCGAGCTGATGCGCAAGCTCGGCAAGAAGCAGCTCACGCTGCACTTGCAAGAACCGCTGAAAGCCTTGCCGAAAGGCCTTTCTGACTATGACCTCGCCCTCACCAATGAGGGAGCCGATCTCGTCTACACGTTCAACGCCCAGGCGGAGAACACCGGCATCGCAGCCCTGCTCAAGAACCTCAGCGAGCGTGGGGTGGACTTCAAGGACCTGCAGACCCAGCAAAGCTCGCTTGAAGAGATTTTTGTCAGTCTGGTGAGCACGCGCGCATGAACCTCTACGCCATCAGGGCCATCTATCGTTTCGAGATGGCGCGCACCTTCCGCACCCTTGTCCAGTCGATCGCAGCGCCGGTGTTGACGACGTCGCTCTATTTCATCGTCTTTGGCGCGGCCATTGGGCGGCGGATGGCCAGCATAGATGGCGTGACCTACGCCGCCTTCATTGTGCCTGGCCTGATCATGCTTTCGATCCTGACCGAGAGCGTCTCCAACGGGTCCTTCGGCATCTACATGCCTAAGTGGTCCGGAACGATCTACGAGATGTTGTCTGCGCCGGTTTCGGCGTTCGAGGTGCTGATGGGCTATGTGGGCGCTGCAGCCTCGAAGTCGATCATGTTGGGCGTGATCATCTTGCTGACGGCGCGGATCTTCGTCCCCTACAGCATCGCCCACCCCCTCTGGGCGGCGGCGTTCTTGATCCTGACTTCTGTGACCTTCAGCCTGTTCGGCTTCATCCTAGGGGTCTGGGCCGATGGTTTTGAAAAACTGCAGATCGTGCCTTTGATGGTGATCATGCCGCTCACCTACCTTGGCGGGAGCTTCTATTCGATCGCCATGCTGCCGGGCGTCTGGGCCAAACTCGCCCTCTTCAACCCCGTCGTCTACCTGGTCAGCGGCTTTCGCTGGAGTTTTTATGGGGTATCCGACGTCGGTGTCGGCGCAAGCTTGGGCATGACGCTTGTCTTCATGATGATCTGCCTGGCCGCGGTCTGGGTGATCTTCCGCACCGGGTGGCGACTGAAGACTTAGCCGTGGATTGCGCGCGTCGTGGCGCGCGAGCCCTACTCGTCCTCTTCGAACTTCGCACTGACGAGCTGATGCAAGGCTTCAACGGCGGCCTCGGCTTCAGCGCCGTCAGCCTCGATATCGATGCAGCAGCCGGGCCCGGCGGCCAGCATCATCAATCCCATGATGGACCGGGCGTCGACCGTCTGACCGTCCTTGGAGACCCGAACCTCAGCGTCAAAGCCTGCGGCCATTTTCACGAACTTGGCGGAAGCGCGCGCATGCAGCCCGCGCTTGTTGACAATCTCGACCGTCCGGAGCGCAGGTTGGCTCACTTCTCGCCGGCCAGAACATAGGAGGCGACAGAGATATATTTGCGGCCGGCTTCCTGGGCGCAGGCGACGGCGTCCTCAAGGCTTTGGCGGGCGCGAACGCTGGCGAGCTTGATCAGCATCGGCAGGTTTAGGCCGGCGATGACCTCGGCCTTGGTCTGCTCCATGACTGAAATGGCCAAGTTCGACGGCGTGCCGCCGAACATGTCGGTGAGCAGGATGACGCCAGCTCCGGTATCGACCCTCCCGCAGGCCGCCAGAATGTCCTTGCGACGACGCTCCATATCGTCCTCGGGCCCAATGCAGATCGCTTCCACGCCGGCTTGCGGCCCGACCACATGTTCCATGGCGAAGACAAACTCTTCCGCCAGTCGCCCGTGCGTAACAATCACGAGCCCGATCATGCCCCGAGCCCGTCCAATGCAAACTCTTCCAAGGGTATCCCCACCGCCGCGGTCAAAATCCCGTCGCGCGAAGCCGTGCTAAATACGCCTCTTGGCTGCCGCGTCAAAGTGGCAGAGCGCGCGACGTAGTCCCGCAGGCGCCGAAGCATGGCTTAAAACAACTTCGACGCGCGGGACCGCAACCCCGAGTAGGAGCTCAAAGCGTGGTTCGGGAATGCGGTCAGGCGTCGCGTCGCTGGCCACCAGCCCCACTTCCACAAATCTCAGAGCTGGGACCTGCACGACATCAAGGCCGCGAACCTCCAGACGGCCCAACAGCGGATCGGGGGCGCGCCCAAAAAGACGGCCTGCCGACGTCCAGAGCAGTACGCGATCATCTGCAACCAGACGAAACCCCTCGCCAAGCGCCCTTAAGGCAAGATCACTCTTGCCGGTCCCTGACGGTCCCTCGATCAAGACGCCACGCCAACGGCCCCCTTGCGGGCCGCTTTCACGCAGCGCGATGAGACCTGCGTGACGGATCACACCGGCGCCTCAGGCAGGAAGATCGTGAAGGTCGCGCCTTCGACCTTGTCGTTGGTGGTGCGGTTTTGCGCCCTGATCGCGCCGTTATGGGCCTCAACGATCTGGCGGGCGATCGAAAGTCCAAGGCCGGAGTTGCCGCCGAACGCGGCGCCCTTGGGGCGGGAGGTGTAGAAGCGTTCAAAGATCGTCTCGAGGTTCTCGGGCGGAATGCCGGGCCCCGAATCCGAAACGGTGGCGATGACGCGACCGGGCGAGCGATGAACTGTCACGACGACCTGGCCGCCGGGCGGGCTGAAGGATCTGGCGTTGTCGATGAGATTGCGGAAGACCTGTCCCAGGGATCCTTCTCGTCCCAGAACCTTGATCGGATCTATCGTGGCGGAGCGATGGAAAACCACACCCACCTCGCCAGGTTTCGCGGTCGCCTGATAGAGGCCGACGATGTCGGCGATGAGCCGCTCGAGATCAACATTCTTGGGCGCATCGCGCGAAAGCTCGGCGTCCAGTCGCGACGCGTTTGAGATATCCGTCACCAGGCGGTCAAGCCGTTGGACGTCGTTCTTGAGGATTCTCAACAGGCGCTCTCTGGCCGCCGGCTCAGTGACCAGGTCCAGGGTCTCCACCGCGGAGCGCAATGAAGTCAGGGGGTTCTTGATCTCGTGGGCCACATCCGCCGCGAAGCTCTCGATGGCGTCCATGCGCTCGGAGAGCGCCTGGGTCATGTCTTCCAGGCTGCGGGTCAGATCGCCAAGTTCATCATCGCGCCGCGCGAGATCGGGTAGCGAGATGGCGCGCGCACCGGCCAATCGCACCCGGTCAGCGGCGCGCGCCAGGCGCCGGACTGGCTGAGCGATCAGCTGGGTTAACAGGAGTGACGATCCCAAGGTGACTGTAACAGCGATCAAGATGAAGGGGATCAACGCCATCCGCTCTCGCGCGATGATCGCGTCAACGTCGTTGGCCTCAAGGGTCAGGACGCCCAGCACGGCCTGGACATGCTGAATTGGAATAGAGACCGAGACGACGCGCTTGCCGTCCTCGCCGCGCCTCAACCCCGCGACATGCTGCCCACGAAGGGCCCTCATCACCTCGGCGTGGAGAGCCCGATCGGCCGCCTCGACCATCGCGCTTCGCTGTGGTTGAGGCAGCCCCAGAGACACCGCCCTTTGGCCACGCGGCCTGGCTGCCGGCAAAAGGGTCTGTTCGACGCGGTCGGCCACCACTTCGCTGTCGGCGATCGGTTGACCCTGGGCGTCAAAAAGGCGCGCGCGCTGGGTCTTGGGATTGGCCAACATCTCCAGCGTCAGGCCCGCATTGGGGTCCATGGCCGGGGTCGGCTCGCCGATCGTCGCCGCCTGGTCGATGATTGCGGCCATCAATTCGCCCTGGGTCGTCAGGCTGTCGATACGCGCATTGACCAGTCCCTGGCGAAGCTCGTTGAGGACCAGGGCTCCCACGATCAGGACCGCCAGACCCAAAACGTTCAGGGCGATGATCAGCCGGCCAAGGCGCGTTCCTGGCAGCCAACGCCAGCGCGAAACCCGTCGGTCGGCGCGCGTGCGCCCGCGATCAGGTTTCGCGGTATCGGTATCCGACGCCATAGAGCGTCTCGATTGCGTCGAACTCTGGATCAACGTCGCGGAACTTCTTGCGCATGCGTTTGATGTGGCTGTCGATGGTGCGATCATCGACATAGACCTGATCGTCGTAAGCCGCGTCCATCAGGTTGTCGCGACTCTTCACAAATCCGGGCCGCTGAGCCAGCGACTGAAGCAGCAGGAACTCCGTGACTGTCAATTTCACGGGCCGGCCTTCCCAGAGGCAGTCGTGGCGAGCCGGATCGAGCGTGAGCTTGCCGCGCTTGATGGCGCGTGAGCCCTCGGCGCCGACAGCCGGGGCTTGCGGTTCCTCGCCCTCGACGCCGGCGCGACGCAGCACCGCCTTCACCCGCTCGATCAGCAGACGCTGACTGAAAGGCTTATGCATGTAGTCGTCGGCGCCCAGGTTGAAGCCCAGAATCTCGTCAATCTCTTCGTCTTTCGACGTCAGGATAATCACCGGCATGTCAGAGGTCCGGCGCAGCCTTCGCAGCACCTCCATCCCGTCCATGCGCGGCATCTTCACATCGAGGATCGCCAGGTCCGGCGGCTCGGTCTCCAGCGCAGCAAGGCCCGCAGCCCCATCGTAATAGGCTTTTACGGTGTGCCCGTGGCTTTCCAGCGCCAGGCTGACGGAGGTGACGATGTTTTCGTCGTCATCCACCAAGGTGATCTTAGCCATTGAAGGTTCGTCGTCTCCGAGAAGTGTCGTCGGTGAAGCTAGTCATCCTGCACCGTGGCCTCAATGGGGCGGCAAATCGACGGTCAATCGGACCTTAAAGCTTCGCTGATAGGCTTTCGAGCTCCAAGGAGGGACTCTATGTCCGCTGGCGTCGTCCATTTCGAGGTCTTTGTCCGGCGATATCCGGATTCAAGCTGGGTCCTCAAGGCCGCGACCGATGTACGTCTCACCGCGCTCGATATGGCCAAGGAACTGGTGGAAAAAGGCCAGGTTGCAGGTGCGCGCGTCATGCGCGAGACAATGGACGCCGCCACGGGCGAGTTCCAATCCCTGACGATTCTAACCCTGGGGGTTCCGGAGCGTCCGCGCAAAGCCAAGGCCCGCGAACCCACAGAACCGCTGTGTGTCTCACCGCAGGACCTCTACACCTGCCACGCCCGCGAACGGATCGGGCGTCTCTTCGAAACCTGGTTGGCGCGCTACGGGGCCACGCCCTTCGAACTTCTGCATCGCCCCGACCTTGTCGAACAACTCGAGGCCAGCGGTGTTGAGATTCAGCACGCGATCCAGAAGATCGCCATGCCGGAGGCCCACGCGCGCGACGTCCCGCTCGCCGCAATGACGGCTTCGTTCAAGAGCCTCGCCGAACGCGCCATCGAGCGGCTGATGCGCGATGCGCGCAAGGGCCTGCCTCACGTCAGCCCCGAGACCTTCGCCACTGTCGCCAGCCATCTCGCCAAGGACCCTGACGGCGCTTACCGCCTGGGTTGCGCGGTCGCCTCTATTTTGGCGTCCGCCCACAGCTGGAGTGAGAAGGTTGGCCTCCTACTCGATCTTGCCGACCGCGCTCCCGAACAGGGCTCGGCTCGCAAGCTTGCGCTCTCGGTCATCGCAGAGCCTCTAGAAGAAATTGTCGGCTCCCAGATGGGGCTTGATAACATTATCGGCGGCGGACTTGATCTTGGCGCGCGCCTGGCGGCCATGAGCCGGCTCGCCGCACCCGATGTCATCGATCAGCTGGTCAAGATCGAGCCCAGTGTCGCCAAGGTGACGCCGGAGCTCTCGCCCAGAGCCCAGCGGCTCGCCAAATGGCTGAGCGCGGAGGATTTCACCGGGGTTAGGGCTGCGATCGGCCAACGCATACTGCGCGATCTTTCCGGCCAGCGCCGCCTTCGCCCGTCGGATCCAGTTAGCGAAATCGACGTGATCCGCGGCCTGGCCATGGCGCTCACCGCCGCATCGGGCAAACTCCTCCCGCTGGATCAAGTCCAGGCCGCCTTCTCGGCGCGCTCCAAGACGCTGGTGACCAGCGATTTCGTTGAGGTCTATTTGGGCGAGGGCAGGACCGTTCAGGAGGAGGCCGAGGCGTTGATCTGGCTGACCGAGAACATCATCGGGGCGGCCAACAAGCGTGAGGCCGGTCGCTGGCTGGCCGCGCTCGTTCTTAGCCTGCGCTTCGAAAGAGAAAGCTGCGACGCAACCAATCCGGCGCTGCGTCTGGCTGAACTCGCCAAGCTGCAGCGCGCTGTCGCGCGCTGCGGGCTGGTGGAAGAAGCCTATCGGCCGATCCAGGAGAAGATCGGCCAGATCGGCGGGCTGATAGAAGCCGACGTAAGGTTGATCACCACGACGCTGAAGGCGACAGCGCCCGCGCTGAGCCGCCTGACGGCGCTCCTGAGGCTCGCCTGCGGAGAATCAGCCCCGTTGGGACCGGCTGCAGACCGCGCCCGGGCCGAGGCGCTTAAATTTGCGCGCCAAGACGAAACGCGCGCGGAGCTTTCTGTGGCGCCCGATCAGGTTGACGCCATTCGCGATCTCTTGAAGCACGCCGCCTTGGCCGCCTGATGGGCTAAAGACCGAGCACCGAGCTTAGCGCGTCGACCACGCGGCTCACATCTGCGTCCGCCATGCCAGGATAAAGCGGCAAAGAAAGGCAGCGTGCGTACCAGCTTTCAGCGCCCGCAAGGCCAAGCTCGCCGTAGCGCGCTCGATAGTAGGGTTGGCGATGCACGGGAATGTAGTGAACCTGGCTGCCTACGCCGCGCGCGCGCAGCCCATCGACCACCGCGCGACGCGTGAGGCCCAGTCCTTCGAAATCGATCAGTACGCACATCAGGTGAAGCACCGGATCGCTCCAGGCTGCGCGCCCAGCGATGCGCACCCGCGGCGAGAACGCCTGCAAGGCGTCCCCATAGGCCTTGGCCAGGGCGCGGCGGCGCGCGGCGAAGCGCGGCAATTTGGCGAGTTGGGAAAGGCCCAACGCACAAAGAATATCGGGCAGCCGGTAGTTGAAGCCCGGTTCGTCCATCTCATACCACCACGGCTCTGAACCCTCAGGACGAACCATTCCGTGACTGCGCATCTTGCGAAGCCGCTCCGCCAAGCGCCCGTCATTCGTCGTCACCATGCCGCCTTCGCCGGTGGCGATGGTCTTCACCGGATGAAACGAGAAGGTGGCCATCGCCGAATGGCGCACGTCGCCGACGCGCTCGGCCACATCGCCAAACGTCATGGTCGAGCCCAAGGCGTGCGGCGCATCCTCGACAAGCTGGGCTCCCGCCTGCGCCGCCAGGGCCCCCAGACCCGGTAGGTCGGCGACCTCCCCGCGCAGATGAACCGGAAGAACCGCACGCAGCTTTCGCGAGCCTACGCGCGTCATGGCGTCCGCCAGGGTCTGTGGCGTCATCAGACCGCTGGCTGGATCAACGTCTGCGAAAACCACCTCGGCGCCTACAAAGCGCGCGCAATTCGCAGTCGCCAGGAAGGTGATGGAGGGTGCGATAACGACCTCGCCCGGCTGAACGTCGAGCGCCAGCATGGCCAGGTGCAAGGCCGCGGTGCCGTTGGCGCAAGCAATTGCGTAGCGTGCGCCAACTGCGCCGGCAAACGCCTCCTCGAAAGCCTCGACCCGTGGGCCGGTGGTCAGAAAGTCGGCCTTGAGGGCCTCGACCACGGCTGCAATGTCGTCTTCGTCGATGGTCTGGCGGCCATATGGAAGGACCGGATCGGACACCCTAGTCGTCCAGGCGCCGACGTCGACGCGGCGCGGCGTCATCCAGGAGGGCCAAAAGACCAGGCCCCGTCAGCCACTCTTCGTTGGTGTCGCTGGCGTACCAGAACCCTTCAGGCAGGCGTGCGCCTTCCATGGGAAGCCGCGGATATTCCGCAAACGCCGGCTCAATCGCATAGCGGTCTCCGAGGTCGACGGTGGCGCGCGCATCGTCGGCCGAAATCATGATCTCGTGCAGTTTCTCGCCGGGCCGGATCCCTACGATCTTGATCGCAAGCCCAGGCGCCATGGCTTCAGCCAGATCGGTCATCTTCATCGAGGGGATTTTCGGCACAAAAATCTCGCCGCCGCGCATCATGTCGAGCGATGAGAGCACGAATTCGACGCCTTCGTTCAAGGTGATCCAGAAGCGGGTCATGCGGGGGTCGGTGATCGGCAATTCCGTCGCCCCTTTGGCGAGCAACCGCTGGAAGAGCGGGGCCACCGAGCCGCGCGAGCCGACCACGTTGCCATAACGCACGACCGAAAACCGCGTCCCGATATCGCCAGCGAGATTATTGGCGGCGACGAAGGTTTTGTCGGAAGCAAGCTTGGTGGCGCCATAGAGATTGACCGGGTTGCAGGCCTTATCGGTTGAAAGCGCCACGACCTTTTTGACCCTGTTGGACAGGCACGCCCAGACAACGTTTTCGGCGCCCAAAACGTTGGTGTGGATACATTCGGAGGGATTGTACTCGGCCGCCGGCACCTGCTTCATCGCTGCGGCGTGGATGATGATATCGACGCCGCGGCTGGCCAATATCAGCCGCTCGCGATCGCGCACGTCGCCGAGGAAGAACCGCAGCGGCGCCATTTTCTGCGGCTCAAACCGCTCGGCGAGATCGGCCAACATCTCACTCTGCTTCAGCTCATCACGCGAGAAGATGATGAGTTTGCGCGGATTGGCCTGGGCGAGCACGGTTTCAACAAAACGCCGCCCAAACGAGCCCGTGCCGCCGGTGACAAGGATGACCTTACCGTCGAGGTCGAGAGAGGTCGGCGCAAATCGGCTCAAGGCGCGCTCCAGGGCACGGCGAATCGTCAATGTCTGGGACTTGTCGCAGCCGCACGTAAAGAGACCGCTAACCATAGTGAGCTAGGTTCAATTCATGCGACGCCGCACCCTCCTGGCAGCGATAATCTTGGCGAGCGCGCTTGCCCCGGGCGCTGAGGCGGCTGAGGAAAAGAAGAAGAAATCAGGCGGCGACGCCTATATTCCGATCGATGCGATCACCGGTACAACCATCAAGTCGGGCGGGCGGCGCGGCGTGCTGAGCGTCGACTGCGGGCTGCAGGTCGATGACCCCAAGCTGCGCGACTACGCCGAAAAGTCGTTGCCCCGGCTGAGGGCGGCCTATGTCCAGGTGATCGAGACCTACGCTGCGGGTCTGCCGGCCGGATCAGAACCCAATACCGAGTTCATTCTCGAGTCATTGCAGCGCCAGACCGACATCATCCTCAAGCGTCGCGGCGCGCGCCTCTTATTGGGCGCTGTGCTCGCCAGCTAAGCGAGGCCTTGACGGGGCGCTGAGCGCACAAACTCCGTGAGGAATGGGTGATCGTCAGGCCCTGGCGGGACTGCCTCACTTTGAAATCTGGCCGTCTTGACATGCGTAGCGCTAGGCATGTCGAGCCGCTATGATCGCGGCATGAATAGCCGAAGCAAAGCCCTTCTACTCGCGATGTGCGGCGTCCTTCTGGCGACTGCCAACGCCTGGCTACGTCACGACTTGGGCTTGGCCGCCATCGGCTTCGTCGTCGCGACGATCATAGCCGTAGTAGCTTATCGGACACGTAACCGTGCCTAAGGGACCCAAACGGACAGAAACGCCGCGCTGACGTTGTCTCCAACGCCGTACACGTCATGGAGGTGCTGGCGGGTGAGGCTGATGACGCCACGGAATCTGATGGGAAGAACCACACACCCGAGCCTCAGGTTTCAAGCAAGGACAGGGCATCTAAGCCAAGCTGACCAGCCTCTTCCTTCATCTTCAGGCTATGGGTGCATGACCGAGCTTGTCGTGATGTTGGCGACCTTGATGCGTGGCGCAAACTTTACGTTGGATTCAAATCATAGGGTCTGGCCGGGAACGGCGATGGAAATGTCGCCGCGTGGGGGTCTGCCCATGACCATTGAGCGGCGGACATCGCCGGTTCGCCCCTAATGCCGGCGCGAAGCCAAGGCCCGAGGGAGAATTGCGCGCGTCTGAGTCCGCTCTTTGGCCTCACATCGCCGAGATGCCGCCGTCGAGTTTCATCTCCGCCCCGGTCATGAACTTGCTTTCGTCGGACGCCAGATAAAGGCAGGCGTTGGCGATATCGTCTGGCTCGCCAATATGGCCAAGCGGCACCTGGCGACCGAGCTTGGCTTCGGCCTCGTCCTTCCCGAACCTCTGACGCAGCGGATCGAGAATTGGAGTGTCGATGAAGGTTGGGTGGATGGAGTTCGAGCGGATATCCAGCCCCTGTTTGGCGCAGTGCAGCGCGATCCCCTTGGAGAGCAACCAGACGGCCGCCTTGGAGGCGTTATAGACCGGGGAATTATGGGCCGCGATCAAGCCGGCGATCGATGAGATGTTGATGATCGAGCCCGGCTGGTGGCTGCGCATATATTTGAGCGCGTGCTTGGTCCCGAGGAACACTGAATCGACATTGACGCTCATGACCAGCTTCCAGTCCTCAAAGGTCAGGCTTTCAATGTCGCCGCCTCGGCTGATGCCGGCGTTGTTGACGAGCACGGAGATGCCGCCCATCGCGTGATCGGCCTCCTCGAGGGCAAATACCCACTGCTCCTCCTTGGTGACATCGAGCGGAAACGCAAAGGCTGCGCCCTCGCCGTGCGCGGCGTTGATCTCAGCGGCGACAGCCTTGGCGCCTTCAAGATTTACGTCGGCGATCGAGACCTTGGCGCCTTCAGCTGCGAGCTTGCGCGCCATCGCCGCTCCCAAACCCTGAGCCCCACCCGTAATGAAGGCCTTCTTTCCTGTGACCCGTCCGGCCATTTTGAAACTCCCTGAAATCCAGTGTCGACTTGCCCAACCCAAAAGCGGTCTGGCGATTTATGTCTTCGGCGCCCTGGGCATGCGCATTCTAGCCGCGCCTGGCGGCGGGCGAGGCGTCTTCCTGGGGGGCCCGTCGGGCTCGACGGCGCTGGCGCCAAAAACCGCCTGGTCGATGAATTTCGCCAAGGCGATATCGAGCTCGGTGACGCCGCCGGCGTCGTGGGTGGTCAGCAGAATTTCGACCCGCCCATAGACGTTGCTCCACTCCGGATGGTGATCGAGCTTCTCAGCCATCAGGGCGACGCGCGACATGAAACTGAAGGCGCGATTGAAGTCGGCGAACCTGATGGACCGGAAGATGGCCTCCCGCGCGTCCGAAGCCTTCTGCCAGCGGGGCAGGTCGGCCAGAACTTTTTCGATTGCGAGCTTCTTGGGTCTCGTCATGGGGTCGCCTGCGCTTGGAACGTAAGGCCGGTCGCCTTGGCGAGTTCCGCCAGGGTTTGATCGACGTCGATCACCTTGATCGCGGTCATGCCGAGGGCTGCGGCGGGCTTACAGTTGATCCCCAGGTCGTCGAGGTAGACGCAAGCCCCCGGTTCAACGGCCAAAAGCTCGCACATCATTCGGTAAATCCGCGGGTCCGGCTTCCTGACGCCGGCCTTGGAGCTTTCAATAATAGCGTCGAAGAGAGGCATCACTTGGGACATGGCGCCGGCCGCGCGCTGACCCGCATCTTGGCCAGGCGAGTGCATTGAAACCACGTTGTTGGTGATGCAGCCCACCTTGAAGTGCTGTTTGCAGACCTTGAGGGCCTCGACCATGCGCGGGCGCAGCTCGCCTGAAAGCTTTGGCAGCACTTCGGCTCCGCGCAGCGGATGGCCAAGCGCCGATGATTCTTCCAGAAATAGTCGATCGAAGCCTTCGGCGTCGATCTCATTGCGCTCGAATAACGCCCAGGCGTTGGCGTCAGGATTGGTCGCATTGACCCGGCGGATCAGGTCCTTTGGCAATCCCTTCTCAGCTTCCAGATGATTGAAGGCTTCGAACGGCGAGGAGGTGAACACACCGCCAAAATCCCAAATCACCGCCTCAACTGTCATCCTGCAACTCCGCTCACGATCAGGCGGCGGACGCTAGAGACGCGGGCTCAGACGTGCAAGTAAGGGGACATGCGCTTTGATCGACTTCCCCGCCCCGTCCGCCTTGGCCTCTTTTCGTTGGCTTGCTGCATTCTGACCTATCTGACGCTCGCGCCCGGCAAGTACGTGCCTGGCGAGGGCGTCATCTGGGACAAGGCCGAGCACGCGATCGCCTGGGCGGTCTTGACCGGCGCGGGCCTATTGCTCTCGACCCATCGGCGCTGGGCGATTGGCGCCTTCGGCTTTGTGTTCGGCGCAACGATCGAAGTCCTGCAAGCGAGCATGGGTCTGGGGCGCGATGGAGACTGGCATGATCTTGCGGCCGACACCGTCGGGATCGTCGTGGCCTACCTGGCGTGGCTCCTGATGCGGCGCGCCGGCTGGGTTCGGTGAACCTGCGGCGCGGTCCGTGGGAAGAGGCTTCAGACTTCCAGATCGGCCTCAAACCCATCGGACAGGACGCTTGGCTGGAGGGCGGTGAGGCCGATCCCGCGGCGCGAAAGGATCTGCTTATGGCGATCCGCCGCGAGATGGTCTGGGCTGCGACTGCGGGGTCGGGTCCTGCGCAAGCCGAGGCCCTGGCGCTGGTCGAGGCCTCGCTTGGTCGTCGCGTTGAGGGCTCTTCCGTTGGCCCGCTCTATGCGGCGGCCCGTGCGGTTCCCGACGACCTCTGCCTGATGGAAAAGCGCGACGGACAATGGCGCCTCACTGCGCTCTCGCTTTGCGCGGGGAGTTTTTTTACGGCCGAGGCTGTGATCGGGCGCAGCCTTGCGCAGTTGCATGAGCCCGTGACCGGATTTGCCGAACGCTTCCTCGTCCGGGTTCAGCGGATTTTTGACGGGCTGAGGCCCGACCTGATCCTGGAGCGTCGCAACTGGACAGTGCTGAATTCAGCCGAACTGCATACCCCGACGTCAGCGCCGATCCGTGCGCGTATCGAGGAAATCAGGCCATCCGAAGCCGCTGAGGTTTTGCATCTTCGGGTCGAACGCCAAACCCTAAGGCGCTTGCCGCGGACTGGCGCAGTGATCTTCACGATCCGCGTGTGGCTGGCGCCGCTTGCAAGCCTGGTCGGTGAGCCAGACCGGTTGGCGGCGTTTGCGCAAGCCTGGCGCAGCGCCGCGCCTGAGCTCAGAGCCTATAAGAGGTTCGACCTTTATGATGGGCTGGTCGAGGGCGTCCTGGCCCATGCCCAATTACCCTGAGACCGCCGTTTAGCGGTGATGAAGGATGATTTCATTGCTGGTGCGCTCAACGCGCACCGGCGCATAGGCTTCTAGCCGGCGCAGAACCTCCATTTCGTTGTCGGTCACCAGCACGCCGGTAAAATGCATGGCCGCTGTCTTGGCGTCGGCCGCACGGACGGGCGTGGCGAAGCGGCGCGACAGATCAGCGGCCACATCCGAGAGGGATTGGTCGCGATAGATCAGCTGGCCGTTGGTCCAGGCGAAGATCTGATCGGGGTCGGAGACCTTCAGAAGCGAGGCGCTCTGGCCTGCGGTGTGGATCAGTTCCTGTCCCACCGCTACGCGGGTCGGCGCAGCGTCCAAGGTCGCAGCCGAACGGACTTCGACGACGCCGCGCCTGACTGTCAGATCCAGCAGGTCGGCGCGATGGCGAAGATTGAATTCGGTGCCGACAACCCGGATTTGCCGATCCGCGACGGTGATCAGAAATGGTCGCTTGGCGTCATGGGCCACGTCAAAGACGGCCTCGGCGTCAGCCACCTGCACGCGACGCGCGTCGCGGCCCAGCCTTACGACAATCTTCGAAGACGCATTCAGTCGAATATGGGTGCCGTCCGCCAAGGCGACGTCCCGGATTTGACCGGCATGGGTCTCGTAGGTTTGGGCGACGCCCCCCGAAGTCCAGACGCCAAGTCCGATGGCTGCGCCGACGCTGGCCGCCAAGACGGCCCCACCACCGAGCCACGCCCGCCTATTCAATGATACGCGCCGCGCACTGCGCGCGCGCCGGCGCGCGGCCACCAAAGGCCGCCCCCCTAGGTCCTTGGCGATCGGCGAATACTCCAGATCGATCCACAGACCTTCGAGCCGCTCATAGGCTTTGGCGTGCAAGGGAGCCGATTGCAGCCAGCGTTCGAACGCCAACCAATCTGCGGCGGTCGCACTCTCCCCCTGGAGCTTGGCGAACCACCGAGCGGCGTCTTCGGCTACCCGAACGTCGTCAAAGGTGTCGTCGGTCTTTTTCATCCAACCCTAGCCCGCAGGGCGGCGAACCGTCTGCTTTCGATGAGAAGACGCCGCCGTTGGCCGATCTCCTCCAAATAACGCGTTCTTCGAATCATGGCAGCTTGGCCGACAAATGCTTCAACGCCGCCATCATGTGCTTCTCGACGGCGCTCCTGGAGATCCCAAGCTTGGCGGCGACTTCAGGGTGGCTGAGGCCTTCGAACTTGTGCATGCGAAATACCCGTTGCGTCTGAGGACTAAGCGCGTTCAACGCCTCGGTCAGGCGCGCCAAACGTTGACGCGCCGCAACAGCGGCCTCGGCGCTGGGCTCGGCGGAGACTTCGTGACCTCCGACGCGCGTGGTCTGGCTGTCCAACCAGGCTCCGTCACGGTTAGCCGTGCGACGCTCGCCACGCAATCGATCCAACATCAGGTTCGAGCCCAGGCGATATAGGTAGGCCATCGGGTTCTGGATTTCGGCCGTCGTCTCAAGCCCTGCGAGCTTCACATAGATGTCCTGAACTAGGTCTTCGGCCGCGGCGGGCGAGCGCAGGCGTACGGTGAAGAACCGGACAAGGTCAGTGCGCCGATCCAGGTAGAGCTCGATCAGCGAAGATCTGTCGTCGTCTGCCAAGTCTATGCTTTCACCGCCCCCAAAAGAGGGACTAAACGCGCGCGACACCATGGTGTGGGTCGGCCGTGGCGCCAATGGGGTTTGGTTGTTGAAGCGATCTCTTACGAACAGGTGGTTTCCAGCCTAGGGCCCTGCGGGTATGACGGCGCATGCTCGCACCGTCTGGGCCCCCTTTGCGTCAGGAACTGGGCTCGCCTCCTTCCCATCCAGCCGTCTCGCCGCTCGAACTCGGCGTCGTCATACCGACCTTCAAAGAGGCTCCCAACGTAGTCCCCCTCCTGGCCAAGCTGGAGGCGGCGCTCACAGGCGTGGTCTGGCAGGCGATCTTTGTGGATGATGACAGTCCCGATGGCACCGCTGCGGCGGTTAAGGCCATCGCAACGACCGATCCACGTGTCATCTGCCTGCACCGAATTGGGCGCCGGGGACTGGCGGGCGCGGTGATCGAAGGCGCCATGGCCAGCGCGGCGCCCTTCGTTGCGGTGATCGACGGCGACATGCAGCACGATGAGACCCTGCTGCCGCAAATGCTGAAGGCGCTCGAAGAAGACCGGGCCGATATCGTGGTCGGCAGCCGCTACATGGCTAAGAGCGGATCGGGCGCGGCGGCCTTGGGCGCAACGCGTGAAGCGGGCAGCCGGCTTGCCAACTGGCTGGGAAAACGCGTGTTGCGCGCCGACGTCACCGACCCGATGAGCGGTTTCTTCATGATCCGGCGCGAACTCGTCGAGGCCGTTGCGCCAAGCCTTGCGACAGCCGGCTTCAAGGTGCTCTTCGATATCCTGGCTTCGCAGAAGACCCCGCCGCGTTATCTGGAGATGCCCTACGAGTTTCGCGCCCGCGTCGCCGGCGATAGCAAGCTTGATGAGGGCGTGGTCGTGCAATACCTCGGCTTGCTGATCGCCAAGCTTTCACGCGACTTGATCTCCCCGCGGTTCATCATGTTCGCGCTCGTGGGCGCGAGCGGCGTGGTGATCCATCTTCTGATCTTGCGGTCTTTGCTGCCATTCGGCTTTTCCGCCGCGCAGTTGACAGCAGCGCTGGGGGCCATGACCTCCAATTATCTGATCAACAACGCCGTCACCTATCGCGACCGTAGAAAGCGCGGGCTTGCATTGCTGATCGGCTACTTCAAGTTTGTCGTCCTCTGCAGCGTACCGCTGGCCGCCAACGTAGCGGTGGCCACCATGGTCTTCGAGCGCGGACCTTCTTGGTGGGTGGCTGGCGTTGCAGGCGCTGTGGTCGCTGCGGTCTGGAACTACATCACGACCTCGCGGGCCGTATGGTGACGGCGCAAGACGTCCGTTGGAGCCGCGGCGTTGTTTTCCTGGCGCTTGGCGTCACCGCCCTTCGCCTGATCGCAGCAGGCTCAATCCACCTGACGGAGGATGAGTCCTACTATCGGCTGTGGGCGCAACATTTGCAGCTGGGCTATCACGATCACCCGCCCATGATCGGCTGGTGGGTGCGAGCCGGTCAGGAGATTTTCGGCGATACTGCGCTCGGCGTAAGGCTCGTGGCCTCACTCGCCACGGGCTTCACGACGTGGCTGATCGCCGATCTCACCCGTCGCCTGGGAGCAACGCGAAGGACGGCCTTTCGCGCCGCACTTTGGTACAACGCCACCCTCACCATCTGCCTTGGCGGCATGCTGGCGATCCCCGATGTCCCCGCCAGTCTTTTTTGGGCCATAGCCCTTTGGACGCTCGCCCGATTTTGGGACGGACGACGCGGCGTATGGTGGCTGGCCACTGGCGTGGCTGCGGGCCTGGCGGTGATGTCCAAATATTCGGGTCTCTTCCTGGCTCCGGGGGCCTTGCTCTGGTTGCTGCTGGCGCCGGGCGGCCGGGCTGAATTGAAGAGACCCTGGCCGTGGATTGCGGTGCTCATCGCCGGCTTGATCTTTGCGCCCAATATCATCTGGAACGCTCAGAACGGGTGGATCACCTTCATCAAACAGTTCGGCCGGGTCGCCCCCCACGGTCTATCGCTCGGCTTCACAGTCGAGCTTCTCACCGCCCAATTCATGCTCTTCACCCCGATCATGGCGGTCTACGCCGGGCGCGGCGTCTGGCGGGCCTGGCGCGAGCGCGGGCAAGACGGGGGCGTAAATCTCATCTTGCCGGTGGCGACTTCGGCGCCTTTCGCAGCCTACCTCTTGCTCCACAGCCTTCATGATCGCGTCCAGGGTCATTGGCCAGCACCGCTCTTCGGCGCTTTGGCGATATGCGCCGCGGTGGCGGCCGAGCAGTTCGGAGAAACCTCCAAAGGCCGGATTTTGCGCGGGATCGCACCGGCCATTGGATACCTTGCTGCGGCGGCGGCCTTCGCCGTCATGGCCTTGCCGACGCCGAGCTTCCTGGGCCGTTTCGACCCGACGCTGCCCCTGCGCGGCTGGCCGCAATTCGCCCGCGACGTGGAGGCCCTTCGCGTCAAATCCGGCGCAGCCTGGGTCGGCACCGAGAGCTATGGCGTCTATGCTCAGCTCAACGATGAAAACCGCACGCTAGCCCCTTTGATCGCGCTGATAGAGCGCGATCGCTATTGGGCCAGCGATCCGGGAAAGCCGGATTTCAGCAAGCCTGGCATGGTGTTGGACCTGGCCCGGCGCCAGGTGCGCCACGACATACTGCGCTGCTTCACCAGCGCGACCTATGCGGGCGACCTTTGGCGTGGCGGCGTTGCAAGCCACAACCAACACTATTCAGCCTACCTTGTCGCCGGACCTCGGCGTGACATCTGGACCATCGGCTGTCCGGCGGAGGTTGCGCCTGGGGTCTGGCGCTAAAAGCTGCGCGTCAGGCCAAAGCCGACAGTTCTCGGCCGCAGGGGCGTAGCTTGGGTCGCACGCGCGCGACTGAACGGATTTCCGAAGGCGAAGGTGTTGCCCCGCTCATCGGCGACGTTTTCGATATAGACGCTCGCGCGCCAAGGGCCCTCGCCTAGCGCACCGGCGACGCGACCTGAGGCGTATCCTCCCATGGCGTTGCCGATTCCGCCGTCGAAGGTCAGGAAGGAGCGGCCCACGTAGGCGACCTGGGCGGACGCCTCGGCGTTCAAGCGACCAATCTCCCAGCGATAGCGCACATCGGTGGAGCCCATCTCGTAGGGGACGCCGGGCAAGCCGATATCGCGTCTGGCCGGAAAGACATTGGCTGCGCGGGTGATCTGCGGATCCTCCAAGAGCAGGTTCGCGCGAACCTCCAGGTGGATGTTGGGCCGCCAGACCGCTTCTCCTTCTATTCCCGCGTTGGAGCCATCGCCGATATTGACGGTGAGCGGCAGGCCAGAGGCCAAGCGCTGGTCTGTCTGCAACCCTGGCCAGTCCGCGTAAAAGACCGCGCCGCGCAAGGTCAGGGCATGGTCGAGGAGCGGCAGGCCCGCACCAAGTTCGAAGCTCCATAGGCGGTCTGGCGAAAAGCGCGCCGGCGCGATTTCCGCAACGCCGCCGCCAGCGCCTGGCGGGATATTGAAGCCGCCGGCGCGATAGCCTTCCTGGATCTGGCCGTAGATGACGATCTCCGGCGTGGCGGCGAAACTCAAGCGAAGCTTCGGAACAATACCCAAATCGGTGAGGCGCCGGTTGACGGGGGCGATGGGTTCAGCGGCCAGGCTGAAATCGTCAGCCTTGGTGTCGACCCGGGTCTCAAACCCCCGCGCCCCGATCGTCGCGGTCAGCCTGGGCGAAATATCGTAAGCCACTTCACCATAGAGCGCGCCTTCGGTCAGAGCATCATGGCGCTGGTAGATCGAGCGGGCCGGCTGCAGGGGCCTGACCCCGACCAGGAAGGCCGCGTCGATCTCATCGGAATAGGACAGGAACGCGCCGGCCAACCAACGAAAAGGACCCGGCGCATTGGAGGAATAAAGGCCCTCAGTCGTCCAAAGCTTGATGTGTTTGTCTTCGTCAAACGCCCCAGCGGTTCGCGATCCGCCCGCCGCGCGGAACGCCCCTGTCGCGTCATATCGCGTGTCGAGCGTGTGATCGATGAACGCCGTGGAGATCTTAAGGTCGGCGATGTCGCCGGCGTGAGAGGCCGTAGCGCTCACGTCGGTGAATTCATTGTCATGGGGTTCACGCACGCTGGCGTCACGCGTCAGGCTCCCGTTCGGCCCTTGGGTATATTGCGCGTCCGCCGTCTCGATCGATTGATGGGCGACGCCCGCCTCAAGCGTCCACCCCTCAGGCAGGTCGGTGAGCGCGGCTAACCGACCGCCCGATCTGCGGCTGTGGTTGACGTCCTTCAGACCGAGCAGGGGATTATCAATGTAGCCGCCACGCTCGTCGACGTAGACCACCGCACGCAGCGCTGCATGACCATCGGCCAAGGGCAGGTTCGCCATGCCTTCGAAGCCGGAAGACGGTGCGCCGCGCTGGGTCAGCATGCCTTCGAGCGATATGGCGCCCGACGCCATCGTGACATCCGGCTTGACGGTCACGAACTGCACGATGCCGCCGATCGAGCCGGACCCATAGAGCGTTCCTTGGGGGCCGCGCAGCACCTCGACGCGCTCGACGTCGACAAGCCGCAGATCGGGATCGGGGGCGTTATAGGTGATGGGGACGTCATCGAGATAAAGTCCGACGGTCGACTGGGTCTGACCGGTGAACGATCCGTCGGAGAGCCCGCGGACAAAGATCTTGTTGCGGCCAGACCCCAGATTGGTCACGGCGACGCCGACAATCTGGCTTGCGACTTCGTCAAAACTTGTCCCGCCAAGCGCTTCAAGGTCGCTGGCCGACAAGACGCTCAGTGCTGAGGCGCTTCGGCTGAGAAGCTCCGGGCGCTTTTCGGCGGTCACCACCAGCTCATCAAGACCCGGTGAACTCGGCGGCGGCGGGGCCGTTACGACCGCTTCAGGCCTGGCCTGAGCGCGCGATCTGCCAACGATCCGGAAACTCTTGGCGTCGATCGCCTCATAGCCGCAGCCCGGCGGCAAAAGCGCCGCCAGCGCCTGGGCCGGCGACATGGCTCCTGAGACAGCACGCGAGCGCCCGCTGCAACCGCGCGCCGGCAGCCCGCCCACCGAGACGCCGGCCTGAACGGCGAAGCGCACCAACGCGCCCTCTATGGGCTCGGCGGGAAGGCGAAAGATCTGCGTATCGTCTGCGATCGAAGCGCCGGACGCCGAGCCGGCGATCAGCAACGCCAAGACGCTGACGGACGCTGCGACCAACCGCAGCCTTGCACCCATGGCGCTGAGCCGTGTATCGATCAGCGGCGTCATTTAGGCGCTAGCCCCCCAGGGGGAGGCGACCAGATCAAAGCGTAGAAGTCCACTGACCTTGCTCAAGCCCCCCGGTGACATTTCGTCTCTAAGCGCCATTGAACGCGACCGTGACGCTTGCCGCGCGAACTTCGGGCGCAGCCTTGCTACGGCGTCGGTCTCGGACTCGCCCTACCGTCATTGGTTGATGCGCGACGTGCTGCCAGGCGAAATCGCCGCAGCGCTCGATGCGCTCCCCTTCGTTGCTCCCCCGCTTGAGGGCGTATCCGGCTCACGCGAAATTCACAACAACACCCGTCGCTATATCGACGCTGAGGCCATAGCCAAGTTTCCGGCGGCCCGCAGCCTAGCCGACGCCTTCCAACACCGCGACACCGTAGCCCTGATCGAAGATGTCACCGGCGCGCGCCTGGACGGGTGCTGCCTAAGGATCGAGTACGCTCAAGACACTGAAGGCTTCTGGCTGAAGCCGCACACCGATCTGGGCGTCAAGAAATTCACGCTGCTCTATTATCTGTCGCCCGAAGGCTATGGCGACCTCGGCACCGATATCTTCGCCGACGCTGAGACCTTCTCTCATCGTGCGCCGTTCGATATCGGCTCGGCCCTGGCGTTTGTGCCGTCTGACAACACCTGGCACGGCTTCGAGCGCCGCACGATCCCGGTGATCCGCAAATCGCTGATCATCAACTACGTCACCCCGGCCTGGATGGCCCGCGAGCAACTGGCCTATCCCGGCAGCCCCGTGGACGGGCGCCGCGCCGACTAGGCCCGGCGAAGGCGCTCTTCAGGCCGCCGCTGGCAGGGTGACGATCGCTGTCGTGCCCTGGGGATTGGACTTCAACTCCACATCGCCGCCATGAGCCCGCGCCGTAGAGCGCGCAATCGGCAGGCCAAGCCCCACCCCGCCGTTGTCGAGATTTCGCGAGGTGTCGGTGCGGTAGAATGGCTGAAATACGCGTCCGAGCTCCTCGGGCGACAGGCCAGGACCCGGGTCAGCGATTTCAACCACGGCGCTCGCCTTGTCGATCCGCACCGTGATCTGCGCTTCACCGCCATACTTCAGCGCATTGTCGACAAGGTTCGAAAACAGACGCTGGAGCGCCACCGGGTCGCCATCGACGGTGACCGGCGCTCCATCCACGATCTCCACCAAGCCGCCAACCATGGCCGCATCGTCGGCGATGCACTCGATCAGCGAGAGCAGGTCGAGCCTCTCGCGGCGCCGTGGCGCGGTCTCGTCGCGAATAAAGGCGAGCACGCCGCCGATCATCTGCTCCATCTGCTCCACGTCGGAGAGAACCGCCGCCTTGATCGCAGGCGGTGCGGCTTCAAGCTTGAAGCGGATACGTGCAAGCGGTGTGCGCAGGTCGTGCGATATCGCTCCCACCATCGCGGTGCGGTCATTGATGTAGCGCTTCACGCGCGCTTGCATTTCGTTGAAGGCGAGCGCCGCCGCGCCGACCTCGGCCGGCCCTTTCAGGGTCATCTGAGGGGCGTGAGGATCACGCCCCAAGGTCTCGGCCGCCTCGGCGAAACGACGAAGCGGCGCCGAAATTCGGCGTGAGAAGAGGTAGCCCGCCGAGCCGACGAGCAGAAATCCCACCAACAGCCAGCTCGACGCCTTCATCTGCCAGGCGGAAGGAAAGGCTTCGGGCGTCGAGCGCACGACCGTCCAGGTTCCATTGTCCTGCTGCAAGGCCGCCGTGAAATCCCCAAAGATCGGCATGTCGACCCCGCCGCCGAAGCGTCGGCGGCCTGCGCGCTGCCAGGCGTCTCGTTCATCGTCGGGCGGTCTGGCCTCACCGGCGGCTGAAGGCGCCACCGGCGCGGGCGGGTCCCTGAGCCGCTGGGCGTCGGGGCCGAGGCGATCCATTTCAAATGGCGAGGCGCCCATGGGACCGCCTCGGTCCGGACCTCGCGGCGGGGGCTCTCCGGTCATCGCGCGGCGCAAACGCCAGATGGGGGACGCGTTCTGCTCTTCAAGCCTGACGCGCCCCTCAGGCTCTCCCAGGGCCCGGGCAAGAGCGGCCAAGGTGCGTTGGTGTTCGCGGTGCGGGGCGATCAATTCCGAGGGAAGATCCGTCGTGACGGTGCGTACGAGAGGTCGCCCAAAGCGGGTTCTAAGGGTCGTGCCGCGGATTGCGGCGGCGACGTCGGACACCCGATAGACCGGCATCCTTGGGGGCGGAATAAGTAGGATGACGCCAAAATTTATCGCCTGGGCCACCAACAGACTGGCCAGCAGCAGGACGACGAGCTGCAGGCTGATCGGGGCCCGCGGCCAGGGGCGGCGCCCGCTTGGGCGACCGACCTGCGTCACGCCCGCGTCACCTTGGCGTCAAACAGATAGCCCGCGCCGCGGTAGGTCTTGATGATCTCGCCTTCGACGCAGGCGTGAAGCTTGCGCCGCAAGCGGCTGATCTGCACATCGACGGCGCGATCGAAGACTTCGGTTTGCGAACCGCGCGCCTGTTCGAGGAGTTGATCGCGCGACAGGATCCGCTGCGGGTTCTCCAGAAATACGCTGAGCAGTGAAAATTCTCCACCCGTCAAAAGGATCGTCGTGCCGTTGGGCGCGCGAAGCTGCCGGCGCAGCGTATCCACCACGAACCCTTGGAAATGATAGGTCTTGCCCCGACGCGGCGCGCCGCCGCGCACCTCGTCAAGCCGCCTGAAGACGGCGCGAACCCGGGCTAAGAGTTCACGTGGACTGCAGGGTTTGGGCAGGTAGTCGTCGGCGCCGAGTTCAAGACCCAGGACGCGGTCGACCTCGTCTCCCATGGCGCTGACCATGACGATGGCCGGCCCGCCGGTCTCCGACAAGCGTCGGCAGATCGAGAGCCCATCTTCGCCAGGCAGCATCACGTCAAGCACGATCAAATCGATCGGAGCCGCGGCCAAAGCCAATTCCATAGAGGCCGCATCGCTCGCTGCGTGGAGCTGGTAGCCGTGGTCGGCGAGATAGCTCACGACCTGCTCGCGCAATTGCGAGTCGTCATCGACGACCAGGATATGACGCGCTGGGAGGACGTTGGGTTGGCTGTTCATGGCCTCTCCTTCCTCACTATTGTGGCCTAGCGACAACGGCGTCGCCACAATCTATCGGTGCGGGGGCTGATCAATCACGAGGCGCAAGGCCGCCCGCCGGACCGTGATCGCCTTCGCCAAAGCGGCGCCGGCCCCAGCCACGATCCTGATAACGCGCGTGCTCAATACGTTGCAGGGCGTCGAAAACCTGACGCTGCTCTGGGCTGAGGGCTGCGTAGAACGTGCGAAGCGCTTCGGAACGCCGCTGGCGCATCGCAGCATGCTCCGCCTCGCGACGCGCCATTTCGTCAAGCCGTTGCGGCGTGGTCAGGGGGCCTGCGTCTTGCGAAGGCGGCTGATGATCAGCCCTGTCGAAGGCAGGCCTGCGCGACTGAAGGAACGCCGTAAGCGCCGGCTCCTGATCGGGGCGGAGACGCAAGATCGTGCGCATGTCTTGCGCATGTTGGCGCTCGAAGGCCTCGCGCATGGCCTGCATCTTGGCGTGCATTTCGCGGGCTGGCGGGTGCTGAGCGCGATGGTCATCCTGGGCCCAGGCGGCCGGAACGGCCGCGCCTAGCCCGATCAGCGTCGCAAGGACGGCGTTGCGGAGTGTCGATTTCATGGAGGTCCCCGGCTTCTCAAAACGGGGCTTGATCGCACGTCTGACGGCCAAGGGAATTTCGCGGTGTGAGACGCCTGCGAAACGGCGCGGAAACAGAGGTCGGTACGGCAGGGGCCTTCTGCCCCCAAGCCGCGCCCAACTAGGCCTTTACGGTCTGAGCGGACTGGTCTTGCTGCGCACCCCAGTGGTGAGCGGTGCGAAACGCGTCAATTCCGGCGGTTAGTTCGCTAGGGCTCAATTTGCCGTCACTATTGGTGTCGAGCTGATTGAACGCCGTGGTCAGATTGGCGGCGCCTGCAGAGGTGCTGGAAACGCCGAGCGCATTTTCGACTTCGGATAGGTTCAGATCCCCGTCGCCGTCGGTATCGGCCGACCCGATGATCTGGGAGGCGAGATCGCTGCTGCTCTCTTTGGAAGAGGAGCCGGCGTGGACATGATGGTGGCGATGGTGAGGGCCTTGCGCGCCGCCAGCGCCTTGCGCCCCGTTCTGAGCCTGCAGGGCGTTGGCGAGTTCGCTCTCACTGATCTGACCGTCGCCGTTGGTGTCGATCTTGGAAAACGCCTGGGCGATGGGGTCCGTGGAGGAAGCTCCGTTCGCGGCCGCCGTGGCGCCCGTCGTCGGATTGGCGCCAAGCGCGTTCTCAACTTCGCTGAGGCTTAGCTGACCGTCGCCATTGGTGTCCGCCGAGCTGATGACCTGCGCCGCAACTGAAGCTGCGGATGGCGGCCCTTCTTGGGCTGATAGCAGGGACGACAGCGTCGCCGCGGCAAATTGCGCCGCCGCTGGCGTCGTTGTCAGCGGTGTGGTGGCTGGCGCGGTAGTGCTAGAAGTGCTCGTGGAATCGCTACCCGGCAGGTCTTGCCCAGTTGGTGGGTTCTTTTGGGTAAGGACTGAGCTTAAGAGGCGTTGAGCCTCATTGCCTCCGTAAGCTGTTGGAGTTGAAGATATTTGCATCTAAGCCTCACATGAGGTTTCAAGGACGCGCGACGGATTGCGCCCCTTGGGGACTGTCGCGCGGCGCAAGCCTTGCAATTATCGGGGAAATGAACGCGTGGCGGACTGTTGCGGGGTTCTATGCAGAACTGAAACAAACAGGACGCCAGATTCAGGTCTTGGGTCGACTTCTGGACTGCAAGGTCATTGGCTGGACACATTCATGCTCGATCGATCGACTGATCGTGAGGGGTACGCGTAAATGACTGGGTATTTTTCGCCGGACGCTTCGCGGACCGTGGCCCAGACCCGTCTGGGAGCCACGTCCCGCCGCGGCGTCTTTGGTGGGATTTTGCGCTTTGGGCCGCCGTTGGCCAGCCTCGCCGCATTGATTTGGGCGGCGCCTTCGCTCGCCCAAACGACGATCAGCTCCAATACTGCGACGCCTCAGGTCACTTCGAAGACCGGCGACCTGACAATTAACAGCGGCGGATCCGTCAAACCCCCGTCCGGCGTGGCTGTGACGGTCAACAGCAACAACATGGTGGACAACAACGGGGTCATCGAATTCCAGAACCTCAACAACGTGACCGGCGTCCTCATCGAGGGCGGAAATAAAGGTTCGGTCACCAACAACGGCACCATCGAAGTTGACGACACCCTGACGCGCCCGACGAATAATTCAGGCATCCCAAGCGGCCCGTTGGACAATGGGGCCAATCGTTACGGTATCCGGCTCATTGGCCCGGGCGATTTTACGGGTGACATCCTCAACGCCTCGACAAGCTCCGGCATCGTGGTCAAGGGCGACAATTCGGCCGGCATTTCCCTTGAGACCAATCTCGTCGGAAGTCTCACCAACGTCGGGTCGCTTTCGCTGACCGGAAACAATAGCTTCGCGATCCGCGCGACGGGCGCGATCAGCGGCACAGTGACGCTGGGTGGGACAATCAGCGCCCTCGGACAGGCGGCGGAAGCCGCCCACTTGAGCGGAGATATCGGCGGACAGCTTCTGATCAACGGCACCGTCAGCTCGACAGGCTATGCTTTCACGACACGCAGCACCGATCCAAACTTCCTAAAACAGCTCACCCCTGCTGACCTTCTTCAGGCCGGCCCCACAGTGACGGTGGGCGGCAATGTTGGCGGCGGGGTCTTGGTCGACTTCGCCAGCGTCGATGCGACAGGCGCCACGGCGACGTCGACGGGCTCGGTGGCCTCAGCCGCCGCTGCGCCGGCGATTGTGATCGGCACGGCCGGACGCAATATCACACTGGGCAATGTTGGAACCGACACCGACGCCTTTGGCCTGGATATCAAGGGCAGCGTGACCGGCAGCGGCGTCTATGACGGGGTTCAGGCGAACGGCGTTCAGCTCGGCGTGGCCGGCGGCGGCGTTAACACCACGGGCGGGATTTCCGTCTCGGGGACCGTCTCGGCTACGGCCTTTGCGGCCAGCGCGACGGCCCTTCACCTGGCCGGAGCTGTCACCGCTCCTCTCCTGCGTGTCGATGGCTCGATCACAGCAACCCTCAGCTCGGACGCGCAGGGCGCAGCTGCGACCGCCATTCTGATCGAGCCGGGCTCAAGTCTGTCTCTTATTCAGAACGCCAACCAGATCACGGCGTCCGTCACTGGGCAGCAGGCTGATGCAGCGGCGATCATCGACCGTTCCGGGTCCATTTCGCAGTTGCAGAACATCGGAACGATTGGCGCATCTCGCACGCTGGGCGACGTCACCTTGCCCGTGACGGGCCACAACATCGCCTTGGACTTCTCGGCCAACACCAGCGGCGTCCATATCCTTCAGTTCGAACCCACCGGCGCCACGATCGCGCCCACGATCAACGGTTCGGTGACGCTGGGATCGGGCAACGACCAGGTCGAAGTCCTGGCCGGCACGGTCTCGGGCGATGTGCAACTTGGCGCCGGCGCCAATTCGCTGTCGATCGACAATGGCGGTTCGGTCAACGGCAAGCTCGACGCCACGGGCGGCACGGTTGCGATCTCGGTCGCGAAAGGCACGCTGCAGATCAACGATGCGAGCCAGCTCAGCGTTCCAACCCTGTCGCTAGGCTCAGCCTCGACGCTCATTGCGACGATTGATCCGACCCTTGGGCTTGCGACGCGCCTCAACGTCACCGGCGCGGCGAACATCGCCGACGGCGCCAAGATCGGCGTGCGCTTCAATTCCATCCAACAGGGCTCGGCCACCTATACCCTGATCAACGCCGCCCAGCTGACGTCGGGCGTGACCGACGCCAATCTCCTGGGCAACGTGCCCTATCTCTACAATTCCGCCCTTTCGACCAACCGAGCGGCAGGAACCATCTCGGCGACCCTGTCATTGAAGACAGCCGCTCAGCTGGCTCTGCCGTCGACGACGGCCGGCGGCTATAGGGCCGTCATCGACAATATCGTGAAGGATCCGGGCCTCGAGGGCGCGCTCCTCATCCAGAACAATCGGACCGGCTTCATCACGCTCTATAATCAGCTGCTTCCCAATCACAACGGCAGCCTCTTCAACGTGATGGCGAGCAGCGTCGACGCATTCGGACGCCCGCTCGACGAGCGTCAGGATCCCGTCGGCGGCGGCTTTTGGATGCAGGAGACCAATGTCGGCGTCTTCGCAAACGGCCTGACCGACGATCCAGGCTATAAGGCCTGGAGCCTGGGCGCGATTGCGGGCTACGAGATCCCCAGAACCCCGCTTGGGATCTTGGGCGTGACGTTTGGCGCCAGCACCAACCAGGTCTACCAGGACGCCACCGACTCCGCCCAAAACCTGCATTCGACGCTCATTGACGTCGGCCTCTATTGGCGCGCGACCAAGGGCGGATTCTCGGCGAACGCCCGCATCGCTGGCGACTATGCCCGCATAACCAGTGATCGCGTGATCGAAGTGCTGGGTGGGGACGGCCTGGCCGTCAGCCGCAACGCAAACGGCCACTGGTCCGCCTTGGGGTTCAACGCCCGCGGCATGGCCAGCTATGAGGCGCACCTGGGCCGCAACATCTACCTTCGGCCTGAGTTGAGCCTGGACTATGTGCGGTTTGCGGAAGGATCCTACACGGAGTCTGGCGGCGGCGACGGCTTTGACCTGGGCGTCAACTCTCGAACAAGTTCGCGCGGGTCAGCGTTTGCAGGCCTCGCAGTGGGCGCACTCTACGGACCTGATCGTACCTGGGGCCCAGAGGCTATCGTCGGTTATAGAAGCGTCGTCACCGAATCCTTCGGAACGACGTCTGCAAAATTCGTGGGCTCCAACGAGCAATTCATCCTGGGCGCCGAGAACATCCCTGGCTCAGGCCCCGTCGCCCACTTCTCCATTCGCGGCGAAAACGGCTCTGGGGGATTTTCGGTTGAGACGGGCGCGGAAGAACGCGACGGCTTGAATATCTTCGACCTGCGCCTGACGGGGCATATCCAGTTCTAAGTCCCGCACAGGCCAGCGCCTGGCCCATTTCATCGAACTCGGCATCGCAACTCAAAGCTTGCAGAAAGGCCACGCGCCTTCGCCGTTCGACTGCGGCGAACTGCCTGCATGGCGACGAAATGCTACATCAAGGTTCCGGGGCGCGACGAGGTTCGTTCCGCGACGGTTCAGATCGACGTGGTCAGAGTGGTCAGCCATTCCGGCGAGGCGGCCAGCACCGCGCCTTCCAGGATATGATCGGCGCCGGTGAGGATCAGAACGCCGACCAGGGCCAAGGCCGCACCGAGTAGCTTCTTGCCGCCACGGCCGACCGACATCATCCGGCCGCGCCAAAGGGTCAGGAGCTGTCCCGCCGCAAGCCCAAGCGCCAAAAGGACGGTCGCGATCCCGAGGCCGAACGCGGCCATCACCAGGGCGACCTGCCCCAGATTCTGTCCCTGCGACGCCAGCACCGTGGCGGCGCCGAGCGTCGGCCCCACGCAGGGACTCCAGACCAGGCCGAGTAGCACGCCGATGCCCGCCTGGCCGAGGAGACCGAAGCGGTGGAGCCCTGACTGGCGGCCCGCCGCCCAGGTCGCCATCGGAGCCGCGATCCGTTCCATGAGGGGTTGCGCCTGAGGAATAAGGAGCACGGCGCCCATGAGCAGCAGGAGCGCGCCGCCGACCAGCCGAAAGGGATCGCCATCGAGGCCGAGGGCTTCGCCAAAGACCGCCACGATGAAGCCCGTCGCAGTGAATGATGCGACTAGCCCGGCGGCGAGCGCAAAAGGGCCCCAGCGATGGTTCTGCGCGGCGCTGGCGAACGTGATCGGAACCAGCGGCAGCACGCAGGGGGAGAGGATCGTCAGCGCCCCCGCCGCATAGGCAAGGAGGGGTTCTAGCGGACCGGCCATTAGCGCACGGTCCGGTCCAGCAGGCTCTCGATGCGCGTCTTGTTTGTGATGTAGGCGAGCCGGTCGATTTCGTGGCCGCCGTGGAAGCCGATCAGCGTCGCCTGCTTGTGAACGCCGAAGCTCTGCCAGACCGGCTTTTGCTTGTCGTAGTTGACGCGCAGGACGAGCAGTTTGTCGAATTCCGGGGCGGCGACAGTGCGCTTGATCGTCGTGGCCTGCGAGGCGCACACCGGACACCACCAGGCATGAACGTCGATGAGGATCGGCCGACCCAGGGACTGCGCCTCGGCGAAGGTGGCTTGGTCAAAGTCACGGAACTCCGCCGCCGCCGCAGGGGAGGCGATAAGGCCGGCGAGGAAAAGGGCGGGGACAAAGGCCGCAGCCCCTCGTCCAAGGCGAAACATGGGACCTCCTGCGTTCCTGGCCAGAACCCAGCCAATGCGCGCTCATGCCGAAGTGTTCGTCCCGGCGCGCCGGCCCGTTACAGAGGCGTTGATCAATCCAGCCGCGGTTGGTGCCGAAGGGCCGCCAGGATCAGCGCCGCGCCGAGGAACAGGCAGATCGGGACACCGTGCATCAGCACCGCGCCTGGGCCGCCGCCTTCCAGGGTCGCCTGCCGCGCGGCCCGGATGAAATGGGTGAGCGGCAAAGCGTCTCCCAAAATCCGAGCCCAGCGCGGCAATGCCTCGCGCGGGTAGAGGAAGCCCGACAGAAGCATGCACGGCAGATAGAAGGCGATCGCGCCCTGGAGCGCCGCCAGCTGATTTCGCGCGCGCGCCGCCAGCGCGTGTCCGAGCGCCAGATGCGCTGCAGCGAAGGGAGGCATCAGCAACATCAGTGACGATACGGCGCCGCGCATCGGCAGGGCGAACAGGCCGGCGGCGACAAGGAGGACCACGAACCCCTGCAGCGTCACCAGCGCAACATGGGGCGCCATCTTGCCCAGGATGAGCATGCCCCGGCCGAGCGGCAGAGCCAGCAATGCTTCCCAGGTCCCCTGTTCTCGCTCCCGCACGATGCCCAACGTGCCGAACATGATGGAGCTGATCATCATGATCACGCCCACCAGCGCCGGCAGGAAGCCCCAGTCGGGCCGGGCGTCGGGATTGTAGAGGCGCTGCAAGTCGATGGGCGGCGCCAGATCGGCCACGCCGGCGCTCTCCGCGGCCCGGCGCCAGTAGGCGCCGAGGATGCGACTTTCGGCTAGGGCGGTGAGATTGGGATCGGCTGCGTTGACCACCAGCCGCACGGCTCCGCCCCCGGGCGGCGGGATCTCGAGGCCGATCTGCGCCTTGCCGGCGCGCACGGCCGCCTCTGCTCCACCTGGCGCCAGCCTGGGCATGGCCAGGACCAACCCCGGTTCGCGGCTGAGTTCCCCCAGGGCTGCGGCGGCGGCGCGTGGGCCGGCTACGGCGACGGCCACCTTGGCGCCGCTAGGCTGTATCGCCGTGCCGAACAGCACGATCTGCAAAGCCGGCACGAGCAACAGCAGGGTGAAGCTCGTGGGCGAGCGGAGCAGCCGGAGCATCTCCACCCAGGCGACCGCCCCGCAGGCGCGCAGGCCGCTCAAAGCCGGCCGCCCCCGTCCAGGGTGAACACAGCCTCCTCGAGCGTCGCTGCGCCGTGCAGGGCGGCTAGGGCTCGTGGCGGCATGGGGCCAACCGCGCCAGCCACGCCATAGTGGAGGACTGAAGGACACTGCTCGGCATCGATGATGTCATGCGTACTCACGATCAGGCAGTGCCCGGCCTCTGCGAGCTCCGCCATCCAGCGCCACATGATCCGGCGGGTCACCAGGTCGAGGCCGTTCGTCGGCTCGTCGAGTAGGAGCAGCGGCGGACGGCCGATCAGCAGCGCGGCGAACTGCGCCCGCCTGGCCCATCCGCCCGACAGGCGATCGACACGGGTGGATAGCACCGCGGCGATCCCACATCGCGCAGCGGCCTCGGCGGCCATGTCACTGGCGCTCGCGTCATAGAGGGCCGCCCGGAAACGCAGGTTCTCGGCGACGGTCAGCTCGGGATAGAGCGAAAGGTTCTGGGACATGTAGCCGACGAGACGTCGCTCGGGCGCCCTCAGGCGCGCGGCGTCGTGGCCGAAGATGCGCGCGGTCCCGGCGTCAGGGCGCATCAGGCCCGCTAGGATCCGCAGGGTGGTGGTCTTGCCGCGACCATTGGCGCCAACCAGCCCAAGCAGCTCGCCGCGCCGGAGCTCGAAGCTGAGCCCGGTCAGGATCGGTGCGCCGGCGAGGGCCTTGTGCAAACCCTCGGCCGATACCGCCGGCGGATCAGGCGCCGTCATGGATGAAGCCGCCGTGCATGTATTTTGTCGCCTCCGCGCCGAGGGCGAGCACCCGGCGTTTCGCGGCGCGCCCGCAGGTTCGCAGGTCGTGAAGGGCGATCCACATGGCGGCGGAACCGGTGTTGCCCACGCGATCGGCGTTGACGAAGACGCGATCCGCGCAGAGCCCGAAGTGGCTGGCGAGCTGCACGGCGATCCGGCCGCTCGCCTGATGGGGGATGATGATGTCGGCATCGGCGGGCCGCAGCCCCTGGGAGGCGGCGGCGCTCGCCGCGGCCTCGAACAGCCTCGCCCCGTGGTGCGCGATAGCGGCGAAGTCGTGCGCGAAGTACAGCGGCCCCTCTCCGGACGCCGGATCGCTCGACCCGCCGCGCGCCATCTGCAGCCCGGGCGCCCGTCCCAGGCCGATCGCCCCATACCAGGCGCCGCTCAACCGGTCGCCACCACGTTCGGCGGGGCCAAGGACGATAGCGCCGGCGCCGTCGCCCATCTGGACGAGGTTGACGATCTGGTCCTTGCGTTCGGACAGCGTCTGGACGTCGAGGAACACCGATCCGGTTTCCGACCCGACGATCGCCACCGGCGGAGCGCCAGGTTCGCTCAGCAGGCCGAACGCGATCATCAGCGCATTGGCGAAGCCGGTGCAGGCCTGACGGATCTCGATGTGCGGGCCGCGATAACCGATCCGGTCGGCGACCATCGCGGCGCCTGCCGGCAGGGGTTGGGCGGGCGTGGCCGTGTGGGTGATCAGATAGCCGAGATCGCCGGCTTGCAGGCTTGCGTTCCGCAGCGCCTCCACCAGCGCGTGGGCCGCCAGATCGGGGTTTGAGACTCCGTCGGCCGGACCCTCGATGCGCTGGCGCCAGGCGCGTGAGACGTGCCGTGTCTCGACGCCCAGCCGCCGCGCGACCGCCAGAGCGAGCCCCCGTTCCCGAGGACCCAGCCCGTCGCCAAGACGATCGAGCAGCGCCGCCGTCGCCAGCGGCTCGCCCGGCAAAGCCGCCCCGGTGCCGAGCACCGCCACCTCGCCCCTCGATCGCCACACCGCGCGGTCGGGGGCGTTCATCCGCCGAACAGCCCTGCCGGCAGTCTGGCGATGAGGGTTTCGAGCCAGCTCGGGTCGAACGCCAAGGCTTCAAGCTCATCGGCTACCAGGGACAGCAGGCTGGCGAGGGCGCGGCGAGCGGGCGCGGCGACATCGGCGAGGCCGTGCTCGCGCCTCTGCAACGCGAGGTCGCGAGACACGACGACGTGACCAGCCTCATCGGTCTGGATGCGCCGCAGGACGGCGGCGAGGACGGCGTCGCCCGCAAGCGGGGTTCCGGGCCGCGCCAGCCGCGCCAGAATGGTGCAGACCGCCGCGTCGGTCGCGGCGATGCGCGCCAGGTGGTCCGTGACATCGCCCTGGGCGAGACCGCGGTGGAAGCGGCGGGCGGCCTCGAGCCTCCCCGCGATCAGCGGGGGCGGCGGTAGGGCTCCGGCGACCGCGCTGAGCAACGCCGCATGCGTGGCTTCCTCCACGCCGATCTTTCGCAACGCGCGACGGGCGGCGGGATCATCACCCTGTCCTGCCGCGAGCCGATCGAACGCCAGCGCCGCGGCCTCCTCTCCGCAGCCCAGCAGGGGCAAAAGACCGGCCAGGGCCTCGCCCGCCCGTGACGAGAGGCGAAATCCCTCCAGCCTGGGGGTGGGCAAGGCGCCGCGCCGAGGGAAACACCAGGACGAAGCCGCCTCGCCGGCCCCCGTCCCGAGCGAGGCGCCTCCAGGAGCGGATGGGCGGCGCTCAAGCGGGGAGGATGACCGGAATTCCACGTCCTTGGTCCTCTTCACGGTGGCTCGAGATGCAGGTCCCGCGGCCCCGACGTGCATGAGCCACGCGTGGCTTGGAGGCGGCTGGGGCAGGCCACGATTGCTTTTCGCCAAGAGGGCGCCCGCGGTTACATTGTGCGAGCGCACGATGTAGCCGCGGAAAAGTGGCCCCGGCCTCTCGAGGTGATCTAGATATAGGCGGCGTAGGAGCCGCAGCTTCGCCCGCAGATCGGCGCTCAGGTGCGCCCGCGACGGACCGACGGAAGAAAGGCCAGGCGTTGGTCAAACTCGGCTTTAATCTCCGCAACGAAGCGCGACGTTTCGGCGGCCAATCCTCCATATATCTGATGATGGCCTATTCAGCGGCGATCGAGAGACCTGGGTATCAGCTCACTCTTGGTCAGGTAGATCGACCGGGCGCTTAATCGGGGAGCCGCGGGCAGCTCCCCGTCACTCGCCAGTTTTGGGCGGTGCGTCCTTGGCCGGCTGCGGTTTTGGAGGCGTTCCTGCGTCAAGGTGATCCCAGTTGAGGATCGCGTTGAAGCCCAGGAAGTAGCTTCCCTGCGTTTGCCAGCGCCAGTAGGGCCGAAGGCCAAAGAGGACCATGTGACCCTTGCCGTCGGGGACATCGACGACGAGGGCCTTGCGCGTCAGCGCACTGCCCCCTTCCAGCATGCCGCTCAGCAGGATTGTGTCCGCCTGGCCAGGAAACTGCATGACAGTTCTTGGCCTTTGGGTGGGCTCCGCCCCGCCCTGACGTGATGCGGGCGGGGCCGTATCGACGGGCTCAGCGGGCGCGGAGGCCTTGGGTGGCTGATCCGTGGCGGGCCAAGGGGAGGTGTGGGCAGGAAAGGCGTTGGGCGTAATGTTCTGGGCCAAGCGTGCGCCCGCACCGCCAGCCGCCCCAGCTCCGCCACCGCCGCCGAAGCCCGGACCGCCCACGCTAATCACCGGGGCGTCGGAGAAATAGATCGGTAGCTCCTTGCCAGAATAGCCATAGGCGATCGGGCTTGCCTGGTCGGCGATGACGCCCCGCATGATCGCGCCCTTCGTATAGAGTTCGCTGGGCGTCGAGACCGTGACGCCCGCCGCTATGCCGTAGTTCGCCAGCATTTCGACGGTTGAACCATCACCGATCAGGACGCCGCCGGCTTCGACAAACTTCTTGAGCTCGGCAAGGCCGTCCACACCCAGTCCGCCGCGAATGTCTGCGGCTGAATCGAGGACGCCAAGATTGGGCGTCAGATCGCTCTTCTTATAAGGGATCGGGACATCGCCGTTCATGGCCACCCCCACCACCTGGTCGCGCGCGCTGGAGCCCACCGTTGGATAGATGATGACGTCGAACTTCTTGCGCAGGTCGCCCTGTCGAGCCTTGGTGTCGGCGATATAGGTGTAGGGGACGCCATAATGATCGAACGCTGCGCGCCACCAGCCCTCGTCCTGGGTGCGAAGCCACGAATGCAGGTAGCCGATGCGCGGAACTGTTAGCGGGTGGGTCTTGACGCTTGGCGCCTCTGCGACCGCTTCGGCGGCCAGCCCCAATTCAGCAACTGCCTTTTCGACCTGGGCGCGTGGCGCGTCGGGGATGATGAACGTTCCTGCCGAATAGTGCTTTCCTGCAGCGTCGAAAGGCGCTTCGGCCGCCAGCATCTTCACGTCCTTGAGGCGGAAACGGAAGGTGACAAGCTCGTTTTCGCCTGTGTGGTTCACCAAGATGGTGCGTCCCGAACCGGCGATCGCACCCTTGGGGGCGATATCGGCGGACACCAGCGTCATCGGCTGCTTCAGGACGGATGCGTCGTGCACCGGGTTGAGGGTGACATTTCGCATGTACTGCATGGTCCACCCCGTGTCGTCATAGGGTCTGGGATTTGCAGCAGGGTAATTCTGGACGCTGAAGTAGAGGTCGGCGAGCGTTCGATAGGGCTGATCTGCCCGGATGACGTAGTCACCCGCAGCCACTTTGATCCCGCCCGCGGTGAAAGCTGCATCGGCGGTGTTCACCTCAAGACCTTGCCTGCGAACGTCGTTGATCATATCGACCACGTTCAGCTTGGCGGTCTGGTCGGCTGGAATAACCCAGGCGTTCACCGCCCCGCTGCGCCCGCCCTCCACGGCGTGCTGACCCTTCACCCAATAGTTCTCAAGGTAAAGTTCGCGGTCCTTCGCTACCCGATCGAGCGCGAAGAGCAGGGCCGATTCCTGAATATTGGTATTGTTGCGCGGACCCCAATCGACTGACGCAAGCGGCGGGTTCGGCCGGAACCATTCTCGACTGGTGACCGTCGGACCCAACTTCAGGTCCTTCTGAACGTCGGGACCATAGCTCTGAACCTCGTAGAAGCGACCGAGCGCATTGTGGGTGTTGGCGATCCAGAAGAGGTAGTTGGGCACCCAGCCGTCATAGTAGCCATAGGTCCAGACGCCTGGGACCTTGCGCTTGGCCATCTCGGTGATTTCCGTCTCGGCCAGGAGCCACCACTCATCGCTTTGCAGGGGATCGAGTGAGGGGTTGTAGGGACCGGTGCCCGTGGAGACGTAGAGATAGGACTGCGCTTCATGCAGGTCGTGCAGCACCGTTGGATGCCATTCCAGGATGCCGCGGGTGATGTTCTGGGTGAGCTTAAGGTACTGCCCCATTCCATCGCGGTTGTTGTCGTGGGCGGCGTACTTGCCCCAGTAGACCAGCGGCGGCTTGGGCTTTCCGGTCTTCTTTCCGTAGTAATAGGTGTCGACGACCTTCTCACGGCCATCCACTTCGACCACCGGCGTAATGAAGGTGATGACGTTGTTGCGGACGTTCTGGACGAGCGGGGTTTCTTCGACGGCCAAGCGGTATGCAAGCTCGATCAGCATTTCCGGACCGCCGGTCTCAGGCGAATGGATGCCGCTCGTAATCCAATAGATGGGCTTAGCTGTCTTGATGGCCTTGCGCGCCGCCTCCGGCGAGGTCTTGCGAGGATCGCCCAAGGCTGCGAGCGCGGCCTTATAGCTGTCCAGGTTCTTGAGCGTCGCCTCGTCGGCGATGGCGATCACGACCTGGTCGCGGCCTTCCTCAGATACGCCCAGTTTCCAGAATTTCACGCGCGGCGAGGTCCTGGCGAGTTCCTGATAGTAGCGTTCGATATCCTTGGCGTAGGTAAGCTCGCCCGGCGTGCCTGGAATCCGGCCAAAGAACTTTAGCGGCGAGGGCACGGTGTCGGAGGCCGGCATGTGGTCGACGAGCTCTGTGCTGAAGCGTGGATCCACCAGGTGTTTGCGGATAAGCGCGCCATAGGCCTCGTCCTGCTTTTGACCGGGATCGCTTGAGCTTGGCTGCGTCTGGGCGCGCGCGCCCTGCAAGAGCGCCGCCGACCCCAAGACCGCCAGCAAGGCCAGGAGGGTCGTTTGCGCAAAACGCCAATAGATTCTCACTGATAGTTCCCCCCAAAGCCTACACCAGGATCGACAAGCGCCACCCTGAGGGCGCCGCCATGGGCTTTTTGAGCCCCGTCCCGTTCTCGACGCGCACTTAGCGCGAAACCACACGCCCCACGCAAGGGGAGGGTCTGTGCGATTCATCCGAAATGGCGATTGGCCCTATCGCTTCAGAGCCGAATTCGACAGCTCGCCCAGGAACGTGAGCCGAAGCGCCCTGTCAGTTGGGCGCTTTTGAGGCAGCTGGCGAAGCGCGCATTTCAAGGCCGCGACGTTGCCAGGCAATCAGCTCTACAATTGAAACACGGCAGTCTCCTGGACAGTCTAACCGAGGGCCCCTTCCCAAGAGTTCGAAGAGTGCGTTTTGTCCCAGCAGGAAAATCCGATGGCGCTGACGTTTCGGTGCCCAAAGGAGCTGGAGGGACTGGCTCCGCCGCCGATGCTCGCCACCCAGGGACTGCCTGCCTGGGTGAAGACCATGCCAGCCCAAGCGTTCAGCACGCTCGCCGGCGGACATGACGACACGATCAAGCGCTGCCCACCCTTCATTGATGCGATGACCTGCGGCTTCCTGATCCCGTTGATCTGCGACGTGAAGGTCGAGGACGGAGAGTTCACCTGGGATAACGAATTGCCCGCCAGTGAGGAGCTGAACTTCGCGCGCTCACCCATCGGATATCACGACGCAGCCCAGGTCACGGGCACGCCGCTCTTCAGCTCCGATCGGTTCATGATCAAGTTCCACAATCTTTGGACGATCGAGGCGCCCCCGGGCTATTCGTTGCTCTTCACCCATCCAGCCAACCGATTTGATCTACCGTTCACGACGCTGACCGGCCTCGTAGATTGCGATCATTTTCGTGACGCCTGGATCCATTTCCCAGCTCACTGGCACGACGCCAAGTTCAAGGGCGTGCTGCCAAAGGGCACGCCAGTGGCCCATTGCATCCCGGTCAAGAGAGACAACTGGTCGGCCAAGACTGCGTTTCTGAGCGACGATGATGCACAGCGCACGCGCAAGCTGATGGATGAGATCGGCCGGGAAAAAGGCGTCTATCGCCGTCGTTTCCGCAGATAACGCGGCATACGATCGACGCCCTGGCGATTTCTGCGATCGGTGCGAAATTCGCACCAGCGCTGGTCTGATGCGGAAAATCGGCATAGGGGGCGGCTTTAGCAGCCGCTCCCCTGCCACACCACCCGGCATGCGGGTCCGCACCGGGCGGTTCGAGAAGTTGAGGTCATGAGAGACGGGGTAAGCCAAGTTGGTCCGACCATGCAAGGGTCAGGACAGCGTTGAGGAGCATGCCGCTGTTGCGCCACCAGCACCGGCTGTTCGCCGCCACCTTTCGCGCGACCTCGGGCTTGGCGCCCATCGCCATCAGTTCTCGGTACATGGTCGGTCCACGTTTCCACTGCTTGAGTTGGATGGCTCGCAGCCGATGACGCAGCCATTGATCTAGATCTCGCCAGACCCGTGGGGTTTGCGCCAGTCGGAAGTAGCCCTTCCAGCCCAAGACGTAGGTTCGCAGTCGATCCACCACATCTTGCAGGCTGCGTCCGCCATTGCGGTGGGTCAGCTGCCGGATGTTGCGTTTAAACGCCGTGAGCGGCTTGGCGGCCACCTTGCGTTTGATCACGCCGCCTGGAGCCGCCCAGAAGGCGTAGCCCAGGTATTTGCGACCAAACACGCTGGCCACCGCGCTCTTGGTCTCGTTGACCGTCAAGCGCAGCTGGCCATAGAGCCGCCGAAGCAACGCCATCACCCGTTCACCCGCGCGGCGGCTGCGGACATAGACGTTCGCATCGTCGGCGTAGCGCACGAAGCAGTGGCCTCGGCGTTCAAGCGCCTTGTCCACCTCGTCGAGCAGGACATTGGCCAGCAGCGGCGATAGCGGTCCGCCTTGCGGCGTGCCCATCGTCCGACGCTGGATCCCGCCATCCTCCATCACGCCGCTGTTCAGATAGGCGCGGATCAGCCGCAGTACGCCGGCGTCTCCGATCCGTTTCTGAAGACGGCCCAGGAGGAGGTCGTGGTCGACCCGGTCGAAAAACTTTTCCAGGTCGACATCCACCACGATCCGGCGGCCCGATTGCACGTATGACTGCGCCGCAAGGACGGCGTCATGCGCGCTTCGGCCCGGCCGGAAGCCGTAGCTGTGCTCGCTGAAGGTGGGGTCAAGGATCGGCTGCAGGACCTGCAGCAGCGCTTGCTGGATCAGACGATCCGTCACCGTTGGGATGCCGAGCTCGCGCTCGCCACCCTCCGGCTTGGGGATCGTCACCCGTCGCACCGGACTGGGCCGGTACGTCCCCTGCAGCAGTTGCTCGCGGATGGCGGGCCACGCCGTGCGCAGGAGTGTGACGGTCTGGTCTATATCCAGTCCATCGACGCCGGCTGCGCCCTTGTTGGCTCTGACCCGTTTGAGCGCCCGTTGCAGGTTCTCTCTCGTCAGCACCGCCAGAAGCAGCGCTGACCCTGTGCTTTGCGGATCATGGCGCGGGTCGCGAGCTTCGTCGCTGCCCTGGGCATCAGCGGCTTCACCGCCTTCTCCTTCAGGCCGCCCCGCTTGCGCGGGCTTCTGACGCGGGGCTCGCCACATCGTCATGGCGCTCAACACTCCTTCTCGTTCGGTCCTTCGTCGTTGGTTCTGGCGCGGACGCCGCCCCGGCTGACTACTACGACCTCGGCTGACTTCTCGCTCCGGCTCATCACCGTCGCCCTTTCAGGCGCGAGGCGAGATCTCCCCAGGTAAGAACGCACTCCTTCACTGCACGACCGCTGGATTTACGCCGCCTCGCCTTGATCACGAGAGCTTCGCGGCCACTTGCCCGCTCGCCCTGCTCCGCAGCGCCTCATATCCAGTTCTTGTTCATCGGCCCGCAGCTTCGCTCCACGCTTCCTCCCCACGCTCGGTCGCCCTCGCGCAGTTGCGCTTCGCTTCGCTCGCCGTGATCAGCTCACGATGGGACTTTCACCCACAAGAGTGCGCCCATGCTGGGCGCACAAGAAGACCGGGCCCCTCGCGCGAGGGGCCCGGTCCAGGGCAGCTTAGACGTATTCGCTAAGCGTTCTGAACTTCATCGACGCAGCGCTACTGCGGCGTGACCTTCGTCGTCGTTGTAACTTGCTCGGACGGCGCAGGCGCCGTGCTGGTCGTCGTACGGTGGATTACCTTCGTGCGTGTCGAACGATGGTGAGTGCTGACCGGCTGTTCGGTCGTAACCGTCGTCTCAACCTGCGGGGCTGGAGGTTGCGCGGCCGCCAACGCCGCAGCGTTTCGTGCGGCCGCCGCGTCCGCCGCCGACGCCGCCGCAGATTGCTCAGCGGTCTGGGCGCGAGCATTGGCTTCTGCAGCCTGCTGCTGAGCCGAAACGGCCCGTTGCTGGGCCGCAACCGCCTGACCTTGAGCCGCCGCGACCTGATCTCGGGCTGAGTCGACGCTGGCCCTTTGGGCCTCACGCGCTAACGCCACGGCGGCGTCCTTGTGCTGCTGCGAAATCCCGATCGCCACGTCGGCAAGCGAGGAGGCCCGGATAGCCATCTGAATTGCAGGTCCGCGGTCGCCGGACGCGAAATCCTCCTTTGCGCTGGCCAGGGCCGCGCGGGCCTCAGCCGTATCGCGCGGCGCCTCTGTGGCGGCGCCAAGGGACTCGGCGGTGTGGATCTTAGCCTCCGCAGCAGCGATGGCCTCGCGGGCGCGATCGCTCTTGCTAGCTGCCATGCTCGGCGATGCGATCGCCAAGGTCATAGCGCTCGACGCGAGGAGCGATACGAAGATTGTCTTACGAAGCATGGTGTTCTCCATGATCAAACTCATGCCGCGGGATGAGATTTCCCATCGGCGTTGGGCGGCAACGGCTGGGGTGGAGTTATGTTTCAGCGCTGCCAGAAAAAGTGAGCCTTCGAGGGCTTGGAATCGAAATCACTGAGACCTTTTTGCAACCCGCTGGCGCGGGCTCCCGAAGGCGAAAGCACCGTCGATCAGGACCTAGCGTCCGTCATGCGCGACAATTGACGCGATCACGCCGGTCGCAACGGCCGCAAGGACGTATTGCCCACCCGCGTCGCGCCATTCGTATCCGCGCGGGGGATGACGCAGATGATGCTGACGGTAGTCGACGGGTTGGGCTCCGCGCCAGTCATTGTAGCCCACCTGTTCGCCGCGTTTCCAATTGTGCTGGCCACCAAAATCCTTGCCCCACTTGGCGTGATCGCTGGCGTCGGCGCGACCGTTTTGGTCGCGGTCCTGCCCGCGCCCGTCAGGCTGGGCGATAGCGGCTGACGCCGTTACCAGCGTCAGCGCCATCGCGCTTAACGTGATCAATTTCATTGGGAGGATTCCGGCGGCGCAAATAGCGCCTGCACGCATTCGAATGTTCGGCGCGTGCTCCAAGACAATGATCGGGGCGACCAAATGTTCCCCGCCATCAGTCGATCTCAGTGGGAATCGACCCTGAGGAACCTCGCCGCCGCGCTTGGCTTCAGAAAAAACCGGCCGTTCGGCGTGGACGACAGCGCGATTATAGCGGGCCCCGCCAGCTGGGCCTCATTGCGAACGGCCAAACGCAAGCTGGCCTCCCCTGCCTCGCGCTGCCCCATCTCCAGCAGACATTTTCCAAGTTCGATGCGGGTCAGCGCATCCGAAGGATTGGACGAGAGCGCACGTCGATAGAGGTCGCTTGCCGCAGCATGCTCGCCATCGAGCACCATGACCCTGGCCAGCCCCACCATCGCATCACGGCGATCTGGCGCGGCGGCGCGCGCCTGCAGGAAGAGGCTGCGGGCGCGCTTGCGCTCGTTGCAGCGTAAAAGGAGGTACCCAAGCCCGACCTTCAGGACGACGGCGTCAGGCAGCAGCTCAATTCCGGCTTCGAAGACCGAAACGCCTTCGTCGTCCTGGCCGGAAAGGCCGAGTTGATCGCCCAGCTCGAGAAACGCCATGGGAAAGGCGGGTCGACGCGTGATGGCCAGGCGTAGCTGGTCGATGGCGTCGGCCTCTCGGCCCGCGCCGACCAGGGCCTTGGCGAGCAGGGTTTCAATTCCCGGATCATGGCTTCGATGCGCCGCTCTTTGCAGCGGAGCGATGGCTTCAGCAGGCCGGTTTTGTATCAGAAGCGCGGTTCCCAGAACCTGCGCGGCCAGAACATTGGTACGCTCGGCCTTGAGCACCTGGCTCGCTAACCGCTCCGCCTCGTCGGGGCGATTCATCCGGGAGGCCAGGAGGGCTTCTTCAAGCGCCTGACTGTTGGTGCTTGGCCGGACTTCGATTGGATTTGGGCGCTTCGCCATCAAGCGACTATAGCGCCATTAATTATGGCAGATGGTAGGTGAGCGCCAAATTGATGGCCGTGCTCCCGGCCTTGGGGTTGGGGGGAATGATGGTCGCCAGAAGACCGAAGTTATGGAAGAAGCCTTTGTTCTCGCGATAGTCGGCGGCCGACAATCTGATATTGAGGGCGCCCAGCAACGGATCGACAGCGTTGAAGCCGCGATAACCGCCGTTCAGGTCGAAGCCCAACATTCCGCCGAAGGCGATCTTGGCGCCCGAAAATTTGAATGACACGGGCTCCCAGGAGACGCCCGCGAAGGCGGTGTTGCGCTTGAAGCTATTGATGAAGTCCCCGCCGACCAGCGAAAAATGGTCGTTCAGCGCAAAGTCGATAAACCCGCCCCAATTGTGATCGTTGAATTGCGAGTCATTGGGAACGTGACGGGTCAGAAGGGGCAGTTCGATGGTGATGCGGGAGATCGTCTCGTCCTCGCCCGAGGATTGGTCGCTTTGGGCCAGCGCCTGAGCGCTCCAAAGACACGAGATCGCAAAAGCTGCTGCGGCGTAGGTCTTCTTCATCGAACTTCCCATTCCTAAGCCTGAACCGGCGCCTTCAGCCAACGGCGTCGCTGGGGCGTCAGTCACTTTAATGAGCAGATGTAAAAGTATGGTTTGCGATTGGTTGACGGCCGGTCACTTCCAGGAGGAAGGCGCCAAGAGCAGGGACGGTCAATGGGATCCCCGCGTTCTCTACCTTGGCCTGGCGTCTTCACCCTTGCGCTGGGCGATCAGCACCGAGATTTCGAGGCGCTCTTTGAAGATCCCCGATGGGCTAAGGCGCAGCAAGACCTCGGTCAGCTCCCTCTCAAGCCGAGGCGCTTTTTCGCCGAGCGCAGACGTGGAGACCCTTACACTCGCCAAGACGCACCCAAGGATCGACCCGACATCGCGCGTGAGCTCGAACGCAAACTCTTGCGTAGAAAATTCCCAAAAGCGACTCGAGCGTCGAAGCGAGGGCTCGTGTTCGCGTTCCCAATGCTTCTGAGGGTGACGCTGGGCGACGCCAAGGAAGCGGCTGACAACCTCGGCGGCGGGGGCTTCCCAGCTTTCCTGCGGGCGACGCCTTCCTTGGTCCAAAATCGCGATCGCGCCTCCATCGCAGATGAGTTTGGCGAGCAGGCCAAGCGTCAGATCACGATCCATCCAATGAAAGGACTGTCCCATCGTGACGAGGTGAAAGCTCGCCCGATCTGATGGCAGATCCTCGGCTTTGCATTGAAGCCATTGAATGTTCGTCGCTCCGCGCTCGGCCGCGAGGCGTCTTGCCTCGACAAGCATGCCGGCCTCTGGATCAACGGCGACGACTTCGGCGACACGGCGAGCGAGTGGGATCGCAAGCGTGCCTGGACCGCATCCTAAGTCGAGAACACGCGAGCTTTCTCCTAGCCCACAGGCCTGGACGAGATGGTCCAATGCAGCCGGCGCGTAGGGTGCGCGGAAGCGGGCATAGTTAGGCGCAACGCTCCGAAACGGCGATCCTTCAGATTGAGGCGACGGTTCCGGGCTTGGGGAAATCGCGTGGGTCATCTGTAGCCCGCCAAGCTCAACTCGACGATTGGGTCCTCAGACTTCCAGACGATCATCCGATCGAGCCACGAGAGTGTAGAGCACCGGCATCAGAAAGACGCTGATCAGAAGGCGCGTGAAGAGGCCGCTTACGATGACGAGCGCGAAGGGTCGCTGTGAATCGGTGCCGACCCCGGTCGCCAAGGCGGCGGGTGCAAGACCCAGCGCGGCCACCAGCGCCGTCATCATGATCGGCCGCAACCTGAGGATCGCGCCCTCCCGGATGGCCTCGGCCAGCGGAATTCCGTCGCGTCGAAGCTCGTTGACGTAGGAGATATAGACGACGGCGGTTTGAACTGAGACCCCGAAGAGCGCGAGGAAACCAATACCGGAGGACACCGAAAACGGCGTGTGCGTCATCAAGAGCGCCAAGATCCCGCCTACGGGAGCCGAAAGGACCACGCCGACCACGGTGATGAACGGGAACTTGAAGTTCGAGTAGAGCGCAAAGAGCAACATGAAGATCAGGAACAGCGTCAGCGGCAGAACCAACTTCAGCTGATCGCGTGAAGCGGTATATTCGGTGTAATCTCCACCCCAATCGACCCGGTAGCCCTGCGGCAGCGAAACCTTTTGGTTGACCTGGCGGATGGCGTCTTCCACGGCGCCGGCCAAGTCGCGACCCTCGACCGAAAACTGGACGCCGATATAGCGCGAATTGTTCTCGCGATAGATGAAGGCCGCCCCATTGGTCACGCCGATCTGGGCGAATTCCTTGAGCGGGATCTGCTGACCGCTCGGGGTGGCGACCAAAATATTGCCGATCTCTTCGGGGTTGTCCCGATACTGGCGCTCGAGGCGCACAACGAGATCAAATTGCTTTTCCTGCTGCACGACCTGGGTGGCCACATCACCGCCGACCGCCGTCTGGATCAGTCCATTGATGTCTGAGACATTCAGGCCATAGCGGGCGATCTTCGCTCGATCGACTTTGATCGTAAGGCTGGGTTGGCCGAGCTCCTGGACGAGCGTCACATCCTTGATGCCGCGCACCTGCCCCAGGACCTGCTTGATGGCCTTGCCCTTCAGCTGAAGTGTTTCGAGGTCGCCGCCGAAGATCTTCACCGCCAAGGCGCTCTTGAGCCCGGTCTCGGCCTCATCCACCGCATCTTCCGCAGGCTGGGTGTAGTTGAAGGTGATGCCGGGGAACTCTACGAGCTTCTTATTGATCGCCTCGATGAGCGCCGCCTTGGTGTGATACTTGCCCGACCACTCCGAATAGGGCTTCAGGCCCACATAGAATTCGACATTGAAGAAGCCGGTCGGGTCGGTGCCGTCGTCGGGTCGGCCAAGTTCCGACGCCACGGTCGTGACTTCCGGGAACGAACGCAGGATGGCGCGCACCTGCGGCGCGATCCGGGCTGATTCGTCGAACGAGATCGTGTAGGGCATGGTCGCCCTGACCCAGAGCGCGCCCTCATCGAGCTGGGGCATGAATTCCGCGCCGATCAGCGGGACCAGAAGAAGGACCCCAGCCAATATGGCGCCTGAGGCCCAGACCGTGCCCCAACGATGCTTGAGGCAAAAATCGAGGCCTTTGACGTAGATCGACTTCAGCGCCTCGAAGGGGCGGTTGCGCCGCTCATGCACGCCGCGGCGCATGAACCACGCGCAAAGCACCGGCAGCAGAAGCAGCGTCGCGATCAGAGCGCCGACCAGACCAAAGATCATGGTGTCAGCCATCGGCCTAAAGAGCGTGCCGGATGGGCCGGAAAGCACATAGATCGGCAGGAAGCTGACCACGATCACCGCGACCGCGTAGAAAAGCGGACGGTCGACCTCAGCCGCCGCGTCGCGGATCACTTCCTTGACGTTGAAGGGCGCGCCTTCGCGCAGGGCGATCTGTCGGAAGATGTTTTCCACCATCACCACGGCGCCATCCACCAAGATCCCAAAGTCGATCGCACCGATCGACAGGAGATTGGCTGAAACGTTTTGGATGTTGAGACAGGTGAACGCAAAGAGCAGCGCCAAGGGAATGGTCGTGGCGACGATCAGGCCCGCGCGGAAGTCGTAGAGGAAAAAGATCAGCACGACGACAACGAGAAGCATGCCGCGCAGCAGGTTTTTCTCGACCACCTCGGTGGTGAATTTGATGAGGTCGATGCGGTCGTAGAAGGGAACGACTTTGACGTCCTTGGGAAGGACGTGTTCGTTCAGTTCTCGCGTCTTGGCTTCGACGCCGCGCAGCACCTCCTGGGTCTTTTCGCCCGTTCGCAGGAGGATGACGCCTTCAACGGCGTCGTCCTGTTTTTCATAGCCGAACTCACCCAGGCGCGGCGCGATGCCGATCACCACGCTCCCAACATCCTTGACCAGCGTCGGGACCCCGTCATGCACCGCAAGGACGACGTTTTCGATATCTTCCAGGGTCTCTAATCGACCTATGCCGCGAACGTAATAAAACTGGCCGCCCTGCGAGTAGAACCCGCCGCCGGCGTTGCTGTTGTTGTTGGAAAGCGCGGTTTCGACCTGTTGCACAGTCAGGCCGACGCCGGCCAGTTTGTCGGGATCGAACAGCACTTGATACTGCATGGTCCCGCCGCCGAAACCGGAATCGTCTGCCACGCCGGGGACGGCCTTGAACGCCGGCTCGATCACCCAGTCTTCGAACGTCTTCAGCTCCATAGGGGAGCGATCGACGCTTTGCAGCACATAGCGATAGATAAGCCCGGAGGGCGATGAGAGCGGTGAGACCGCAGGCGTCACACCGCTCGGCAGGCTGATCGTCCCGATCCGATTGAAGACTTCTTGGCGCGCCGCCAGTCGGTCGGCGCCATCGCGGAAGGTGATGACGATGTCGGAGAGACCGTAGAGCGATTTGGAACGGGTGATCGAGGCATGTGGAATGCCCGTCATCCCGATCTCGGCCGGTACGGTGATCAACCGCTCGACCTCTTCGGCGGCATGACCTGGCCACTGGGTGATAATCTCGACCATCGGCGGAGAAAGGTCAGGATAGGCGTCCACCGGCAGGCGCTGGAGGGACCAGAAGCCAACGCCGATCAAGATCAGCGTCATCATCGCGACCAGCAGCGGCTGACCAAGACCCGCAGCCACGATCCGGTTGGTCAGCGAGGGCTTGCGAGGCTCCTCGGAAAGGGGCGGCGCTTCGCTCACTGGGTCTGCATGAACTGAACGAAGACGCTGCCGTCGATCACGATCCGATCGCCGGCCTTCAGGCCCTCAGGAATGTCGTATTGGTCGCCGTTGCGATAACCCAGCGTTATGTGCCGGCGCGCAAAGCCGCCCCCGGCTTGAGCGACATAGACGAAGGGCAGATTGACATCGTCGCGCAGCACGGCGGAGACCGGAACAAGGAAGCCTTGGCTCTCGGCGCGGGAGTGGATCTTCACGCGGACATACATCTGCTTTTTCAGAAGGCCACGCGGGTTGTCGACCACGACGCGGGCGAGCACAGCGCGGGTATCAGGGTTCACCAGCGCCGCAATATTATCGACAACGCCTTGCAGGGCAGGCTGGCCTTCACCGGTCTCCACCTCGGCGGCGTCGCCATTGGCCACCGACGAAAGGTCCAATCCGGAAATCTGCGCCATCACCCAGACCTTTGAGAGGTTGGCCACGGTGAAGGCCGGTGTCGTGCCGGCCTGCAGGAGTTGGCCCGGGGTGATCAGCTTTTCGACGAGCGTGCCCGAGATCGGCGCGCGGATCGCGCCTTCAACGCGTGAGATCGCGTGACCCTGCTGGATGTCCTTGATCACCTCGGGGTCGAGCTTGAGCGCGACGACCCCCTGCAGGGCTGCGTCACGGTCCGCCTCGGCGTTGACCGCGTCGGTCTCAGCTTGCTGGGCCTCGCGCGCGGAGACGCCGTTGTGTTGCGCAAGATCCTTGTCGGCGTCTGCAAGCTGACGGTTCGTCCGGGCGGTGGCCAACGCCTTGGCATAAGCGCCCAAGGCCGCAGCGAAGTCGGGGGAGTCCACATAGGCCAGAGCCTGGCCGGCATGGACCGCCTGGCCTGGGGAAACCAGGAGACGGGTGACTGGGCCAGAAATGGGCGACAACACGCTGGTCGCCTGATCGTTGTCGAAGTCGACGACGCCGGCGGCCTCGACGGTCTTGTGGAAGGCTGACGGCGTGACCGTATAGAGGCGAACGTGCCGCAGTTGGTCTGGCGTCAACGTCACGATGGTGGGCGTCGCCGCCGAGGCGGGCGTCGTATTGGCCTTTGGGGCGCAGCCGCTGACTGATCCCAGCATCAAGGCGGCCAGGGCCGAAGCGGCGAGGACGCGGGCCGCGCGCGACCAATGATCAGCGCGATCAGGTCCAAAGGGTCGTCTAATTTGCATTGTGATCCTTGGCCAAATCCGCGCGTCGCCACCACCCGCCGCCCAACGCCTGGTAGAGCGCGACCGTATCGGAGTAGCGCGCAGCCTGAGCCTGGACGAGAGCGATGCGAGCTTGTTGATAGGCCTGCTCGGCGCTGAGCAGGGAAAGGTAGCTCGCATAGCCGGAGCGATATTGCCGCTGGGCGAGATCCAGCGTCGTTTTAGCGGCTCCAGCAGCCGCGCCCGAAGCCTTCAGAGCCTGGGCGTCCTGGTCTATGGCGCCAAGCGTATCAGCGACATTCTGGAAGGATTGCAGAACGGTGCTCTTATACTGTTCGGCGGCCTGGACGTAGGCCGCCTTGGCGGCGCGTTCCTGGTGAAGCAAGGTTCCGCCCTGGAAGATCGGGGCGGTCGCTGCAGCGCCGAAGGCCCAAAACGTGTTTCCGGATGCAAAGACCTCAGCGGCGCTGAGCGCGGTGCCGCCGGTGTTCGCCGTCAATTGGAAATTGGGCAGGCGGTTGGCCTCGGCGACGCCGACCTGAGCGCTGGCGACATGCAGGTTGGCCTGGGCCTGCAAGACGTCGGGACGCTGAGCGACTAAGCTCGAGGGTAGACTGAGCGGCAGGTCGCTCGGCAAGGTCAAGGCTGCAAGGTCGACCTTTTCGCTTGGCGCCTGGCTTGGGTAGCGACCAGCCAGGACCGCGATCAGATCGCGTTCTTGGCTCTCCTGTTTGACGAGCGGCGGCAGGCTGGCGGTGACCTGGGCGAGCTGGGCTTCCTGGGCCGCCAGATCAAGCCCGTTCGCATAGCCCTTGGACAATTGATACTTGAGGATCTCGACCGACTTGGAGCTGATGTCGATCAGCTCGCGGGTCGCTTCGATCTGGGCGGAGAGCGATGCGTCCTGGATCGCGGCGTTGGCGACATTGGTGGTCAAGGTCAGATGCGCCGCGATCATCTGAAAGCGCGCCGCATCCGCCTGGGCCTTTGCAGCCTCAACAGTGCGGCGGTTCAGGCCGAACACATCCAGCACATAGGAGACGCTTAACTCAGGTGTGAAGAGACTGAATTCGAAGGCGTTATTGTCCGGCGTGGGCGCAAGCGCGTTCGACTGCTTCTGGCGGCTCGCCGAATAGCTCGCCGAGACGCTGGGGAAGTAAACGCCGCGCTGGGCCAGGGCGGTTTCCCGCGCCACGGTAAGCGCGGCCTGCGCGGCCTTCAGATCGTGATTGTGGGCCAGTGATTGCTCGACCAGGGCATTGAGCGCGGTGGAATGGAAGAGCGTCCACCAGTCACCGGGAAGGTCTGCGCTGCTGACCAGCCGCTGGGTCTCGCCAGCCTCAGTACCTGGAACGGCGACCGTGGGGGATGGAGGGCTTGGCGTATAGCTGCTCACCTGCGGCGGGCTTGGCGTCTTGAAGTTCGGACCGACGGCGCAGGCGCTGACGAGGAGCGTGGCCGCGACCGCAACCCCTGCCCCCACGCGCCGCGCTGACGACAAAGCCGGTGTCGCATGCGCGCGATGATGTCCGGCGCATTGGCTTGCCATCGGGTTCGGCGGTTTCTTGCTCAATTGGCGCTAAATCTCGCAATGACGCTCCTTAGGAACGCACCGCATTTGAGCTGGGCGCCTGTTACTAAATAACAGGCGGGCTAAAATTGGACCTGTTTGTAGCGAAGCGTGACCGGAAGTGAAGGTCTTGAAATAAAACTTTTTTGGCGGCGCCTGAGTCGCGGCCGATCTGGCGCCCCCCGGAGCGCCACGACGATTTTCCGGCGTTCCGGGACAAATTCCTACCAACCAGCAAACCAGCATGTAGCTGATCGCGCAGAAGAGCGATCCGAGCGCGCCTGGCGCAATTGTCCGGAACATGTTGACCCCGACCCAGTCGTAGATATCGAGCGAGGGCCTACAGGAATATCCCCACGGGCGAGGCTGACGAATCATCGCCCGAGGTGATCCGTGTCCTGGATTCGCGGCATCCCCTCTTCGGGCGATCCTTCCGGGTGATCCGCCGCACGACAGCAGGAAGTTACAATTTACCGACGTCGTATGAAGTCGAACACCGCAACGGATCGACGTTACTGATTCCAGTTTCAGCAACGGATAAGTATGAATTAATTTCGAATCAGACTAAATTGAGCATCGAGGCGTTACTTGAGCTTCTAGCGGTAGCCGAATGTCTCAACAGTCATGATCATAGAGCCAAAATACCTTTGGGTGACGCTGTCGTCGGCATTGCGGCGCCAGATCGTCGACGACGTCGCCACGGTCCTGGCGGAGGTCTCACGTGAAGTCGGAGCTGGTCAAGCCGTCCCACCTGTCGCGCAAAGCGGTGGTCTATATCCGCCAGTCGACGCCCCACCAGGTCGTGACCAATCAGGAAAGTCTGCGACTGCAATACGCGCTGCGAGAGCGCGCATGCGAGCTCGGATGGCATGACACCGACATCGATGTGATCGATGCAGATCTGGGCTTCAGCGGCGCGTCCGCGGCGCATCGCGCAGGCTTCAAGGATCTCGTCGGGCGGGTGGGGCTTAGTGAGGTGGGCCTCATCCTGTCGATCGACGTGACGCGTCTCGCGCGCAACTGTTCCGACTGGTACCCGCTCCTGGACATCTGCGGTCTGCGCGACTGCCTGATCGCCGATCGGGATGGCGTCTATGATCCCGGCAGCGCCAATGGTCGCCTGCTTCTTGGTCTGAAGGGGACGATATCGGAGCTTGAGCTGCACACCATCCGCAGCCGGCTGACGGCCGGCCTGCTGGCCAAGGCCGAACGCGGCGAACTGGCGCTCAACTTGCCGATCGGCCTCACGCGCGATCCGAGCGGGGTGGTCGTCAAGGATCCCGACATCGGGGTGCAGGAGCGGCTCGGGCTGGTCTTCCAGATGTTTCTGAAGCTGCGCACCGTCGCCAAGGTGATGCGCACCTTGAATGACCGCGGTCTCGACCTGCCGCGCCGCGATCGGCATGGCGATCTGCGCTGGGCGCGGGCGACGCTCGCGGCGGTGTCCACTATCCTAAGAAATCCCGCCTACGCCGGCGCCTTCGTTTATGGGCGCACCCGCATGCGCACGCCGGCGCGTGAGGGCAAGTCGCCAGCCAAGGTCGCGCGCCCGCTCGGGGAATGGCGGATCGTCGTGAAGGATCGGTATCCCCCCTACATCGACTGGCCGACCTATGAAAAAATCCGCAGCATCGTGAGAGACAACCGAGCTGAATACATGCGCATCAAGACCCGAGGCGCTCCGCGCGATGGCGAACTTCTGCTGCACGGCATCGCCTGGTGCGGACGCTGCGGCCACAAGATGTACGTCCGCTACAAGGGCGGCGGCGAGTATGTCTGCAATCATCTGCACTCCCATGAAGGTTTGCCGGACTGTCAACACATCCGCGCTGCGCACGTGGACGCGGCCGTGGCGGACGCGTTCTTGACAGCGCTGGCGCCTGCCGAGCTTGAAGCGCTGTCGCAAGCCCGCCGAGCCCAACTGCAGGTCGAGACTGCCTTGCGCACCAGCGCTGACCACCAGCTTGAGCGCAAACGCTATGCGGCGGCGCTGGCCGAACGCCAGTTTAACCGCGTCGATCCCGACAACCGTCTCGTCGCCGGCGAACTGGAGCGCCGGTGGGAGGCGGCCTTAAGCGAAGTCCGGGCGGCGGAGGACGCGCTTGCCCGACAAGCCCCGCCTCGGGCCATCACTCAAATTGCGATGGGCAAGGCGCTCAACAGCAAGGTCGTGGCCCTGTCCGGCCATCTACCGCAGATCTGGGCGGATGCAGCGACGACAGATGCGCAGCGCAAGGCGCTGTTACGATGCCTCATCGAAAAGGTCGTGCTCGATCGCGGCGAACGCGACGTCGCTCGGGTCAGGATCGTCTGGAAGGGCGGCGCCGTCAGCGAGCTTGAAGTGAAAAGGACGGTCAGCGCTGTCGCCCAGCTCACCCGCGGTGAGGAAATGCGCGAGCGCCTAATCGATCTGGCGCGCGCCGGCGTGCCCGACGATGAGATCGCCGAAATCCTCACGCGCGAGGGGCACCGCTCGCCCGCCTGCCCGGAGCTGGTCCTCACGGCCACTGTGCAGGGGATCCGGCGCGGCGCTGGGATCAAGGTGACCGAGCAGCGCAGCCGATGGACCCACGATCCCAGCCTACTCAGCGCCAACGAACTCGCGGCAAGGCTGAACATCCCTGTGAACTGGCTCTATGTCCAAATCCGGCAAAAGCGCCTCCTTATCGACCACCAGCCGACCGGCGCCTACCTGTTCCGAAATACCCCTTCCGTAGTGGAGGCGGTCCAGAACCTGCGAAACCACGTCGTCAGTCATCTCGACTTGAGAATCAATCAGCCTCGCGAGGAGGGGCATCAACATGGGTGATCGAG